>VYLF01000023.1_pt1 | contig 216175 bp, 165 predicted proteins | sample 5114371 | NCBI WGS metagenome assembly VYLF01 (sample SAMN12291773, study PRJNA351875) | freshwater metagenome | isolation source: freshwater lake | place: USA: Michigan, Kent Lake | collected 2013-08-15 | reverse complement strand
TGGGCGGGGCCGAGAATGGGGTGTGGGGGGTGTAGAGGACGGCGGTGGGCGGGGGGATGTGGCGTTGGGTGGAGGGGTTGAGTGGCGGGGTTCTGTTGGGTGTGGTACGCTATTCGGCCATGACGACCGTTGTACAGGCAAGGACGCTGACCTCCGCCGCGCTGCATGAGTTGCACGCGAGGTGGGGTCCGTATCAGTTGTTGCGGCATGGGGGCGAGGTGGTGCTGGGGAACTGGTGGCGTGCGCAGCGGTACTACGCGATGCACGAGACGCGGTCGTCGAGCCACATGGTGTACACGCTGGGGCATCGGTACGACCGGGGGCTTCGGCGGAGGGCGGAGGAGAGCGGGCACCGGCTGGTTGCGATGGAGAACGGGCACCTCCTGAAGTACGAGGTTTTGGGGATGTGCGAGAAGCGGGGCTGCTGCGTGGCCTCGCCGTACACGGGAGACCAGACGGGGTTGCTGACGCTTCGGCGGTTGCGGGAGATGAAGGGTGGGAATCTGCCGGCGCTCGAGGTTCGTCGCGCGGTGGAGCACCTGCTGGGCGGCGTGAAGGCGATGCACAGCGTGGGGTTGTCGGATGGGGCGTTGAGTCTGGACCGTGCGTTGGTGGATCGGCGGGGATCGGTGGTGATCGAACTGCCGGCGTTGCCGCTGCTGTTTAATGGTCCGGAGCACGATCAGCACGAGATGCGTCGCGCGGACCTGTTGGCGGTGGGGCGGATGACGTACGAGCTGCTGTACGGTCGGGAGCCTGGGCCGCGCGGGGTGGAGCGGGTGAGTTCGGCGCCGCAGTCGGCGTGGGACTTGTGGCTCGCGAGTGCGCTGGATGCGTGCGAGGGGTTTGCGTCGGCGCAGGAAGCGATTGAGCTGCTGCCGACCGAGCCGGTGGAGGCACCGTCGAAGAGCGTGGTGAGGCAGTTGATCGATTGGATTAGGGGATGAGAGGCGTTACTGCTTCTCGGTGATCTCTGCCGCGCGACGGGTGAGTCGGGCTTTGACCTTGGTGAGCTCGGCGGACTGGGCTTGGGTGAGCGAGGCGGCGAAGCGGGACTCGATGAGGGTGACGAGTTCGTTCTCGTGTTCCTTGCCGGCGGCGAGGGCGAGGCCTTCCAGCCAGATCGATGCGTCGTTGGCGGCTTCGAGTTCGGCGACGTCGAGGCGACCGAGGGCGAGGAGCGCGACGAAGCGGACGCGAGAAATCGCTTCGGCGTCTTCGGGGGCTTCGGGCGTGGGGAGCGATTCGAGGCGGACGAGCGCGGCGTCTGGATGACCGGTGCGGAGGTCGGCCTCGGCGAGGGTGCGGCCTGCGGACACGATCGCGCGGCGGGAATCGTCGGAGGAGCTCTCGGCCATGACGCGTTCGCGGGAGGTCGCGACGTCGAGGAGGGCGCGGGTGATCGCGGCATCGTTGACGGCGTTGGCGGCGGCGAGGAGGTCGGTTGCGCGGAGGCCGTGGCTGAGCCGCGCCAGGCTGGTCTTGCGGATGTCGGCGGAGGGCGCGGGGAGTGCCGCGATCGTGAGGAAGCCATCGGAAGTGGGGTTGTGGACGAGGATGGCGCGGGAGGCGGCGTCGAAGAGGTCGTCGTGGCGAGAAGCGGCGCGGACGACGTGGGGCGCGAGTTCGGGGTCCCAGAGGAGGGCTTCTGCGGCGGCGGAGCGGAGGGGTTGCGAAGGATCGTCCAGGAGCGGGACGAGGGCGACGAGGTCCTCGTCGTCGCCGAGCGTGTAGAGGAGGCAGACGAGCGGCGCGCTGGCGCGGGTCGCGGCGAGGGTGCGAGCGAGGTCGAGGATGACGGCGCGTTGCTGCGGGGAGAGCACGGCGGCGCGGGCGAGCGCGCAGCATGCTTCGGCGGCGGCGTCGCGTGCGGTGCCGTCGCGGCCGAGCCAGTCCATGGAGGGGCCTACGGCACGCTTCGAGGGCCATCGCGCGCTGGCGATCAGCAGGTCGGCGGCGGCGATCGGGTCGGCTTCGCGCTCGAGGGCGCTGGTGACGGCCTCGGCGGCACCTTCGGGCGCGAGCTGGCGGACGAGCACCGCGGCACGGGAGCGAACGGTGGGGTCGGTGTTCGAGAGGAGCTGAATGGCGGCCTCCCCGACGGCGGGATCGAGGCGGCCGGTCACGCTGAGTTCGCGACGGGTCAGCTCAAGGCCCAGGTCGCGGATCTCGGCGAGGGTGTCGCCCATCCACGACGCGAGGAGGCGGGGGCGATCGGCGGGGGCGCTCGCGATGTACAGCTGACGAAGGGAGGCGATCAGGCGGCCGACGGCGTCGGTGCGGTCGGTGGCGAGTCGCGTGGTGCGCGTGGCGAGGGAGTTGACGAGTTCGCGCTGCCACTGTCCTTCGGTCATGGGCTCGACGGAATCGAACCAGCGGATCCAACTTGTCGGAGTGGGGGGGATGTCGTCGCGGCCCGAGAGCGAGGCGAGGGCTCGCATCGCGGCGGCGGAGACATCGGTGTCGGCGTGGCGCGTGTAGATGATCAGGAGGCGGGCCGAGTCGCGGGTGCGGAAGCGGGCGAGGGCGTTCAGGAAGGGCGGGAGTTCCCAGTCGGGAGAGATCGCGATTCGGGCGGAGAGCGCGGGGAAGAGGCGGTCGGATACACGGGGGAGCCGATCGATGGCCGCGAGAACGTAGCGGCACCCACCCGCGCCGGAGACGGGTTCGGCGAGGACGAGGGCGAGCTGATCTCGGACCGTGAGCGAGTCCGACTGCGCGACGAGCGAATCGGCGGCGGACTGGCGTTGGGGGTCGGAGGCGGCGCCGTCGTTGAGGATGTCCAGCGCGATCTCGGGGGCGACGGTGGAGGGGGGTGCGATGGGGAGGGGCGGTTGTGAGGAGAGAGGCTGCGCGAGCGCGGGGATGCCGGCCGACGCGACGAACGCGAGAGAGGCGAGCAGCCGGGCTGTGGTCAGCGGGCGCACGGGCGGGGGACTCCGAGGGCCGTACCCCACGACGGGGGACGCACGGTGAATAGTACGACGCACGAGCGTCGCTCCGGTGCCACTCATCGGCGTTGAAGGCGACGATCGTTCAGGAAGTCGCGGACTTGTTGAGTTCGAGCAGGCGAGCGGCTTCGTCAACGTCCTTGTCGCCGCGACCGGAGAGGCAGATGACCAGGTGCTGATCCGCCTTGAGGAGCGGGGCGAGTTTCATCGCGTGGGCGATGGCGTGCGCGGTTTCGAGCGCGGGGATGATGCCCTCGGTGTGGGCGAGCAGGGTGAAGGCGCTCAGGGCTTCTTTGTCTGTGACCGCGGCGTACTCGGCGCGCTTGGCGTCCTTCCAGTAGGCGTGCTCGGGGCCGACGCCGGGGTAGTCCAGGCCGGCGGAGCAGGAATGGACGTCGGCGGTCTGGCCCTCGTCGGTCTGCAGGACGTAGCTGTACGAACCGTGAAGCACGCCGGGGCGGCCCTGGCCGAGCGACGCGGCGTGGTGGCCGGCGGTGGGGCCGGTGCCGCCCGCTTCGACGCCGATCAGGCGGACGGTCTTGTCGTCGACGAAGGGATAGAACATGCCCGCGGCATTGCTGCCGCCGCCGACGCACGCCACGATGGCGTCGGGCAGACGACCCATGAGGCGCAGGCACTGGGCCTTGGTTTCGCGGCCGATGACCGACTGGAAGTCGCGGACGATGGCGGGGAAGGGGTGGGGGCCGACGACGGAGCCGATGATGTAGTGCGTGTTCTCGACCGAGCCCATCCAATCACGCATCGCCTCGTTGGTCGCGTCCTTGAGGGTTTTGGAACCGGAGTTCACCTCGATGACGCGGGCGCCCATGATGCGCATGCGGGTGACGTTCAGGCGCTGGCGGCGGACGTCCTCCGCGCCCATGTACACCTCGCAGTGAAGCCCGAAGTGCGCGGCGGCGGTGGCCGTCGCGACGCCGTGCTGGCCCGCGCCGGTCTCGGCGATAACGCGTTCCTTGCCCATGCGGCGGGTGAGCAGGGCCTGTCCGAGGGTGTTGTTGATCTTGTGGGCGCCGGTATGGGCGAGGTCCTCGCGCTTGAGCCAGATCTCCGCGCCGTGCCCGGCTCCCGCGCTGCCGCGAGCGGCCTTGGTGAGGCGCTGGGCGTGGTAGAGGGGGGTGGCGCGGCCGACGAAGGACTGGTTGAGGGAGGCGAGTTCTTCCCAGAAGTTCGAGTCGTCGCGTGCACGGAGGTACTCGGCTTCGAGTTGTTGGAGCGCGGGGACGAGTGTTTCGGGGACGTAGGCACCGCCGTAAGCGCCGAAGCGTCCTTCCGCGGTTGGCACCTCGGAGACCTTGGGGATGATGGGCTTGGGCGGGATGGAAGCGGCGGTATTGGGAGCGGGCATGATCGGAAGGGTATGGGGGACGGGGGATGGGAGGGGGCGGGTTCCCGGATGTCGTAGGATGTGGCGGGCAGGGGCGAACGTTGTGCGGAGTGGAGGCGTGATGGAAGGGTTGGCGGAGATCGAGCGATCGGAGGGCGGGAGTGCCGAGGCGAGAACGGCGCCGGTGCTGTTCGTTGCATCGCTGGTGGGAATCTTGGTGGGGACGCTGGTGTTGGTGGGTTGGATCGCCGGGCTGCCGGCGATGACCAGGCTGTACTTCACGGGTGGTGCGCCGGTGAAGGCGCCGTCGGCGGTTGGTTATGTTGCCGCGGGGCTGGTGCTTTTCTGGGCCCGGCGTGCGGGGGCGGTCGGTGGGTGGCGGTACGTGGGGATGGTGGTGGCGGCGGTCTTGGTGCTGGTGGTGGGACTGGGATCGCTGGTGTTTCCGAAGTTGGATCCCTTCTCGGCCGGGCCGGAGGCGGACCTGATGCCGCTGCGGATGAGCCTGAACACCGCGCTTGGCCTGACCGGGCTGGGGCTGGCGTTTGTGCTTCATCTGGTTGCGGAGCGCAGGGGTGAGGGGAGGCTGACGGGGGTGCTCGAGTGGGCGTCGCAGTTGAGTGCGCTCTTCGCGGCGGCGATCGGGTATGTCGCGGTGATCGGGCACTTCTACAGCGCGGGCATCCTGTACAGCTTCTCGCCGGAGGTGACGATGGCGCTGCCGTCGGCGGCGACGGTGCTTGCGCTGGGCTTCGCGGCGGTGCTGTTGAGGCCGGCCGGTGCACTGGCTGCGGAAGTGACGAGCGCGCTGGTGGGCGGGAAGGTGGTGCGGTGGGTGGTGCTGACGGGGGCGGTGCTGATTCCGGCGATCGGGGCGGCGTACGTCTTCGCGCAGGCGACGAAGTGGATCGACTTCCGGCTTGGGGCGGCGATGTTCGCGGCATCGAACGTGGCGTTGCTGGCGACGGGCATGTGGATTAGCGGGCGCAGGCTGAACCAGGCGTCGTCACTCGAGGCGCGGGCGCGTGAGGAACTCTCGGCACAAGCCGCGTTGCTCGACATGCGTGTGCGCGAACGCACGGCGGAGCTTGAGATCTCGGAGAAGCGGTTTCGTCTGCTTGCGGAGGCTGCGCCGGCGATGATCATGATGGCGGATCGCGGGCTTGAGTTCCGGTTTGTGAACGCGATGGCGTCGGAGTTCTTCGGGAGCGTCGAAGCGGTCGAGGGGCGCGGGTGGCTGGACCGTGTGCACCCGGAGGATCGTGGTGGGGTGGACGGCAAGCTGGAGCGGGCGGGGCGTTCGCCGGATCACTTCGAGTTTCAGATCAGGATCAGGCGGCATGACGGGGAGTACCGCTGGGTGCACACGCACGGCGTGCCACGGTTTTCGGTGACGGGGGGGCTGGAAGGGTACATCTGGGCGTGTCTGGACACGACGGAGGCGCACCGAGCGAGGGAGGCGCTGCGGGAGGCGTTGGAGAACAAGGAGGAGGCGCTGGTGCGGGAGCGGATGCTCCGGCGCGAGATCGACCATCGGGTTCGGAACAACATCGCGTCGCTGCTAGGGCTGATCGCGTTCTACGAGTCTTCGTCGCGTGCGACGAGCGCGGCGCTCGCGATTACCACGGCCATACGTGGCAAGGTGCGAGCGATGAAGGAGGTTCATGATCTGATCGCCCGATCGGCGGCGGGGAGCGTGGATCTCGCGGAGTTGTGCACGGCGCTGACGAACGCGATGGTGCCGGACGAGCAGCGGGGGGCGGTGTGCGTGCGGCCGTCGTCGAGGGTGCAGCTCAAGCAGAACCAGGCCTCGGCCCTGGCGATTATCCTGCAAGAACTGATCACCAACAGCTACAAGCACGGGGCCCTGAGCACCGAGGGCGGGGCGGTCGAGTTGGAGTGGGAGTACCGTGAGGTCGACGGTGGGCTGCGGATGCGTTGGGCGGAGCGAGGCGGGAGCGTGCGGGTCCGCACCGAGGCCGGCGAGGGTGGGCTGGGGCTGCAGTTGATCGAGGGGCTGGCGCGGTCGGATCTGGGGGGCGATTTCGCGATCTCGCGCGACGCGGGCAGTTGGACGTGCGTTGTCACAGCCCGGGTACGGTGACCAAAGGGCGTACAGGGCCACTGAGCGGCCAGGGGGCACGCGATCTGCGTTCTGGGTTCGGCGCGGTCAGTTGGTCGCGGTCGCGGCGGGCTTGATCGTGCCGACGATCTCCGGCGCCTGCTGGACGATCTGGTCGGCGATCTCTCGCCGGTTGATCTCCACATCACGCGGGAAGTCGAAGGCGATACGAACGCGCTCACCCTTGACGGATGCGATACGAACGACGCCGATCGGATTTTTCGGGTCGCCGATCACGACCTCTTCACCCTCACGTCTCGTTATGACGAGCATGGGCCACTCCCATCCTGGGCGTCTGTTACCACCGGTGACGCTCCACCACCGAGGGTGTTTATACCACGGTGGGACGACCGGGGGAAGAACAATGCGGTGGCATTCGGAATATTCCCCCAGCTTGCCCACAGGGGATGGTCACATAACTCACAGTGGTCGGCGCAGCAATTGCGCGGAAGATTACGAGACGGCCTCGACCGCCCGGACCTCGGGGACGTGGTTCTTGAGGTTGCGTTCGATCCCGACTCGAAGGGTCATCGAGCTGGACGGGCAACCCACGCACGCGCCGAGGAAGCGGATTCGCACGATTCCGTCGGCGGTGACTTCGACCAGTTCCATGTCGCCGCCGTCGGACTGCAGGGCAGGACGGATGAGGTTGAGGATCTTTCCCACGCGTTCGGCGAGGGCGGGCGGGGTGGTCGAGGTTGTGCGGTTATCCGAGGGCATTGGTTGCCCTCATGGTAAGGGACCTCGAGCGGACTTCCAAGGAAGGAATCGGAACGGGGTACACTCGGGGCGTGAACAGCAAATCAGCGATCGTGGCGTTGGGAGTGGCCTTGGTGGCTTGCGGGGTCCTTTTCTGGCTTTCCGGGAGGGGCGGGGGTGGGGGAGGGAAGCCGGGGGAGACGGAGTTGCCGGCGTGGACCAGGGGGTTTGACCCGGCTCGGGTGACGGGGCTTCGCGTCCAGTGGCCGGATGGGGGTGTGGCCCAACTGGAGCCGACACCGGTGACCGACGTCTGGCTGCTGGAGTGCGACGGGGAGCGGTGGCCGGTCGCCACGACTCGGATTCGGGGGGCGCTGCGGCTGATCGGGGAGATGTCGGTGGGTTCGGAGGCGGAGGGCGAGGAGTTGGTCGGGGGGGTGGTGGTTCGGCTGACGACCCCGGCGGGCGAGGGGGTCGTGCGGGTGGGGTCGGATGTTGTCGGCGGGAAGGGGTGGGCGAGGTTGGAGGGGGAGGGTGGGGCACCCCGCGTGGCGGTGGTGGACGGGGGGTTTACGCGGCTGTTTACGAAACAGGGGTTGCTCGCGTGGCGGGAGCCGGTGCCGATGCTGCCGCTGCCGGGGGAGACGATGCGGCTAAAGGTGGTCGCGGGGGGGCTTGAGTCGGAGGTGACGCGCGTGAAGGGGCGGTGGGGGATGACGGTGCCGGTGGGGGCGCCGGCGGATGGGGAGTTCGTGCAGGCGGCGATTGCCCGGGCGCACGGGATGAAGGTGACGCGGGTGTTGACCGTGGCGGAGGCGTCGGGGCTGGGGTTTGATGAACCCACGGCGGTGGTGGTCAGCGAGACGCGGGTTGGCGGTGAGGGGATGTCGGTGGTTCAGGAGGCGGTGATCGGGAACGCGGCGGATGTCTCGGGGGAGAGCGCGTACGTGCGGGGGCGGGGGGTCTGGGTTGAGGGTGACGGGAAGGAGCGGGCGGCGTGGGGGCCGGTGGTGTTTGTGGTCGAGCGGAGTTCGATCGAGCGGCTGACGGCGGACCCGCGGGCGTATGTGTCGAAGCGGGCGGTGGAGTCGCCGGCGGCGGACGTGCTGCGCGTGGTGGTGCGGGTTGGGGGTGGGGAGCGGGAGTATCGGCGCGAGTTGAACGGGTGGAGCGTGAAGGAAGGCACCGTGGGCGAGGTTGGTGCTCTCGTGGGGTTGCTGTGCGAGAAGGACGCGGGGATGCCGGCGTTGGCGGAGCCCACGGGGTGGCGGGCCATCGCGGAGGTGGAGTTGAGCGGGTCTGGTGGGGCCCTGGCGAAGGTGGTGGTTGGCGAGGGGAAAGGGGCGAAGGGGGAACGAGTGCTGGTGGTGAAGACGGCGGAGGTGTGGCGTGAGTACGCGTGGGAGGCTGGGGTGGGGGCGTGGCTAGAGTAAGAAACGCCGGACGGCCCGTGGGGCGCGTCCGGCGTGTGGGTGATCCCACTCTCTCGCTCCGAGTGGGGTGCGAGATTCTCAACGCAAGGCGGCGGGGCTGCTCACGCGGAAGCGGGCTAGAGTTTTGCACCCCGTTCTTCCGGGGCATGGAGCGATAAACATGAACCGTTCGGCGATGCTGATTGCGGCGATGTGTGTGGGGATGGTGGGATGCGAGTATCTCCCGATTATCGACAATGGGCCTTCGAACCCGACGCCCTCCCCCGCTCCGAGGCAGACACCGAACGACAACGAGGGTGACGCCCCCAGCCAACCCGCGCGCGGGACCGTGACCGGGAACGTGATGCTGAAGGTGAAGATGGCGGTGAATCCGGACGCTGAGTTGGTGGTGGAACTGATCGAGATGGCTCCGCTCGTGAAGGGGCAGACGTCGGCGGAGCCCAAGCGGATGGGGGACTATCGGATCGCGACCAAGGGCAAGAGCGGGCCGTGGGCGTTCACGATTCCGTACGAGACGGCCAAGATCGACCAGGGCAAGCTGTACGGCGTGCAGGCGAAGATCATGCTGGGCGATCAGGTGCTCTTCAAGTCGGCGAAGGCGTCGATGGTGCTGACGAACGGCAAGGACGCGCGGACCGACGTGACGCTGATGCCCGCAAACTGATCGAGCGCAGGTTGATCGTTGTGATCACGAGCCCGTGCGCGAGGGCGGGCGTGATTGCATGCGCGTGAGCTGGGTGGTGGCCCAGGTTCGCCATTGCTCGGTCTCGCCTCGGAAGGCGATGGTTCGCAGCATGTCGGCGGTGTCTGGCGAGGCGGTGTTCGAGCGGATCTGCAGTCGGGTCAGGGCCTGGATGGTCTGGATGTGCTCTGGCTGGGACTCGAGCGCGGAGCGGTACTCCGCGAGGGCTTCGGTGGTGCGGCCGGCCCTTTCCAAGGTGATCGCGAGGTTGAGGCGTGGGCTGGGGTGACCGGGCATCAGCTTCTTGGCCCACTCGAACTCGTTGGCGGCCTCGAAGAGTTCCTCGCGAGCGAGCAGGATCGCACCGAGGTTGTTGTGCGCGGGGCCGCAGTAGAGGTCGGCCACGAGCGCGTCGCGGAGGAGACGCTCGGCGGCGGCGGGTTCCGCGGTGCGCGCGGCGAGCTGCGTGAGGCGCTCGGCCTCGGCGGGGTTGCGTGCGGACTCGGAGGGTGGTGCGTAGGGGGACGTGGACGCACGCGGGGCGCACCCGGTCACGAGAATCAGCAGCAGGGCGGGGACGATGGTGCGGGTCATGGGCGTGCGGAGTCCGGTTGAGTGGTGAACTGGCGGGAGATCGCCGCGGGTGGAGCCGGGGCTTCGATCGTGAGGGTGGCCCGCAGCGGCTGGGGCGCGGGGGTGAGGTTGGTGGAACGAACGATCGGGGCGAGCTCGATCGCGGTCACGGTCCATCCGGCGTCTGCGGCGCGAACGGAACTCAGGAAGACGCCGAGTTGCTCGAGCGAGAGTGGTTCGAGCGTGAACGAGGCACGCTGGTTCTCCGATGTGGGGTCGGTCGGCCCGATCGGAGTCAAGGTGCGAAGGGTGCTCGGTTCGAGGCGTGCGGCGTGGAGCGAGGCTGACACGTGGTCCACGAGATCGGCGGGCCCGCCGGTGGGATACGACGTTGCGGGGCTCTTCGATCGGAGTTCGCTGAACTCGGCGAGGTCGGCCGCGAGTGCCGCGCTGCGGGTGAGGTAATCGTCGAGTCGTGCGGCGGCGGAGCGGTGGTGCAGGAGCGAGAGCGTGACGGCGGCGATGCCGCAGAGGAGGGTGAAGATGAGTTTCACGGGCGATCTCCGGGAGCGGGGGTCATGCGGAAGGAGATCGTGCGTGCGGAGTCCGACGCGAGCAGGGCGGGTTCGTGGAGCGTCCACCCCGGCGGAGCGATGAACCGGCGAGAGAGTTCCTGCTCACCCGCGGGGACGCGGATCGAGAACCGGATCTGCGTGGGCGTGACCACGAGGGAATCGGTGTGGATCTCAGGGAGATCGGTCGGCCAGGTTTGCAGCAGGGACGCGAGCGCGGTCGCGGCGTCGAAGGGTGGTGCTTGCGGGTTCGCGGCCGCCACGCGGAGGCGGTCGAGTTCGGCGCGGAGGGTTTCGGGCGTGAGGTTGATCGAGGTGAGGGAGGCGGTTGCTGCGGTGTCTATTGCGTGTGCGGAGGTTTGGGCCTGATGGGCGCGGTGCAGGAAGCCCAGCGAGAGGATGATGGCGATGCCAGCGGTGGAAAGCGTGGCGATTCGTCCGCGGAGGTTCTTCTGGCTTCGGAGGTCGTGGGGTTGAAAGGGGCCGGTTCTGAAGTTGAGGAGCGAGAGCGTCTGTGCGCGAACCTCGGGCGAGAGATTCGCGAGTTCCGGTAGATCGGGAAGCGTGTCGGGGTGGAGCGTGTGCGCGGCTTGGCCGATCAACTCGCGCGGTGCGGCGCATGCGAGGGTGCGGCGATCCGGGAGCGGCGCGAAGATCGCGAAGAGGTCGTCGGCCGGTGACGGAACGAGTTCGAGGAGTGCGTCGAGTGCATCGGTGGAATCGGCGCGGGCCGAGTGGGTCGGACCGGGGACGGTGGTTTCGAGCACGGCCCAGTAGAGCGAGGTGCTGGGGAGTGTCTCGGTGCTCATCGCGCGCGATCTCCGGGTCGCAGGAGCAGGGAGATCGGTTGCGAGGCGGGGCCGAGGGTGATACGCGATGGCTCGATGGCGATCACGTCGCGCCCGCTGATCGTGTCGCCTTGGACGACGCTGTGCACGCGGCCCGTGTCGGGATCGAAGAGCGAAGCGCGGAAGTGGGGATCGCCGGCGGGTGAGGAATCCGTGTGGATCGCGAGAAGTTGGAGCTTGAGCGGTGCGACCGGGGCCGGGGGCGCTGGTGGCGATGGCTCGGCAACTTGAGCGGGCGAAGTCCACAGCGTGGCGGAGAACGCGGCGAGGCTGAGTGGCGATTGGTTTGGAAGAGACGGTGTGGTCGCTCGCTCGGGTTGAGCGGCGGTGATGGGCGAGGGCGAGCGGAGTGCCCAGATGATCGAGGCCGCGAGGAGGAGCACGCAGGTGACGCTCAGGTGCAGGGTCTTGCGGCGAGAGGCGAGCAGAAGCGGTGCTTGAGCACTCATGCGGGCACCTCGACGCCTGAGAGGACGCGTTCGACTTCGCGCGGCGTGGTGGCGCCGGAGGCGATGAGGTCTGCGCCGGCCTGTGCGAGTGTGCGCATTCCGGCGGCGGCGGCCGCGTGTGCAATCACCGGTGCGGGTGAGCGTGACGCGATGAGTTCGCGGAGGTGGTCGGTGATGTGGAGAAGCTCGAAGAGCCCGGTGCGGCCGAGGAAGCCGGTGGAGAGGCATTGGTCGCAGCCGTTGCCGCGGCAGGGTTGGTGGAGGGTGCGGACGAGGCGTTGGGCGAGGACTGCGGCGAGTGAGGTGCTGACGAGGTACGGTTCGACGGCGAGGTCGAGAAGGCGAGCGACGGCGCTGGGAGCGTCGGCGGTGTGGAGGGTGGAGAGGACGAGGTGGCCGGTGAGGCTGGCTTGCACGGCGATGCGGGCCGTCTCTTCGTCGCGAATCTCGCCGATCATGATGACGTCGGGGTCTTGGCGGAGGATGTGGCGGAGGCCGGATGCGAAGGTGACGCCGCGCTTGGGGTTGAGTTGGGTTTGGCTGATGGCGAAGCCCGCGGTGGCGAGGTCGTACTCGACGGGGTCTTCGATGGTCATGATGTTGAACTCGCAGCCGCGGGAAGGGTCGGCGGTGGAGCGGGAGAGTTGGGCGAGCGCGGCGTAGAGGGTGGTGCTCTTGCCGGAGCCGGTAGGGCCGGAGACGAGGATGATGCCGCTGTCGCGGGCGATTTGGGTGCGGAAGGATTCGTCGATGGGCAGGGGCATGCCGAGCGCGGCGAAGCTGAGTTCGTGCGGCGAGTTGGCGGAGTCGAGGAGGCGGATGACCACGCGTTCGCCGTACGTGGTGGGGAGCGTGGAGACGCGGAGGTCGACGCGGCGGGACTCGAGCGTGACGGTGGTTCGGCCGTCCTGCGGGGCGCGTTGCTCGGCGACGTCGAGCCCGGAGATCACCTTGATGCGGCTGGTGATCGCGGGCGCGGCGGAGGTTGGGAGCTCGCGGACGGTGTGGAGCACGCCGTCGAGTCGGTAGCGGATGAGGAGTCGATCGCTGAGCGGCTGGAGGTGGACGTCGCTCGCGCGGTGCTGTACGGCCTGGAAAAGGAGCAGGTCAACGAGGCGAACGGCGGGGGCCTTGCCGGTTGTGGAGAGGATGTCGGAGCTCTGCAGGATCGCGTCGATCTCGTGCTGCGGGTCGGTGTGCGGAGCGTCGAGGGTGAGGGCGGCGACGGCGTCGTGGGCGGGGTTGGCGTAGGCGTGATCGATGAGTGCCGCGAGCGCTGAGGCGGAGACGCGGGTGCAGTGGGTCGCGGGGACGCGGAGGGCGGTGCGGGTATTCCAGATCGCGGCGGGTGGCGTGCGGTCGGTGACGAGGAGTTGCTCGGTTGAATCGGAGCGGCCCGCGCTGAGGATGAGGTGACGGCGTGCGAAGTCGCGGGGGATCGCGGCGAGGAACTCGCGCGAGGGGGGCGGGTGGGGGAGTGGAGATGTGGGGAGCGGCGTCGTCACTTGATGATCTGGGGTTGCACGTCGGGGAAGTCGTCGTCGACGTTCATCACGTCGCGCGCGGACTGCGAGAGGTACTTGAGATCCTCGAACGAGTGGTGACGGAGGACGTTTGGGCGGATGAAGACGAAGAAGCGGGTGCGTGTGTCGGCACTGCTCTGGTTCTTGAAGAGATTGCCGAGCAGCGGGATCGCGCCGAGGCCGGGGATGCGGGATTCGCCGTTGGAATCGCTGATAAGCTCGAGCCCGCCGACCACGACGGTGTGGCCGTCGGGGATGGTGGCGACGCTGTCGACGGAGTTCTCTTGCTTGGGCGGCGGGAGCCCGGCGGATGTCGCGGCACCGACGAAGCTGGAGAGCTTGATGGAATAGGTGAGCACGAGGTGGTCGCCCCGAGCGATCTGCGGCTTGACGGAGATGGTGGTGCCGGCGGACTCCGCGCCGCCGTAGCTGAAGGTCGTGTCGTTGCTGCCAGTGCGGGTTTGGGTTTGCACCGGTTGCTGGAGCGTGGATGAGAACACGGCCTGCTCGTTGTTGGTGACGAGCACCTTTGGGTTGCTCAGCGAGTTGCCCTTGTTGAGTGACTGCAGCGCCTTGACGATCAGGCTGAACTCGCCGGGGTTCAGGACTGCGCCGGTGAAGCCGGCGGAATCGGCGGTGGTGCGGCCGCTGGTGCCGGAGGTGGAGAGCCCGAAGAGCGACGCGAGGCGGGTGGCGGCGTTGTCGATCTTGCCGAGACGCTCGAGTTCGACGCCGAGGCTGAGCGTGTCGGAGTCGGTCATGCTGACGAGCATGACATCGAGCATGACCTGGGGCTGACGGACGTCGATCATCGTGATGAGTTCGTCGAGGCGAGCGAGGCTCGCGGGCGGGCCGACGGCGATGAGCATGTTCGTGGCTTCGTCCGCGGTGAGCCGGAGGTCGCCTTGCGACGGCGGGCGTGGGGCGGTGGGCAGGAGGTTCGCGGGCGGGTCTGTCGCGATGACGGTCGATGAAGGCGATGTACGCTGAGAAGCGCCGGAGGAAACGCGTTCTCTGTCGGAGGCCGGGTCGCCGAGCACGCCCGCGTCGATGAGGGTCGAGAGGCTTTCGAGAAGATCGGCGACGGGGCGGTGGCGGATCTCGAAGGCACGCATCGGTGTTGCGACGGACTCCACGGAGGCGAGGCGTTCGAGGAGTGCCGCGACCTGTTCGTGCTGTGTGGGGGTCGCGGTAACGACGAGGCTGTCGGTGAGCGTGTCGCTCACGACGCGCCAGCGGTCGTCGTTGCCGGGGCGGATGGTTTGCTCGATGAGGCCTGCGACGTCTTCGGTGCCGAAGCGATTGATGGAGTAGGTGTGGGTGGTGACGGGCTCGAGCACGTCGAGCTGGGCGAGAAGGTCGAGCCACGCGGCGGGTGATTTCGAGATCACGAGGATCGCGTCGCCCCCGGGCGTTGCGACGAGTTCGCCACGAAGCGGCGAGGAACCAGCGGCGAGTTGTTTTGCCGCGATCTGCGCGGCGAGGGTGGAGAGCGCTTGCGCTGGGAGGTTTCGCGGGCGGTACTCGACGAGCGGTGTCGGCGACGCGGGGAGATCGACGCGGCTGATCACTTCTCGCACGTGTTGGAGGCGGTGCGCGAGATCGGAGATGAGGAGGGACGCGGCGGTGGGGTCTTTGGAGGTGGTGCCGAGCTCGACGATCTGGCCGCCGGGCTTTGAGAGGATCGGACGGATCGCGTCGGCGAGGTCCTTGGCGGCGGCGTGGGTGGGGCGTACGACGATGGTCTGAAATCCGGCGGTGCCCGATGTGTCGGCGGGTTCGACTCGCGCGAGGGACGCGGCTTGCTCGATGCGGACGACGCTGAAGGAGGAGTCGCCGGGGAGTTGGACGGAGGTGAAGCCGCGAGAGGCGAGGAGGCGGTTGACGAGAGGCCAGAGGTCGGCATCGGGGATGGCGTCGGGTGCGCGGAGGGCGACGGAGCCCTTGAGGGACTGCGGGTCGTAGTCGACGGTCAAGCGGAGGCGTTCGGAGGCGAGGTCGACGAGGCGTGCGAGCTCGATCTGGCCGGAGAGTGATGTGGTGGGGGCGTCGGTGGTGGGTTGGAGGGCGGACGCATGTGAGAAGCACATGAGGACGGCCGCGAGTGCGAACGATCGAAGGGTCGCTTGCATCTGCGGAGCGTACTGAGGGGAGGAATGGGCTGCAAGGAAAGCCTTGGGTGTGGTGTGTGTTTGGGGGTTGGCGGAAACGCGAGGTTCTGGGACGATGCTGGCGGGGTTCGCGGGAATGGCGTGGGCGCTGAGGGGCGGGTCGGGGGTTGGCGGTGTTGTTGGGTTGAAGTGAGGCTGTGGATAGGGCGACGATTGAGCGATGAGCGGGCGTGACGCGAGTGCGGATGATGGCAACGAGCCCCAGGGCGGGGGCGGGGGAGAGGGTGCGTCCACGACGGGCGGGTTGTTCCCGGTTGTCTATGCGCAGCTTCGCGCGATCGCGGAACAGCAGATGTCGCGGGAGCGACCGGGCCTGACGCTGCAACCGACGGCGCTCGTGCACGAGGTGTATCTGCGGCTGCTCGCGGACAAGAGCGCGACGTGGGAAAACGAGCGGCACTTCTTCGCGGCGGCGGCGGAGGCGATGCGCCGGATTCTGGTCGAGCGGGCGCGGCGGTACTCGCGGCATAAGCACGGGGGCGGGCGTCGGCGGGAGGGATTTGAGGGCGTCGAGGAGGAGCTCGCTGGAGCGGAGCCGGAGGCGATGGTGGAGTTGGATGAAGCGGTGACCGAACTGCGGGCGTTTGATCCGGTGCTTGCGGAGGTTGCGATGCTGCGGTATTTCGCGGGGCTCACGGTGGAGCAGACGGCGGAGCTGGTGGGTCGGTCTGCGCGATCGGTAAAGTCCGACTGGGTGGCTGCCCGTGCGTGGCTGCTTCGTCGCATAGAGGGCGAGTAGGGGCTCGGAGGCGACGATGGCGCACGCACCGCCCGGCTGGGACCGGGTGAAACAGATCGTGGCGGAGGTGCTCGACGCGGAGGAGGCGGAGCGGGAGGCCTTGCTGCGCAGGTTGAGCGGGGGTGATGAGGGGTTGATGGTGGAGGCGAGGTCGCTGGTGCGAGCATCGGCGAGGTCGCGGGCGGTGTTGTCGGAGAAGACGGACGTGTGGCTGGGGTTGGGTGGGGCGGTGCAGAGCCCTGCCGCGGGGGCGATGATCGGGAGGTATCGGCTGGAGGGCGTGGTGTCAGAGGGTGCGAGCGCGGTGGTGTATCGGGCCGTGCAGCAGAATCCGGAGCGGGCGGTTGCGTTGAAAGTGATGCGGTCGTCGCTGCCGATGGTGGATGGGGGCGATCGGTTTCGGTTGGAGGCGGCGGCGCTGGCGCGGATCGAGCACCCGAGTGTGGCGAGGATCTACGAGGCGGGCGTGCATCGGGCCGAGAGCGGCGTGGCGATGCCGTTCATCGCGATGGAGCTGGTGGAGGGCGTGGCGGTCACGCGTTTTGTGCGTGAGCGTGGGCTGACGCGCGATGCGACGGTGCGGCTGGCGGTGAAGATCGGCGGCGCGGTGCAGGCGGCCCATCAGCGGGCGGTCATCCACCGGGATCTGAAGCCATCGAACATCCTCGTCACCGCGACGGGCGAGCCAAAGGTGCTCGACTTTGGCATCGCACGGATCGGCGAGGGCGCGGCGAGGAGTTGGCACACGACGGCGGGAAGCCTGCTGGGAACGCCGGGGTACATGAGCCCCGAGCAGGCGTTGGGCAAGCCCGAGGATGTCGACGTGCGGACGGACGTGTGGGGCCTTGGCGTGGTGCTGTACGAGATGCTCGCGGGGCGACTGCCGTTTGATGTCGAGGGCAAGACGCCGCTGCAGGTGCTGCGGGAGGTGGCGTCGGGCGTTGCGAGGCCGTTGGGCGAGGTGGTGGCGTCGGCGCGCGGGGATCTGGAGCGCGTGGTGATGACGGCGCTGGCGCGGGAGAAGGAGCAGCGGTACGCGTCGCTCCAGGCGTTCATCGATGATCTCGAGCGGGTGCTGGCGGATCAGCCGATCAGCGTGCGGCGGTTGACGTCGGGCGAGCGGGCGTGGCGGTTTGTGCGGAAGCACAGGCTCGGGCTCGGTGTAGCGGCGGTTGTTGCGGTGAGCGGGCTGGTGGCGGCGGCGTCGCTCGCGGTCGGGTTCGCGAAGGCTGCGGAGGAGCGTGACCGGGCGAAGGCGGTGAATGCGCTGCTGCTGGGGATGATCGGTGAAGCCGATCCCAACTTCGGAAATCGGAACGTGACGCTGCTCGAGGCGATCGCGGGGGTCGAGGCGCGGTTGGCGACGGAGATGCGGGACCAGCCTGCGACCGAGGCGGATGTGCGGACCGCGCTGGGGTCGATGCTGTTCGGGGTGGCGGAGTACGCGCGTTCGGAGGCGAGCTACGCGCGGGCGGCGGAGCTGCGGGGTCGCGTGGGTGATCGGCCCGGAGCGATCTTGGACCGCGTGATGGCGGCGAACAGCGTGCGGTGGCTCAACGAGGCGGACCGGGCGATGCAGATGGCGAGCGCGGCGTACGCTGAGGCGAAAGACGAACTGGGCGATGAGCACGCCGTCGCGATTGTCGCGAGGCGTGTGCGGGCCGAGTGCATGCACGACGTGCAGAGGCTCGAGGAGTCTGCGGCGGAGCTGCGCGAGGTGATGCGTGTTGCGGAGGGCGTGCTCGGAGCGCGGTCGCAGGTCACGCTCGACGCGACATCGAACCTCGCCGGAGTGATGACGGATATGGGCGCGTACGCGGAGGCGGAGGTGCTGCTCCGGCGGGTGCTGGCGGCGCAGGGGTGGCTTGGGGAAGGCGGGGGGCCGGGCTCGGGTACGCTGGATTCGCTCACGCTGCGGGGCAATCTCGCGATGGTGATGGCGGAGCAGGGGAAGCCGGACGAGGCGATCGCGATGATGCGGGAGTTGGTGGAGGACATGCGGGCGGCGCTCGGGCCCACGCATCACTCGACGCTGACGACGCGGAGCAATCTGGCGGAGAACCTGCGGCGCGCGGGGAGGACGGAGGAGTCCCTCGCGATGATGAAGTCGCTGCTCGACGATAGCGTGGCGGGGCTGGGGTGGTCACACCCGACGACGCTCGATCAGGCGAACGGGCTCGCGGCGTTCTACGTCCGGCAGCGTCGGTTCGAGGAGGCGTTTGCCATCGCGAGCGAGGCGTTGGGGCATATCGAGCGGTTGCTCGGGAAAGAACACGAGTTCTGGCATCGCATGAAGCTGATGGTCGCGAGCGCCAACAGTGGTCTCGGGCGGCACGCGGAGGCGATCGCGGCGTACGCCGAGGAAGTCGCGTACTACGAGGGCGCGTTCGGGCGTGAGCACCGCAGAACGCTGGAGGCGACGAACAACTTTGGCACGACGTTGATCGAGGCGGGCGAGGGTGCGCGGGCTGTTGAAGTCTTGGAGTCGGTTCTTTCGAGGGTTGGAGAGGGTCGGTTCGAATCGATGGAATCGGTGGTGCGTCGGAACTACGGGCGTGCCTTGGTGATCGCGGGGCGGCTCGAGGACGCAGAGCGGGAGTTGGTACGCGCGTACGAGAACAGCACCGCGCGGGGTGAGGCGGACAACGCGGGCGTGTGCGCGAGGCATCTCGCGAAGCTCTTTGAGGCCAGGGGTGACGCTGCCGCGGCGGCGGTGTGGAACGATCGCGTTCCCCGGTAGTCTGTACACTGTGGGGATGAGTGCAAGACCGTACATGCTCGCGGAGAGCAACTGGCGCGAGGTGCAGGCGACACGCTTCGAGGTTGCGCTGCTGCCGTGGGGCGCGACCGAGGCGCACAACTTCCACTTGCCTTACGGGACCGACACGATACAGGTGGAGGGGATCGCGGCGGAGGCGGCGCGGTTGGCGTGGGAGTCGGGGACGAAGGTGATTGTGCTGCCCGCGGTGCCCTTCGGGTGCCAGAGCGGGCAGATGGACATTCCGCTGTGCGTGAACATGAGCCCGACAACGCAACTGGCGGTGCTGACGGACATCGCGGCGTCGCTCGCGGGGCAGGGGATCACGAAGCTTGTCCTGCTGAACGGTCACGGCGGCAACGAGTTCAAGGCGATCGTGCGCGAGCTATCCCTGCGGGTGAAGATCGCGGTGTGCGTCGTGAACTGGTACCAGGTGGTGGAGGCGAAGGGTTACTTCGAGAGCCCGGGAGATCACGCGGGCGAGTTGGAGACGAGCGTCACGATGCACCTCCGCCCGGATCTGGTGCGGCCGCTGAGCGAGGCGGGTGACGGAGCGGAGAAGCGGTTGAAAGCCGGTGGCTTTCGCGAGGGGTGGGCGTGGATGCCCAGGCACTGGCGGAGCGCGTCGGCGGATACGGGGATCGGCGATCCGCGGGCGTCGAGCGCGGCGAAGGGTGAGGCGTGCTTTCGTGCGGTGTGCGCGAAGCTGGCGGCGTTTGTGCGCGAGTTCGCGACGGACGGCGGCGGGTACGCGTGAACCATGCGGGAGCTTCGACCGTACACACATGACCGGAGTGTGACGCATGGTTGTCTTCCTGCTCGTAATGCCGACGGTGCTGGTGGTGTGGGCTTTCGCGCTTGCGTGGCGGGTGGGGGTGTCGCTCTGGGAGCAGCGTGCTGCGGAGCGGAGCGTGCAGCCCCGGCGACGGCAACCGACGCGGATGCCCCGCGTGAAGTCCGCGGCAGGGGTTGGGCTGTGTGTGCTCGTGGCGGTGACGAGCTTCCTTTACGGCATGTTCTCGGTGGAGAAGTCGAACGATCTCCTCACGCTCTGGCGTGCGCTGGACGTGTGGATGCTGACGGCGGCGGGGATCGCGGTGGTGGGGTTGGGCATCGCGGTGGCGGGGTTGACGCTCGATCCCGCGTACGGGCGGCGAAGGTGCGCGGGGTGTTGGTACGAGTTCATCATGCTGGCCTCGAACGCGACGTGCCCCGAGTGCGGGCGGCAGGCGAAGGGTGAGCGGGACCTGCTGCGGACGCGAGGCTCGCGCGGGACGGTGTGGCTCGGGTTAGGCATGGTGGTGATGTCGTACGCGCCGGTTGGGCTCTCGAACGTGCGGGCGATGGGCGTGCGCGGGATGTTCCCGACCACGGTGTTGATCGCGGCGTACGGGTGGGTACCGGACGAGTGGATCGGGGCGACCGGCGGACGCGGGCTGAAGACGGTGCAGGGCGGGCTGGTGTCGCGGATCTTCGCGCGCAATCCGCCGTGGCGGTGGCAGTTGAACTGGTACCAGGAGAAGGTTGATGGGCGATTCGTTGCCGCGGATTCGATTGCTGACGCGAATCGGTTGCTCGGGCAGGCGTATACGTGGTCGGAGACCGGGTTTCCGGCGCACCTCGTGGACGAAGCGGTTCGGGATCTTTCGCTCGGTGGGGTTGAGGCGAACGAGGCCGCGATGTTCCTGCAGATGATGGTGAGGCTGAGTGATCCCGCGGCGGCCGAGGCAGCGTTGAAGCACGCGAGCGAGTTGCGGCGGGCGCTGTCCCAGCCGGCGAGGGCGGGTGTTGCCGCGGCGAGTGTCCTTGTGTGGTTGGATGCCGATCGACCAGGGGTGGCCGGGGCGATCATCGATGAGGTCGGCCGAAGGCCTCGCGGAGTCGTGCGCACCCAGTTGCTGACGACGCTCGGTCCGCTCGCGGTGCGCGATCCTGGGGCGAGAGAGATCGTGCTCGCGTGGTCGACCTCGGACGATTGGCAGGTGAGGGAGGATGCGGTGGAGGTCTTGAGTGGGATGTGGTCCGCACAGGGTGCCGATAAGTCGGTGGAGGTGTTGACGGTATTGGCACGCTTGGTTCGAGATCAGAACGTGGCGGTCTCAGACCTGGCCATCTCGCTCGGGTTCGCGTACGGGTACGCGTGGCAGGAACCGGTGTCCGGGGCGGCCGAGGAGGAGATCATCGGTCGCGAGGTGGGGCGTTCGGGGTTGATGCCGATCTACGACCGGCTCGGGGTTAATGGAGCCGTTTGGTTCATCATCGACGAATCCGATCCGTCGCGAGCAGGAGACGTGACGCTCGCGACGTTGCTTGCTCGCTCGAGAACGATGGCGGATTGGCGCTCCTGGGTTGAAGAAGCGCTCAGTCGCGAGCGCATTCCGGAGCGGCAGCGGGCTGCGCTTCAGGGCGAGCTTCAGCGGCTTGATGCGGCGGCTCGGCAGAAGCATCCCGAGTGATCGTGGGGTCTACCGCGGGCCGGTGACGATGAAGTGGAAGCCTGTGAGCGCGGGCTGGCCGTTGGGTAACTCGAAGCTGACTTGAAACTGTTGGTGGGTCACGGAGTCCAGATCGACTATTGCGGTCGATGTGGGCGTGACCACAACGGTGGGAGTCGTACCGGCCGGGAACGGTGTGGTGAAGAAGACGAAGTAGGTTCCCGGGGCGAGCTGAGACGCTGTCCAACCCGTGCCGGATGCGGGGGAAGAGCCGACGCGGCCTCGGATGAAGCGAAGTTCTTCCTCGCCGGCGACGGCGGAGAACTGGCCGTTTGAGCCCAGCCGGATGTTGCCGCGAACGTCGAGTTCGGCGGTCGGTGCTTCGGTGCCGATGCCGACGCGGCCGTCGGCGTTGACGAGGAGGCCGGTGGGCGAGATCTGGGTGATGAAGTAGAGGTCGGTGTTCGCGCCGCTGTTGGCCTGCCCGGGTGGATAAGGGTTGGCGTTGGACGTCATTGGCGTGAAGTTGTTCGGCGAGGTGAGGGCGAAGGTGTACGTGTTGCCGACGGCGAGGGCTGTGCCCGCGGGGATCGCAGCGGTGACGGATTGGGCGGTGGGGCTCCCGGGCCCGCTGATGGCGATCGGGGATGTGAGCGCGGCGCCGCCGGTGCCTTGGCCACTGAAGATCTGGAGCGTACCTGTCCACGGCGCGGGCGCGATGGTGCGGAAGGTCACGGATCGGAGCTCGCCGTTGTGTTCGGCCACGAAGGACTGCCAGCCCGGGTTGGTGCCGCGAGCTTCGGTGGCGATGAGGTTCGAGGCGTCATTCACGAGTCCGCCGGAGGCGCGGAAGCCGCCTCGCACGTCGAGCGGGAAGGCAGGGGTCGAGGTCTGGATGCCGACGTTGCCCTGGATGTCGACGAAGATGCCGCGGGTGTTGATGGAGTACGGCGCGGCGGAGAGGAACTGGCGTGGCGCGAGGGTGGTGTAGCTTTCGCCCCCGACGCGACGGGCGTCGATCTCGAGATAGCGGCGGGAGAGGGCGAGGTATGGCTCGACGCCGAAGTCGAGGGGAACGCTGAAGGTGCCGGCGACGAGGTCGACGGCGAGCACGGTGATCTCGGGTCCGAGCTGGGTGCCGTTGACGTCGTTGTCGTACAGGCGGAAGCGGAGGTCGACCGGGCCCGCCGCGGGGAAGCCGTCGGTTTGCACGAGGCCTTGGTAGGTGATCGCGGTGCTCTGTGCGTTGGTTGCGGAGGAGAAGCTTGCGACGAGGAGTGTCGCGAGGACTGCGGTGGCGAGTTGACGACAAGGTGCGAGCATGAGGATCTCCGGGGCCTCCGTGTTGGGGGCCTTAGGGAAGAACGGGAATCGGGTGCCCGACTGCCGCCGATGAGTGAAAATGTGATCGGGCGAGGTTATGGGCGGGTGAGGACGCGGAGGCCGCTCTTGGTGTCGAGGCTGAGGGACTTCGCGGTCTGGTGCAGGATCGTGACTTCCCACGCCGGGCCGGGGACGGTCTCGGAAGGGGTGCCTTCGGGAGAGCCGGCGGGGGCGGGCTTCTGCTGGTCGTCGCACTGGAAGCTGATGACGTTCGCGGTGCGCTTCCAGGTGCCACGGAGCTTGATGCGGGCGGTGTCGCCGGTTTCCTGGACGAAACGGCCGTCGGCGAGGAGAAGGAGGACGAAGGAGTCGCTGGGGTGGGCGGTGATCCAGGGGCCGATCAGTGGGTCGCGTGCGGGAGCGGCGGGTTGGTCGGTTGCGGTGGCCGCGGGGGTGGAGGGGGTGGAGGGGGTGCCTTCGGCGGGAGGGGCGGAGGCGACGGGGGTCGAGGGGGATTCGATGGGGGCGTCGCCGCCGAGGTCCAGGAACGGGATCGCGCTGTCGAGTTTGCCGATCGTCTTGCGGAGCGCGGCGAGGTGGGCATCGAGGTGGGTGAGGGACCTCTCGATGGAAGCGAGGAGCGCGAGGCGTTCCTGGACGGAGCCGAGGGATTGGTTGGTGGCGTCGATGCGGCCGAGGCCGGATTCGACGTCCTTGAGTTTCACGTTGGTCGCGTCGAGGCCGCCGCCGACGCCGGTGAGGCGCTGGTTGACTTGTTCGAGTTGTGCGTTGGTGGAGTTGAGCCCGGCATCGACGGTGACGAGCTTGGCGTTAACGCCCTTGATCTCGTCGCGGATCTCCTGGACGATGCAGCCGGGGAGGAGGGTGATGAGGGGGAGGAGGCACAGGGCGCGGAGGGGCGTCGGGTTCATGGCGGAGAGTGTATCGGTGCACGTGGCGGCGGACCCGGGCGTGGTCGCAGCGGGTGGAGGAGACGGCGAAACCCGCGGCGGGCGTGCCGGTACACTCGGTTGGTGATCCTGCTCATGCTGCTGCCGGTGCCGGTGTTTCTCCTTCTGTGGGGGGCGACGCTGTTTGCACGCGCGGCGGTGACGGCCGTGACGGTGTCGGCGGTTGCGGGCGGGTGGTTGAAGTTGCGGCGGTTCACGCTCGTCCCGCACACGCGGGTTCAGCAGTGGTGCGGGTTGGTGGGCGGACCGGTGGTTATGGTGGCCGGGGTCGGGGTCTTTGTCGCCGGGATGTACTGGGCCGATCGGGGGCGCGACCTCGAGGCGATGTTCGATCGGATGAGCGTTTGGACTATCGGCGCGGGCGTTGTGGTGCTGGCGGGGATCGCGGTGACGATCGTCGGACTGCGGCTTGATCCGGCGAAGGGGCGTAGGCGTTGCCCGGGGTGCTGGTACGACTTCGCGGCGATGGCGGTGGACACCGTGTGCCCGGAGTGCGGGCGGGTCGCGAAGAGCGAGGGGGAACTCGGCCGCACGAGGCGATCGGGGCGGCTGGCGTTGGTCGGGGTGGGGATCGTGTTGTTGGCGTACTTCGTGTCGGCGACGGGTCGGGTGTTGTCGTTTGGATGGAAGGCCGCGGTGCCGACGACGGTTTTGATAGGGGGGATGGAGTGGCTGCCGAACACGCTGATCCAGCCGACGTTGGGCACGATGGATGGGTCGCTGGCGTCCCGGATCGAACGCTTTGAGCTTTGGGATTGGCAGGTGGAGTGGTACACGCGGCGGCAGACGGAGAGCGTGAGTCGAGCTCGGACTGTGGATCAGGCGGTCGATCGGATCCGCCTGCTGCCGGGTGCCGCGGCGGGGCTTCCTCGCTTTCCGGTGCACCTGCTTCCCGAGGCATTGGCGATGATCGAAGGGCCTGAGCCCGCGGCACGTACCGGGGCCGAGCTCCTGAGCTTCGCGGCGGAATCGCCCGGCCCCGAGACGATGCACGCGGTTGATCGTCTTGCGCCTCAGATTGTCGCAGCAATCGAGCGAGGCGGGCCGTACGCGTGGACGCTCGCGAGGCTCATCCACTACCGATCGCTCCGCCCGATGAGCGACGACACGTGGCTGGATGCGGTTGTGACGCTGCTCGAGGTGGTGAATGATCCAGCCGCGGAGCGGTCGCTGCGGATGTCGGTGGGGGCGATGTCGGGGTCCCGATCGCGTGCGAAGCAGATTATCGAGGGCTGGGTTGAATCGGCCGTTGCCGCGGATCGACTGGGTGCGGCGTTGGCGATCGGGGCGGCGAACTCGATGTGGACGGCGGTTCCGTCGACGCGCGACGTTGAGCTGCTCGTTCGGCTTTCGCGCGATGTGGATGATGCTGTTGCGACGGCGGCGATGATGACCATGTGGCGGTGGGCGTACGCGTCGCCGGAGATGCGAGAGGCCTTCGCGCGGGCGGTGGTTCACACGCTGCAGTTCCGAGACTCGGGGCGACAGATGGCGTTGGAGGGGGTGGATATGGTGACGGCGTCGGAGCCGGCGGTCGCGGTATGGCTGCTGCGTGACGAGGGGGGATTCGGCCCCCCGCAGCTCGCGCCGGCGGTGGGGGCGCTGCAAATCGCGAGGCAGCAGCCTGAGTGGCCGGAGCGGCTGCGGGCGTCGCTGGAATCGCCGGGGTTGCTGGTGGCCCACCGCGAAGCGATTCTGCGGGAGTTGCAGCGGATCGAGGAGGCTGCGCCGCAGGGCGCGAAGTAATCAGCCGGTGATCGCGGCGGGCCACAGCAGGGCGAAGGCTGTCGCGTTGACCGTGGCGTAGACCGCGGCATCGAAGACCGAGCCGGGGAGGCGCGACCACGGCATGCCCTTCCAGATGCAGTCGCAGACCGAACTGCCACCGTAGGCGAGCATCGCGACGGTGCCGACGAAGCGGGCGACCTGCATCCCGCCCGCGCCGGCGGGGAGGGAGTGGGCGGCGAGGTAGGCGATGACGAAGGAGAGGACGGCGATGTTCGCGGCCCACAGGCCGAGGGACTTGCCCATGTTGGCCGGGCCTGGCATGACGGTGATGGTGCCCCAGGGGCCCTTCTTGTAGCGGTCGAGGGCGGTGGGGTCGGTCTTCGCGAGGGCGTGGTCGCACCAGGGGTACATGTGGACGCCAGGGGGGAGATTGGCGGAGGAGACGAGGGAGAGGAACTCGGGCTCGCGCGGGCCGATGGGGAGGTAGTCCTTCTTGTGGATGGGGAGGGCCATCCAGATGATCGAGCTGGCGAAGAAGACACCGACGGTGGTGACGAGGATGGGCAGCCAGAGCGACAGAAGGGGGACCATGAGGGGCCTTTCTGCCGCACTCCCGTGCGGCGTGGGACCAGCATACCAGAGGGGGTCGGGGGTGCTGGCGGGGCGGTTGATTGGCAGCGGGGAGCGGAGATTTCGGCTTCCGAGGCTGGGTTCGGGGTGCTAATCTGTTGCGGTCCAGCACACCCACACCCTGCCACGGAGGGCAGCATGTCGGTCATGTCACGAGCGGATTCAACCAAGACTATGTCGAACACAAAGATCGCCGCGCCCCGCGCGACCGCCGAGTCGATGGCGGCGAAGCAGCGGGACATTTCCGTTTCCGAGTTCTTCGCCAAGAACCGCCACCTGCTGGGGTTTGACAACCCGCGGAAGGCGTTGCTGACGACGGTGAAGGAGGCGGTGGACAACAGTCTGGACGCCTGCGAAGAGGCGGGGATACTGCCGGACATCACGGTGATCATCGAGGACCTGCAGCCGGATCGGCCGGCGGCGTCGAAGTCGTCGCGGTACCGGATCACGGTGATCGACAACGGCCCGGGGATCGTGCGGAAGCAGGTTGAGAACATCTTCGGGCGGCTGCTGTACGGGAGCAAGTTCCACCGGCTCAAGATGAGCCGCGGGCAGCAGGGGATTGGTATCTCGGCGGCGGGGATGTACGGGTTGATCACGACGGGCAAGCCGATGTCGATCCAGACGCGGCCGAACGCGCACAAGCCGGCTCACCACATCGAGCTGGCGATGAACACGAAGACGAATCGCGCAGAGGTGACGGTCGACGAGGAGACGGACGACTTCCCGATCGCGAAGCTGCGGGACCTCACGGCGGGTACGCGGGAGCTGTCGAAGCAGGGGCAGTTCCTGAGCCAGAAGGACTACCCCACGGGGACGAGTGTTTCGCTGGAGCTGGAGGGGCGGTACCAGCGCGGGCGCGGGTCGGTGGACGAGTTCCTGGAGCTGACGGCGATCGCGAATCCGCACGCGAAGATCACGTTCGTTCCGCCGTCGCGCGAGAGCGGGGCGGAGGACGAGGACGTGCCGCTGCTGAAGGGGAAGAAGGGCGAGCCCGCGCCGGTCGCGGAGCCCGTGGAGGCGGTCGCGGGTCCGGTGGTGACGACGGAGACGAACGGGGTGATGGTGTTCCCTCGCGGCGTGACGGAGCTTCCGCCGGAGACGAAGGAGATCCAGCCGCACCCGAAGGGGATCGAGCTGGGGATCCTGCTGCAGATGCTGAAGGAGGCGGAGGCCGAGAAGCCGGGGTACACGCTGTACAACTTCCTTCAGGACAAGTTCTCGCGGGTGTCGGCGCAGAGCGCGGGAAAGTTCTGCGAGTCGGTGAAGCTGTCGAGCCGCGCGAAGGTGGCGGACGTTGAGCACGACACGGCGGAGAAGCTCTTCCGGGAGCTGCAGAACTCGGATCTGCCGCCGCCGCCGACGGACTGTCTGGCGCCGATCGGGGTGAGGCAGTTGCTGGCGGGTTTGCTCAAGGGCGTGCGGGCGGAGTTTTACGCGGCGAGCACTCGGGAGCCCGAGGTGTACCGCGGGCGGCCGTTCCAGATTGAGGCGGCGATCGCGTTCGGCGGGGATTTGCCGACGGAGGACACGGGGCGGGTGGTTCGGTTTGCGAACCGAGTGCCGCTGTTGTTCCAGCAGTCGGGGTGCAGCAGCTTCAAGGCTGTGGCGGAGACCAACTGGCGGAACTACGACTTGCAGCAGCCCAGGGGGGCGGCGCCGGTGGGGCCGCTGGTGATCATGATCCACATGGCGAGCGTGTGGGTGCCGTTTACGAGCGAGAGCAAGGAAGCGATCGCGGACTACGACGAGATCCGCAAGGAGATGAAGCTCGCGCTGATGGAGTGCGGGCGGAAGCTGGGGACGTACCTCAAGAAGCGTGCGAAGATGCGTCGCGAGAGCGAGCGTCGCGACGTGTTTCAGAAGTACATCGGCGAGATCGCGAAGGCGTGCAGCGCGATCACGGGTGAGGACGGCAAGCGGATCTACGAGGCCCTGCTCGAGCAGGCGAAGCGGAAGACGGCGATCGCGGACCTGGAGCTCGACGAGGACGGCAAGCGGATCAAGCAGGACGACCCGGCGGAGCAGGAGGGCGTGATCATCGTGGAGGCCGCGGCACCGGTGGTGGCGACTCCGAAACCGGCGGTGGGGGCCTCGCCGTTTGCGCAGAGCAAAGCGGAGGCGGCGGCGCTCAAGGTGGCGTCGATGGCGAACGACGGGGACGATGAGCCGTCGTTGATTGACACGAAGCCGACGAAGCGTGCTGCCGCGAAGGAGCCGAAGAAGGCGAAGGCTGCGGCGAAGGCGGAACCGAAGGGCAAGTCGGAGGCGAAGCCCGCGACCAAGTCGAAGGCGGAGGCGTCAAAGGAAGCTGCCGCGGCACCGAAGGGCAAGCCCCGGATGCGGCTGGTGGACGGGAAGATGGTTCTTGTGGATGAGAAGGGCTTGTTCAGTTGAGTAGAGGTTGAGGTAGGCGATGGAGGGGGTTTGGGTTGAGTGCAAAACGAAACAGGCCGCGAGCATGGAGCTCGCGGCCTGTTGTGCTTGTGGAGGCAGGGGTTACTTGGCGTTGGAGATCTGCATGCCGTAGAAGGAGCGGTAGACGAAGAACATGGAGGCGACGAGGAAGCCACCGGTGAGGGCCATGGTGAGGCCGGTGTGGCCCTCGGGCTTCATGCTGACGGCGAGCTCGACGGCGAGGAGGCCGAAGAGGGTGGTGAACTTGATGACCGGGTTGAGCGCGACGGAGCTGGTGTCCTTGAAGGGGTCGCCGACGGTATCGCCAACGACGCAGGCGTCGTGGAGGGGGGTGCCCTTGGCGCGGAGTTCGGTTTCGACGACCTTCTTGGCGTTGTCCCATGCACCGCCGGCGTTGGCCATGAAGATGGCCTGGTAGAGGCCGAAGAGGGCGATGGAGATGAGGTACCCGATGAAGAAGAAGGACTCGTAGAAGGCGAAGGCGAGGGTGGCGAAGAAGACGCCGAGGAAGATGTTGAACATGCCCTTCTGCGCGTACTGGGTGCAGATGGTCACGACCTTCTGGCTATCTTCGACGCTGGCCTTGGTGGAGCCTTCGAGCTTGATGTTGGCCTTGATGAACTCGACGGCGCGGTAGGCGCCGGTGGAGACGGCCTGGGTGGAGGAGCCGGTGAACCAGTAGATGACGGCGCCGCCGGTGATGAGGCCGAGGAGGAAGGGGGGGTGGAGGATGGAGAGGTTGGCGACGAGCTTGGGGTCGAGGCCGTGGGTGAGGGCGACGACGATCGAGAAGATCATCGTGGTTGCACCGACGACCGCGGTACCGATGAGCACGGGCTTGGCTGTGGCCTTGAAGGTGTTGCCGGCGCCGTCGTTCTCTTCGAGGCACTCCTTGGCCTTCTCGAAGTTGGCGTCGAAGCCGTAGTCCTTCTTGAGTTCCTGCTTGATGTTGGGGAGGGACTCGATGGTGGAGAGTTCGTAGACGGACTGGGCGTTGTCGGTGACGGGGCCGTAGCTGTCGACGGCGATCGTGACGGGGCCCATTCCCAGGAAGCCGAAGGCGACGAGGCCGAAGGCGAAGACGGCCGGGGCCATCATGAGGGGGGCGTTGGTGAGTTCGAGGACAGGGAACTGGAGGCTGACGGCGTACGCGGCGCCCATCAGGGCGACGATGGCCATGCCGAGCCAGTAGGCCGAGAAGTTACCGGCGACGAAGCCAGCGAGGATGTTGAGGGAGGCACCGCCCTGCTCGGAGGCCTTGACGACCTCGCGGACGTGGCGGGAGTGCGTGGAGGTGAAGATCTTGACGAGCTCGGGGATGATCGCGCCCGCTGCGGTGCCGCAGGTGATGATGAGCGAGAGGAGCCACCACCACTTGTCGCTGCCGGCGATGGTCGGGATCAGCAGCCAGGAGGCAACGAAGGTGAGGATGACCGAGACGACGGAGGTGAGGACGACGAGCGAGGTCAGGGGGTGCTCGTAGTTCATCTTGTCGGCGTTGCCGTACTTGGCCTTGGCGACGAGTTCGTTGATGAAGTAGGAGCCGGCGCTGGCGATCACCATGATGATGCGCATCGCGAAGAGCCACACGAGGAGCTGGACCTGAACGGTCTGGAACTCGGGGCCGGCGGTCTGCTCGTTGATGGCGAGGAGGATGAAGGAGATGAGGGCGACGCCGGTCACGCCGTAGGTCTCGAAGCCGTCGGCGGAGGGGCCGACGGAGTCGCCGGCGTTGTCGCCCACGCAGTCGGCGATCACGCCGGGGTTGCGGGCGTCGTCTTCCTTGATCTTGAAGACGATCTTCATGAGGTCGGAGCCGATGTCAGCGATCTTGGTGAAGATGCCGCCCGCGATACGCAGGGCCGAGGCGCCCAGGGACTCGCCGATGGCGAAGCCGATGAGGCAGGCGCCCGAGACGTCACCCGGGACGTAGAGCAGGATGCCGAGCATGATCATCAGCTCGACGCTGATGAGGGCCATGCCGATCGACATACCGGCCTTGAGGGGGATCGCGTAGCAGGGGAAGGGCTTGCCGCGGAGCGAGGCGAAGGCGGCGCGGCTGTTGGCGAAGGTATTGACGCGGATGCCGAACCAGGCGACGGCGTAGGACCCGGCGATACCGACGAGGCTGAAGATGAGGATGAGGGCGACCTTGCCGAAGGGCATGCCGGAGATGGCGTTGCCATTGGCATCATCGCCCATGGGGATGAGCCAGCCGAAGTACCAGGCGACGGCGACGGCGATGAAGGCCCAGAGGACCATCAGGAACTTGCCCTGCTGGATCATGTACGACTTGCAGGTGGCGTAGATGAGTTCCGAGATCTCGAGCATGCTCTTGTGAACGGGCATCTTCTTGAGCTGGGCGTAGATCATCAGCCCGAAGAGCATGCCGAGGGCGGAGACGATGAGTCCTGCGAAGAGGAGCTTGTCGCCTGCGATGCCCATGAAGTCCACGCCGCTGACGCGGGGGAGTTCGAGGTTGGCTTCGCCTCCGGGCTTGTGGGCGGGGGCCGAGTGTGCGATCTTCTGTCCGACGGCCTGCAGGGCTTCGCCGGCCTTGGGTGCCGCGCCGGGCACGCTATCCTGCGCGATGGCGGGGGCAGAGGCGAAGAACGAGGCGAGGACAAAGACGATTGATGCCAATAGCCCCGCGAGCCTGTGGGAGGCGGGGGTACCGATGGCGAGTGATTGACTCAACACGGTGTGAGCTCCAGCGCTGAAGGTGCGGCCATGAACCGACAGGGATGGTTCGGGAAACCGCCGACCCGACCTGGGCGGCGGCGCGATGACGGAACCGGGGGAGAGGCTCCCGCGGGTTCGCCGGAACGAACAGGACCCGCGAGCATCGCGGGTCCGTCGTGGGCGTTTATCGTTCGGTCTTCTTTTCGGCCTTCATCGGGATGAAGTCGTCCTTGGCGCGACGGGCCACGCTCTTGCGGCTGGCGCGGCGGCGACGCTCCGAGGGCTTCTCGTAGTGTTCCTTGCGCTTGATGTCCTTTGTGAGACCCTCCTTCTCACAGAGCTTCTTGAACCGACGCATCATCTGATCGACGGATTCACCGCTACGAGCCTTGACTCGAATCGCCATGCGCTTCCCCAGCTTTAGAACCAGACACTTCACCCCCGGCCATTCAGGGACCGGGACTCACAAACCCACTCGGGAGTGGGGGAGAAGTAAAGGTTCGCAACCTGATCGGATCAAGTGGGACCCCGCGCGAATGTAGCGGGGCAGGTGGGTATTCAAGGGTTGGGCCCCGACCGGGCGACAGATTCGTGTCGGGGGTGGCCTTGGCCCGGTCACCCTGCCATACTTCTACGGGTTCGACCCTACGGAGATTCAGATGGATACCCGCCGCATGACGCGACTCTCGCTCCTCCTCGCCGCCTGTCTGGTTGGAATCTGGCAGGGTGGCTGCGCCCACAAGCCCCAGTACCACGGCCAGCGCGGGCTGATCGGCACGTACCGGGCCGGGACGCTCTCCGCGATTCTGCCGGCCGAGGCCCGGGTGCCGACGGTGGTGGCGGCGGGTGAGCAGATGTTCCGCGACCGCGGGTACACGATCGTGGAGTCGAACGCCACGGAGGACGCGGGGCGGATCATCGCCCGGCCGCCGCGGTACTCCTCGTACCCGCGGATGTTCATGAGCGTTGACCTGGTGGAGAGCGGGACCGAGGTGCGGTTCACGTTCGAGCCGCTGGGGAACGAAGAGGTCTGCCGCGCGAGCCTGGATGCGTTGTTGCGGCGGCTGGGGATGTGAGTGTTCGGCGACTTGGGGCCGGGGTTTGCTCTAGGCGTTTCAGGCCGGATCTCCGGTTCGTTTGGCGCTTCCGTCGGGAGCGTTTGAGGCCGGGCGTCGGAATCGCGGCCGTGATAATCAAGACAAAGAAGTGAGTTGTTGGGCGGCAAACGTAACTCGGGAAGGCCCGAGGCACGGATTGTTCTATTGCTCTACGGCTCGCAGTTGCTAATCTAACTCCGTCGTCATGACATCGCGGTGGAGAGTGCGGGCGAAGCATCAACAAGGTGGAGCGAAAGCCATGAGCCGCAAGCGTACTTCGAGCCGCGGATTCGTCGCGGCTATCTCACGGTTGGCCGGCCGGGATCGCGGCATTCTTGGGGGGAGCGGGTGGGCCGTTGAGCCGCTGGAAGCACGCACCCTGTTGAGTTTCGGGGATTTTGATCGGCGGCTGCTGGCATCCGACGCCGCCGCGTTTGACCAGTTTGGACAGGCCGTCGCGGTGTCGGGCGATGTCATCGCGACCGGCGCTCATGGCGCGGATCTGTTCACGGGCCCCGCCCAGACGCGCAACGCCGCAGACGAATTTTCAACGTCGAGCAACCCCAATGGCCCATGGCGCTACGGCTGGCGACCTGATAACACGAATGCCTTCTTGGCCTTCGACCAGGTCGGTGCGGTTCCTGGCAGTTCTTCGCTGGGCTGGACTTCTGCGGCGCTCGGGGTGACTCCGAGCGTCTGGAAGAACACTGCAACTCCGATCTACGGCACGACGCCCGGCGAACTTGTGTTCCACCCGGGCGTGAGTACCGAGTCGGTGGTGCGGTACACGGCCAGCGGCCGCGGCGAGGCTTTCGTGCGAGGGTCGTTCGGAACTGGCGACTTTGGCACGGTGAACGTGAAGATCGTTGTTGACGGTGTGACACAGTTCTCGCAAACGTCGGTGACTGACAACACCCCGTTCGACCTGCGCCTGATACTGAGCGCCGGGAGCACCATCGACTTTGTGATCAACGCCGCGGGCGATATCTCGGGCGACAACACGCCGCTGGATGCCAGCGTGATCTTTACGCCCGGCGCGGTCGATGCTGGTGCGGTGTATCTGCACAACGCGTTGACCGGTCAGCAACTCAGGAAGCTCACCGCGAGCGATGGCGATCCGGGTGACTACTTCGGGATTGGCGTGGCGATGGACGGCAATCGCGTGCTTGTCGGTGCGAGGGACGATGACCAAGCGGGTCTGGACGCGGGCGCGGCGTATCTCTTTGATGCTACGACGGGGTCTCAACTGTTCAAACTGATGCCGGGTGCGAACCGAGTTGGCGCATACTTTGGAGCATCTGTCGACCTCAATGGCTCCTTCGTGGTTGTTGGGGCTCCCTACGCCGGCGATCCCGGCTTTCGATCGGGCGCGGTGAGCGTCTTTGACGCCAACACCGGCGCTTTCCTTCGCGAGCTGGCCCCCAACGACGGCGGAGACCAGGATGGCTTCGGCCATTCCGTCGCCATCTTCGGTGACTTTGCCATCGTTGGCTCGCCGTACAGCGACAACGAACGGGGAACCAACGCTGGATCCGCCTATGTATTCAACGTGAGGACGGGCGACTTGATCCGCAAGTTCCTGCCCTCCGATGCTTCATCGAGCGGGCGCGGCTTTGGATGGTCGGTTGATCTGGAAGGTAACGTCGCGATTATCGGCGGCACGAACACGAGCAATGAGGCCGCGTATGTGGTGAACACGCAGACGGGCGAACAACTTGCCCGGCTGAGCGACCCTGATGGACCGGTCGGCGCGTTCTTTGGGTCTTCTGTCGCGATCAGCGGCAACTACGCCTTCGTGGGTTCTCGGTTTGCATTTGCCGCACCGGCCGTACAAGCTGGTGCGATCTTCCAGTTCATGATCGTGGCGGGGAATCAGCCTGGCAAGCAGATCGCGAAGTTCGTTCGTGATGTGCCGACAGCCGGGGACCAACTCGGCGCGGCTATCGCAGCGAACGACCGGCATCTCGTGGTTGGTAACTTGAGCATCGACACGGCCGCGGGTGTGGATGCAGGGGCGGTGCATGTGCGGGCGTCCAAGCCCAATGAGTCGACAGCGGATGTCGGCTACCTCGTCAATGAGATCGATGCATCTGATGGTGTTGCCGGCGATGAGTTTGGCAGTGCAGTCTCGAGTTCCGGAGACTGGGTGCTGATCGGCTCTCCTTCCGACGATCACAATCCCTTGAACCTCGTCAACGCTGGTTCGGCATGGCTCGTGAATCGTGTATCCGGCAGTCGAACGAAGCTGCTGCCGTATGGAGATCAGACCGCCTTTGATTACTTTGGACTGTCGGTCGCGATCTCCGGCGATTTTGCCGTGGTTGGTTCACCGTTGGACGATGACTATGGCACCAACAGCGGATCGGCCTACGTATTCAGCGTCACGACTGGTGCGGTGCTTGCCAAACTGAGAGCTCCCGATGGGGCTGCAAACGACCAGTTTGGCTATTCAGTTGCTATCTCAGGGCATTGGATTCTTGTTGGCGCAAACGGTGACGATGACTCAAGGGGGTCTGCATGGCTGTTCAACATTCAAACAGGGCAACAGCGTAAGCTCGTTGCGTTCGATGGCACTACAAATCCGCCGTTCGGTGATTCCTTTGGGTGGTCCGTTGCGATCTCTGGTGATCTTGCGATCGTTGGCGCGGTGTTCGATGACGACAGGGGGACCGACAGCGGATCGGCATATGTCTTCAGCGTCTCAACAGGCACACTGCTGGCCAAGTTGCTCGCACCGGACGGTGGCCATTTTGACAACTTTGGAATCTCCGTGGCCATCTCCGGAGAGCGTGCGATCATCGGAGCCGCCGGTCGCGATGACTATCGTGAAAACATCGGCGCGGCGTATGTGTTTAACGCACGGACGGGCATGCTTCAGTACAAAGTGATTGCACCGGATCCCGCTGCGGGGGACGTGTTCGGATCCAAAGTGTCGATCTCTGAAGACCTGATCCTGGTGGGCGCACCGAACGATGACGATCGCGGTTTCGAAAGCGGGTCAGCCTACGTCTTCGCGAGCGCCACGGGCGCCTTCCTTCAAAAGTTGACCGCGAGCAACGGAGCGGCCGGCGATCGGTTCGGCTACTCGGTCGCCGTTTCAGGTTCAACATTGGTTGCCGGGATGCCGTTTGACAGTGGACGTGGCCTGTCGTCGGGAACGGTCTGGTACACCGGCACCGGCTCCCTCCGCATCGACCCCGTCAGCGTCGCCGGGCCGCTGATGTGGACCTCCACATCTCCGTCGCTGGCCAATCCGCCCAAGGCGTGGATCAATACCGGCAGCCCCGTCTATGGGATCGCGAACGGCGAGCTGGCTTTGCACTCGGGAACTGGGAGTGAAGCCGTTGCCCGCTTTACGTCGCCATCTGCGGGTGCCGCCACAATCAGCGGCACCTTCGGTGAAGGCCACTTTGGCGCGGTGACCGTCAGTGTGCTCGTTGACGGTGTGGTTCACTTCTCGCAATCGTCTGCCACCGGCAATGCCTCGTTCAACTTCACCCAAGGTGTGAGCGTCGGCAGCACCATCGACTTTGTGGTGAACGCCGCGGGCGACGTCGGCGGCGACAGCACGCCGCTGAGCGCGTCGATCTCGATCAACGGGCAGGCGCAGCCGAGCGCCGCTGCGGCGTTCAGCCCGACCGCCAATCCCAATCAGAGCTGGCAGTTTGGGTGGCGTTACGAAGGGCTCGGTTCGTTTACGCCCTTTGACGTGGTCCTGCCCATACCGATCCCCGACGACGGCGTGATCGGCGGCACGCCGATCCTGGTGCCCAACACCTCAACCCGCATCGGCACATCGGCCATCGTCAACGAAGGCGGCATCGCCCGCTTCAAGATCACCCGCGACAGTCTGCTGTATCGCCCGCTGCGGGTCTACTTCAATATCCTCGGCGAGGCGAGCGCCGACGATTTCCAGGGCGGCGTGCTGGCGAGCGGCTCGGTCGAGATTCCGCAAGGACAGGCCAGCATCACCGTTGAGATCCCTATCAACGCTGACGGTCGTGCCGATATCGAGAACCAGTTCCAGAACGAGCGTTTGACGATCGTGCTCGATACCGACTCTCGCGATGGCTCGCAGTACACCCAGGACGGCGACCCCACGGGCGACCTCGTTCGTGATGGGCAGAACCGCTGGGTGCCGCGGCCGGGCGGCGTCGTGGGCTTGCGCCACATCGTCGCTCAGGACGCCTGGACGGCCACATGGGAGATCGTCGACCTCGATGCGAAGTACGTCAAGATTGAGACGACGAACGCGACCGGTGGTGAACTCTCGCAAGATTCGGTCGAGTTCACGCTGACTCGCGGCGGTGATCTGTCGCAACCGCTGACGGTGGATGTGGACCTGACGGGCACGGCGCTTGTGGACGTCGATTACACCCTCGCGATGCTCAGCGGTGAGTCCTTTGTCCGCAGCGGTACCACGGTCTCGATCACCATTCCTGCGAACCGGGCGAGCGTGGTCATCACCGCACTGCCGATCAACGACAACCTCAACGAGGGCATCGAGTGGATACACGCCGAGTTGATCAACCGACCGGGCGTGTACACGCTGACGACCGATCCCGAACGTCAGCAATCGCGGGTGAGCCTCATTGACGACGACATCCCCAGCGTGCTGGTGCGAGCGGTGCAGAGCGACGTGACCGAAGGCGGGACGATGCCGCTGCAGTTCCAGTTGGCCCGCGGCTCGCTCTATGGGTCGCTACCGCTGACGGTGAACCTGGCTCTGGATGGCTTGGGCTCAACGGCGTCGCGGCTAGATTACGACGTGCGGCTCGGCTCACCCACCGGACCCATTGTCACACCGTCACCGGGGTCCGGGCTCTATGAAGTCCCTCTGCTGGCGAACCAGTCGCAGGTCAACGTGTTCGTGGTTCCGGTGGACGACACGGTCGCCGAGCGCGACGAGAAGATCAACGTGCGGCTCATCGGCGGCAACTACTTGCCCCATCCGACGCTCACGAGCGTCGAACTGGTGATCCGTGAAGATCCGAACGATCAGGCGGTCGTGAGTATTGAAGCGGTGGACCCGTGGGCTGGCGAGACCAACCGCGCCAGCGGCCAGTTTGTGTTGCGGCGCAGCGGCGGCGTGCTGAGCGATGCGCTGACCGTGAGCGTCTCGGTGCTCGGCAGTGCCTACTACGGGATCGATTGGACCTCGCCAAACCTCAGCTTGAATGCCCCATCAGTGGTGACGTTTGCGCCGGGGCAGGCGGAAACGGCTGTGAATGTCGTGCCGCTCGACGACAGCCTCAGCGAGGACACCGAAACGGTCACGCTGACTGTTCAGCAGGCCGGTCCCTACCGCACCAGCAGCGAGGTCGCAAGCACCGCCACGGTCTTTGTGACCGACTTTGCGGGCGGCGGGGGCACGAAGGCTCAGTGGACGTGGTCCATGCCGGATCGCTACGGCGTTGATCGGAACAACGACGGACGTGTCGATGTGCCCAACACACAGGCCTATGCCAACCCGACGAACGGGTTCGACGTGCGATTCGACGCGGGCGAGAGCACGTCGGGCGCTGGCATGCTCAGCTATTTGTGGACCATCGCCAACCAGGCGGGCGTCGTGCAGTTCACGCAAACGCTGTCGGCCTTCACGGCCCAGCTCTTTGAGCAGATCTACGTCGTGTCGCTCCGCGTGACTGATCAGTTGATGATCATGAGCGAGCAGACGCAGTTGGTGGAGGTCAACGACATCCTGATTGTCTCGGCGGGAGACTCGGTGGCGGCGGGTGAGGGCAACCCGGTGATTCGCCGGTTCAACGTACTCGAGACGCTGTTCGGAGGCCCACCGATCCCGCTCCTGGGTGGCAACAACCCTCTCCCGCTGGGGTGGTGGGCCGACGACGGCATCGGGGCCACGCCCGACGATCCGTACAGTCTCGTCGAGGGATCCGTGGAGTACGATCACGCGGCCGCGCACCGGTCGACGCTCGCGGCGTCGTCGCTCACGGCCATGGAGATCGAGCGTCGCGACCCGCGCAGTTCCGTGACGTTCGTGTTCGTCGCGCAGACGGGCGCCAGCATCACGGATGGCATACTGAACCCCAAGGTCGACGGTGCCGACAACCGCTACGACAACGACTCAGAGGAGCGGCCGTTCCCGAACCTCGAACTGGCCGACGGCGAGGGTGATACCAGACGGTTCGGCCGCTCACAGCTCGCTGAGATCAGCCACCTGATCGGGAATCGGACGATCGACGCGATGACGATGTCGGTCGGTGCGAACGACATCGGTTTCAGCGATATCTTGACTGAATACGTGAAGCGATACCACTACCGTGCGGCCATTTTCTTCACCGGTGAGTCCAAGGCGCTTGACGAGATTCGCGACGAGTTGCGGCGTCGGATCGCTCGCTTGCCCTCGCTGTACGCGGATCTGGACGGCGGCATCCAGGCGACGCTCGGCAACAACCTCTCGAGCGCGAGCAATCTCGTCATTCAAGGGTACTTCGATCCGACGGGCAACAGCAACGGTGTTCCCGCCAATGTCCTTCAGGATTCGGTAGCGGGGAGTCTGACAGGCTTGTTCCTGACCGGCTTCGCGGGACTCTGGAATCCGTTCTACTACATCACGGATACGCCCCTGCGCATCGACGCGGAGGAATCCGCCCACGGCAGGCAGCACGCGGTCATCCCGCTCAATCGCGAAGTCGGTCGTGCTTCGTCGCAGTTCGGATGGACCTACATCGCAGCACCGTCGGGCTTCCTGACCCGCGGCTACAGCGCCAGCGAAAGCTGGATCCGTTCGGCGACCGATTCGCGCATTTATCAGGGTGGTGAAGCGTGGTTGAAGCCCTGGGGCGCGGTACATCCCAATGAGCCCGGACAAGCCGCGTACAGCAACTCTCAACTCGCCACGTTCCTTGGCGACGACCGACCAGTGCCATCGTTCGCAGGCTTGGTTGGCGGTGTTGTCCGCGTGACCGAGGGCCAGAGTGCTCTCGTGTCCGTGACCGATGGCCGCGTGCGCCGCGTGGGTGGACTGACCTACCAGTGGGACCTGGATTACGACGGAAGTTCCTTCTCGCCGGACCCATCGATCACCGGCAGCAGCGCCACAATCTCGGCAGTCGGCAAGCGATACCCTGCATCCGGCAAGATCGCCGTGCGTGCCACGGATCAACTGGGCCGCAGTTCGTTCGCGGTCGTGGATGTCGCGGTTGTCAACGGCACCGCCGGACGCACGCCCAACGAGGTGCGCACCGTCGACGTGGATGAGCCGTTCCGCCTGACGCTGGAGCGGACATCGGCATCGACGGATCCGGCCTTCTCGTGGCGTATCGCCTGGAGCGATGGCTACAGCGAGAACGTTCCGGCGGACTGGCTCTACCGTTCGCGGGTCTTTACCGCTCCCGGCATGTACACCTACTCGGTGTTCCTGACCGACGCGGGCGGCGAGATCGCGGTCGATACCGGCTCGGTCTTTGCCATCAGCAACGATCCGTTCCCCACGGTCAGCGTTCTGCCCCCGTTGGCTTCGGCGACTGAAGGAAGCGGTTCTCCCCTTCGCTTCCAGTTCGTGCGAAGCGGCTCGCTGGCCCGCTCGCTGAGCATCTCGATCGACTTTGCAACCGGTGTCGGTCGTGCCGTCAATGGCGTTGACTTCACGGCGATCGATGGCTCGATGGTTCCTCTTTCGATCTTCTTCGCCGCGGGTTCGAACACTGCGTTCGTCGATGTCGTCGCTCGCGGCGATGCGGACGAGTCGGAGGGAACCGAGACGATCGACCTCTCGATCAATCCGTCGAGCCTGTATGCGATTGGCCAGGGAACGGCGACTCCCCCGGCGGTCATTCTCGACGCTCCAAGCAACGAACGCGGCCGTATCGAAGGCCTTGTCTTCGACGATGCGAACGGCGACGGGATTCGCGGTATCGGGGAGGAGCTTCTCGCCGGGCGGCACGTCGGCATCGATCTCAACAACGACAACGTCATCGGCTTGGACGAGCCGATCGCCATCACCGGCACAGACGGTCGTTACACCCATCCGTCGCTCCTCGCGGGCAGCTATCGGCTGCTGCTGCTGGGCGCTGCGGGCTGGGTCTCGACCGGTCCGGACCGCCGCACCGCGATGCTCACGCCGGCCGTCACGCTCTCCGGCCAAGACTTCTCGGTCGCACGCCCGGTCATCGTCACGGGCAGGGTGTTTAGGGATGATGACATCGACGGGCAGCAGAGCGGAGCCGAGGACGGTCGATCCGGCGTGCTCGTGTTTGTTGATCGAAACGTGAACGGCGAGTTCGATCCCGACGAGCCTTCGGTGGCCACCGGGCCGGACGGCTCGTACACGCTGGCGGATGTCGCTCCGGGCCAGCAGTTCATCCGGGCGCAGACCGCCGCCGGGTGGACAGGTACCAACGGCGTCGATGGCGGGGCGATTGCCATTTCGGCGGAGGGCGGAGCCAGCGTTGCGAACGTCAACCACGGCCAGCGGCGAACGGCTCCCACGATCGTGGCACTGGGTTCGAGCGTCTCGAGTGTTTCCTCGGGAGGCGCGGTGAGCCTCACGGCGCAGGGCGTCGACCCCTGGACGAGCCGTGTGCTCTTCTATCGTGAGAGCAACGGGGTGCCGGGCCTTCAGACCGATACGCCAGGCCACGCGAACGACGACACGTTGATCGGGATGGATGGCATCTCCGGCGATGGCTGGTCGCTCACCCTGGATGCAGGGTTGTTTGCTGGAAGTTACTCGTTCTACGCGCTTGCGGACGACGGAACGGGCGTGACAAGCCAGTCCCCCGCGGAGACCGTTGTCGAAGTTGTTGGCGAACCGGCCCCGACGGTCGTCGGCGTCCGGAGACTGACGACGGTTGTTCGCGAGGGCGGCAGGCTCGCGGCTGCGTTTGAAGTCTTCCGAACAGGATTCAACGCGAACGCCCTCGCGGTCAACGTGGGAGTCCAGGGTGGACAGGGCTTTGTCACCGCGGGTGACGACATCGAGGCGGTCGGGCCTTCGATTGTGATTCCCGCGGGACGGAACTCGGCAATCCTGGTGGTCCGCGTGCTGGATGACGGCGTGGCGGAGTCGAACGAGACGTTGCGTGTCGGCGTGCTTGCTGGCGATGGCTACGCGCTCGGAACTCAGCAGCAGGCCGACGTTTCCATCGTTGACTCGTCGACAACGCCGGACGTCATCAGCATCGTGGCGGCTTCGCTGGACACGACAGCGGGTGCGTCGGTCGTTCGCGTCGGGTTCGATGAGAGCACATCAGACTCGCTCACGACTGCAGACGTCACACTCCTGAACGTCACAACAGGTGTGGTTTACAACAGCAGTCAGGTTGTGGTGCTCCGCAACTTGATCTCCGGGGTCATGGAGTTGTACGTGCCCGCTGAGGGTGGGAACACCGGCGTGCTCCCCGCGGGCGAGTACCGTCTCACGATCAACGGGGCCGGCGTCACCAACGAGATCGGCCACATTCTCGACGGCAACGGCGACGGTGTCGGCGGCGGCGACTTTGTCTTTTCCTTCATCGTCGGTGCCGCGCCGGTTTCGACGTGGGACGGTGACGCGGGGACCTCCGATTGGAACGACCCGCTGAACTGGACGGGCAACACGCTTCCTGGCCCAACCTCCAGCGTCGAGATCCCGGCGGGATTCGTGGTGAACCTCGGGCAGGCCTCAGTCAGCGTGGGAACACTGACTGTCCATGGAACGCTCGGGATCAACGCGGCCACGCTTGAAGTCGTCGGCTCGCTTTCGATCATCGGTTCGGTGACGGTGAACGCATCGAGCCTGCTCGTCGGCGGATCGATCGAGAACGGCGGGGTGCTCGTCCTCTCGCCGACCGCCGTCGTGACCGCGGGTGGGGACTACACCCAGACCGCGACCGGCGCGCTGACGACGCAGGTCGGGGCGGGTGGAGTCTCGGCGACGCTCGTCGCCGCAGGTTCGCTCAACCTCGGCGGTACGCTGAACCTTCAGCACGTCGAGGGCTTCGATCCGACGTTCGGGTTCCCTGAAGTTCGCATCACAAGCGTGCAGGGAAGCACTCGCGTCGGGAACTTCGCGTCGATCTCCCTTGCCGCGACCGTGGTGGGTAGCTACTCGTATCACCTGCTGGACGACGGGATCGAGATCGTCTGGAACTTCGCCGATTTCGATGGCAGCGAAGGTGTAGACGGAGACGACGTCATCGCGTTCTTGACGTTGTGGGACCAGGGAAACTCGCTTGCCGACGTCAACGGGGACGGCGGCGTCGACGGGGACGACTTGATCGCTTTCTTTGGCTTGTGGGACAACGGGGGGCGCTGACCGCCGAAAGCCCGGGGAGGCCCGATGGCACGCTTCGGTGCGGCATCGCTCTCCGCCGAAGCTGCGGTTCGCACGCCGTCTGACCTGTTGAGGTCCGCGTTACCGCTGCGCCATGGGGATATAGCGCTGGTCGTGGGGGCCCTTGTAGTCGACATCCGGGCGGAAGAGGCGGTTGTCGCCGAGCTGCTCGATGATGTGGCCGGCCCAGCCGCCGACGCGGGAGAGGACGAACATCGGGGTGAAGAGGTCGAGGGGGAGGCCGATGCAGTGGTAGGTGGTGGCGGAGTAGAAGTCGACGTTGGGGTAGATGCCCTTGGCGGCCTTCTCGCGGTTCATCACGGCCTCGATCTGGGTCGACTTCTCGTAGAGGTCCATGTTGCCGGTGTCCTGCGCCAGCTGCTTGGCGAGGACCTTGAGGTGGGTTGCGCGCGGGTCGTAGGCCTTGTAGATGCGGTGGCCGAAGCCGGGGATCTTGTCCTTCTTGACGAGCTTGTCCTGGATGAACTTCTCGGCGGCGTCGACGGTGGGGATCTGGTTGAGCATCCGCATCACGCCTTCGTTGGCACCACCGTGGAGCGGGCCGCGGAGGCTGCCGACGGCGGCGGTGAGGGCGGAGTACATGTCGCTCTCGGTCGAGATGACGGAGCGGGCGGAGAAGGTGGAGTTGTTGAGGCCGTGGTCGGTGTGGAGGATGAGGCAGACGTCGAGGGCCTTGGCCATGGTGGCCGTGGGCTTCTTGCCGTTGAGGAGGAAGAGGAAGTTCTCCGCGAGGCCAACGGTGGCGTCGGGGGCGGGCATCGTGGTGCCGGCGCGGTGGTGGTGGAAGGCGGCGAGCATCGCGGGGGCCTGGGCGAGGGCGGTGAGGGCCTTGTCGCGGAGGGACGCGGGGTCGATGGCGTTGGGCTTGGGGTCAAAGAGGCCGAGGGCGGACATCAGCGTGCGGAGCACGTGCATGGGCTCGGCGGTCTTCGGGAAGTCCCGGATCATCTTGGCGAGGTTCGGGTTGAGCGTGTAGCGGGAGCGGATGTCGGCCTCGAACTGCTTGAGCTCGTCGGCCTTGGGCAGCCGGAGGTTCCAGAGGAGGAAGACGGTTTCCTCGAAGGTCGAGTTGGAGGCGAGTTCGCCGATGGGGATCCCGACGTACTCGAGAACTCCCTTTTCGCCGTCGATGAAGGACATCTTCGTTTCTGCCGCGACGACGCCTTCCAGACCCTTGGAATAACTGACCATGTCGGAACCTCGCTGTAATGTCCGCCGTCCACCCGATGCCACCACGCGCCGGGGTCGGCCTCCCGTAGAGGCGGACTATAGACGCGGCCACCGGGGCGTGGCGGGTTGGCGTCTTCTCGGACTCGGTCGCCGTACCATCGACCTTTCGGGGAGGCGAGATCATGGCGAGGACGCGGATCAAGATTTGCGGGATTCGGGACCAGGACAGCCTGGCGGCGGCGGTGGAGGCGGGGGCCGACGCGGTGGGGTTTGTCTTTGTTGAGGGCTCACCCCGGGCGATCGATCCGGAGGAGGCGGACGGGCTGGTTTCGATGCTGCCGCCGTGGGTGAGCGCGGTGGGGGTTTTCAGGGACCCGGACGTTGAGGCGTTCTGCGACATCGAGGAGGCGTGCCCGTTTCTGGCGATGAACCAGCTTCACGGGGACGAGGACGTGCGGACGGTCAAGAGCTGCGGGCCGGACGTGATCAAAGCGGTGGCGTTTGATCCGGCGACGTTTGGGGCGGCGTTGGACAAGTGGGCCGTGGTGGACGAAGTGGCGGCGATTCTGGTGGACGGGGCGAACCCGGGGTCTGGGGCGACGGTGGACTGGGGGGCGTTGGCGGGATTTGTCGCGGAGTCGCCCCGGCACATCATTTTGGCGGGGGGGCTGACGCCGGAGAACGTGGAGGAGGCGATTCGGGTGGTTCGGCCGTACGCGGTGGATGTTTCGAGCGGGGTGGAGCGGGAGCGTGGGGTGAAGGATTCGGAGTTGATCGCGGCGTTCTGCCGGGCGGTTCGGAGGGCGGATGCCGCGCTGGACCCGTGAGCGGCAATAATGGGGCTATGGCCGCGACACGACACACGCTGACGCTTGCACACTCGGGGGACCCGGACGACTGCTTTATGTGGTGGCCGATCACGGGGAAGATCAACCCGGACGGGACGCGGTGGCCTGGGGCGGACGGGAAGCCGGCGATCGACACGGGGCGGTTCACGTTCGAGCCGATTCCGGGGGATATCGAGCACTTCAATCGGCGGGCGATCGACTACGGGGACTATGACATCACGGCCCTTAGCGTGCGGGCGTATCCGGAGGTGAGGCAGCGGTACGCGATCACGCACTGCGGGTCGTCGTTCGGGGAGGGGTACGGGCCGAAGGTGGTGCGGCACGAGGACGATTTCGAGCTGGCGGAGGTGGAGTCGCTGCGTCGGCCGGAGGTGACGGTGGCGATTCCGGGGAAGAAGACGACGGCGTTTCTGGTGCTGAATCTGCTGATCGGGAAGACGTGGATGGCGCCGCTGACGCGGTTTGTGGAGACGCCGTTCGAGAAGATCATCCCGACAGTCGCGGAGAAGCGGACGAAGCTGGGGCTGGTGATCCACGAGGCGCAGGTGTCGTACGAGGACGCGGGGCTTCGGCAGGTGATCGACCTGGGGTCGTGGTGGAAGCAGACGCGGAACCTGCCGTTGCCGCTGGGGGTGAACGCGATCCGGCGGGACTTTGACGGGCGGTTCGGCGAGGGGGCGCAGGCGGAGATCGTCGGGCTGCTGCGGCGGTCGATCGAGCACGCGCTCAAGCACCGGCAGGAGTCGCTGAACTACACGCTGCCGTTCGCGATGGCGAACGCGAAGGCGAGCAAGACCGAGATGCCGGATCTGGAGCGGATCGACCGCTACGTTTCCATGTACGTGACGCGGCTGACGGTGGACATGGGAGTCGCGGGGGCGGGAGCGATCCGCAAGGTGCTGGCCGAGGGGCACGCGGCGGGTCTGTGTCCTGAACCGGGCGAGGTCGATGTCGTCTGAGCGAAAGGGTTGTCGATGAAGCTGTACAGGACGAAGTTCGGCGTGGCGATCGATACTCCGGGTGGCGAGGTGCTGATCCGCCATGTCATCGGCGTGGGGCAGAACTACGCGGCGCACGCGGCGGAGCAGGGCAAGGCGCCACCGACGCGGCCGATGCTTTTCACGAAGAACCCGATGGCGGTGAGCCTGCCGGGCGAGGACATCGTGATTCCTCGCGTGTGTATGAACCAGGATCAGGTGGACTTTGAGGCGGAGCTGGGCGTGGTGGTGGGGCTTGCGCCGGGCGGTGGGTTCGTGCGTGACGTGCCGGTGGAGCGTGCGCTGGAGTGCGTGCTCGGGTACGTGACGGCGAACGACGTGTCGGCACGTTGGTGGCAGAAGGACGGGTCGGGGGGGCAGTTCAACCGGGGGAAGAGCTTCGATACGTTCTGCCCGATCGGGCCGCGGGTGATCCCGGCGTCGGAGGTGGGGGATCCGCAGCTGCTGCGGGTGATGTGCCGGGTGAACGGCGCGACGATGCAGGACGCGAACACGAGCGACATGATTTTCAGCGTGGCGACGCTGATCCACGAGATCAGCCGGGGGACGACGATCCTGCCGGGGACGCTGATCCTGACGGGCACGCCGAGCGGGGTAGGGTTCACGCGTCAGCCGCCGGTGTTCCTGAAGGACGGGGATACCGTGACGGTGAGCGTTGAGAAGATCGGTGAAGTGACCAGCCGCGTGCGCGCGGAGCCTGCGACGAACGGATGAGCAAGAAAGAGCCCGAGAACGAGAAGACGATCGAGAACCGGCGCGCGAAGTTCGATTACGCGATCGAGGACACGCTGGAGGTGGGGATTGCGCTGCGCGGCTCGGAAGTGAAGTCGGTGCGTGACGGGCACGTGTCGCTGGCGGAGGGGTTTGTGAAGGCGACGGCGGAGCCGTGCCAGCTCGAGCTGCTGAACGTGGAGATCGGGGAGTACAGCCCCGCGGCGGCGCTCGGCCACAGGCCGAAGCGGTCGAGGCTGTTGCTCGCGCACAAGGGCGAGATCCTGAAGCTGGCGAAGAAGATGGCGGTGAAGGGGTACACGATCGTGCCCCTGAAGCTGTACTTCAAGAACGGGTACGCGAAGCTGCTGATCGGAGTCGGCAAGGGCAAGGCCAAGCACGACAAGCGGGACACGATCGCGAAGCGCGAGGCCAAGCGGGACATGGACCGGGCGTTGTCGCGTCGGCGGTAGGGGGTTTAGAAGGCCATCCAGCAGACCCCGGCGATGAGCAGGGTGTAGACCGCGCCGATGATCGCTGCGTCCTTCCAGGAAACCGATTTCTCTGAAAGACGGACCAGCACCATGACAGCCGTGCCGCCGACGAGCCCGCCAACCAGTGGGGCGACGGCGGACACGGGGGTCGCCTGTGCGAAGACGCACGCGAAGCTCGCGACGACGAACGCGGGCAGCGCCAACCAGAACCCTTTCTTGACGGAGATTTCCTCGCTGGACACCACGCCCACGACCCAGGCGAGCAGGAAACCGAAGATAAAGAAAAGCCCGACAATTGCGATGAGCCCGAACATTTGGCCTCCAGTCTTGGTGGGACGGAATGTACCGGGGCGGGGCGGCGGGGGGCAAGTCGAGAAATCTGGGGAAGCCGTGGCCCCTGGGCGCGCGGTCGATCGCCGGGTGGGTGGCACGCCATTCTGCGGGCCGCGACCTCTGGAGATTGAATCATGCGGTATGCGAACACGGCGGCGGTGCTGGCGGCGGTCTGCGGGACGGCGGCTGGGGCGACGGGCGCGATCCTGACATGGAACCTGCCGGGGGGTGGGGTGCTGTCGAACCCGGCGAGCTGGAATCCCGCGCAGGCTCCCACCGCCAACGACGACTTGGTCTTCGCGACAGCGGGGGTTTTGCCTTTGACGGTGGACGTTGCCGCGATGAGGAGCGTTTCGGTCCGGTTCGGAGATGTGCGGTGGCCCAGCTCTGGGCTTGGTCCCACCGTCTCGATCACTTCGAACGTCGAGATCGGGCAGTTGAGCGGTGACGCTGGCGCTTTCAGGGCTCTGGGGAACTTGAACGTGGGTGGGAGCGTGATCATCGGTCGGGACGCCGGGTCGACGGGGACGATCACGCTCGATGCGGCACCTTTCTCGCCCTCGTTCATCGACCTGCAGTCGGCCCCGGGGGATGTCATCGTGGGCTCGCGCGGGACAGGAACGCTGAACGTTGGTGATGGTGACGTACGAGCGCAGGACGACATCCTGGTGGGCATGTTCGCCGGCAGTGTCGGCACACTGACGGTGAGCGGATCGGCGGGGACGACGCCCTTCTTTGGAGACTTCGCCAACGGCGGAGAGGTGATTGGCACCGGTCCCAACTCCGACCTGCTCGTGGGCAACTTCGGGCAGGGGACCCTCACGGTCGTGCAGGGCGGGCAGATCGACATGGCGGGTCGGCTCGTGGTCGCGCAGAGCCCGGGGAGCGTGGGTACCGCGACCGTCTCCGGACAGGTCTCCTTTGGCACGGCGAACGAGAACAGCGTTGTTCGGGCGGCTCAACTCGACATCGGCGCAAACTCTTTCGCTGGGACGGCGGCGGGCACGGGATCCCTCACGATCTCGAGCCCCGCCAGCGTCATCATCGACGGCACCACGACCGTCGGTGACCCCGACGGCGGCCCGGTGCCGACGCTGCGGATCCAGACGGGCTCGCTGCTCGACACTGTAGATTTCGTGGACCGCAACAACGTCACGCAGTACCAGGGCGGGCGTCTTCGGGTGCGTGGGGATTACCTCGCGAGCACGGGGACGGTATTCTCGATCCAGGGCACGGGCACCGTGGATCTGGAAGGGGCGAACGCCCGGCTTGATGCCTCGGCACCCGTGACCGCCATCGCGCTCCGGGTTGGCGACACCACGCCGATGACGGTGGAGAGCTCGGCCGGCGCGGTGATTTCTGTGCCGACGGGCGAGATTCGCCTGGGCAACTCGGTCGGTGGCGGCGGTGTGATTCGGTTGCTCGGTGGCGGCTCGCTGGCGTGCAACTCGCTGTTCGTTGGGTTTCAGGGCGCGGGCGGTCTCTCGGTTGAGGCGGGCGGGATCGGGAACGTCACCAACTGCTTTGTCGGGACGGGGACTGGCGGGAGCGGCGCGGTGACGGTGTTGGGCGCGGGGGCCCTGCTGGACGTGCCCTTCCTGACTCTCGGCAGCGGCGTGAGTGGGGGGACCTGCTCGATGGTGGTCGGCAGCGGGGGTCAGGTGCACACGGACGTTGTGACCGCTGACAGACCCGTGTCCCGCCTGGAAGTCAGGATCGGCGGTCTGTTGCACACGCTGTCTGACCTCAACGTGGCTGGGACCCTGGCGGTCACCGGTGGCACGGTTCGCTCGCCATCGGTCAATCTGATCGGCGGAGCTTCGCACCAGATGGCGGGGCGTGTCGAGGGGGTGGTTCGCCTGAGCTCGCCTGCGGTCGCGTGCGTGATAGGCGACCTCGAGATCGTCGCGACCGCGGGCAGTCCGCTGGTCAACGTCGGGACGCTCGACATTCAGGGCGAACTCGACATCCAAGCGCTCTCGAACTGGAACCTCGGGAACGCCACGCTGCAGCCCACCGGTTCCATCGCGTCGAACCGGACCGGCTCGGTGAGCGCATCGAGCGTGTTCAACGCGGGCGGCTTGCTGACCGCCCAACTTACAAACTTGGGCACGATTTCATGCTTCGGAACCGGATTCACGGTGGCCTCGACGATCACGAGCCAGACGGGGACCATCAACGGCACGCGGATGGAACTCGCACCAACCGGCCGGCTGAACGCGGCGGGAACGGTGGGGTGCAAGGTTGTCGGCCAGCCCGGCTCGATCATCACCGTGCTCGGCGGGCTGACGCTGGGCGACGGCGCGGTCGCCAGCGGCGTTGATCTCCGCGGGATGCTCATCTGCGGGGTCAACTCGGTCAACCTCCGGTCGTCCGACACCGCGTTCCTGGGCGCAACGTCGATGAACGCGAGCACGGTCGAGTGCCGCAACAGCGGCGGCACGCTCCGCGCGATTCGCCTGCGCGAGGAGTTGTCCGGTTCGGGCGTCGTGCGAGCCTCGGCGGTCTTCAACCTTGACGAGGGTGGACTGTCCGCGGTGCGTCCGCACGGTCTACTGACGATCAACGGCAGCTACTCGCAGTTGACGGACGGCGCGATTCTCGGCGGCGTGCTCCGCGGGCAGATCGCATCGTCCAGCGGGTTCGATCGGCTGGCCGTCACCGGCATCGCGCGGCTGGGAGGCACCCTCTCTTACCAGCCCGCGGCCGGTTTCGTGCCGGCGGGACGCGAGGTCTTCACCATTCTGACCGCCGGCGAGATCAGCGGCACGTTTGACACGCTCGATCTGCCGCTGGGTTGGGACGTGGAGTACACGCCGACGAGCGTGTTGCTCGTCGCGGCGTGCCCCGCGGACTTCAACGGGGATGGCGGCGTGGACGGCGACGACGTGATCGGGTTCTTCGAGCGGTGGGACGCGGGCGACATCGGCGCGGACTTCAACGGCGACGGTGGGGTTGACGGCGACGACGTGATCGGGTTTTTCGAGAACTGGGATGGCGGGTGCTGAGCGGGGTTATCGGCGCTGAATGCCGCGGATTTATGAGCGGTTCGGGTCGTCGGTTCGGCCGGTGTCGGTTATGCTGTCTCTCGGAGACTGGGCCGCGTTGAGCGGCGTTGCTGGATAGGGAGCCGTGCCATGCTGATTCGAACGATGCTGCTGCTTGCCGCGACGGCTGCCTGTGCGCAGGGCCAGAGCGCGGTGTTCGTGGATGACTTCAACAGCCAGCAGCGGACGGGGCTGCTGTGGGGCAACGAGCGTGGCAACTGGGTGGTGGTGAACGGCGCGTACGGGGCGTCGGTGCCCAGCAACAACCCGATCACGTTCTCTTCGGTGCCGTACGACCTCACGCACACGGAGATCGAACTGAACATCAGGGCTACCGATGACGGCGGCATCTGGCTGCGGACCGACGAGGCGGGCGCGAACGGCGTGCTGCTGGTGTTCGCACGCGGGGTGGTGTACTGGCACCACGTCGTGAACGGCAACGCGGGTGCGGCGATCAACCAGGTGAGCGCGTTCAACGTCGGACAGAATCTGTTCGTGCGTGCGACCGCGATCGGGGATCAGTACGCGGCGTACGTCAACGGATCGCTGGTGACGTCGTACACCAACTCGCAGCATCCTTCCGGGCGCGTGGCGTTGTACGACTTCCGCAGTCCGGCCCACAACTACGACAACGTGATCGTGCGTGGGCTTTGCGCGACGGGCGACTGCTGCCCGATCGCGCACGTGCTCCCCGCGACGGCTTCGATCTGCCCGGGTGGTACGTCCCTGACGGCTGTCGTGGCGGGGTCCTCGCCGATGGCGTTCGAGTGGCAGGTGGAGGATGTCGCTGCGCCGGGCGGGTGGGTGACGATCGTCGAGGGGGCGAACATGCTCCTGAGCGGTGGTCAGTTCAGCGCCAGCGGGGCGACCTCGCCGGAGCTTGAGGTGTCGGCGATCCAGTTGCCGAGCATGCGGGTGCGGCTGGTGGCGAGCAACGGGTGCGGCGGCGCGACGAGCGAGCCCGCGTTGCTCACGATCTGTCCCTCGGACTACAACTGCGACGGTGGTGTGGACGGTGACGATGTGATCACGTTCTTTGGGGATTGGGACGCTGGCCTCATCGGGGCCGACGTGACCGGGGACGGCGGTGTGGACGGCGACGATGTGATCGAGTTCTTCCGGCGGTGGGACTCGGGGTGCTGAGCAGCGCCGGCCGAGGCACGCGTGGCCGTGCGCGGGCGGGGCGGCCTCCCGCTAGACTGGCGGCATGTCCAACCCTGCCCTTGCGCCGATCCCACGCCCGGAACTCTGGAAGATCATCGGTGCATCGAGCGCCGGGACGCTGATCGAGTGGTACGACTTCTACATCTTCGCCTCGCTCGCGGCGGTCGTCTCGGGGAAGTTCTTCCCCGACGGTGACGGCGTGATCGGGTTTCTCAAGACGCTCGCGGTGATCTGGGTCGGGTTCGCGGTGCGGCCCTTCGGCGCGATCTTCTTCGGTGCGCTGGGCGACATCATCGGGCGCAAGCACACGTTCCTGGTCACGCTGCTCATCATGGGCGGTGCGACCTTCGGCATCGGCGTGATGCCGACCTACGCGGACGTCGGCGTGATCGCGCCGGTGCTGCTGCTGGTGCTTCGCGTGCTCCAGGGCCTCGCGCTCGGGGGCGAGTACGGCGGCGCGGCGACGTACATCGCCGAGCACAGCCCCGACGGCGAACGCGGGTTCTGGACGGGTTGGATCCAGACGACCGCCACGCTCGGGCTCTTTGTGTCGCTCGGGGTCATCCTCACGTGCCGGTTGTCGATGGACGCCGAGGCGTTCAACCAGTGGGGGTGGCGCATCCCATTCCTGCTGTCCATCATCCTCGTGGTCTTCTCCTACTTCCTGCGCCTGCGCATGAAGGAGAGCCCGATCTTCCAGCGGATGAAGGCCGCGGGCAAGGTCGCGAAAAACCCGGTGCGTGAGTCGTTCGGGAACTGGTACAACCTGAAGTTCGTGCTCATCGCGCTCTTCGGCGCGGCGGCTGGGCAGGGGGTGGTGTGGTACACGGGGCAGTTCTACGCGCTCTTCTTCCTGCAGAAGACGGCGAACATCGAGCTCGTGCAGAGCACGGTGATCATTGGTGCCGCGCTGCTGGTCGCGACACCGTTCTTCGTGATGATGGGGTCGCTGAGCGATCGGATCGGCCGCAAGCCGATCATCATGCTCGGGTGCCTGCTGGCGGTGCTGACGTACATCCCGATCTTCAAGGGCATCTACGCGCAGGCGGACCTCTCCCGCAAGACGCCCGCGGCCACCGCCGCCGAGGTCCTCATCGGTGAGCCGACCACGCGCGTGCTCGAGCAGGCGGACAAGACGCTCGAGGCGGGCGTTGGCGACACGGTGACGGTGACGCGGCACACGCTCGGCTACACCGACGGGACGACCGCGGTGCGCACGACGACCCGCGTGGTACACGCGGGGGGCGAGCGTCCGGAGAAGGTGGTGATCGCGCACGAGGTCCACCTGGGCACGGGGCCGATGATCATCACGATGGGGCTCGTCTGCATCCTGGTGACGTACGTGACGATGGTGTACGGGCCGATCGCCGCGCTGCTGGTGGAGATGTTCCCGACGCGGATCCGGTACACGTCGATGAGCCTGCCGTACCACATCGGCAACGGCGTGTTCGGGGGCCTGGTGCCCTTCGCGGCGACGTGGATCAGCAGCTACACGATCCGCGAGTTTCCCGAGAGTTCGCTGAAGCTGTACGCGGGGCTGTTCTACCCGATGGCGATCGCGCTGCTGACGCTGGTCGTCGGTTCGATCTTCATCAAGGATCGGCGCGGGGTGAAGATGTGGGACGAGGCGATGGACGATTCGCGGTGATCCGTCCGGGGCGGGGTCGCGCGGCGGGTTCTCGGGTGTAGCGGTGGTACTGGGGGACGGGCGCAGAAATTCCGCCGCTCTGTTGCCCCATCGGTTGTCCGGCGTCGCATGCCCTTTCGCCATGCGTACACCAACCATCATCGTCGCTCTTGCCGGGCTTGCCGTTGCTTCCTGTTCCGCGTTCGGGCAGTGTTCGCCGCCGTTTGTCGTCACCGACTTTGGCCTCGAGCAGCCGAACCTCGCGCTCAACGGCAGTGCCCAGGTCAACGGCACTCGCCTGGTGCTGACGCCGAGCGCGTCGGGGCAGGCGGGTTCGGCGTGGTGGGTGGACCCGGTCACGATCCGCAACGGGTTCTTCTCGCAGTTCGTCTTCACCCTTGACGGCAGCTCGGACGGCATCGCGTTCGTGATCCAAACGGACGGACTCGGCGCGCTCGGGGGCACGGGGAGCGGGTTGGGGTACGCGGGGATCCCGCGTTCGCTCGCGATCGAGATCGATACGTTCTCCTTCGGCGGTGGGTCCGAGCTTGAGGCGGATCACGCGAGCATCTTCACGGAGGGCGTAGACCCGAACGACTCCAGTGATTTCAACTACTTGAACTGGGGCCCGATCCCGTTCGATGTGAACGACGGGCAGCCGCACCTGGCGGAGATCCGCTACGACGGGAGCAACCTTGCGCTGCTCATCGACGGCTACTCGATCACCGGGATCGCCGTTGACCTCGAGGACATTCTGGGCGCGTCGATCCTGGATCCCAACGGGTGCGCGTACGTCGGGCTCACGGGTGCGACCGGCGGCGCGGTCGCCGAGCAGGCGATCGAGTCGTGGTCGATCAACGACCGCGTGCCCGCGCCGTGCTCGACTGATCTCAACTTTACCGCCCTTGGTGCGCAGGGGTGGATCACGCAGGGGTCGGCCGGTTTCGAGGGCACGGAGATCGTGCTCACGCAGCCTGTAAGCGGCCAGTCCGGTGCCGCGTGGTGGCAGGACACCGTGCGGCTCCGCGACGGGTTCGAGGTCGAGTTCGACTTCGTGCTGGACGGCACCGGTGACGGGATCGCGTTCGTGATCCAAAGCCAGGCGCTCGATGCGCTCGGTTCGGGCGGCAGCGGGATCGGGTACGGCACGAACGGTGGCCCGGGCGTTTTCCGTTCGCTGGCGGTCGAGTTCGACACGTTCTCGTTCGGTGCGCCGTTCGAGACACCCGAGGATCACGTCGCTGTGCACACGCAGGGGATCAACGCCAACAGTCCCGACGATGCCGCGGCGATCGCCATCGCCGAGTTGGGCTATGACATCAACGACAGCGGGCCCCACACGGCGATCATCCGGTACCAGGACGGGTTCCTGACGGTCTCGGTCGACGGCCTTGAGTGGATCTCGACGCCGGTGGATCTCGAGAACATCGACGGCTCGAGCATCCTGTACGACTCCGGTTGCGCGTTCATCGGGTTCACGGGCGCCACCGGCGCGGCGGTCGGGCGGCAGGCGATCCAGAACCTGCGGTTCACGTCGAATCCCGGCGGCGGCGGTTGCACGAGTGTGGACTTCACGCAGTTCGTGAGTTGGTCCTCGCCGGTGGAGGTTGGCTCGCGGATCGAGTGGACCTTCAACGGCACGGGCACCGGGCCGCTCTCGTGGTTCTGGCGGCTCGACGGCGTTGATGTCGTGAACGACGGCGTGATCAGCGGCGCGGGGACGCGGACGCTGGTCATCGATCCCGTCGGCCCCGAGCACGCGGGACAGTGGGACTACGGCCTGTTCAACGACTGCAGCGGCATCGGGACGGGGTTCTATCTTGAGGTTATCGAGCCGTGCCTGAGTGACTACACCCGCGACGGCGGCGTCGACGGCGATGACGTGATCGCGTTCTTCGCCGATTGGGATCTGGGCTTGATCGAGGCGGACGTGACGCGCGACGGGGGCGTCGACGGTGACGACGTGATCCTGTTCTTCGAGCGGTGGGACTCGGGCTGCTAAGATTGAGCTCCCCATCCGAGAGGAGCTTTCACATGAAGATCCGTGGTTCGTTCGCTGCCGCGTTGTGGGCTGTTTCCGCGTCGAGTGCGCTCGGGCAGGGTGTGACGCACGACCTGGTGCTCTGGCTTCGAGCCGATGTGGGTATCACGACGCAGGGCGGCGGGATCGCGGCGTGGGCCGACTCTTCGCCCGCGGGTCACGGCGCGGGTCAGTCCAACGGGGCCCAGCGACCGACGGTGGTTCCCGGGGCGATCAACGGGATGCCCGCCGCGAGGTTCGATGGCGATGACTACCTCGATTTGAGCGGGCAGGTGCTGACGTCCAACCGCTACACGATTGTGTCGGTGGTGAACGACACGCGGCAGGACGGCGGTTTCAAGGAGGTCTTCTCCAACTGGGCGTTCTCGAACACGCTGACGTCGGTGTTCTTCGGGACCACGGCGTTTGATCCGGTTGGCGTCGACAGCACTCGGGCCCGTCTCACCGACGATGTCGGCGGCGCGAACCAGGGGCAGGGCGGCGTTGGTTCGATCACGAATCGCACGAATCACTTCATCTTCACCGGCGTGAGCGGGGAGTTCAGCGCGCGGGTGCTGCAGAACCGCATCCTCGTCGCAGAACGCGACACGCCGATCCCCGCCAGAAACTTCACGACGCCGTACGTCATCGGGCGGCAGGGGCAGCTCAACGGCGAATACTGGCGAGGTGACATCGCCGAGATTCTGGTCTTCAACGCCGAGTTGGATGAGTGCGAGCTCTCGCTGGTGTACGACTACCTCAACAGCAAGTACGGTCTCGCGCCGTGTGCGCCGGTCTTTGGGATTCCGCTCGCGGGCGGGCTCGCGTGCCCGGGTGGCACGCTCACGCTCACGGGTCTCGCGACCAACGGCGTGTGCGCCGAGGGGCTGACGTACCGCTGGCAGCGCCGGTCGGTCTCGGGCCCGTTCGCCGACCTCGCAGACGGTCCGCACGTCGCGGGGTCCGGGACGTCATCGCTCACGCTCGTCATGAACGCCAGCACCGCAGGCATGTACCGACTCTCGGCGACCAACTCCTGCGGCACCGCGTACTCGAACGCGATTGCGGCGCGTGTGTGCCCGGGCGACTTCGACTGCTCGAACGGGGTCGACGGCGACGACGTGATCTCGTACTTCGCGGCGTGGGACGTCGGTCTGATCGAAGCCGACCTCACCGGCGACGGCGGCGTCGACGGTGACGACGTCATCGAGTTCTTCGGCCGGTGGGATAACGGCTGCTGAGGTCCGCGAAGCTGGGACGCTGGGAAGTCCCGGGGCGGGACCGGACGAAACCTCCGCAATTGGCTCCCCAACCCGCTCGGTTTGCGGTAGGCTATCGCACGCGACCGAGGGGGTGCGTAAGGGGTTTGATTGATGAAGGTCATTGCCGCGGTTTCGTTGCTGTGTGCTTCTCTCGCGTTCGGGCAGGCGATCCGTCTGGCGGAGGTCACGCCTGCGCCGGTTGGCACGCCGGGCCCGAGGCCGGTGTCGGGGACGCTGCTCGCCGTGGATGTGGGTGCGCTTCGCGCGCAGCTCGCGGCGGCGCCGATGGAGCGGCTCGACCAGCCGCTCGAGTCGTACGGCTCGGTGGTGACGCTCGTGGATCCCGCGGGGCGTGAGGTGGACTGTTTCGTCGCCCAGTCACCGGTGATGGAGCCCGCGCTTGCCGCGAAGTTCCCGGAGATGAAGACGTACGTCGTGCGTTCGCTGGACAAGACCGCGAGCGGGCGCATCGAGCTGACGCAGCGCGGGCTGACGGGCATGATCCGCGTCGCGGCGGAGGCGAACGCGACCAACGGCGGCGCGTGGATGATCGACATCTGGCAGTCGCGCGACGATGCGCACGCGATCAGCTACTGGCTCCGCGATCTGCCGGGGAACAGCGACTGGGTCTGCCACACCGAGGACAGCGTGCTCCCGGAGGAGCCCCTTGCGCCGCCGGTCTACGGCGAGCGTGCGGTGCAGACCCGCCGCAACTACCGCATCGCGGTCGCGTGCACCGGCGAGTACGGCGCGCACCACTCGGCCCTCCAGGGCAACGCGCCCAACACCGCCGACCCGCTCGCGGCGATCGTCACGGTCGTTGCGCGGACGAACGTGATCTACGAGGCCGACCTGGGCGTTCACTTCGATCTCGTCGCCAACAACGAGCTCCTGATGTTCACGGACGGGACAACCGATCCGTACACCAGCACCTGCGGCGGCAGCGGCGGGACGGATTGCTCGGGGTCGATCCTCGGCGAGAACCCGGGCGTGCTCAATGGCATCATCGGCTCCGCGAACTACGACATCGGCCACTGCGTCACCCGCATCTTCGGCGGCGTGGCGAACCTCCGCTGCGTCTGCACCAACAGCAAGGCCCGGGGCATTTCGGGGATCCCGCGCGGCGGCGACGCCGACCCCTTCTCCGCGCTCGTGGTGATCCACGAGATCGGCCATCAGTTCGGCGCGAACCACACGTTCAGCGGCACGCGCGGCCGCTGCTTCGGCAACGTCAGCCTCAACACCGCGTGGGAGGCGGGCTCGGGCTCGACGCCGATGGCGTACGCCGGCGGCTGCCCCGTGGGTAATGCGCCCCCGACCGACAACATCGTGCAGTTCGCCGATCCGTTCTTCAATCACGGCAGCATCATCGAGATGCAGGCGTTCCTCGCGGGCAACGGCGGCAACTGCCCACAGACCATCGTGACCGCGAACCAGATCCCGACGGTGACGGTTCCCACGACGCTCGAGTACATCCCGCCGTCGACGCCCTTCGTGCTCGTCGCGAACCCGGAAGATGCCGACGGCGATGTGCTGACGGTGAGCTGGGAGCAGTACGACTCGGGTTTCGCACGCCCGCTCACCGGGCCCGACGCGTTCGACAACGGGATCGGCTCGCTCTTCCGTGTCTTCCCGCCCGTCACCAGCGTGCGGCGCGTCTTCCCGCAGATCGGCGATGTGCTGTCGGGAATCGCCACCCCGGGTGAGATGCTGCCGACCGTCGCCGACGCGCCCCGTCGCTTCCGCGCGCTTGTCCGAGACAACAACCCGCTCGCGGGAGGCATCGCGATTTCTCCCTTCGTCGAGCTCCGCGTCGCGCCGGGCACCACGCCCTTCACGGTGACGTCCCCCGTCTACGGCGAGCGCCTCGACGCCACGTCCATCGTCGTGAACTGGACCGTCGGCGGCACCGACCTCACGCCCATCAACGCCTCGACCGTGACGATCGACCTCTCGACCGACGGCGGGCTCACCTTCTCGCCGATCGTGACCACGGCCAACGACGGCTCCCACAGCCTCGCGATCCCGACCTCAACCGTCACCTCGGAGGCCCGCGTCCGCGTGCGCCCGGACGGAAAGATCTTCTTCGCGGTCTCCCCGCGGTTCCACATCGGCTGCCCCGCCGACTTCAACGCCGACGGCGGCGTCGACGGCGATGATGTGATCGCGTACTTCGGTCTGTGGGACGTCAGCGACCCCTGGGCCGACCTCACGGCCGACGGCGGCGTCGACGGCGACGACGTCATCGCCTTCTTCGGGGCGTGGGACGGCGGGTGTTGAGCGGAGGTCGGGTTAGGTTAGGGTAAACCCCAGAACTGGGCTCCCTCGGCGCGATCTGCTCCATTTTGCGCGCGGGGAGACGCGTGCGCGCGCACAGAAGCGTCCGCGGGGGGGGTATACGGAGGACCACTTTTTTCCTCCGTAAGGAGCCCGCTCATGGAAGCCGTTCAGTCGACCTCGAAGTCCCGTCCGCCCCTCCCCGTTGTTGCCGCGATGAAGGTCATCGGGGCCAGCCCGCTCTCGGCGAGCGAGAAGGCGGTGTTGCGGGCGATGCTGCAGTGGTGGAACCACAAGACGGGCCAGCTGTGGCCCTCGGTGGGCACGCTGGCGGAGGCTACCGGGTACACGCCGCGTGGGGTTCGCAAGATCCTGCGGCGGCTGGAGGCGTGCGGCGCGATCCTGATGGTCGTGCCGTCGCGGGGCGGCCGGCCGGGGGACGTGTCCCGCCGGACGCACCTGTGCTCGATCGACCTGCCCCGGATCGCGTCGATGACGACGGAGGCCGGCGGTACCCGCGAGGGGCCGGTCGAGGCCGCGCCGCCGGTGCTCGTTGCGCTCAAGGCGGAACCGCCCGAACTGACGGCGGTCGATCCGGAGGCGGAACCGCCGGTCGAGGAGCCGCTCGCGAACCCGGAACCGAGCGTCGTCGTTCCGCGTTTGAGCCTCGTTCCGGCGGAACCGCGGACAGAAGCCCCCGGAACGGCGGGTGTCGACAACGCGGAACCGGGGCCCTCCGAACATACCACCCATGAACACACTACAGAGACAGTTCCCGCGGAGCATGCGCTCCGCGAGGTGATGCGCAAGCTGGACGGATGGGTGGATGCGGAAGACAACGATCCCCGGGCGTTGCGGGCGGCCCTGTCGATCGCGGGCGTTCGGGGGCCGAACCTCGAGCGGCTGAGCCGGTGCCCGGGTCTCACGACGGCCGACGTGCAGCGGGCGGTCCGGGAGATCCAGAACGACCGCGGGGCGAGAAACGTTCCGGCGGTGCTGGTGGCCCGCCTCTCGAAGCAGTACGGGGTCGAGCTGCAGAAACGGCCGACCCTCGACGCTCGGGCGGTCAAGTGCATCGCGGAGATCGAGGCGATGCGCCGCCGCCTGCGCACCCAACCGACGGAGGACGCCGCGTGATTCCATCGATTTCCGACGGCGGAACCGCGAGAGCCGGACGTCCGGTATACTCGCGGGTCGCATCGGGCGATGAAAGACCGTCCGCCCGCTTACCCCCGCGCGAGGTACACCATGGCCAGGCACCGTTCCGTGACACAGCGTTCGCTCCTCTGCCTCGCCCTCTCGCTCGCGGCACTCGCCGCGCCGGCGATGGGCCAGGCGAAGATCCCCGACGAGTGGTTCTACGAGGGTGCAAAGCGGCCCGCGCCGCTGAAGGCTCTGGAGGGCAAGGCGGCCCCCGAGATCAAGGCCTCCGCGTGGATCGGGAAGGAAGTGAAACTCGCCGACCTGAAGGGGAAGGTCGTGGTGGTTGACTTCTGGGCGACATGGTGCGGGCCGTGCATGGCCGCGATCCCGCACAACGTCGAGATGGTCGAGAAGTACAAGGACAAGCCCTTCGCGTTCATCGGCGTGCACGACGGCAACAGCGGCTGGAACGACGCCCCCAAGACCGTGAAGGACAAGAAGATCAACTACTCGGTCGCCAAGGACAGCGGCGACTCGGTGAAGGCGTACAACCTGCAGTTCTGGCCGACGTACGTCGTCGTTGATCACAAGGGCGTCGTGCGTGCAGCGGGGCTGACGCCCGATCGCGTGGACGACGTCGTCGAACTCCTCATGAAGGACGTTCCCGCGGGCGGCGGCGGGAGCGAGGCGGCGACGGGCGCGGGGAACCCGGAGGAGTGGTACTTCGGCGGCGAGAAGCGGCCGGAGTGGCTGAAGGCGGCGGAGGGGAAGGATTTCCCGGCGATCAAGGGCGACGAGTGGTTCGGCACGAAGACGACGGAGGAGGACCGCAAGGGCAAGGTCCGCGTGGTGCACATGCTGCTGCCGTCGAGCGTGGTGGGGATGCGTCAGCTCGAGTCGTTGAACAAGGTGGCGGAGGAGTTCGGCTCGGCGGGCGTGGTGGTGATGGGCGTGTGCAGTGCGCGAGCGGACTGGACGGAGGCGAAGGCGGCGTTCGAGAAGGCGAAGATCGCGGTGCCGGTGGTGCGTGATGCCTCGACAGGGTCGGCTGCCGGGCGCGCGCTTTCGGGCGAGGTCGCGGAGACGCTGGACATCCGCCTGGGCGCAACGCTGGTGATCGACCGCAAGGGCAAGGTCCGCGCGGCGGGCGTGAAGCCTGAGAAGGTCAAGGAGATCGTGACGAAGCTGCTCGCGGAAGCGGAGTGAGCAAGCCGAGAAACATCGCGGCGAGTCGCGCGTAGCAGGAAGCGTTCAGGAAACCCGAGCCCACACCGAACCATCATGACAACACAGACCCTCACACCGTCTCCCACGAGTCTTTGTCCCTTCGCCGACACCGTGCGTTCCCACGTCTCGAAGACGGTGGTGGGGCAGTTGGTGGTGGTGGAGCGGGTGCTGATCGCGCTGCTCACGGGCGGTCACCTGCTGCTGGAGGGCGTGCCGGGAATCGCCAAGACGCTGCTGGTGAGCTCGGTGGCGCGGGCGATCGACCTGAAGTTCGCGCGAGTGCAGTTCACGATCGACCTTCTCCCGAGCGACATCGTGGGCTCGGAGATCCTCGACCAGAAGGCGGGCGAGTTCCGGGTTCACAAGGGCCCGATCTTCACGAACCTGCTGCTGGCGGACGAGATCAACCGAGCATCGCCGAAGGTGCAGTCGGCGCTGCTGGAGGCGATGCAGGAGCGCAAGGTGTCGATCGGCGACACGACGTACGAGCTCCCCGCGCCGTTCCTGGTGATCGCGACGCAGAACCCGGTGGAGCAGGCGGGCACGTTCGAGCTGCCCGAAGCCCAGCTCGACCGCTTCATGCTGCGGCACCGGCTGACGTACCCGACGCCGACGGAAGAGGCGGAGGTCGTGCGGCGGAGTCTGCAACTCAAGCTGAAGCGTCAGGGCGACGGCGCGGTGCCGATGTCGGCGTTCGACGCGATCGACGACAGCCGCAAGCTGCACGTGAAGGACCTGTCAGAGGCGATGGCGGCGGTGCAGCGGGTGCACGTCAGCGAGGTGTTCATCCGCGACTGCGTGGAGCTCGTGAACCTGACGCGTTCTTGCCCGGACATCGAGCTGGGCTGCAGCCCGCGCGCGGTGCTGGCGATCGTTCACGCCTCGCGTGCCCGTGCGTTCATCCACGGCCGGGACTACACGATCCCGGAGGACTTCTTCGCGCTCGCGGAGGACGTGATCCTCCACCGCATGCGTCTTACCTACGACGCCCTCGCGTCGGGCAAGCGTCCCGAGCAGGTGCTCGCCACGCTGATGCGGTCCCTCGCATGATCGCCGTCGAAGACCAGATCCTCCGGCCGCCGGACCAGCTCGCCCGCGGCGATTTCGAGATGGTCGTGCGCAAGCTCGCCGACGATCTCGCGTTCGGCATGGACGTCTCACGCTTCATCGGCTCCGGCCTCGAGTACGCCAAGTCGCGGCCGTACTCCCCCGGCGACACGATGAAGATGTTCGACTGGAAGATCACCGCCCGCACCGGCAAGCCGTTCGTCAAGGAATACGAAACACTTAAGCGCACGACGTTCTACCTCGTCGTCGACACGTCGGCCTCGATGTCCGTCGCGTCGACCGTCGTGAGCAAGCACGACGTCGCCGTGTGGATCGCCTCCGCGGTCGGCCTCATCGCCCAGCGGCACATGAGCCCCGTCGCGGTGATCGGTGCCGGGGAGCGAGAGACCCGCCTCAACGCCAGCCTCCGCCGCAGCGACCTCTGGCAATCGCTCGAGCCGCTGCGGGCCCACGCGCTCGCCGAGGGGACGCGGCTCGCCGAGCGACTGATCGATCTTGATGTCAGGGCCGACCGCGCGAGCGTGGTGATCGTGCTGAGCGATCTGCACGAGCCCGAGGTCACCGCCGCGCTGCGAAGGACGGCGCAGCGTCACGACGTCATCGCGATGCACCTGACCGATCCCGCGGAGCTCGGCGGCCTGGGCGCGGGGTTCTTCCGCGGGCAGGAAGCCGAGACCGGCGCGTCGTTCCTCGCGACCGGGCGCACGAAATGGCCCCGCGAGGGCGAGCTCGCCTCCGATCTCGCCCGCAGCGGCGTGAGCTACCTGCGCCTGCGCACCGACCGCTCGTTCATCGGGCCGCTCCGCCACTTCCTCAGCACACGCCCGAGCGTGTCGGGAGGACGCGGATGATCACGGCGACCGTCGCGGCGATCGTCCTGGCTCTCCCCGCGCAGCCCGCGGAAACGGTTGTCGCGCGCGGCCTCACCGGCACGATCACGTTCCAGTACCGGGGCGCGCCCCTCCGCGCGAAGCTCAACCAGGGACTCACCAACGCCTTCGTCGTGCGGCTCAACGGCACTGACGGGAACTACCGCCTGGACTTCATCGGCGCCGTCGCCGGGACCTTCGATCTGCGCGAGTACATCGAGGGTGTCGACGGGCCGCTTCCGGCCGACGTGCCCGCGCTGCCCGTGAAGGTGGAGACGCAGCTCCCGCCCAACCACGGCACGGACGTCTTCGAGGGCGACGCGCGAGGGTTCGATCTCGAGGCGCACTACTTCACCGCGCTGTGGGCCCTGGCGGCCGCGTGGGTGGTGGTGCCCGTCGTGATCGCGGTGCGCCGGATGCTCCGCAAGCCGCCGCCCGCGCCGGTGGTCGTGCGGACGCCCGCGCCAACGCTCGCCGATCAGCTCCGCGAGCTCGTGCTGAAGGCCGTCGGCGGAGGCCTGGGGATTGCGGAGCAGGGGCGGCTCGAGCTGCTGCTGCTGGCCCACTGGCGCGAGCGGTTGGCGCTGCAGTCGCTCCCGCTGCCCGAGGCCGTGATGCGGCTCCGCGCGGACGACACCGCAGGGCGGCTGCTGCGTGAGGTTGAACGCTGGCTCCACGCCGCGCAGACCCCCGCGCCGGTGCCGGAGGCGAAGCTGCAGGAGTTGCTCTCGCCGTACGTGGACGTTCCGGCGGTGGAGTTGACTCGCGGAGGTGCCGCATGACGTTCCTGCACCCGTGGGTGCTGCTGCTGCTGGCGGTGCCGGCGATTCTGCTGTGGCTGGTGCCGACGCGCGGGTGGGGGCTCGCGCTCCCGTTCGATCACGGCGCGCACAAGCCCCGACGGATGCTCAAGGGCCTGCTGACCGCGATGGAGTGCGTGCCCGCGCTGCTGCTGGCGGCGGCGATCGTGATCGCGGCGGGTCCGCAGGTGCTGAAGCAACCGAAGAACAAGCGCGAGCTGACGAACATCCAGTTCTGCGTGGACGTGTCGGGCAGTATGACCGTCGACAACCGGTACGAGATGGCGAAGGAAGCGATCGGGAGTTTCGTGAAGGCACGCGATGGCGACGCCTTCGGACTCACGCTGTTTGGTTCGCACGCGATCCGCTGGATGCCGCTGACGCGGGACCTCGCGGCGATCAGCAACTCGCTCCCGTTCGCGAACCCGGCGAACCAGCCGATGCACATGAGCGGCACGCGGATCGGTCACGCGCTGCGGTTCTGCCTGGGCAACATGGTCGCGGAAGCCGACAGCGGCGACCGGCTCATCATCCTCGTGTCCGACGGCGCGAGCTCCGACCTGGGCGACGGGTTCTCCGAGGGGGACATTGCCGAGGAACTGGCCGACGCGAAGATCACGCTCTACCACATCCACGTCGCGAGCGACGAGATCCCCAGCGACGTCGTCGACATCGCGCAGCGGACCGGCGGCGAGGCCTTTCAGGCGGGCGACCCCGTCACGCTGCGGAAGGTCTTCGACCACATCGACCGCATGCGGCCCGCGAAGTTCAACCCGCTGGGCACCGTGCCGATGGACCACTTCAGGCCCTTCGCGCTCGTCGCGCTCGCGCTCGTCGGACTGCACGTCATCGGCCTGCTGGGAGTGAGGTACACGCCATGGTGAACCTCCCGCTCGCGGTCGCGCTGGTTGTTGGGGTCCTCGTCGCCCTCGGCGAGTGGATGCACGCCCGTCGCGTCCGTCGCGTCGCGCGTCTGGCCTTCGGCGGCAGCGGAAACCCCGCGCCGTGGACGTTCGTCGTGCCGTGGCTCCGCCCCTTCGCGGCAGCGGCTGCCTGCTGGGGCGCTCTGTTCCTGGCCGCCTACGACCCCGTGGAGATCGATCGGCGGCCCACGCGCGAGGCCTCGAAGCACCTGCTGATCTGCCTCGACGTTTCGCCGAGTATGCAGATCAAGGACGCGGGGCCGGAGGCGGAGAAGATCAGCCGCGCGATCTGGGCGGGGCGGATCGTGCAGGGCGTGCTGGACCGACTGGACATGGAGACGACCCGGATCTCGCTGGTGGCGTTCTACACGGACGCGCTGCCGGTGCTGACGGAGACCTTCGACAAAGACGTCGTGCGCAACGCGCTCGACGGCCTGCCGATGTACGCCGGTTTCGAGCCGGGCGCGACGGACGTGCAGAAGGGCGTGAACAAGTGCCTCGAGATCGCGAGGCTCTGGCCCAGCGGCTCGGCGACGCTGCTGGTGGTGAGCGACGGCGACACGCTGACCTCGCCGATGTCTGGGTACATCCCCGACTCGATCGCGGACACGATCGTCATCGGCGTGGGCGACCCCGTGCGCTCGTCGATCGTCGGCGGGCACAGCAGCCGGCAGGACACGATGTCGCTCAAGCAACTCTCCGCTCGCCTGGGCGGGATCTACCACGAAGGCAACATCAAGCACCTGCCGACCGAGGTGCTCGAGGGGCTCACGATGCTCTCGCCCCGCGCGGGCGAGGGTCTTGGTTCACGCGAGCTCGCGCTCGTCGCGCTGGTGACGGGCACGTCGGTGCTCGCGCTCGCGACGCCGCTCCTGCTCGCCTTCGGCAGGCCCCGCTCGTACGCAAAGGCCCGCAACCAGGTCGCGGCACGCGCCGGTGCCGCTGAGGAGGTGACCGCGTGAAACTCAAACGACTCGCGTGGGCGCTCTGGGCCGTCTTCCCCGTCGGCGTTCTGTTCTTTCACTTCGGCCCCGGGCAGGCGATGTTCCTCGGCGAACGCGCGGCACGCGTGCAGCGTGCGGCCCTCGATTCCGAAGCCCTCGCGAAGCAGGCCCAGTCCACCGCCTATGAGGCACACCTGAAAGCCATCGAAGCACGCCGCGCCGCGTTCCTCTCGCAGAAGCCGGAAGACGAAACCGCCGCGAGGGTCGCGACCGAGGCCGAGGACGCGGCGTACAAGACCGCCGGCGAAGCGTGGAAGAAGGTCGCCGATCAGCTCAACCAGGCGCTCGAGCTCCTCAAGGACGAAGCCCCCGAGACTGCGAAGAAGCTGCGCTGGTCGCGAGGGCGTGCGCTGGTGCGCTCGGGCGACGTGTGGACGGGCATCGGCGAGTTCGAGCGGTTGCTGGAAGAGTCCGAGTCCGCGCCGCCGAACGCCGAGTTCGAGCGGGCGACGCGACAGGAGCTCGCCACCGCGTACTACTACGGCGCGAGGCTGCTGCGACTCAGCGGGATGCCGCCGCAGGAGTGGATGGTCGAATCCGGCAAGGCCCGCCAGCAGTTCCGATACCTCGCGGAGAACTCCGCGTCGACGGGTCCCGGCGCCGACCCCGGCGAAGAGGCCGCGAACGCGCAGCGGAATCTTGAACTGGTGCTGAACCTGGAGCAGTCGTCGTTGAACGAGCTGCAGGCCAAGCCGCTGCCGAAGGACTCGCCGAGGCAGGGCAACGAGGGCAACCGACCCGGCAACCGCCCGGGTCGCAAGACCAAGAGACCACCGCAGCAGCGGGACGGTCGCGGTGCGGGTGGCGCGGGCGATATCCCCGAGGGTTGGTGAACGAAGGTGAGCGACATGACTGAGAACACGAAGACAAGCACACTCCTCGCGCTGGCCGGCACGGCCACCGTGATCCTCTGCTCGAACGTCGCGACCGCGCAGGCCCCGGCGGTGATGATCCGCCCAGCCCAGGCGATGCCCGCGCAGGCGATCCAGATCGAGCCCCCCGAGCTCAGCGACGAAGAGCTCGACGAAATCGCGACCCAGCTCAAGGACGCCACGCCCGAAGAACGCGCCGCGCTCGTCGCTATGTTCAAGGACATGGGCGTCGACATCGAAGCACTCCTGGCCGCGAAGGCCGGTGGAGCGCCCGGCGCAGGGGACGCCGGTGCGGCGGCGGCTGCGCCCAAGCAGACGATGATGCAGGTGTTCCAGACGCTGGACTTCACGCGCACGCCGCAGGGCGTGCTCTCGGCGCGGTCGCGCCTCGGGTTCTCGGCGGTGGAGAAGCCTTCGGCCGAGAAGGCCGAGGATGCCGCGAAGTGGCTACACATGCAGGTGATGGCGGGTGAGTGGGAGACCTTCGGCGCGTTTCTGCGCGAGGGCGCGGGGAAGGAAGCCCCGGCGTTGTACTCGCACGTGCTCCAGCAGTTGAACAAGCCCGGAAGGGGTGACCCGAGCAAGAGCGATCCAGCGTTGCTGCCGGAGGAAGTGCTGGCGGTGGGGGACCAGTGCCCCGAGGATCTCGCGGACTGGCAGCTGGACATTCTCGCGCAGTTGCTCAAGAACGCGGCGGACAAGTACAGCACCGCTCCGCTGCTCGCGCGGGTGAACGAGGGCACGCGACAGTTCGGCCGCAAGGACGAGAAATCCAGGGCCCGCACGATCCGGTTCCTCGCGGGTGCGGGGCTGGTGATGGACGCGTACGCCTACCTGCCGTCGATCGACGAAGCCCGGGCCGCCGGTGACGCCGACACGCTGCTCAACCACGCGCGGTATTTCGAAGGCCTCGCGGAGAAGGCCCAGGACGAGGGCGCGGCGTCCGACAACCGCCGCACCGCGTGGAAGCTCTACGGCGAGATCACGCTGCTCGACAAGGCGAAGGCCGAACTGCGGCAGGACGCCATGAAGATGGCGATCGATCTGCTCCCGCAGATGCCCCCGGCCGAGGGGCGCGAGTGGCTCGGGAAGGTCTTCGGCAGCGCAACCCTCGGGCCTGCTGCGCTCGAAGCGATCACGCTGAAGGCCGTATCGCTGCGCGACGGGAAGCTCGAGGTGGCCCAGCGTGCGCAGGCGATCCTCACGATGAAGGAATCGGTGGACACGCTCCTCGCGCAGAGCGGGATGGACATCAACGTCCTCCGCGTGCCGCTGCGGATGCTCACCACCGCGCTGGTGAACGAGGCCGAGCAGGCCCTCGCCGACCGCGAGAAGCGTCGCGGCCGTGGCGCATCGCGCGAACTCGAACTGCTGCTGCGGGCGCTCCCGGACGAACGGTGGATCGGCGCCCTCGAACCGAGCCTCGCGACCCGCGCATACCGCGCGGCGATCGGCGTCGCGACCGCCTCCGACGAAGCCGATCTCGCACTCGAGTACGTCGGATTCGCGGTGAAGCGTTTCCCGGGCGAGGGCCAGTCGCTCGCGGATCACTTCCTCGGCGAGTGGCGTGAGCGTCTCTCGCCGCCGGGCCCGAGCGCCGAGGAGGAGAACATGTTCTTCTTCATCGGCCGACAGGGCCTCGCCGCCGCGCCGCTCACGCGCGGCCGCCAGCGTCGCGACATCGACCGCCTCACGCGCCTCATGGGGCTGCTCGACGGCGCGGGCGTGGAATCGCGCCGGTTGCCGAGCGTCGCCGCCGTGTTCAAGGCCTGCCACGGGCAGACCGAGGTCTTCACGCGCGAGGGGATCGAGGGCGTATTCGGCAAGCTGGAGACGCTCCCCGCGGAGACCGCCGCCGCGCTCGCGGATCAGATGCGGTCGGGCCTCAGCGGCGAGTGGCGCGACCGGCGCGCCCAGCAGGCGGCCGGGATGAAGCGGACGCCCGCGGAGATCACGCGGATGGTGGAGCGTGGGTACGAGCTGGCGATCGAGCTGGTCGAGCGGTCGATCACGGCCAAGCCGGACTCGTGGCGCTACGCGATCACCAAGGCCGCGCTCACGTACGACCGCCTCCAGTACAAGCAGGCGGAGCAGAAGCAGGACTTCGCGACGTTCAACCAGTACCGCAAGGAGGCCTTCCTCGCCTTCGCGCAGACCGCCGAGCGCTACGCAGACCAGGTGCGGGCCGGGCAGGAACGCGACGACGCGGGCGTGTTCCTCGCGTGGTTCAACGCGGCGGTGGGGGCGACCGAGCTCAACTACCTCACGCGTGAGGACCTCCTCGTCGAGGGCTCTCCGCAGGACGATCAGATCGACCTGATCCGCAAGGCGATCCTGGCGATGCCCGAGGAGGCCGCCGCGCGTCACATCGGCGCGTTCGCACGCGAGATGGGCGACAGCGTCCCGGGCCTTGCGCCGGAGGTCAAGCCCCGTGTGATCCGCCACGCGCTGCGGATCATCGGCGATCATCCGTCGGGCGCGCCGCTGCGCCGACTTGGTGATCTCTACAACGACCTCGTGAAGGACGAGCTCAAGCTGCGCCTCGCGGTGGACGGCGACGACAGCGTGGGCGCGGGCAAGCGCTTCGCGGCGACGATGACGATGCGGTTCACCGCCGCCGTGGACCGCGAGACGGGCGGTTTCAGCCGCTACCTGCAGAACGACGTGTGGACCCGCGTGGGCAACCAGTACCGCCCGGTGAACCACCGCGACATCCTGCGCAAGTCGATCGAGGATGCGCTGGCCGAGCACTTCGAGGTCGATTCGATCGGCTTCTTCGAGCCCCTCGCCCCGCCTCGCCCCGTGACCGAGAACGGCCAGGACGGCTGGCTCGAGAAGCCGATGGCGTACCTGCTGCTCCGCGCGAAGGACCCCAGCGTGGACCGCCTGCCGCCGCTGAACATCGATATGTACTTCAACGACACGCTCGGGCCCGTCACGTTGCCCTTGCTGTCGAACGCGCCGCCGCTCGACGCCTCGAAGGACGGCGGCGTCCGCCCCGTCAAGAAGCTCGAAGTCGTGCAGGCCCTCGACCTGCGGCTGATGAACCGCTCCGACAAGGACCGTGTCGTCACGCTTGAGGTTCACGCGAAGGGCCAGGGCGTGCTCCCCGAACTCGACGAACTGCTCCCCGGGTACAAGACCGCGCTCGCCGGTTACACCGTCACCGAGAAGGGCCTGGACGCTCGCCCCGTCAACGTTGTGCAGGATGACGGTGATTGGGACAACAGCTTCTGGCGTCGGCAGAATGACGACAAGCAGGAGTACGCCGAGGCCGACGAGGCGGGCTTCTTCCGCCTGACGACCGAACGCTCCTGGATGATCACGTACACGCCCTCGAGCGGCTCCGTGGGATCCGAGTTCGTGCTGCCCGCGCTCGATGCGAAGTACGGCGGCCAGCTCGTCTCGAAGCAGTACGCCGACATGGACCTCGTCACGCTCACCGACACGCGCGTCCCCGTGACGCCGCCCGTGCTCTCGACGCGCAACGCGCTCGTCGCGGGCCTCGCGCTCCTCGCCGGCATTCTCGGCGGTGGGATCTGGTGGAAGCGTCGCGCCAAGGTTGCCGACGCGAGCGCAACCAGCGACGTCCCCGCCCGCGTCACGCCCCTCAGTGTGATCACCTTCCTCCGCCGGGCCCACGCCGGGGCCGCCCCCGAGTCCGCCGTCCACGCCGAGCTTGCCTCGGAGATCACCCGCCTCGAGCGGCTGTACTTCGGCCCCGGCGGGAACGCCGAAGCCGCCCGGGCGGGCGCAGAGTCCGAAGAACTGGTCCGAGTACTCGGGAAATGGTCCTCCAACGGGCGGCCCGGCTCCCACTGATTTCCACGGCGTCGGCCGTTCTGCCCACTTCCCCCAAAGGCGGGGGGAAACGGAGTCGATCCACTCTTTTACTTGGGCTCGGCCGCTGAACCGCAGCGGGCGTTGGCCACTTGGGGGTGACGTGGATCAGACGGGTGGAACCAACACGGTGACCGGCGAGGACCACAGCGCCAAGCGCAGTGCCGCCGCCGATTCGCGCCGTTCCATCATCGAAGCCACGTGCGCGGCGGTCGGCGTGCTCGCCATCGTGGTCGTCGCGGTTGCCAGCCTGTGGCACGAATCGGAAACCGTGAGCCGGAAGATGATGCGCGAGGAGATGTCGCGCCTTGCCGCGTCTCTCTCGTGGACCGTCGACGCGCAGACGCACCGTCAACTGGACGATCCGTCCGAGATCGACACGCCCGTCTACGACCACGCGATCGCGCTGCTGAGAAAGGCCCGCGCGACGACGCCCGGCGTGAAGTACATGTACACGGCGGTGGCCGATGGCGACACGGTTCGCTTCGTGCTCGACGCCGCCGAACCCGGTGACCACGACGGCGACGGACGCGAAGATCGCGCTGGCGTGTGGGAGCCGTACGAAGACGCGGAGGACGTGATTTGGGACGCACTGGGCCGCAACGGCGCCCCTGGCGTGGCCACCGCGAGCCTCGAGCCGTACACCGACGAGTGGGGGACCTTTGTCACGGGGTACGCGCCCTTCTTCGACGCCAACGGACGCCAGGCCGGCGTCATCGCGGTGGACATCGACGCCGCGGAGTACATGCGTGACAAGGCGAACCGGCGAATGGCCGCGCTGCTGGGGCTGCTCCCCGGCGGGCTGCTCTCGTGCGGCGTGGGCATCGGCGCGTACCTGCTCCGGCGCCGACAGCTCCGCACCCTGCGCGAGGTCGAGGCCGCCAGCGAGGACGCGGCGGCGTGGGCCTCGATGCTGGCCGAGAGCGAAGGACGATTCCGCTCGCTCGCGGACGCGATGCCCGTGCTGGTCTGGACGAGCGATATCCACGGCGATTGCGACTACGTGAACCGGGGCTGGATGCTCTTCACCGGTCGCGACCGCGAGCTCGAACTCGGGCGAGGATGGCTGGCGAGCGTGCACCCGGACGACCGCGAACGCGTGGCGAGCACCTTCGCCGCGGCGTTCCAGCTCCGCGGGGATTTCGAGGCCGAGTTCCGGTTGCGCCGGGCCGATGGGCAGTGGCGCTCGGTGCTGAGCCGCGGGACGCCTCGACAGACCGCGTCGGGCGCTTTCGGCGGTCTCGCGGGCGCGTGCCTGGACATGACCGAGCAGCGCGAGGCGGAGGCGACGGTGCGGACGAGCGAGCGGCGCGTTCGGGCGGTCATCGACACCGCGCTGGACGCGGTGATCACGCTCGACGACGCCGGACGCGTGACCGACTGGAACCCGCAGGCCGAGCAGTTGTTCGGGTACTCGGTCGGCGAGGCCACCGCCCGGTTCCTGTCCGAACTCGTGCTCCCCCCCGAGTCCTCGCACGGCGCGGGCCCCGGGTTCTTCCGCTCCCTCGCGAATGCCCAGTCCAGCGGCGCGACTCGCCGCTCCGAACTCGCGGCAACGCGGAGCGACGGCAAGCGGTTGCTCGTTGAACTCTCCTGCTCGAGCGTGCAGACCGAGCGTGGATTGTGCGTCAGCGTCTTCGCACGCGACATCGCCGAGCGCAAGACCGCCGAGCTCTCGCAGCAGTCGGCGCTGCGGCTGTCGACCCGCCTCGCGCGGGCGTCTTCCGTCGAAGAAGCGGCCCGGGCCGTGAACGACTCGCTCGAGAACATGACGGGGCTCTCGCGGACGGCAATCCTCCTGTTCGACCAATCCGCGGTCTGCCGGTTCGTCGGCTGGCGCGGGATTTCACGCGAGTACCGCCAGGCCGTCGACGGCCACTGCCCGTGGCGCATGGGGCAGGGCGAGGCCGATCCGATCGTGGTGCAGGACGTCGAGACCGACGAGGCTTGGGCCGACTACCGCGATCTCTTCCGGCGCGAGAAGATCCGCTCGCTCGCGTTCGTGCCCGTGCGGACCGAGGAGGGCGTCGTCGGGAAGTTGATGCTCTACGGCGATGCCGTGGGCGACATCACGACGCGCATCGTCGACTCCGCACGGACTGCCGCGACGTACCTGGGCGTGGCGGTGGGGCGGTTGCTCGCGCAGGAGCGCACGCGATCCAGCGAGAAGCTCTTCCGGCTGCTTGTCGAGAACACGGACGACCTCGTGGATCTGGACCCGCTGAGCGGCGCTTCCGAGTACGTGGGCCCCGCGTTCGAGCGACTGATCGGCTGCGACGGCGCGGGCGGCACGACGGCGGCGATCGAGTCACGCGTCGCGCCCGATGATCTCGCCGCCTACCGCGATGCCAAGGACGACGCGCTCCACGGCGAGCGGGCCCGGATCGAATGCCGACTTCTGCGGGCCGATGGCACGACGATCTGGGTCGACCTGCACATGGTGCCGGTCTTCGATGCCGACGGCAGCAAGGTCATCAAGATCCTCCATTCGGCACGCGACATCACCGATCGAAAGGCGTTCGAGGACAAACTGGCCCAGGCCCGCGTCGCGGCGGAGGCTGCGAGCCGCGCCAAGACCGAGTTCCTCGCGAACATGAGCCACGAGATCCGCACCCCGCTCACGGCGATCCTCGGGTACGCCGACGTCCTCGCGGAAGAGAGCGGCGCAGGATCCACCGCACCGCGAGCCGAGACGGTGCAGACGATCAAGCGCGCGGGCGAACACCTGCTCTCGGTCGTCAACGACATCCTCGATATCTCGAAGATCGAGGCCGGCGCGATGCAGCTCGAACGCGTCGATACCACGCTCCCGCAGGTCTTCGGCGCGGTGCGTCAGCTCATGCAGCCCCGCGCGGAAGCCAAGGGCGTCGCATTCGAGGTCGTCCTCGAAACCCCGGTGCCCGACCGTGTCGTCAGCGATCCCACCCGTCTCCGCCAGATCCTCCTCAACCTCACCGGCAACGCCGTCAAGTTCACCTCCCAGGGCCTGGTGCGCATGGTGGTCCGCTACACCCCCGAAGGTGCTCGCGGCACGCTTACGGTCGACGTCGAGGACACCGGCCCCGGCCTTACGCAGGAGCAGGCCGCACGTCTTTTCCAACCGTTCTCGCAGGCCGACGCGAGCGTCACCCGCAAGCACGGCGGCACCGGGCTGGGCCTGAGCATCTGCCGCCGTCTCGCACGCCTGCTCGACGGCGACGTGGAGCTCGTGCGGTCGGAGCCCGGTAAGGGCTCGTGCTTCCGCCTCTCGCTCCACGTGGAGCCAGCGCAGGGCTCAGGGATCTTCCACGCCCTCGAGGGTCAGTCCGCGGCCAAGGCGGAGGTCACTCCGGCCGCAGCGACGAAACTGGGCGGGAGAATCATCGTCGCCGAGGACGGCCCCGACAACCAACGGCTGATCCGCATGCACCTCACGAAGGCGGGTGCGCAGGTGGATGTCGCGGAGAACGGCAGAATCGCGCTCGACATGATCGAGAAGGCCGCGGAAGCCGGTGCTCCGTACGACCTGCTCGTGACGGACATGCAGATGCCGGAGATGGACGGGTACACGCTGGCCTCGGCGCTGCGTGCGTCGGGGTCGACATTGGCGATCGTGGCGCTCACCGCGCACGCGATGGCCGAGGACCGTCAACGCTGCCTGAACGCGGGCTGCGACGATTACGCGACCAAGCCGATCGACAAGGCGTCGCTCCTCGCGACCTGCGCCCGCTGGATCTCTCAACCCGGCGGGCGAGGGTTCGCGAAGGCGGCGTGATCAGCGGGCCGAGTTGTACGCGGGCTCGAGGGCCTTCACGTTCTTGCGGAACGTGGTGTACAGGTACACCGGGGTTTCCAGCTTCGAGAGATGCTGCTTGATGAGCGGGTAGACCTGCTCCCAGTCGAGTCCTCCCACGCCCGTTGCGAGCCGAGGCACCGCGACCGCCGCGGGCTTCTCGTCCTCGATCCACCGGTGCAACTCGCGGAGGCAGTGGTTGACGTCCTCGAGGCGGGCCTTGCCCGGGCGTGCCCCGTGCTCGTACCCGCCGGCCTGCGTGAGCAGGCTCACGATCTGCACCGACCCGGTCGTGCCCGCACCGGACCAGACCCACAGGCCCCCCGGTTCGGCGTGGGTCTGCTGGCAGTAGTGCCGGAAGTCCTTGTACATCGCCGGGAAGGCCGATCGGAGCTGGAGCGCGAGCCCGGAGTTGAAGTGATCGTTGGGTGCAACGCCGTGCACGATCACCGGGGCGCCGGTCAGCATGATGTCGCCAGATACGTCGTGAAGCATGGTGGCCTCCTGTGAAGGATCTCCCGTGCGCTGTTCAATCGTATGAAACAGGACATCGAAGTCCGGCATTCTCGTGGGGATCCACTGTTTCAGGTGGAAGCACTTGGATTTCGGTTTTAGTGAGGAACTGACCTTCCAGCGGGTGGGGGTGCCTTCGGGAGGCATAGGGTCTTGGTAGGAAATCGCCCGGTGCTGCGCTCGGTTCCCCGCCGTCTCCGAAGAGACCGCGGCGACCGGGGTCGGCGGGTCCTGCCGGGGCAGAGGAGTTTGCGTGCCGGACCTCCAAAAACAGGATAAGCCGAGCGTTGGCGCTCTCGTCTGGCGTTGGCTGGCCAGCGATGTCGTTGCTCCCGGCAAGCCGATCGTCGACAAGAAGGAAGTGGACTGGCCCCGCGTGATCCCGTTCATCGCGATCCACGTCGCCTGCGTGGCGGTCGTCTGGGTCGGCTGGAGCTGGACCGCCGTGGGCGTTGCGGTTGCCGCATACCTCGTCCGCATGTTCGCGATCACCGGGTTCTACCACCGCTATTTCTCCCACCGAACCTTCAAGACCCGCCGCTGGACGCAGTTCATCTTCGCCGTCCTCGGCAACGCCGCCGTGCAGCGCGGGCCGCTCTGGTGGGCCGCCCACCACCGCGAGCACCACCGCCACTCCGACACCGAACTCGACGTTCACTCCCCGCACCAGCACGGCCTCCTTTGGAGCCACATGGGCTGGTTCACGGCGAAATCCGCCTTCCTCACGAACATCGCGGCGGTCCCCGACCTCGCGAAGTACCCGGAGCTGCGTTTCATCGATCGCTTCGACACTGTCGTCCCGATCTGCTACGGACTCTTCATGTACCTCCTGGGCCTCGGCCTCGCGACGTGGGTTCCCTCCCTCGGCGTCACCGGCCTGCAGATGCTCGTGTGGGGCTTCGTGATTTCCACCGTCGTCCTCTACCACGCCACCTACACGATCAACTCGCTCTCGCACTTGATCGGCTCGCGCCGCTTCGCTACCTCCGACAGCTCCCGCAACAACTTCTTCCTCGCGATCATCACCCTCGGTGAAGGCTGGCACAACAACCACCACTACTACCCCGGCGCCGTGCGGCAGGGCTTCTACTGGTGGGAGATCGACATCACCTACTACACCCTCTGGACGCTCCAGAAGCTCGGCCTCGTCTGGGACCTCAACCCGGTTCCGAAGCGGGTCTACGAGCGTGCCGCGGCCGAAACCGGCGCGAAGGGGGGCGGGTGAGGATCGCGATCGTTGGGGGGGGAGTTTCCGGCCTCACCGCCGCTTACCTGCTCGCCAGGAAGCACGAAGTCGTCGTCTTTGAGCAGGACCGTCGCATCGGCGGTCACACCAACACCGTCGACGTCACGGAGTCCGACCGCACGATCCCGGTCGACACCGGCTTCATCGTTTTCAACGACCGCACCTACCCAAACTTCATCGCCCTGATGCAGAAGCTCGGCGTGGAATCGCGTGAGTCGTCGATGAGCTTCAGCGTCCGTTGCGAGCGCACCGGGCTCGAGTACAACGGCACATCCTTCCGCACGCTCTTCGCCCAGAAGCGAAATGCCCTGCGCCCGCGTTTCCTGCGGATGCTCACCGAGATCCTCCGCTTCAACCGCGAGGCCCTCGAAGCCCTCAAGGCCGATTCCGAGCAGACCTTGGGCGCGTACCTCGAACGCAATCGGTACTCGGCGACCTTCCGGGACTACTACGTCGTCCCGATGGGGGCTGCGATCTGGTCCGCGCCCGCCGCGGCGATGCTCGCGTTCCCGCTTCGGTTCTTCGTGGCGTTCTTCAAGAACCACGGGATGCTGTCGGTGAACGACCGCCCGGTGTGGCGGACGGTGGTGGGGGGCTCGCGTTCGTATCTGGGGCCGCTCTGCCGGAGCTTCGCGAACTCCGTCCGGCTTGATGCGCCGGTGATCTCGGTTCGTCGCGACGATCCGGGCGTGTTGGTCCGCTGGAAGCCCCCGACGGAGGCCGTTCGCGAGGAGCGGTTCGACCATGTGATCATGGCGTGCCACTCCGATCAGGCGCTCAAGCTGCTCGCGGACCCGACGAACGCCGAGCGCGAGGTGCTGGGCGCAATGCCGTACCAGGAGAACGAGGCGATCCTGCACACCGACGCGAGCGTGCTGCCCCGGCGTCGCCCCGCGTGGGCCGCGTGGAACTACCACGTGCCCGCTACGCCGCTCGCACGCGTCTCGGTCACGTACAGCATGAACATCCTGCAGGGCATCGACTCGCGGACGCAGTATCTGGTCACGCTCAACCGCTCGGACATCATCGCCCCCGAGAAGATCCTCCGCCGTATCGTGTACCACCACCCGCAGTACACGCTCGCCGGAGTCGACGCCCGGGCCCGCTGGCGTGAGATCAGCGGCACGCGCAACACGCACTACTGCGGTGCATATTGGGCCAACGGCTTCCACGAGGACGGCGTGAGCAGCGCGCTGCGGGTGGGGGCCGCCTTCGGAGAGTCGCTCTGAAACCCGTCGCGAGCGCCATCTACACCGGCTGGGTAAGGCACCGGCGCAACACGCCGAAGCCCCACCAGCTCCGCATGAGCGTGTACATGGCCTACCTCGATCTCGACGAACTCCCGACGCTCTTCGCCGGTCGCCTCTTCTGGTCATTCGAACGCGCGAACCTCATGAGCTTCCGAAGCCGCGACTACCTCGGGGCCGCCCCGAACGTCGAAGGGCTCGCCGCCGCCGTGCGTGAACACGTGCGCGAGCACCTGGGGTTCTCGCCCGATGGCGCGATCCGCGTGCTCACGAACCTCCGCTCCTTCGGCTTCGTGTTCAACCCCGTCACGTTCTACTACTGCTTCGACGCCTCGGGCGAGCTGTGCGCGGTCGTCTCGCAGATCACCAACACGCCGTGGGGCGAGCGGCACGTGTACGTCACCGACGCCCGCACCCGCACCGCCACCGGCTACGCGCGCTCCGAGTTCCAGAAGGCCTTCCACGTCTCCCCCTTCATGCCGATGGATCAGCGGTACGACTGGACCTTCGGCACCCCCGGGCCCGCGGTGCTCGTCCACATGCGCAACCTCGACGCCGGCCGCGAGGTCTTCGACGCCACCCTCAGCCTCCGTCATCACCCCCTCACCTCGCGGGTCCTTGCCGGTACACTGATCCGGTACCCGTTCTTCTCTCTCCTCGTCCTCGCGGCGATCTACCTGCACGCGGGAATACTCTGGCTGAAACGCGTCCCGCACTACATCCATCCAAGAGCCGCTGGCGAACACAAGGGGCCCCCGAAGGGCCCGCGTGGAGTACCTGATGTCGTCGACCATGTCTCGTGATGCCCTTGCGGTTGCCGCCGCCGAAGAAGCTCTACGCCAGCCCGCCCGAGCTCCCCTCGCCCGCGCAGCAGTTCGGCGTGTGCTCGGTGCGATGCAACTCGGCCGCCTCCGCATGTCCGCCGACGGCCACACCGTCGACTACGGGCACGCCGCCGAGGGCTTCCCGGACGTTCACGTCACGGTCCACGACGAACGCTTCTACTCCTCCGTCGCCTTCGGCGGCAGCGTCGGCGCGGGCGAGTCGTACATGAACGGCTGGTGGTCCACCGACGATCTGTTGGGCGTCATCCGCCTGTTTGTGATCAACGAGGACGCGCTCGCCGGGATCGATTCGGGCTGGGCGAAACTCGCCGCGCCCCTCTACCGCCTCGGCCGGTTCTTCTCGCGCAACACGCGCCGGGGTTCGAAGCGGAACATCGCCGCTCACTACGACCTGAGCAACGACTTCTTCTCCCTGTGGCTGGATCCGTCGATGATGTACTCCGCCGCGATCTTCGAGCGTGAAACGATGACGCTCGAGGAGGCGCAGGCTTCGCGACTTGGGGTGATCTGCGATCGGCTCCGGCTGTCGCGCGGGGATCACCTGCTGGAGATCGGCACGGGCTGGGGGGGCCTCGCGATCACCGCCGCGCGTGACTTCGGGTGCAAGGTGACCACCACGACGATCTCGCGTGAGCAGGCGGCGTATGCCCGGGTGGCCGTCGCGCGGGCGGGCCTGACCGACCGCGTGAGCGTTGTTGAGCACGATTACCGCGAGCTCCCGCGCGTGTACGGCGAGGGCACGTTCAGCAAGCTCGTCTCGGTCGAGATGATCGAGGCCGTGGGCGCGGATCACCTCGGCGAGTACGCGTCGATCTGCTCGCGCATGCTGCGTCGCGACGGGCTCGCGCTGATCCAGGCGATCCTGATCGGCGACCACCGGTACGCCGATGCGCTGCGGACGCCGGACTTCATCCAGAAGCACATCTTCCCTGGGAGTTTCATCCCCTCGATGGCCGCGATCATGGGGGCATGCGGCAAGCACACCGACCTCACGCTCGCGGACTTCCAGTCCTTCGGTGACGGGTACGCCCGAACCCTTCGGGAGTGGCGAAGCCGCTTCCACGCCAAGCTCCCGGAGGTGCGTGCGCTCGGCTTCGATGAACGCTTCATCCGCATGTGGGAGTACTACCTGTGCTACTGCGAAGGCGGCTTCGCCGAGCGACGGATCACGGTCGGGCACCTGCTCCTCCGCAAGCCGGGTGAGCGCGGGCCGCTGCCGATCCGAGTTGGGCCCTGATGAACCCCCGCACGATCATCAACTTCGTCGCCTTCCAGGCCGCCTGGTTCGGTTGCGTCTTCGCGACCGCGGCGGGCCGCCCGATCCTCGGCGCGTGCGCCCCGCTCGTTGCCACCGTGGTTCATCTCGCGATCTCGCGGGACAGGATCCGCTCCGAGCTCCGCACGCTCGGTGCTGCCGCCCTGCTGGGCCTGCTCCTCGACGGAGGCGCGGTGACCCTCGGTCTGCTGCGACTGCCCGGCGAAGTAGGGACGGCGTCAACGCTCTTCTGGTTCGTTGCGCTGTGGATCGGGTTCGGGACCACCCTCTCCTCGTCGCTCGCGTGGCTCTCGCGAAGCACGACGCTCGCGTGCGTCTTCGGTGCCGTCGCGGGGCCGCTCTCGTACTACGCGGGCGTGCGGCTGGGCGCACTGGTCGCGGCGGAGTCGTGGACCGCGTGGGCGTGGGTGTGCGTCGAGTGGGCCGTTGCCACTCCGCTTCTGCTCAGGCTCGCGAACCCGGCCGTTCAAGCCAAGGGGGCACGATGACCCCGAGCACCGAGTCGGCCCGCATCGCCCGCCACGCCACGTACACCAGCGTCGCCAGATTCCCCAGCAGCCCCATCGCGAGCAGCCACGGCACGTACCGCAGCGGCCGCCGCTCGCTCACCACGATCCACACGCCGGTGACCACGAAGCCCGCGTACAGGTCCACGAGCGTGATCACGCCCCATTTCTCGGCGAACATGGTCTTGAAGATCGTCAGAACGCTCTTCTCCAGCGAGGCGTCGACGATCATCACGATCATCGCGACCGAGGTCAGCGCGGCCAGTAACGCAACGATCCGGGGTGCCTTCATGGTGAGATCTCCTGTTCAACCGTACGGCCCTTCTTCGCGTCCGGTGCCAGCGGGGATTCCAAGGAGCCTCGCATGATGCTCGCATTCTCCGCCCACCAGTGGACACTCATCGCGGGGGCCACCGGCCTCTGCACCCTCACGATGCTCGTCCTTTGGGCGTGGGCGACCCGTCACAAGGACGCGAGCTGCGTCGACGTCGCGTGGGCCGGCCTGCTCGGTGTGCTCGCGATCGGTTACGCGGCATTCGCCGAAGGGGACCCACACAGGCGCATCCTCATCGGCGCGATGGGCGGCCTCTGGGGCCTGCGTCTCGCCTTCCACCTCTTCCGCGACCGCATCTGGAAGGCCAAAGAAGAAGACGGGCGATACCAGCAGCTCCGCGCGGAGTGGGGCAACCAAGCAACCCCGAAGTTCTTCGTCTTCTTCCAGGCGCAGGGCCTGCTCGACGTTCTGCTCGCGATCCCGTTCCTCGTTGCCGCGAGTCGCCTGGGCCCGCTGGGCCTGACCGACTACCTCGGCGGCGCGCTGTGGGTGACAGGGTGGGTCGGAGAGTCGATCGCCGATGCGCAGCTCGCGAGATGGCGTCGCGACCCCGCGAACAAGGGGCGGACCTGCCGCGCGGGGCTGTGGAACTACAGCCGCCATCCGAACTACTTCTTCGAGTGGCTGATGTGGTGCTCGTACGCGGTGGTGGCGTCGGGGCCCGCGGTGTCGTGGGCGTGGACGACGTGGCTCGCGCCGGCCGTGATGCTCCTGCTAATCCTGAAGGTCACCGGCGTACCGCCCACGGAGGCCCGCGCGCTGCGTTCGCGTGGCGAGGACTACCGGCGCTACCAGCGGACGACGAGCGTGTTCGTGCCGTGGTTCCCCAAGCGAGAGGAAATCGCCCCGTGAAAGCCGCGATCGCGTTGATGGAACGAGGCCTGCTCCCGCGGAGCCTGGTGAGGATCGGAGTGCGTCGGCTGCTCGCGGCACGACTTCGCGACGAGCGCAGGGGTGGCCTGCACGCCGAGGACGAACGCCGCCGGGCCTTCATCCGCGAGATGGACACTTCCCCCCTTGCGATCCACACCGCGGACGCGAACCAACAGCACTACGAGGTGCCCACCGAGTTCTTCCGACTCTGCCTCGGGCCCCGCTTCAAGTACAGCGGCGCATACTGGCCCGATGGAGTCCGCACGCTCGGCGAGGCCGAGGAGGCCATGCTGGAGCTCTACGCGCAGCGGGCCGAACTCAAGGACGGCCAGGACGTGCTCGAACTCGGCTGCGGCTGGGGCTCGTTCTCGCTCTGGGCCGCCGCGAAGTACCCGAACTCTCGCTTCACGGCGGTTTCCAACTCCCGCACGCAGCGCGAGTACATCGAGGAGCAGGCGAGGTCGCGCGGGATCGGGAATCTCCGGATCATCACGCAGGACATGAACTCGTTCGCCCCCGGCGCCGAGTTCGACCGCGTCTTCTCCGTCGAGATGTTCGAGCACATGCGCAACTGGCGGCTGCTCTTCTCCCGGATCGCCTCCTGGCTCCGCCCGGACGGCACGCTCTTCTTCCACATCTTCACGCACCGCACGCTCACGTACCCCTTCATCGCGCGGAACGACGACGACTGGATGGCGCGGCACTTCTTCACCGGCGGCATGATGCCTGCGGACGACCTCCCCCTGCACTTCCAGGACCACCTCACGCTCGAGGACCGCTGGCGCGTCGACGGCCGTCACTACGGCAAGACCGCCCGCGCCTGGCTCGACAACATGGACGCCAACCGCGAGAAGATCATGCCCTTGCTCGCGTCGACCTACGGCACCGAGGCCGCCACGATGTGGCGCGTGCGATGGGAAGTCTTCTTCATCGCCTGCGAGGAACTCTGGAACTACAACGAAGGCGGCGAATGGCTCGTCTCGCACTACCGCTTCCGCAAGCGGTGATCAGAGCGACCGAAGCGCCATCCCGTACAACTCGCCCGCCGCCGCCCAATCCACCACGTTCATCACCGCGCCGAGGTAGTCCCCGCGACGGTTCTGGTAGTTCAGGTAGTACGCGTGCTCCCACACGTCGATCCCGAGCACCGGGCGGGCCCACGTCGGCAGCATGTCCTGCTGCTTCTCCTGCTGCAGGATGATCAGCCGCTTCGAGAACGGATCCAGCGCCAACCACCCCCAGCCGCCGCCCTCCACCTGGAGGCACGCGGTCTTGTAGTGCGCCGAGAACTTCTCGAACGAGCCGAAGTCGCGATCGATGGCCGCGGCAAGCTCGCCCTTGGGCCCGCCGCCGCCGCCCTGTGCGGGAGGCGCGAGCAGGTTCCAGAAGAGCGTGTGGTTGATGTGCCCGGAGAGGTGGAAGGAGAGCTCACGCGACCAGTGCTTCACGAGGTTCACGTCGCCGCCGCCCTCGCGGATGTTGCGGAGCTCGGCGAGCGCCTTGTTCGCGCCGTCGACGTACGCCTGGTGGTGCTTGCCGTGGTGGATCTCCATCGTCTTCGCATCGATGTGAGGCTCCAGCGCGTTCTTCTCGAACGGCAGCTTCGGGAGGATGAACTTGCCCGACGCTTCGTCCCACCCCGCGAGGTCGAGCCCCTGGGGCCGCGGTGCGGCGGCGAAAGCACCCCCGGCACCTCCGGCAAGGACAGCGAGCGCGCCAAGGGTCTGGCGACGGGTCAATGCGGTGTTCACGTGTGGACTCCCTTGTTCAGCTCTGACGGCCTTCGATCGCGGACACGATGCACCCCAGCGCGAGGATGAGGAGGTCGTCGACCGCATCGTCGGGGTCGGGGAAGGCGATGCCGAGCTTGTAGATGAACGGGTTGAACCGCTGGCGCATGTGGCCCATCTGCTGGCCGGTCGGCGAGCTGATGAGGAACGACTGCGGGAAGAAGATCGCCAGGTCGTTCACCCAGCGGCGGATAAACGCCTTGAACGCGGACTCCTCCTTGAGCGTTGCGATCTGCTGCCCCTGCGGGTTGAACACCGCCCATTCGTCGCGGAGGAACGTGCTCTTCATGCCCGCACGCTTGAACGACCCGATCACGTTCCCTTCGCCCGCCGTAACGGTGTACGTCGCGCTCCAGTCGATGATCTGGTTGGTCGAGATGCGAAGGAGCTCCTTCTGGAGCGTGTCGTCCGTGTAGATCCGCAGATCCTCGCGGAGCTTGAACGCCTTCTGCTTGCAGTACGCGACCAGCGACCCCTTGTCGTCGTACACGTGGAATCCCGCCCCGAACAACTTGAAGAACTTTCGGCGGATCAGGAACTTCTCACCAGGTCCAGCGGCGTTCGACATTCGTGTGCTCCTCGAGTGCCGCCAATGGTACACGACTCTCCGGCTCGGTGCGTCGCCGATCCTACCCGTGGACCCCCACCCGCCACCGCACGAACTCGATCACCCGCGACCGGCCGACCACCTGCCGCACCGTCTTCGAGGGGTCCAGGGCGAACGGCTGGTCCAGCAGCGAGACCCCGCTCGCGAACGTCTCCAACGCCCGCTCCACCAGCGCCCGCGTCTGCTCCGCCGACAGCCCCGCATTGATCGCCAGCGAGGCCTGGGCCCGTCGCTCGCCCTCCAGCAGCCCGCGAGGGAGCGGCTCGTCGTCGATCCGGAGCGGTGGGGGAGTCGCCGCGGTGATGTGCATGCACAGGTTGTGCATGGTCTGCGCATCGAGCGCCCCACGGGCGTGCAGCAGCGTCGCTGTTTTCCCGTCGTGGTGCACGTACTGCCCGAAGCGGTCGGCCTTCTCCGTCGCCACCAGCCGAATCCCACGTACGAACGCCACCGGCTCGTGCAACTCCCCCGCAACCCGCTTCAGACTCGCGTCAAACTCCGGCGCGATCTCCACCGGCCCCGCGTCCCCGTCCGCGCACTCGCGGGCGATGTGCTCCGCGGCATGCTTCAGCAGCGCAAACCGCTCGTCCGTCGCGGAGTAGTGCGTCGGCGTCCGCAGCTCCACCAGGACCGCCGCGCGTGCCGCGATGAAGGCGCCGATGAGGCCGGGGGTACGTTTCGGGGGGGAGTTGGCGGCGTGATCGCTCATCGGTGGGGGGACGGTACGTCGGTTCTTTCACGAAAAACAAACACGCCCGGTCTCCCGGGCGTGGCGTGTAGTGATGTCTGCACGGGCGATCAGGCTCTTAGGCCTGCTCGCCGACCTGCCAGCGGAGGAAGGCGATGATGCGGGCCTTGGGCCCGACGATCTCCTTGATCTTCTTGGTGGGGTCCATGACGAAGGGCTGCTCCATCAGGGCGATTTCCTCGAAGAACTTCCGCATGCCGCCCTCGACCATCTTCTCGGCGATTTCCTTCGGCTTGCCGGACTCCATGGCCTGGTCGATGCGGAACTTCCGCTCCTTCTCGACCACGTTCGCCGGGACGTCCTCGGCGCTCACGCCCTGGGGGCGCGGCACCGCGGCGGTGATGTGCATGCAGATCTGCCGGAGGGTCTCGTCGCTGATCGAACCCTCGGCCTGCACGAGCACTGCGGTCTTGCCGTCGTGGTGAACGTAGTGGCCGAACGCGCCCGAGCCGGGGTCCTGGACCAGCTTGTGCCCGCGGGCGAAGCTGGCGTTCTCGCCGGTCGTGATGCGGAGCTCGTCGATGATCGAGTTGATCCCGGGGGTCGCAGCGACGGCGCCGCTGTTGGCCTCGAGGGTCATGTCCGCGGCCTTCTGAGCCGCGGCCACGAACTTCTCGTTCTTCGCGGTGAAGTCGGTCTCGGTGCGGAGCTCGACGATCGCCGCGGCCTCGCGGGAGCGGGAGATGGCAACGCGACCCTCGCCGGCGGCGCGGTCGACCTTGGTCTCCATCTTGCCCTTGAGCTCCTTGCGGAGGAGTTCTTCGGCCTTGTCGAAATCGCCGCCGGACTCCGCGAGGGCCTTCTTGCAGGCCATCATGGGGAGACCCGTGCGGTCACGGAGCTTCATCACGTCTTTTGCGTTCAGTTCTGCCATTGGTACCGTCTCCGATCTCCGAACCGGAAGGCCGGTTCGGGCTTGGTGTTTCCTTGTTCTGTCGGCCGGGTTGCCGGCTTAGTTGGTCGACGCCGGGACCGCGGAGTCCTCGCCGGTGGCGCGGTACTGGGCGCGGCCCGAACGACGGGGCTTCTCGCCACCCGACGCGCCCGCGTCAGCGGCCGGTTCGGCGGCGTTGGCGAGCTGACGGGCCTGACGGCCTTCCGCGATCGCGAGGCAGAGCTCGCGGATCACGACGTCGATCGAACGCATCGAGTCGTCGTTGCCCGGGATCGCGATGTCCGCGAGGTCCGGGTCGCCGTCGGTGTCGATCAGGCAGATCGTCGGGATGCCCAGCTTGCGGGCTTCCTTCAGGGCCGTCGCCTCGCGGCGCACGTCGATGACGACGAGCACGCCCGGGAGCTTCTCCATGTGGCGGATGCCCTCGAGGTTGCGGCTGATCTTCTTCTTCTCGCGACGGAGCTGAGACTCCATCTTCTTCGAGTAGCTGGCGAAGTTGTCGGCCTGCTCGATGGTGTCGAGCTCGTCAAGACGCTTGAGACGAAGGCGGATCGTGCGGAAGTTGGTCAGCGTGCCACCCAGCCAGCGCTCGGTCACGAAGTGCATCTTCGCGTCCAGGACACGCTGCTCGAGAACGCTCTTGGCCTGACGCTTGGTGCCGACGAAGCACACGTCCTTGCCTTCGGAAACGAGCTTGGTGATGTACCGCTTCGCGAGAAGCAGGCCTTTCACCGTCTCCTTGATGTCGATGATGTGGATCCCGTTGCGCTTGCCGTAGATGTACGGACCCATCTTCGGGTTCCAGCCGCTGGCCCGCTGACCGAAGTGAATGCCGGCTTCAATGAGATCCTGAACGAGCGTATTCGCCATGACAACTATCCTTTCAGCGACACCGCGAGAAGTGAGACCGACCCACACGGCGACACGCGTCGTCGTCAGGCACTCTCGCACAAGGGCGCTTCAGTGCGCGGGCGGTGCTCGCCCGCTGAAATCTACCGCTCCCGCTCCGCGGGCCCGGGCCGGCATCGATCTCTGAACCGGCGAACCACTGTAGGCCCATACCCGCACGAAAGCCGCTCCTCAACCCCGCAAACACGCTCCCGACGACCGAATACTCCGGCAAGTTCGGTGCGTGGAAGGGTGTGCCGCGGCCCTCGGCGCGGTATCCTTCCTTCGGCGGCTGTGTGTTCTTCCAGCACTCTCACCTCAGGAGGTGCATGCATGAAGACCGGATTGCTTCGCTCCCCCGATTCCCTCGGCGGAGGCGCCAGCGCTTCTAGGCCCGTCAATGGCCTGCCCCCCGAGCCCGCTCCCCCCAAGATCCAGGCCTTCTCCCAAGGAATGGCCGGTTTCCGCAAGGGCGAGGAAACGTGGAAACGCCAGGCCAGCCTCACCGGCACCGGCGCAGTTCACGTCAAGACCTTCCACGGCAAGCTCAACGAAGAGAGCCTCGCCTTCCTCGATCAACAGATCAACGAGTGGCTCGAGTCCCACCCGCAGTACGAGGTGAAGTTCGTGAACTGCACCGTCGGCGAGTGGCAGGGCAAGGTCAAAGAGCCGCAGATGATCGTGCAGCTCTGGCTCTGACCTTCCTTCGCTGTTGACCGCCGAGGCAACTGGCCGATCTCTCTGCCATGTGCGGGATCGCCGGTATCATCGCGCCCGACGGGCTCGCCCGCGGGGCGTTCGCCCCCCTCGACGCCGTCTCGCGCGCGCTGCGCCACCGTGGCCCTGATTCCGAAGGCTCGTGGATCGACACGCACGTCGCCCTCTCGCACCGCCGACTCGTCGTCGTTGATCCGTCTCCCGCGGGCGCTCAGCCGATGTGCTCCGACGACCACCTCGCGGCAATCGCCTACAACGGCGAGCTCTACAACGACGCCGACATTCGCGCCAGCCTCGGCGGCCCGTTCCGATCCGCCTGCGATACCGAGACCGTCCTCGCCGCGATCCGGCGGTGGGGGCCCGACGCCCTCCCGCGCCTGCGTGGGATGTACGCGTTCGCGTTCGTGGATCTCACCGAGCGAACCCTCCTGCTCGCACGCGACCCGCTGGGTATCAAGCCCCTCTACTACGCGATCACACCGACGGGCGAGGTCGTCTTCGCGAGCGAAGTCGCCGCCGTTCTCGAACACCCCGCCGTCACGCGCGATCCAGACCCCGTCACGCTCCGCGCGTACATGTCGACGATCCGCACCACACTCGGCGAGCGCACCCTCTACCGCGGCATCCGCACCCTTCTCCCCGGCGAGTGGATGCTGTTCAACCTCGACGCGCCCCGCAGCCCCGTGCGCCGCGGCATCACGCCGCTCCCCGCGCCCGAACCCGGCACGACGAAGGCGGTCATCGCCGAGAGCGTGCGGCTGCACCTGCGGAGCGATGTGCCGATGTGTTCGCTGCTCTCCGGCGGGCTCGACAGCACCATCATCGCCCGCGAGACGCTCCGCTCGGTGCCCACACTGCGAACCTACTGCTCGGGCGCCGCCGACGCCGCGAGCGGCGAGGTCGACGACTTCGCCGCCGCGAGAATCGCGTCCCGCCAACTCGGCACCGAGCACCACGAGGCCCCGGTTTCGCGAGAGCTCTTCCTCGAGCGATGGCGCGAGATGGTCACCCGCTCACGCCTGCCGATGTCGACCCCGAACGAAGTCGCGATCAACGAAGTCGCCAGAACGCTCCGTTCGCAGGGCAATATCGTCGCGCTCTCCGGCGAAGGGGCCGACGAACTCTTCGGTGGCTACGACCTGCTCCTCGAAGCCTCGCACACGCTGCACGCCTCCGGGCGGGTGAGCCGTCGCGATGCCGCGGCATCGGAACTCGCCAACGCCTCCTGGGTGCCGGGCGATGCGCTCGCAGGTGTGCTGGCCGAGCCGTACGTTGAGGCCGAGGGCGGCACCGACGCGACGCTCGATGCGTACGACGCCGAGTTCGCGCGGGTCGGGTACGACGAAGAGCCGGACAAGGTGCTTTCCCACTTGCGCGTCCAGCGGAGGATCAACCTCGCGGGCCTGCTCGCACGCCTCGACAGCGCGACCATGCTCGCGGGCGTCGAGGGCCGAACGCCCTTCGCCGACGCGCGCGTCGCGGCATTCGCCGAGGCTCTCCCGATGCACGAGAAGTTCATCGCGGGCCCGCCCGGCCAATCACCACGCGAGCGAGCCGCCCGCACCAAGCGATGCCTCCGCAGCGCCTACGCGGAAGAGATCCCCCGCGAAGTGCTCGAACGCCCGAAGGCGAGTTTCCCGCTGCCGTTCCAGAGCTGGCTCGCGTCCCCCGATGTCGTGGAGCCTGCGCTCCGATCGCGATTCGCCCGCGAGATCATGAACCCGGCGATGGTCGAAGCACTCCGCGCCAACCCCGCCGCACTCTGGCGGGTGCTGTGGCCAACGCTGAACCTGAGCCTCTGGTTCTGATCACCGCTCGAGTTCGGGCACGGCGAGCACGGCGTCCAGGAGCGAACGCGTGTATTCGTGCTGAGGATGATCGAGAACACCGGATGCGGGCCCTTGCTCAACGACGCGGCCCGCGCGCATCACGAGCACTTCATCCGCGAGGTGGCGAACGGTCGCCATGTCGTGGCTGATGAAGATGTACGCGATGCCCCGCTCGCGCCGCAGCTCGGTGAGCAGGTTGAGAATCTGTGCGCGGACGGAAACATCCAGCGCGGACGTTGGTTCGTCGCAAACGATGAGCGCGGGCGAGAGCGTGAGCGCCCGCGCGATCGCGATCCGCTGACGCTGGCCGCCGGAAAACTGGTGTGGGTAGCGATCGAGCGAATCGGCGGGCATGCCGCAGCGTTCGAGGAGCGCCGCCGCGAGCTCGCGACGGGCCTTGGCCGTCATCCGCGGGGCATGAACGAGCAGCGGCTCGCACACGATCTCCTCGACGCGGTGCCGCGGGTTCATCGCGCTGGCGGGATCCTGGAAGATGACCTGCACGCGGGCGCGCGAGGCCCGCAACTCGGCGCCGTTCATGTCGCGCAGCGATCGCCCCTCGAGCAGAACATCTCCCGCGGCGATGGGGACAAGCCTGAGCAGAGCCCGCGCAAGCGTCGACTTCCCGGACCCAGACTCACCAACAACGGCGAGCGTGGTCGCGGGCTGAAGGACAAAGGAAACCCCCTCAACAATCCGCCGCACGCCACGCCCCGCGGCGGGCAAGTCCACGGCGAGCCCTCGCACCTCAAGCAAAGGGGACCCGGCGGGGGTAGGTTCTGGGGGGATCATGCGGCCATTATCGGCAGGATCCGAAGATCGCGAAGAGACCCCAAACGGCGGAGTTGACGCGGGCCGCCAGAGTGATACTCTTCCCATCCCAAACGGGAACAGTCCCGCGCGGGCAGTTAGCTCAATTGGTAGAGCACAGCATTGAAAATGCTGGGGTTCCCGGTTCAAGTCCGGGACTGCCCATTTCGCCGAAATGCACCAGATCGCGACGATTCGCGTCAGGTTGCGTAAGGCCGGTCCCCACAACGAGTTGCGGATAGAAGTGCGAACCGGTGCAGGTTGGCACGGTTTGTTGCTGCGTCGGTTTGTGCGCCGCGCGTGCGTCGGTTACTGCGTCGCCACCGGCGAAGGGCACCGCCAAAGAGGGCGCGGCGTTCAAGGCGGACCCGGTGGAACCAACTGCTCGCTGCCAGTCGCCGTCGGTGATCTGGAGGTAATGCCCGGCGGCGATCGCCTTGGTGTTTCCCAGCCACGCGCAGACCGTGTGGAGCGGGTAGGACGTGGCGAGCTCCGTCTGGCGGCTGGCCCGCATGTTGTGCCAGGTTCGCTCCCAGGGCTTGAGCCCGGCACGCCCGATGATGCGGCGCAGGTGGGGGTTGAGGTTGCAGCCGCCGCGGTAGCGGTTGATCACGTAGGTGGCGTCGGCGGGCGTCGCGGCTCTGAGATCGAGCAGAGGCTGGAGCAGTTCGGGGAAGAGCGGGACGATCCGGGACGCTTTGCCCTCGTGATGCTCGGTCTTCGGTGACCGCACCGTGATGCGGTGGTTGGCGCCACGACCGTGCCGTGGGTTTCATCGATGCTGCACCTCAAGAAGGCCGACCCGTGCCCGCTGTGCGAAGCGTTTGAATCCCCACTCTCGAACGTTGTTCCAACTCGCACCGACGCTGCGTTGTGCGAGATCGGATTCTGTGCGGATCTCGCGTCGGGTTGTCGGTCCAATCACCGTCCTGTAGACTCGCCGCTCTTCCACCACCGAGGGATCCCTCGTGAACGACGTCAAGCCCAGCGGGTCCGACCAACCAGACACCGGCACGCTGATCGCCGCCATCGCGGGCGGCGACTCCGCATCCCGCGACGCCCTGCTCGAGACTGTCTACCTCCAGCTGCGGGCGACCGCGCAACGGCAACTGGCCGCCGAGCGGGCCGGCCACACACTTTCCGCCACTGCCTTGGTCCACGAAGCCTACTTGCGGCTTGTTGGTCCCCGCGACCTCGCATGGGCGAATCGGGCACACTTCTACAAGGCCGCGGCAGAGGCCATGCGCCGCGTGCTGCTGGACCACGCGAAGCACCGGGGCAGAGAGAAGCGGGGGGGGGGCCGGGAGCGAGTGCCGCTCGGCGACACGGCCTGCATGGTCCCTGGGGGAGAAGAGAATTTCGTGGATCATCTTTCCGTCGATCGCGCGATCTGTCGCTTGGAGGAGGTGGACCCGGACATGGCCCAGCTTGTGAAGCTCAGGTACTACGCAGGATTGAGCTGCGAGGAGGTCGCGTTGGCGATCGGAGTGACGGAGAAGACGGTTCGCAACCGTTGGAAGTTCGCAGCGGCCTGGCTTGCAAAGGCCCTCGAGCCGGCTCCCTAGCGAGGTCGACCAAGCAACTTCCCCAGGATTGTGCCGCGGTTCTACCAACCGACCAGAGGTTACTGCAAGCAGACAACCTGCATGCCTATTCGATCGCGATCGGCCTGCATTGTCGTTGTCCGAGGTGAGGTTACGACTCGATGAACACGCCGATAGATCCACAGCACTGGCAGATCGCGCAGCAGATCTTCGAGGAGGTTTGTGAGTTGCCGGAGCCCGAGAGAACGGCATTGATCCGGGAAAGGTGTGGGGCGAACTCCGCTCTTGCCGCCGGACTTGAGGCGTTGGTCGCGGCGAGCAGCATCGGGGTGCCGGAGAGCGGCGGGCTTTGGGCTGCGGCAAAGGTTGTCGGCGACGCGGAGTCCGATGTGGTGGAGGAGGTTCGCGACATACCCGGGATAAGGATCGGTCCCTACCGGCTGATCGAGCAGATCGGCGAGGGGACATTCGGCGTCGTCTTTCTCGCGGAGCAGCAGCACCCGGTGAAGCGGCGGGTAGCCGTCAAGATCGTCAAGGCGGGGATGGACACCCGCCAGATTGTCAGGAGGTTCGAGGCCGAGCGGCAGGCGTTGGCGGCGATGAACCACGAGAACATCGCGAGGGTGATCGACGGCGGTGCGACGGAGCAGCGTCGTCCGTACTTCGTAATGGAGTACGTGCGGGGGGAACCGATCACCACATACGCGGACCGGATGACGCTGAACATAAGCGCCAGGTTGCGGCTATTCGTTACCGTCTGCGACGCGATTCAACACGCTCACCAACGCGGGGTCATCCACCGCGACATCAAGCCGAACAACATACTCGTAACGGAGATCGACGGGAAGCCGACCGCTAAGGTCATCGACTTCGGAGTCGCCAAGGCGTTCGGCCCCATGCTGACAGAGGGCACCAGCATGACTGAACGTGGTCAGTTGGTGGGCACCCCCGAATACATGAGCCCGGAACAGGCTTCTCTTGGAGCGGCTGAAACGGACACGCGATCGGACGTGTACTCGCTGGGTGTGGTGCTTTACGAGTTGATCGCCGGCGTGCTGCCATTTGACTGGAGGACGTTGAGGAACGCTGGGTTGAACGAGGTTCTGAAGACCCTTCGGGAGCAAGACCCGCCTCGGCCGAGCACGAGGCTGGCCGCGGTGGACACCGACTGGGCGCGGAACATCGCCGAGCGCCGCGAGGCACACCGCGACAGTCTGGTGAGTGACCTGAGGCGCGAACTCGAGTGGTTGCCAATGAAGGCGATGAGAAAGGACCCGAGTGAGCGATACCAAACTCCGATGGAGCTCGCCGCAGATATTGAACGCTATCTCAAGGGCGAGGCGCTCTTCGCGGGACCGGAAGCTGTCGGATACAGGTTGCGCAAGTTTGCACGCCGAAACCGTGGAGCGGTAGCGGCCGCGGGTGCTGTAGTTCTCGCCCTGTGCCTTGGTTTGGCGGCCACAATGTGGCAGGCCCGTCGCGCCGCAGCGAGAGCGGACACGCTCGAGAGGATGAGCAGCTTTCAGTCGCAAGTGCTGCGTAAGCTCGACGCCTACCGAGCAGGCAAAGAGCTGCTCGATGGGCTCCGGACCCAAGTTCAGCAAACGCTGCAGGCTTCTGGAGGGACCGAGGCCGATAGATCTGCGACGCTAAAGCTACTTGATGAGCAGTTCGTTCGGGTCAACAAGGTGGCACTGGCCGAGGGGCTCGTTGAACGGTCGATCTTGGAGCCCGCACTCAAGGCGCTCCATGCAACCTTTCCCGACGACCCTGCCGTTGCATCCGAGTTGCGAGCGGCGATCGCAGGATCCTACTCTGATTTGGGGAACCACGAAGCCGCTCGTACGTTGCTTCGGGAGGTTGTGAAGAGCCAACGTGAGACATTCGGTTCGCGCGATGCTCGTACTGCGATCTCGCTGAAACAACTTGGAAACGCACTTCACGCGTTGGGTCAGTTCGAGGAAGCCAGCACGCTCTGTCGTGAGGCGCTCGATGTCTTGATGGAAGAGCGGGGTAGCGACGACCCCGACACCCTGCAGGCCATGAACGACCTCGGTGCGGTCTATGCCACGATGGGTAAGCTAAGCGACGCCGAGTCCCTTCTGGTTCCCGCCCTCGAGGGTCGACGCCGTTGGCTCGGATCTGATCACACGAGCACGATCGAGTCAATCGGGAACGTAGCCGTGCTCCGACAGAAGCAGGGAAGGACTGTCGAGGCAGGCCCTTTGTACCAGGAGGCTCTCGATACCAGCCGCAGAGTGCGCGGTAACGACGCGCCCGAGACCATCGCGGCCATCACGAACATGGGATTTAGATGCCTGGTGGAGAAGCGGCTCGACGAGGCGGAGATCCTGAACCGCGAAGCCGTGGAGATTGCAAGCCGCGTGCTGGGTGTCGAGCACCCGTACGGCCTCAATGCGCGCAACAACCTCGGCCATACCCTTCTCAAGCAAGGCCGGCTCGCGGAGGCAGAACTTTGCTTTGAGGAGTCTCTCGCTCACCACCGACGTATCCTCGGGGACTCCCATGGGAACACTCTTGGAGTTACAAACAACCTCGGGTCGGTTCTGTTGATGCAAGGCGAGTTGGGGCGGGCGGAGCAGCTTCTGCGTGGCGCGCTGGCGAGTTTCAGTTCTTCGGAGGTGAGCCCCGATATCCGGATGATCACGTTGACGAACCTCGGCCGAGTGCTCTGCCGCCAAGAGAGGTTCACGGAAGCGGCAGCGATGCTCGGCGGGCAGGAGTCTCTCGCGAGAACATCGTTCGTGGGTGGAAATGCACCTCGTTTGGGGATCTTTCTGTCGGTCTTGGGCCGGGCACGTGCCCGGACCGGCGATCCCGACTTTGACGAACTGAAGGTGGCCGAAGCGAACCTGCTCGATGCGTATCCGATCTTGGTGAAGTCCCTCGGAGGCACGCATCAGGACACGCGCGATTGTGCCGAAGGTCTTGCCGACCTCTACTCCCTGTTCGCCTCCCTGCAACCAGATGCGAATTATCAAGAAAGGGCTACGGAGTGGAGAGCCAAGGCTGCTCCAGCCGATGCGGGGCAGTAGTGCCAAGTCTCCCCCGATTGCCTCGATCGCTGCCCGTACTCGCGTGCTAAACAACAATCGGCTCATATCTCCAGCGCGGTCGCTCGTGCACGTGCGTCTCATTGTCGGTGCAAACGCAGTTGGGCGTTTACCTACCGGTGGCAGGTGCAGGATCCAGACAACTCCGAATCGTGGATTGAACTCGCCGATGGAGACTATCTCCGGGCCGGACAGCTTGTCGCACACCTTCAGGGTACCGACGCCCAGCACGAAAGCGTCGCCACGGCAGCCGGCGCCGGGCCGCAGTTGAACGGGCGTTGCGAAGTCACCAGCGATTGCGGGGCGCTCTTCACACCGAGCAGTTCGCTCCGCTCCTGACCAGCGGAGTTCGATTGCAGCGGCGGAGCAGATAGCGACGACGTGATCGCATTCTCCTGGCTTCGGCGCACCGCCCGATCAGTGAATCGCGGGGTGTGCACGTGCGCACGAAGTGCGCAGCCGCACTGCTCGGCCACGGGCCGCATTCCTTATCGACAGGTTTCCGCTCTCGGACCGCTGCGTCGCTTGGAGGGGGCCAGGCCATGCCTCCGTGGAGCGTGAGGGGCCTGCCGAATGCCGCGCCCTGGACGGGCGACGGACGAGTGTGAAACCCAAAGGGAGATTGCCATGCAGAAGCTCAAGCGTAGTTCATTGAACGGTCGTTTCAGCCGGAGCTGGTCCGGCCTCAGCGCCTCTGCCGCGCTGTTGCTGGCGGCCACGATCACCTCGGCTCAGCCGGTGCTGATCACTTCGCCGACGACGCTGGGACCGACGGCGACGACGATTACTCCAACGGCTGGGGGCCCAGCTGTGCCCCTGGGTACCGCGGAGATCACGGTTCGCGGTACGACCTTGACGATGAACGGCCGTTTCAACGTGGCATCGCTCACCCTCGCGACGGGCGCGAGCGGACAGCCCGCAATCTTGACGCACACAGCGCAGGCAACCTACGACTACTCGGGAAATGGAAGCGACGTCGTGCGGGGGGTCGCGATCAACATCACCGGTAATCTCAACGTTTCCGCGGGATGTCGGATCGACGCAAACGGCCGGGGTGACCTCGGTTCGACAGGGCTCGGCCGGGGCGACTCGTTCAACTCCAGTGGCGGCGGAGGAGGCTACGGTGGAGCCGGTGGGGACGCCGGGGGCAGCTCCCACTCGGGTGAACCGGGCGTCGGCGGGGTCTGCTTCGGCTTCGATGCAGCGAACATCTTCGCTCCCCGCTTCTTCGGCTCCGGTGGCGGCAATACCTGGAGCGGCGGCAACATCGTCAGTGGCACGGGTGGGGCTGGCGGGGGCTGTGTTTCTCTGACGGTGGGCGGTACAGCCCTGATTGATGGACAGATTCTCGTGAACGGAACCAGCGGTACGGCTTACGCCGGCGCTGGATCCGGTGGGAGCGTCTATCTGAGCGCCGCGAGCCTGGCGGGTTCGGGTCTGATCTCGGGCAACGGTGGAACCGGCGGTTCTGGCTGCTGTGCTGGCACGGGCGGCGGCGGCGGCGGCGGCCGAATCGCTGTTGTCTATGGAGCAGGCTCTACTCTTGACTCGCTTACGGTGCAGACACTGGGTGGACCCGGCAACGTGAGGGGCGGCGCGGGGACTGTGTACCTCAAGCCCGCTTCCGCAGTCCGCGGCAGCCTGATTATCGACAACAACAGCAACAACGGCGAGAACACAGAGTTCTATGGGCCGCTTACCCTCAGCACCAACCTCGTGGTCCGATCCGGCGGGAGCGTCGGCCCAGCCCACGGCCAGACGGATTTCAATCTGACGGTCAACGGAAGTGTTACGGTTGAGGCAGGCGGGTTCATCAACGCTGATGGTCGCGGAATGGCCGGATCCAGCGGTACGGGGAGGGGGCGATCAGCAGACGGTTTCAGCGGTGGTGGCGGGGCCTACGGCGGCGCTGGTGGCGACGCCGGCGGGAGCTCGCAGGCATCCACCATACGCGGTGGAGTCGGCGGTGACTGCTACGGGTTCGATTCCGTCAATCTCTATCGTCCGGCACTTCTGGGATCCGGCGGCGGCAACACGTACTCCGGCGGTGTTCCAACTTCGGGCACGGGCGGCGAAGGCGGCGGCGCCATGAAGCTCACGGTGAACGGAGTGCTGACTGTCGATGGCACGGTAAGCGCGGCGGGCCTTGGCGGCACGGCGTACGCCGGCGGTGGCTCCGGCGGCAGCGTTTGGGTGGCTTGCACGACTCTCGCGGGGGGCGGGAGCATCTCGGCGGACGGTGGGTCGGGCGGCTCGGGCTGCTGCGCCGGTACGGGGGGCGGTGGTGGCGGTGGACGGGTCGGCGTTTACTTTGCGAACTCCACATTCTTTGGCTCGATGACCGCCCTGGGCGCTCCTGGAAACGTCCGAGGCGGTGCGGGCACGGTGTACACCAAGCGAACGAGCGACGCACGGGGAACGCTCACGGTTGATAACAACAGCAACTCTGGCGAAACGACCGAGTTCTACGGCCCCGTTGTGATCGATGCGAACATGGTCGTTCGCAACGGAGGCCGCGTTGGGCCGGCCCATAGGCAGACGGACTTTGATCTTTCAGTCCTCGGCGATTTGGTCCTTGGGGCACCGTCCGGGGGTGCGCCCGCCGGCGCGATCTTCGCTGACGGCCGAGGCTTTGCTGGCTCACAAGGTCCGGCACGGGGTGGCGCGGCGGATGGATCGAGCGGCGGTGGCGCCGGGTATGGTGGCGCAGGCGGTCGCGGGGGACCTGGTGGTCCCGGCGGAGGGACGTATGGCTCGTTGGTCATGCCTGTCGACCTGGGGTCTGGCGGCGGCAACACGTACTCCGGCGGCTTCCCGAACGTTGGGACTGGCGGATTCGGTGGTGGACGAGTGGTTCTTGCGGTAGCCGGTGCAGTCACGCTCGGCGGAGAGATCTCAGCTCGAGGTCTTGCGGGCAGTGCCTACGCAGGCGGCGGCTCGGGCGGCAGCATCATCTTGAGCTACGGCGCTGTCTCGGGGGCTGGCATTGTGACCGCGAATGGTGGCAACGGCGGAACCGGTTGCTGTGCAACAACCGGCGGCGGCGGCGGTGGCGGCCGCATCGCCATCTACACCTGTTCGGCGTCGCGCCCGACGATGCAGGTCGCTGGCGGCACTGGTGCAACTGCTGGTTCTGCGGGCACGACCTTTGTCGGTTCGGCTGGCTTCATTGCTCAGCCGGGTTCCGAACCGGTCTGCCCCTCGGCGACCAAGAACTTCGTCGCGGCCGCGGTTGGCTCGGGCCCGTTTGTGTACACGTGGCAGTGGCAGCCCGACGCGAGCGGGCCTTGGATCTCGGTGTTGAATGGCGTGAACAGCGATCCCGCGACAGGCTTGCCTGCGTTCGCCGCGACTGGCTCCCAGACCTCCGCGTTGAGCATCCCAGCGTCGAGTTCGAACGGCGTGATCTACGCGTTCCGCTGCATCGCGATCAACTCCTGCTTCTCCGCGGAGTCCTCGGTTGCCCAGCTGATCGTCTGCGCCGCAGATTTCGACTGCTCCGGCGGCATCGACTCCGACGACACTATTGCTTTCTTCGACGCCTGGGACGTCTCCAACTCCTCCGCCGACATCAACCGCGACGGCGGGGTCGATGGGGATGACATCATCGCCTTCTTCGCTCGCTGGGACGCTGGCTGCTGATCTCCTTACGCCCTTCTGCGACTAGCGTCGCAGGAGGGCATTTCCCGCCGGTAAGGCCACAGGATCTCGTTCTTGATCCCCATGATCCCGCCGCGTGGATCGGCCTCGTGGAGGGCGGCGGCTTTCTGAACACCAAGACTGCCGCGATCGTGATCCCGAGTCCGACCCTTGGCATGGCGACTGGCTTTCGCTGCCGAATCTCCGGCGGCTGCGGGTGCGACCCGGGCGCGGGCGGGTTCGTGTACACCAACCAGGTCAACTTCTCGCTCGCCTGCCCCAGCGACTTCAACGCCGATGGGTCGGTCGACGGCGACGACGTGATCGAGTTCTTCAGTCGTTGGGATGCGGGGTGCTGATCCGCGACGCTTGAACGAGTCCGATTCCCGATCGACCCGGGGTTCAGTTGCTTTCGGGCGAGTCGCCCGCTCGGCTTTGGCCCACCTTATCCCGAGCGGTCCGAGTGCCCCGCGCACTACCATCGGTGATGATCGAATCGTCGAGCCTCGGTCCCCCCTCCCACATTCCCGTCATGCCCACCGAGGTCGCCCAGCGACTCGCCTTGGCACCCGGGCAGACCTACCTCGATTGCACCGCCGGGCTCGGGGGGCACGCTGTCGTCGCTGCCGCGGCAGTGGGGGCCGGGGGTCGGATCATCCTCAACGACGTGGACCCGGGGAACCTGGAGCGGGCCAAGGCCACCGTCGGGGCGTCTGGTGTACCGGTCGTCGGGATGCTCGGCAACTTCGCGGATATCTCCTACCGCATGCGAGACGCCGGGCTCGTAGCCGATGCGATACTCGCCGACTTGGGGTTCTCGTCCAATCAAATGGAAGACGGCCAGAGGGGGCTGTCCTTCATGCGAGACGGCCCGCTCGACATGCGGCTCGATCCCTCCCTCCCGACCTCCGCAGCAGACTTGGTCAACAGCCTCGGGGAGGGTGAACTGGCCGATCTCATCCTCGAGTTCGGCGAAGATGGGGGGGCCCGACGGATCGCGCGAAAACTTGTTCAGGTTCGCACAGAGGGGCCGATACAGACGACGGCGCGGCTCGCGGAGGCCGTGCGTTCGGCTGTCCCTGGGCAGAGGGGCAGCGGGATCGATCCGGCGACCAAGACCTTCCAGGCTCTTCGCATCGCCGTGAACGACGAGTTGGGCTGCCTCGGGGCGCTCCTCAAGAGCATCGAAAACGAAGCGAGGAAGCCGGGTGCTTGGTTGCGTCCCGGTGCACGAGTGGTGTTCTTGACGTTTCACTCTTTGGAAGACCGGTTGGTGAAGCGGAGCTTCGTGGGGTTGGTCAAGGCGGGGTTGGCGGCGGAGATCGGCGATCAGGGCGAGGGGCCGACGGAGGCCGAAACGGGGGTCAACCCGCGGGCAAGGTCGGCGAAGGTGCGGGCGGTTCGGTTGATCGAAAAAACTGGTTGAGTCGGGTCGGACGGCGTGACTGCGGAGCGGGTGAGAAGCTACAGTGAACCAACCACGAGAGTGGTGGCTCGCATTAACGGTCGGACTGCCGGGCAAGGACGCACGGCGCGGCTGTTGGTGATCTAGAGGGACCGCGGCGATCCGGGCAGACGCCGCGATCAGGGGCGTTATCACGTGACTCGGGAACTCAAACTCGCATTGATCGTTGGCTTTTCCCTGCTCCTGGTCGTGACGGTGCTGATCTCCGATCACCTGTCAAAGGCCCAGAACTCGCGTCTGTCGAGCGAGATCGCCGAGAACCCGGCACTGGTCAAGACCCAGCCCCCGCGCGAGCGGCTGGTCGCTGAACCTCCGGTGACCCCGACTACCGACGGTACTCGGTTGGCGATGAACGAACAGGACGCTCCGCTGATCCCTTCGCCCGGCCCCGCTCCGTCGCCGGTCGTCGATGAACCCGTGATGATCCATCAGGGCAAGGATCGCAACGAGGGTGCGTTGAGCAAGGCGATCGAGGGCGACAACGACCTGATCGTGCCCGGTCGGGGTCCCGCGAAGGCCGTCCCCATGGCCGGTGTGAAAACCGTCGCCACCGGGATGGAAGATCTGGTGAACAAGGTCGCGGGTGCGACCGGTGCCCCCCAGACGGTGCCCCCGGTTCCGACGCAGCCAGACAACCAGACCACCAAGGGTTCGAGCGGCCCCGATCAGTTGCCCGCTCCCAAGCCGGAGTCGGTGACCACCAAGGCCGAAGCCAGTGGCAAGGTGCACCAGGTTGCCGCGGGCGAGAACCTGAGCAAGATCGCTCGTCGCTACTACGGTGATTCGAAGCACTGGAAGAAGATCGCCGACGCGAACCCGAAGATCGTCGGCAAGAACGGCGAAGTCCGCGTCGGGGTGAAGATCACCATCCCCGAGTTGACTCCCGCCAAGTCCGAGCCCTCCCCCTCGACCCCGAAGTCGATGCTGGGTGCGCCCGATCGGGCAATCGCGGCCAAGGAGCCGGCCAAGACCGAGCCCAAGAAGGAACTGCCCCGCACGACCCTGAAGTCCGCGGAGACCAAGGTTGCGAAGGCAGATCGCCCGGTCGTGAAGGAGCCCGTCGGCAAGCCCGAGGCCAAGAAGGCGAGCGGCTCGTACACCGTGCGCTCCGGTGACACCCTCAGCGGGATCGCTCAGCGCGAACTCGGCAGTGTGTCGCGGGTGAAGGACATCGTGGAACTGAACAAGGATTCCCTCGGCAAGGACCGCGCCGGCGTCCGCGTCGGCCAGGTGCTCAGGCTGCCCAAGGCCTGAGTCTCGGGCGACCAACCGCACGGAGTCACGGCATGTTCGCGAAGTTCACAGTACTGATCCTCGCCATGGGTGCGTTCGCCGCGGGCTTGCTGTCCCTGAGGCAGAGTCGCCTCCAGGTTGCCAGCGAGATTACGCAGTCCCAGCTGCGCATCGAGGCCGCGGATCAGCGGCTGTGGAAGCTGCGTACCTCCATCGCCGAGAAGGTGACCCCGGGTCGGGTTGGTGAACTCGCGGAAGAAGTCGGGCCACTGCGGCCGCTGGCGCTGCCGCCGTTGCCGGTTGAGGACGAAACGTCGGACGAGAAGGGCGCCCCCGGTACGCCGGCGGCGAGGCTGACAAAGCAGGGACCCTCTGCAGGAAGTCCGTGATGATCACCCATGCGAGCGCTGTATCGGGTCGGGCGGCAGAGCTGACCAGCCGATTCCAATGGACGGTGACACTCGTCCTTGGGCTCATTCTGGTCCTGCTCGCCATCATGGTCGGGCGGGTCGCACAACTGCAGATCGCGCCAAGCGAGGCACTGCAGGAGCACCTCGTCCCGCGCACAACCACCAAGCGACTCCTCCCGATTCGCGGCGACATCCTCGACCGCCGCGGGCGTCTCCTCTCCGCCACGCGCTTCGGCGAACGCGTCTACGTCGACCCCACCATGCTCCCCAGCCCTCCCGATGAGGCCATCGTCAAGCTCTCAAAGCTGACCGGTGTGCCGGAAACCGTCATCGGCGAGAAGATCATGAAGGCGATCGAGTTCAACGCCGTCTACTACGCCGCGAACCCGAAGCCAGGTTCCGAGGCCGAGATCAGCAAGGCCGACGCCCTCCGCCGCCTGCTCGAGCGAGGACTCAAGGCTCCCAAGCCCGCCAATCCCACAGCCGCAGAGCCCCTCGTCGAAGACGCGGGTGAAGGCGATGTCGACCTCGCCGCGGCCAGCGCCAACACCCCGCCCAAGCCCAAGGAGCCCAAGCCCGTCCGCTTCGTCCCCGTGACCGGCGTGGTCAACGACGAGATCGCCGCGGCAATCCGTGAGGCGAAGATCCCCGGTGTCGCCCTCGAAAACCTGCCCGTCCGGGAGTACCCGGGCGGTGCGGATGTCGCGTCGATCATCGGCAAGGTCGGCACGGATCAGAAGGGCAAGATGGGCGCGGAGTGGCTGGCCAACAACACGCTCACCGGTGCCTCGGGCAAGATGACCTACGTGCGGGACGCCAGGGGCCGCCCGCTCTGGACGGATGTCGGCCAGGTTTCCCCTCCGCAGCCCGGCAGCGATATTCAGATGACGATCGACCTCGAACTCCAGCGGCTGGCCCGCGAAGAGCTCATGCGAGGTATTGAGGAAGCCGATGCGGCTGGCGGCCGGCTTGTTCTCGCTGATCCCCATACCGGCGAGATCCTCGCAATGGTGGACATCGTGCGAGAACTCCCCGACCTCGCGCCGTACCCGTGGGTCGACAAGCCCAAGCTCAAGAAGGGCGAGAAAGCACCCCCGGAACCCAACGTGCTCGGCAGGCCGCGCCGTTACATCACGCTCGCGGAGGACAAGGGACGCAAGACGCACCCTGCCCTCGGCAGGAACCGCTGCATCGAGGATGTCTACGAGCCCGGCTCGACGTTCAAGCCGTTCGTGTGGGCGGTGATCACCGAGCTCGGCCGCGCGAAGATCGATGAGGTCTTCGACACCGAGGGCGGTCGGTGGAACACGTCGTACGGCCGGCACATCGAGGACGTGACCAAGCGCCCAACGATGACCTGGCCGGATGTTCTCAAGAATTCGTCCAACATCGGGATGATCAAGGCCGCGGAGCGACTGAGCTTCAAGGAACTGCACGACACCGTGGTGCGGTTCGGCTTCGGCAAGCCCACCGGCGTGGGGCTTCCCGGTGAGGCCAGCGGTCTGGTCACCGGCATGCAGAAGTGGAGCAAGTACACCCAGACCTCTGTGGCGTACGGGCACGAGGTTGCCGTGACCCCCGTTCAGATGATCCAGGCGTTCAGCGCGTTCGCCCGCGAAGGCGAAATGGCGGGAACGATCCCGCACCTGCACATGGTCGCTCAGACCGCCGACGGCGACGCCGTCGCGCCGAGTTTCTTCTACCGCGTTTTGCCCGGCCACGTCGCCATGCTGTCTCGAGAGCCCATGGCGGGAGTCGTGACCTCGATGGAAGAACGTTGGGCCAAGGGTGAGGGGAGCGGGTGGCGATACCGGCTGTTCGGAAAGTCGGGAACGGCCGAGATCCCGCTCGGCAAAGCCCCGGAAGGCAAGAAGCGCCCCAAGGGCTCCAGCGGCTACTTCGACGACCAGTACAACTCGTCCTTCATCGCCGCCGGCCCGATCGAGAGCCCGCGGCTGGTCTGCATCGTTGTCATCGACGACCCGGGTCCCGACCGCGTTCACAAGCGGTCCCACTACGGCGCGGCAGTTGCGGGCCCCGTGGTGCGTCGCTACTTGGAGAGGGCCCTGGCGTACGTAGGGGCCCCGGTGTCGGTCCGAGAAGCCGAGGCGGTGCCTTCGAGCCCCAAGCAACCCGGCCAGTAACTTGGTCTCGGGTTGGTGTAACCAGTTACACGCAAAACGAAAGCGTTTGGAACGCGAAAACCGCTTGGGAAACGCGGTGTATCCGTTATACTCCGTCCAGCGCGGCGTGAGCTGCGCAAGGCCCACCGCGAACTCGTGTTTTGAGGAGAAGAGAGATGAAGGCTGTTTCCATGCTCGTGATTTGCGCCCTTGCCGGCGCCGCCTCGGCCCAGGTGGTCGATGGTTCGCTCGACGGCTCTTACGGCGCTCCCATCGTCGTCCAGAACGTTCAGACTCAGTTCGGCAACAGCAACCTGGGTCAGACCCGGTTCGCCAACGGCTCCGAGCTGAACGCGGCGTACGCCCGCGTCAGCGGCGGGTCGCTGTTCCTGATGCTCACCGGCAACCTCGAGTCCAACTTCAACAAGCTCGATATCTTCATCGATTCGAAGGTTGGCGGCCAGAACCAGCTCCGCAACGACAACCCCAACGTCGATTTCAACGGCCTCAACCGCATGGCTGGCCTCACCTTCGACTCCGCGTTCTCCCCTGACTACTGGCTCTCCTCCACCGGCGGCGACACCGGCGGCGGGAACTACGGCTACTTCGTGAACTACGCCGAACTCCTCACCGGCGGCGGCGGCGCCGGCGGCTACGTCGGCGGCAACAATGGCTCGGGCGCTCCCCTTTCCGGTGGCTCGGGCCTCGGAATCGCTGCCGCGATCAACAACTCCAACACCGCCGGCGTCGGCGCTGGCACGGCCGCGGACAGCGGGCTCATCGGCTCACCCGCCACGGGCATGGAGTTCGAGATCCCCCTCTCCCTCATCGGCAGCCCCACTGGCACCTTCGCCGTCTCCGTCTTCATCAACGGCGGCGGGCACGACTTCCTCTCCAACCAGATCCTTGGCGGCGCCAACGGCGGTACCGGCAACATCGGCGAGCCCTCCTTGGCAAACTTCAACAATCTCGCCGGCAATCAGTACTTCATCGTCCCCACGCCCGGCTCGCTTGCCCTCGTGGGCCTCGCTGGTCTCGCGGCTCGGCGTCGCCGTCGCTGATGCTCACGAGCATCGCCCGGGCGTCGGCTGATCCGAAGACAGCATGAACGCAAATCGAAAAGGCCCGCCGATCGGCGGGCTTTTTCATGCGCGTGCGGCAGACTTTCGTGGAACGTGCGATCAACACGCGAGGCAGTGCGCAGCGCCTGACGGGATGCCGCAGCCTTGATGGGCCTGGGCGCCCTGATGGCCGGTCGTCGTCGTCGTTGATCGAAAATCGGATGTTCGCTCAACGTCCGGGACGGCCCGGGCGTTTTTTCTTCAGCGGGGAGCTAAATGGACTTGCGGCCGCTCATTCTCCCCGCGACAATGAAATCGCTTTCATGGCTCGGATGGAGTGCCATGGCAGGAGGTCCGCAATGAAGATGACGAGTGTTTCTGTGTTTGCCACGACGGTGCTGGCTGGTTCGACGGCTTGGGCGCAGACCCCGCTCCCGTTTCTGAATCCGAGCTTCGAGCAGGCCAATCCGTTCAACTCTGCGAACCCTCTGCAGTTCTCGAACAACAGCGACCCCGAGGCTCGCTGGCGCAGCAACACCGACGGTCTCGTGCCGGCCGTCATCGCTCGCACCGGCGTCCGCTGCATCGAGCTGGGCGGCCGGCTTGATGGTGGCTTCTGCGGTTTCACCACCGACCTCCGCAACTTCTTTCTCCCTGGCTTCCCCTTCTACGACGTGTCCTTCGACTGGGCCGGCGGCGATGTCGAACTCACCGCGTGGTACATGATCCCCGCGGACGAGCCCATCGTCGGCGCGGGCGCAACCATCAAGATGGACGTGAAGGGTGCCGGTAACGGCAATCAGAACAACGCCTCGTGGGATCCCTTCGAGGCCGGAAGTCCCCACGCGAGCGAGTTGATCTTCGGGCACACCGGCGGGCAATGGGTTCAGTATCGTGTGGTGTGGCCTCGGACTGAGATCAACGCGCTGGTTGCCGCGAACCAGGCCGAGTTCGGCTACGCGATGCCCCCCTTCCCGAACCGCATCAAGATCACCTTCGGCCGGTTCCGGAACGACAATCCATCCACGCCCGGAGATCCGATCTCGGGGCTGATCTTCTTCGACGACATCAACATTCAGCAGTTGCCCATCGGCCCGTCGTGCCCGTGGTCGGGTGACGGCTGCTTCGGCGACTACAACAACGACGGTGGCATCGACGGCGACGACGTCATCGGCTTCTTCGCCGATTGGGACGCGGGCGGTTCCTGCGCCGACGTTGACGGCTCCGGCGGCGTCGACGGCGACGACGTCATCGCGTTCTTCGCCCTCTGGGATTCCGGCGGGTCGGGCGCTCCTGGCTGCTAAACCCCCGACGAGGCCATCTTAATTGGTCTTTGTTTGGGTACGAGTTCGTGACACTCTTGGTTGTCGTCTGGTTGGGTCGCGCCTAGAGTTCCCTCCCGGTCTCGGCGGTGTCGGGTCCGGGGAAACGCGTCGGCATGCCGCCGTCGCATTGTGAATGGGTAGGACATGCCGAAGAACAAGAACCACAAGGGTCTGCTGAAGCGGATCCGCATCTCGAAGAGCGGAAAGATCCGCCATCGTTCTGCGAACCACAAGCACTTGCGCTCCGGCAAGGGCGGCAAGCGTCTTCGCCACCTCCGGAAGGACCCCTACATGTCCAACCCGGACGCGAAGCGGCTCGAAAAGCTGCTCTTCCGCCGCCTGCGTGGGCGCAACCAGCCCCGCACGGCCCTGCGCCGCAGCCCCAGCCCGCAGGAACGCGCCGCCGCCAAGGCCGCGAAGAAGGACTAATCCAGTTTTCACCAGTTCGCCGGGAGAACAAGTCGGAGGTCGTGCCTCCCCCCGTCGGACGTTATTGAGGAGTTGGCTCCATGCCACGCGTTCGTAAAGGTGCAGCCCGCACCCAGGCCCGCAAGCGGATCCTCCGCCGGGCTCGCGGCTACTACGGCACCAAGCATCGTCACAAGTACCAGGCCGAGAATGCGCTGATCCGGGCGGGCGTTTACGCGTTCCGCGACCGCCGTCAGCGCAAGCGGGACTACCGCGGCCTCTGGATCATCCGTATCACCGCCGCCTGCAAGATGCGCGGCACCCGCTACAGCCTGTTCATGAACGGGCTGAAGATGGCCGGCATCGTGCTCAACCGCAAGATGCTCAGCCAGGTCGCCATCGAAGACCCCAAGCTCTTCGACACCCTCGTGGAAACCGCGAAGAAGGCCTCGAAGGCTTCTCCCGCCAAGGCGGCGTGATCGCATTCGCATCCGTACACTGACCCGGCTCCGAAGTGGAGCCGGGTTTTTCGTTTTGGGGAACATCGCATGAACGGCTGGTGGGTTTCTGAGTACATGGAGGTCTTCGCCAACGGCAAGATCATCCTCACCTCCTGGGTGGTATGGGTTGTCGTTTCCATCACCCTCCACGAGCTCGCCCACGGATGGACCGCCATCCGCTGCGGGGACGACATTCCCCTCCGCGCCGGCCACATGACCTTCAACCCGCTCGTGCACATCCCGCCCATGGCGTGGATCATGTTCGCGCTCTTCGGATTCACATGGGGCCTGATGCCCGTGCAGCCCGCGAACTTCCGTGGGCGTTACGACGAGGCCAAGGTGGCCTTCGCGGGTCCGCTCATGAACCTGATGCTCTGGATCCTGTGTGTCGTGCTCGACGCCGTCTGGCTCAAGGTGGGGCCGGGCGTGGGCGGCGCGCTCGAACTCAACCTGCACACGTTCTTCTACGTCGGCGCGATGATCAACCTTATGGGGTTCGTGTTTAACCTCATCCCCATCCCGCCCCTGGACGGCTCCAAGATCGTCGGAGACTTCTTCCCCCGCTTTAACACGTTCTGGACCGGCAACGCCGCGATGTGGGCAGGCCTGATCTTCGCCTTCCTGCTCTTCACCGTCGTCGGCAGTATCGCGTGGGGCATCTCGCGCACCATCTCAACGCTGGTGATCGCGATCCTCGCCAGAGCGATGGGCGCAGACTGGGTTGACTGGAGAGTCTTGAACTAAGCCTCAGCACACCCCGCAGAGCTTGTACAGAATCCGCGAGCCCACGTTCGCGTCGTACTCCATCCCGTGGTGCGGTTCGGGTGAAACCTCGACGAGATCAAACCCGACAACAGTCTTGCCCGACTTCTTCAACGCCTCGAGCAACAGCCCAACCTGGTGGAAGCTCAGCCCGCCCGGAACCGGCGTGCCCGTGTGCGGGCACATCGAAGGGTCGAGCCCATCGATGTCGAACGACACGTACACCTTCTCCGGCAGGTCCGCGATGATCTCGCGGCAGACCGCCGACCACTTCTCGCCCTCCAGCAGCCGCTCGGCGAGCGAGTCGTCGAAGTACACCTTCACCCGCTGGCCCTGCGACTCCGCGAACTTGAGTTCCCCCTCGCCAAAGTCGCGGATGCCGACCTGAACGAGCTTCGTGACGCCCGGGATCTTGGACATCACGTTGTGCATGATCGACGCGTGCGACCAGCGGAAGCCTTCGAAGGCGTCGCGAAGGTCCATGTGGGCGTCGATGTGAAGGATGCCGATCGACTCGTGCTTCTCCGCGCACGCCTTGATGTTCCCGAACGGCACCGAGTGCTCGCCGCCGATGACTCCCGGGATCTTGCCGTCGCGCAGGACCTTCTTGGCCTCCGCCTCTACGTACGCGTTGATCTTGACGCCGTACGACTCGATCTCGGCGAGCTCCTTCGAGTCTTGCGCCGTTGCGCCGCCCGCGTCGATGATCGGATCGCTCAACTCCGCGACCTTCTCCGACCATTCGTGGATGACCTCGGGGATCTCGATCATGAAGATCCCCTTCTCGTACACGCGGCCGAATCTGCGGTCGTACAGGTCAACCTGAGCGCTCGCGTTGAACACCGCCTCCGGGCCGTACTGCGTGCCGCGACCGTACGACGTCGTGCCGTCAAACGGCACCGGGATCAGGATGATCTTGGCGTCCTGCTTCTTGGTCGGCAGACCGAAGATACCGGAGTCGGGCTGTGCGGCTGCGTCGGGATCGAATGCCATCGGGGCGTCTCCTGGAGGGGCTGGAGGGGCGGGCGGAAGGCCCTGGGACGCCTAGCGTAGGTCACAGAACGCCGCCGGGGCCGTGACGCACGTACCCTATGGGCGTGAAGTACGTCATCATCATCCCGGACGGCGCCGCTGACCTCCCGATCCCCGAGCTCGAAGGGAGGACTCCGTTCGAAGCAGCGGTGAAGCCGAACCTCGACGCGCTCGCCGAACTCGGCCGCGTCGGGTGCGCCCACACCACGCCGCAGGGCTTCGAAGCCGGTTCCGACGTCTGCTCCATGAGCCTGCTGGGCTACGACCCCGCCCGGTACCACACCGGACGGGCCCCCCTCGAAGCCGCCGCGCTTGGTCTGACGCTCACGTCCAAGGATTGGATCTTCCGGCTGAACTTCGTGACCACCAGCGGCAGCGGCGAAGACGGCAAGATGCTCGACCACTCGGCCGGTGCGATCACCGACCCGGAGGCGAGGGAACTGCTCCGCGATCTCGTCGCGCACTGGAAGTCCGTCGAGCCGCAGTTGGTCGCCGGAATCGAGCTTCATCCCGGCGTGAGCTACCGGAACATCCTGGTGGATTCCTCCGGTCGTTCTTACCGCGGCCTTTCGACCACCCCGCCGCACGCGGTGCCGGGGGAACCGTGGCGGCAGCACATGCCCCGTGGAGGAGCGAACGACGCGGGCGTCTTGGGCCGGCTCATGGAGCTCTCGGCGGAGTTTCTCCCGAAGCACCCCGTGAACGTCGCTCGCGCAGCCGCCGGTAAACGCATCGCCTCGATGGCGTGGATCTGGGGCCAGGGGACCAAACCCGAGGTTCCGTCGTTCCGGCAGCGCTTCGGCCTCAAGGGCGGCATGATCACCTCGGTCGATCTGCTCGCCGGTATCGCGTCGTACATCGGATGGGAGCGGATCCCGGTCGCGGGCCTGACGAGTTACCACGACACGGACTACGTCGGGCAAGGGCGTGCATCCGTCGACGCCATCGACGATTTCGACGTGCTCTGCACCCACATCGAAGCGCCCGACGAGGCCTCTCACCAGGGCGATTGGAAGACCAAGGTCGCCTCGATCGAGGCGATCGATAAGCACATCGTCGGGCCCATCGTGAAGAAGTTGCTCACCTTCGGGGACCCCGAGCGGGACCCATCGGCCAAGGGGTGGCGCGTGCTCGTCATGCCGGACCACTTCACGCTCTGCTCGACGAAGAAGCACGACGCGACGCCAGTCCCATTTCTCATGGCCGGAGCGTGGGTACGGTCGATGGTTCAGCGGCCGTTCAGCGAGTCGGGTGCCGCGGAGAGTGACCTGGTGGTCGAGAATGGTCACGACCTGATGGAGTACTTCCTGAAGGGCGGCCGTTCATCGGTCCGAAATCCGTAGAAAGCCATGAGCAACGAAGAAACCGACAAGCCGCGCGTCATCCCGAAGATCGAGGGCGATGTCTCGCCGTACGAGGTGCTGCCGGCTGAACCGGCGGTACCCACGCCGCCTCCCGCGACCAAGGGCAAACTCGAAGGTCCGCGGTTCATCGACACCGTGGACGACGACGCCGACCTCGAGGACATCGGCGACACCGCCGAGCCCGCAAAGCCCGCCGCGACCGCAGGTGTCGCCGCTCGCGGCGCATTCGTCGAGGCTGGTCGAGGCGACGCCGCGATCATCGGGGCAATCGGCGGCGGTGCGTGCGTCGTGGCCTGCGTCTGTGCCGCGGTCTTCGCGACCGGTTCCAAGTTTCCCGCGGCAGTGCTCGGCCTGCTGCAGGTCGCTCTGCTCACCGGCACGGGCATCGTCAGCCTCGGAATCACCGCTCACCTCATCGGAAAGAGCTTCGGCGACGTCGCGCTCGGCGCGGCCCGGATGCTGCTCGCGGTTTCACTCGGCGTCCTTTGGCTCAAGGTGCGAGTCACCGGAGGCCCCAGGGTGCTCGAGCCGGTGCTCGCGGCTGCGTTCTACTTCGTCACCCTCTGGGTGCTGATGCGGAAGAACGTCCGTGATATCGCGAAGGTCGCCGTGTTCCATTTCGTGCTGGGTGCTCTCATGCTCGGCTCGCTGTTTGTCTACGCGTGGGCTCAGGCGGCGTCGACGGCCGGGGCCGTGAAGTGACCGTCGCGGCGGCGCTGCATCGAACCACGTTCGGACGCGAGGCGACCGCATTTGCGAGTGCGCCCGGACGCGTGAATCTGATCGGTGAGCACACGGACTACAACGCCGGCTTCGTGCTCCCGATGGCGATCGATCGGCGGTGCGAAACCGCCGGCAGCTTGGGCCCGGGCCAAGGTCGATGTGAGATCATCTCTACGCTCAGCGGCGAGGTGGTGGGCTTCGATATCGGCGATGCGACGATGAAGCGAAGGGGATGGGGCGCGTACGCCGCCGGGGTTCTCGCGGAGCTCGCGGCGGGTCGGCCGATGCGCGACCTGCGCATCGCGGTGGCGAGTGATGTGCCGCCCGGCTCCGGACTTTCGAGCTCGGCGTCGTTTGAAGTGGCAGTGGGGGCTCTTGCTGCGGCGCTCTGGGGAGTTGAAGTGGGGGGGATGGACCTGGCCCGCGCGTGTCGTCGTGCAGAGCACGCGTACGCGGGAGTCCCCTGCGGCTTGATGGACCAGGCGATCAGTGTGCTGGCGCGCGAGGGGCACGCGATGATGCTGGACTGCCGCGACGAATCCGTGACACATGTGCCGATGCCCCCTCGGGACCGTGCTCGCGTGCTCGTGGTGAACACCAACGTGAAGCACGCGCTTGGGGACGGTGCGTACGCCGCGCGGGTGGCGAGTTGCCGGCGCGCGGCAGCGGCGCTCGGTGTGGCTTCTCTGCGTGAAGCGGACGAGGCCGCGCTGCGCGACTCGGCACGCGCGATGAGCGACGAGGAGCTACGTCGTGCTCGCCACGTCGTGACCGAGAACGACCGAACCACGCGAGCCTGCGCGATGCTGGAGCGGGGCGAGGTCGAGGGCTTCGGCCGGCTGATGAACGAGTCGCACGAATCGCTGAAGACAGACTACGAGGTCTCGTGCGACGAACTCGACTTCGTGGTCGAGCGAGCAGCCGCCGTGCGGGGTGTTCTTGGTGCCCGCATGACCGGTGGGGGCTTCGGCGGGTGCGCGATCGTCCTCGCCACGCCCGAAGGGTGCGAAGGAGTCGGCGCTGTTCTCCCCGCGGCGTATCGGACGCGATTCGGAAGGGAATGCACGCTGATCGAGTCGGGTGCGGGGGCTGGTGTTTGCACGTGGGGGGGCCCGGGGTACTAGGGGGCATATAGTTCCGCATGGCGCAGCTGCTGTACATCGGTACGGGGACGTACGTTGCGGCGATCGACGCGGCCAACGGTGCCGAGATCTGGCGTGCAAGGCTGGATCACGGCAGCATGAGCAACGTCGTGGCCCTGCTCGTCCGCGGGGACGACCTGTACGTTGGCCGTGGGGGGTATATCTGGTGTTACAACCGCCACACCGGCCAGAAGCTCTGGGAAAATGGGCTCAAGGGCATGGGGCACAACTTCGTGACCCTCGCCGTCGAAGGGGCCGAGACTCAGCTCGCGGAACTCGCGGCGGCGATGAGCGTCGAACAGGCGAGAGCCGCGAGCGCGGCATCGGCCGGGTAGCACAGGGAGATTCGCATGTCACTGGTTCGTCGGTTGCTGGGTTTGTCGCGCGAGCGTGGCGAAGTGATGGTCGGGCTGGAGCCGCGCGCGATGCTCGCGGCGGATCTCGTCGTCGACGTCACCGCGGTGAGCTCAAGGTTCGACTGGCTCGTCCCCGGTGACAAGATCACCGTCGACGTCGAGGTGACCAACCAAGGAAACACCGCCGCGAGCGGACAGTTTGACCTCGTGCTTCAGCGGTGGCTGGACGTCGAGGAGTCGGGGCTCGAGGATCTGGGCCGTCGTCGATACTCGGTGAACCTGCAGCCCGGCGCGACCGCGGTGTTCCGGAGGATCGCCCTGACCGTTGCCGCGGATTTCACGCCGGGCAGCTACTTCCTCGCGGCAACGGCGGAGATCCCCACCGATTCCGCGACGCCTGTGGCGGATGAGGATGAGTCGAACAACACTGGATTTTCTGCCGGAACCCTCGATCTGACGTACCGGTTCGGGACGTTCTTCGGGGACTCGTCGCGGACGACCCGAAAGAACTTGAAGTTGGTGGTGGTGCAGCCGGATGCCGCGAACCCCGCGGTTAATGAGACCGTGACCTACTCGATGGGTGGTCCGGGATACGCCGAGTTCCAGTTCCCCGAGGGGCGAGAGGGCGTGCTCGAAGACGGGTGGATCCAGGTCTCCGAGAGCACGACCTCCAGCGCGGTGACGATCTCGGTGGCGGGTGGTGACAAGCAACTGACGATCGACGAGGACGTCGTGGTCGAAGGTTCGTTGAGGTCGTTCAAGGCGCAGGGCGTTTCCTTCGTCGGTGCTGATGTGATCGTCGACGGCTCGCTCAGCGAGTTCGTCGCGGCGGACATGCGGCACTCCTCGGTCTTTGTTGGCGCTGCGTCCTCGGGCCTCAAGTTCACGGCGCGGGACGTGCAGAACTTCGCGCTCGACACCGCGACCGGTGTCTCGACGCTCAAGGTGACCTCGTGGAGCGAGGTCGATGTGTCGGACGAAGACGGTGTGAACGAGGAGAACCTCGTCTCGGCGCCGTGGATCGGAACGCTGACCGCGACGTGGAACTTCGACGCGGATATCTCGACCTCCGGTCTGGGGGCTCGCAACGGCGTGGTGCTGTCGAAGGCGACTGTCGGGGGCCAGGTCTCCGGTGGTTGGTCGATCTACGGAAAGTCGGGCGCGATCGTCGTGGGTTCGACCTCCGATGACTTCGTCGCCTCCATCGCGGGTTCGCTGACCGCGGTCACGGTGAACGGGACCTTCCGCGGCTCGTTCGCGGCGTTCACCATGGGGAACGTCACGGTGAAGGGGTCGATGATCGGTGCGTCACTCCTGTCCGGGCTCGACCTCGGAACCGACCTCGTGTTCGGCGGCGAAGGCGACGAGCAGGACCTCGTGACTGGGACGGGCAGCGACGGCGTGATCTCCAACCTGAACATCACGGGTGAACTGCGCGACTCGTTCATCGGCGCGGGGTTCTACCCGGGCGAAAGTGAAGACGACGAGGGCTACTTCCTCACCGGCCAGGGCTCCCAGATCAAGAAGATGGGCGTCGCCGGGTCGATGACGAACTCGGTGCTGTACGCGCGGAGCTTCCCGCGGACGGTGAAGATCGGCGGCGTGAACCTGACGACCGCACTCAGTCCGGAAACGTTCGTCACCAGCGTCGGTTGAGGCAACGTCCGAGAGCGGTGAGGTGTGCGGGCTATCGCGGTTGTGCCGCGACCGTCGGCCGCACCTCGAGCCGAACGCGCGAATCTCGGCCCGCATCGAACCGATGCAGAGCCCCGGGAACACAGACTGTTTTCAGGGGGATCCATGCGCCATTCGAACATCTCGCGGTTGCTCGCTCGGGTTGGCCGGTTGCTCGTGGGAACCACGGAACGCCGAGGCCTCGACACGCTCGAGTCCCGACAGTTGCTCGCGGCGGACCTGAGCGTGACCTTGGATTCCCTCGTGACCACGCACGACTGGCTTGTCCCGGGTGACAAGGTTGTCTTCAACGTCACGGTTACCAACTCGGGCGACGAAACGGCGGTCGGCGAGGTTGATCTCAAGACCGGCGCACAGCTGGCGGAGAAGGACATCTCGGAAGAGCCCGACTTGCTCTTCTCGAACCGGCGGGTGTTTATGAACCTTGCGCCGGGAGCCTCGCTTCGGTACAAGTTCACGGGCAAGGTACCGGCGTTGTTCACCCCGGGCGACTACCGCCTCGGGTTCGGAATCGACGTGCCCAGCCAGAACGACTCGCCCTACGCCAGCTCGAACCCGGTCAACGACTCCAACCTCTCGAACAACCTCGCGATCGCGGACGGCAACGTCGGGTTGCACTACCGGTTCGGCAACTGGATCGGTGACACCACGCGTACAACGCGCACCAACCTGAGGCTCCAGGTGTACTTCAACGAAGACGGCAGCGAAGTTCCCGAGACCGGCGGCGACGGTCAGTTGGGCGGCTGGGACGATCCAAACTGGGTCCCGCCTTCGTCCATGGTGCTCATCAACATGGCGCTGACCGGCGGCGGCTATGGCGAGGTCACACCTGACGGCGACGGCATGGTGCTTACGGGTACGGGTGCATCCTCCGCGTTGACGTTCGTCGTGCGCACCGGAAGCAAGCGGATGACCTTCGAAGGCGATGTCGAAGTTCAAGGCTCGCTCAGGTCCTTCAAGGCGACCGGCGTGAGCTTCGTGGACTCGGACATCACCGTCTCGGGGTCTCTGGGTGATTTCAGCGCGACGGCGATGACCGGCAGCTCGCTGACCGTGGGCTCGGGCGCCGTTGCGTTGAAGTTCGCCGCCACAGATCTCGAAGATGTCTCGATCCAAACCCCGGGCGGTATCTCCTCCTTCCGCGCGAGCAGTTGGACGACCGCGGGTGACGATCTCGATGATTCCCAGTCCAGCGGCGACAACTCGCTGACCGCGGCATGGGTCAACCAGCTCACGACCCTCGGCAGCAGCACCTTCGACATGAACCTCTCGGGCGAAGGCGCCCGAAACGGTGTCGCGCTCGTGCGTGTGGCCGCGAAGGGCGTGACCTCGGGCGACTGGTCCGTGCGAGGCCACGCGGGCACGCTCGCGTTCGAGTCAACAGACACCGGGTTCTTCGCGACGTTTGCCGGCGGAGTTTCGGCCGTCTCAACGACGGGGAACCTCTCCGGCGTCTTGACCGCGTTCTCGATGACCCGTGTCGTCGTCAGGGGTGACCTCGTGGACGCGACGCTGATGGCGGGCGCGTTCATCGGCGACGATCTCGACATCGGCGGCGAAGGCTCCGATGCCGATGCTACGCCCGCGGGCGCCACGTACGGCGTGATCGGTCAACTCGCGGTGACGAGGGGAATCATCAACTCGTCGATCTACGCCGGGTTCATGCCCGGCAGCGAGGACGAGGGCTCGTGGATTACGGGTCAGACTTCCGCTGTGCGCAAGCTCTCCGTGGGTACCGAACTCACCGAGTCGATCATCTTCGCCGTCACCGTGCCTGCGCGAATCAAGATCGGGGCCGCCCAGATTCTCACCACGGAATACCCCGACGTCTTCGTGACGGCGTGAGCGACCTTGCCAACCTGAACTTCCACGCGGGCCCCCGGGAGGGCCCGCTTCTCATTGGGCCGGAATGGCCTGGCGAACGGTCCGCTGCTCGATACGCTTCACAGACTGCGTGCGCACGATCCGCTTCACGTAGCTTCCGGGAGTGTGGATCTGGTCGGCGTCGAGCTCGCCCAGGCCGACGAGGTTCTCGACTTCCGCGATCGTGAACGCGGCGGCGCACGCCATCATGGGGTTGAAGTTGCGAGCGGTCTTCCGGAAGATCAGGTTGCCGAAGGGATCCGCGGAGTGGGCCTTCACGAGCGCCAGGTCGGCGAAGAGGCCTGTCTCGAGCACGTACTCACGCGGGGAGCCGCTCTGGGGCGCCTTGTCGGAGTCCTTCGCAATCGCCCGGCCGGCGTACCCGCGCCCCGGAATCGTCGCGCCGCACGTGCCGTCGGACGGCTTGAAGAACTGCCGGGTTTCCTTCCCATCGGCCACGATCGTCCCGCCGCCCGTTGCCGTGTAAAAGGCGGGGATTCCCGCGCCGCCGGCTCGGATCCGCTCCGCGAGCGTGCCTTGCGGATTGAACTCCACTTCCAGTTCGCCCGAGAGGAACTGCCGCTCGAACGTGGCGTTCTCGCCGACGTAGCTGCTGATCATCTTGCGGATCTGCCGCGTCTGCAGGAGCAGACCCAGCCCCCAGTCGTCGACTCCCGCGTTGTTGCTCACGCAGGTGATCTGCTTCACGCCCGTGTCGCGCAGCGCGAGAATCAACTGCTCGGGGATGCCGCAGAGGCCAAAGCCCCCGACCATCACGGTCATTCCATCGCGGATCACGCCCTTGTCCTTGAGGTCGGCGAGGGCTGCCGCGGCGGTGTCGTAGATCTTGTTTGCCATGGTGGGAGAGGATATGCCGGGAGTTGGCCGCAGCGGGTACAGTGTGGGCATGTGGGGCTTTCGGATGCGCAAGTGGTACTTTGACCTCACGACGCCGAATGGGGACGTGGTGGTGTGCTACTGGGCGGAGGTCGCGCTCGCCGGGTTGCGAGCGGTCGCGACGGCGGTCATGGAAGCCCCGGCCGGTGGGAAGTCCACGATGAACACAGCCCTCGGGACCGAGCCGGAACCCGCGGTGACCGCTGGCGGTGGGGGGGTCACGCTGGAGCGGCTGCGGGTTGAACTGGCCGTCGAGGGCCGCGGGCGAACGGGGCCAGTCCGGCTGCACGAGGATGCGCGGGGATCTGTGGTGTGGGAGCCCCGGATGCTCCGGGGGAGGGGCGTCGCACGCATCGGGGGCAGGCGGTACGAGGGAAGCGTGTACGCCGAGCTGCTCGACATGACGCTGCCCCCTTGGCAGTTGCCGTTTCGGGTGCTGGAGTGGGGGAGAGTGGCGACCGACGTGCTCTGCTGTACCTGGGTTCGGTGGAGCGGAGGTCGGGAGTTGTCGATGGTGGTGGCGGAGGAGCCCGGCGGTGATGGGCTCCGTTTGAGCGAGGCCGGGATGGGCTTCGGTGCGTGCGAGATCGACTGGGATGAGGGGCGCGTGGTCAGAGACGAGACGCTCGGTGCGGGCGTGCTGGGTTCGTTGCCCGTTCTCGCCGAGGCCCTGCCCCCCGCATTCCTCAAGACCCACGAGTTGCGACGGGTACGTCGCGCGCGGGTCCGCGGCGAACGCGAATCGGAGGGCTGGGCGATCACGGAGACCGTGCGGTTTGGGAAGGACGAACGCTGATGTGGAGACGGCTGCTGTTCGCGATGGTCTTCTGCCTCCTGATTCCGGGTGGATTGGTGCTGCTCGCTCGCGACCTCGACCGCGAACTGGCTCTCCCGGGTGTGCAGTCAGCGTTCGTCGGCTGGTTCGTGGTGATTGTCGGGCTGGCCGTCATGGGTGCCGCGACGATCGAACTTTGGATTCGGGGCGAGGGGCTGCCCATGAGTCCCTTCCCGCCGAAGCGGCTGGTGCGGAGCGGTCCCTACGCGCTGATCCCGCATCCCATCTACGCCGGCGCGACCGTGCTGGTCATCGGCATCGCGGTGGTCACGGGTTCCGGGGCTGCGCTCTGGATCATCGCGCCGCTCGTTGGGTTGGCGTGTATCGCCATGGTGCTGGGATATGAACGGAGCGGGTTGATCGAACGATTCGGAGCCGTGCCCATCCCCGCGTTGGGGCTCGCGCCCGCCGCGGAGTCGCCGGTGACGGGTCCCGAGCGGTTGGCGACGCATGTCGCGGTCTTTGTGCCCTGGGCCGCCGCCATCGCGGGCGCGGCGGCGTTGCCTGCGCCCGATGCCATCGGGAGCCGGATGCCCTGGGAGTCTGATTTACCGGTGGTGGATTGGGCGGGCCTTCTGTGGTGCGCTGCTCCGCTCCTGGCGCTGATCGCACCGGTCGTCGTGCGCGAGCGAACAGACCTCCGTCGCTTCCAGTCTGCCGGAATCGTCGGGCTCGTGCTGTGGGTGCTGGCGAGGTTGTCGCTTCCGCTGGCGACCGAGCCAGCAGCGAGCACCGGCGCCGCCGGCTTCGCGGGCGGTGCAATGGAGTTCGTGCGGGCGTGGGATCCTTCGGGCCTCGCCTCGTTCGCGTCGTGGCGGGTCTTCTGGGCGTGCTGCAGCGCGGGGGCGATCGGTCTCTCGCGTCGAGGCGCCGGCTGGGCGCTCTGGCCCGTGGTCGTGGGGATCGCGGCCAGCGGTGTCCTGTGCGGGTGCGCCAGCGTCGCCGATGTCGTGTCGGGCTTCGGGCTGTTCATGATCGCATGGCACGCGCAGCGGCTGTGGCTCGCGGTTCTTCGTCGCTTGGAGCGCGTCGCCAACTCGTGGATGCAGTGGGACATCGGCCCGGTTCGCGTGCTGGTACACGCGGTGTACGCAGGGCTCGCCGCGGGAGTCGCGTTGCTCGTGGGGAGCGTGCTCGTTCCCGCCGAGTCGCACCTTTGGTTGATCGGGGCGGCCGCGGGCGGGGTGATCGGTGCGGCAGCGTGGGGACGTGCGTTTGAGGGGGGCAAGCTTTCGAGGCCCTTCGGGTACTTCGGCTGCGTGCTGGGTGTGCTCGCGGTGATCCTGATCGCGGGCGGTACTCACTCGTGGGACCTAGCGTGGAATCTCGCGGCTTCGATGGCGGTCATGGCGTGCATCGCGCAGCCGATCGGTCGTCTTCGGTGCCTCGTGCAGGGATGTTGCCACGGGCGACCGTGCGAGGGGGTCGCGGGCATGCACCACGACGACGCCCGATCGCGGGTCGCGAAGTTCACGGAGTGGAAGGGACGCGGGCTGTACCCGACGGCGGCCTATTCCATGGCCGCGAACCTGGTGATTCTCCCGCTGCTGCTGCGGGCGTACGCGTTGGGCGCGAGGGCGTCGGTTGTTGTTGGCGCGTATCTCGTGCTTGGGGGGCTGGCGCGGTTCGTGGAGGAGCACTATCGGGGTGAGCCGCAGACCGTGGAGCGGTGGGGGTTGCGGACGTACCAGTGGTTCGCGGCCGGATTCGTCGTCGCGGGACTGGCCGTGCTTTCGCTGGATTCGCCGGTGCTCGAGGGCGTTCGTGCCGGACCCGCGTGGTGGGGGGCCGGGCTCGTGGCGCTGGTGTACGCGATCGCTATGGGCGTGGAGTTCCCGCGTTCCAACGCCCGGGGATCCCGGCTGAGCTGATCACTCGAAGAGGCGAGTCTGGTTCTTGACGTCGCGCACGCGCTCGTCCAGCAGCTCGAGCTGGCGACGGAGCTCGTCGACGCTCTTGAACTTGTAGTACTCGCTCGCGAATCGGACCCACGCCACCTCGTCGAGGTCGCGGAGCTTTCGCATCACCCGCTCGCCGACCGTTTGCGAGGGAACCTCGCGGTCGTACTCGCGGTGAAGCTCTTCCTCGACCTCATCGACCAGGCGGAGCTTGGCTTCCTCGGTGAGGCTCCGCTTCCCGCAGGCGGATTGCAGCCCGCGCATGATGTTCTCGCGGTTGAACGGCTGACGAGTCCCGTCGCGTTTGATCACCACCAGGCGCGTGGTCTGTTCGACCCGCTCGTATGTCGTGAACCGCCGCGTGCACTCGATGCACTCGCGCCGCCTCCGGATCACGCGACCGCCCTCGCTCGCGCGGCTGTCGATGACCTTGTCGTTGTCGGCCGAGCAGTAGGGGCAGAGCACGGGAGGGTTCCAACACGAGAAAACCGGAACGCCCCACGCTGGAGCGTCCCGGTCCATCGTACTGGAAGTTGGGTCGCGGGGTCGGGCCTACTTGCCCGGGAGCAGGTCCGCCTGTGGAGCGATCGGAGCGCCGCTGCCGCCGGGTGCCATCCCCGGGGTCGGCTGGCCGTTAACGTCTATGGGCCCCGTTCCCTGAATCGAGAATCGGCGGGCCGTGGTCACGGTGCCATCGGGCCCGCTGACCACGACGCTCTGTCCGTCCGCCGAAACCTGGAAGGTGTAGGTCTGGCCGGGGGCGAGCGGGGTGAGCGCGCGGGAGTCGGTGAACGGGCCGCCGATGAGGGGAAGGCTTCCGAGCACCGGGACTTCCATCCCCTGCACGGCCCGCGCCCGGAACTCACCGGCCGCGGGCTCCGATCGTGCGAGCTCGTCCATGATCCAGTGGATCTTCGAGTGGTACCGCAGGGGTGCCTGAATGAAGAGCTTTGAACCGACCCGGCGGATCGAAGCCATGTTCCCCCCGTTCTCCTCCCAGCCTTCCCGGAAGGTCAGGGAACTGAGCAACTGGCTGATCTCGTCGAGGCACGCTTCAGGGGACTGCCCGGAGTTCTGGACCAGGTCCGTCGCGTCGTACACGACCAGCGTCCGCTCCCGGGTGTCGATGTGCTCGCGGGTCGAGATCTCGAAGCCCCCATCGACTTCGCGGAGCCCGACCTCCGTGGCACCGGCTTCCTTTGCGAGGTCGAGGACCTGACCACCGTTGAACTCCCCCTGGGGGATGCGGATGACATCCTCAGACTGGATGCCCGACGAGGTCAGAACATCCCACCGAACTACCTTAATGGGGAGCGATGTGCTGAGCGTCGCGATGAACTCGGACCACCGGATCTCCGCGGGCCCCTTGATCGTGACCCCCGCGAGGGCCGAGCGGGCCGGACCCGCGGACTCCTCGAAGACCCGGGCCTTCACCTGGGCAGGCGAACCGGCGACATCGACGGGAGCGCCCTCGACAAGTTTGGGGGTGGGCTCCGGTTGGCTCGTTCGGCCGCCGATGGCACCGATCCCGAAAGCCAACGCCGCGCCCGCAACCGACAGTGCTGCTACCTGCATGAGAGACCTCCTGTGAGAGGGTTCGATGGTTCGTGAATAGCGACGAGCAAGGCTCGCGGCATCGCCGAGTTCCGCGATGGCGGTCTTGGCGGCCTGGTGCTCGGAGTCGCCGGAGAGGATGAGGTCGCGGACCCGTTCGCGGAGGTGCGATTCGAGTTCGGCGCGGACGGATCGGCGTTGGTCGTCGGGAAGGTCGAGGATGGCGACCAGCATGTCGAGCCACGCGGCGATGGTGTCGCGCTCGGTGGCGGGAGAGATTCGGGCGAGGGGCTGGCTCACGAGGAAGCCTCCTCCGGGCTGCGGTCGCCGGGGATGAAGGCGTCGATGATCGCCCGCCACGCGCGGTGGGAGTCGATCCGCTTCATGAGGCGCTTGCGGCCTTTGGGGGAGAGGGTGTACCACTTGCGGCGGCGGCCGGAGTCCTCTGGGGGAGCGTCTTCGGCCTTCACCTCTTCCCACGAGCTGGTGACCAGTTCCGCGTCCTCGAGTTGCTTGAGTAGTGGGTACAGGACGCCGGGGGTGAGGCGGAGTTTGCCGTCGGAGCGAGCAGCGACTTCCTTGGTGATGGCGTACCCGTAGAGGGGGCGTTCGTCGAGGAGGGAGAGAACGACGAGTTCGGCGTGGTCTTGATTGTCGTCTTTGGGAGGCACGGTGGGCTCCTGTGGTCGCAGGACAATATATCGGGCTGCGATATATATGTCAAGTAAGGCGTCCGCCACAAAAACTGGCCACCAGGAGGCAGTGGTCCGCAGTTTCGGAGTTCGAGTACGGAGGGTGTCGGACCATGAGCCACTTCGTGGTACGACAGCAGCTCTGGTTACTAGGGAGTCGAAGATGTTGAACCGCCTCGGAGTTGTCATGAACGGTGCCCGTCGCTTGCTGCTGAATGCGGGGGCGGCGATTCCGTCGATGGAGGGGCTTGAGGTCCGAGAAGTGATGGCGGCGGTTTCGTGGGACGGCGGGGCGGGGACGGCCAACTGGCACGACGCGCTGAACTGGTCGAACGATGCGATCCCTGTCGCGGCCGACGATGTCACGATTCCCGCGACGGCGCTCTCGGAGATCGCCTTTACCGCGACCACGGGCAGCCGGACGATCCGGAGCCTTTCGTCGCAGGAAGCGATCAACTTTAGTGGCGGCACGCTGACGGTTACGACCACGGCGACGACGGACTCCCCGATCACGCTGTCGGGCGGATCGTTGAGTGGCGGCACGTACACGCTCACGAACGGCGCGGCGATGACCGTGGCGGGAGCCACCGTCGGCACGTTGAGCAACGTGACTATTGGGGGCGAGATCCGCATCCCGGTCGGGGCGATCCTGCTGGCTGGGACGACTTCCTTTGCCGCGGCGAGGCTTACCGGCGGCAGCACCACAGTGCGGGTTGCGCCGGGGGCGACGTTCAACGGCGAGATCATCGCCGAGGGCGCGGCGACGGGGACGCGCACGGTGCAGTTCGCGTTCGGTGGCAATGGCACCGGCACGATCGGGGCGAGCGGCGTGATCCGGTTGGACTCGACGTCCGGAGGTCCTCTCGCGATCACGGAGTCCAGCAACACGACGCTCGTGAACAACGGCCTGATCGTGGCCGCGGGGACGCAGGCGCTGACGATCGGAACCAACATCCTGACCAACAACGGGACGCTTCGGGTCAGCAGCGGCACGATGAACGTCTCGCTGCAGACGAGCTGGACGACCGCCGGGACCGTCGATGTCGAGGGCGGCACGTTGAATCTTGGAAGCACCTGGAATGCGACGGGCGGGATCGGCACGTGGGATCGGAGCGGGGGCACGGTGAACGTGTCGGGGACGATCACGAACACGGGCTCGACCATTGGGCTCAACGCGACGACGGGTTCGTGGAACCTGTCGGGCGGCACCATCAGCGGCGGGAGCATGACGGTGGCAGCCGGTTCGTCGCTCGTCCTGACGGCGGCGGCGGGCACACTGAGCAACCTGAACTACGGCGCGGACCTTGCGCTCCCGGCGGGAACCGCGGTGACGCTCGCGGGCACGGTGACGTTCCCCACGATCCACATGACCGGAGCCTCGAGCCTGCGGGTTGCGCCGGGTGCAACGCTGAACGGCGAAGTCGTGGCGGAGGGCGCGGCGACGGGGACGCGCACGGTGCAGTTCGCGTTCGGCGGCAACGGCACGGGCACGATCGGCGCGAGCGGCGTGATCCGGCTGGACCCAACATCCGGCGGCCCGCTGACGATCAACGACTCGAGCAACGCGACGCTCGTGAACAACGGACTGATCCTCGCTGCGGGCACTTCGGCGCTGACGATCTCGCCCAACATCCTGACCAACAACGGCACGGTCCGACTGAGCAGCGGTACGCTGAACATGTCGCCCCAGTCGAGCTACACCAACGCGGGGACCTTCGACATCGATGGCGGCACGCTCAACCTGAACACGACGTTCAACGCGACGTCGGGGATTGGCACGTGGGAGCGCAGCGGTGGCACGGTGAACGTGACGGGCACGATCACGAACACGGGTTCGACGATCGCGTTGAACGCGTCGACGGGATCGTGGACTTCACCGGTTCGGGGACGCTGACGAACCTGAACTACGGTGCGGACATGACGCTCCCGGCGGGAACCGCGGTGACGCTTGCGGGCACGGTGACGTTCCCCACGATCCACATGACCGGAGCCTCGAGCCTGCGGGTCGCACCCGGCGGTACCGTCAACGGCGAGATCGTGGCGGAGGGTGCCGCGACGGGTACCCGCACGGTGCAGTTCGCCTTCGGCGGCAACGGCACCGGCACGATCGGTGCGAGCGGCGTGATCCGCCTGGACCCGACGTCCGGCGGCCCGCTTCTGATCAACGACTCGAGCAACGTGACGCTGGTGAACAAGTCGCCGCAGAGCAGTTGGACGAATGCAGGAACGTTGGATATGGACGGGGGCACGTTGAACCTGGTGACCTCGTTCAACGCAACTTCGGGCATCGGTACCTGGGATCGAAGCGGCGGCACGGTGAACGTGACGGGCACGATCACGAACACGGGTTCGACGATCGCGCTGAACTCGTCGACGGGTTCGTGGAACCTCTCGGGCGGCACTATCAGCGGTGGGAGCATAACGCTCGCGAACGGCGCCGGGCTTGTCATGACTTCGTCGGGGACTTTGACCAATCTGAGCTACGGCGCGGACCTCTCGCTCCCGGTTGGAACTGGCCCACGATCCACATGACGGGAGCCTCGAGCCTGCGGATCGCACCCGGCGGCACATTGAACGGTCAGGTTGTCGCCGAGGGTGCGGCGACGGGCACCCGCACGGTGCAGTTCGGGTTCGGTGGCAACGGCACGGGCACCATCGGCGCGGGCAGTGCGATCCGTCTGGACCAGACGTCCGGCGGTCCCCTGCTGATCAACGACTCGAGCAACGTGACGCTCGTGAACAACGGACTCATCCTTGCGGCGGGTGCGCAGGCTCTCACGATCGCACCCAACGTCTTTACGAACAACGGCACGCTCCGCTTGAGCAGCGGCACGATGAACATGTCGGCCCAGACGAGCTATGCAAACGCAGGGACCTTCGACGTCGAGGGCGGCACACTCAACCTGAACACGACGTTCAACGCGACCTCCGGGATCGGCACGTGGGATCGCAGCGGTGGCACGGTGAACGTAGTCGGGACGATCACGAACACGGGCTCGGCCATCACGTTGAACGCGTCCACGGGTTCGTGGAACCTCCTCGGGGGAACGATCAGCGGTGGTGCGTTCTCGTTCGCCGCTGGATCGGAACTGCTGATTACCACGTCGAGCGGGCTCCTCGCGAGCGTGGCGGTTTCAAATGACATCCTGATTCCCGCGAACGCCTCGCTCCAAGTATCGGGCACGACTCGCTTCGGAACAGCCCACCTCACGGGGCCGAACGCGGCCTTGCGCTTCGCGCCCGGGTACACACTGCACGACGACGTTGTTGCCGAGGGCTCCGCTCCGGGAACTCGCTTTGCGACTGGCGGCTTCGGGGGCAACGGCTCGCTGACGATCAGTTCCACCGGCAGCATTCGCCTCGCACCCGGTACGGGTGGCAACTTGAGCTTCAACGAAAGCTCGAACACGACGGTGACCAACAACGGTCTCATCTCGGCGGAAGCGGCCGGGCGGACCCTGAGCTTCTCGTTCAACGCCCTCACCAATCTCACGGCTGGTACGCTTGCTGGCGGCGAGTGGGTCGCGACCAACGGGGCGGCCCTCAACCTGGGGACAGGTCGAAACGTGACGACCAACGCGGCGGTCATTCGCGTCGATGGCGTCACGTCATCCGTGAGCGGTCTCGCGACCCTCGCGTCCAACACCGGGACCCTCACGCTCGCGGGCGGGCGGGACCTCACCGTGCCGGCGTTCTCGAACTCGGGCATCCTCAACCTCGGCCCGGCGTCGCAGTTGACGGTGACGGGTGCCTTCACACAGACGACTGCCGGAACGCTCAACTTGGTCCGTGGCGGAAACGTTGCCGCGGATCTGGCACGAGTGGTGGCCTCCGGGAACGTCAACCTCGCGGGCGCATGGACGGTGGGCGGAATCACCGGGTTCCCGCCGGCTTACGGAGAGGTGTTCGATTTGGTCGTCGGTGCGGCGAGGTTCGGCAACTTCGCGTCGTTTGCCAGCGGCTTTGTGCCGGCGGGTGTGTTTGTGGAGCTCTACTCGGGGACCGCGGCACGGGCGGCGTTTGACCGTCGCGCGGGCGTCTGGACGGGCGCCGGCGACGGCACGACCTGGTCCGATCCGGCCAACTGGTTCAACAGCACGATTCCCGGCGCTGACGATACCGCGTACATCGGGCTTCCGGCGTCCTCTCCGATCATTCATGTGACTTCGGGGACACAGACCGTCGGCTCGGTCGTCAGCACCGAGGCCATCGTGATCGACGCTGGTGCCACGCTCGTGCTTGTCGGGGAGGTGCAGGCTCGATTCGATGCGGCGTTTACCAACTCCGGCGTGCTCGATTCCGATACGGATGTCTTCGCGGGGGCCGGGGGCGCGCATACCGGTCAGTTCGTGATGGCCGATGGAACAACCCTCTCGCTCGCGGGATCCCACGCCTTCGCGGGCGGTTCGTCGATCTCCGGAGCCGCGACGGTCTCGGTGCTCGGGGGCGACTCGACGTTTGGAGGAAGTATCACGCCCGCGATCTCGCTGGCGACTGCCGCTGGAGGGGCCGCGATCCTGACCCAGAACTACTCGCTCGCGGCCATCGAGAACGCGGGATCGCTCGAGATCGCGTCTCTCACAATCACGGTGGCAGGGGCGTTCAATCAGGCAGATACGGGTGTTCTGAGCGTGGACCTTGCGAGCGAGTCCGTCGTTGGTTCGATCAACGCGGCAACCAGTTCGTTGGCCGGCTCGATCAGCCTTGCTGCATCAGCAGGCTTCGACCCCTCGAACCCGATGATCGCGCTCTACGGCATCTCGATTGTGAACGGTCAGACTGTGACTGGCTCCGCTGTGGTAACGACCCAGCCAACGCTCACGATCGGATCGTTCGTCGCGAGGGTGCAGGGGAACTCACTGCGTCTGCTCCACAACGTCGCGGATTTCAACGGCGACCGCGGCGTGGATGCGGACGACGTCATCGCGTACTTTGCCGCGTGGGACAGCGGTGAGCTGATCGCCGACCTTAACGGCGACGGCGGGGTGGACAGTGACGACGTGATCTTCTTCTTCGGGCTCTGGGATCTGGGAGGACGTTAAACCGAGTGCGCGTTCGTGGCGCGACGGGCGAGGTTCGCCATCTCTGTGCGTCATCGGTCCGGGGTGTGGAAGGATCGGGGTCTCAGGGCTTCTTGATGTCCATCTGGTCGAAGAGGCGTCCCTCAAGATCGAAGGCCTGCAGCTGAAGAGTCTTCCCGTGGATCGTGACGTAGCAGATGTGGTGGCCCCGATACGCACGCTGCGTCAGCCACGCGCGGCTTGGGCCCGATGACTCGAGGCCGCCGCCACCACCGCCGGAGACGATGTAGCGAACCCCGTTCTCCTGGTCGACCTTGCCCTGGGCGATCGGCCAGATCCGCTCGTAGCAGTGGACGTGCCCCGAGAACGCGATGTCCACGTCGTACTTCTCGTAGAGCGTGGCGAGCACGCGGAGGCGTGGGTCCCCGAACGTGGTCTTCTCCTTGTAGGTGTCGCCGTAGTCGTTCTCGTCCGAGGAGTAGATTGGGTGGTGGTGGTAGGCGAACTTCCAGACAGCGGTGGATTTGGACAGCTCAGCCTCCAGCCACTTGTACTGCTCGCTGTCGGGGTCAACCGGCTTGTTGGTGTCGAGCACGAAGAACTGGGCGTTTCCGTACGTGTAGGTGTACCAGCACTCCGGCGAGGGAAGAGAGAAGTAGTTGTAGTAGTTCGAGTGGTTCTCCTCGTGGTTTCCCAAGGAGGGGTACATGCAGACGCGGCTCATGAGCGGCCACGAGGCCTTGAGGAGTTCCTCGGTCCACTCCCGCTTGTCGGCGCCGGTGTTCACGACGTCGCCGAGATGAATCTCGAAGTTGGGGCGGAGCGAGTATGCAAACGTCTGGAGCGCGCTGATCACGGGCTCGTTCTTCTGGGTATCGCCGATCACCGTGAACGCGTAGGGGGTGTCCGGGTGAACCGCGGTCTGGAAGGTGAGGTCATCGCTCACGATCTCGGAGCCATCGGCGGCGATCGTCCGCACGCGGTAGAAGTAGGGGGTTTCGGGCTTGAGGCCCGTCAACCGGATCTCATGGAGCGTGCCTTCGCTGCCCATCGGAGAACGCTCCGTGTAAGGGAGCGTTTCGCCGTACTCGACTACGCCCGTCCCGGGTCGGGAGGTTTCCCATACGAAGGTCATGCCGTCCAGGGTCGCGAACTGCAGGTAGGGTTTGACCACGAACCGCTGGGTCGATTCGAAGGATGGTTCATATGCGGTCAACCTCGCACCAGGTGTGAACTCGTCCACCACCTGGGCCGGCGAGATCACGCGTCCGAGCACGGAGACCTCGAGGAACATCCCGTTCATCGGGAACTTCTCGTCGCGATCCAGATAGCACCCAAGGGTGTACGGCGCGGAGGCTGGGTAGAGCACGTTGCCGCTCTGTTCGCGGCTCTCGGCCTCGATCTCGCCGTTGACAAAGAGCCGCATGAGCCGGCCGTCGTAGGTCGCGGTCACGTGGTACCACTGATCGGGCTTGATCTCGGTCTTGCCCTTGAGGTAGGTCAACTTCCCGTCGCCGTCGTTGGATCCCTCTGAAGCGAGGGCGAAGTAGAATGCGTCGTGCGAGTAGCCGAGCATCCAGCCCTGCTCTTCGCCGCCGTTATCCTGGGCGCAGCCGATGATGCTGCCGTACTGGGTCGTCTCGCGGATGCTCACCCACGCGGAAACCGTGAAATCACGAACGGGCAAGCCGGCACGCGAGGTCGCGATGTCGTCGGTCAGCACCAGCCAGTCCGTAGTTCCGTTGAAGCGAAAGCCCTCGCCAGGTCCCAGCGTGGTCTTCATCGGGTTGCCGACGATCTGTCCCCGCACCTTGCCGCTCTCGTCGACAAAGCCGGTGCCGCGGACCTTGCCTGCCGACACGCCCACCTTGAAGAGCAGGTCGGGGTCGATCACCTTCTTCGGCTTGGCTTCGGCCGGCTGTGCAGCGGGGGCTGGTGTCGCGGTCGGTGCCTGGGCGAAACAAACTCCCGCGGTGCCGGCGAGAAGCGAAAGAGCGAGGGCGAGCGATCGAGGAATCATGGGTTCTCCTGTGGAGCGGCGATTTCTCCCCTCGCACCCTTGAGCGCTTCGGTGAGACGGTCGATGTTATCGTTCATGACGGTGAGGAATGACGCCCCCTTCCCGCGAGCGTCGAGGTCGAGCGATTCGCAGGGCGAGAAGACGGCGTGTCCAATCCCCGCCTCGTTCACAACTCCGACGACCGAGGCATCGGGTTCGGATTCGAAGAGCAACAAGGCCCCGACGAAGTCCGGTGACTTCAGCAGACGCCTTGTCTCCTCGTCCACCGGCCCCTCGGGGGGCAGGTCGATGTTGTCAAGCACCCACCCGTAGCGGCGGGCGATGTAGTTGTACGCAGGATGGCTCGCAACGATCCGCACCTGCCCGGCTTTCGAGATCGCTCGAAGCCTTTCGTCGACACGGTCAAGATCAGCGAAGAGCTGATCGGCGTTATCGCGGAATGCCTTCTCGTGCTCGGGCCAGCGGCGGCTCATGGCGAGCAGTATCGCGGCGGCCTGCATCCGGCTGTTGATCGGGTCCAGCCATGTGTGACCGTCTATGCCCTCGTGGGAGTGTTCGCCTTCGGACCCGTGGCGGTGCTTCACCGATTCAAAGGTGATGAACTCGGGCGCGAATCCCGCGGTGCTGTCGCAGGTTCTGGAGAAGGGGAGCGACGCGAGGGTAATCCACTCTTCGAAGCTCGCTCCGTTGACGACCACGAGCCCCGCCCTCTGGTAGCGTTCGAGAACCGCGGCGGACGGCTGCCAACTCGCGGGATCTTCCCCTTCAGGCAGCGGGCATTCAACCGGGACCAGGCCCCCGCTGATCCGCGCGGCGAAGTACTCCGTCGGATAGAACGTCGTGAGAACTGCGTTGATCTCGCCCCGAGGCGATCCAGACTCCGCACGGCCGCAGCATGCGATGGTGAGCAGCATCATGGCCATGATAAATGTTGCAGTAATCCGCATCGACGGCATGCTCCTTGACCCCATTCATAGAACCCCAGAACCACCTCCGCCGCCTCTCGGGACGTCTTCACAGCAACTTCACGAGATCGGCGCCGACGGCGACCACCACTCCCCAGGCGACGATGGTCGCGGCCCCCCCCAGACCCAGAACAATCGCGTACTCCCACAGGAAGACGCTGGCCACGAAACGTTCGGAGGCCCCGATCCGGACAAGCGTGAGGGTCTCACGCTGCCTGATCGTGGCGGCCAACCTTGCCACGATGACGAGCGCCGCGAGCGTCGACGCCGCGAGCACCATGGAGATTGCGTTGACCAGCGCCTGCACACGGCCAACGTGTGTGAGCATCTCCTCGACGACCTGCAGGGGCACGACGGCCTGCATCCCCCCCGACGCGTTGATCCGGGCCTTCAGGAGCGACGTCGTCTTCTCGCTGTCGGGGGCGAGGATGGCCCCGCTCAGCGGCAGGGAGTCTTCCGAGGCGTGAAGGTGGAACCTCGCCGCGTCCTTCGGCGCCATCGACGCGTCGAGGGCCAGGGCCTCGCTCAGCACCGGGGCGGACGCACCGCTCTGCACCTTCAGAGATTCCGGAACCACGGCGGCTTCCGCGTGCGCGTGCCCGAATCCCTCGAGTACCCACGCCGTGCGCAGGTCGGTGAACAGCACGTCGTCATCTGGGGTATGGGTGCGAGTGAGGACACCCACGACCCGCAGCTGCAGTGTGGCTGTTCGCGCGATGTCGAACATCCCTGAGGGATCGGAGCCCAGGAGGTCATCGACCGAGACCCCGAGGCGACGCGCCGCCGCGGCACCGACAACGACCTCGCCGACTCGCTGCGGCAGGTGGCCGGAGCGCAGGCCATGGTCGCGGAACTGGTGATAATCGGGTGCGGTCGCGACAATCGGCACGCCCCGGGCGGAGTGACCGATGCGGAGGGGGATGATGGTGGCGTTGCCGGCGGAGGCGAGTGGGCGGACGTCACGCAAGGCGATGTCGTCTGCGCGGGCGTTGCGAAAGTACAGGCAAGCCATGACAAGATCGAACCGACTTCCCCTTGCGCCAATGGTGAGTGGGGTGTCCGAGGCGCGGGATCGCACCTCGGTCGCGAAACGGGAGGAGATCGCGTTGGTTCCGAGCGGCAGGATCATGCTCAGGAAAACCATCGATGACAGCAGGACGACCCTTCCTCGGTGGTGGCGAGCGTGGGCGATCGCGAGGCCGAGGGCTCCGTTCAAAGCGCCCCTCCCGTGATCGTGGAGAACGCGGACATGTCGACCGTGCGACCAAACCTCCCAAGCTCGGAGTGGTTGTGCGAGACCATGACGAGGCCTGCGCGGATCCGCCGGGCCTCCGTGCACAGGAGGTCGGTCATCCGAGCGGTCGTGGCGGGATCGAGGTTGCCGGTCGGTTCGTCGCAGAGGACGAGCGATGGCTCGTGGAGGAGGGCGCGGCAGATACCGACTCGCTGCCGCTCTCCTTGCGAGAGGACGTCGGGCTTCTTCCCCATGTAGGCACCCAGGCCCGCCCGTTCGGCGAGGGCGTTGGCGCGGGACACGTGGGCCTGAGTCGGCCGCTGTGCACCGAGGGTAAGTGGGAGGAGGATGTTCTCCGTGACCGAGAGGTACGAGAGCAGTTCAAACTCCTGGAACACCATACCGATCGCCGTGCGCCGAAGGAGCCGTCGAGGGGCGTCGGGCATCTCGTCGAACCGGTTGCCGAGCACCTGCACACTCCCCGACGACGGTACGTGCAGACCGGCGATCAGGTGCAGCAGCGTCGTCTTGCCGCTGCCGCTGGCACCGGTGACCGCAACGTGCTGCCCCGGTGCTACCTCGAAGCGACCGACGTGCAGTTCGACGCCAGCGGCGCGGTCCGTGTATCGAAAGCGGGCGTCGTGCACGGCGATCATCGGTCGGGCTTCCAGGTCGGACTGGGGGCCGGGGCTGGCGTGCGTGCGGCGGCGGGGGAATCGGCCTGCTCCGGGGGCATCACATGCTCTTGGTGGAGCGGCCGCACACCCACGATGCGCCATCCGGCGGGCCGCAGACCAAGGTCGTACTCCGCGGTGTACGCGTTCGTTCTCGCGTGCGAGTGCCCCCAGTGGTAGACCACACCCTCGACTTCCCAGCGGCACAGCACGACGTGCTCGGGTCGGCGATCGGAGAGCACGTTGGCCTCGATGACATTCAGCGTCTTCACGCGGCAGAGTGCTCCTCCCTCCTCTTGGAGCACGAGGCTGCGGTACGTGTCGCTAAACACCTGATCGAGCAGCGGGCCGTCGATGCTCTGCGCAAGCACGTCGTAGATCTCGTTGTCGCTCGCGTAGTCAAAGGCGCGGTAGATGTTCGCGTGAAGAGGACGGAACATCGCGAGCAGGTCCTCGTCCTTCAACTCGGGCGTGCTCGGTCCTCGGAGCAGGAGCGTTCCGGCAACCCCGCACCAACCCGCGGCCGCGATACCCGCCATCATCGCGCGGCGGCGCGCTCGCGGTGACTTCGCGTTCAGCGTGACAATGAGTAGCCACCCCGCGACCGCCGGCGCACACCACGAGACGAGCCGGACGGTCCGACCCGTGCCTCGAGGCGGATCTGGCACGACCGGGCCCTTCGGGACTTCGGGGATCGCGTGCCAGACATACTCCGGTTCGTCCCGCGTGAATGTGAGCAGGTCGAGGCGACCGGAGGCGAGCAGGACGGCCTCAACAGTCGAGAGTGGCGCCGTGTCGCGATCGTCCGCCGCGAAGTCTCGCGGGTAAGACCCCCACACAAAGGCGGCGGTGCGGGGCTTGGACTTGCAGGAGTAAACCACCTCGATGTGAAGTTGCGGAAGAAGGAGGACCGGGTTCTGCACGAAGCCGGGTCTGGTTTCCGGCTGGGGGTGGATGGGTTCGACCAGTTCGAGCATCGGCGGGACCACGACCCCATCGATGCGTACCACGTTGCCGCGGTCGTAGAGCGCGGTGAGCGGTCCGGTGCGCGGCCCGCCGAAGTACTCGCGGAGGGCATCGCGGTATGCGGCCGCCTCGGTCTCGGACACCCGGAGAGGGTCCATGCGGGGGACCTTCACGATCTGGTCCGCGAAGAGGCAGTTCATCAGAATACTGATGCGGACCGCGTCATCGTCGACTCGGATTCGGATGTCCGCGTGCGCTCCCGGCTTGGGATGCCCGGTGCACACACCAGCAACGAGCATCGCGACCGACAGAAAGGCAGCGAATCGCAGCGTCGCTCTACTCAAACGCCGCCTGCCATTCTCGCTCGGCCGCGGCCAGTGCCAGGGTCATTCCGCCACCGCCGAGCCCGGTGAAGAGATGGACGTGCCGCAGTGGCGAAGCGACAACGTAGGGAAGGGTGGGGTGCTTGGCGTAGCAGCCGGTCCATCGGTATCGTGGTTGCCAGTCGGGCAACCGGAAGACCCGTCGGAGCTCGCGTTCGAGCAGCCGATCGATCTCGGCGGAGTTGAAGAGACCGATGTCGTCGTCGTACTCATGGGAATCGCCCAGGAGTACTTCGCCGCTGTGCGTCTGCGAGGCCATCGCGTGAATGCCGAAACGGTCCAGCTCGGGCGAGCTGCTCGCCACGCGGGCGCGGAGCGCGGGGAGCGAAGGGCAGTCCTGGAAAAGGGGATAGTGCCGCAGAGAGAGGCCGCTCGCCAGGTGCGGTCCGATACGGAATCCTCCCGGCTGGGGGGCGGTCGACATCATGTGCAGGCGGCACATACGCAGCCCCATGGCCCGGAGCTCGGCCGGGAAAAGCGAGTCGACATCGGTTCCCCCGCACACCATCACGCGGTCGCACGCGACGGTAGATCCATCCGCGAGCGAAACCGAGCCGGTTGCTACGCCGACCGCGACTGTTCGCCAACGCATCGCGACGTCGTACCGGGTTTCGAGCCATTTCCCCACCTGCGCGATCACCTCCGGCGGATTCACCCCGGCTTCATGCGGGCTGTAAAGTCCACCCCGCAGCGACTCGGGGTTCACCCCTGGTGCCCGAGCAAGGAGCTGTTCCGGGTCGAGCAGGCTGCACTCCACCCCGAGTAGTGCTGCTCGCTCTTCGAGCTCCCGCAGGACGGCCATCTCGTCGTCATCGTGGGCGGCGAAGGCGGCCCCGCAGGGGTTGAGCCATAGTCCGGCCTCCGCGGCGAGTTTTGACCAGAGGGACCGACCCTCGAGGGCGAGTGCCCGGCGGGAACCTGCGGGCTGTCCGATCGGCCAGATCATGCCGAAGTTGCGGACCGAGGCCCCGCTCGCACGCGGTGATCGCTCCACGATCGTTACCCGGTGACCCCGACGTGCCGCTGCCCACCCGGATGCGAGCCCGGCGATTCCAGCACCGATCACAACGACGTGCAGCGGCTTCATGCGGTGGCATCCTCTCAGCCGGATGGTAGCGATGGCTGTCGTTCCTACCCGGCATCTTGACGCAACCTTTACGCGATCTCAATCCGGGCTGGGCGCTACGTGATCATGATTGGCCCAGAACCGATCCCTTCAGGAGTACGAACGTTGAGCCCAAGCACTACACCGGACCCCCAGCGTCGAAGCGCAACGTTCTGGGCCATCTGGTCCGTTGTGGCGGCGTTCGGTACGTACTTCTGCATGTACGGCTTCCGCAAGACCTTCACAGTTGGGAAGTTCGAAGGCGAGGGCTTCATGGGCACCGACTTCAAGTCCGTGCTCGTGATCTCCCAGGTGCTCGGGTACACGATTTCGAAGTTCGTCGGGATCAAGATTGTCTCGGAGCTCGAGCCAAAGTGGCGAGCGATCGCGATTCTCGTGCTCATCGGAATCGCCGAGGCTGCGCTCGTCCTGTTCGGGATCCTTCCTCGGCCGTGGAGCCTGGTTGCTCTGTTCATCAACGGCCTACCGCTCGGCATGGTGTTCGGACTGGTGCTCAGTTTCCTCGAGGGTCGGAGGCTTACGGAGGCACTCTCCGCTGGTCTGTGCGCAAGCTTCATCTTGGCGGGTGGCTTTGTGAAGTCAGTCGGCCAGTGGCTTGTGAAGGACCTGGCGGTCAGCGAGACGTGGATGCCCGCCGCCGCGGGGGCGCTCTTCACGGTGCCCCTCCTGATCGGTGTCTGGATGCTCTCGCGAATTCCCCCGCCCACGCAAACGGACCGCGAGGAACGCGCCGAGCGTGCCCCGATGAACGCGGATGAGCGGTGGTCGCTGTTTCGTCGACTTGCCCCCGGCCTCGTGATGTTGGTGATCATGTTCGTGCTGCTCACAGTGCTCCGTGGGCTCCGCGACGACTTCGCTCCCGAACTGTGGAAAGCGCTCGGGGTAGCGGAGGTGCCCAAGGCGGACTTCACCCGCTCCGAGTTGTGGGTCGGCCTGATCTGCTTCGGGTTCGGAGCTTGCTTTGCCGTGCTCCGCGACAACCGCAAGGCCTTCTTTGGCTCGATCGCCGCGTGCATCTTCGGCTTTCTGCTCCTTGGGGGAACGCTCTTGGCCCAGAACGCGGGAGCCCTCTCGCCGATGGCCTACATGGTGCTCATCGGTCTGGGCTTGTACATCCCATACGTCGTGGTCCACACCACCGTGTTCGAGCGCCTTCTCGCCGTTACACGCGAGAAGGGAAACCTCGCGTTCCTGATGTACCTTGCTGACTCCAGCGGATACCTTGGTTACGTCGCTATCGTGCTGGGCAAGGGGGTTCTCGCCAAGAAGGCCAACTTCCTCGACCTTTTCACGCAAGCGGCCTGGATATCCATCGGTATCGCCCTTGTGTGTCTCATCGGAAGCTGGGTGTACTTCGCCAGGCTGCAGTCGTCCCCCTCTACCGTTTCCGGCCCGGTGCGAGCTTAGTCTCGACCACAACTGTGCACATCACTGTTCGTTATCCAAAGGAATATAGATATGAAGATCGATATGTTTGTGTTCGACATGGCAGGCACGACTGTCGATGACAGCGGCAACTTTGTCGCCGAAGCCCTCTGTGCCGCGATGATCGCCGCCGGTGTGCCGACCACGCACGCCCAGATCGATCCCGTCATGGGGATGCCCAAACCGGAGGCCGTTCGCTCGCTGCTCCGCGATGCCAGGGGTGCAGAACCCACGGAGGCGGAGGTTCAACGGATCCACGCTGACTTCCAAGACCGAATGGTCGAGTTCTATCGTTCCGCACCCGGCGTCAAGGAAATCTCGGGAGCCTCCGACCTGTTCCGCACACTGAGGAGCAAGGGCGTGCGTGTCACGCTCGACACCGGCTTCGATCGCCGCATCCTTGACACGATCGTCCAGCGATTGGGATGGAAGGATCTGATCGATGACAGCGCTGCCAGCGACGAGGTCTCTCGTGGCCGTCCCGATCCCGAACTGATCCATGTCCTCATGAAGCGCGCGGGTGTCACCGATCCCAAGCGAGTCGCGAAGTTTGGGGACAGCCTCAGCGACATCGAGCAGGGGCTCGCCGCGGGTTGCGGCTTCGTCGGCGCCATTCTGACCTCTCGCACCCGCCCGATCGTTCACAAGTTCCCGACCGTGAAGCCAATGGACTCGATCGCGCAGGCTCTCGGCATCATGAAGGAAGCCGGCTGCACGCCCTTCTCGGAGTGACCACGATGACACCCGAAGCAACTTCGGACCTTGTCGGGCGCATCAGGTCGCTCAGCGAGGCGAGAGGCCCTCGCGCCTATTCCTTGGACCACCTTGTTGACCTCGTGGACCGGCTTGGTCTGACACGCGTGCTTCTCGTCATCGACCGCGGTGCAGCCGATGCAACCGGCGCAACCTCACGCATTCGTGCTCAGCTTGGCGAGAAGCTCGTCGGCGAGTTTGACGCTTTCCAGCCCAACCCAACCTCAGAACAGGCCGCCGCCGCTGCGCGAGCCGCGCTGGAGGCCCGTGCCGACGGCTTCGTCGCGTTCGGCGGCGGCTCCTGCATGGATGTTGCAAAGGTCGCATCGCTCGGGGCCTCCCACGCCGAGCGACTTGTTGAGCTATGCGAGGGCGCAGAGCCCGCGGGAGTCGAGCCGCTCCCGGTTGTCGCGGTTCCAACCACTTCGGGAACCGGGAGCGAGACAACCCACTTCTCGGCAATCTACGTGCGTGGTCGCAAGGTCTCCGTCACGCACCAGTCGATGCGTCCTCGGGCCGTCATCATGGATATCGGCCTCCACAGCGCGATGCCACCGCGGCTAGCCGCATCGGTCGGCCTCGATGCGCTTTGTCAGGCGGTGGAGTCGATGTGGGCGGTAGGCTCGACACCAGAATCCATCGAGTACTCGCGGCTGGGAGGGGCCCTTGTGGGGGCCTCGCTAGCCGAGAGCGTGCTCACCGGCGGAGTACGCGCCCGCGAGGCCATGATGTGGGGCTCTCACGCCGCGGGTATGGCTATCGACATCAGCAAAACCACCGCGCCGCACGCCCTTTCCTACCAGTTCACCACACGCTACGGGATACCGCACGGGATCGCGGCCGCCCTCACGCTGGGGCATATCGGCCGGGCGAACGGCGAAGTCACCGATCAGAACTGCCGCGATCCCCGAGGTTCTGAGTGGGTGCGCTCGAGAGTGGCGGACGCTGCCGTGGCGATCGGAACAACGTCGCGATCGTTCCCGAGCGCCGTCCGGGAGTTGCTGCGAAGGCTTGGTCTTCCTGCGACACTGCGGGAGGCGGGCGTCGAGCGCGCCGCGCTGGCGGAGATGGCGGCGGAGGTTGATCCCGTGCGACTCTCGAACAACCCACGGGCTTTGACCGTCGCCGAACTCGTGGCAGTGCTGGACGAGGCTTGGCCCACGTAGGATGATCCGAAGTCGTTGTTGCGACCGGCCGCCCGCGAAGCGTCGAATGCTCGCCGCGCGGCGGACCTTGGATCGCGCGCAAAAAGCCCCGGAGCAGAGTGCCCCGGGGCTGGAGTGAACGGGTGGGCTGTCAGCGAATCAGCAGCCGGTGTCCCAACGGGCGAAGAACAGGATCACGTCATCGCCGTCAACGCCGCCGGAGCCGTCGACGTCGGCTTCGATGAGGCTGGCGTCCCAGTCGCTGAAGAACGCGATCACGTCGTCGCCGTCGACGCCGCCGTCGCGGTTGTAGTCGCCGATGCAGGCGGGCGTACCGACCTGGCCGGTGATGTTGATCTCGGTGATCGCCCACCAGCCGGATTCGGCATCGTTGAAGCGGAACTGAACCGTCTGAACGCCCTCGGCGTTGGCCACGGCGATGTTCACGAGTTCGTCGGCCGTCGTGGACTTGTTGCCCGTGTTCCAAGCGAGGATCGAGGTCCAGGGGCCGTTGTCGAACTTGACTTCGACGGAGGAAGCGTGTCCGGCTTCGCTACCCCAGCTGCTGCGGAAGTCCAGCTCGAGGGTGTTGGGGAGGAAGCTGGCGATGTTGTAGACGGGGGTGACGAGACGGCCGGTGCCGTTGCAGTTGCCAGCGGCGTGATCGGAGACGAACGCGGTGTCCGCACCGAAGTTCAAGCGCTCGCCGCCGAGGACACGGGCCCAGGCGGTGACGAACCAAGCGTTGAATCCCGTGAAGTCCGGGGAGGAGCAACCGGTGAGGCCGGTGTTGTCAACAGTGAGGCTGCCACCCTGCGCGGAGACGGGGGAGAAGTAGAAGCACTCGTTGACCGGGGGGTTCTCGGAGGGGGGCTGCTGAAGGTTCGGGACGTTCTCGAAGTTCTCGGAGAAGATCGAGGCGCCGTTGACGTTGAAGTTGATGTTGTCGACAGCCCACCACCAGTCGTTGCGGGCGTTGGTCAGCGAGAACTCAAAGCGCACGGACTGAGCGCCCGAGGGGATGCCGAGCGCGGAGCTGTCGATGGCGACAGCCTCGTTCTCGTTGTCGGGATGGAAGAAGGCGCCGGCGGAGTCCGAGTCCCAGTGAAGGACATCGACGCCCGCCTGCTCGACGCCACCAACGGTGTAGAACGCGGTGATCTTGCCGGTCTGGTTGTTGGAGTTCAGGCCGCCGGGGCAGGAGCAGCTGTCATCGAAACCCTCGGGGCGCCAGCTGGAGTCAAGGGTGAGGCTGGCTGCGGTGATCGAGCCGGGGAGGCCGATCGAAGGGGTCGCCATGAAGGCGTTGAAGTTGCTCTGCCCGTTGCCCTGATCGTCCCATTCATCGGGATCGGCGATGGCGACGATACCGCTGGAGCGAGTGAAGAGCTCGCGGTTCTGGGCATCGACCTGCGTCGACCACCAGCTCTGGAAGGCGAACGACCAGCCGCGCCACTCGGGGCGGCCGCACTCGGTCGGGCAGGCGCCGATCGCGTTGAAGGACTCGGTCCATCCGGCGGGGACGTCGGGAGACCAGGGAGTGAAGCAGGCCGCGTAGTCGACGGTCGGACCCAGGGTCATCACAGACTGAACGGGCGAGATCGACGCGAGATTGATCTCCGCCTGACCCTCGAAGACCGCGATGTTGTCAACAGCCCACCACCAGTTGTTGCCGCCGTCGTAGTTGAACTCGAAGGACACGCTCGTCGAGCCGGGGATGATCACGAGCGGGAGAACAACGCGCTCGTTGACCGCATCGGGCTTGAAGAACTGGCTGAAGGTGTCGGACTCCCAGCGAAGGACCTGGACGACCTCGCCGGTGTTGTAGCGTGCGACGACGTTCACGGTCTGACCAGACTCCCAGCGCCAGCTGGAGTCGAAGGACAGCACGAGCAGATCGCCGTTGCGGGCTGAGATGTCGATGCTGGGGGTGGTCATCGTCGTGTTCAGGTTGCCCGGATCGTGAGCAAGGTCGTCGAACTCGTCACCGTCCGCGACCGCGACGATCCCGGAGCTGTTGGTGAAGGCGTTGCCGTTCGGGCCGCCCGAAGCGCACTGCCAGAAGGGGCGACGCACGAAGCTCCAGCCGCGCCAATCCGGCACGCCGCCGGACGCCGGGGAGGCGACCGTGACGTTCACGCCGTTGGGGCCGGTGTGGGTGTGGGTGAACTCGCCGCAGTAGGTGATGCCGCAGCCGGTCGGGATTTCGTGCACGGGCTCCTCGAGGGTCACGCCCTCGAAGCCCTCGAAGAAGAGCTGGGTCGGGGTGCCCGAAACGTCGCCGTTCACGGCGATGTTGTCAACCGCCCACCACCAGTCGTTGGCGGCGAGGACGAGGCCGAACTCGAAGCGGACGGCGGTGGCGCCGGCGGGTGCGCCAGCGAGCGAGATGCTCACGGCTTCGTTCTGCGAGTCGGGCTTGAAGAACGAGCCCGAGGTGTCGGAGTCCCAGCGGAGAATCTCGACGGGAGCGCCTTCCACGCCACCGACGGTGTAGTACGCCCGAATGATCGCCGTCTGGTTGTTGTCCAGGAGATCATCGAAGCCCTCGGGACGCCAGCTCGAGCTGAAGTCAAAGCTCACGGAGCCTTCGGTGACGCCCGCGAGGCTGATGCTCGGGGTGCCCATCCAGGCGTTGTACTTGCCGCAGAGCTGGTCGGGATTGCCGCGGTCATCCCACTCGTCCGCATCCGCCACGGCAACATTGCCGGTGCCAAGGGTGAACTGCGAGCGGGTCTGGTCGCCAGCGACCTGCACCCACCAAGCCTTGTTCACGAAAGACCAGCCTTCCCACTCGCGGACGCCCTGATCGTTTCCGCAGGTGCCGCAGGTTGCATCCGAGGGAGGACAGTTGCCGACGCGGCAGGCGTACGAAGGAACGCCGCAGCCGTCCCACGTCCAACCCGCGGGCGGATTGTGCGTGAAGCGGGGGCCGAAGTTCCCACACGCGCCGGTCACGCGGGGATCGCCCGAAAGCTGATCGAGGACGGCTGTATCAAAGCCCTCCGAGTAGAAAAGGGTCTGGGCCTGCGCACCACCCGCGACCACCATGCCCGCCGCACAGGCAAGCATGGCAGCGGCATTCATACGACGGTTCATCTGACGCATCACTCGTTCTCCAGTTAACATCCGCACTGTGGCATCTCCCCGACTCTCGGGGTTCTGGCACGCGTGAAGAGTAAGAACATGCGCATTCAGGCTGTCCTTGCGCAGTGTCAATGTCTCACTAAGGATGCTCGTCGGATCGCGCGAAGGCCGGGTGCTTCACCGGTTCATTGAATCTGAACTGAAGCTTCACGCAAGATGAGTCCCGCAGGCGCGGGGTCGGTTTGACCGTCGGCTAGACTGTGCCGTCACCCGGTAGGCTCACGCTTGGCGAGCCCGTTGCGGGTGATGGACCTCACGGAGTGAAGGCATGCTCATCTCAAAGTCGGCCGGACGCGCCGCATTCACGCTCATCGAACTGCTGGTGGTGATCGCGATCATTGCGCTGCTGATCAGCATCCTGCTCCCGACGCTTTCCTCCGCACGTGCCGCCGGTCGCTCGGTCGTCTGCCTCAACAACCAGAAGCAGATCTACGCGGCGATCTTCAACTACATCAACGACGCGAAGGAATACCACCACGCGAAGCGGCTCAACTACGGCGCCCGCTTCCTCCGCATCAACGCCTCCGGCCCGTACGACTCGACCAATCTCCGCATGGTCCGCCCCTGGATCAATGATTTCACGTCCGATGGCGGTCCTTCAGATGTCGCCTACTGGGGCAACATCTATGACAAGTACCTGGACGTCGAAGTCGACCCGGCGTGGTACACGGCCCGCATGCCTTGGCTGTCCAACGACAATCCGCCCTTCCCCGGCTGGAAGCTCTGGCGCTGTCCCTCCGCCAAGCTCATGGACCCCTACCCCGACGGCACGAACTTCAACCCCGATCACTACTACCAGACCTACGGCTTCAACGGCGTCGAAATGATGGACGGTCCGAACCGCCCCGTTCCGACCTGGTGGCAGCGCCGCTACGTCGCTGCCTACGGCCGCGTCGTATCGGTTCCGACCAAGATCAGCCAGATCCCGCAGCCCTCCGCCATCATCATGTTCCAGGATGCTTTCGAGCACATGCTCGACGCGAACGGTGACACGCTGAACGATCTCACGCAGTACAACCCCGATATCGACAACGGTGATCCTCGGTTCCGCGCCTGGGAGAAGGAGTACTTCCGGCACAACGCGGGCTGCAACACCGCGTGGGGCGACGGTCACGTGCGTTCGATCGGCAAGGTCGAACTGAACACCTCCCTCCCGTGGTACACCGGCCGGAATCCGTAATCCGAATCCCGTCGCACGCTGGCCTCTCCAAATCTGCCGGGCGCTCCCGCAGCCTGGGCTGGAGCGAGTTCTATGCCGAACACCCCACTGTCTCGTCGTGGCGTTCTCCTCACAGGTGCGGCCGCGGCCATGGGCGCGGGAGCCCTCGGATCAGACGCATTCGCTCGTTCGACCTCGGGATCCGTCGCGCCTGCAAACCGCAGCGCCTCCCGAGTTCTCCGCTTCGCGCACTTGACTGATTCCCATATCCAGCCCGAACTCCGGGCCGAAGCCGGCGTTGCATCGTGTCTCCGGCACGTTCAGGACCGTACCGACGCCCCAACGCTGCTCGTCACTGGCGGCGACCTCATCATGGACTCCTTCGCCGAAGGGTTCGATCGAACGAAGCAGCAGTGGGGGCTTTTCACCGGTGCGTTCAAGCGCGAGTGCTCCATCGAGGTTCGCCATTGCATCGGCAACCACGACATCTGGGGTTGGAACAAGGCCAAGAGCAAGACCAAAGGCGATGAAAAAGGCTGGGGCAAGTCATGGGCGACGGAAGCCCTTGGGCTCGAGCGTGCGTACTACTCGTTCGCCAAGGCCGGCTGGCGATTCGTGATCCTCGACAGTGTCCTTCCGTTTGAGGACCGGTACCTCGGCGGGTTGGATGACGCTCAGTACGAGTGGCTCTCCGCGGAACTCTCGACCAACGCGGCGCAGCCGACCGTGGTGATCTCCCATATCCCCATCCTGTCGGTCGTCGCCATGATGGCCGATGGCAAACTCCAAGACAACAAGTTCGTGCTGCCGGCGGCAAGCGTGTTCACGGACGGTGCGAGGGTTCACCGCCTCCTGAAGCAGCACCGCCAAGTGAAAGCGTGCGTGAGCGGTCATATTCACATGAACGAGCGGATCGAGTTGGACGGCCTGACCTACATCTGCGACGGCGCGGTCTCCGGCGCGTGGTGGAAGGGCCGAAAAGAGCGCTGTGGCGAGGGCTACGGGCTCTTCGACCTCTACGATGACGGCTCGTTCAAGCACGAATACGTCGAGTACGGCTGGAAGGCCGAAGCCTGATCGAGCCCATCGATGCCGGAGTCAGTCATGCACACGCGTCGAGACTTCCTCCGATTCGCCGGTCTGGCGGGGCTTGCCGCGGGGGGCTTTGGTCCACTCTCTGATTCCGTCCGTCGTGCAATGGCCATTGCCCCCGATCCGGGTACCACGTACCTCGATGCTGAGCATGTCGTCATCCTCATGCAGGAGAACAGGTCCTTCGATCACTGCTACGGTGCTCTCCGGGGTGTTCGGGGCTTCAACGATCCTCGCGCGATGCGTTTGCCCAACGGTGACCCTGTGTGGGTGCAGACAGACCCGCAGGGGCGGAAGTTTGTGCCGTTTCGAATGAGCATGAACGATTCCGACGCCACGTGGATGGGATCGCTTCCGCACGGGTGGACCGACCAGACCGACGCGGCCAACGGGGGACGTCACGACCGATGGCTCGAGGCCAAGGCCGCGGGTTCACCGAACTTCAAGCACATGCCTCTCACGATGGGTTTCTACTCACGCGAGGACATTCCGTTCTACTACGACCTCGCGGACGCCTTTACCGTCTGCGATCAGAACTTCTGCTCATCGCTCACCGGCACCACCCCCAACCGGCTCTATCTTTGGTCCGGGACCGTGCTGCCATCCCCCACGCGCGCCGGCAATGCCTGCGTTCGCAACGATGAAGTGGACTACGCACACGAGGCTCGCTGGACCACCCTTCCAGAGCGCCTCGAAGACCACGGAATCTCGTGGAAGATCTACCAGAACGAAATCAGCATACCCACTGGATTGGACGGCGACGCTAACGCCTGGCTCAGCAGCTTCGAAGACAACCCGATCGAGTGGTTCTCACAGTTTCAGGTCCGCTTCGCACGCACGCGGATGGAGTTCGTCGCCGCGCAGATCAGGCAGCTCCCCGAGCGCATCGCGTCGCTCGCGGGAAAGACGGACGACAAGTCCCTGTCAACAGCACGCAAACTGACCCAGGAGCTCGAGTCCCTCCGCGCCGAAGCGGCACGCTACACCGAGGCGAACTACGCCGCCCTCACGCCCCGCGAGCGATCTCTCCACGAGCGAGCGTTCTGCGACAACAGTGCCGACTCGTCCTACCGGACCATGGCAACTCATCGCTACAACGACGCGGGTACCGAGCGGGAGATCGCCGTTCCGGCGGGAGACGTGCTTTTCCAGTTCCGGGCGGACGTGGAGTCCGGCAAACTGCCGGCGGTGTCCTGGCTTGTCGCCCCCGAGAGATTCTCCGATCATCCGAGTTCCGCATGGTTCGGTGCTTGGTACCTCGCCGAGGCCATGGCGATCTTGACCAAAAACCCCGAGGTCTGGAAGAAGACCATCTTCATACTCACCTACGACGAGAACGACGGCTACTTCGATCATGTCCCTCCTTTCGCACCCCCTACGCCCGGTGCTGGCAAGGTTTCCGACGGCATCGACCCGTCCCTCGATCGCCACGAACTGAGCGAAGACCTCACCCGCAAGCCCGCCGCCCAGGCGAGGGGTGGCCCCATCGGCCTGGGCTTCCGCGTGCCCATGGTCATCGCGTCCCCGTGGTCGCGCGGCGGCCGAGTCTGTTCGCAGGTCTTTGACCACACTTCCGTTGTTCAGTTCATCGAGCATTTGTTCACGCGCCGAACCGGCAAACCGCTTGTCGAGCCCAACATCAGCGCGTGGCGCCGCGCCGTCTGCGGCGACCTCACCTCCGCATTCGTGCCGGCTTCAGCCAGCGAACCCGCAAGCCTCACGTTTCCCGAGCGCGACGCCTTCATCGAGCAGATCCACAAGGCCAAGTTCAAAGACCACCCCAAGGGCTTCAGACCGCTCCAGCCGGCAGAAGTCTCGAAAGCCCGCGAAGACTGGCAGAACGCGGAGTTCATGCCCCGGCAAGAGCCAGGCACGCGGCCGTCCTGTCCCTTGCCGTACGAACTCGCCGTCAACGCCAAGCCAACCGAATCCGGTGCCCTCGCCGTCGAGTTCAACGCTGGAAACACGCGATTCGCCGACCGATCCGCCGGTGCGGCGTTCATCGCCATCGACCGGTCCGCCGCAGGGAGCCACGACGTTCGCCACTATGCCGCCGCCGCCGGCTCAACGCTCGTCGACACTTTCCAGCCTGTCAACGACCGTCTTCACGTCGAAGTCCTTGGCCCAAACGGCTTCTATCGAGAGTTCCTCACGGCTGGGTCGCACTCGATGGTTGTGTCCTGCACCGATTCTCGCACGGGAGAGGTTCTCCTCACGCTGCGCAATCTCGCCGCTACTGCAACCCGTGTTCACATCGCCGACGGTTCTCGCGTGGAGATCGTGGAACTTGCACCATCCGCGTCACGCCAGGTCACTCGAGATACCGCCGCCACCTTCGGCTGGTACGACCTGCTCGTGCACGTTGACGATCGTGAGCGATTCTCCGCCCGTTTCGCCGGTCGCGTGGAAACCGGGCGGATGAGCCAGTCCGATCCGGCGATGGCTTGAGTCGCACCACTTCCTCGGGAAGCGAGGCCTCGCAACCTGCGGTCCGCCAAACCCGCTCTGAGATTGCCCGGCAGACCTCAGCAGCGCCCTGAAGGTCGGGGGTTCGCACTAGGGCGTCGGCGCGAGGCATCCCAATCCACACGCCACTCCGAGGGCGTTCCCCACCTCACCGCTCCGACGCCGCGAGGGAATCGGTTCAGAACATGCAAAGATTGCGTCAAGCGACTGAAACAGCCCGTAGCCGTTGTTAGCATGCCGCGTGCAGTCTTGAAAGGAAATGCGTCAATGCGTCTTCGGTTGCTGATGCTCGCTGTACTGCTTCTGGTACCCGTGTGCCAGAGGCCCGTTCTCGCCCAGGTCGTCCGCAAGGTGCTCATCATCGGTGTCGACGGGATGCGCCCCGACGCGATGCTTGCAGCAAACACCCCGACGTTCGATGCCCTCATCGCCAACGGTGCGTTCAGCACGCAGTGCTTCGCCGAAGATATCACCATCAGCGGCCCTTGCTGGTCCAGCATCCTCACCGGTGTCCACCGGGCAAAGCACGGTGTCAACGACAACTCGTTCACTTCGCCGAACTACAGCACATACCCGCACTTCTTTCAGCGGTTGCAGCAATCCTGCGACGCGTCCACTGTCTCCATCGCTCAGTGGGCACCGATCAACACCCAGATCTGCCAGGCCAACGCCGATGTGTCGCTGACCGGAGTTCCCGGTGCGTCTGTCGCGGCCGCCTGCATCGAACAGCTTCAGACCGCCGATCCGGACGTGCTCTTCCTCCACTTTGATGATGTTGACCACGCCGGCCACGCCAGTGGGTTCTCTCCCACCATTCCCGAGTACCTCGCCGCGATCGAGGGCGTCGATGCCCTCGTCGGTCAGGTGATCGCGGCGATCGACGCCCGCTCTACAGCCGCTCAGGAAGACTGGCTCATCATCGTCACGAGCGATCACGGCGGCACTCCCGACCGCACCCACGGCCGAAACATCCCCGAGCACCGGCTCACCCCACTCATCGTTTCCGGCGACTCGACCGCCGCGGGCACCACCATCTCTCCCGCGCCGGAGATCGTGGATGTCCCCGCGACCGTCATGCACTTTCTTGGTCTCCCCATCAACCCCTCGTGGGGTTGGGACGGTGAGCCCGTCGGCCTGAACATGGCCGCGTCCCCCTCCGTCCCCTTCGCCTGCGTTCCCCCTCCCGCGCCCCCTGTCGGAGCCTGCTGCCTCGCGACCGGCGAGTGCATTCAGCTCACCGAACCCCAGTGCACCGCTGCCCGCGGCAACTGGTCGGGCCTCGGTACACCGTGTGTTCCCGGTGCGTGCCCCCAGACCATCACGCTCTTCTCAGAGGGATTCAATGCCGCGCCCCTCGGGCCGAACACGGATGAGCCGCTCGCGGGTGCCGCGGTCTGGTCGCCCACGCCTCCGATCGGCTGGACAATCGATCGCTCGGCCATGCCTACCGGCGGCGTGACCGAGTGGCGAGGCTGGTCTTTGGCCTCCCGCTCGTGGTGGTCCCAGACCGCCGCTGACCAGAACCGGTCGCTCTTCACCAAGGGTGTCGGTACGGTTGCCGTCGCCGATCCTGATGAGTGGTTCGATCGGGCGACGGGATCCGGCCTCTTCCGATCGTCGATCTCCACCCCTCCCATTTCGCTTGCAAATGCCGTGGATGGCACCCTCCAACTCTGGTTCGACTCCAGTTGGCGTCCCGACGGTCTCCAAGCCGCGACCCTCGAAGCCATCTTCGACGGAGCACCCCCGGTCATCCTGTTCACCTGGTCGTCCCAGGCCGGCCCGCTCTTCAAACCCGACGCCGAGAACGAGACGGTCTCCCTCGACATCCCGACTCCACCGGCGGCAGCGACCGTCGTCCTCCGCTTTACGCTCCGCGATGCGGCGAACAACTGGTGGTGGGCGATCGACAATCTCGAGCTCCGCGCCGTTCCACAGAATCCTTCGCGTGTCCTGCTCGCAGAGAACTTCGACGCTGTCCCCCTCGGCCCAAACATCGATGAGGCGCTCGCCGCTGATCGTGTGTGGAGCGGGGCCCCTCCGGCTGGCTGGGCCTTCGATGATTCGGGAGTTCCGGGTCTCGCCGATCCCGCCCGCGGCGTAACGGAATGGGAAGGCTGGGCCATCACCGATCGAGTGTGGTGGTCGCAGACCGCGGGCGATCAGGGCCGTGCACAGTTCACGCGCGCGAGCGGTGCCGTCGCAGTCGCCGATCCCGACGAATGGGACGACCGTGGCACCCCCAGCGCTCTCGGGCCCTACAACGCTTCGATGTCCACTCCGCAGATCTCGCTCGACGGCATTCTCCCTTCGAGTGTCACCGTCGGATTTGACTCCAGTTGGCGTCAAGAGGGCATCCAGGCTGCGGAACTCCGAGTCTCGTACGACGGGGCCCCCCCGATTACCGTACTGCGGTGGGACTCCGCCCCCGGCCCCAACTTCCACGCCGACGCGACCAACGAGGCCGTGCTGCTCAACCTCAACAACCCCGCCCTCGCGTCGACGATGCGGCTTACCTTCGCGATCCGCGACGCACGGAACAACTGGTGGTGGGCGATCGACAACCTTCGCGTCACCGGCGATGAAGCGTGCCCGGCCGACTACAACGCCGACGGCGGCGTTGATGGCGACGACGTCATCCTGTTCTTCGCGGACTGGGACAATGGGCTCGCCGCCGCCGACTTCAACCGTGACGGCGGCGTCGACGGCGACGACGTGATCCAGTTCTTCTCCCGTTGGGATACCGGTTGCTGAACATGCACACAGAACTCAAGCGACTCACAGGCTGGAACGTCTCCGACGAGATCGCCGCCACCAGCGTGGCACCCCGCGCGCTCGCCGTCTTCCCCGCGGGATCCAACGGTGAGTTCAACCTTCCCGAGGACACTCTCCGCGTCATCGACCGTGGGCTCGGCTGCCAGGTGTGGGACGCCGAAGGCCGAGAGATGCTCGACATGTCCATGGGTTGGGGCTCGGTTCTCCCCGGCCACGCCCGCAAGGAAGTCATCGCCGCAGTCCGCAAGCGACTCGCGTTTGGCACCAACTTCGCGGCAGTCAACACCGAGTCCCTCTCACTTGCCGAGGTGCTTCTGGGTCTGCAACCCCAGAGCAACCGCACGATCCGCTTCTGCGCCTCGGGCACCGAGGCGACCATGCACTGCCTCCGCATCGCTCGCGCGGCGACCCGCAAGCGGCTCGTTCTGAAGTTCGAGGGCGCGTACCACGGTTCAAACGACGAGGGTGTCACCAGCCTCTTTCCGACCGGCAAAACTCCCTTCCCAAATCCCGAGCCATCGAGCGCGGGTGTCCACAGCACCGACACGATCATCGCTCCGTACAACGACGCCGAACGCACCGCCGCGATCATCTCCGAGCACGCATCGGAACTCGCGTGCGTCATCGTCGAACCCCTTCACCGCTGCCTCGCGCCTCGCCCCGGGTTCCTCGAATCACTTCGCGAGATCTGCTCGCACCTCGGTGTCCTGCTCGTCTTCGACGAAGTCGTCACGGGCTTCCGGCTCGCGCTCGGAGGCGCGCAGGAACGCTACGGCGTTCCCGCGGATCTGGTCGCGTACGGAAAGGCTCTGGGTGGAGGGCTTCCCATCGGAGCCTTTGTTGGTCGTCGGGAACTCATGTCGCTCGTCGAGGAACACCGCGCCGGTACCCCCGAGTACGTCTGGACCGCATCGACCCTCGGAGGGAATCCCCTCTCGTGCGCCGGTGCGATGGCCTCGCTCCGGGTCTACGCCCAGCCTGGAACGTACGACACCCTCGACACACTCGGCAAGACCCTTCGTGACACGCTCAAGCGAGCACTCCGCGACACCGGGCACGTCGGACAAGTCATCGGTGACGGTCCTCTTGGACAGATCGTCTTCTCCGATCAGCCCGTCTTTGACTACCGGTCCACGCTCGCCGGCGATCGTGCGAAGTCGCGTGCGATGATGCTCGGCCTCTATCGCGCCGGTGTCTTCGTCAACCCGATGGGAACCAAGCTGTACCTCTCCCTCGCGCACGATGCCAACGCGATCCGCGAGTTCGGCAACCGACTGCGAGACGTCCTCAAGCAACTCTAAGACTCGAAGGAGCACCCATGCACCCCACCACGCGCACGATCGTCGACATGTTCAAGGCCAAGGGCAACTCGCAATACGGCCACGAAGCCGTCACCCAGCTCGAGCACGCCCTCCAGGCCGCATGGCTTGCTGAGAAGGACGGTGCCGACGCCGAGCTCATCGCCGCGTCCTTGCTGCACGATGTCGGCCACCTTCTCCACGATCTCCCGGACGATGCGCCCGACCAAGGGATCGACGACCGCCACGAGATCCTCGGGGAGCGGTGGCTTGTCAAGAACTTCGGCGCAGCCGTCGTCGAGCCCGTCAAGCTCCACGTGGACGCGAAGCGATACCTCTGCGCCACCGAGCCGGGTTACCTGGAACTCCTCAGCGAACCATCCGTCCAGAGCCTCCACCTCCAAGGCGGACCCATGAACGCCACCGAGGTCGCCGAGTTCCGCTCGAACGTGCACTGCGACCGCGCCGTTCGCCTCCGCCGCTGGGACGACCTCGCCAAGGACGTGGACCTCAAGACGCCCGACATCGAGTACTTCGCAAAGTACCTCGATGAGGCCGCCGCCGCGTACTGCACCGCTTAAGCCCCCTCCCAACCGCTCATCGCTTCAACGCCGCGACGGCCCTCACCAGGCCCGCGGCATCTGATTCCCGCAGCCGGCCGATCGATCCCACCCGGAAGCACGGCGCGTTCGACACCTTGCCCGGGTAGATCACGTACCCCATGTTGGCGAGCGCGTTCGAGAACGCATTGAACTCGAACGACGCATCCGGAAACAGGAAGCTCGTGATGATCGGGCTCAACAGCTCGTCCGGCAGCAGTGTCTTGTATCCAAGCTCCCGCAGCCCGCTCACCACGATGCGCTGCACCTTCGCGTACCGCTCCAGCCGCGCCGCAGGACCGCCCTCCTCCTTCAACTCGTTGATCGCCTGCAGCAACGCGAGCAGCACGTGAGTCGGCGGGGTGAAACGGAACTGCCCGTCCGACTCAAGCCCACGCCACTGGTCGTACAGATCCAGAGCCAGCGTGCGAGCACGCCCCTCGCACTGGCTCAGCGCGCTCCGCCGCGCCAGCACGAAGCTCAAACCCGGCACGCCCTCCACGCACTTGTTCGACGAACTCACGACCCAGTCTGCCCCCGCCATCGCCGAGCAATCCACAGGCAGGGCGCCAAAGCCGCTCATCGAGTCGATGAGCAGCGAGACCCCGCTCCCGCTCAATGCGGCCGCGATCTCCGCGATCGGGTTCACCAGCCCCGTTGTCGTTTCGCAGTGCACACAGGCCAGCAGCGACGGCTTCACCGGCATCTTCGCGACCGCAGCGGCAACAAACGCCGCCGTTGCCCGCTCCGTCTCCGGAAGCTCGATGCTCGTCGTCGGAATCCCGTACCTGCGTCCGATCGTCGCCATCCGCCGCCCGTACGCGCCGTTGCACACCACCGCCAGATGGCCATCGCGAGGCACAACCGTCGAGATCACACTCTCGATCCCAAACGTACCGCTGCCCTGCACCGGAATGCACGTCCAATCCGTAGGACCAGCGTTGCCGATCTCAAGAAGCCCCCCGCGAACCGCCCGCACCACCCCAATGAACTCCGGATCCCGCGACCCCAGATCCCGAAGCATCGCCTGCTTCACGGAGCGACTCGTCGTCAGCGGACCGGGGGTAAAGAGCGGCCGATCAGTAGCGGTTTCCATGCCGCGACGGTACCGCTCGTCGCGGCCCTGATTCCAGTTTCACCGGCCCCACCCGCCGCTTCTTAGCACACCGATAACGAACCCCACCACCCGATGGCTCACCCTCCTAAAACCCAACCGACCCAACGCAACACATGGGACTCGCACGCTCAACCCCTCGCATGCAACGCTACGGGCCTGTCGCTGGCACCGCTGCAAAGCACGCGATTCAGAACGACCCGGACCACCCACGAGCCCCTCTTGCCAGAGCTTCGACTCCGAGGCCCGATCCCGAAAGCCCCCGCCGACCCCGATCTCGCAGGGGAGTCGCTGGGACCGGAGCGGGCCTGACGCTCCTCCAACTCCCGCGAGGCAACCAGTTCCTGTGCGCGGGGGATCAAACCAATCCCGGCCTGCGCACCCTCACCCCGCCGGATCGCCGTTTTCGGGCAGGCCGCGTACCCGGATCTCGAGCATTGGCGAGTTCCGGCACCGCAGCAAGGCGGCGAACAACCGCCAAGACGAGAGCCGTCGCCGCGGAATCGCGGACTTTCCGATCGGCATTCCCGCGGGCATTTGTATACTGCCGAAGCCACAGCGGCAAAGGATCTATCCCCGGCTGGCATTGATGACAACCAAACACGACCCTTCTATCCCGGCGTTGCTCAAGCGGATCCGCGACGGAGACGCCGACGCGACCGCGGCGCTCCTCGATCTCGCGTACACCGAGCTCCACGGCATCGCCCGTCATGTCTTCAGCGGCCAGTCCCAAGACCACACGCTCCAACCGACCGCCCTCGTTCACGAGGTGTGCGCTCGCATGCTCAGTTCCCCCGGAACAGAATGGACGGACCGCGAGCACTTCTTCCGCGTCGCAGCGAAGGCCATGAGGAACTTGCTTGTCGACCACGCCCGAGCCAAACGCTCCCTCAAGCGGGGCGGCGGGGCGACGCGTGTCTCGCTCGAAGAGGCGGAGGAGGCGGTCCCGGCCCGAGAAGTCGATCTCGTCGCGCTCGACGACACGATCCGAAGGCTCGAAGAAACCGATCCCCGACTTTCTCAGATCTTTGAGTTGCGCTATCTGGTCGGGCTTTCCGTTGAACAGGCAGCGGCGCTGCTTGGTGTGTCCGCGAGAACCGTCGAGCTGGACTCACGGCTCATCAGGGCATGGCTTCAACGGGAGTTGTACGGATAGTGTGCGGATCATGACACCACAGGAGTTCGCAACAGTCCGGGAGATCTTCCACAAGGGGTGCGAACTCCCTCGTGCCTCGCGGGGTGGGTTCATCGACGCGAACTGCTCCGGCAACCCGTCCTTGCGAGACGCGGTCGAAGCACTCTTCCTCGCCGACGAAGCCGCCGAGCGTGCCGGGGACTCGGCCGCGAGCGAGGTCGCCGGGAGGTGGATCAGCACCACCCTCACCGAGGCGGTTTTTCCCCAGGAGATTGGCCCCTATCGCATCCTCGGCGTGCTCGGCCGCGGCGGCATGGGCGTCGCCTACCTCGCCCAACAGTCAAACCCCGATCGGCAGGTCGCGCTCAAGGTCCTCCGCTCCGGGGTGCGGTCCTCGGGGATTCGGGTGCGTTTCGCACGTGAGATCCGCGTGCTCGGCAGGCTCGCACACCCCGGTATCGCCAGCATCTTTGAGTCGGGAACCGCGGAGAGCGGCAACGAGCCGATCTCGTACTACGCGATGGAGTACGTCGCGGGACCGAACATCCTCGACTACGCGAAAGCGCACGCGCTCGATCTCGCCACGCGTCTCGAACTGGTCGCTCGAATCGCCGACGCCGTCCAGCACGCCCACACCAAGGGTGTCGTCCACCGAGACCTCAAGCCCGCGAACATCCTCGTCCGCGGCGTCGCCCCCGATAAAGAATCGTCCGGACAGGGCTCGACCGGCACCAGCCTGCTGACCGCCGGCCCCCATCCCGTGATCCTGGACTTTGGTATCGCGAGGATCCTCGACGGCGATGACGACGCGACTCGGCTGACGGAAGCCGGCCTCCTGATCGGCACCGTGGGATACATGAGCGTCGAGCAGCTCAACGGCGACATCGACGCACGCGCCGACGTCTACTCGATCGGCGTGATTCTCTACGAACTCCTCACCGGCAGAATGCCGCATGAGCTTCGCGGCAAGCCCGTTCCCGAGGCGGCCAGGATCGTTCGCGATGAGGAGCCCGCGCCTCTGAACAGCCGGGACAACACCGTCGCGGGGTTCTACGACCGGGACATCGTCACGATCGTGGGACGCGCGATCGCAAAGAACCGCGAGGACCGATACCAAACCGCCGCGTCGCTCGCGGAAGACATCCGCCGATACCTCAACCATGAGCCGATCCTGGCCCGGCCCGCGACGACTCTCTACCACATGTCCAAGTTCGCACGCCGTCATCGCGGGCTCGTGGCGGGTGCCGTCTCCGCGGTGTTGATGCTCGCGATCGGGCTGGGCGCGTCCCTGGCGTTCTCGGCCAAGGCCGATGTTCAGAGGAGCCACGCCGAGGAAGAACGCCGGATCGCGATCGAGCAACGCGAACGCGCGGACCGCACCGAGAAGATGAGCACCGCAGTCCGAAACTACCTGCTCGACGACGTGCTCATGGCCGTCTCGCCCGATCGACTGGGCACCAGCGCGACCCTTATCGACGTGATGCTCAACGCCCGAAAGGAGATCGGGCCCCGATTCGTTGGGCAGCCCGAGGTCGAGGCCGAGGTCCGAATGACCCTGGCGCGGGTGCTCGTCTCCGCCGGACGCGAGAAGGAAGGCGCCGAGGAATCGGCCGCCGCGGTTGCCTTGCTCGAAGGGGCGCTCGGGCCGGATGACGAGAAAACCATCGACGCGGTACTTCGTCAGGCCGAAGCCCGCAACGGCGCGATGACCGCCAAAGAGCGAATCAGGCTCACCGAGGACGCGGTCGAGCGCATCAAGCGGGCTCACCCCACGAATCACCTGCTGCTGATTCGCGCGCTCGATCAGGCGGGCCGGCAGAACATCAACCGGTACTATTTCGGCCGGGCGAACGCCTGCTTTCGTGAAGCTTTCGAGCTGGCAGAAGCCAACCCTGACCTCGACCCCGGAGTCGCGGTCGGTCTCCTAAGTCAGATGCTCGTCGGTGCCCACAAGGCAAAGAACGCCGACCCAACCGAGGCCCTACGGCTCCACTCGCTCGTGAGCGAGCGAGCCCAAACGTTGGACCCGTCCGATCCGGGCAACTTCCGCGTCCTTTCGAACCTGATGCGATCGAGTCTTCAGATCGGCCGTGAGGATGACGCGGTCGCCCTCGCGGATCGTCTCAGCGGGCTGGTGGCCGAGCACATCAACGCCTCCGACCGAGGGCCGTTCTACCGATCCCTCTCACAGACCTACCACGCGACAGGCAACCACGAAAAAGCAGCCAAGAACGGGCTGTTGGCGATCGAGTCGTACACGCTCGCGTTCCCCAATGGCGCCGAAGTGCACCGGCTCCTCGCCAACCACATGTGCAAGGTCTATGCCGCGTGGCCGGATCATGCCCGGGAGTACCAGGAATGGACGATCCAGGCACTCCGCTATCGCCTGATGCTCGTCTTTTCGGACATCGAAAGGGGCACCCCGCGCCGCAAGGACGAGGTTGGACTGACACGGAACTTCGCCGTCCAAATCGACCAGATCCAGCGGGCTTCCAAAGCCCTCGGGTCCGACACCAGCCTCGGGGCGTCCTTAGACAAAGTCTGGGAAAGACGTGATGAGTTCGTTCCTGTTGGTCACGGCCGACGCGCCATGTTCCTCATCAACATCGCCGCGGCCGGCCGTCAGATCAACGACCTCCGCCACGTCGACGAGGCAATCGCCCTCGCCACCGCGGCACTCCCTCACTCTGTAAACCTCAACGTGGCCGAGGCCGCCCTTGCACAACTCAAAGCCAACCTGACCGCACGCCCCGCCAACCACGAGCCAGTCCCCGTCGAGGCCGCTGAGGAGCCGCCGGAGGACAGCGAAACTCCCGAGTAGGTTCGCCCCGGGCATCGCCGCCCCCACACCGCTCGCTCCTCGCGACACCCGTTCCGACGTGTCCAGCCCCGTGCTCAGGGGCGGAAGCCACATGGCTCGCTCCCCAGTCCCGCCAACCCAACCGCTTGAGGCCTCTGAAGACTTCTTGCGCCTCAGGTCCGTGCTTCTCGTTGTCACTGATGGACCGTCTCCCTTGTCGGGCTCCGCCTGTGGCCACAAACCCAATCCCTCGACCTTGATTCCTCTTGGAGAGTCTCCCCATGAAGCCGACCCCCAAATCAGACCTGAACGCAACCGCCCGCGCCATCGCGGCCCGCCTCGCCGCGGCAGCCGGGCTCGTTGTCGCCTGCGTCGCCAACGCGGCCCCGGTCGACTCCACCTTCACGTACCGCGGGGAGCTCTCCTCGGGGGGCGTCCCTGCCGCCGGGGCCCATGACATTCGCTTCCGCCTCTACGACTCGCTCGCGGGCGGCGTGCAAGTCGGTCCGACACTCTGCATGGACAACGCCCTCCTCGTCAACGGACGGTTCACGGTCGCGTTGGACTTTGGAATGGTCTTCGACGGAACGCAGCACTACCTCGAGGTCGAGGTTCGCCCCGACACGGGCCTGGACTGCACCGACGCAACCGGAATGACCACCCTGGAGCCACGACAAGTACTGCTCGCCACGCCGAACGCGGCGTACGCGATCACCGCGACCAACGCGGTCCAGGCAGCGAGCGCCACCACCGCTGGTTCCGCGACCACCGCGTCCACGGCCGACAACGCGGTCCTGTTCAACGGGCAGTCCGCGACCTTCTACCAGGACGCGGCCAACCTCACCGGTACTGTGCCCGCGACCGGCCTTGCCGGTGCGTACTCCGGAGCCCTGACCTTCAGCAACGCCGCCAACCTCTACTCCGGCAACGGCGCAGCCCTGACAGCCCTCAACGCAAGCAACCTCACCACCGGAATACTGCCCAACGCGCAGCTTTCGGGTGGCTACACCGGAGCCCTGACCTTCAGCAACGCCGCCAACGTCTACAGCGGCAACGGCGCGGCCCTGACAGCCCTCAACGCCAGCAACCTTGCCACCGGAACGCTGCCCAACGCGCGGCTTTCCGGCGGTTACACCGGGGCCCTCACGTTCAGCAACCCCGCCAACGTGTACTCCGGCAACGGCGCGGCCCTGACCGCCCTCGATGCTTCGAACATCAGCACCGGCATCATCGCCGACGCCCGCCTCTCGCCCAACGTGGTCATGCGGAACGAGCCCAACGCCTTCGGCGACTTCATCAACAGTTTCGCCGGCAACGTCGGCATCGGAACAACGAACCCCGTCTATCCGATCAACTTCTCCAACACCCTCGGCGACAAGATCTCTCTCTTCGGAACAGCAGCCGACCACTACGGCTTCGGCATCCAAAGCAACCAACTGCAGATTCACACCAACAACTCGTCGTCCGACATCGTCTTCGGCCACGGCAACAGCGCGGCCATGACCGAAACCGTGCGTATCCAAGGCGACGGTCGCGTCGGAATCGGAACCTCCACACCCGACAACTCCATGCTGCACGCGTTCACCACCACGCGCCTCAGCTCGGGCACCTTCGAGACCGACCTGGCCGGCGGGGTGGGCGTGTGGGGCATCGCCAACGGCACGACCCTCGACACCGTCGCTGGCGCCTTCATCTCCCAAAGCAACGCAGGCACCGGTGTGTACGCCATCGCCGAGGCCAACACCGGCGTCACCTACGGCGTCCGGGCCTACACCGATTCCAACGCCACCAACGCTGTCGGCGTCTTCGGCCAAGCCCTTCGCAGCGGCGCCAACTTCGGCGTCTACGGACAAGCCGCCGGAGCATCGTCGTTCGGTGTGTACGCGAACGGTCGCCTCGGCGCATCGGGCACCAAGAGCTTCATGATCGACCACCCCCTCGACCCCGAGAACAAGTTCCTCATGCACTACAGCATGGAGAGCCCCGAGGTGCTCAACGTGTACTCCGGCACGGCGCCCCTCGACGCGAGTGGCGAAGCGTGGATCACCCTGCCGGACTACTTCTCCTCGATCAATATCGATCCCCGTTACTTGCTCACCTCGATCGGCGGTCCCGCCCCGATGCTCCACGTCGCCACCGAGATCGAGGGCAACCAGTTCAGGATCGCCGGCGGCATGCCCAACGGCAAGGTCTCCTGGGAGGTCAAGGCCAAGCGCAACGACCGTTTCGTCGAGGTCTACGGCGCACCCGTGGAACGCCCGAAGGTTGAAGGCGAGAAGGGCACGTACCTCCGCCCCGAGCTCTACGGGCAACCCGACAGCAAGAGTCAGTTGCACACCACGCCCCGGGCCCGCGTGCTCCAGCCCGCGAACGACACCTTGGCCGCCTCTCCCAAGTAAACAACGCTCGACACGGAGAACCACGGATGAAGACCATGACACACGCCAGGGCCCTCGCCGCCATTCTCGCGGCAACCGCAGTTGCCGCCGTCGGAATCGCGGCACCCCTCCAGCCCAGCGCCGCAACCAAGCCGAGCACCGCACCCGGCACCCAGCCGCCCACCGGCCCCAAGATCAGCATCCAGCCTAACTCCGCCAAGACGCACGAGGCCACTCCCTTTCCCGAGCCACCCGACTCACAGAGCGCCATTGACCGCCGCGCCCAAGCCGAGCGCGTCGCTCTTCGCGAGCAACTCGACTGGAACAACCTCGATCCCGATTTGCAAGAAGCTCTCTGGGACGTGGCGGTGGGCCCAGATCAGTTGAACGACGGACACGGAGTCGCCCAGATCCGGCCGAGCCTCCGCCCCGACGCCGGCTACGACGACCGTGGAGGTTTCGACGATCGAGGCATCAATCTGGTCCTCCTCTCCTGGGACTACACGACCGCCGCGAGCGCAGGCTCCGCGAACACCTTCGCCTTCGACATGGACCTCAACGTCGAAGGAGACGTCTCATTTGTCGGCTCGCTCGTCTCGCCCGACGGTACCTTGCGCATGAAGGCCACGGAGATGCGGGGCGTCGCCGATGCGACCGAGGGGTACACGAAGAACTGGGACCAGATCTACAACCTCGGCTCCGGCGCCAATCAGCGCCTCGAGGGCAAGGCCTGCGTCTCCGACCTCCTCGGAAACCTCTTTACCGGCGGCAGCAGAGGCAACGGCCAGTACCACCTCGCCCAACTCAGCGGCGCGACCGGCGCGAGGCTCAATGACAGGGATTTCACTGTCGCCTCCGGTGCCACCGGGGCGACGGTCTTCAGCACCGCCCTCGACCCCGAGGGGATTCTCTACGTCGCCGGTGCGTACACACAAGGCACGAACTTGCGTTGCTTCGTCGCCCGCCACAACCCCGACGCGACACTCTCCCGCACGTGGATCAACACCGATACGCTGATCGCTTCCACTCCCCTGCGGGTCGTCACCGATCGCAGAGGCGGGGTGTACTTCATGTACACCACCAGCGACGAGATCGTCAAGATCACCAAGCTCAGCGCCTACGACGGGATCGCCGACTGGACCTGGTCAGGCGCACCGGGCACCTCAGGCGCAGTCCTCGAACTCGACGCCGCTGGCAACCCGCACGTGGCCGTCTACACCGGCACCGCCACCAACGACTGGAACACCGTCAAGCTCGACACCGACACCGGCGCGGCACTCTGGACACGAACCGTGACCAACGGCAGGCCCGTCGACCTCAAGATCGACTCCAAGGGCAACGTCTTCGTGCTTGGTTCAAAGGGGACCGCGACCGCCAGGGTCGAGCAGTACACCGCGTTGGGCACCACCGTGGCCGGGTTCGTGCCCCCCTCTTTCGGCACCACCGGCGAACCCTACAAGCTCGCCCTTGACTGGATCGGCAACCCCTACGTCGCCATCACCTACGGCACCACCCGCATGTCGACGGACGTCCGCAAGTTCAACCCCGCCACCGGTGCCGAAGTCTGGCAGTACCAGCGCAGCCCGGTCTTCAACAGCTCCGAAGTCAACGGCGACGTCGAGATCATCGACCTCGTCATCGACGCCAGCGGCAGCCTCTTTGTCTCCGGCAATCGTTCCGCTCTCGCCGCCAGCGGTGGCGCGTTCCTCAGTCACGAGTTCTTCTTCATCAAGTACGAGCAGGCCTACGTCTCCATCCCGCAGATCGCAAGGTCCTACCCCGTAACCCGCATCGAGGGTAACAGCATCTGGTCACCCGCGGACTCTGACCTAGGCGGAGTCATCCCGGGCTGGGCAAACACCGACCGCAGTATCTTCACCCTCAACCTCACGTCGATCTTCAACCAGCTCAACAGCATCCCCGGTGCCGGTCTCGACGATCTCACCCAGAAGGAGGTCAACTACGGGCTTGGCACCGCGGGCGGCGGCCTCGACATCAACGTCACCAACGGACAGTTCGATGTCTTCTTCCGGTCCAGCGTCAGCGGCGGCTCCTACGACGCGACCGTGTCGGGAGAACTCGCCATCGCCATCCCGGGCGAGGACGAGATCAACGTCGGGCAGCGCGTCAACATCACCATCAACTTCGACCCAGATGCGTCCGGAATGGAACTGATCACCAACGGCCGCCCAGAACTCAACGCCGGCATCTACGCCCGCATCACGGCCGACGTGAACGCCACACTGTTCGGGCGGGACTCAGTGCTCGAAGCCTTCGGAGCGCCCAACCCCTTCTTCGATCGCAGCGTGGGTCAGCAGAGCTTCGACTACACCGAGCAGCTCATGGGACTCAACCTCTTCCCGATTCCCCCCGGCGGAAACTGGTACGAACTCAACCAGGCTCAGTATCCCTACGACCAGCTCGCCAGCGGCAGAATCCGCTTCCCCAGCCTCGGAACCGAAGGCTCCTACACCGACGCTTCCAATGGAATGACGCTCTCAAGCCGCCTCTCCGAGACCTTCCTCGACACGCACCTCAGCATCACCAACCTCGTGTCGATCCTGGCGACCAACAATCCCCTCTCGTTCACCTTCGGCACCCCGGTCGGGAACGACAACTACGAAGCGTCGGTCGAGCTCGGAATCCTCCAAGCCTACCTCGAAGGCAACGTCGACCTCGAGCAAGACCTCGACCTCGTCATGCGGCCCTACGTCGATCTCTTCTACGACTCCACAGGCACCACCACCCGTGTCTACCTCAACCGAGTCGTGGATACCAACGGTAACTACAGCTATCAGGCGAGCACGAACTCCCCGGTCCTCCCCGCGGCCGGCTTCACCATCACCCCGACCTTCGGCGTCCGCGCCTCACTCACGAACAGGACCGGCTTCAAGTTCGGCGCGCTCGCGGGATTCGCTCCCCTCCAGATCGGCGCGGTCCTTGAGATCGTCGGCGTTGACATCATCGACCTCGACCTCGAGCCCGGCAAACTCGAGCAGGACCTGCTCAGCCCAACGCTCGTGCCCGGCGTCTCCAACGCCCTTAACAGCGGACGTCTCACCCTCCTCGACACGACATCCAGCGAGTTCGACTTCGCCAACGATGTCGTCTGCGCTCCAATCGTCGTCGCCTCCAACGCGGCCAACAACTTCCCCCAACTCATCGGGTGCAGCCGCGAAGCCGCTCGCATGATCATCTACGAGCAGCGCACCCCTACCCAGGCCGAGCTCAACGCCCTCGCCGTCGGAACCGAGCCCATGGTCCTGTACGGTCGCAAGTTCTTCACCGGCGTCGGCGGCAACACCGTTCGCATCAAGCACTGCGGACGCACAGAAGTTCTCGACAGCACACGCCTCAATGAACAGGCACTGCTCGTCCAGGTCCCCAAGCGGTTCTTCCTCCTCCCAGGCGTCGCTCGCCTCTGGGTCAACAACAACAACGGCAAGTCCGAGACCATCGAGTTCACCATCGAGCACCCCATGCCCAACTTCCAAGGGCTCGCGGAGCCGATCTGGGCAGGCGACCCAAGGTGGATCGATGAGGGCGTGGTCGCCATCGATGGCGGCACGCCTCTGGGCAATGACTCGTTCATTGCTCGCCGCGACTACTACACACTCCTCCGGACCACCCTCTGGAACGCCACGCTCGCCGGCAGCGCCATCTCCGCAACAAGCTACTTCCCCGACTTCAAGCCCTGGGACACGAACCCCAACGTCCCCTGCCCTCCCGGGTTCCCCGCCCTCGTCGTGGACGGCGTCGCGCTCGAACGCAAACGCCCCTTCGTCAACGACGGGTTCTTCCGTTCCAAGATGCAGCAAGGGGTCTACGCCTCCCCCGGCTTCCTCACCATGGAACTCGTAAACCCCGGCCCCGGCGGCGGCCCAAGCCGCACCGTCACCATGGAAGTCCCCGCCCCCAGGCCCGTCATCTCCGCCCTCACCCCCGCTGAAGTCGACCCCGGCAGCGTCGCCGCCGGCTCCGAACTCCGGATTGTCGTCAACGGCCCGGAATCCGTGCCGTTCTTCCCCGGGTACGAGCGTGCGAAGTACGGCAACTTCTCCCCGGGTTCAGTCGTCCGCCTCGACGGAGATCCTCTCCGCACCGAGTTCGTCAGCAGCGGGCACCTCGTGGCCTACATCCCCGCCGCGAGCCTGAACAACTTCGGCACCCGCATGATCACCGTCTCTACACCCGCCAACGGCACCAGCTACGCCGAGCTACTCGTCAGCGGCGGCGGCGGCTCTCCAGACCCGCAACAGGTTGCCAGCGGCGGCGTCTCCGTGCCCATGACCCTCAACGTTCGCTGGGGCACGCCGGTCATCAAAGGCGTCAGCAACCGCACCATGACCCAGAACCAGCCCCCGCTCTTCCCCGTCACCGTCAACGGCCTCGCCCCGCCTGACTCCCACAACTTCACGATCCGCGGCAAGAACTTCGCCCCCAACGCAAGGGTCTACTGGAACGGCTCCCCCATCCCCGCGACCCGCACCAGCGCAGGCCTTATCCGCGCCACCGTTAGCGCAACAGAAGTCCTCCGCCTCGGCGAGTCCCGCATCCAGGTTGCCAACCCGGCGTCGAGCGGCTCCGCCCGCCTCTCCAACGACTACCGCATCACGATCGAAGCCCCTTGAGCACTCCTAGCACCCCACTCCACACCCCGGACCACGCCGCTCCCAAGCATGTGCTGACGCCCGGTGCCCCACGGAGCATCCCTCTCAAGAGAGGAGTCGTTTGACCTCCCGCGCATGACCATCGAACGCGCGGAACAGGGCGAACTCGTGCGAAACAGGGCGACAACACAGGTCCCGCGTTGACATCACCCCCCAACACAAAAGCCCCGCACTCGCGGGGCTTTTCGCATGATTCTTCGGGTGTTTCACCAATGGAGCGAAAGAGACTCGAACTCTCAACCCCTAGCTTGCAAAGCTAGTGCTCTACCAATTGAGCTATCGCCCCGGCGCCTCACTGTAGCACCCTTGCCCCCGCCCTACCATCGTCCGCCCATGTCCATGGACCCGGACCCCGTGAACCCCGATTCTCGTCCCGCCGGCACCGCCGCCGCGGATGTGGGGGGTTCGCTCTTTTCCCCACTCGCCCACCCGCACTTCCGCCTCGTCTGGTCAGCCGCCTTCATCAGTTTCCTCGGCTCCTGGTTCGAGTTCGTCGGAGCGCAGTGGATCGTCGGTGACGAAACCGAGTCCACAGTCTGGATGTCCAACCTGGGCACCGCCCAGCTGTTGCCCAGCCTCTTCCTTGGGTTGCTCGGCGGTATCGTCGCCGACCGCGTCAACCGACGGACCCTCATCGTCACCACGCAGGCCCTGATGATGCTCATCGCCATGGGCTTCGCCGTCGCGGTGTGGCTCAAGGCGGCGACCCCGGCCGTGCTCTTCGGACTCTCCCTCGCCCAAGGGGTCGTCACCGCGTTCAACTCCCCAGCCTGGCAGGTGCTCGTCCCTCGCCTCGTTCCCCGCGACCAGCTTTACAAAGCCATCACGCTCCAGGGAATCTCCTTCAACTCCGCCAGAACTATCGGGCCTGCGCTCGCCGGGCTCATCATGGGCTGGGCCGGTGCCGGCCCTCTCTTCGCCATCAACGCACTCGGCTTCGTCTGCGTCATGATCGCCGTGATGCAAACCCCCGACGCGCCCGCAACACCGAAGACCGACGGCCGCCCGTGGTACTCGAGCATGCTCGCCGATACCCGCGAAGCCCTCGCTTTCGTCTTCAACAACCCCGGCCCTCGCGCCGCGTTCCTCGCCACGACCGTCTTTGGCCTCTTCGCGACCCCCGTTCTCCGCTTCCTCCCCCTCACCGTCAAACTCGTCTACGGCCGCGAGGAAAGCGTCTTCGGCATCATGACCGGAATCATGGGTGCCGGTGCTGTCGTCGGTGGGCTTGCCATCAAGCACGTTCCGCCCTGGTACCCCAAGCACCACCTCATCCCACTCAGCGTTCTCCTCGGCGGCATCTGGATCCTCCTCTTCAGCATCTCCGAGAACGTCTACGTCGCAGGTGCCTTCATGTTCTTCGTCGGGTTCTTCTGGATGTGGGCCTTCAACACCTCCATGGGCGCCATGCAGATGCTCGTCCCCGACCACATGCGAGGCCGTGTCCTCTCCGTCGTCAACACCCTCGCCCTCGGACTCATGCCCGTCGGTGCCTACGTCGCCACGCTCGTCGGTCGGGCCTCCTCGTCCGCCATCAAAGCCTGGCACGCCGAGTGGTGGAGCGAAGGCCTCGAAACCCAGACCGGCGTCGGCTTCGTCGCGCTCGTCCTTATCTGCGCCGGTCTCGTCATGATCACCTGGCGAACCCCCGAAGTCGACGGCCTCAAACCCGGTGACCCCGGATACGACCGCACCCCCGGCCTCTGGCGCGGCATCTGGGCCATGGCTCACCGCCCACCGTCAGTCTGATCCCGCCGACGCCGCCCGCAGACAGATCTGCTCAATCTGCCGCGCCAGACTCGCCCCCGCCACGCCGTCCCGCACCATCGCTGCGCGCTTGATCTTCTCGGACAACACCTCAACCCGATCCCACAACGCACCCAACGCCTCCGCCCCCGAGCCCTCCCCGTCCCCCCCGTCGAGCTTCACGAACAATCCCAGGTCTACGGGGCTCTCAAACCGCATCCCAACCTCGTGGATCCTCCCGCTCACCAGCGTGCACCGCACAATCCTGCCCAGCACGCCCACCATCCGTCCATCCAGCGTTCTCAGCCGCGCCGTGCAGGCCGTCCCGGGATACACGAACATCCCATGGAGGAACGCCATCCCCCCCTCCGACAGGTCCACCGGCACAACCACATAACACATCGGCTCCGCCCCGTGCGGCCTCAGCTCCACCACAATCCGTCCCACCTCCGATATGTCCACGCGGTGCTGCTTCCGCTTCGCCCGCTCCGGCTCCATCGCCGCGCGGCGTTCCAGCGCCTCCCGCAACGCCTTGGCCTCTCGGTCCGATACCCGCACCAAATCCTTGGGTCCCATCAACGTCTCCTCGGCCCACCTATCGAGCTCCCGGGGGAACCTCTTTACCCCTGAGTAGGTGTTTCACCTCGATAGGGGGTGCACAATCCTCGCAGCTGCGACAATCGAACTCCCAGCAATCGGTCCTACCAAAATCCAACCGATTTCTCCTTCCTTTATACTGCCGCCCCGTTCCCCGGCCCGGGGTTCGGGTATAGACTGGTTCTGATCCGGTCGGACTTCATTGGGGTCGCCAGATTCCCGCGCGGAGCGGGGTGCGCGGCCTCTTTCCCCAGGGTTCTTCGCATGGCTCCCCAACCATTCACCATCGAGATCGACAACGCCGGCCCCACCCAAGGTGTTGCCACCCTCCTGCTCGATCAGCCGGGCAAGCCCGTGGTCGTCCTCGACCTCGAACTCATCCAACGACTCGAAGCCTCCCTCGCGAGCCTGTCCTCTTCGCTCCGCGGCCTTGTGCTCGCCTCATCCTCCGAACGCGCCTTCGTCGCCGGTGCTGATCTCAAGTCCATCCAAGAACTCAACGATGACCAACTGCACGCGTACCTCCAGTACGGGTCAAAGGTCTTCGGCATGATCTCCTCGCTTCCGTTCCCCACCGTCGCCGCGATCAACGGCGCCGCCCTCGGTGGCGGCCTCGAACTCGCCATGCACTGCGACGGCCTGGTCGCCGCGCCCCCTCCCACCAAGGATGGCCAGCCCGGCAGACCCTACCCGGTCGGGCTCCCCGAAGCGGGCCTGGGAATCTGCCCCGGTTGGGGCGGAACGGCCATGTTTGCAGCCCGAATCGACCCCTCCGAGGCGATCCGCCGCACCGCCAGCGGCACCCCGTTCACCTTCGACGAAGCAAAGGCCGCCGGCCTCTTCGACCAGGTCGCGCCCGATGCATCCTCGCTCCGCTCTGTCGCGAAGGCATGGGTCTCCGGCCACTCCCAGGGTGGTCGAGACCGTGACGGTGCTCCCCTCCGACACGCAGGACGCCCGGCAGTCGCCGCATCCGTCGTCGCGGCGATCGATGCCGTCCGGTCGGCAGTGGGGGACTCCGACCCGGGCCGGGCCGTACTCGCAGCGGTCGATGCCGCCAGCACCCGCGGCTGGAAAGCATGTCTGGACGTCGAGCAGAGGGAACTCGTTCGCCTCCGCAACAGTCCCAAGGGTAAAGAGCTCATCGCGGCGTTTTTCGCCCGCTCAAAGAAGTAGTTCGCAAGTGCACGGATCTAACCACACGAGGCAGAGCCATGGCTGACCTGAAGTCGATGAAGGGCATCTCGGATTCCGACCGCAAACTCCTCGAGGAAGCCGAGGAATGGCTCGGAGCCGAACCGACCAAGATGGGCCCCGTGAAGAACCTCTTCTGGGGTAACCTCAAGGAAGACTTCTACTTCCCCTACCCCACCCAGGACGCCGCCGAACAGGCCGCCTGTGACCAGTTGCTCGCCCGTCTCGACGACTACCTCCGCAACGAGCACCCCGCGGTCCGTATCGATCAGGACCAGGAGATCCCCCGCTCCGTCATCGACAAGCTCTTCAGCCTCGGCGTCCTTGGCATGACCATCCCCAAGGAGTTCGGTGGCCTCGGAATGGGCATCACCAGCTACAACCGAGTCCTCGAACGCATCGGGCGTTCCTGCGGCAGCACCGCGGTCATGGTCTCCGCGCACCAGTCCATCGGCTGCAAGGCCGTCATGCTCTTCGGCAACGAGCAGCAGAAGAAGACCTGGCTCCCGCACCTCGCGAACGACTGGCTCAGCGCGTTCTGCCTCAGCGAACCCAACGTCGGCTGCGACGCCGGCGGTCAGGAAACCACGTTCACCAAGTCCGAAGACGGTCAGTTCTACATCATCAACGGCGAGAAGAAGTGGGCCACCAGCGGCGCCATCTCCGGCCTCTTCACCGTCATGGCACGCGAAGCCCGCCCCGACGGCAAGGGCAAGATCTCCGCGATCGTCTGCCACCCCTGGATGGACGGTATCGACATCTTCCAGAAGAACCGCAGCAAGATGAGCATCCGCGGCACCTGGCAGGCCCGCATCCGCTTCAACAACGTCCGAGTCCCCAAGAGCCACATCCTTGGCCAGGAAGGCCGCGGCCTTCAGATCGCCCTCTCTTGCCTCAACTACGGCCGATGCACCCTCTCCGCCGGCATGCTCGGTGGCGCCCGTAAAGCCATGGCGCAGGCCACGAAGTGGTCACAGACCCGCTTCCAGTTCGGCAAGCCCCTCGCCGCGCAGGAACTCGTCCGCAGCCGCGTCGCCCACATGGCCGCCCTCATGTACGCCATGGACGCCGTGCTCTACATGACCACCGGCATGCTCGACCGCAAGGACGAGGACATCCAGGTCGAAACCGCGCTCTGCAAGGTCTTCTGCTCCGAGATGGGCTGGCAGGCCACCAACGACGCCGTTCAGATCATGGGCGGCGAGAGCATCATGACCGAAAACGAGGTCGAGCGCATCTTCCGCGACAGCCGCATCAACCTCATCGTCGAAGGTGCCAACGAAGTCATGCAGTCGTACATCTTCGGCTACGGCGGCAAGCAGCTCGCCGAGATGATGCTCGGCATCAAGAACGCCCTCCTCAAGGACCCCGACGAAGGCCTTGGTTCCTTCATCGGCAAGGCCATCAAGAACTCCCTCCGCCCCGCCATCATGAAGCGGGCCATCCCGCTCGGGCTCGAGGTCTTCTTCGGCATCCGGATGGCCTCTCCCAAGATCACCAAGGTCCTCCCCGAACTCCGCCCCGTCGCCGACCGCCTCTGCTCGCTCGTTCGTGAGCACAGCTACCTCTTCAAGGTCATGAGCAAGCGCTACGACATCAAGATGCTCGAGCGCCAGGCAGTTCAAGCCCGCCTTGCAGACATCGCAATCTACCTCCACGGCTGGGCATGCACCCTCGCGAAGCTCGACCTCGACCTTCGCACCAAGGGCTCGTCCAACGGCGACCCCGAGTTCGCCCGCGACAAGGCCGCCGCCATGCACTTCTTCGACATCGCCGAAGTCGAGATCCACACCCGCATCCGGCAGCTCTACGAGAACTCCGACGAGACCATGCTCGCAGCCGCGGACGCCGCGCTCAAGCACTCCGAGACCCTCCCCAACGCCCAGTTCGTGATCCCGGAGAAGAGCCCCATCGCCAAGGGCACCGGTCGCACCAACAAGCAGGACGCGATCAAGCAGTTCCCCGGCCCCGGCGAAGTTCACAAGCCGGAAGGCACGCCGGCAACGCTCTGATCCCACACTCCAGTCGTCAACGAAAAACCCCCCGGCCGCCCGGGGGGTTCTTGTTTCGCTCAAACTCAGCGGACCTCACTCGGGCTTCTTCTCTTTCGCCTCTTCCGGCTTCTCGTTCGGATCCTTGCGGGGCAGCAGCGTCGGGGCGCACGCGAGGCGGTACGCCACGATCGCAGCGTTCGTCGCCGACTGCTTCAGATACTCCGGGATCGCCAAGTCGAACGTGTCCTTCTGCGTGTGCCAGCCGTACCGGTACTCCGCACGGCCGATCTCGTCCCAGAAGAACCCCGGAATGCCCACCCGAAGGAACGACGCGTGATCGCTCCCTCCGCCACCCGTCTCGTTCTTCCCGCCCTTGCGGATGTTCACGTTCAGCGGCTTGTTGTCAACCGAGTCAAAGAACTGGTTGTTCGTCGGCGCGGTCGCCGCGGCGAGCATGTCCACCTGCCAGTCCGGAACGCCGAGCCCGCCCTCGTAGTTCGTGCCGCCGTCGTCCACGAAGCACGCCGAAATCTTCGGCCACTTCGACTCATTCACCTTCACCCACTCACGCGACCCGAGAAGCCCCTGCTCCTCGCCCGTCCAGTTGGCGAAGAGGATCGTGCGCTTCGGCTTCGCGCCCGCCGCCATCAGTATCCTCGCCGCTTCCAGAGTCACCGCTGTTCCGGTCCCGTTGTCCGTACACCCTTCCGAACCTGGCCCGTCCCAACTGTCCAAGTGCGCCGAAATCACCACGTACTCGTCCGGGAACTCCGTGCCCGGAATCTCCGCGAGCGTGTTGAACACCGGGATCGGCCCCGCCGTCAAGATGTGGTTCGCGTCCACCTCCAACTCAATCGGCTCCTTGTCGGCCACGCGCGAGTTCATGTAGTCGTAGTCGCTTCCGCGAACCACCAGGTGCACGTCCTCGGGAATCTCCTCCAGCTTGCGTTCCTCCCAGTCCGGTGCCCCTCCCGTCCATACCAACTCATCCCGCGTCGTCGAGATCCAGCCCGCCACACCATCGAACACCATCCGCTGCGCAATCGTCAGCTCAGACATCGGTGTCCCCTCCGCGGCCTTCTTCCTCGCGTCAACGCGGCGCTGGAAGTGGTCCGAAAGCCGGCCACGGATGCCACGCTGCCCCACCGCGGGCGGCGGCCGCATCAGAATCCACGCCCCGCTCAACTCGTCCTTGACCGCTTCGTACTCCTCCTCCGTCCGAGGCTCCTTCACGAGCGGTCCCCGCTTGGGCCCATCCGTCCCCTTCGTCCACGCCAGCGTCGAGAACTCAAGGTCTCGCGTCTTCTCAAACTCCACCGACGTGACCTCCCCCTGATCGTTCTTCCGCTCACGACGGAGCATCACGCTCGCACGGGAAGGCCCACGATCAAACCGCACCGGATACTCGCCCCATTTCTCAACCCGCGCGTTCGAAAGTCCCCACTTCTCGTACTGTTCCTTGCACCACTCGTTCGACCTCTCCAGCCGCGTCGATGTCGTCAGCCTCGGGCCGATCTCCTTCGTGATGTACCGAAGGTGCTCCATCACCTGGTTTCGGTTCTTCCCCTCATCGAGGATCTTCCGAACCACCTCGTCGTCACCCATCGGGATCTCGGGTGCCGGGACTTCCTTCCCGTCGATTACCGCCGTCCATCCGCCCCCGTCCCTATCGCCAGCGAGGGCCAGGGTCGGGATCATCTGCATCGGGAGGAGGGCGAGTGCGGCCAGTAGCAGGGGCTTGCGTGTCATCTGGGCTCCGTTTCTGGGGGGTCTTCCCACAGCTTACCACAACCTTGATGCGCCGGAGCCCCGATCGCGGCAACTCCCCCTTCCGCCAGGTCCCCGCCCCCCTCCCCTCGCAGCCTCCCCTGCAACTGGGTACACTGCTGCGAACTTGTTCACGGAGGCAGGATGCTTGTTGCCGAGAATCGCCCGAGGAACCTGAGCTGGGTACACGCCGGGCCACTGCTCTTCGGAGACTGGGGCACCAGCCGCCTCTATGTCCTCGGCCTCGCCTTCTACTACACGGGCCACGCCTCCGTCGCCTACCTCTGCGTCATGTCCGTCATCATGGCCGCAGTCGCCTGGGCCTACACCGTCGTCTGCCGGTGTTTCCCCGATGGCGGCGGTGTCTACGCCGCGGCACGCCGTATCAACCCAACCCTCGCGGTCATCGGCGCCACCCTTCTGCTCTGCGACTACACCGTCACCGCCTCCCTCTCGGCAGTGGAGGGGTTCCACTACATCGGCCTTCCGCATTCATGGGTTGTCCCGGCCTCTCTCATCGCGATGGTGGCGATCGCACTCGTCAACTGGCTCGGTTCACAGAACGCGGGCCGGTTCGCCCTCGTCATCGCCATCGTGGCCATCTTCGCCTCCTCCATCGTGGGGCTCCTGTGCCTTCCCCTTCTCCCCGAGGGCCTGCGAACCGCCACGACCCACGCGCCCGGCGTTGATACATGGGGCGACCGCTGGGAATCACTCGTCCGTATCGTGCTCGCACTCTCAGGCGTCGAAGCCGTCGCCAACATGACCGGCCTCATGAAGCAGCCGGTCGCCCGCACGTCGAAGCGCACCATCTGGCCCGTTCTCGCCGAAGTCATCCTCCTGAACCTCATCTTCGGCATCGCCCTCAACGCGATGCCCCAACTCGTCAACCAGACGACACCCGACTACGTCCTCTACGAGACCATCGGCAAACTCCCGCCGGACCAGGTTCCGGCCGAAGTCCGGGAGTACCGCGACACGGCCGTGAAGATGCTCGCCACCCATGCCGCGGGCGACCTTTTCGGCTCGGGGGTCGGTCGCTGGTTCGGCATTGGTGCGGGCATCGTCTTCGGCCTGCTCCTGCTGAGCGCGGTGAACACGGCGATCATGGCGATGGTCTCGGTCTTCTACAGCCTCGCCAAGGACAAGGAACTCCCCGCCGGGCTCACCAAGCTCAACTACTCCGGCGTCCCCAAGTGGGGCCTTGTTGCCGCCGCGATTCTGCCGCTGGGCGTGCTGATCTTCGAGGCCGATCCCAAGGCGCTCGGCGAGCTCTACGCGATCGGTGTGGTCGGTGCGATCGCCATCAACGTCGTCTGCTGCGCCGCCAGCCGGGAACTCCCGATCAGCAAGTGGGAACGCGCCGGCTTGTGGACCCTCGGCATCCTCATGTCGGTCATCGAACTCACCATCATCTTCGCGAAGCCCCGCGCCACCGCCTTCGCCGCGGGCATGATCACCGTCGTGCTGGTCGTCCGCTGGCTCATTCCCAAGCAGCATGGGGCGATGGGCGACATCATGCCCGAGCCGCCATCCGGCTGGCTCGCGGAACTCCTCGGAATCTCCAAGACCCTGCCGCAGCGGCCGTCCCGCATCATGCTCGCCGCCAGAGGCCGCGACCAGGCCGAGTACGCCGTGCAGCTCGCCAAGAAGCAGAACGCCGCGCTCTTTGCCATCTTCGTCCGCACCGTCCGCCTGCTCGACGTTCAGCCCGGGAAGCTCCCCCGCCTCGAAGACGACCCCGAGGCACAGGCAGCCCTCGGCACCACCCTCGTCGTGGCCCGCGAGGCCGGCGTGCCGTTCTATCCGATCTACGTCACCAGCCCCGAGGTCGCCCACGAGATTCTCGATTACACCGTGACATTCGGCTGCGACACGCTCATCATGGGTAAGTCGCGCCGGAGCCTCTTCGCCCGAAAGGTCGCCGGCGACGTCATCTCCCAGGTCGCGCAGCACCTCCCCGACGAAGTCTCCCTCGTCACCCGCTCCGCCGGTGAAGCCAACCCCGAACGGATCTGAACACCGCAACCCTCAAATGAACACGCCGAGCCCGCGAGGGGCTCGGCGCGTCAGTGGGTGAGTGTGAAACAGGACAGCAATCCGAGCGTCAATCCGCGCACTCAGCGGCGGCGGGCAGCCATGATCAGGCCACCAAGGCCGGCGAGCACCGCGGTGCCCGGCGCCGGGACCACGCCCGTGTAACCCGGCAGGTGTACCTCGCCGTTCTGCGTCATCGATCCAACGAACACCGAGCCATCGATCGCGGTCGAGTTCGTCAGGTGGGCCGACGGAGCGAGAATCGCGCCGTTGAAGTTCCGGTCGATCGTGAGCGAAGTCGCCTGGCTGAAGTTCCAGATCGTCGTCGCCCGCACCGCGGCATTCTGCCAGTTGCCCACGAAGTTGCCCGCGTTGAACGACGCGCTCGAACCCGTCACGTTGATCACGATCGACGTCGCGCCGCCGGTCACCAGCTCGTACTGCTGAACAAGCGAGCTCGTCAGCGTCGACGCCGAGATCGAGAAGACCGCGACGCCGTCAAGCCCGGGAGTCGCGATGAACCGCATCGGCCCCGGCTGACCCGAAGGAACCTGCACCGAGCTGTCGGTCGCCATCCCCGCGAGCGAAGCGGACGTTGCGAACAGGTCCGCGCTGAAGGAACTCACCGAAGCCGCGACCGAAGGATCCACGATCTCGGTCCCGCCGCCGTTCATGTTGAGCGAGCCGGTCCGCCCACCGGAGCGACGGAAGTTGCCCGCCTCAACCTGCAGGTTGTTGATCGTCGTGTTCCCGCCAACCCGCAGCACGTCCACGCCGACAAAGCTCAGCGGCGCGAGCTGCGTGCCCACCTGCGCGGAGGAGCCGCTCAGGTTGCCGCCGACGAACAGGCGACCCTCGGTGTCCTGCCCCGTCTGCAGGTTGCCCAGCACGATCTGGTTGTAGCTGGTGATCACGCTCGCGGAAGAAGCTCCCGCTGCGAGCGCAATGGTCAATGCCGTCAGAGTACGAATCATCATGTGGTGTGTCTCTCTCTTCACTCTCGCGACCCCCGCGCGGTCCTCGCGTGGGCGGTCAACGTGAGAAACTCTAGCCCGCTCGGTCTTGTCGGCAAGTCAACGACGCGTGAAGGTTCTCACTCGTCGTCCCACTCGAAGCTCCGCCGCCGCGCCGAAATCGGCTGGCGGATCGCGATGCCGATAATGAGCCCGGTCATGCCCCACATCGCCAGCATGCTCGAGCCCCCGTGGCTGACATAAGGGAGCGTAATGCCCACAATCGGCAAGAGCCCGATATTCATCCCCACGTTCACGAACACCTGCGTCGCGACGAACGCGGTGAGCCCCACGCAGACCAACCGCCCGAACGGCTCCTTCGCACCCGCCGCCGTGATCAGCGCCCCGGTGATCCACAGTCCGTACAACCCGAGCACCAGCAGCCCGCCCGTGAAGCCGAACCGGTTGCAGATCACCGCGAAGATCATGTCGTTGTGCCGCTCCGGCAGCGCGTTGAAGTGCAGCAGCGTTCTCGCCCGCTCCTCGCCAACACCCGACATCCCCCCCGCGCCCGCCAGTCGCTGGGCCGTCACCGACTGCATGTTGATGTCCTGGTCCGCGCTCGTGTCCCCCTGCAACTGCTTGAACAACCCGACGAATCGCTCCTTCTGGTGCGGCTTCAGGATCGGGTACGCGGCCGGTGCCGCCGCGGCAGCGATGACCACGATGATCGCCAGGTGCTTCAGCCTCGCCCCCGCCGCCACGAGGATCGCGAAGAGCGCGGGCACGAACGTCGTCGCCGACCCCAGGTCCGGCTGCAGCGTGATCAGCCCCACCGGGATCGCCGTGATGATCGCCGGCGGCAGCAATCCCATAAACGTCCGGTGATTGTCCCGATACCTCAGGTACCACGACAGCACCATCACGTACGCGATCTTCGCGAACTCCGACGGCTGTAGATCCAGCGGCCCAAGGTCGATCCACCCTCGCGCGCCGTTTCGCGGCCGAACGATCGACGCCGGCACGAACGGCACCAGCAGAAAGACCAGCAGGCACACCGCGAGCGCCAGCAGCACCCACGACGCCGCCCCGTACAGCCGGTAGTTCGGGATCGTGAGCGCAAAGCAGAAGACCAGCCCCGCGCCCGCGTAGATCGCTTGCTTGAACGCGGCGTCCGGGAGCGACTCCCACCCCTTCGGCTCCAGGCTCGTCGCCACGTTGATGGAGTAGATCCCCAGCATCGTCAGCGCCACCGACGCGAACAGCACGAGCCACGCCGCCCTGCCGTTGATCAACGCCTTCCACGACAGCGCAGGCCAGTCCGACACCGGCGGCAGGATTGAGCGGCGAAAGCTCCTCACTTGAGATAGCCCTCCGCCTTCAACGCGTGCACGATCTGATTGCAGATCGGCCCCGATACCTTGCCGCCGCTGCCGCCGTACTCGATCAGCACCGACACCGCGTACTGCGGGCGATCGTTGCCGGCGAGCACCACGAACCAGGAGTGGTCACCCTCCTGCGCCAGATACGCACGCCGAGGGCCGTCCTGATCAGGATCGACGATCAGGTCCGGCGCATCCGCCGTGCCTGTCTTCCCCCAGACCATCACGCCTTCGGCGTTGAACGTGACCTCGTCGTGCTCATCGATCCGAACATGATGCCCCGTCCCGAGCTTGTCCGTCACGCTCTTCTGAAGCCCCAGGATCGACAGGTCGATCGCCGGCTGCGACAGATCCAGATCCACCGGGTCCGGTCGCGGCGTCCCCAGGATCAGCCGCGGCGCGTACTTCACACCCCGCCTCGCGATCGTCGCGTACGCGTTGGCCGCGTGCAGCGGCGTCCACGCGATCGGCCCCTGCCCAATCCCCATCTGGATCGCGTCCGGCGTCTCAAGATCGCTGCCGTCGTTGGGCGATCGGTTCGTCCCCGGCTCGATGAATCCGATGTGCCCCTGGCTCTCAACGCCGACGCCCAGCCCGAACGAGTTGCCCACGCCAAATCGCCGGTACATCGCGGTGATCCCCGCCGTGTCCAGCCTCGCTCCCAGCGTGAAGAAGAAGATGTTGCACGAGCACATGATCGCCTCGTCGCCCTGCAGGTCATGCCCCAGCTGCGCCGTGTGCGTCGTCTGAAACCGCTTGTAGATCCAGCATCGCAGGATGTTGGGCTTGTCCTCCAGCAGGTGCCCGCTGCACGCGATCCGCTGCTCGGCCGTGTGCAGCCCCCGCGTAATCGCCTCGGTCAGCACCATCGCCTTCACGATCGAACCCGGTGGATACGGCTTCGCGATCGCGCGATTCAGGAACGGCATCCGCACCTGGTCGGAGTACACGCTCTCAGGATCAACCCGCGCCTGCTCCCTCGTGAACGTCGGCGTCGAGACCATCGCGAGGATGTCCCCGGTATCGATGTCCAGCACCACCGCCGCACCATTCAGCACCGTTCCCAGCGGCTGCGTCGAGCTCTCCTGATGATGCCACGGCTGCACGACCGCCAGACCCAGCTCTTTCGACATCGCCGCCTGCACGCGTGCCTGCAGCATGATGTCCAGCGTCAACGCGACATCCCGCCCACCCTCCGCGTCCAACACCTCCACCTCGCCGGTGTCGAGGTGACGCGTCTGCACCCCCCGCAGCCCCCGCAGGAAGTGTTCCTGCGATCCTTCGATCCCCGTGTCCCCCACGCGATCCGTGTCGCGGTATCCCCCGCGGTCACTGAGCGCACCACCCAACGCCGCCGCCGCGAGCTCCGGGTTGCGGTCAAGGAACTCCCGCCGCGCACCCGAGTCCTCCGCAAACACCCTGTCCCGCATCCGACCGAGGATGTGGCACGCGACCCCGTCCACCGTGATCACCGCCCGCTCGTCCGACCGCAGCGGCGCCGGGAGTGAAACCCGGTCGATCTCCACCTCGATGCTCTCGTACGGATACGCCCGATCCCCCGAATCGCTCACCCGCAGGCCCGGCATCACCGGCACCTCCGGCACCCGCGCGACATCGATCAGCGACACACGATCATCGTTCAGCAGCTTCAGGCTCGGTGACGCCGTTTCCTGCGAGATCAAATCCAGCGAAAACGCGAGCGAATCGTCCACTCGCGCCGCCAGCGTGTGCTGCCCACGCTGCTCCGCGATCGGCTGCTTGCAGGTCTTCTCCAGCGACTTCAGTGTCGCCTCCGCAAACGAATCGCCCCGAGCCTTCGCCGCCGCGATCGCCTCCGCAATCCGCGCGAGATACTCCGACGACACCCCTCCCGCCAACAGCGGCTCGAGCACGTCCAACGTCTGATCGTCGTCGCGGCTCTTGGCCTCCGCCACCGCCGACTCCAGCCGCACCCGCACCGCCGCGTCAAACTTCCGCTCCACTTCCGAAATCACCCGATCACGCCGCTGATCAAGCTCCTCGCGCGAGATCCCGATTCTGTCCGCCAGCGTCGTCCAGAAGCGGTCCACGTGATCCATGTACACCGGCAAGAAGTCCGCCACCAACGCCCGCCGCTCATCCGGCGTCACGTCCCACCACGTATGTCCCGCGGCACGCTTCGCCGCCAGGGACGCCTGCTCGCGCGGCCAATCACCCGCGATCACCGCGTACGACACCGTGACGTTGTAGCTTGGGCGATCACTCGCCAGCACCCTCCCCTTGCGATCAAGAATCCGGCCCCGAATCGTCGGCGTCCACTGATGCCGAACCAGCCGCTCCTCCGCCTTCGCAAGGTTCCCCGCCTGATCAGTGAGCGTCAGCCGCGCGAGCTGCGCCACCACACCCGCCAAGGGAACGCCCATGGCGAGCAGCAGCAGCAAAAGCCGCCGATGGAACATGCTGGGGATGAGCTCGGTGATCCGCATGACGACCGTCCATGGTCCTGTCCGCCCGAAACTGACTCGGGCGACTGTAGGGGGCATCGCCGTCCGGGCTCCGCCCCCGCCACCAGATACCCGCCGCGGGGCCTATCGCACCACCCGAACCCGCCGCCGTCTGATCGCCCCGACCCCCGCCATCCCGACCGCCGCGAGCAATCCGCCCGGCCCAGGGACCGGGATCCCGCTGATCGAGGTATCCGGAACCTGGGCGTTCCCATCGGAGATAAAAGCGATCGTGTTCTGTGCCGCGGCAGCTCCCCAGAAGTACACCCTGAACTCCGCGGTCTGCCCTGGGAACACGATCGCATTCCCGGGCAGATTGCCGAGCAGAATGTCCACCCGGCTCGCGGGCGGCCCCATCGAAGCCGGCGCGTGCAGCGCGAAGGGTGCCTGGTCCGGGAGGAACGCCCACACCTGGTACTGCATCCCGGTCGAGCCGACGCCGGCACTCCCGCACGTCGCGCGAAACTCGGTGACCGCGTACTCCGCCCCCGCCGAAGGACTCAGCGTGAAACCAAACCGAACGTAGTCGTTGTTCGCGAGCGAGAGACTCGGAGTCGTTGCCACCCCGGTCGCGGCGAACTGATTGAACCCGCCCGCAAGACCAAGCCCCGCGCCTCGAACCGCCGGGAGTGCCGTTGTCGCAAACCCCCCAGCACCGTTCCACTGCGCGGCATTCCCGCTCACCCCCTGTGTGACATAGCTGGCCAGCAACTCGGCGGACGCGAAGGGAGCCAGACCAACAGACGCGCCGAACGCGATCAGCGGGATGCATTTCATGCCCAGAGCGTACGAGAAGTGGGGGAGTAAGCAACCCGTCCGAAATCCGAGCGGGCAGACTTAGCGCCGGTGCGGGGCGGATCGGAGTGCGGCCGAAGCGGCATCCGCGACGGCCCCGTCCCACCCAGTTACCCGGACCGGGCACGGAAGTAGCCCCGTACTCATGAACGGCTGCACAGTGACGGGTACGTATCCAGCGGATTATCTCGACAGCAGTCCGCTCGCGGCACCTTCACGTGAGCTCAACCCGTGCCCGCGTCGACCTTCGGCGCGGGCGTTTCGTTGTGTTGGAGCGACCCTTTCTCGTGAAACGCAGATCGCCCCGTTTCCGAGGCGATCTGCGAGCAGATGGCCAGTGCACCGTGAGACGGGTCTGGCCAGCGTCAATCACGTTCACCGGGGCATCAGCGACGCCGGCGAGCGCTCAACAGTCCAGCAAGAGCGAGCGCAACAGCGCCGCCCGGCGCGGGCACCGGATCAGCGAACACCACCGCCTGCACGTCGTTCGTGGCAAGTGAGCCCATCGCGAAGACCGAATAGGCCTCGCCAGCCGCCAGAGTCACGTTCACCGGCAACGCGAGCGTCGAACCCAGGAATACTCCAAGGCCGTACGAGCCCGCCGGTACTTCAATGTACCCCTCGGACGCGGCCGTTCCGAAGTTGACGTCGTTGAAAAGCACCGAGCCCGCCGTTCCGCTGAGGTTCAACGCAATGTCCACCTGCGGAACATCGGGAGCTGCGTGAACGAAACGAACGCGAGCGTTCCCGGCGGCAGGGGCAACGTTGTTGTCCACAAGCAGGAGCGGCGACAGTGAAGTGGCGAATCCAATCGCCGCGACGCTGTAGTTCACGTTGCCGTCAAGCGGGACGCCCGTGGCCGACAGTGCGACGGTGTTCGAGTTTGCCGGAGTGACGCGGAAGTCATACAGGCCGCTCGCCAGCCCGACGTATCCAGTGGCCTGCGTGAATCCCAGTCCCCCAATCGCGGGCGAGCCATCTGGGGCTTCGTTGACGTACACATCCACGGCGGGAGTGTTGGGCGACGCGTGAATCACGCGAACCCCGGCGTGGGCGGCGCCGACCGTGAACAGAATGACAGCAGACGCGGAGAGAGCGCTACGGACCATACGAAACTCCTCAAACCCACGAGCTATGTGCGATTTGCCGGGAGAAAACTCGCGACGAGAGAGAGTCGACACGAGTCCGGCACCTCGCCTTTCGTCAATACGCGGGTTCTCGGATGCATCTGAACTTCGATGTTTTTCACAATGATTCAGAGTGGTTTCGCCAACGCGAAATTCTGCAAATCAACCGCGAGTTTTGTTTGCACTTTCCAAACCCTGGCGCACACTGGCAGGACAACGAAGCACGCGCGACATGTCAGGCTCGGCGGCGGTTCTTCCAGGATACTTCGGTCCGGATCATGCTCGCGAGGTGCAGCGGACTGACGATCGAACTTCAATCGACCACGCCTGACGCGCGACGAGGCTGCTGCGGTACCACTCGCTCGGATCGCTATGAGAACGACTCCCGAGCTTTTCAGATGGGTGACTTCCTTCACCGATCCGCGAGGGACCTGTACGAACGTCTACGAGTTGTGACCCGGCGAGAAGAAACTCTTCGGCACCGAGACGCTCGTGGATCGGCGGGGGATTCCAGAACCGACTTGGAACTACGGTGACTGGAATGCCTACGTCGGCTTGCTCAAGAACGGAATGCGAGGAGATCCCGTCCCCCAAAGTCCAGACGTCAAGCGGCATGTGGGTCGCGCTTTGGGGTGGGTACTGGAACCAGATCAGACACCCAGCTTTCGAGCAATCGCCTGTCTCGGGACGGCAGCTCGGAACTTCATGATCGACATGCTCGAACCGGGTCGTCGTACCGCCGCATCGCTCATGCAGGGCGTGGGTTCGAGCGTCCGATTCGGTCGGTTCTACGCCACCCACCTCATGCACCCTGGACGGCGCGACATGGGAAAGGGGGGGGTGTGGTCTGGCCGCATGGCCGAGCTGGCGGAAGGTGGCCATAGACTGCGGCTCTCCGTTGTTGCCGCCACCTTGGAGTTGGAGCAGGCAGTAGAGTCGAACCGCCCCGACTCCCATTCATGCCTCGGCCTCGGATACTCCAACGGTCACCCGCCATGCGTTCCGCTGGCAGACCGACTTGCCTCCCACTGCACCGGAATGGGCCGTGAACGCCGCGGTCCAAAAACGAAAGAAGCCCTGCTTTCGCAGAGCTTCATTTCAAACGAGGCGGACGGGACTCGAACCCGCAACCACCGGATCGACAGAACTCGGAGGACGAGGAACTGCCCCCTCCCACGTCGCGGCGACCGCGTTGTTGGGAGCACCAGCGGACATTTGCGGCGTGGGTCATCCCCCAGTCTGGCTCGGTTCCGGTCCCGGTCAGGACGCGCGATGGGACGCAACGGAGGTCCAACCGGCGGTCTCGCTCACTTGGGTGCGTCAGCAGGCTCGGGCTGGTTCAAGCGTGCCGCGGCCTGTGCTTCCAACCCTCTGCGAAGCGCGACCTGAAGCGCCGTGCGGCGGTCGAGCGGGTTGAGCGATTGGTCGGCATTGATGCGCTCGGCAACCCGGGCGGCATCCTTCATTTCATCGAACAGCCGCTCCACCATGGGTGCTACCCGGGTCATCGACTGCTTGCGATTCTCGCGGGCCTGCACGCGGGTTCGCACGGGGACCGGCTCCCATATGCGCACGGTAAAGTCGCCGGAACCGGAGACCAGCCGCTCGCCGGTCGCGTCCCAGTCCACGTCGCCGATGTGGCCTTCGTGACCGGCGAACACGCCGACCTGTTCATACGTGGCGGCGTTCCAGACGCGGACCTTGCGGTCTACGCCCGCGCTGGCGATTCGCGTGCCATCGGGGCTGAAGGCGATGGAGAGAATCTGCATGGCGTGACCGGAGAGGGAAGCAAGGAGTGCGCCAGACGCGGCATCGAAGACTCGCAGCACCCCATCGACATCGCCCGTGGCGAAGCGCGTGCCATCGGAGTTGAAAGAAATGGCGTACTGGCCCTCGGGAATGCCGTCGATTTCGCGGACGGTCTGAAGTGTCATCGCGTCGATCACGAGAACCGTCTGCGGGCGATCCGCTTTCTGACTCACCCCTCCCCACGTGAGCGGTACGGCCGCAATCGTCCCGCTGGTGGGGCCGCGGCCGAACTTCCAACTGCACTTTGAGTCGAGTTCTTTCGATCGCAAAAGTGCGCCAGTCTGGGTGTCGAATGTGTGCAGGCGGAATCGGTCTTCGAACGGCGTGTCCGCCGCGATGACCGATCGGTCGTCCGCAGCGAACGCCATCCAGCGCACAGCGCGCAGCATGCTCGGTGTCGCGACGACCTGTCCGGTGCTCAGATCGAGCGTTTCAATGCGGCCAACCGGAGTGTCCTTTCCACGGAAGACGGCCTGTTCGGTCGCGTTCTGGTTCGTAATGCCAATACTCACTCGCCTGCCATCGTCGGAGAGCGCGAGCGCGAAGGCGATATCGCCCAGGCGACCCGCATGGACGGCTACTTCATCGCCCGAATCCGCATCCCACACACGAACAATGCCCGGAGAGCCGTCGGCGCCCTCCCAACTCGCGGAAGCGATCAACCCCGCGTCACTCTTCACCCAGCGCGCTCTTGACACGATGCTCTTGTGGCCGCGCAAAACAGAAGTGCTCTCGGCGCCGATGTTCCAGAATCGGACCGTGCCGTCCAACTCGTGTCCAGCCACCGTCTGCCCGTCGGGCAGGAACATGAGTCGGTAGGGATCGAGCGTGTCGCTCGCATAGGTTCCCAGCAAACGTCCGGAGGCACGCTCCCAGATGCGGATGGCGCGATCCAGCGCGATCGTCGCGACCAGCGATGCATCCGGCGAGAAGCACGCCCTCCCGACCCTGAACGGGTGCGGAAGCACGATCGAGCAGGGAGGGCGTGCGCCAAGGTCCCAGATGCGCGCGGTGGCATCGTCGGCGGAGGACGCGAGGTATCGGTTGTCGGCCGAGAACGCCGCGTGACAGATCACGCCCGAATGGCCGTCGAGAACGACCAGCGGCGTGAGCGAGCGGGTGTCACGCACGGTCATCCTCCAAAGCGGGGCGGCTCTCGCTGCATCGACGATCATCGTGGTGTCCGAACTGCACGCCAGCACATACGGCACATGTTGCGTCGGCACCTCGCGCAGGACTTTTCCCGTGGCGATGTCGATACTCCGGACGTGATCGGCGGTGTACGTGTAGATACGAGCGCCATCGGCGCCCGCGATCGCCTCCACAAACCCCGGATCGGAACTGGCGATGTCCATGTGCGCGATCCGCAGACCTGTTGACAGGTCCCACGAGTCCACCGGGATTCCTTTCGAGGCGGGAAAGCGGGTGTGCGAGACTGACCACATGCGGCTGCCGTCGGTTGAAATCGTCGCCCAACTGGCGTCCTGCCCCGGATCCTGAAAGGGCGTTGGAAAAGACTGAAGCAATCGTCCGGTCTGCACATCCCAACGCTGCGCACAGAAATCACCTATGCCGTCGAGCGTGAAAAAGGAGCGACCATCCGGGTGCATCAGCAGATTGCCGAGTCCATTGGTCGCCGGCGGGGGAGCGACACGCACCGTCCGAACCGACGTGTCCAGACGCGCGTGCAGCACGCGCCACTCCCATCCCCGGAGCGATTCGGGCGCGGCATCGAGCGAGGCGCGTGCAGCGGAGAACTGCACCGCGTTCATGGCTGTGGAGGCGGAAATGAGGTTGGCCGCGTACGCATTCCGGGTGGCGGCGACCTCGGCGGTGCGGGCCTGGGTCGCGTTCTCATCGGCCCGGTCTTTCTCCTTCACCGCGACCTTCCGCTGCCGCTCGGCGTTGAAGAACCCCAGCGATGTGCCGATCAATCCGGCAATGAGCGCCAGCGCCAGCAGCAATCCGGCGACCACCGGTCCTTTGTTGCGGCGCACGAACTTGCGGACCAGATACGTGCGGCTCGGTGGAACTGCTAGGACGGCGTGGCCGGTCAGATAGCGCTGGATGTCCGCCGCCATCGAACCGGCCGAATCGTAGCGACGCGCGCGATCCTTCTCGATCGCCTTCATCACGATCCAGTCCAGTTCGCCCGCGATCGTGCTCGTGAGCTTGGTCGCCGGCATCGAGCGCTGCTGGGCCACTGAGTCCAGCGTTTCCGGCTTGGTCAATACGCGCGTGCTGGGCTTGGGCGGGTCCTCCTCGCGGATGATCCGCTGCATCTCGCCAAACGCGGCCGAGCGCAGCCGCTTGGAATCGAACGGCGTCGCTCCCGTCAACAGCTCGTACAGCAGCACGCCTACGGCGTACACATCCGTCCGCGTGTCCGCATCCTCGGCGCTCTGTCCCGCCTGCTCGGGGCTCATGTATTCGGGAGTGCCGATCATTTGTCGGAACTCGGTGAAGACGGTCTTCTCGGTGAGTCGAGCGGAGGTCGCCTTAGCAATGCCGAAGTCGATGATCTTGGGCAGGGGCTTGTCACCCTCGATGGTGCTCAGGAGCACGTTGCTGGGTTTGATATCGCGGTGAATCACGCCGCGCTGGTGGGCGTGCTGCAGCGCACCGCACACCTGCGAGACGAGCGCCAGCCGCTCGTGGATCGAGAGCTTCTTCTGGTCGCAGTACTCCGTGATCGGCAGCCCTCGCACCAACTCCATCACGAAGTACGGCCGCCCGGTCTCCGTCGCTCCGGCGTCAAACACCTTCGCAATGCCGGGATGATCCATCAGCGCTAGCGCCTGCCGCTCCGCCTCGAACCGCGCCACCACCTGCCTTGTGTCCATCCCCAGCTTGATGATCTTGAGCGCAACGCGCCTTCGCACCGGCCGCTCCTGCTCGGCCATGAAGACGATGCCGAAGCCCCCCTCGCCGATGCGTTCAAGGAGTCGGTAGTTGCCGATGCGATCGTTGCCTATCAAACCCACGTTGGGCACAGCCGCCGTGTGGGCTGTCGGCCGTTTGTCGTGGGCGGCGCGGATGTCGTCGGCGAGTGACTCAAACGGCAGAGGCATGTTCTCGCCCCTGAGCAGTTCATCCACCAGTGCGCGCAGCGCGTCGTCATCGCCGCACGCCCGTGCCAGCAGGTCGGCCCGCTCGACAAGCCCGAGTCCGCGTGCGGCCAGGAAGATCTCCTTGGCCCGGGCAAGCCGCTGAGTATCACGCGAATCACCCACGGGCCCCACCCTGCCCCCCACCCGGGGGCGCACCATCGCGCACCCTGCTGGCCAGCCAAGCTCGGGCAAACTGCCAGTCGGTCGTCACGGTCATCCGCGAGACGCCCAGCACACGAGCAATCTGCTCCTGTTCCATCCCTCCGAACAGGCGCATCTCCGCGACGCGGGCGGCCCGCTCATCGGCCTTGGCAAGTTCGGTGAGCAGGTCATCCAGTTCCAGCACCCTCATCTCGCGGCTGGAGTTCGCTGCCGCGCTCAGCCCGTCGATGCTGATGTCCGCCCGAGCCGCGCCCCCGCCGCGCTTGTCGGCCTTCTTGGCCCGGGAATGGTCTACCAGCACATGCCGCATGGCCTTGGAGGCCACGGCCATGAAGTGATCCCGCCCGGACCACCCCTTGTCGCTGCCGACCATCTTCATGAACGCCTCGTGGACCAGCGCCGTTGGTTGCAGCGTGTGGCCCGCGCCGCCGCGATCGAGGTAGCTCGCGGCCAGCACGCGCAGCTCGTCATACACCAGCGGCAGCAGCGCGGCCATCGAATGCTCATCGCCGGGTTGTGCGTTGGAGAGGATTTCGTTCACGGACAGTGCGCCGGGCATGGTCCCCTCCGGGTGAGTGTATCAGAAACAGGATGCGTCCCAAGACCCGTTGCTCCTGCTATCCAGAACCACGGAATCCGGCGGGATCGCGCCAAGCGAGAATGGTGCTTTGGGCAACTTTCGTGCATATTTCGGGTTTCGCGTATTCGCCTTGGCGCGGGGCCGCCCAACTCCGTGGTTCTCCGGTACGGGCGGCTGGCCACGCGACATCACGCGATGGCCGCACCGCCACGGGCACGGCGGCGTTCGCTTCGTGCCGGACGTTTCCATCGTTCTCGAATCGTTATTCAAGGAGAAGACCATGCTTCGCAAGGCACTCGTCGGAATGGCTGCGGCTCTCGCGCTGTGCGCCGGCTCGACCTCGGCCCCGGCTCAGGGGACCGCCATCACGTATCAGGGCCAGCTCAAGAACTCTGGCACGGCGGTGAACTCCGCGACCGACATGCAGTTCTCACTATGGACGCTCGCGGTTGGCGGCACACAGATCGGTTCGACCGTTACCTCTGTGGCTGTGCCTGTCGCAGAGGGCCTGTTCACAGCTCCCATCGATTTCGGCGTGAACCCGTACACCTCGAGCCAAAACCTGTTCCTCCAGGTCGCGGTCCGCAATCCGGCGGGCTCGGGGTCGTACGTGCCAATGGGCTCGCGGCAGTTGCTTACACCTTCGCCCTTCAGTCTGGCAACGCGCGGGATCAATGTGAACTCTGCCGGCGACGTCAAAGTGGCCAACGGCAACCTCGCGATTCCCGCCGGCCGGCTTATCCGCACTGACAACGGCGTGAACACCAACGGCGGCCGCCTCCACATCCAGTCCGGCAACGACGGCACGTTCGACGGCTTGTACCTCAACCCGTTCCCAGGCGGTGGCAGGGTCTACATCGGCAACGGTTCCGGTGCTGGCGAAGTGGTCGCGTACGACAGGGTCGGCATCGGTGGGGTGCCGGACAACACGCTCCACGTCCAAGGCACCCCCGCTTCGATCGGGGTCGGCCTGCCGGGGGGCGAGCGGGCGGAACTCGCCGTCGCGGTCAGTGCCGGACAGTATAGCAGCAGCGCTCAGGCCAACGAACTGGTCATGCGGAGCAGGAACGGAAACAAGATCCACTTCCAAGCCGGCACCGCAGCGGCAGGGCTGACTATTGCCAGCAACAACAACGTCGGCATCGGGACCACCACACCCGGTTCGAAGTTGTCCTTCGGCAGCTACACCGGATTCACAGTGCCCACCATCGTCCTCTGGGAAGACGGTGCTGGCAACGGAAAGACAGGCATCGGTATGGAAGGCGGCGCCATGAATTTCTGGGCCAACGGCACCGTAAAGGCCAAGGTCCGCAACGACGGCGTCTTCGAGGTCAAGACCCTCCAGATCAACGGCGGCTCCGACCTTGTCGAGGGCTTTGACTCTCAGACCGCCGAGCTCGAGCCCGGCACGCTCATGGTCATCGACCCCGCGCACCCCGGCCAGCTCATGCCCAGCACCAGCGCCTACGACAGCAAAGTCGCGGGCATCGTCAGCGGCGCCAACGGCGTCAACCCCGGCATCAAGATGGGCCAGGACGGCGTCATGGACGGGAAGAACCCCATCGCCATGACAGGCCGCGTCTACGTCAAGTGCTCCAACGCGAACGGCAACATTCAGCCGGGCGACCTGCTCACCACCAGCAACATCGCGGGCCACGCCATGAAAGCCACGGACTTCACCCGCGGCCAGGGAGCCGTCGTCGGCAAGGCCATGTCCGCTCTCGACAAGGACACCGGGCTGGTCCTCGTGCTCGTCAATCTCCAGTAAGTCGGCCCTTCCCGCACACATCGAACACCACTCCACAAAGGAACTTTCACCATGCGATTCTCACGCTCCACTCGGACTCGCTGCATCTTGATCACCGCCGGCGTGCTCAGCACCCTGCCCACCATGGCCCGCGCGAATCCGGAGCCCATCTCGTATGCGAGTTTGAATACCTTCGACCCGCTCAAGGCCACGCTCGATACCTGCTACGGCTCCTGCTATGCGGGGGCGTACTCCGCGTGCTACGCCGCCTGTCAGGCGACCTGGGGCACCTGCAATGCCGGCTGCGATGTCATCAGCGCCGGGTGCGACACAGTCTGTTTCTTCAGCCCCAACTCGGCCGCGTGCCTGGACTGCCTGACGGAGTTGAACAACTGCCGCACGGCGTGCAACAACACCTACGACTCCTGCATCTCGCCGTGCATCGATGCGCTCCACGACTGCCACCGCGCCTGCGTCAACACCAGCACGGCGCTCGGCTTCTACGACAACGGCAACGTCGGCATTCCGTGGTTCTGCGGGGCCCCGCGCGACTCGATCTTCCAGTTCGGAACGCTCGACTACCCCTACGCCGACCAGACCGGCTTCTACAGGGTCTTGCAGCGCTGGGATGCCAACCCCAAGACCGTCTACATCGCCTCGGGCACTCAGTTCACCGGCAGCCCCCTCGTCATCAATCATCCCACTTGGCTCGTCAACAACACCCCGTGGAACGGGCCCGTGCTCATCACGCCGTGATGCAGCAGATCGAGCGCTCGCTCACGGGTGATGACCCCTCCACCCACACCAGCAACATCGGAGGCCTCTCCATACATCCACGACAGTGCCACATCTTCGCCTCACTGAGCATCGCAGTCGCGATCTTCGCGGCATCCGCACTCGCCCAGTCCACCATCCCCTGGAGCACCATCGACTGCGGCGGCGGCGAACTCACCGGCGGCACCTACACCACCATCGCCCAGCCCGATACCACCGCCAGCGCCGCCCTAACCGGCGGCACCTTCTCCATCACCGGCGGCTTCTGGCCGGTGTCCGTCCCCATCTGCCTCGCCGACTTCAACAACTCCGGCACCGTCAGCGTGCAGGACATCTTCGACTTCCTGGCCCTCTACTTCGCCGGCTGTCCATAGCCGACAACAGCCGCTCCGGTCGCCTCGGGCCGGCCAACGCCGCCACTGCGTCCTCACCCGCCCTGAACACCAAGCGACCGGCCCAAGCACTTCAACGTGCTCGGCGCCGGTCGCTGTGTTTCCGAAGCGAGCCTGATTGAGAGGACCACCGGATTGTTGCGCCGGTACTCCACTTCACAGACCACTGGAAACGCCGCGTTTCCGAGGCGATCACCGATTCAAACAGCTCAATGCGTCTCCACTGCGTCTTGACTCAGACGCTACTGAGACAACTTGGAGCTATCGGTCAATGAAAAGAGCCCTGCAATGCAGGGCTCTTTCAAGCGAGGCGGACGGGACTCGAACCCGCAACCACCGGATCGACAGTCCGGTACTCTAACCAATTGAGCTACCGCCCCGTTGTCTGCCACCGTCGGTTTCCCGCCGGTGCCCCCGTGTCGCGCGGGGGAAGAGAATGTATTCACCAGACGCCAACAGTCAAGTCCGATCGCGAGCACTTGTGCACGCTCACGGGCCGACGATCGCCCCATTCTCGGGCCTTACTTCGCCGGCGTCTTCAACTCGATCCGCGTCGGGTCCTGAAGGCCGAACGGGCTGCCGTCCTTGCCGACCTTGGTCGCGGCGGTCCACATCACGGCGCACGCCGCGATCAGGAACCCCGTCGCGAACACCGCGAGGGCTGTGTACACGTCCGGGCTCGAGCCCCGACGCATCTTCGCACCTGGCATCTGCATGCCGAACTGGCTCATGGGTAACTCCGTTCTTGGTGGGAAGTGGGGGGCTTACTGGAAGCGGCTCTGGATCTTGTCGCCGGCCTCGGTCTTCTTGCCGGTGTTCAGATCGTCAAACTTCGCCACGGAGTGCTTCAGGTCCGTCGAGATCACGACCAGGTTGCCGATGAACTCGCCGTTGCGGTGCACACCGAAACGCATGTTCTTCGCCACGCGATCGTTGCTCCCGATGTTGATCTTCACAAGCGTCCCGCCCGTGGCGGTGTCCTGGGCGACCTCATCAACCGCGCCGTAGATGATCGGCCCGGCGTACGTGAAGGGCTGCGAGCCCGCGGTCGTCGTCTCACCACCCGAACGAGCCACTTCCGACGAGCGGCGGAACTCGGTGAGCTCCTCCTGCAACGCGCGGTAGTTCTGCTCCAGAACTTCCTTCTGGCTCTCGAGGTCGCTCATCCGGTCTTCCATGTCCAGCGCGGCCTTCCGGCTGTTGAACTCGCTCGTCCGAAGCTTGCGAACCTCGTCCGTGTACGACGAGATCAGCGAGGCCTGCGTCTTCACCGTCTCGCCAAGCTCCGCGATCTTCGACTCGATCGCCTGACGGGCCGCCTCGGCCCGGCTCTTGTCCGCTTCCAGCTGAACCTTCTCGTTCTTCAGCTCAACCAGCTGGCCTTCCAGCTCCGCGTTCCGGCGGCTCAGCTCCGCACCAGTCGCGTTCTCCGTGATCTGCCCGCTGCTCAGCTTCGCCTGCAGCTCGCCGATCTTCGCATCCTGCGACTGGCTCAACGCCTGCAGCGACGTGTAGTTCGACAACACCCGATCCGTGTTCACCGCGTACGCGATCACGAGGGACGAAAGGGCCACGCTCAGCAACGCGGCGATGACGATGAAGGTCTTGGTCAGGACGTGCACGCTTCGGCTCCTCTGTGGGGGACTCGGGGCCCCTCTCGCTCAACTACCTTCCAACGCCGCAATCCTCGCGGCATCGGAGAAAACTCCATTCGCTCGGGCCCGACACTCGGTTCGGACCATCACCCAAAGGTCGTTCCAATCGCCCCGGTTCCCCGAAGCTCAACTTCCCGACCCGTGGAGGGCAACAGCATAGCGACTCTCGCGACCGTTTGCACAACTCCACGCCCCGCCCAACTGTACCAAACAAAATACTACTTGTCCAGCGCCCGCAAAATCCCATCCGCCGCCGCCACCCGGACCATCGCCTCCGGGTCTACCAGCATCTCCGCCAGCCGGTTCAACCCGTAGTTCCCACCCATCATCCCGTACGCGTGCGCCACCTGCGCCCGGACCGGCCCCTCCGCCGACCCCGCGTACTGGTCCGGGATGAACTGGCCCCCCTTCAGCCCCATCGCCATCAGCGACGCCGCCACCGCCAGCCGAACCTCCGCCGGGTGCATGTTCCCCTGCTGATCCTTGTGCTCCGACAAATACACCAACTGATCGATCGACTTCCGGTCATTCACCTGCCCCAGGATCTGCGCCGCCAATGCCGCGGCCTCCAGTTCCTCCGGCCTGCTCGGATACAACGCCGCCCGCACCCCGGTCCGCTGCTCGTCGTCCCCCAGCTTGATCAACGCCTCCGCCACCTGCAACTGAAAGATCTTCGCCTGCTCCGGCGTCGCGTTCGCCGGCGTCTCCCGCATCGCCTGCCGAAGCAGCGGCTTGCTCGTCGTGTTCCGCAACTCGCCCAGAATGAACGCCGCCTGGCTCCGCGCCGCGATCGATCCATCCGTCAGCAGCGTGTCCGCCAGCGGCGTCTGATCCACCGGCCGGTTGTTCACCGCCAACGCGAAAATCGCGCTGATCCGCACGAACACCGACGAATCATCCAGCAGCGACCGCGTCCGCTCCGCCAGATCCTTGATCTTCCCCTTCCCCACCGTCATCGCCGACACCGCACGCACCCCGGTGTTCGGATCCGTCAGCCCACGCTCGATCACGCTCCGCAGCCGCGACGGTGAGCGCCCCGCGGCTTCCACCGCATTCGCCCGCACCACAGGATCCGCGGCCCGCGCCAGTTCTTCGATTGTCGCAATCGCCTGCTCACGCAGCGACGACGCAACCACGGGCCGCGAATAGTCTGCCCCCTGCGTGCCGCCCTGCGCCCCATTCTGCGCCGGCGAGCCCTGCTTCTGCCCAGCCGGCGGAGACTTCGTTCCAGTCTCCCCCTGCTGTTTCGCGGCACACCCCGCATAGAACAGCGTGCCGAGGGAGAGCGCGATCGTGCCGACAATCCTGGTGTTCATCGCCTGAAGTCCTCACGCCGCCCGGTCCTGAGCGGTTGCCCCGACAGTATCCTACAAACCGCACGCCTTTGCACGCCGACAGCCTACGACGCCCATCACCCCCAACGCCCCGAGGCTGATCCACCCCCAGGCGTCCCCCACCCGCGCGTACACCGTCGCCCCCTCGACCACCGGCACTTCCGCAGTCAGTACGCCCGCGACGCGAGCCTGTTCGTCCCCACCGACCGCGCCCGCCCCGTCCGTGCCCGACCGCTCCACCCGCCCCAGCGTGTCGATCTGCGCCGAAAGCCCCGTGTTCGCGGCCCGCACGCCCGGGGTGCCAAGTTCCAGGCACCGCCACCGCGCCGCCTGCAGGTGCTGCAGCCGCATCGCATCGAAATCCGTGAACCACCCGTCGTTCGTGACGAACGCGATCACATCCGCCCGCCGCGTCGACCCGCTGAACACCAACTTGCGCACCACCGACGCATCCGTGCTCTCAAAGCAGATCGGCGTCACCACCCGCACCGGCAGCGTCCCGTTCGCGTCCCGCACTTCAAGCACCGTGTTCTTCCGCCCGGACTTCAAGTCAAACGCCATCCCCGTCGCGCCGATGTTCAGCAGCATCCGCTGCAGCCTCGGCACGCGATGGATGTACGGCATGATCTCCCCGAACGGCGTCAAGTGAATCTTGTCGTACCGCTCGCCCACCTTCCCGCGATCCACCACGAACACGCTGTTGAACCGGCCGTTGTTCGCGAAATCAAGCCCCTCCGGCGTCTCCGAAACCGTGAGCCCCTCGACCGCCTCGTCCCCGACGAGCATCGGCACCCCGGTCTCCTCCTGCAGCCTCACAAGATCCTTCGCAAAGAACGTCGCGGGGATCTCCCGCCCGTCCTCCGTCCGGAACACCACCCCGTGCGCATCGAGCGTTTCACACGCCCCCGGCGAAATCGAAAACCCCGGCACCATCGTCTCCGGCCACACGATGAACCCCGGCTGCGTCTCCGCCGCTTCGAGCGCGAGCGCCCGCATGTCGCGCCAGCTCTCGAGTTGCATCTCCGTCGTCCACCGAATCTTGTTGCTCTGCGGCAGATTCGTCTGCAGCATCGCCACCCGCACGGTTCGCGCCCTCTCCGGCTCGCGGTCGATCATCGCCGCGCACACGCCCCACACCGCGAGCGCCCCGATCACCGCCGCCAGGCCGCTCCGCCTCGCACCGTGTACCGCCGCCACCAACCCCGCACCCAGCAGCGCCACCAAGAACGTCACGAAGTACACGCCCCCAAACGCCGCCGGCGACGCCGCGGGCCACCACTCAATCAACGGATGACTCGCGAACGCCCACGGATACCCGTCGAACGTCACCTCACCCCGAAAGAAGTCCGCCCCCGTCCACGCCAACGCAAACACCAGCGGCTGCAGGCCCCGAGGCAGCCGCGCCGACGCCCGCGCGCCCACCCACACCGCAAGCCCCGAAAGCACCGTCACCAGCATGCACAGCGGCAGATACCCCGCCACCGTCACCGGGATCGTCCACAGATGCGTCGCCAGCCAGAACGGCAGCAGCCCCAGCAGCGACGCCAGAATCTGCCGCTTCTTCGCCTGTTCCAGTATCCGCACCGCGAGCGCCACCGGTACCAGCGACACAAACGCCAGCGGCCACAGATTCCCCGGCGGCAACGCGAGCCATAACAGCGCCGAATGTGCGAGCAAACACAGCCCCGCGCGGAGCGCAAGTCTCGGGCCTCGAACAGTCGTCTTCAACTCAGGCGTGGGTGCGGTCACTTCCCAGTGTAGTCGATGATCCGCGCGATCTCGGTCCGCAGATTCTGCCTCGACACCACCTTGTCAACCAGCCCGCTCTTCAGCAGGAACTCCGACCGCTGGAACCCCTCCGGCAACTCCTGCCGGATCGTCTGCTGGATCACCCGCGGCCCCGCAAACCCGATCAACGCCTCCGGCTCCGCCAGGATCACGTCCCCCAGCATCGCAAACGACGCCGTCACGCCACCCGTCGTCGGATCCGTCAACACGGAGATAAACAGCCCGCCCGCGTCGTCGTACCGCGCGAGCGCCGCCGAGGTCTTCGCCATCTGCATCAGCGACAGCCCCGACTCCTGCATCCGCGCGCCGCCCGAGCAGCTCACGATGATCAACGGCAGGTTCGTCCGCGTCGCCTCTTCGATCCCACGCGTAATCGTCTCGCCCACCACCGAACCCATCGACCCCATCATGAACGTCAGGTCCAGGCAGCACACCATCGCCTCGCGGCCCTTGATGAACATCCGCCCCGCCTTGATCGCGTCCACAGCCCCCGTCTTGATCTGCTCCGCCAGCAACCGATCCTTGTACCCCTTCAAATCCCTGAAGTTCAGCGGATCCGTCGGCGAGAGCCCCGTGAACATCTCCACGAACGAATCCGGGTCCGCCAGCTGCCGCACCCGCTCCATCGCCGAAATCCGGTGGTGGTACGAGCACTCCGGGCACACGTGCAGGTTCGCCTCGAGATGCCGGCGATACACCATCTTCTCGCAGCTCGGGCACCGCAGCCAAAGCCCTTCCGGGATCGCCGCGCGACGCTGGGGCCGAACTTCGTTCCACGTCCGTGCGGATTCAGAGGTTTGCTTCGCCATGCTCAATAACCCTTCACTCAAGCTCTCGCCCGCGTAGCCGTCCGGGGCGCGACGGGGAGATCCTTCAGTTTACTCGATTCAACCAACACCGCCGCGACAAGTTGCTCCCCACCAGTTGTGCCGTCTTCCCCGCTCCCGGTTTCAGGCTCCAGCAGCTTCCACAAATCCGCCAACGCCCGACTCTCCGCCCAACACCGCAGCAGCCCCCACGCCAGCGGTCTCACCACCACCGCCACATGCTGCGCATCCGACGCAAACTTCCCCCCCAACCCAACCACCGCCCTCACCAGCCTCGCCTGCGCCGCAAGCAACGGCTCCCCCTCCGGGATGCACACCGAACCCGGGTCCGTCCGCCACTCCCGGTAGCACGACCGGTACCGCTGCTCGACCTCCGTCTCCAGCATCCCCTCCCACAATCCCGCCCCCGCCTCCCTCAAATCCTCCGACGGCCTCACCCGCATCCGCCCGCCAAACGCCTTCGCCGCGGCAACGCTCGCCTGCTCCGGCCCGCACAGCACCGCCGCCAGCGTCGCCGCGTACGGCCCGCTCGCCGAACGGATCGCCGCCGCCGAAGCCTCCGGGAGCGGGAGATCCACCGAGCCGGCAATCCGACCTTGGCGGTCCCACTCCGTGGGTCCGGCGCGAACCAGCAAAAGCGACAAGAACTTAGCGTTGCCCATGCGTGCCAGACGGGCCGAAAGCCGCTCCCGCCAAGCGTCAGCAGTCTAGCAGGCATCGCCCTCTCCCGCCCGTCCCGACAGCCCTTCCACCGGACCCCGTCCGAAAACACCCCCCGCCTTACCCTCCAGAACGGAGCCCCGCAATTACCCCGGCTCGCTTCTCGGGCGGTTGACCAAAGATCGCCGTCGCCGCCACCATCACGTCACACCCGGCGTCCCGCACCGCCCCCGCGTTCTCCAGGCTCACGCCCCCATCCATCTGAATCCGCTGGTTCGGCCCCAACTTGTCCCGGATCGCCCGCGTCTTGAGCAGTGTCTCCGGCATGAACTTCTGCCCGGAGAACCCCGGCGTCACCGACATCACCAGAATCATGTCCGCCAGGTGCAGGTACGGGAACAGCTTCTCCGCGGGCGTCAACGGATTGATCGCGATCCCCACGTTCATCCCCGCCGCCCGCACCTTCTCCGCCAGCCGCTGCGCGCCCACCCCCTCCGTCACCTCATAGTGGAACGTGAACATGTTCGCCCCCGCCTTCGCGAACGACTCCACGAACCGCCCGGGCTCGGTCACCATCAGGTGCGCATCCAGGTACACATCCGGCAGACACCGCCGCAGCGCCCGGCACATGTCCGGCCCCATGGTCAGGTTCGGTGCAAAGTGCCCGTCCATCACATCCATATGCAGCAGGTCCGCCCCGGCCTCCACGACATGCCGAACATCCTCGCCCATGCGGGCGAAGTCGGCCGAGAGAATCGACGGGGCAATCAGGGGCAGCCGGTGTGGGCGAACAATGTCGAGCATGGGGTGTCCTCGAAACCGGAGTGTAGCGGGCGGCAACCCCCGCGACGCCGCTACGCTTGCCGCCAGAGCACACGCAAGGAGAACCAGCGATGTCCCTGATGGACGACGTGAAGGCGCGATTGGCAAAGGTCGGACAGTCCCACCTCCTCAACTTCGCACACGAACTCACTCCCCCCGCCCGCGACGCCCTCGTCAACCAGGTCGCCGCGCTCGACCTCGAGGCCCTCCCCGCGCTCATCGAGGCCTACGTCCTCAAGAAGCCCAAGTTCGAACTCCCCGCCTCCGTCGAGCCCGCGCCGTACTACTCCCACAACGACAAGTCCGCGCACGGCTCCTGGGACCGCGCCCGCTTCCGCCACGAGGGCGAACTCCTCATCCGCGCCGGAAAGGTCGCCGCCTTCGTCGTCGCCGGCGGTCAGGGCTCACGCCTCGGATACGAAGGCCCCAAGGGCTGTTTCGAAGCCGGCGTCATCAGCAACAAGAGCCTCTTCCAACTCTTCGCCGAACAACTCCTCGGTGCCAAACGCCGCTACGGCGTCGTGGTCCCCTGGTACGTCATGACCAGCCCCCTCAACCACGCGGCCACCGTCGCGTTCTTCGAGAAACACGACTTCTTCGGCCTCGCCAAGCAAGACGTCCTCTTCTTCCCCCAGGGCGTCATGCCCAGCCTCGACATCAACTCCGGCAAGGTCCTCCTCGCCTCCAAATCCGAAGTCGCCACCAACCCCGACGGCCACGGCGGCGCCATCCGCGCCCTCGTCCTCTCCGGCGCCGTCGCCGACATGAAGCGTCGCGGCATCGAACACGTCTCCTACTTCCAGGTCGACAACCCCCACGTCCGCATCCTCGACCCTGTCTTCATCGGCCTCCACGCCGCCGCCCCCGACTCCTCCGCCGAAATGTCCAGCAAGATGATCCCCAAGGTCGCCCCCGAGGAAAAGGTCGGCGTCTTCTGCAAGGTCAACGGCAAGGTCGAAGTCATCGAATACTCCGACCTCCCCATGGACCTTCAAAAGCAACGCCTCCCCGACGGCTCCATCCGCTTCATCGCCGGCTCTATCGCCATCCACATGATCGCCGTCGAGTTCATCGAACGCCTCGCCAACGACCCCCGCTTCGCACTTCCCTACCACCGCGCCGAAAAGAAAATCCCCTGCGTCGACCCCGCCTCCGGCGCGTCCATCAACCCCGCGGCCAACAACGGCGTCAAACTCGAACGCTTCGTCTTCGACGCCCTCGCCATGTGCAAAGGCTCCATCGTCTTCGAAACCGACCGCGTCGAAGAGTTCGCCCCCATCAAGAACGCCACCGGCGTCGATAGCGTCGAAAGCTGCCGCCTCCTCCAAACCGAACGCGGCGCACGCTGGCTCGAAAAACGCGGCTCCCGCGTCGCCCGCCGCCCCGACGGCTCCCCCGACTGCGTCATCGAGATCGGCCCCCTCACCGCCACAGAGCCCGCAGAGATCCCCGCCGCGGTCCTCCCCGGCAGCGTCGGCGCCAACGCCAAGCTGAGCCTCTAGTTCATGCCCGATTTCAGCCAGTTCCCCAGATCGCTCGCCGAACGCACACGCAGCGCGCGATTCGGCGACGTCCCCGCGCTCATCGCCCACCCCGATTGGTCCAACCCGGCCCCCGTCGTCCTCTGGCTCCACGGCCGAACCGTGAGCAAGGAGATCGACTCCGGCCGCTACCTCCGCCTCATCCGCGCCGGGATCGCCGTTTGCGCGATCGACCTCCCGGGCCACGGCGAACGCTACGACGCCGACCTCCAAAGCCCCAAGCGCACCCTCGAACTCCTCGCCAAGACGGTGGGGGAGTTCGACCACATCATCGCCTCGCTCAACGCCCCCGATTTCGAAAAGGTCCTCGACACCTCCCGCCTCGCCGTCGGTGGCATGTCCGCCGGCGGCATGGCAACACTCCGCCGCCTCTGCGACCCGCACCCATTCACCTGCGCCGCCATCGAAGCCTCCACCGGTTGGCTCGAAGGCCTCTACTCCACCTCCCAGTCCGCACCCGGCGCCGTCACCCGCGCTCCCTGGGCCGTCACCCACGACCCGGCCCGCGTCCGCACGCTCGACCCCATCCGCCACCTCGCCTCCTTCCGCCCCATCCCTCTCCTCTCCCTCCACAGCGAGGCCGACGAAATCGTCCCCTACCCCGGCATGCGCCACTTCCTCTCCACCCTCCGCTCCCACTACGCCTCCCTCTCCGCCGACCCCTCCCTCATCACCGCCGTCTCCTGGCCCCGCACCGGCGCACCCGGCGAACACGCCGGCTTCGGCCGCGCCGCCAACGACGCCAAGAACACCCTCGTCGCCTTCTACGAACGACACCTCGCCCCCGCACGCCCCTCGGGAGAGTTCTGACATGCGCGACCTCTACCCGCTCCGCGGCATCCCCGGCCAGAAGCAAATCTGGTCCTGGATCTCCTTCGACGTCGCCAACCAGTCCTTCACCCTCATCATCAACACCCTCCTCTTCTCCAAGTTCTTCATGGAGGTCGTCCTCGAACCCGGCGCCTCCCACCCCAACACCAAGTGGTCCCTCGTCTTCACCATCAGCATGCTCCTCACGGTCGTCGCCTCGCCCCTCGCGGGCGCAGTCGCCGACGACCGCGCATGGAAGAAGCTCGCCCTCCTCATCACCGGCTTCGGCTGCGCACTCCTCACCTGCGCGCTCGGCTTCATCGGCCCCGGCGACCTCTGGCTCGCCGTGCTCATCTACATCCCCGCAAACTTCTTCTTCAACCTCGGTGAGAACTTCCTCGCCTCGTTCCTCCCCGAACTCGGCAAACGCGAAGACTTCGGCAGACTCTCCGGCTTCTCCTGGGGCGTCGCCTACACCGCCGCCCTCCTCCTCCTCGTCATCACCGTCATCGCGATGAAGGCCTTCCACCTCGAACCCGTCGAGAAGTGGCGTCCCCTCTTCATCTTCGCGGGCCTCTGGTTCCTCCTCTTCGCCATTCCCACCATGATCTTCCTCAAGGAACGCCCCGCCCCCGCCCACGCACCATCAAACGTCCTCACCGTCGGCTTCGTCCGCCTCGCCGCGACCCTCCGCGAAATCCGCAACCACCGCGATATCGCCATCCTGCTCATCGCCTCCTTCTTCTACGGCATCGCGATGCAGGTCGTCATCGCCTTCGCGTCCAAAATCGCCACCGACTACGGCTTCTCCTCCACCGGAATGGTCCTCTTCGTCGCCGTCATCACCGTCTCCGGCATCATCGGCACCCTCGTTCCCACCCTCTGGCAGGACAAAGTCGGCCACCGAAACACCACCGTCTTCCTCCTCCTCGTCTGGATCATGGTCTGCCTCTTCTTCGCGTACTACACCTACGCACGCAACCACGCCCCCGACCCCGCGGCATACCCCACCTGGCCCCTCTGGCTCCTCGGCAACATGATCGGCTTCGGCCTCGGCTCACTCGGCGCCGCCAACCGCGCCTTCGTCGGTTTCCTCACCCCTCCCGACCGCACCGCCGAGTTCTTCGGCCTCTGGGGCCTCGTCTTCAAACTCGCCGCCGTCGGCACCATCCCCTTCGCCGCCGCGCGCGACCGCCTCGGCGACCCCGCCTCGTTCCTCCTCCTCGCCGGCTTCCTCGTGATCGGCCTTACGCTCACCTTCGCCGTCCGCGAAAAGCCCAACTAACGCCCCATCGCCCCGCACCGCCCGCCGCAACACGACGTCGCCACCGCCTGCCCCGACGGTCCCCCCAACGCCGCGCACGCCGCCTCACACCCAATTGCCCTCCACGATTCAATCTGAATCCACGGCGCCGCATACTCCGACCTCACCACCTCGTCGCGGCAGAGATCCGTGCTCAGGTACTTCTTGTTGCTGTCCGCAAACACAGTCACCACCGTCGCATCATCGCCCAACTCATCGAGCAAGCGGTCCGCGCCCACAAAGTTCGCGCCCGACGAAATCCCCACCGCCAGCCCCGTTCGCCCCAGCATCTGCGACATCAGAATCGCATCCCCATCCCACACATCCACGATCGGGCTCAACTCCTCCAGCTTCACGATGCTCGGAATGAACTCGTCTGAAATCCCCTGAATCCGATGGTGCCCCTCTTTCCTCCCCGTCCGCAGCGTCGGTGAGTTCGCCGGCTCCAACGGATGCACCCGCACCCCCGGCCACTGCCGCCGCAATGCCCGCCCCACGCCCATCACCGTTCCCCCCGTCCCAACCCCCGCGACAAACGCGTCCGCCCTCAACCCCAGCGACCGCAGCTGCGCGATGATCTCCGGCCCAGTCGAAATCTCGTGCGCCTCACAGTTCGCCGGATTGTCGAACTGGTGCGGCAGAAACACATTCCCGTTCTCCCTCGCAAACACATCCGCCAACTCGATGCTCCCGCGGAACCCCCCTTGCTCGCGCGACACCGGAACCACCTCAGCCCCAAACGACAGAATCAACGCGACCCGCTCCCGGCTCATCCAGTCCGGCATAAAGATCCGCACCGGGTGCCCCAGCGCACGCCCCATCGCCGCGAACGAAATCCCCGTGTTCCCGCTCGTCGCCTCCGCGATCACATCCCCCGGCCTTAGCGCCCCGCCCGCGATCGCCCGCGTCAGGATCCAGAACGCCATCCGATCCTTCGTGCTCCCCGTCATGTTCTTCTGCTCGTACTTCGCGTACACCCGCCGCGGCTTCCCGCGCGACCGGTAGCGAATCTCCAGAAGCGGAGTCCGCCCAACCATCGCCGCCAATCCCGCCGTCGTGCACGCCTGAGCTTGGGTTTGCATAGTGGACAAGTATATCGGCTAATGCCCGAGGTCGCCCGCCAACGGTCCCCTCAAACCCCCGCCCCGCACTCCGGACACACCGCCCCCTCCCCCAACCCCGCACGCGGATACCCGCACCGCACGCAGCAGTTCCGCCGCACAGCGCCAACCAGCCCCGGATACCCCAGCCCCGCCCCGATCGCCCCCAGCAGCGGAGCCACCGGCCACACCCTGTACTCCCACCGCCCCTCCCCCATCGGCCAGCGCAGGTAAACCCCATCCCATCGCCACCACCACCGCGCCCCCACGTTCCGCGCCCTTCCGTCGACGCGGCCGTCGCCTCTGCCACACGGATCAACCCCCCCGCTGACCTCCCTCAAAACCCTGCGCTCGCCTCTCGCCGTTGTCGCATCATGCAGCGACAGCATCACACCCTCACCCGGGGCGCTGGCTTCCCCGGTATCCCTCCTCCCAAGGCCTTCGATACAGACGGACCGCACACGAAGCGAAACCCCTCTGTGTTCGAATACAGGTTGACGAAGACAGGGCGATGCTGGTGCACCTTCGAATTCGAAAGGATTCGCGAAGTAGCTTTCTGATATCTTGCGTCCCGGGGGAGCAGGGCGAGTCGCCCGCCAACGTCCCGCGGCGCACAAGGAGCATGAACATGGCAGAGCGAGTATGGTGCGAGATCAGGCGTGACGCGGAGATCCAGACGCCCCGGCTGTGCGTCCGTTGCACCAGCCTCACGCACGACACCGTCGAAGTCGGCATCCGCTCGTACACATGGACGACCGCCTTCGGGTTCTACGGCAAGGGCAACACCAGGAAGTTCCCCGCGTGCCCCGCGTGTGCCAGCGCGATGCGGACCAGACTCCGTGTGGGAATAGTCGTCAACGCGCTCGCCATCCTGCTTCCCGTCGCCGCCGCGATCGCCTTTGTCCCCGCCGGGTCGCCGAAGTGGCACGGCCTTGCGGTCATCTGCGCCGGCTTCATCGCGGTCCACATCATCGCGGCCATCGCCCTCCTGCCGTTCCCAGTCGCGGTCAAGCTCGAGTCGACGTTGAAGGGGCTCAGGGTGGACTTCTGGAACCCGAAGTTCGGGAACATCTTCCGAATCCTGAATGAAGCCATCACGATCGACGACCAACCAAAGCGAGGTCACCAGACCGCTCCCAGCACCGGCAACCCCGCGCAGAATGTCGAGACCAAGCCGCCCCAGCCCCGTCCCGTCCCGATCCGCGAGTTGGTGCCCGACGCCGCCGCGCGAGATCGCGTGCTCTACGACTTCACGCACCGCTTTCTCCCCGCATACGCGGCAGAACGCAGGCCATCTTTCGAGCCCGTGCTGACCGGAGAGATCAAGCCCCTCGACTTCATCATCTCGCGATGGGTCATGATGGAGCAGAAGCGAGCACGCGCCGCAGGTACCGCCGCACCCTCCGGCTGGCCCGCCGAACTCGCCGCGACGAAGGTGCGAATCGGCGGCAAGCCCGCGCTGCTCGTCAAGATGCCGCCCCCGGAACAACCGACGCACGCATACCTCGTCGCAATCGTGCTCGAAGACCCGGGATCCGCAGAGCCGCCGATGCCCATGACGTTCACCCTCGAACACACAAGCGCCGATCCCTCGGGCGCCACCGGGGTCGTCTGCATGTGGCGAGACTCTCAGCATCTCAACTCAGGCGGGAGAGTCAAGGTCTCAACCGACGCGTTCATCCGGGCGTGCGAATCCTGGATGACCAAGCAACCCGCGTGACCGAGGCTCCGGCATCGCACCACGAACCGCCTCTCATCCGCGCTCAGTCGACGAATCGCAGGAGCCTTACGGTCGAGTCTCCGCGATCGCACAACGAGCCGATCTGTTGGACGATCTTCGTGCTGTCCTCCGAGTTGATACGGCCCAGCACCTGCTTCGCCGTATCAAACTCTCCCAGTTCCCGCAACGCCTCGGCCATCATGATGGCGTCGTCGGGGTCTTCCTCGCCCCAGATCGTCATGAGAACCCGCAGGTTCTTCCTCCAGGGACCATCATCGTGCGCACCGCCAGCCACGCCATTCGCAGGGAGTTCACGGAAAGCGTCGTTCCTTCGCCACCACGCAAGGGTTCGCAGTGCCTTTTCCTGCTCCGGATCCCGCGCAAGGCCCGCCTCAAGGGCTCGAAAGTACTCGGCTTCGTTTGGCTCCTCAACGGGTGCCGCCTCGGCCCACTTTCGATCCCCCTCTCCACCCATACCTTCCCGCGGAGCAGAGCCGACCTCCTTCGCGTCCGCAAGCCAATAGCAGTCCCCACAGTGCCGGCACCTCACAACCACCGGTGGACGCGGCAACATCGGTGCGATCATCTTGCCGTCCGTCCAGACGCGAGCGCCAAACGTGTTTCCAGAAAACAACGTGAGGTGCCGTCCCACACCGTCGCACGTGGGGCAAGAAACGATCCGATCCGGACCAGGCGTCATATCACAAACCCCCTTGGCGTGGTACCTCTCGCGCAATCCAAAAAGGAAAATGGGTCCGAAGGCCTTCGCGGATACTACTACCCGGACCTCCCAAGATTCAGATCCAAGACAAGGATAACATCGGCTCACTCCCCCGGCAAGACCAGCCCTCCGCGTCGGCAACCGAACCCGCGCGAAGCCGTAGAACATCCCGATCCCCGCATCTCTTCACCTCTTGTCTTCATGTTCGCTTTTCGCCTTTCGGTTTCCCATGCCGCCTCCCATCCACTCCACCCTCCTCGGCATGATGCTCGGTGACTCCATCGGACTCCCCTTCGAAGGTCTCTCCGCCCCTCGCATCCACGCCCTCCTCCGCGATCGCCCGCTCCGCCACTCCCTCATCTTCCGCCGAGGTATGGTCAGCGACGACACCGAACACGCCGTCATCACCACCTCCGCCTTCCTCGCCGCCAACAACGACCCCGACCGCTTCTCCCGCGCACTCGCCACTCGCCTCCGCCTCTGGTTCCTCTGCATCCCCGCCGCCACCGGTCTCGCCACCGCCCGCGCCTGCATCAAACTCCTCCTCGGCTTCCCACCCTCCCGCAGCGGCGTCCCCTCCGCCGGCAACGGCCCCCTCATGCGCGCACTCCCCCTCGGCGCGCTCTGCACCTCAGACGACCAACTCAAAGACCTCGTCGCCCGCTCCACCCTCATCACCCACACCGACCCGCGCGCACTCCACGCCGCCCTCGCCATCTCCCTCGCCGCCCGCGCCGCCTCAACCCCCGACCCCGCCCACACCCTCTCCACCCAACTCCCCCTCTTCCTCCCCGACGGCCCCGTCCTCCTCGCCGCACAATCCGCCATCATCGCGGCACGCGCCAACACCTCCCCCGCCGACTTCGCCGCCTCCATCTCCTGCCCCCGCGCCATCTCCGGCTACGTCCTCCACACCCTCCCCGCCGTCCTCTTCTTCTGGCTCTCCTCCCCGCTCAACCCCCGCGCCGCCATCGAATCCGCCGTCCGCCGCGGCGGCGACACCGACACCGTCGCCGCCCTCGTCGGCGGCCTCGCGGCAATCTCCGCCGGCCCGCAATCCCTCCCACAAGACTGGCTCGACGGCATCGCCGACTTCCCCTGCTCCGTCCCCTGGGTTCGCCGATTATCGGAATCAAACCCCCCGCCCTCCGCGCTCCGCTGGTCCCTCCTCCCACTCCGAAACGCGTTCTTCCTCCTCGTCGTCCTCACCCACGCCGCGCGTAGGCTCCTGCCTCCCTACGGCTGATGCTTCCCTTCTTCACGTTCGCGTGTTACCGTTTCCGCTGCACACAAGGAAGCACCATGAACGCCGCAGCACGTCTTATCGCACTTGCCGCCCTCGCCTCGTTCGCACCCACCGCACTCGCGCAGTGCACCTACACGACGTCGATGGTCGACACCTACATCGCCAGCGGCCCGCTCGACGCGGCATCCGATCAATCCCCCGCCTCCGGCTGGACCTACGAAAGAACAGGCCCCACCGGAACCGCCCGCATCCTCCTCGAGGGCGTCCTCGGCTCTTGGGGCACGGGTGCATGGGGCTCGCCGCTCCAGGCATTCTTCGTCCCCCTCGCAGGCCCCATCTACTCTCCCGACCCGCAGGTCAACGAAAACAGCTTCTATTACCGCTTGCCCAGCTACACCGGACTCATGCTGCACCCGGGCTTCGGTGCCGACGATTGCCGCGCGATCCTCAGCGTTCAGGCACAATCAACGTTGACCGCTGTGGTCATTCAGGCCGAGCATCTCGGACAGTCCACACCCAACTACCTCCTCTCCGCATTCATCGAACGCACAAACGGCTCGACAGTGCAACTCGTCGCCTCCACAAGCATTCTCTCCCTCGCGCCCGCGGTGACGCTCTCGCCCCTGTCCGGCACGCTTCCCCTCACTATCTCGCCCGGCGACCGCCTCATCATCAACACCGGCAACGGTGGTGAACCCTACGAAGACTGGCCGAACATCTCCGTCACTGCAACCCTGAGCGGCCCTCCACTCATCGCCACGCAGCCCATCCTGTACGCCAACTGCGGCGACGACACCACCGCCCGCATCGTCGCGCAGGGCGCATCCTCCTACCGCTGGCGCCGCGCGGGTGTCGACCTCGTCGACGGTCCCACCGCCACCGGCTCGGTCATCTCGGGCGCAGACTCCTCGCAACTCACCATCGCCTCCTTCGGTTTCGCCGACGAGGACTCCTACGACTGCGTCGTCCAGAACACGTGCGGCACCGTGACCTCAACTCCCGCCGTCCTCACACGCTGCTTCGCTGATGTGAACTGCGACGGCGGTATCGACGGCGACGACGTCATCACTTTCTTCACCGACTGGGACCAGGGCCTCACCGCCGCAGACTTCAACCAAGACGGCGGCGTCGACGGCGACGACGTCATCGCCTTCTTCGAACGCTGGGACGGCGGCTGCTGAATCCAATCACGGATCTGATGGCTCGCCACACGCAGGAGCGTCCCGGCCTCATCGTCGGTACCATCTCCGCGTGAACGATCACTCCCCGAAACTCCCGCCCATTCTCCCCACGGGCACCGCCGTGGTCACGCTCGTCGAGACCCGGGGCAGCGACGGCCGCCCCTTGCACCCAAAGGGCGCACCAGCGATCATCATCACGGCGCCCGTCGACGCCGACCACTCCTATCGCGTGCGCTTCGCCGGAGGTGACGAGACCTCGCTCAAGCGACGCGAACTCCAAGTCCTGAGCCACTACCAGCGCGCCGGCTACGAGCAGCGCGTCGATCCCCTCACCGAGTACGACCTCTACTCCCACGTGATCTACCGCTGCATTGTGGGTTCAAAGGCCTACGGACTCGACCGCGACGGCAGCGACATCGACCGCCGCGGCGTCTACCTCCCACCCGCGAGCATGCACTGGTCCGTCTACGGCGTCCCCGAGCAGCTCGAGAACACCGACACGGAAGAGTGCTATTGGGAGCTCGAGAAGTTCATCAAACTCGCGCTCAAGGCCAATCCCAACGTTCTCGAAGCGCTTTGGACGCCGCTCGTGGAGCATGCCGAGCCCGTCGCGGAGCTGTTGCGGGCGGAACGCCACATATTCCTTTCGAAACTGGTCTATCAGACCTTCAATGGCTACGCCATGTCGCAGTTCCGCAAGATCGAGCAGGACCTCCGAATCAAGGGTGCCGTGAAGTGGAAGCACGCGATGCACCTCATCCGGCTCCTGCAATCCGGGATCGCCGCGCTCCGCACCGGGGAGCTCCCGGTCCGCGTCGAGGAGCGCCGCGAGGAGCTGCTCGCGATCCGCGACGGATGCACCCCTTGGGAACGCGTAGACGAATGGCGACGTAACCTGCACGCCGAGTTCGAACTCGAGTTCTCGCGTTGCAACCTGCCCGACCGTCCCGACTACGAGCGGGCGAACTCCATACTGATCGAGGCGCGAGCCGCTATGGCCGCGAAGGAGCGACTGCAGTGAATCTGAACCTTTCACTCTGCCGCGAGATCATGGACAAACACCCGTACCCGCTGCTCTTCGCAACGGTCAGTGGTGCCCACCTGTACGGGTTCCCATCGCCGGACTCGGACTACGACCTGCGCGGTGCGCACGTGCTACCGGCCCGCGAGATCTTCTCACTGTCGGACCCCCGGGAGACTGTGGAGTCCGCGGGCGTGGTGCAGGGCGTGGAGATCGACCTCGTGACACACGACGTTGCGAAGTTCTTTCGCCTGATGCTGAAGAAGAACGGGTACGTGCTCGAGCAGTTGCTCTCGCCCCTCGTGGTCTACACGACGCCGGAGCACGAGGAACTGAAGGCGCTTTCGAAGGGCTGCATCACGAAGTTCCACTCATTCCACTACCTCGGCTTCGCGGAGACGCAGTGGAACCTGTTCGCGAAGGAAGAGCCGCCGCGCGTCAAACCGCTCCTCTACGTCTACCGGGTGCTGCTTACCGGCATCCACCTGATGCGCACCGGCGTTGTCGAGGCCAACCTCGTGACGCTCAATGAAGAATACCGCCTGCCTTACATCGCCGACCTTGTCGCACGCAAGACCGGCGGCGCCGAGAAGGAGAAACTGAGCGGAGCCGACCTTGAGTTCCACTTGGCCGAGTACACCAAACTCCGGGCGAGGCTGGAGCAAGAACACGTGTCGACGACACTCCCCGAAGCGCCCACGGCGCGAGCGGCAATCGACGACCTGCTCGTCAGACTCCGAATGAGGTCCATCCAGTCTTGAGTTCACCTGCGCGAGTGCTCCACCTCGCCGTCGGCCCAATCGGCACGGGCCCAACCACCTCGGCACGCACGCTCCTCACGCTCTGCTTCGCCGACTGCAACTGCGACGGCGACGACGTCCTCGCCTTCTTCCAACGCTGGGACGGCGGCTGCTGATCCTCGACGTCGTCTCACCGACGCCGACGGCCCGCGACAACGCCCGCGAACGCGAGCAGTGCGCCCGCTCCCGGCGCGGGAACGTGATCCGTGAACACACGCACCTGCACCACGTCCGCCGTCGGTGCGAACGAGAAGAAGTTGAACGACAGCACGTTGCCGTTGATCGACACCACCGACTGCGGGATCGTGTTCAGCCCGCGGAACGCATACCCGGTCGGGTACACCGTGCCCGTCGCGCCCCAGAACGCGTCCGTGTTGTCCAAGCTCCCCGGGTTGAACTCCACGCCCACGATGTTCCCGGAGAACGTCACCGTCCCGCTCGCCGGAACCGCCCCCGGGACGCTCTCGTAGTGGATGAAATGGCTGTCAAACGTCCCGAACAAGAGGCCGGGAGTCGGAGCCGTGCTCACGCCCGGGTTGTTCACCATGTCGCAGAACACGCCCGCTGTGTTCATCAGCCCCTGCTGCTCATCCCACGCGTACGCGTTGAACCCAACCAACGCGCTCGGCACGCACGACGCCGGGGACACGCCCAGATAGGTCGTCATGCCGCCCACCGAGGTAATCGCGCCAAACGAACCCGCCGCCGCCGCCGCCACCACCACACCAGCCAGAGTCATGCGAGTCTTCATGTTCATCCTCCATTGGGCCACCCGAGCGCACCCACAGCCGGCACCGGAACACCCGGGCCTCGCCTGAGCACCATCTCCAAGTCGCCCTTCCCGGCCCGGCGTGTTCGCCCGGCCACCCTGACTTACCAGCAAACGCACAAACCTTGCACCACACACGCGCGAATCGCGGTTTCCCCCTCCCAGCCTCCCGTGGGCCGCGTCAGTCCGCCGCGGGCGACGGGGTGCCAGCCTCAATCCAGTGCGGCACCTGAAGACACACGCCGGAGGGGCCCGGCTCCGCGAGCAGCGGTATTCTGAGCGGGTACCGCGAAGACTCGAACCACGCTCGGTGTGCCCACACGCTCACGAAGTTCACGGAGTGCCCCCGGGTCAGCGATTTCGGTGCTTCCCGCCGCACATTCCCGAAGTTCACGTCGTCCGTCATGAGGCGGGTCAGAATCTGATGATCAGTGGACTCATGCCCGGCATCACCCTTTGCGACCATGAACGACGCGTTGTCACAAGCTTCCTGCCACTCCTCCGAGTGCACGAACCGCTCGTCCGCAGCGCTGAACCCCACCATGGCCAGCAACGGCGCCGACGAGTTCCCCGAACCACTCCTCAGCAGATCTTCATTCGCCATGACCACCGAGCCCTGGACGAGCTTCGCCCGCGACAGGAAGCCGTCGAGGTCCTTCGCGAAGCGCTTGTACTCAGCGATCACCCGCTGCGCCCGCATGTAATCGCCGAGTTTGATCTTCCGCGTGAGTACGCCGAATGCCACCGCCAGCACCGTGAGCCACAGCGGATCCTGCTCAATGGGGTAAACCTCCCGCAGTCGCTTCAAGCCCTCAGGTGTCGCGAGATAGGCACGCATCGCCTCGCGCACCCGCCTCGTGTCAAACTCAGATGCTGGCCAGTTCATGATCGCACGCTCCCAAAACAAAGCTCGCGGCCCAATATCGGGCCGCGAGCGTACCAAAGACCGCGCGAGTGTGCCGTGCCTCAGTGAACCGCTGACGGTGTCAACGCCTTCACCACCTCGCCCACCACCGCCTTCGCGTCTCCAAACAGCATGAAGGTCTTGTCGAGGAAGTACAACTCGTTGTCAATCCCCGCGAAGCCCGGGTTCTTGCTCCGCTTCACCGCGAACACCGCCTTCGCCTTGTCCGCGTCGATGATCGGCATTCCGTAGATCGGGCTGTTCGTGTCGAACCGCGCCGCCGGGTTCACCACGTCGTTCGCGCCCAACACCAGGCACACGTCGCACTGCGGCATGTCCGCATTGATCTCGTCCATTTCCACCAGATCGGTGTACGGAATCTCGGACTCCGCCAGCAGCACGTTCATGTGCCCCGGCATCCGACCCGCCACCGGGTGGATCGCGAACTTCACCGTGATGTTCCGCTTCTTCAGCTGGTCGTACAGCTCACGCACCTTGTGCTGCGCCTGCGCCACCGCCATGCCGTACCCCGGCACGATCACCACCAGGGACGCCTGCTCCAGGATCTGCGCCGCGTTCTCGGCCGTGTCCGGCTTGTAGGCCTTCTGCTCGCCCGCGGCGGACTTCTGCTGCACCTGCCCGAACGCCCCGAACAGCACGTTCGTGAACGACCGGTTCATCGCCTTGCACATGATGATCGACAGGATCAACCCGCTCGACCCATCCAGCGCGCCCGCGATGATCAGCAGCTTGTTGTTCAACACAAACCCCATCGCGACCGCGGCAAGTCCCGCGTACGAGTTCAGGATCGCGATCACCGTCGGCATGTCCGCGCCGCCGATGGGCATCACCAGCATCCAGCCGAAGTTCAGCGCGATGAAGATCACGCCCGCAAACATCCACGGCGCATACGCCGCCGCGGGGTTCACCATCAGCCCCACGCCCAGCGCGATCACCACGCCCAGCGCAATCAGGTTCACGATGTTCTGGCCCGGATACACCCACGGCCTCTGCGGCAGCCACTTCACTTCCTGCAGCTTCGCCGCCGCGAGGATACTCCCCGTGAACGTCATAAAGCCCAGCGTGACCTCCAGCACGATCGCGAAGACGCGCAGCGGCGTCAGCTCGTCCTGGTGCCCGTCGAACCAGTAAAAGAACTTGGCCGTGCCCACCAGCCCCGCGGCCAAACCGCCGAAGGCGTGCGAGAGCGCGGTCCGCTGCGGCACCGCGGTGAGCGGCACCAGCGAGAGCCACACGCCCGGCCAGATCGCCAGCAGGATCGGCACCACGACCCACGCGTGCCGTTCGATGTCGAGGTGATACGAGATATCGGGGCGTGCCCACGTCGCGAGCACCGCCAGCACCATCGCCAGCACGCCCGCGTGAACGCCATGGCGTGCGGACTTGGGATCACTCATCCACGCGAGCGAGAGGATGAACAACGCGGTCGCCGCGAGGCTGGCAACATCGAGGAGGGAGGTGAGGATATTCATGACTTCACCCCCTTCTCAGCCTTGAACATCTTCAGCATGCGGTCGGTGATCATGAAGCCGCTGATGATGTTGGTCATCGACGCGAACAACGCGACCGAGCCCATGAGGCGGATCGGCCACGGGTACCCCTCGCCGCCGGCGACGATGATGGCGCCGACGACCGCGATCGCGCTGATCGCGTTGGTGAGGCTCATCAGCGGGGTGTGAAGCAGACGCGAGACGCGCTTGATCACACCGATGCCGATAAACGTCGCGAGCATGAAGACGAACGCCGCGCCGACGATGTCCAGTTGCTGCGAGGCGTGCGATGTCGCGGCCTCCGCCGGAATGGGGGCGACCCCGGCCGCCAGGGCCGCGTCCTGCGCGAGGCAGGACCCTTCGAGCGCGAGCACGGCGATCGCCGCGGCACCCGTCTGTACAAGCATGTTCATGGTGAGCTCCTCTCGAGCGTATTGGAATGGTGAATCTCAGACCGCGACCGGAGTGCCGAGCGTCTTGAGCGTGCGCTCGTGGACCACTCGGCCCTCGTGCGTGATGAGGCATCCCTTGAGGATGTCGTCGTTCAGGTCCAGCTTGAACGCTTTGTCCTTCCAGAACGCCGTGAGGAAGTTGAAGAGGTTTCGCGACCACAGCACGCTCGCATCGGTCGGCACCGTCGCCGCGATGTTGAGCGGTGCAACGATCTTTACGCCGTGCTCGATCACCGTGCGCCCCGGGCGAGAGATTTCGCAGTTGCCGCCGCCGTCCGCGGCAAGGTCCACGATCACCGCGCCGGGCTTCATCGACTTCACGATCGCTGCCGAGATCAGCTTGGGCGCGAAGACGCCGCCGATGAGCGCCGTGGTCACGACGACGTCGGAGATCGCGCACTGCTGCGCCAGCATCTCGGCCTGCCGCGCCTTGTCCTCGGCGGTGAGTTCGGTGGCGTAGCCGCCGCCGGCGTTCGCGGACTGCTTGAGCTCGATGCCGACGTACTTGGCGCCGACGCTCTCGATCTGCTCCTTCACCTCGGGGCGAACGTCGGTCGCGAAGACGTGGGCGCCGAGGCGTTTGGCCGTCGCGATGGCCTGAAGGCCCGCGACGCCTGCGCCGATGACGAAGACCTTCGCCGGGAAGATCGTTCCCGCCGCGGTCATGAACATGGGGAAGTAGCGGGGGAGTTCAACGGCGCCGAGGAGGACGCCCTTGTAGCCCGCGATGTTCGCCATGGAGCTGAGCGTGTCCATAGCCTGGGCCCGCGTGGTGCGCGGGATGGCGTCGGTGGAGAAGCTCGTGACCCCGCGCTCGGCGAGGGCCCGGACCGCGTCGAGGTTGCGGGTGGGCATCAGCGACGTGAGGAGCATCGCGCCCGGTCTCATCCACGAGACCTCGGGGCGGTCCGAGTCCGGGAGCCCGGGTGCGCCGACCTTCAGGATCATGTCCCCGCCGGAGAAGAGCGCCTCCGGATCGTTCACGATCGTTGCGCCGGCGGCCCTGTAGGCGTCATCCGAGAACAGGGCCGTGAGGCCCGCTCCGGATTCGACCGACACGGAGAAGCCCGCGGCGATGAGTTTCTTGACTGTTTCGGGAACCAGCGCAACCCGGGTCTCACCGGGGGCTGCCTCTCGCGGGACCACAAGTTTCATAGGCACCTCGCGCTCTCGCGCGGGGGTGTTGCCGGACGCGTGCACAACGTGCCGGCAGGTGTATCGCGCGAAGAACGCGCCGGGTGCGATTTCTCGCGCTCGGCGTGACGAGGCTGTCTAGTGCTTGGCGGTCATGGCCGCGAAGGCACGGATGTTGTCGAACGTTTCCATCTTCATGATCGCTTCCGCGAGTTTGCGGCAGGGCTCAACGCCGATGACGGACTCGCCGAGGGCACGGAACTTGACGCCGATCTCTTCTTCCGTCATGGGGTCGCGGGGGTCGCCCTTGGGGACGTCGACCCGCTTGGTGTAGGACTTGCCATCGGTGGTGGTGATGGTGACTTGGCTGGGCTGGAACTTCGGGAACAGGGCCTCGAACTCCTGGTTCGCGACGACCTTCACCTTGTCCATCACGGGGATGAGGCTCTTGTCCAGCACGCGTTCCTCGCGGAACTGGAGCGGGGTGACCATGCCGTCGACGAGGCCGACGGCCATGCAGTAGGGGAGTGAATGGTCGGCCGTCTCGCGGGAGTCGGGGCGGTACTTGTGGGGATCGCCGAGGATGTCGGCGGCGCGGGCGATGACCTCAACCTTGATCTCGGCGACGCTCGCGGGCTTGATCGCGTTCTCTTTGACGCACTTCATCATCGCGGTGAGGGGTGCGTGGCTGAGGGCTTCGATGGGGAAGCTCTTCATGCCGCAGTCGGAGATCTTGTAGTGGTCGCCCTTGCCCTTGGGCAGGTTGCCGGTGAGTTTCTCGGTGTGGAACCTTGCGGGGTTGCCCTTGTACTGCACGTGGCCGAAGACGGCGTAGAGGCCTTCCTTGCCGTCGAAGATGTGCTCCGGACCCGAGTAGCCGCGTTTGGCGAGCAGGGCCGACTCCGTCCCCATCCGCGCCGCCCACGGGTCCACGGTGTTCTTCATGTTGGTGAGCTTGCCGGCGGTGACGGCGCCCGGAGTGAACGTGCGCGACGCGCTGATGCCTACGGCCTGCACCATCTGATCGACGGTGAGGTTGAGCACGCGGCCGGCCGCGAAGGGCGCGGCGAAGGCGGTGAGCGTGGCGTGGTGCCAGCCGTACTCGCGGATGCCGGGGTCACCGAACTCGCAGAGCCGCATTTCGACTTCGTACGCGATGACGGTGGCGAGGATGAGATCGCGACCGGAAAGGCCGAGCATCTCGCACAGTGCGAGGGGCGCGGCGATGATGTCGGAGGGGTGGCAGGGGTCGGCTTTCCAGTAGATGTCGTTGTAGTCCATCGCGCGGATCATGTGGTTGTTGAGGAATGCCGCGTCGACGGGGTTGGTGCGGAAGCCGGAGACGAAGGAGGTGCACGGGCCGGAGCCGGCGTGCGATCCGCTCATCTCGCGATGGTGCTCGAGGAGGATCCGCGCGTCTTCGGTCTGGCTGCCGCCGAGGGCACAGCCGAGGGAGTCGTACCAGAAGAGCTTGGCTTTCTGAATGGCTTCGGCGCTGAGGTCTTCGTACCTGAGATTGCATGCCCACTCGGCGAGGGTGTGGGAGACGTACTTCTTGCCGGGCTCGCTCGCGTGGGAGGCCATGAAGGGTCCTTTCTCAGTTGTCTTTCAGTGTATTCGACGATGGCCCTGAAAGGCTACCTTCTTGACCGATTTCCGGATTGGGATCTCCGGGACTGCTTTGTTCGCAGGGTGGTTGGGGGTCACGGGGAGCGGCTTTCGAGGACGTACAGGCCAAAGCCCATCGTTTCGCGGCCCCACTTGAGGTAGCCGTCGCGCCATTTGCGGCTCTTGTCGAGCATGGCGTGGGCGTCGGGGTCGGAGGGGTTGTCGCGGACGAAGTGTTCGATGCCGCGGGAGTAGCGCCATTCGTAGTGGTCGAACTCGTCGATGGAGGCGGTGGAGGCGTAGGTTGGGGTGAAGCCGGCTTCCATCATGATGCGGACGTTGGCGTCGTGGGAGGTGAGTTCGTCGGGGGTGCCGCCGAAGGAGGCGAGGTATTCGCGGGAGGGGGTTTGGCGCCAGTAGCCTTCGCCGATGACGATGGTGCCGTTGGGTTTGACGTGCGTGCGCAGTGTGGCGAGGGTGGCGCGGAGGTCGCGGAAGGCGTGGGAGGAGCCGATGCAGAGGGCGGCGTCGAAGGAGCGGAGGTCATCGCGGGCGAAGAACTCTTCGGCGCGGCAGGTTTCGAGCTCGAAGCGGGAGGCGGCGTGGCGAGCGACCGCACGCTTCATGGATTCGGTGGCGAACGCGACGGCGGGTTCGATGGCGGTGACGCTGCAGCCGAAGCGTTCGATGATGCGAAGGGCCCATTCGCCCTTGCCGGAGCCGACGTCCACCACGCGGTCGTGGGCGCTCAGGTGGAGGGAGTTGATGACGAGGTTGGTCTTCTCATCGCCGATGGGGTTGCAGAGGTCGTGCTCGGCGTGGGCGAGGAACGAGAAACGCTCGCGGTTCATGGCTACTTCTCCTTGCGGAACACCTCCAACGCTTCCGTGCAGTTGTCGTTGAGGTCGCCGAAGTCGTGCTCGGTCTTGAGGCGGTCGATCGCTTCGATCGCGGCCTTGATGTGCTCGATGGCCTTCTCGCGGTCGTTGACGTGGTAGGAGGCCCACGCGAGGCGATAGCGGGCGAACTGCTGCCAGCGGGAGTCGGGCTTGGCGAGCTTCTCGGCACGCGAGGCGGCTTCGAACGCGAGCTTGGCGTCGAAGCGGAGTTCTTCAGAGGTGGAGACGATGACCGCGGAGACGAAGCTCACGATGTCGTCGTTGTCGGGGTACTTCGTCAGGAGTTCGCGGGAGTAATCGGTGACTTTGGTTGGTTCCTTGCCCTGGAGGAGGCCCATGAGCATCCACTGGTACGCGCCGCTGGTCTCAGTCTCGGGGTCGGCCTTGAACGCGGCGTCGAGCGCGGCGAGAGCGGCGGCCAGATCGCCTCGGGCCATGGCTTCTTTGTAGCCGGGGTACTTCGCGGAGGGGTCGGCCTTTTCAGCGGCTTCGATATCGCGCTTGGCGCGTTCGGCGGCTTCGGCTTCTTCCTGTGCGCGGCGGGCTTCTTCCTTGGCGGGGTCGAAGGTGCCGGCGATCACGGCTGTTGCGATTCGTTCGACGTCCTTGGGGTCACCGATGCCGACCCAGGCGACTTTGCCCTGCTGGTCGATGATGTACGCGGTGGGGATGCCGGGCATCTTGGAGGGCTTGAACCACGTGGTGTACATCGCCTTGTCGGCGTTGTCGGTGGCGACGCGGTAGTGCATGCGGTCGCCCATCTTGGCGACGAACTTCTCGACGTTGGCGGTCATGGCGTCGCCGGTTTCGCGTTCCAAGATGCTGACGCCGATGATCTCGAGCTTGTCCGGGTGCGCGGCGGCGAGGCGGGAGAGGTGTGGGATTGCGGCGCGGCAGGGGCCGCACCAGGTGGCCCAGAAATCGACAACGTAGACCTTGCCGGGTTCGAAGGAGGCGAGAGGTTCACCCTTGACCCACTTGCCGACGGCGAGTGCCGGGGGTGCTTTGCCGACGATCGACGCGGGTTCGGCGGCGGGCTGGGTTGTCGGCGCGGGCTCGGCCTGCTGCGCGTGGCAAGGGAGGAGGAGTGAGAGTGAGAGGGCGGTCGCGAGCGTGATGTGCATGGTGGATCCGAGGGGAAGAAGAAGTGGCAAAGAGAAGAAGTGGCAAAGTGAAGAAGTGAAGAGTGAGTGGGGTTAGGTGGTGCGTTTGCGGGCGGGCTTCTTCTTGGACGCCGGGGTCGCGCGTTTGGCAGCAGGTTTCTTGGCGACTTTCTTCGTTTTCTTCGCGGCGGGCTTCTTCTTCGCCGCGGGCTTCTTGGGGGCGGTGGCTTTGGCGCGGTGGGCGTTGGCGGTGCCGAGGGAGAGGGCGGCGGCGTCGGGGTCGAAGATGCCGGTGTCGCTGGAGGTGTCGAACGCGCGGCCGCCGAGGGCTTTGACGAGGGCGCGGACGAGGGGGAGGATGCCTTCGTTGCCACGGCAGGAGAGGGCGACGCAGGCGACGGGATCCTCGTGGCCGATGTCGATCTCAACGGTTCCGTGCTTGCTCTCGACGGCGGCGAAACCGTGCTCGAAGAGAATGCCGGGGAGGACAGCGCGGATGGCCTTGATGACCTTGGCCTGAGCGCCGAGTGGCTTGGGTGTGAAGCCCTCGGGGATGGCGGCCATGCTTGTGTACTTGGCGGGGATGGATTGGATGAACAGGTCCCAGGACATGGTTGGCTCCTTTGTTAAGTTGAGGGTAGCGTCTGGCCGGATGCGGTGGTGCGGCAGCACGCTGCGTGGCTTATCTGACCTCGATGTTGCGGCGAACGGCGGATGACGCTGAGGCGAGTGCTACGATGGAGTACGGCGCTTCGATGGGCGACTCTAGCGGGAGTGTGCTCGACGTTTCGAGGGGCCGGAGTAGAGGAGAGACATCATGAAATCGATTTGTGTGTTGGCCGTGATTGCGTTCGCGGGCGTTGTCCATGGCGTTGAGGTCGTGGTTGACGGCAAGTGCAACATCTTTGGAGCGGGTTTGGCGACGCCTCCGGCGCCCGGTGGTGGGGGTGGAGGGTTTAGTCCGGTGGGGCTTTCGCTTGTGGGGCATGCGTTTCCCTATGTGGAGTTGACGAGCGTTACGGGAGCGGTGTCGGCCGGGGCGACGTTTCCGCTGAATGGTGCCGACGGCGGTACGTCGGCGAGTGGGACGACGGATGTGCTTTCGCTTGGAGGGATTTCGGGGCTGATTCATCAGAATCGGACGCTGTTTCTCACGGGCGTGTTTCTTGGGCCGGGGCCGGCGAGCGATCCTGCGCCTGCACGGCTGGATGTGACGAACGCGAACGGTGTGTCGGAGTTTTCGCCGCTGCTTGCGCAGACGTTCTTCATGGGCGATGGGTTGGATGCCGCGGGGAACGTGCAGCGGTTCAACATTCCCGTCGGCGCTACACGGTTCTACCTCGGGTTCGTGGACGCGTTGGACTTTGGGAACCCGACTGATTTGCCGGGGCACTACAACGACAACTTTGGCTCTCTGCGGGTGAACACGAATGTGGTTCCGGCGCCGGGTGTCGCGTGTGTGTTGGGGCTTGCGGGGTTGGCGTCGGCGCGGCGGCGGCGAGTGATTCGGTAGACACGAGTGGCGGCATAACGGCTGCGGTGGGGATCACGCCGAACGCTTGCGTTTCGCGGCGGGCTTGGGCTTGCGCGCGTTGGCGGCGACGGCTTTGCGGACGGCGCGAGCGACCGCGCGGTTGATCTCGTGCGGGTCGCGGAGGACTTCAGCCGCGGTCTTCTTCGGCTTCTTGGTCGTCGCCATTGGCGAACTCCTGAAGGCGGGCGAAGGTGCCCGCGTTGGTGATGATGGGTGGGTTCGCACCGAGCCGCATCGCGATCGGCACCGCGTGCGGGCCCGAGTTATCAAAGATACGCCACGTTCCGGCACGCTCAGCGAGAGGGAGGTAGAGGGAGAAGAGGTTCGCGGCTGAGCGTGCGTAACGGCGGCGGATGACCTCGGGAGGGATGTCGTGCCCGCCGCGCTTGACGCGGGCACGGACGCGGCGGATGGCCAGTTCCGGGGAGCGGAGCCAGACGTAGAGCATGTGGACTTCGAATCCGCGGTCGACGAGTTCGTTGAGCCAGGGCGCGAACGTGCGGCTGGCGAGCGTGGATTCGAAGGCGAAGTCACGGGGCGGTGAGGCCGCGGCTAACTCGCGCAGGCGTGCGAGCATCACTCGGCCTGCCGCGAACGCCGCTCGCTCGGGATCAAACCCCGAGAGCCCCGCGGCGATCGAGTCCGCGTTGACAAACTCGGTGATGCCGAGCGAGCCCGCGAGCACTTCGCGGGAGACGGTGGTCTTCCCTGCGCCGTTGGGGCCGCCGATGACAACAACCTGCGGTTTGTTGTGGGTTGTCGTCATCATGAGTTCCCGATGCGGGGTTCGGTGTTACCCCGCGTACCTTGCCACTTCCTTGGCGACGTCGAGGGTGGAGTCTTTGCCGCCCATGTCGTAGGTTTTGACTTTGCCTTCTTTGATGACGCGGGCGATGGCGGATTCGAGGCGGTTGGCTTTTTCGGTTTCGCCGAGCCAGTCCATCATCATCTTTGCGGTGAGGAGCATGGCGTGGGGGTTGACCTTGTACTGGCCGGCGTACTTGGGGGCGCTGCCGTGGGTGGGTTCGAAGACGGCGTACTTGTCGCCGAGGTTGGCGCTGGGGGCGAAGCCGAGGCCGCCTACGAGGCCGGCGCAGAGGTCGCTGACGATGTCGCCGAACATGTTTTCGGCGACGAGGACGGAGTAGTCCTGGGGGTTCTTGAACATCCACATGCAGATGGCGTCGATGTTGGCTTCGTCGGCCCAGATGCCGGCGCTCTTGTACTCCTCGGCCATCTTGCGGAAGATGCGGGTCATGAGGCCGCCGGTTTCGCGGAGGACGTTGGGTTTTTCGACGAGGGTGACGCGTTTGCGGCCGGTCTTCTTGGCGTATTCGAAGGCTTGGCGGCAGATGCTGGTGCAGCCCTGGACGCTGACGATGCGGGTGGAGAGGGCGACGTTTTCGAGGCCCTTGTCTTTCCATGGCTTCATTTTGGGGTTGGCGCAGAGGGCGGTGTAGACGGGTTCGGGGAGGGGGTAGAACTCGACGCCGCCGTACATGCCTTCGGTGTTTTCGCGGAAGATGACCTGGTCGATGAGGACGTCTTTGGCTTCGGGGTTGTTGAGGCGGCTGCCGCGGTAGTTGAGGGGGTTTCCTTCGTAGGTTTTGCAGGGCCGCATGTTGGTGTGGAGGTTGAACATCTGGCGGAGCTTGACGATGGGGGAGAAGTAGACGAGGCCTTTGCCCTTGAGTTCGGGGATGAGTTCTTCCTTGGCTTCGTCCTGGGGCTTGCTGGTGATGGCACCGAAGAGGCCGCAGGTGGTGTTCTGGAGGATTTTGATGGAGCGGTCGGGGAGGGGGTTGCCTTCCTTGCACCAGAAGTCCCAGCCGATGTCGCAGTGGATGTACTCGGCGTCGAGCTTCATGGCGTCGAGGACGAGGCGGGTGGCGTCCATGACGTCGTTGCCGATTCCGTCACCGGGCATCCAGGCGATTGAGTACTTGGCCACAGGGGGACTCCTCTCATCAAGGGGCCGTGCGGGGGCATGGTAGCAAAGTGGAGTCGTGGGTATGGAAAGGGAAGGGCGAAAGAGGAGGGGTGGCGGGAGGATGGCGGGGCCGGTTGAGTGGTGCAGGGGGCGGTGGAGGGGGTGGAGGGG
>VYLF01000006.1_pt1 | contig 224755 bp, 203 predicted proteins | sample 5114371 | NCBI WGS metagenome assembly VYLF01 (sample SAMN12291773, study PRJNA351875) | freshwater metagenome | isolation source: freshwater lake | place: USA: Michigan, Kent Lake | collected 2013-08-15 | reverse complement strand
AGGACAGCTAATCCTCATGAAAACACGAAGCAGCCACGTCTGCCCCGATTAACCCCGCTTACCCATCCCCAACCGGTGTCGCCGCTGCAGCAACAACGCCCTCTCGTCGGAGATTGGCTTAGGTTATGGGCGGTTTGGAGATAGGGGGATAAGTTTTAAACTATTCGCACTCCCCTCTCCCAGTGGGAGAGGGGTAGGGGGTGAGGGCCTTAAGTGCCTGAAAAGTTGTTACTCCTTGCAAAGAGAGCTCCTAAAAGGATGTTAGAATTTTTTTGGGTGAAAGCGTGCCCACCCAAACTTTGTGAGTGTAAGCCCTCACCCCCGTCCCCTCTCCCAGAGGGAGAGGGGAGAGCCGCCCGAGCGGCGCATGCGCCGATGTGTCCCGAAGGGACTGAAGGGGTCCTAGCGTATAGGCGCGCTGCTCGGCACAATGAAGGCCTCCGCAGCGCGCACTTAGACAATGCGCTTGTAGCCTCTCTAGTGTGAAACCTATTTAATCCAATCAGGGATTGACCTTACGGGATAAGTACAGCCAATTTTATCTCTGCAGCGAGGCCTGACGTTTGGGCGTAGAGCGCGGTTGAGGTGGCAATATGGTCGAAAGTTCAAAACGAGATTTAGGCTTGGGCTTTATGGCAGCGCTTGCGTTGGCAACTTCATCCACGGTGCAGGCAAAAGCGGCATTGCAAAGCGCAGCATCCTTCGAATTGACCTTCCTTAAGGCCATAGACGGCGACACCGCCTCGCTCTGCCGCTTTATCACGCAAAACTGGTTCGAGATGGATAAGATCGCGGTCGAACGGGGCTTGATGACAGAGTATCGGCTGCTGCGGTCAACTGGCCCTGATCCGGACTGGGATGTTCTGGTTATCGTTGGCTATCCCAATGTAGATGGCTATTCCGGCATCACATTAGAGTTTGAGGCCATAAGGGCTGCCCACACGACCGTGCCCGTGAATGGCAAGACCTTGCGACAGTTGGGCGTGATTGTAGCAAGCCGTCGGTTGGTGCCAGAGTGAGCAGGACGCTCCGTCGCCGTCCCTACAATCCCAACACGTCTGACATGGCATAGAGGCCGGGGCCATGGCCAGCAGCCCAGCGGGCGGCGGCGAGGGCACCTTTGGCGAAGATGGCGCGGTTAAGGGCTGAATGGCTGAAGCGGATGACTTCATCTTCGCTGGCAAACATCACTTCATGTTCGCCAATAATCCCGCCCCCACGGGCGACGGCATAGCCAATCTCGCCAGCTTTGCGGGCGGCGGTCACGCCGTGTCGGTCATAGGCGGCAACTTCGGTGTGGGAAACCCCGCGGCCAATGGCGGCGGCTTGACCTAACATTAAAGCGGTGCCCGAGGGTGCATCGACTTTCCGGCGATGATGGGCCTCAAAAATCTCAATATCCCAGTCAGGGCCCAACCGCTCGGCAGCCTGTTTCACCAGCCCCATCAAAAGATTGATGCCGAGCGAGAAATTGCCGCTGCGCACGATGCAAAAGCGCTGGGCGGCTTCGGCAACCAAGGCTTCTTGGGCAGGCTCAAACCCCGTCGTGCCTAGGACGATGGCCTTCACACCTGTGTTTTGAAGCGCTGACAAGGCCGACAAGGATGCAGCGGGCGTCGTGAAATCGATCCAGACTTGTGCAGTTTGTGCGGCTTCAACTGGGCTCTCTTTGCAAGCCACGCCTAAAGCGTCCCCGCCAGCCAACACGCCTAAGTCCGCACCCAGAGCTGGACTGCCCGGCCGCTCACTGCCGCCGACAATTTCAAGGTCTGCCTCGCTGCCTGCGGCGGTGATCAAGGCACGACCCATGCGACCGGCAGCCCCGGCTATAGCTAGTTGAATGCTCATCCGTCATCGATAGTCTGAGCGGGGTCTGGGATGCAAGGGCTTTGCGTGTCCTCGCTTGACCGGCGGTGGAGGGCCAGACCGCATGGCGGCGTTTTTAAGCTCAGCTTGTCCGCACCACGACCTAATGACGCGCTCAGAGCGGTACTTCACGCGATTGTGACAGAAAAGCGGCGCTTATACGACATTTTGCCTGTTTCGCCCTGGCAGAGCCTGTGTCAGTGGGACCCCGCACACTGAAGTGCGGATTCTGCTTTTTGCGGCCGATATCCGCGAAGGTTGTATGATTTTCTTCCCGGGGGTTTTCCAGACATGAACACGAATAAGAATTGGTTGCATAAGAAACTATTGCTCACAAGCGGCCTGGTATCGGCTTTTGCGCTCTTTTCAGGGCCTGCATTTGCTCAAGGCACAACCGCGCCTGCAGCGGAAGCACAACCCAAAGAAGTTGAGACCGTTGTGGTTTTGGGTACCCGACGGACCGACCGATCTGTTGCGACCTCTGCTTCGCCCGTTGATGTGATTAGCGCGTCAGAAATCGCTAGCCAGTCAAGCGTCAGCGTGATTGATGCGGTCAAAAACGTCGTTCCATCCTTCTTCGCCAGCCAGAACACGATTGCCGATGCTGGTACATTCGTGCGTTCGCCAAACTTGCGCGGTTTGCCTGGGGATCAGGTTCTTGTCATGATGAACGGCAAGCGCTTCAACCGTTCGGCCTTGGTTCAGACCTTTGTCGGCGGCGATACCGCTTTGTCCTTTGGTTCGCACGGTCCAGATATTTCCTCGATCCCGTCAATTGCCATCAAGAACCTGCAAATCCTGCGCGATGGCGCAACCTCGCAATATGGTTCTGACGCGATCGCCGGCGTGATGAACTTTGGCCTTCGTGACAATGCAGATGGTTTGGAAGTCGTGACGCGCTATGGCAAAAGCCTTGACGCCGACGACGGGGAAAGCGCTCAAATCGGTATCAATTGGGGGCTTGGTCTTGGCGAGAGTGGTTTCGTCAACCTCAGCGCCGAGTATTTTGATGATCAAGGCACCAGCCGCGGTGCGCGTCGCCCTGCTGCGATCTTGTTCGAGCAACAGAACCCAAGCCTTGCCAACCAGCTGCCAAACTTTCCAGGGCCAGACCAAATCTGGGGCTCTTCGCCAACCAATGGTTGGAAAGCCGTTATCAACGCAGGCTATGACCTCTCTGATAATCTGAGCCTCTATGCCTTTATGAATGCGTCCAGCAGCGAAGGCGATCAGAGCTTTAACTTCCGCCAAACCAACACAGGGACAGCTGTGAACGCCGCTGGCGTCACCGTAAACCTGCCTGGCGCAAACGCCGCGTTCCGCAATACCTTTTTCACCACCCCTTGCCCAACAAATAACGCGACCTGCCCTGCTGGTGGCTTTATCTTGGACAATAACCGGTTTGATTTCCGGTCCATCTATCCAGCTGGCTTCACGCCACGCTTTGTCGGTTTGACGGAATCCTTGACGGCCGTTGCGGGTGTCAAAGGGGAGGCCACCTCCGGCCTGACCTATGATGTATCGGCCACGATTTCGGAAAACTCGCTGGACCTGTCGATGTATGATTCATTGAACGCATCGTTTGGCCCACAGTCCAAGACGAGCTTCGAGTACGGCGCGTTTAAGCAAAAGTTGGAGAACTTCAACGTCGATCTGACCTATCCGATGGATGTTGGCCTTGCTGGCCCACTGACCTTGGCCGGTGGTTTTGAATGGCGCAAAGAATCCTACACAGTCCCAACGGGCGAGCTTCAGTCCTATGCAGCTGGCCCCTATGCCACGGTACAACGTTTGTTCACCCAAACCGCACCCGGTGTTTTTGCGCCCGTGACCACGCTGCCTCCTGGGGTCACCAACATCGCGGTGCCACCAGCTTCGAGCGGCTACGCCGGTGCACCCCCTTCCAGCGCTGGGACTTGGGACCAAACCAACTATGCCCTGTATGTGGATCTGGAAGCCGATGTCACCGACCGCTTAAGTGGCGGTATCGCTGCCCGCTTTGAGGAATATGATACCTTCGGCACCGCAACCGTCGGCAAGATCAGTGCCCTGTATAAGGCCACGGATATCCTGTCGCTTCGCGGTTCAGTTGGAACGGGCTTCCAAGCACCATCACCTGGCCAGTCGAACCTGCAAAACGTGACTACAAACTTTGTGGCCGGAAGCCAGGTTCAAGAGGGTATCTTCCCAGTCGCCAGCGGGGTTGCGCGTTATTATGGCGCCGTTCCTCTAAAGCCTGCTGAAGCAACCAACTACGGCGTCGGCTTCATTCTACGGCCATTTGCTGGAACCTCGCTCACGATCGATGCCTATCAGATCGACGTACAGAACCGGATCTTCATCACCCGGCCGTTCCTTGTAACCGCGGCTGATCTTGTTGCTCAGCCTAGCCTCTCGCTGGTTGGTGCTGGCGCAAACATCCGCTACTTCACAAACGGCCTCGACACCTCGACAAAGGGTATCGATATCGTGGGCACGCATTCGACCAAGCTGTTGGGCGCACGCGTGAACTTCACTCTGGCCTATAATCGTAACGAGAATGAGGTGACCAAGTCCCGCTCGACCGTGATCAGCAACGCTCAGATCATCACGATCGAAAATGTTGCGCCTAAGGATCGTTTGAACCTCTCGAGCAACTGGTCTTGGGGTGATTGGTCCGTCAATGCGCGCGCCAACTACTTCGGAGAGTGGCGCAACGAGCAAGACTATCCAGGCCAAGTGTTTGGGGCCAAGACGACGGTTGATCTTGATGTCAGCTACACGTTTGCTGAGAAATACACCGTCACGATCGGCGCACAGAACCTGTTCAGCACCTATCCAGACAAGATCGCCCAGTCGTCTGCGATCAATGTGTTCCCGATCAGCGGCGGTCTGGCCGATGGTCAGGTCTACCCCCGCAGCGGTGGTCCTTTCGGCATGAATGGTGGCTTCGGCTATGTCAGCTTGAAGGCCAACTTCTAAACCCATCTGACCTTTGGTCGACAGAAGGCGGGAAAGCTTCGGCTTTCCCGCCTTTTTTGTTTGGCCGGTGATGAGCACACGGCCGCTCTAATTACGCCATTGCATTGTAAGAAGAACGGGGCCGTTGGCGGACACAACCCGCCGACAAAACCCAACAACCCGCGTGCTCGCGCACCGCAGGCGAGAAGCGCATTCTCTAACGCCCTTCGCTCTGGGCAATAACTTCATCGAAAAGCTTCACGCCAAATCCAACAGCCCCCGGAGGAATGGTTGGTTTGCGTGTAGTGGCCCAAGCGACGCCAGCAATATCAAGATGCACCCAAGCGGTTTCTGGCTTTACCCACTCCTCAATAAATGCGGCTCCAATGGACGCGCCCGGTGCGCCGCCTTCAACGACGTTCTTCACATCAGCTACATCAGACTTAATGTCGGCGCGGGTAGATGGGTGTATCGGCAAGCGCCAAGTCATTTCTCCGACTTTGGCACCGGCATCCTCAACACGCTTAGCCGCTATCTGATTATTGTGGAATAGAGCGGCATAATCATCGCCGAGTGCGCCTCGCGCCGATCCAGTAAGGGTCGCGATATTGATCATGAGGCTGGGCTTGAAGGTTTCCTGGGTCCACCAATTAGCATCGGCCAATACCATACGGCCCTCGGCATCGGTGTTGAGGATTTCCATGGTTTTGCCAGACATAGAGGTGAGGACATCGCCGGGGCGGATTGCGTTGCCGTCTGGCATGTTTTCCGCCAAGGCCGCCACGCCAACTAAATTGACCTTGGCCCCGCGCTTAGCTGCTGCCAATACCGCACCCATGGATGCAGCCGAACCCGCCATATCATAGCGCATACGCCACATGCCATCGCCGGGTTTAATTGAAATGCCGCCGGTATCGAACGTGATGCCCTTGCCGACAAAACTGATCGGGGCGCTGTCACGAGCCCCGCCACGATAGTGGATGGCAAGCAGACGTGCAGGCCGTGTTGAGCCTTGCCCAACGCCTACCAAACCACCCATGCCAAGGCGTGCGGCCTCTTTTTCGTCAATGACGGTGATCGACACATTGGGGATGCCATCAAAGGCCGTGCGGACAAAGTCGACATACCATTGCGGGCTTTTGATGTTGGATGGGGTGGAGATTAGATCACGCGCGAGTTTCACGCCGTCACCAACCGGTTGCCAGCGTCCTGTCCAAGCTGAATTTGCGGCGCTTGCATTGGCAACATGCAAGCGAAGCGGCCGGTCTGTAGTGGCCCGAGTTGTCTTGCCGACTTGAGGGAACTCATAAGATCCAAGCCGTGCGCCCAAGGCAACCAAGGCCCCAGCATCGGCAAAGGCGGGCGCATCTGGGATCACGACAGCCCAATTGCTTGCTTGGCCTTCTAGCGCGGCACGCGCCACGCGGCCGCCAAAGTCTTCAAGGCCGACGCGACTATTGGCGCTCTCGCCAACCCCGATCAATGTCACGCGGCTGTAAGGCCCGACACTATAGAGGTTTAGTGTGTCTCCTGAATTGCCTCTGAACGCAGCAGCGGTGATTGCGCGCGAAATCCCGCCATTTGTGATCCGGTCAACCGCCATAGCCGCTTCCCCAAGCTTGCCATCCTTGCCGACAGGCAAGGCGATCGCGCCGGTGCTGGGTGGTGCCGCATTCACGAACGAAATGGGCAAAGCGAGTGCAGGTGTCGATATCACACTGCCAAGCATGATACCCAATGACGACAAAATCAGTGCACGCATGAAAGCCCCCTAAAAAATATTGCTATATGCGGCTTGTGAGCGGGACCCGGGCCTGTCAAATCACACTAAAGTGAAGGGATTGGTGACGCGTCGCACGCACTTCAGGCTGAAAGAGGTCGCTTTATTTGCGCTGGGTGCTTCTTTGTTCAGCCCCCAAGTCCGCAGCAATTCAGGCGGCAGCATTCCTTGGCCCAAGTCTCGAATAGCAAATCCCAAGCTAACATCTTGGCGGACGCCGCAAAGATAGTTGTGAGGAAGCTTGACTGCCATGACCCAGTGCAGGCCCAAATTTGATGTGTTGCAAACCCTTCTGGCCAGCGGATTCTAGGGTTTATTGTTTAGATGACTGGCAGATTTTTACGTCAGAGCATCATTCAGCGGACCAACTGCGATCGGCCAAGTTCTGCTGAATTGCGGACAGTCTTTGCTGTGCCAGTTGTTGGCTTTTGGGCGGCCACCTCTGTTTTCCCAGAGCCGACATAGCCATGGTCGCGTCGCTTATGGATGCGGCGCTGGAATACTGTGACGAGACGAAAGAGCTTTAAGGATATCATCCTTGCCTGCCACAAACTTTCGCCCCCTAGAATATCTGGCACCCGCCTGCTCTGAGGCATCATCTGCAAAGACAAGAACGGGGAGCGATTGGTTTTCTTCGCCGATCAATTGGATGACTTCGTGCCGTGGTTTAGGCCAGTCGATCCGAACAATGTTCAGCCGAGTTAGAAGCTCGGGAAAGCTAACCAATACGCCCTCTAGCAAGGCACAATGCCAGCAATAAAAGCGCGCATCGGGAAAAGCGGGATCCAAAAAGTCCGGCTTAATCAAAATCAGCGTGTCGCGATCCACCATCATTACTATTCCTTGGCCGATAGTATTCTGACGACTAGCTTGTTCCAAGCCGCTTTTCAAATTGGTCGAAACTAAAGCGCAATCAATCATTGAACGTCCGCTTTCGCCCTCCACACGCGCCCCAAGCCAGACCAACCCCTTTCGGCCAAACGCAGACAACTGCCCGATGGCCGCGGTACAATCAAGATCACGCTGACTTAGCGTTTAACTTTTCCGTTATTCGGGCATCGTTGCTTGCTAGTTGGGCCCATAGGTCACATATACGCCCTATGCCAGAACAACATATCATAGCTGCGATTTTATGGGCGCTCATTCTCGCTGGTGTGGGCGGCGCGCTGACCAGTATCGGGCCGTGGTATCGCAATCTCAAAAAGCCAAGTTGGCAGCCGCCTGATTGGCTGTTTGGCCCGGCTTGGACTTTGATTTTGTCCTCCGCAGCTTGGGCGGCGGTGCTCGCTTGGGAAGGGGCCTCCAGCCGTTCCGACCAGATGATTGTTATTGGGCTTTATGCTGCCAACTTCGTGTTTCACTTTGCGTGGTCACCTCTATTTTTTGCCCTCAAGCGCCCGGATTGGGCATTGAAAGAATCCTTCTTTCTTTGGGGCTCAGTTGTCGCGCTGTGCGTCGGTGTGTTGCCTTATTCAGCGCTCGCAAGTGCGCTCTTGCTGCCCTATGTGCTTTGGGTCACCTTTGCGACCTACCTCAATTACACCATCGTGAAACTCAATGGACCGTTTCAAAGCCCAGCTTCGCCCTGATCGGCGGTGTTTGAGGGTGCATGCGGCCCCCGTCTCAGGTCACTTCTAATATAAGAGGCGGCGGGCACGTTTTAGCTTGAAAGCGGCCAGTTCTGGCTGCCAATGCGTCTTTATCGCGTCTAGGCTTTCCCCTGCCGTAATCGCTTCGCGCAACCAAGACACACCCGCTAGCTTATCGAAAAAGGGCGGATTGCCGGGCAAGAAGGAAAAATCTTTGCCATGATGACGTGCGACTTCGAGCAAGATCGCGATACCGGCATCCACGGGCGCAAAGGCTGCGCGATCTGTGATATGCACCTGCACGCCCGCGCACAACTGACCCTGAAACTTGGAAAAAGAAGGTGTAAACCAAGCCGGTCGGAAGTGGGCTCCGGCCAAGTTGCGCTGATTGAGACGATCGGCAAGCCCGTGTGCATCGATGAAGGGCGCGCCAATCAGCTCGAACGGCTTTGTTGTACCGCGGCCCTCAGACAGGTTCGTGCCTTCGATCAGGCACGTGCCGGGATAGATGAAAGCCGTGTCGATTGTTGGCATATTGGGTGAGGGCGGCACCCAGGGCAGGCCGGTCTGGGTGGCATCATCGGGTCGTCGCCAATTGGTGCATGTCACGACAGTGAGGTCACATCCAATGCCGAAATCTGTATTCATCATCAGCGCCAGTTCGCCAAGGGTCATTCCGTGGCGAATGGGGATCGGATAGGCCCCGACAAAGCTCGCCAAGGCTGGGTCCAGCACCGGTCCTTCGACCCTGATGCCGCCGATCGGGTTGGGCCGGTCGGCCACAATGACGCCCATCCCGGCTTCTCGCGCGGCTTGCATCACCAGGGCAAGCGTCCAAGGATAGGTATAAAAGCGCGCGCCAATATCTTGAATATCAAACACCAGAACATCCAAACCGGCGAGCATGGCAGGCGTCGGTTTGCGGGTAGTTCCATAAAGGCTGTAGGCGGGCAGGCCCGTGCGAGCATCCATGCGATCAGCCACGGCAGCCCCTGCTTGGGCATCGCCCCGCACGCCATGCTCGGGGCCAAATAGAGCCGCCAATTTGAAGTCCCTCGCTTGGGCCATCCGATTAATCGCACTTTCGAGTTTCACCGTGACGCCTGTTGGATTGGTGATCAGGCCAACCCTCTTGCCTGCGAGGAGCCCGCGCTTGGGTCCCAGTAGAACATCCAAGCCCGGGACAACCCTTCCAGCCCGCGCTTGGGCTGTCACAGTTGTGCCAGTCGCGAAAACGCTGGCTGTCGCCAAACCCGCAAAGGAGCGACGCGAAAAAGTCCTGATGAGTTGCACCTACAACAGCTCCAGTGTGCGAAGGGCATGGCACGGCCCACGGAGGAAGAGTTTATCTGGCTTGGCCGTTCTAAAGCTAGGGGTGACGCTATATTCGAGCATTGCGTCATCCCGCGTGAGTTTTGCAGTTCAGCCGATTACGCACAATCAGGTCAGTATTTTTGAGACCGCACTTTGCAGGCCAACATAGGCCTGCCGGATTAACGCTCCATCTGTCGCCTGAAGACCATCCGAGCGGGCATGATGCAAGCGGTGGGCACCAAAATTGGCAATCAGTTTTGTGTAGCCATCGATGAGAATTTGCTTGGCCTCACCTGCTGCAGCTTCGACACTGGCTGCATACGGGACTTCAAAACCGGGGACGCCTTTCATGGCTTGGCGAAGAACCGGAAGAAAAGACTCATGGCCAAGCAAGTAGTGTTGAGCATCCATACTGGGCAAAGGTGCCAACAAACCTGGAGCTAATTCATGCCAGTCGCGCGCGGCGAAACTCGCACCAAGGTGAACCCAAAGGTCAACGTCTCCTGGAGGCGGAACCATTTGGGCGTTAAACTTCTTGCTGCCGAGATTCTCGAATTCATGACCAGTCATCGCGCCAAGAGTCACATCCAAGTTGGGATGAGCCCTTGCAAGCCAGTCCGCCAGCGCTAGGAAGGCGCTGACCCCGCTTCCCCGTTCCGCTGCGCAGGTAAACCAGCCACTAAGTGGCGTGGTCAGTATGATCTTTTTGCCGGTGCCGACTCTTCGACCAACCACATTGTTAGCGATCCTGCGTCCGGTGCGGCCCTCCAGATAGAGCTTGGCCGACGCGCCATTCCTAGCGGCTTGAAGTAGGGATTGAATGCCGCGCGAGCCGAGCACCAGAATAGGCATGGGTCGGTCTGCTGGCTCATCCAGTGCGTTAAGGGCTAATGCTTCCCCAGAGGGGCCGTCGGTAACCACGATTAGCGCCCGTGGATTGGCCTCAGATGCGGCTTTGATTAAGCGCGCGATCACAGGCTGAAGCGCGCTGGAATGCCGCCCAAAGGGCAACATGATGACAGCAATCTTCCCCGCGATCGCGCTTTGATCCAGATCCTCCCGCCACAGAATCAGCGGCGCACTTAGTCCATCTTTACCGGTAAGCGTGATGGGGTGTTGACCGATTCCGACGAACTCCGAACCATTCGAAAGCGTTACCGTCGCGCGAGTTTCATCAAAGAACGGCACGTCAATGGGTTGCAGGGAAACACGATAGCCAGAAGCGGAAATTCTGCTGGAAATCCACTGGACTGTGGCCTGATCACCTATCGATCCTGATTGATGGGTGCCAAAGGAAACATAGCGCTCTAAGTCTGCTTGGAAGTGTGCAGGTTCGGCGGGGGGAGACCCAGTTATCGCAACGCTTGGGACAAAGGCGCACGAACTTCCGACAAGGGCAGAACGCCGCGTCGGAGTGAAATTTGACTTCGTGCCGCTTTGTTTCTTGTGCATCGCAAATATCCTCAAGCTAAGTCGACTAGGGATGAAAGCAGCTAGTTTCTCGCCTGCCCATTCACCACACCCTCTGTTGGCAGAACCGCATCAAGTTTGTCTTTTCGGAAGTTCGCTTTGGGGCCAGATTTTGGCGAGAATTCCATCAAGATATCTGTATCAGGCGCATATGGCTTCCAAGGCGGCAGTCCGGCACAGCTAGGCGTTCCGGTCTTTGCAAAAGCCACCCAGCAGCCCGAAATCATCACACTAAAGTCCTTGTCTTCTTGGGTGAGCAAGCGGCTCGCAAGTGGCAGTTGACCCCAGCTTCGAAATATCTGTGGGATCTCTGACCCATGGCCGGCACCTGGCTGGCGATCTCGCCGGTTCTCCAACACATAGTCGTAATGGTACAGGAACGAGGGCGCGCCACTCGCTGCTTGCCTAGCAATGAACCGCGCCGGGCCAACGAATGTAGCATCGCCAAAGACTTGGCGTGCAAACTCTGTGTCCGAGATTCCCGCTCCGCCATAAGTGGCCCTAACGCTTGCCTCCCGATTGCCGAGAAACGCCGTGATGGCACTATCCGTCACATTAAGCGTCTCCATCACACTCGCTTCATTGCTATTGGCACCAATCAGCAAGGGAACATCGGTTGCTTGGCCTGCTAAAAAGGCCTGCGCTGGCGATCTGAGCACCAGTCTGCCATCCACAAACGGACCAAACCCCAGTCCTTCCAAAGGTTGCAGAGCGACCAGTCGATTGGCAGGAATGGCGCGCAGATCCGAAACCGATGCACCAGCTGGAAGCCCCAGCTCACTGATTGACTTCTGACCATCTGCTTCTGTCGCGGTTAGGTCTTTTGGCACCTGCAATCCACCACCAGACTGCACAATCGCCTGACTGAAAAGTCCTTTTGCCGATGGCGTCGCCAACAAATACAAAGTGCTCGCCCCACCAGCGGACTCACCAAAGACCGTAACCTTGTTAGGATCGCCGCCAAACTTCGAAATGTTGTCTCGGACCCATTTTAATGCCGCGATCTGATCCATCAAACCATAATTTCCAAGCGGGTCGGCAGGACCGGATTCTGCAGTTAAGGCGGGGTGCGCGAAATAGCCGAGCAACCCTAAACGGTAGTTGATGGTGACAAGTACGACGCCCTGACGCGCCAATTCGGTACCATTGTAAAATCCGACTGATCCGGAGCCGACACGATGGCCACCGCCATGGATCCAAACCATAACCGGTGCCCGCCCATTTGGATCTGCTGTCCACACATTGAGGCTAAGACAGTCCTCGCTCTGCGAAGCCGTCTGCCGAGCGCTTTGCATGTCATTACGCACTGGCTGGGGGCATGATGGACCAAAGGCTTTGGCGTCCCTTGGCTTACTCCATGACGGCGCTTGGGCAGGCGGCTGCCATCGCAGTTGATCAATCGGCGGCGCTGCATAGGGGATTCCCAGGAAGGATGAAACATTCCCATCCTGGCTCCCGATTAAGATACCTTGATTGATCGAGACCTCTGGCGATTGAGCCAAAGCGGGGACAATTGAAGCCGCGGCGGCAATCACGCCAAGCAATGCAACAGCAGTATGACGTGAGCGCACAGATGCAAACATTCAGGGTCCTCCATTATTCAGTCACAGGCCTAAAGCAGCCAAGAATTCACCATGCCGACAACGGTTTTGCCAAACACGTCGCCCTTCACAAACCGCCCTTGCCAAAGGGCGCCATAAATTGGGATTTGATAGGCGAAGCGGGTTTCCAACACGATGGAGCGTTCGACTGAACCTTCGGTGAAAGTGAATTTAGATCCGGTCTGTGTCAGCTCCGCTTTCGGAGCGGAGACCGAGCTAGGGCGCCCTTCGTTGATAACATAGCCACCGCCATTTGGCGGGGCAATTAGGAGGGTCGAGAATAGGTCTTTTGACCACAAACTTGAGAAAATGAACGGCGTAACAAAACGCGCCGCCGTCTGTGTCTGTTCATGAAATTGCGAAGGCCCTTCAAAAACGATTTTTTTTCCAGCGATGTTCAAAACAAACTTCGCGTGACCAAAGGCCTCCGTTCGTCCGGTTAGAAGCCCCGCATATCCCGATAGCGGTTCAAATTCTGCCAAAAGGGATACTTGCGCGCGGCGCCCTGAGCGCGTGCCTTGGCCTTGAGCGGTGAAGCGAGCGCTTAACTCGGCCTTTTGGGGCGCTTTCAACGTGCCTGTGCGAACGAACTTAGCGTCTGCCTCGCTCGTTTGCGCCCGATAGATTGCTGAGCCCGCGTCGTCGGGGGACAATACTGGGCCCTGCCAAGGGAGCCTGTTGGAGTAAAACTGAAACAAGCCCTGCGGGGTCGCCACAGTGCACCAAAGCCAAGTAACGCCCGCATCGGGATACTGACAAGCGCGTATAGCGACAAAATGGGTTCCACTTGCATCAGCACCCGACAACATGACGGATTGCGAGGTACCCGTTTGGCCCTGAGGCGGCAGGTCCTGGCCGACACGCTCATGAGCGTTTGCAAAGCCACTCGCGCACCCCGCAAGCCCAAGACTGCCAATAAGAAAGGTGCGTCGGGCTGCGGCAGGGTGGGCAGGCACGTCATCCATCGGTCAGGCGCTCGATGGCAGGGGGAAACCAGCGGCCCTGCTTGACCTCTGCCCGCGGTAAATAGGCGCGGAAAGACAAGCGCAGCGGGCCATTTGGCATTGGCAACCAATTGCCTCCCAGCTCTGCGCGGGGTGGATCACGCGAAAGGATGATTACAATCGATCCATCTGGCTCGCGGACAAGCCCCGGTGACCGATCGCTGAGGGCGTAGCGATTGATTGCATTGGGGACAAAAAAGAACCGCCCGTCCGGCTCGGCAGAATACATGGTGAGGGACCAAAACGCATCGACTGGCACGCCACTTGGCGATACTCGGAATCGGTAGCTTTTTGAAGAATCGTAGGCTTGACCTTGGGCGTCCGCGACCGAGGCAAAATACATCGCCTCGTCTTGGCTGAGTGCAGCAATCCCACCCAATGCCACCGTCGCACGTTCGAGATCATCATTGCCGAAATTTCCAGTGATGGCGCTTGAGCTGGTCCAGCCGTTCTGCGCCCGCCCCTCTCGACCAAACCGCCCGCGCAAGCGTTCCATGCCACGCGGTGCTGCGGCCAACCACGCCTGCTGAAGATCCGGCGACAGGCCGGCGAAAGCGTCCCGGGCACCAGGCCGGATCCCAAGGTGCCGCATCTTGAGTGCCCGCGCAGCTTGACCGGTCAAGCGCTTCTGACGACCCAATACCTCATTGGCAGCGCTGAGTATTTTCTCACCATTTAAATTGTCGTCTGTGGCCGCAAAGATAGGAAGATTAGGGCCCCTCCCGACAGGAATGTTAAGTTTGATTGCGTCCTGTATGGCGCTTGCGGCAGGCACATCTTGGGGACCAGTTACCAAAATCCGGCCAAGCATCCAGACGTCATTTGTCTCCGAACGAATAAGCTGTGCGCCAGATGGCACCGGCCCGCGCCAATCGGGACCGACAATTAAGAATCGACCGCCTTTGCCTCCGGTCGCTCTTGTCCCGATGTAAGCGAAGTTATCGGTAAAGGCGTTCATAAAGGCGATTGAAAAATAACGGTCTAGAATATCAGGAACGATCAGTTCTAGGGGGCCGCCTGACAGCTCCAAGAATGCAGAGCTATAGACGGTGTCATTATTGGGTGCCGTGACACCTCGATTGGCCGCGGTCGCTAAGCCACGCCGGGTGCCGAGTCGGTTCAATCGCTCGGCCGGTGTCCGCGCTTCGCCACCTGCCCCACCCGCCCGCTGACTAAGGCGAGCGAATTCAAATAACGTGAAAGCATAATTGAAAGCGGCGTCGATGGCTGCGTTGCTGACAGCCGCCATTGAAGGGGTTGCAGTTAAGCTGGCTGTTGCACTGATCCCAGCGATGACCTCGCGTCGGTTCATGATTTCACCTCTTTTCTCTAGGATCAAAACTTCTTGCTTACTTCGACCCCCCAGGTTCGGGGTTCCCCCATGTAAGCGTTAAGCGACCCGGCTTGCAGTGTCGAATTAAAGGTCACGATGCGATAAACTTCATCAGTGATGTTTGCGCCCCACACCGAGACTTCAAAGCCACTTCCTTCGTGACGAACTCCAAATGAGCCATTTAGAAGACCAAAAGCAGGTTGAGCTTTCAGAGGATCAAGATCACCACCCGTTATCGTCTTTGACTGGTGGCGCCAGTTGACGCGGCCAAAGCCAGTCAGCCCGCTCGCAATCTGTCGCTCCCACGCAGCTCCGATTTGGGTCGTAAGCTCGGGCGCTGCATTCAGCTGTTTGCCCCGGATGTTGACGTCTGACACTTCATTGCCAAATTTCGCGAAATTATATGTTGTGGCTGCAGTCAATGAGACCCCGGCACCAACATAAAGTCTGGTATCAAGTTCTACACCATTGGAACGCACCTCACCTTGGTTGGAGAGCAAGTTTTCAGTTCCGGTAAAGACCACGCGCTGAAAGTCGGTGTAAGTTTGATCAAAGAACGTCAGGTTTGTGCGTAAGCGTCGTCCAAACCATTGGGCCTTTATCCCAGCCTCAAAACTGTCAGATTCCTCGGGATCAAAAGTTGCCTTCGATCTATTGCCGGCATCTCTATCCAAACTAACGCCGCCTGCTTTGAAACCACGCGAGAAGCTAGCGAACAAAAGCGCTGTTTCATTCACCTCGTAAGATACGGCCAAAACGCCACTTGTCTTCTCATCCGTTTTGCTAGCTTGGTAGTCTTTCGTCGGACAGATTAGACGAAGCGTTGCGGGGACCAAAACCGATGTACACGAACCAGCAGACCGCGTGATAAACGTGCCGCCACCGGACTTCTCATCATTGCTCCAACGCAAACCCAACGTTAGAGCCAATCGATCTGTAACATTCCAGATATTGTGGGTGAATACAGACCACCCGCTCGCATCCAAATCGAAGCGCCGAAGCTGATCCCCATCGCCTGCGGCATAAAGCGGGATGATCGCGGGGCGGGCAGCAAGTGCTGCAGCAAACCGACCGGCATCAGCACCTAGCACTGTCGAACTTGACTGCAGAAACGTTTGATCAAAACCGAAAACACCTACTAACCAGTCCACTGGACCTGCCGTTCCGCGTAGCGTCAATTCAAACGTCTGAGTTTCATCCTCGGTCCGCTCATTCAATGTGTTGGTTAAATCGACATCGGAGAAATCCCCATCTGCATTGCGTAGTGAGGAGAATTTACGTGAACTCGCCAACCCTCTCAGCTGGGCCCAATCCAAGTCCCAGTTGAGCTCTACTGAAACACCCTGATCTTCAACAGATGAGGTTGGCGCGACGTTTGTTGCGACGATATAATCTGCTTCCCGCGTCGGATTAAAAACTGTTCCGCCAAGTGAGGTGATCGTTGCAGCACGAACCCCGTTGAGCACATAAGGTGCCGCGCAACAAATGTCCTCTTTCTGCGATCGATCCGCGATCAACCTCAGCGATACTTTGTCTGTCGGCGTCCAAAGAGCTTGGCCGCGCAGCAGCCATCTGTCACGACTGTTGAGTTTCTGGTTGAGCTTAACATCGTCAACATAACCGTCGCGCTGATTCAAGTTTCCCGAAAGTCTTAAAGCAAGTCGATCATCGATTACTGGTCCGGTAATAGAAAAGCCGCCGCGCTTTGAGCCAAAGGATCCAGCACCAGCAAACACTTCGGCCTCAAAATCAAATTTTGGCTTTTTGGTTGCGATGGTGATTGCGCCAGCTGTTGTGTTCTTACCGAACAACGTTCCTTGTGGCCCCCGAAGAATTTCAACGCGCTCAACATCGACCAGTTCATTCAAGGCAATTCCCGATCTTGGGAGATAAACGCCATCAAGAAAGACGCCTACAGTTGGTTCGAGTCCAGAATTTTGGCCTGCTGTGCCGACTCCGCGAATGCGAATAACGCTTCCTGTTGTCTCGGAGTTCGACACAGTAATGACAAGAGAGGGTGCCAACGCCTGAAGGCCTTGGGTATCTCTGATCGCAGCTTCGCGTAGGGTTTCCCCCGAGACCGCCGTGATTGAAATTGGAACCTTCTGTTCAGATTCGGCGCGACGGGTCGCGGTTACGATGATGGTTTCTGTTTCATCCGCCGGTGCGGCTGCCGCCTGCTCTGTGCCGCCGGATTGGGCCAAGGCATAAGTTGAAAATCCCCAAGATGTACACAATGCAACCAATGCCGTTGTAGAACCAAGCCGCTTCATCTCGTCCTCCCATCGCGAGTCCATGTGGCCAAGGCCAAAGTCTCATCGTTTTTCCAAATTGTCGTCAATTTAAATTGACGACAATTTCTATCGATGTCAATCCGCGCGCGAACTTGGCAGGGAGGCAAGCATTGAAGCCGTCGACAATGCGCTAACTTTTTCCAAAATTGCCTTACGAATAAACGCCACCGATGCGCGAGCTAAGATTTCGGAGGCGTGTGCATCGCCGGCACGAAGCGACACCAGCAATGCCCGTAAAATCCCCACGGACTGCTCAAAATAATCGATGCTTTCCGCCATAAGCAGCTTGTTTTGCCAAAGTGCCAAACGGCCGATCTCTACCAACAAATTATAGCCAGCACGGGAGGGGCCGCGCTTGGCAATAAATCGACCAAAGTTGAACGCAGCATCAATCGCCGCTTCCCTCGACCCCCCTTGGGCTACCTTAAATGCTGGGGCAAGAATTGCCTCTAAAGTGTCGCAGTCTTCAGGGGTTAGGTAGGTCGCCCCTTGACGGGCGGTGACGCCGTAAACCACCTCCAGCAAATCAAAAATATGGTGGGTCTCCGCAACACTCAACTCAATCACTTGGGCACCGCGCCAAGGGCGCACCAGCACAAAACCAAACCGTGCAACTTGGCGCAAAGCCTCGCGCACAGGGGAGCGCGAAACGCCAAACCGGTCGGCAACTTCTTGTTCCCGGATCCACTCGCCTGGGCGGTATCGTCGGTTAAGAATTTCGACGAGTAGAGTTTCGGCAATCAAGGTGTCTAGCGGAAGGTTGCGTTGCTTAGCCCGTTCCAGTAACGATTCGTGTTGGTTCTGTGTCATGCTATTTGGATCTCTTGCAGCCTAAGCATCAGATTAAGTCAGCCTAACAGATCGGATAATTGCCGACAATATAGATACCTGGCATCACCGTCGTTGGGAATATCACCCAAAAGGCGCAACATATAATCAAGCTGAAGTGATTTAGCCAATGCCAAAAGCGGGGACACAGGCCCCGCGGAGGGTAATGGCTTGGGTCTCCGCAATTGGCCGCACATTAGTGACGTCGTGCGGCCATGGGCTGGGAGGCCGTGATTTTGAGTTTTCCAAACCAATTGCGCAATCTCGAAGAAGTATCCTGCCATCTTTTGAGTCCGTTATCGATAGGACGCACAATGGGTTGGCGGTAATCGAACCCGACTACCAACCCTAAGGTCTGCATCAACGCGTTGGTCTTCTTTTCGCATAAAATCATGCCGGCAAAAAATTGCCTATGAACCCCAATTCTTGGAATTGCCTAAATTCCTAGATTCAGACCTGCCCAAGGATGCGGTGGTCACAATTTTGGTTACAATAACCCTTCGCCCAAGTCAGGAGTTACTTTTGGTCTCAATTTAAAGGAAAAATGGTGGAGCCAAGGGGAGTCGAACCCCTGACCTCTTGAATGCCATTCAAGCGCTCTACCAACTGAGCTATGGCCCCATCTGGTTTGGAAGTTTAGTCCAAACGGATCGAGTTGTGGGCTCCACCGAACCCACAAGAGGGCCGCGTATAGACGTCTCAGCCGAGGGGATCAAGACGGGCGTCGCAGCGGCGCTGCAGCAAGCGTTATCAGCCGTCTCTTCCATCCAGCATTTCTTGCCAAACAAGGTGTCAGAAACGCAAAAGGCCCGCCCGTACCACTTAATGCGGCGAGAGCAGGCCCTTTTTATCGCTTGGCGCCCCCCAAAGACGGCGCAGGCTTTAAGCCTTAGCGGGGGTCGACGTCATCATCGTCTGGACCGGGAATATCGCCCAGATCGTCGTCGATGAGGTCCTCGTCATCTTCTAGGAAGGGCACTTCATCATCGCCAGCGGTTGGATCATCATCGTCCAACTCTTGCTCGGAGAAGCCTTCGGGCACGTCTGCGCCGCCAGTGCCTTGGTTGATTGGGTCAGACTCTTCATCGTCATCGAGTTCGAGTGGCGCTTGGTCGACGGCGGCTGCATCGAGCTCTGCCGTGACTTCTTCATGCTCCATTTCGTCCTCGTCCATATCGGGATCGATGACTTTTGCGGGTGCGTCTTCATCATCCTCTTCAGCGGCCGCAGCCAGCTTGGGATCAAAGGCGGTCAGACGTGCTTTGGCGCGACGGGCTTTGACGGCCTCATCATCGGGGTCAAACACATTGCCACATTTGGGGCACTCTGCAGGCCGCTTGTGTAAGTCATAGAATTTTGCGCCGCAGGCGGGGCACAATTGTTTTTCGCCAAGGTCAATTTTAGGCACTGTTGGGGCTCCACTGGCCGATCGCCACATTGGGAATGTAATCTAAGGGCGCAGCGCTTGCCACGTAAGTGTGACGCTGTCAAAACCTATGCTGCAGTCCAATGTATTTAGGCGGAAGATTGGCTGCGCAACTGGCCTAAAACATCAAAAAAGGTCGGGAACGTCTTAGAGGTGCAGGCCGGATCCTCAATCGTAACCCCTTCATTGGCCAAACCAGCTATTGCCAGCGACATCGCCATGCGGTGGTCGTCATAAGTGGCCACTTGGGCGGGCTTGAGCTTGGCAGGCCGGATCAACAGGCCGTCTTGGCGTTCATCTAAATCTGCACCCATTGCGCGCAATTGGGTGGCCATGGCGTTTACTCTATCCGTCTCTTTCCAACGCATATGCTCAACCCCCGTGATCAGGACGGGGCTGGATGCATTTGAGGCAATGGCGGCAAGGGTGGGTGCCGTGTCTGAAATCGCATTCATATTTATTTCGAGGCCGTGGAGCTGGGCAGGGCCAGTCACCGTTAGGCCAGCAGCGCTTTCTTCAACCGTCGCGCCCATACCGGCCAAGGCATCGACGAAGAGTGCATCACCTTGCAGCGCTTGGCGCGAGAGACCGGGAACGGTTACACGTCCTCCGGTAACAGCCGCTGCGGCAAAGAAATACGATGCGCTGGAGGCATCGGGCTCGACCGCATAGTGCGCCTTTGCTTGATAGTATTGGCCGGCGGCCACATGGAGGCGTTGTGGTTCGGGTCGTTCGACGACAACCCCCCAATCAGCCATCATGTCGATGGTCATCGCGATGTAGGGTTCAGAAACGATGGGCCCGGTCAAAACAAGGTCGTTGTCGGCCTTGGCGAAAGGGGCAACCATCAGGGCGGCGCTCACTTGTTGGCTAGATCGCTGCGGGTCCAGTTCGAGGCGACCGCCGGGGAGGCCCGAGCCCAAAAGGCTCAACGGGAAGTGGTCCTGTGCGCCTTCAAAGCTGATCTTGGCACCTTGGGCTATAAGCGCATCCAACAGATCGCCCATGGGCCGCTTACGCATCGCGGCAACTCCGTCAAAGCGCACAGGGGCAAGGCCAAGGGCGCTTAAGGCTAAAAGAAAGCGGGCGGCGGTACCGGCATTGCCGACGAATAGGTCTGCTGCGCCACCCTTGGGCGCTGGTAATTGCCCGCCACAGCCTGCAACCGTGAAGGTCGATGCCGCTGGATCATGGGCGACTTCAAAGCCCAAAGCGTTCAGGCAGCTTGCAAAAATACGTGTGTCATCGCTGTCGAGTGCGCCAGTCAAGAGCGACTGGCCTTGCGCTAAGGCAGCCAACAGCAAGGCCCGATTATTGATGCTCTTAGAGCCCGGTACTGTCACGGTGCCGCGGGCTGGGGCTTTGAAGCTGGGGATGAACAAGGTTTCCATCCGCGCTTCTTAAAGTCGCGAGCCTTCAAAATAAAGTCGCATTGCGGCATGAGAGCTTTGCTAAAGCGGGCTTGGGGACAAAGCGGCCTCTGTCCGGTTGCATTTGCTGTTTGGCAGCGACAGACAAGCTTGATAGGACCACGCCCGAAACCCAGCACCCCGAAACCTAGCCAACGGGCACCCAATTTATGATTATCGCTGTCGACGGCCCCCTAGCTGCCGGAAAGGGTACGATCTCTAAGGCGCTAGCCCAGCTTTATGGCCTGCCCCATATGGACACGGGTAAGCTTTACCGGGGCGTGGCCTATCGTCTTCTGTCGGCTGGTCTTGCGCCGCAGGATGCCGACACCGCCGCCGAAGTGGCGCGGACCTTGTCGATGGATGGGATTGAGGATGCGGATTTGCGCACGGCGCAGGTGGGCGCGGCAGCTTCGGTCGTAGCGGCCAATCAGGCGGTGCGGCAAGCTTTATTCGACCTGCAGCGCAATTTTGCCTTGCAAGCAGGTGGTGCGGTGCTCGATGGCCGCGATATTGGCACGGTTGTGTGCCCTGAAGCGGATATCAAGCTCTATGTCTCGGCTAGCCCGGAAGAACGCGCCCGGCGTCGTCAGATGGAACTGGAAGCCTTAGGAGAAGTCATTTCATTTGAGTCTATGCTGGCGCAAACACTTGAACGCGACGCCAGAGATTCCGGGCGCGCGGATGCCCCGTTGAAACCCGCTGAAGACTCCCACTTGCTCGATACGACTGGTCTGAGTATAGAGGCGGCTGTGGATAAAGCCCGATTGATCGTGGAACAGGTGCGTTTGGCCAAAAGCTAGACAAGCTTTCCTCGAAATTCCAACAATCGGTTGATCTACATTTAACACGCTAAAATGATGCGTTGTAAGACGCGAGGCCCGAAGGCCGCAGGACCTTTCGGGCAAGACCGCCGGAGCCAACCGGCAGGCCTGCTTTCATCTATTCGGAGACTGATACACACATGAGCGACATGCTCCTTAACCCGAGCCGGGACGATTTCTCGGCATTGCTAGAAGAATCCTTTGGTGCCCGTGGTGGCTTGACCGAAGGCAAAGTCATTTCCGCAACCGTTGTTTCGATCGAAAACGATTTCGTTCTGGTCGACATTGGTTTGAAGACCGAAGGCCGCATTCCGGTGCGCGAATTTGGTCTTGAAGGCTCGTCCTTAAAGGTCAATGACACTGTAGAAGTTTACCTCGACCGGATTGAGAACGCGCTTGGTGAAGCCGTTGTCAGCCGTGAGAAGGCCCGCCGTGAAGAAGCTTGGGGCCGTCTTGAGAAGCTGTTTGCAACCGGTGAGTCGGTTGATGGTGCGATCGTTGGCCGCGTTAAGGGTGGCTTCACGGTTGACCTCGGTGGCGCAAACGCCTTCTTGCCAGGTTCGCAAGTCGACATTCGCCCAGTGCGCGACGTCGGTCCATTGATGAACATCGTCCAGCCATTCTGCATCCTGAAAATGGATCGCCCACGTGGTAACATCGTGGTGTCGCGTCGTTCGATCCTCGAACTCGACCGCGCAGAAGCTCGTACCGAAATCGTTGCCGGTTTGGCCGAAGGCGAAATCCGCGACGGCGTTGTCAAGAACATCACCGATTACGGTGCGTTCGTGGACTTGGGCGGGGTCGACGGTCTGTTGCACGTCACCGACATGAGCTGGAAGCGTATCAGCCACCCAAGCCAAGTGCTGAACGTGGGCGACACGGTTCAAGTTCAAATCGTCAAGATCAACCCAGATACCCAGCGTATTTCCTTGGGCATGAAGCAATTGCTGTCAGATCCTTGGGATGGGGCAGAAGCCAAATATCCAGTTGGCGCACGTTATTCGGGCGTCATCACCAACATCACCGATTATGGTGCGTTCGTGGAACTGGAATCTGGCGTCGAAGGCTTGGTCCACGTGTCCGAAATGTCTTGGACCAAAAAGACCTTGCATCCTTCCAAGATCGTCAACCCTGGCGATCCAGTCGACGTGATCGTAATCGATGTGGATGGCGACAAGCGCCGCATCTCCTTGGGCATGAAGCAAGCTCAACCCAATCCTTGGGATGCGTTTGTTACTGAGTTCCCAGTTGGTTCGACCCTCACTGGCGAAATCAAGAACATCACCGAGTTCGGTCTGTTCGTTGGCGTCAATGAAGAGTTGGACGGCATGGTGCACATGTCGGACATTGACTGGAACCAAGCTGGCGAAGAAGCCATCAAGAACTACAAGCGCGGCGACATGGTCGAAGCCAAGGTTCTGGATGTGGACGTTGAGAAAGAGCGTATCTCGCTCGGCATCAAGCAAGTCTCGTCTGACCCATTCGCAACTGAGACTTTAAAGCGCGGCCAAACCGTGACCTGCACCGTGACCGAAATTGCTTCGGGCGGTATCGAAGTCTCGATCGGTCCAGACAACATCATGAAAGCTTTTGTTCGCAAGTCGGACATCTCGCGTGATCGTGCAGAGCAGCGTCCAGAACGCTATGCTGTTGGTGACCGCGTGGATGCCGTCGTAACGGCAATCGACAAAGCAACGCGTAAAGTCTCGGTTTCGATCAAGGCGCTTGAAATGGCTGAAGAAAAAGAAGCCATTAGCCAATTTGGATCGTCCGATTCCGGTGCATCTTTGGGCGATATCCTTGGCGCGGCACTGCGTCAAAAGGAACAAAACGACTAAGTTTCATGGCGGTGACCCAAGATCACCGCAAGAAACTACAGCTTTAAAGAAAGGCCAGAGCGTCGCTCTGGCCTTTTTTGTTTTTCGGTCAAAGACAAATTTCCTTAAGAAGGCTTGCGCGCGAGTGGTTTTTTGCTGTTATATGGATTTGATAAAGTCTAACTGAGGGACAGGCCCAAATGTTGCGATCTGAACTTGTTGCTAAATTAGCTACCGAGAATCCGCATCTATTTCATGGGGATGTCGAGCGCGTGGTCGATACCGTTCTCGAAGAGATCACCAAGGCATTGGAAAGCGGCGATCGCGTTGAATTGCGCGGGTTCGGAGCGTTTTCGGTTCGCTCCCGCGGGGCGCGTCAGGGTCGCAACCCGCGCACCGGTGAAGGCGTGGCTGTAGATGCCAAGCACGCACCTTTCTTTAAAGCGGGCAAGGAATTGCGTGCCCGCTTGAACGGTGGCGTTGATCCGGGCGAATAAGCCCTCGTCCTGCTGGCTTAGCGTCCGCCGGAGCAGGCGTTTTTCTTAAGATCATTTCAGTTGCAAGTGCTTTCTGAGAGAGTGCTTCCTGTTGCGATGGTCGTATATAAAGGACCTGAGTATGAGCATCGCAGATGAGTTCAAAGCCTTTATTGCGGGCGGAAACGTCATTGATCTCGCCGTCGGCGTCGTCATTGGTGCTGCTTTCGGCAAGATCGTTTCCGCCTTTGTCGACAAGGTAATTATGCCTGTTGTTGGGCTTATGACCGGTGGGGTTGATCTGGCGGGCATGAAAATCGTGCTGCAGGCAGCCGATGAGGCGGCCAAAAAGGCAGAAGTCGCGATCGGTTACGGCGATGTTCTGGCAGCGACGCTAAACTTTGTGATTGTCGGCTTTGTGCTGTTTTTGGTCGTGAAAGCCTATAATCGCGTCAAAGCACCAGCGCCGATCCCAGCAGTCCCCTCTGGGCCGACACAAGAAGAGCTTTTGGCAGAGATTCGCGATCTCTTAAAAAAGCAAAGCTGAAGTCGAAGGTCCTTTCGCCGCAGTGCGCGCTTTTGCTTTGTGGCTGAACGCTCTACATGATCTCGCATGCGCCTTGCTGAAGCTAAGATTTGTGGACTGTCTGATCGTCAAACCGTGGGCGATGCCTTGGCTTGCGGCGCGGCATTTATCGGCTTTGTGACCTTTCCCAAAAGTCCCCGCCATATTCTGCCAGTGGACGCCAAGCCGCTCGCCAAAATGGCGGCGGGTATGGCCCGGACGGTATCGGTTGTGGTTGATCCAGATGATGCGCTTCTTGACCAAGTGATGACCGATTTGGGTCCGGACTTCATGCAATTGCAGGGTGGAGAGAGCCCGGAGCGTTGTGCGGCCATTAAAGCGCGAGGTGTCGGTATCATCCGCGCCTTTGGTATCTCTGAGCGCCAAGACTTAGAGCAGATCAAGCCCTATCTTGATGTCGTCGATTATCTCTTGTTTGACGCCAAAGCTCCCAAAGGCGCGACAAGACCCGGTGGCCTCGGCCATGTGTTTGACTGGACAATCTTACAGGGGTTCAGGAGCCCTGTGCCGTGGTTCTTATCAGGCGGCCTTAATCCTGAAAATGTCGCTGAAGCCGTGCGCCAAACCGGCGCACCTTTGGTGGATGTCTCCTCTGGCGTTGAGCGCGCGCCGGGCTTAAAGGATAGCGCGCGGATCGCCGGCTTCATGCAAGCTTTGAACGACTGAGAATGGATCACTAAACAAGATGGACGCACGTAACTCCTGGGGTTCTTATCCCGACGCGCAAGGCCGCTTTGGCCAATTTGGCGGTCGCTTTGTCGCTGAAACCTTGATGCCCAACATCTTGGCGCTACAGCAAGCCTATGAGGACGCCAAAGCTGATCCGAGCTTTCAGGAAACTTTGGACGTCTTCTTACGCGATTATGTCGGTCGTCCGAGCCCGCTTTATTTTGCTGAGCGTTTGACCGATCACTTCGGCGGGGCAAAAATTTATTTTAAGCGTGATGAACTCAATCACACGGGTGCTCATAAGATCAACAATTGCATGGGCCAGATTTTCTTGGCCATGCGTATGGGCAAGACGCGCATAATCGCGGAAACTGGTGCTGGCCAACATGGCGTTGCCACGGCGACCGTTTGTGCCCGCTTTGGCCTGCCCTGCATTGTTTACATGGGGGCCACCGATGTAGAGCGGCAAAGCCCGAATGTGTTCCGGATGAAGCTGTTGGGTGCCGAAGTCCGCCCGGTTGATGCGGGCACCGCGACGCTAAAAGACGCGATGAATGAAGCGCTGCGCGATTGGGTCACCAATGTGGATGATACCTTCTACATCATCGGCACCGTCGCAGGCCCACACCCCTATCCACAATTGGTTCGCGACTTCCAGTCTGTGATTGGGCGGGAAACCAAGCAGCAAATGCTGGAACGCGAAGGTCGGCTGCCCGATGCTTTGGTGGCCTGCATTGGTGGGGGCTCTAACGCTATTGGCCTGTTCCATCCTTTCCTCGAAGATGAAAGCGTCAAGATTTATGGTGTGGAAGCGGCCGGCCACGGCATTGAAACAGGTCAGCATGCGGCAGCTTTGACCGGCGGACGGCCTGGCGTTTTGCATGGCAATCGCACCTATCTTTTGCAAAATGACGATGGTCAGATCATTGACGCGCATTCGATCTCGGCAGGCCTAGACTATCCAGGTGTTGGGCCAGAGCATGCGTTTTTGAAAGATACGGGACGGGCGACCTATTTGTCGGCGACCGATGATGAAGCACTCGAAGCCTTCCAGCTTTGCGCGCGGCTTGAAGGAATTCTGCCAGCGCTGGAGCCGTCGCATGCCTTGGCCCGCGTGGGAGAGATTGCCAAGGATGTTGGTAAGGGTGGCATTGTGGTAATGAATTTGTGCGGCCGTGGCGATAAAGACATTTTCACCATCGCCAATGCTTTAGGGGCGAAGATCTGATGCCAGTGGGACGTCTTTCTAACGCCTTTGCGCGCGCCAAAGCCGAAAACCGTGCCGCCTTGGTTGCCTATGTTATGGCAGGGGATCCTTCCTTGGAGGCGTGCGCTGCCATTCTCGACGCTTTGCCTAAAGCGGGCGTCGATGTGATTGAGCTAGGCTTTCCGTTCACCGACCCAATGGCCGATGGCCCATCAATTCAACGCGCAGGTATTCGCGCTTTGAAAAATGGAACGACCTTGCGCAAGACCATGGCACTGGTCGGCGAATTCCGCCAAAACTATCCCGAGACCCCCCTGATTGTGATGGGCTATCTCAACCCGGTTGAGACCATGGGCTATGACGCCTTCGCGCGTCATGCTGCCGAAGTGGGCATTGATGGGGCGATCATAGTTGATGCACCGCCCGAGGAAGACGCAGAATTGCGTGCGGCCATGCAGGCCAGCGATCTGGCACTCATCCGGCTTGCCACCCCAACCACGGACGCAAAGCGCTTGCCAGCGGTCGTCGCGGGCGTCAGCGGCTTTGTCTATTATGTTTCGGTCGCAGGCATCACCGGAGATAAGGCGATTGAAACCGCCGATATCGCCGAAGCGGTCGCCGATGTTCGCAAAGCTTCCGGTCTTCCAGTCGCGGTCGGGTTTGGCATCAAGACGCCAGAAGCAGCTGCCCGCACGGCAAAGATCGCTGACGGCGTGGTGGTTGGCTCTGCCCTGGTTGACGTGATCGCCAGCGCGCATGAAACTGGCGCTGATGCTGCCCAGGCAGCTGCCGTGTTTTGTCAGTCCTTGTCGCAAGCCATTGCGCAAGCCCGCTAGGAGCCACACGCATGAACAGCTGGATCGACCGCATCCGTCCGGGCATCAATAAGCTTCTGCAAAAGCGCGAAACGCCTGATAATCTTTGGGTCAAAGATCCCGATAGTGGCGAAATGCTTTATCGGGTTGATCTTGAAAACAGCCAATGGGTGACGCCTTCGGGCCGCCACATGCGGATCGGGCCCGAGCTCCGTTTCCGCTATTTGTTTGACGGCGAAAGCTGGCTGGCGATCGACACGCCCAAAGTTGTCGAAGACCCACTGAAGTTTAAAGACGACAAGCGCTATGTTGATCGCCTGAAAGATGCACGGGCAAAGACGGGCCGAGATGATGCCATGGCGATTGGCTATGGCAAGGTCGGTGGTAGTCCAGCAATGGCCTTGGTGCAGGACTTTAGCTTCATGGGAGGCTCGCTTGGCATGGCTGCGGGCGAGTCGTTTATTAAGGCTGCACAAGAAGCGCTGGAACGTAAGTGTGCGCTGATCTGTTTTACTGCTGCAGGCGGTGCGCGGATGCAGGAGGGCATTTTGTCTTTGATGCAGATGCCGCGCACGACCTTGGCCATTGACGCCCTGCGCCGCGCGGGCCTGCCCTATATTGTTGTGCTGACAGACCCTACCACGGGCGGAGTCACAGCCAGCTATGCCATGCTGGGCGATATTCATATCGCAGAGCCCGGCGCTTTGATCGGCTTTGCTGGACAGCGGGTGATTGAGCAAACCATCCGTCAAAAATTGCCACCGGGCTTCCAGCGGTCCGAATATTTATTGGAACATGGGATGGTCGATATCGTGGTTGATCGCCGCGAACTCAAAACCACTCTGGCGCGTATTTTGGGTTTGTTGCGGGCCTAATCGGCTTGCGGATGGATCCGATTAATTGATATAGAACTATATCATTTGAATGGATCGACGCCGAAGTGGACCTAGCCCTTTTCACGCTCTTGCATCTTCTCATCTTCGTCTATTGGTTGGGCGGTGACTTGGGCGTGTTTTATAGCTCCACCATTCTGACCAATTCGAAGCAATCGGCGGCGGCGCGCGTGGCAGCCGCACAGGTTCTGGCGCAAGTCGATATGGCCCCGCGCACGGCAATGATCCTTACTTTGCCTACGGGGCTGACTTTGGCAGCTCTAAAGGGATGGCTGGTGCTTGGGCCGTTCAGCTTGGCATTGATTTGGGTTGCTGGCCTGATCTGGCTTGCGCTCGCTTGGGTGCTGCATGTGCGGCATCCTGGGCCAACATCTGTGCTTCGGAGAGCGGACCTTGTCATTCGCTGGGCGGTGATCACGGCCTTGGTCATACTAGCGCTGAACCTGTGGCCCGATGCGGCGGGTTTGCCCCTGTTTCTGAAAGCCAAGTGCGCGATCCTTGCCGCCACCATCCTCTGTGGCCTGTTGATACGCCGCGCCTTGGTTCGGTTTGGCCCAGCCTTTAGTCGGCTTGTGCAAGAAGGCGCAAGCCCAGAAACCGATGCAGAGATTGCCCGCGCCCTAGATGAAAGTCGCCCGCTGGTGGTGACCATCTGGCTGCTCTTGCTGGTCGCTGCCTTTTTAGGCTTAGCTAAACCGCTATGAAGGATCCTAACCATGGCTGAAACCGCTCCCCTCCACATGGCTTTGGCTGACCGTCTGGCACAGCTGATTGGGGCAGACTATGTCGCCCGCGACGAACACACCCGCCGCGCGATGAGCGAGGATGTTTTCAGCCAAGGCGGCGTGGCGGGTCTGGTTGTGGCCCCGGCCAATCTCGAAGAATTGTCGCAGGTTTTGGAGGCGGCCCACCAAGCAGGCGCGTTCATTGTGCCGCGCGGTGGCGGTATGAGCTATACGTCTGGGTTTGTTACCGAACAGGCCGGCGCTGTGGTTATCGATATGCGGCGGATGGATCAAATCCTTTCGGTCAGCGCCGAAGACATGCTGGTGACCGTGCAAGCCGGGGCCACTTGGGCCTCTTTGCAGGCAGCCTTGACGCCGCTTGGCCTGCGAACCCCCTTCTGGGGCCCCTTATCGGGCATCAGCTCCACCATTGGCGGAGGGCTATCCCAGCTAAACGCCTTCTTTGGCGCGGGTATCTGGGGGACGACGTCGGAGAGCATCACGTGTCTTGCTGTGGTTTTGGCGGATGGCAACATTGTGCGTACAGGCAGCGCAGGGACCGCCGGCGGCAGCCCATTCTTCAAGCATTATGGTCCTGACCTCGCCGGTCTTTTTTGTGGCGATTGCGGCGCGCTGGGCATCAAGGCGGAGATCACCTTGCGTCTGATCCCGGCCCCTGCACATGAGGCTCATTTAAGCTTTGCCCTGCCGGATCTGGCTTCAACTGCACGTGCCACAGCCGCAGTCGCGCGCACCAATCTCGCGAGCGAGGTTTGCGCCTTTGATCCCAATCTGGCCAAAATCCGTATGCGGCGCGCCAGTCTGCTGCAGGATGTGAAGACCTTAGCAGCGGTGATCGGTGCTCAAAAGAACGTATTTGAGGGCGTCAAACAGGGAGCCAAAATGGCCATGGCTGGCCGCGGTTTCATGGATGATGCGGGCTATACCTTGCACTTGATCACCGAAGGTGCCTCCGCCGCCCAAGTCGAGGAAGCCGCCCGTACCTTGCGCGATCTTATGAAGGGCCACGGTGGCCGCGAAATTGAGAACACTATTCCTAAGGCGATGCGCGCGGCACCCTTTACCCCTCTAAACAATATCCTCGGGCCCGATGGCGAACGCTGGGTGCCCATCCATGGTATTGTACCCCTGTCGCAAGGCGAGGCCTGCTGGCAGGAATTGGATGACTTGTTTGCGTCCTATGGTTCCGCGTTTGAAGCCCGGGGTATGACGAGCGGCTATCTGGTGACAACCCTTAGCACCAACGGCTTTTTGATTGAGCCTGTCTTTTTCTGGCCCGATGCTCGCTATGGCATTCATGAAACGACGCTAGAGCCGTCTTATCTGGCTAAGGTGCCAAAGCTGCCAGCAAATGCTGACAATGCGGCTTTGGTCGATGAAGTGCGTGGGAAGATTCTAGACATTTTCGAACGCTTTGGCGCAACACATTTCCAAATCGGCCGCACGTATCGGTATGCGCAAACCCGCGAGCCAGTTACGTGGGCGCTTCTCAAAGCGATCAAAGCCCATCTTGATCCAGATAATCGCATGAATCCCGGGGTATTAGGCCTATGAGCACGCGCAACCTCGCCGTCAAAAATCCCCGCACGGGCCAAGTAGACTTCACGATTAAGGCTGCAGACCCCGGCGCGGTACAAGCACTGGCATCACGTGCTCGTTCTGCGCAGCCTGCTTGGCAGGCCTTGGGGCTAGAAGGGCGGGCTCAAGCGCTCCTGGGATTGCAAGCGGCGATCACCCGCCACTTTGAAGCCATTCACGCCGCGCTGGCAGAGGATACGGGGCGGAGCAAGATTGCGCGGCGCGAGATTGAAGGCGCGTTGGCGAGCCTTGGCGGATGGGCCGCTCAAGCACCCCATTTGTTGCCGACCATGTGGACGGATGGCCGCTTTGATCCGCGCATGGCCCATGCGCCGCAATGGGTGCCCTACGGTCTCGTGGGCGTAATCAGCCCGTGGAATTTTCCGGTGACTTTATCGATGATCGATACGATCCCAGCGCTTCTGGCGGGGTGCAGCGTCATCATCAAACCGTCGGAAGTCACGCCGCGCTTCGTAGCGCCCTTGCAGGCGGCCATCGCTGAAGTCCCCGCTCTCGAGGGCGTTCTTCAGCTGGTCTTGGGGGATGGGGGAACGGGCGTGGCCTTGATCGATGTGGTCGATGCCATTTGCTTTACGGGCTCGGTCGCCACTGGCAAAAAGGTTGCCGTCCAAGCCGCGGGCCGCTTGATCCCGTCCTTCTTGGAATTGGGCGGCAAGGACCCACTCATCATCACAGAAACAGCGGACTTAGACCGTGCCGTCACCGCGGCCTTGCGTGGCTCAGTTCTGTCGACGGGCCAAGCGTGCCAATCGATTGAGCGCATTTATGTCGCCCGGGCTCTTTATGGGGATTTTGTCGCACGTTTGGTCGAGGCGGCCAAGGCAGCTCGCTTCAACCAGCCAGACCGGCATATCGGCGAGATTGGTCCTATGATTTTTGGCAAACAGGCTGAGACGATTGCCGCTCAATTGGCCGATGCTGTTGCGAAGGGCGCGAAAGTTTTGACCGGTGGCGTGGTGGAACATCATTTGGGCGGCGACTGGATCGCGCCAACCGTGGTGGTCGATGTCCACCACACCATGGCCCTGATGCGCGAGGAGACTTTTGGCCCTGTGATGCCGGTTATGGCATTTGATACGATTGAGGACGCCATTCATTTGGCCAATGATACCGAATTCGGCCTCTCAGCCGCCGTGATCGCGGGAACCTTGGCGGAGGCTGAAGCCATTGGTCGCCAGATTGAAGCGGGTGCCATCAGCCTAAATGATGCAGCACTAACCAGCCAATTCTATGAAGCTGAGAAGCAGAGCTTCAAGGCAAGTGGGCTTGGTGGATCGCGCATGGGTCCTGCGGGCTTCCAGCGTTTCTGCCGGCGTAAAGCCTTGATCGCCAATAGGGGTGACGTGACGCCTTTGAGTGCTTATTCTGAAGAGACGTGAAGTCGCTACCCATCAAAAAAGGAAACACCCCATGCAAGACCCCGTTGTTATCGTCGGTTTGGCCCGCACACCTATGGGCGGCCTGTTGGGGGAGTTGAGCAGCTTTAGCGCCAATGAATTGGGTGCCGTTGCCGTCAAGGCCGCGATGACCGAAGCAGGAATTGCTGGCGCAGATGTCGACTGGATTTTGATGGGCAATGTTCTGCCTGCTGGCCAAGGCCAAGCCCCCGCCCGGCAAGCAGCATTAAAGGCTGGCCTGCCTTTAAGCGTTGAGGCAACCACGCTCAACAAAATGTGCGGCTCTGGCATGCAAGCCACGATTATGGCTGCCAATGCCATTAAAGCGGGCGAAGCAAAGATCGTCATTGCTGGTGGGATGGAGAGCATGTCCAACGCCCCCCATTTGATGAAGTCTCATCGCGGCGGCGTCAAATATGGCCATGACCGCATCTTTGATCACATGGCGCTCGATGGGCTGGAAGATGCCTATGAAGGTAAGCCGATGGGCTTTTACGCCGACCAAGTGGCAAGTGAGTATCAATTCACCCGCGAGGCCCAAGATAATTATGCGTTGGAAACCTTGAAGCGCGCCCAAGCAGCAACGGCTTCAGGCGCATTCGCCCGGGAAATCGCCCCTGTCACCATCAGCGGACGCGGCGGGGACACCGTGGTTGATCGCGACGAACTTCCTGCCAAGGCCCGCCCTGAGAAAATTCCCGGCCTGAAGCCTGCCTTCACCAAGGATGGGACAGTCACGGCTGCCAACGCGTCTGCCATTTCTGATGGCGCGTCCGCTCTCGTCTTGATGGCTAAGTCCGAGGCGGAAGCGCGCGGCCTTAAAATCTTGGCTGAGATTGTATCGAGTGCCGCCCACGCCCATGAGCCCGCCTATTTCACCACAGCCCCCGTCAAAGCCATGCAAAAGGCTTTGGCAAAAGCTGGCTGGTCGATTGGGGATGTTGATCTGGTGGAGATCAATGAAGCGTTCGCCATCGTGCCGATGATCGCCATGAAGGACCTTGGTATTCCGCATGAGAAGGTGAATGTGAACGGTGGGGCCTGTGCCTTGGGGCATCCGATTGGCTCTTCGGGATCGCGCATCATCGCGACGTTGATCGCTGCAATGGAAGCGCGTGGGGCCAAGCGTGGGCTCGCCAGCCTGTGCATTGGCGGTGGCGAGGCAACCGCTATCTGCCTTCAACGCTCGTGACTCACTAAAAATCGCGCCGATCGACTGGACAGAAGCGCACTTGCGCGCTGATACTTGGCTATGATGACTCCGTTGCGATTTGGACTCTGTTTAGGCTTCGGCCTGATTGCGGGATTAGCACCGCCATTGGCTCTGCCGGAGCAAGCGATGGCCCAAAACTATGGCTATCAGCCTGCCAATCCGCGCGCCATCCAAGAACGACGTGAGCGCGAAGCTGCCCAGAAGGGCAGTGTGATCGTAACCGAACCTTATGGACCATCTGAAACGCTGCGGCAGACCCGCGCCATGACCAGTGCGCTGGCCCGACTAAAGCCAGAGCGCAAGGGCGTTATCGATGTCTATGTGGTTGCCATTGGCCTCGATAGTGATGGCGTGTTTGGCCGCGAAACGGCTGAAACGGCCCGCGTGCTTGCCAGTCGCTATGACGCCGAAGGACGCGTGATCGTGATGGCTAATGGCAAGGGGGCGTCAGGCTCTGCAACGGACCCCGTTGTGCCGGATGGCAGCCCGGATCATCTAGCCCAAGCGCTAGGCCATGTGGCCGAAGTGATGAACAAGCAAGAAGACGTATTGGCCTTGTTCATCACGACGCATGGTCATTGGAATACAGGGTTGAATTACCGGGATGGAGACCGGGCTGGCGGAAATATTGCGCCGACACGCTTGGCCGCGCTCCTCAATGAAGCCGGTATCAAGAACCGGCTTGTTATCCTATCGGCCTGCTATTCCGGCATTTTTGTACCGGCCTTGCAAAATGAATCGACCATCATCTTGACGGCAGCATCCGCGCAGAAACCCTCCTTTGGCTGCCGTGCAGAAAATGATTGGACCTTTTTCGGTGACGCCTTGATCAACCAAGCTCTGCGTCAGCCTATTCCTCTTCCCGATGCCTTTGCACAGGCCCGGTCCTTGATCACGAAGTGGGAAGTGGCGTCACGGCTTGATCCGTCTAACCCACAGATTGACCTCGGCCCGCAAGCCATTGCGTGGATGGATAAGATCGACGCGAAGGTTCCAAAGGTCGCGGGCCAGCCCAAGGGCATGCCTGCCTTTGGGGCTCCGCCCCCGCCGCCAGAGCGGTCAAAGCCTGCACCGCTTTTGACTAAGCCTTGATCGGGCTTAGTCAGCTGGGAGAGCCAGGCCGCTAATCAGCCAGTGCTCGCCATCTGCTTGAACAGTCAATCGGGTCAAGCTTCGTCCTTGACCCGGCCCGCCCAAACAAGCACCGCTGCGCGCATCAAACACCGCCATATGCGCGGCGCAGATCAGACCACCCGCTTCAGTTGTCAGAAACCTGCCGTCAAAGGTGTCGAGGGGCCAGCCGGCATGAGGGCAGCGGTTCTCGAAGGCGGTCACCTCATCCCCACGTCGGATCACCATGATACGCCTTTGGGCGCCCCCATCCGTTAGGTCCAGCCCAAGGATTTGACCGTCTGATAGTTCTGATTTTTGCAATGTCGCTAACGGCGGATTAAGTGTCTCTGGACTATGACCTTGTATTGGCGGCACTGGAATTAGTGGGTCCGTGCAAGAGGAAGCGTCATGTTGAACGACATTATGGGTTTGCCCTTCTTCTATCCGGCCGTCTGGCTCCTGATTTGCGCCTGTTTGTTTGGCTTCCTGCAAAGTCTCTTCCCTCTCGATCCAACGCCCCGCCCGATCCGACGCGATATTTGGATGGACATTGGTTATTGGATGCTGGGCCCTTCGGTCTATGCCTCAATCGGTGCGTTCTTAATTGGTGCCGGCTTTATTGTTCTCTTTGGCGGCAATTTAGATGCTGCTGTCGCATGGAGCAATACTGGGGCACCTTGGCTGGCAGATTGGCCGTTGTGGCTGCAGGCGCTAGGCGTTTTAATTGTTACCGATATTTCGCTCTATTGGACGCATCGCTTGTTTCACTCCAATGCTTTGTGGCGCTTCCATGCGATCCACCATGCGCCGGAAACACTCGACTGGCTGCATTCAGTGCGCTTTCATCCGATCAACTTGATCTTCCATAGCATTTTCGCCAACGCGGTGGCACTTTGGATTGGATTCCCGCCTGCCGCTGTTGCCGTGCTCGCGCCGTTTAACGTGCTTTACTCCACCATGGTCCATGCCAATTTGAACTGGACGTTTGGGCCCTTGCGTCATGTGTTTGCAAGCCCGGTGTTCCACCGTTGGCATCATACAGGTGCGGACGAAGGCGGCTCTAAGAACTTTGCTGCGACCTTTTCATTCTTGGACCATCTGTTTGGCACCTTCTACATGCCAAAGGATCAAAAGCCGATGAATTTGGGCCTGACAGATAGGGATATGCCATCCAATCTCTTGGGTCAGTGGCTTTACCCTATTATGCCTTCTGAGCCGCAACAGGCCAAAGACGCACCGGCTAAACCTACGACTGTCCAATAAGGCGCTGCGCCATCCGGTCTGCAACCACGTCTGGCGTTAGACCTTCATCGGCCGCTTCTTCAAAGATCCGCTCAAGCGTCTTCGGCACGCGCTGAATGTGCTCGATCACTCTGGCGGCAACATAATTGCCGGATACTTCATAAGCGACATTGATGATACCGCCAGCATTGACGACATAATCAGGTCCATAGAGGATTCCGCGTTCTGCCAGAGCAAGGCCGTGGCGCGGCTCTGCCAATTGATTATTGGCTGCCCCGCACACAATTTTGGTGCGAAGAGCGGGGATCGTCATGTCATTGAGAATAGCGCCCAGAGCACAGGGGGCCAGCACGTCTACGTCGGCGAAGAGAACATCTTCCACACTTACAACCTGCCCGCCTGCCGCCGCCGCTGCGGCTTGAGCGCGCGCAGGGTCAACATCGGCAATCAAAACATCTGCGCCTTCTTGGCCCAATTGGCGTGCGAGGTCCGCTCCAACAGCCCCCGCCCCTTGCACCGCGACACGTACGCCGCCCAAGTCATCTCGACCCATAAAGCGTCGCACACAGGTCTTGATTGAAAGAAGGACGCCGAGCGCCGTCATCGGGGAGGGTTCGCCACCAAAGCCCGCTTTCGGATCGCGGCCAAAGACATGGCTGGTCTCCAAGGCGATTTCTTCCATATCTGCCAAGGTCATGCCGACATCTTCAGCCGCCAAATAGCGCCCCGACAGGCCTTCAATCGCGCGACCTAATGCCCGCATCAGTTCAGGCGTTTTGTCGGTTTTTGGGTTGCCAATCAGGACAGCTTTGCCGCCACCTAAGGGCAGGCCAGCCAGCGCATTTTTATAGCTCATGCCACGAGAAAGCCGCAGCACATCGGTTAGCGCGTCGTCCATACTGGTATAATTGGCCATGCGGACGCCTCCGGCCGCTGGCCCCAGAAACGTGCTGTGGATGCCGATAATCGCGCGCAAACCCGTTTGATGGTCATGGGCAAAGACAATCCGCTCATGGTGGTCAAACTCGACATGATCGAACACTGCTGACATCGCTTTAGGCCTTTTCTGGATGCGCGGGTCTACACGCCTTGTCCCCTAAACCATGTCGTCCGACTGTAGCGTGACACAGATAGCACAGGTAAGGGGCGTGGCGCAGCGCGCGGCTTTCGACTACATCTGAATTTTGGAAGCAACCTTAGTCTACACTTCCGGCAGAACTTTTGTGAAGGAAGATCAAGATGATCGCGAATCTGATTTTTGATCGCGAAACTCAGCAAGCGCTGGATGCCGTTGAAACCGATCGCTCGATCTGGAGGTCCAGACTTGAGGATTGGTGCAGTATCAATACCGGCTCCCGCAATCTCGAGGGCTTGCAGACTTTTTTATTCAAGTTGGAAGCAGCCTTCAAAGTCCTGCCCGGCACCTGTTCGCGGCGCGCTTTGCAGCCAGAAGCGATCGTCAATGCTCAAGGCCAACAGGCAGAGCAAGCCTTGAGCGATTCTTTGCACGTGGTTGTTAGGCCCGAGGCCCCGATCAAGCTGGTCCTGACTGGGCATTATGATACGGTATTCCCAGTTCATTCGAGCTTTCAGACCGTTAGGGAGATAGAGCCCGGTGTTGTAAACGGGCCCGGCGTTGCCGATATGAAAGGTGGCCTTTGGGTGATGCTGGAGGCGTTGAAGGCGTTTGAAAAATTGCCTTGTGCTTCTCAGATTGGCTATGAAGTCCTGCTCAGCCCCGATGAAGAGATCGGCTCACCCGGCTCTGCCGCTTTGTTGCATGAGATTGGCGCACGCAGCGACGTCGGCTTGACTTATGAGCCAGCGCTCGCGGACGGCTCCATGTCGGGCGCGCGAAAGGGCTCGGGCAACTTTTCGCTGACGATCCACGGTAAAGCCGCTCATGTCGGGCGTGCCCATCATGAGGGGCGCTCGGCCATCGCTGCGGCAGCCCGCTTTGTTGCGGGCTTAGAGGCGCTGAACGGCAAAGCCTCCGGCGTGACGTTCAACACGGGCCGGGTGGACGGCGGCGGGCCGAATAATGTGGTGCCAGATCTCGCCGTCGTCCGCTTCAATGTCCGGGTGCCAGATGCTGCGGCAGCGACTTGGGCGCAAAGCGAAGTGGAAGCCCTTATCGGTCAATATCTCTCGGGCGGTGGCATTCACGCCCATCTTCACGGCGGCTTTAGTCGCCCCCCCAAGCCCAGAACGCCCGCACAAGAGCTGGTATTCGCCCAAGTAGCAGCAGCGGGAAAGGCGGTTGGGCTAGAGCTTGTCTACAAAGATACTGGTGGGGTTTGTGAAGGCAATAATCTCGCCGCCTCTGGCTGCGCCAATGTCGATACGCTCGGTCCACGCGGAGGTTTGATCCATTCCGATCAGGAATTTGCCATTCTTGACAGCTTTCCAGAGCGCGTCAGGCTGTCTTTGGCGATTTTGGTGGGTTATGCGACAGGTCAATTGGATGCCAAAGCCCCCCGTCGCTTGCTGGCACAGGAATTGGGAACAAATCCATGCTCGTAGTACGCCCCGCGCGGCTAGATGATTTTGATGCTTTTATGGGCTTTGCCCGGCGCTCGGGCCCGGGCTTTACCAGCCTGCCTGAAGACGAAGCGCTCCTAGCAAAGCGGCTGGAAAAAAGCTTGGCCACCTTTTCCTCAGAGGCCCCCAAAGCCGATGGCGATGGTGGGATTTATCTGTTGATGATTGAGAGCGCCAAGGGCGGGCGACCCTTTGGCTGTGCGGCCGTGAAGACCAATATTGGCCGCGATGTGCCTTTCTTCAATTATCGCATCGTCACCTATGGCCAAGCCTCTAAAGCTGCCAATCGTCGCTTTGAGATGCGAGCCCTGACTATGGTCAATGATTACACGGGCTGTACAGAAGTCGGCACCTTGTTTCTCGAGCCAGAGCGCCGCGGTGATGGCGCAGGTAAATTGTTGAGCTTGTCGCGCTTTATGTTGATGGCAGGTTCACCAACCCGCTTTCATGGCACTGTGGTGAGCGAGCTGCGCGGGGTGGTGCATTTGGATGGACGCTCCCCCTTCTGGGAAGTCGTGGGACGTCCCTTCTACCGAATGGACTTTGATGAGGCCGATAAGTTATCGGCGACCAGCGACAATCAATTCATCATCGACCTGTCGCCCAAGCACGCGATTTATGTCGATCTTCTGCCTGATAGTGCGCGCGGCGCGATTGGCGAAACTCATCCCGATGGAGCCCCAGCCCGGCGTCTGTTAGAGCGCGAAGGTCTGCGCTTTGAAGGGGTGATTGATATCTTTGACGGTGGCCCACTTTTGGCCACACGTATCGAAGATACACGCACAGTCCGAGACTCCCGCGCTTTACCAGTCGTCGCCGGTGACGCCCACGGGGAAGATCGCGCGATGTTGTCGAACGGCCGGGTTGAAGGCTTTCGCTGCACCTTGGTGCAGGCCCGGATCACACCTGATGCGGTCATCGTGGCCCCTCAGGTATTGGATGCTTTAGAAATGGAAGACGGCCAGATCGGCCGCGTGCGGAGTTTTGATGTCTAACCACTCACACGATCGCCAGCCACACGGGGGCCTATATCTCAACGGGTCTTGGCAGGCCGGGCTTGGCCCTCATTTCACTTCGATCGATCCAGCCAGCGAGGAGGTCGTGTTTGCTGCCCATGCGGCGACAGACACCCAAGTTGAGCAAGCCGTCGCTGCCGCGCGCGCGGCATTTCCGGCTTGGGCTAAGACGTCGCGCGGTGAGCGCGTTGCGATCCTTGAAGCCTATAGCCGAGCGCTCCAAGCCAGAGGGCCGGCCATTGCTGAGGCAATTTCCCGCGACATGGGCAAGGCACTGTGGGAGTCGACCGCTGAAGTTGGCGCGATGGTTGGCAAGATCGCGATTTCCGTTCGTGCTTATGAGGAGCGGACTGGCGTTAAAAGCGAAGCTGCCGCCTTTGGTCGCACAGCGTTGGACCATCGCCCTTGGGGCGTGATGGCTGTGCTTGGCCCGTTTAACTTCCCGGGTCACTTGCCCAATGGCCACATTGTTCCAGCACTTTTGGCTGGCAACACGGTTGTGTTTAAGCCTTCAGAATTGGCCCCTTCGGTTGCCGTTCTGATGGTCGAAGCCTTCGAAGAAGCAGGCCTTCCTGCAGGCGTCTTGAATGTGGTGATGGGCGCGCGCGATACAGGGGCCGCACTTCTCGCTGCACAAGGCATTGATGGCGTGTTGTTTACAGGCTCCGCCACCACCGGCAAAGCCATCCACCGCATGTTTGGTGGCCGCCCGGAGGTCATCCTGGCTCTTGAAATGGGCGGTAACAATCCGTTGATTATCTGGGACCCGGCAGATATTGAGGCTGCCGCAGATTTGGTCGTGCATTCTGCATTCATCACCAGCGGCCAGCGTTGTTCTTGCGCGCGGCGTTTGATCCTACCAGAAGGCCGTTTTGGTGATCAGGTTCTCGAGGCAACGCAGGCCCGTATCGAGCGTATGGTCTTGGCACCTTGGAATGCAGAGACCGCCCCCTTTATGGGCCCCGTCATCCACGCCGGCCAAGCCACACGGGTCAGCCATTTCGAAGCAGAGTTGCAAGCGTTAGGTGGCAAATCCATCGTTAAGGCCCGAATTGGCATCGAAGGGCGCGCCTTTGTGCGCCCAGGCATGATTGACATGACACACGCGCAAGAAGCTGAGGATGAGGAATTGTTCGCGCCGTTTGCCCAAGTATTCCGGGTTAAGACGTTTGAGCAGGCCATCCAGCGGGCTAATGCCACGCGCTTTGGTCTCTCCTCCGGTCTGGTGAGTGATGACCCAGCCTTGTGGGAAGAAGCAACGCTCAATTTACGCGCGGGCCTAATCAATTGGAACCGACCTACAACTGGCGCGTCTTCCGCTTTGCCATTTGGCGGGCCTGGTCTTTCAGGCGATGGCCGGCCGAGTGCTTATTACGCCGCTGACTATTGCGCATTCCCGGTCGCTAAGCAGGAAGCAGATCGGGCGGAGCGCTTGGGCGCACCCGGCCTTTAACTGAAACGGACAAGAATCATGAACTCTCAATCCCTGCTGTCCGCTTGCGCTTGGGCCTTCTTTGCCGTCGCAGGCCCAGCGCTTGCCCAGCCTGTCTCTGACCTAGCCCCCTCCGGGTCTGCAGTATCCCTAGTTGAGCGGATATCGATGGAAGAAGTCAGCGAGGAAATGGCACGCCGCTTGTCTGCCCTTCCGGGCGTGCGCGGGGTGGAGCGCATGGATGGTTTGGTCAATAGTTTGCGGGTTGTTACCCATTCTGAAGTCAGCGTCCGCCTCGATACGCTGCAGGCGCGTGTCAATCTACCCGATGCCAATCCTGAGGCTGAATATAGTCGCTTTGAAACCAATGTGCGCAACCTCCTCGATCAGCAGGATCCGTTCAAGCTCGAGCGGTTGCGTGTGGTGATCCGCACCACCCAAGCCATCAACACTTTTGAAGTCCAAACGGCTGCCTTGGGGCAGCGAAATGCTGTAGTCCGCCGCCCGTTTGCGGAAGGGCTTGAAGAAGTCCTTGTTGGCGATACACCAACGACCATTGCCCTCATGCCAATTGGCCGACTGAACGATTTGCAATTGGGTGCCACCCAAGCGTTTGATCGGGCCCGAGCAAATACGTTGAAAGAATTGACCGGCATCAAATGGACCGTCAATGACGGCTTGTTAGAAGCCGATCCAGATCAGCCCTATGGGACGAGCCTTTTGGCCCTCGACCAAGTCTGGACTAAACTCGAAGAACAATTAGGGGGGCCGTTGGCGGTTGCCGTGCCTACACGCGACACATTGGTTGTCGGTCGGGCAGATCGCGCCCGTGACATGACCCGTCTCGCAAAGATTGCAGCCAGTGGTGTCGACAACACCGGCAGCTTGTCAGACAAAGTTTTGGTGCGCCAAGGCAATTTGTGGGTTGCCCGATAGAGCCGCGGCAGCGTTTGAGAATCAGGTCGAGCGGGTGATGCACCCATCAAGCCTTTAGATTTTGGTCACCAGCATCAGGCCGTCGCCAATAGCAACCATGACAGCGCGCACACGCGGATCGGCTTTGGCGTGCATAGCAAGGTCCCGCAGGGCAACAGTCTCGATGCTTTGATCGTTTGGATCCGCCACCGAGCCGCTCCACAACATGTTGTCAAACAGCATGACGCCGCCCGTGCGCAGAAGTGTCAGGCCCTTTTCGTAATAGTCTTGGTAGCTTGGCTTATCGGCGTCGACAAACATGAAGTCGATCCGGCCTGCATAGCCTTCGTTTGCCAAGGCGCTGAGGCTGTCGCCAGCCGGCGCGATACGTAAATCGATTGTGCTTTCGACATCTGCTTGCTGCCAATAGGTTTTGGCCAAATCGGTAAATTCTTCAGAGATGTCGAACGCAAAGAGCTTTCCGCCAGGCCCTGCATTTTGCCGCAACGCAAGTGCGGTCACCAAAGCCGAATAGCCAGTAAAGACTCCCACTTCGACGGCCAGGCGCACATCCAACTGACGGATCAGAAAACTCATGAACGCGCCCTGTTCGGCGCTGATTTGCATCATTGCCTTTGGGTGACTCGCCGTCTCAACCCGACAAGCAGTTAAGGCTGGGTGCTCTGATTGGTTGACCTCAGACAGATACTCAATGATCGGGGGGCTTAAGTTAAATGATGTGGACATGATTGCTCTTATTGCTTTTCTTTTGCGGCTTGCAAAGCCTGACCTGTGCCCATCAGGGCCAGAAACAGGATCAAAACCAAGGTAAAGACGGGTGAGCCATACGAATCCGGCCCGGCTCCTGCCCAGAAGCCACCGTCCTTTTGAAAGGTGACCGCGTCCCCGATCCAGCTGGTTTCAAGCCAGGTCCAGCCAGCATGGCCTGCGATTGCAGCCCAGATTCCGCCACGACCTAGCGCGAGAAATCCTAAGGCGGCTCCAAATAGCGCTGAATTGGCAATGTGCCAGACCGAGCTGTAGCCTTGACTCGTCTGCAAAGCGCAGAAGGTTATGGCTGCAAGGCCAATGCCCGCTAAGGGGCCAAAAGCAGCGTGTCCGGCGCGCTGGGCAATACCGCGAACCACAACTTGCTCAGCCATGGCGTGGATCAGGATAAAAGGTATGGGAATGATGAGGACGGCAAGGACAAAGGGGCGGCCTTCAAAAACCCCAGCCTGCACGATAACTAGGCCTAGGAGCGCGAGGCCTGGCAAACTACATCCAACTAACCAGCCCCAACCAAGCCCAATAGCAGGTGAGCCCCATATGGGTGGCGTTTGATTGGGCAGTCGGCTTAGCTTTTGCCAGACCAGAAGCCCCGCTAAGGCTAGCGCCAAATTAATGGGCTCCCGGAAGAAATCAGGCGCGCCAGCTTCACTGATCCAAAATGATGAAAGGTGCGAAATTTCCCCGGCGCCATAGGCTATAGCCAAGGCCACACCCGCTGCCAGCATCATCGAAAGTGTGCGCTTAATCGGGCTGGATTTCTGGTTGGGGGCAGTGTCGATCATCGCCTCTTTCTAAGACGTGCCTTCACTTAAAGGCAAGCAGATGCTTACGGGCGGGCACAGGCCAATAAAGGCGCGAGAAGTTTTTCGCTTAACCAGGCAACGACAGGAACGGCGACACCATCGCCTGCAATCTTTAGCCCTGCCAAAGTGCCTTTAGGCAAAAGATAGCTATCAGGCACGCCCATCAGACGCATGGCCTCGCGCGGATTGATCGGGCGAATTTTTAGGGTTCCGCCATCCACCACCAGCCAGAATTGACGCGAGGACCCTCCCGCCGGTGTCCGGAGACAGCCGACTTTTCCGTCAAAGCGGATTTCGGCACGCTGCTGCTTCTCTCCGCCCGCGCGCCGGATCCGACGGTACATTGTGCCGATATGACGGCCGGGCGTAGCCAAGAGCGTCTCAAGGCGTTTTTTGTGTTTGTCGTTTAATTGCTGATCGAAGGTGGCAAGCTTGTTTGGACCCCACCAACTCGTGTCTGTTAGGTCGAGAATATCGGCTAAACTTGCTGATGGCCGGGAAGGTGATGGCACAAACCATTTCACTGCGTCTGGCACAGCGGCTTGGGCTTTCAAAATGGCCGGTGTTTGGAAGACACAGGGCCGGTCAGGCCCGGACAAGAACGCGGACGGTATTTCCACGTTTTGGCGAACGGCAATCATGAAAACACGGGGCCTTGATTGAGGTAGGAACCAAGCCGCATCCATTTCGAGGCAACCTGCCGCATAGCCTAGACCCTGCAGCGCCCTGAAAATAGCCGCCAAATCTTGCCCGCTGTTTGAACTCAACAGGCCTTTGACGTTTTCAAGCACCACCAGTTCGGGAGGGTCGCCTCGTTCTCGCAACTCGGCCAGTCGCGCCATAAATGCAAATAAGGTTCCAGAACGCCCGCCCTTTAGGCCGGCGCGATCTCCGGCAAGCGAGAGGTCCTGACAAGGAAAACTGGCCCAAGCCAAAGCTGCGCGCTGGGGTAGCTGGTCAAGCTGAATGTTTGCCACATCGTCTTCAATCAAGCCCTGTGCGCCGAAATTCTCGCGCCAAGCCCGGCACTTCATCGCATCGAAATCATTGGCCCAAGCAACGTCAAACTGTGCGCTCAGTCCAAGTCTTGCAAGGCCACCTCCGGCAAAAAATTCGAGCGCAATGGGCTTATCGCGAAGGGGCAAAGACGGCTCTCTCCATAAAGACTATCGCTGATCTGAACATGATTTGATCTCAATTTCTGCTTCCTGCCCCAGCGTCACTGCGAAATTAGGGCTTTCCATCCCCGACACAGACGCTAAGAGACCTTTAGAAAGCCGGATGAACCGGCGTGTCAGGAAGTAAAGGGAGCCGCCACTATGCGTGAAGCCGTAATCGTATCTACCGCCCGTACGGGCCTTGCCAAGTCTTTGCGTGGCGGGTTCAACATGACCCATGGTGCTGCCATGACCGGTCACGCCATTAAGCACGCGATTGCGCGCGCTGGCATTGAGCCTGGCTTGGTTGAGGACGTCTATATCGGTGCTGGCCAACCTGAAGGCGCAACCGGCGCAAACGTCGCACGTAACGCTGCCATCTGGGCCGGCTGCCCCGTGACCACCTCGGGCACCACCGTGAACCGCTTCTGCTCGTCAGGTCTGCAGACTATTGCGATGGCCGCCAACTATATCACCCAAAGCGGCGGTGACTGCGCGATTGGTGGTGGCGTTGAATCGATCTCATTGGTGCAAATGGGCGGTTCGATGAATTTGTCGCACTACCAAGAAGAGCATCTACTCAACATCAAGCCAGCCTTGTGGATGCCGATGATTGAGACCGCCGACATCGTGGCAGAGCGCTACAATGTCAGCCGTGAGTATCAAGACGAATATGCTCTGCGCAGCCAACAGCGCATCGCGGCTGCCCAAGCCGCCGGCCTCTACAACGATGAAATCGTCCCGATGGCCACCAAGATGAAAGTCGTGGACAAGGCAACCGGCGAGACCACGATCAAAGATGTGATCGTCGACCGTGACGAGTGCAATCGTGCAGACACAACTTTGGAAGGTTTGGCTTCCTTGAAGCCAGTGCGCGGCCCAGATAAGTTCATCACTGCTGGCAATGCCTCGCAATTGTCCGATGGCGCTGCTGCTGTTGTCCTGATGGAGGCTAAGGCTGCACAATCCCGCGGCGTTGAGGCGCTCGGCCGCTTTGCAGGTTTCGCAGTTGCAGGTTGCGAGCCCGACGAAATGGGTATCGGTCCAGTATTCGCGGTGCCTCGCTTGTTGGATCGTCATGGCTTGAAAGTCGACGACATCGACCTGTGGGAGCTGAATGAAGCTTTCGCCAGCCAGTGCCTCTATTCGCGTGACCGCTTGGGCATCGACCCTGAGAAGTATAATGTTAATGGCGGTTCTATCGCCATTGGTCACCCATTCGGCATGACAGGCACACGCTGCACCGGTCACATTCTGCTGGAAGGTCGTCGTCGTAAGGCGGCTGGTCAGAATGTGAAGTGGGGTGTTGTCACCATGTGTATCGGTGGCGGCATGGGCGCTGCTGGCTTGTTCGAAATCTACTAAGACTTCGCGCCAGTTTGGCGGGTAAGATATTGCGGCGGCACGGTTTCGACTGTGCCGCCGTTTTCATGCCTGCTTAAATAAAGTCTGTTAGACCTGCCAGCAGACAAGGGTTTTATCACGGATGGATCGGCGCACCTTTGCAGTCTCAGCTTTCGGGGCTCTAGCCCTTTCAGGTTGCCGAAAAGACCCCGCGACTTTTCTGCACGGGCAACGCCTCCCGTCCGTTGCCGCCAGCTTGATCGATGGTACTGGCCTTAACCTCGCCACCTTGGGCCGCCCAGCTGTGTTGCGCTTCTGGGGGCTGTGGTGCGGGCCCTGCCGGATTGATGAGCCGCATTGGGAGGACGTTGTTCGCGCTTTAAAGCCCCATCAAGGCGCTGAGCCACACTTTGACCTTTTGAGTGTGCATATTGGTCTGGCACCAAGGGATGGACCCAGTCTGCAGGCTTGGGCTGGAAGTCGGCCTCAAGAAGTTGCGATTCCTATTGTTGATGACCGTACGCAACGTCTTGCGCGCTCGATTGGGGTTCCTGGTACCCCACTTGCTTTGTTGATCGACGCGAAGGGTGAGGTCATTGACCACGCTTGGGCCTTCAAATCGCCGCGCGGCGCTGCAAGATTTGTAGCCAAAGTCCACGAATTTGTGAGATCATCTTAAAATCGCATCTTGGCAACGGTCATTCGTTCTATCAGATTGGCTCCATGAAAAACATGACACGCAGAGATACTCTGACCGGCTTAGCCGTTGGCACGCTTGCCACCACCGTCGCACTTGATGCATCAGCTCAAACGGCACCAGCCCCACCCGTGGACCGTCGACCGCGCACCTATGATTTGATCGGCCAAGCGGCACCTGCGACCGATCTCGAACGCTTTGGCGGTGGCCGACTGACGCAAGCGGACTTTCGCGGCAAGACCACAATTGTACAATTCTGGGGAATTTGGTGCCCCGATTGTTTGGCCGATGTCGATGATGTCGCAGAGCTCAATCGCTTGATCTCGCGGGACCGCAAGCTCCAATTCGTCGGTATTCATACGCGCGGTCGCTATGGCCGCTGGGGCGGTTTAGCTCCGTTCTTTGCCGAAAAGGGCTATCGCTTCCCTGTGGCGATTGACGATGACAGTGCAGCCTATAAGGCTTGGGGCATAAAATGGGTGCCGAGTTTTGTAATCGTCGGCGCGGACGGCATCATCCGCGACTACACAACGGATTTGAAAGCGGGCTCTGGCATTGGGGTCCAAGGTCTGCTCGCTAAAGCCAGAGCGGTTGCGAAAATAAACAGACGCGCTTAACCACGATTGCTAACGTAATCGTGAAGCCTTCCCCCTATAATCTGGCCTCATGTCAGAGACTTTGTACAGACCCGGCCCTTGTTCTGCCAGAATTGCGCCCGACATACCGGGGCGAGCGCCACAAGGGCCGCCGATTGGAATGAATAACGTGCGAGCTGCCCTGCCGCCTAAGACATCAGACTTGCTCAAAGAGTTGCACGATGCCTTTCCAGGTGAAGAGCAAATTGCCGTGCGCGATGTTCTGACGCGTCTCGACGGGCGGGCCTTTGGCCTGCTTCTGTTGATTCTTGCCTTGCCCAATTGCATTCCCAATGTACCAGGTATTTCAACTGTCTTTGGGATTTTGCTGGTGGCACCAGCCCTGCAAATGATTTTTGGTGCCGGCACGCCTTGGGTTCCAAAGCGTATTGGCGATCTGAAGATTGAACCAGCAACCTTCCGCAAATGCATCGACCTGTCGATGCCGACCTTGTTGAAGATTGAGAAACTGGTGCAACCACGCTTTCAGTTTCTGACCCAAAAGCCGATCACCGTTTGGTTTGGGATCCAGACTCTAATTCTGGCTGGCATCTTGATGCTGCCTATTCCCTTGGGGAATTGGCCCCCGGGTATGAGTGTTGCGGCTTTAGCGATCGCTTTATTGCAACGAGATGGCCTTTTAGCGCTGGTGTCGTTCGGCTTCTTCTTGGTGAGCTTGGCAGTAGCGCCGCTGGGTATCGGTATGGCGTTGGCGGGTCTGGACTGGCTGGTTGGTGTCGTGTCCAACACCTTTCATGCGGTTCACTTCTGAGGCTTGGTAAAAACCGCCAGTAGGATCCCGACGCCGACTACGGCCAGTCCAAACAACGCCCCAACCTTTACATAGTTCAACGAAGACCACAGCATCAGCGCACTGCTAGTTGCAAAAACCACAGGCAAGACTGGATAAAATGGCACTTTAAATGGCCGTGGCTGATCGGGCATTTTCCGTCGCAAGACGATGACGGCCAAGCCACTTGCCGTCAGGAACGCCCAGTAAACAGGGGCGGTGTAATCTACCAAGGTAGCGAAGCCTTGATAAGTGGCCCCAAGAACCACCAAGCCAATTGAGACAATTCCTTGGGCGATAATGGCGTTGGCGGGAATCCCGCGGTTACCATCCCAAGACCCGATCCAGCTGAGGCCGGTGCGTTCGCGTGCAGCCGCATAGGTGGTGCGCGCGCCGACAATAACCGTTCCATTAATGGAGGTGATGGCTGCTGCCGCCACTGCTATGGCGAGAAGGACCCCGGCTTGCGGTCCAAAGGCGCGAGCCATGAGGTCGGCAGCGGGTGCCTTGGACTGGGCTAAACCCTCAATGCCCAAGCCCCGCAGTAATGCCCAATTGGCCATCAGGTACAAAAGGGTAATGATCACGACCGAACCTAGAAGTGCCCGTACCATCCCGCGTTCGGGGTTTTTGATTTCGGCCGATAAGGTTGACATTTCACTCCACCCTCCGAAGGCCAACAGCACAAAGACAAGGGCATAACCAATTCCGGCGACGCTCGGGCTGTGCCCAGGTCCGGTAGTAGCGGGTGGCATGGCTTGGATGACCAGCCAAGACGCGGCTGCGGCTAAGGCTAAGAGGCCGATGACTTCGAGGCTGGTGATCGCATAATCGGCCCCCTTGCCGCCACTGGTGCCTCGCAAATTGAAGAGAGTCATCACCACGACACTTACCAAGGCGAACAAGGCGGGCCCATGCGGGCCTAACTTCCAAACCAAGTTCAGGTAATCACCAATGACAAAGCCCAAAAGGGCGATGGAACCTGTATTGATGATGGAAAAGCGCGCCCAGGCGAAGGAAAAGCCAAAACTTGGGCCATAGGCTTTGGTCAGGAAATAATAATCGCCGCCGGGGCTGGGATAGGCGGTTGATAGTTCGCTGTAACATAGGGCTCCCATCAAGGAGATCAGGCCCCCCAAGATCCAAACGCCATAGACGGCCCACTCACTGCCGGCATTTTCAGCAACCAGAGCCGGAGACTTGAAAATGCCCGCGCCTACGACCATGCCGACGGCGATAAAGATCACATAAGGGACAGAGAGATGGCGGGTCGGGGCGGCGGCATGGGGATCGTGCATCGCGCGAGTGTGTCGCCCTCTCAGGCGTGGGTCAATCAGGGTGGTGGCTTGCGCCGCAGGTTCTGCTGCCTTGCACGCAAGGCAGCAGATGTCGCGTCATTATTGCACCGGCAAACCAAGGCCAGCGCGTGCGGCATTGACTTGGTAGGTGCGAAGATACTCGCCCAGAACTTGTGTCATAAGGACGCCAGATTCCTTAGTTTGCGGATTAGCCCAGAATTGAGTACCTGCTGCGCCGCCCCAAAACATTGTGCCAACGGGTGCGCCAGTTGGGTAAAGATTGGAGTCGACCACGGTGCCAAAGCCCAAGCCATAGCTATAGCCCTGCTTTACAAGATTTGCGTTGGCCTTCGGACCCAGCTGGTCTTTGCCCATTTCGGCAATCGAGGAGGCCTTAAGAATGCGCACCCCGTCTAATTCGCCTTGGCCAGCAATCATGCGTGCAAAGCGCACATAGTCGTCCAACGTGCCGACAAGACCCGCGCCGCCAAACTCAATACGTGCGGGCGCTTGGAAAGGGCTTTTGGCTGGTGGGTCGGCAGGGCGCAGCGCCTCATGCATGGGCACGTCTTTCAGGCTCTTGACGTAGCTATCAATACCGCCAGCGGGCGGCTTTATTTTTGATACCGCATAATAAACGTTCGCCAAGTTTTCTTGATCGCCTGGTTGAACTTGGAAAGCCGTATGCTTCATGCCTAAGGGCGTGAAAATGCGCTCCTTAAAGAAACTGCCGAGGCTTTGGCCAGACGCCACTTCGACCACACGGCCCAAGACGTCGATGGCAATGCCATAGGTCCAAGTTTCACCTGGTTGGTTGGTAAAGGGCGTGGCAGCAACCCGGTCAGCTAAGTCTTGCAGGTTTGCCACCCGCGGCCCTTTGAAGCCCGGGACAGCCTCACCGGGGGCCCGTTCAATGCCATTCATCGCATACAGCCGCTCAACCGGCTTTGTTGGACCCCACCAAGGAATGCCGGCCGATTGCCGCATTAAATCGCGTACCGTGAGGGGCCGGACCGCGGGCTCTGTCTTTAAGGTCTCTAGGGTGTCGCCACTGACATACACAACGGTCTTGGCGAAAGAGGGAATATAGGTTGCCACGGGGGCGTCGAGATCAATCTTGCCTTCTTCCACCAACATCATGATGGCAACTGCCGTGATCGGCTTGGTCATGGAATAAATGCGAAACACCGTATCTGATGTCACGGGTTTGCCTGTTTCGATGTCGGCTAGGCCGACATAAGTCGTTTCAATACGTCCGTAGGTATCCACCAAGGCCGCTGAAAAGCCGCTGGCTACTTTCTTGTCGACGCCATCTTGCAAAACAGTTCGCATCGCGCCGATGCGCTCTGGCAAAACCGAGGGTGGCGGGGTGGCAACGCTGGCACTCGTCGACTGGCTTGTCGCGCACCCGCTGAATGCCAGTAGACTGGTGCTGATCGCCAAGGCGGCAAAAATCGGTTTTAGCTTAAACATGTACGCGCGGCTCCCAAAGTGTTGTTTTGTGATCTTGTTTTGATTGGGCAATCATCTGTTTAATTATGCACTCTGGTCAAGGGCAAGGCGAACAATTGACGGCACATTCAACAGACGGCCCAAAGGCTAAAATCAGTCGGCCAGTTCTAGAGGGAATTTCGGGTATGAATCGACGCATCATTCTTCAATCCGCTGCCGCAGGTGTCGCGGGTATGCTGCTACCCGGGTGCGCGAGTAGCGGGCCGCTGCGACAGCATTATCCGCGTCGGCCGCGTGTAAGATTAGGGATTGATCAATTGGTAGAGTCTGGCTTTGCAGCCTTGGACGGCCAGCGCGTTGGCTTCATCACCAATCAGACCAGCGTTGATCAAAGCGGCATCATGTCACGTGTGGTCTTGCAGCGAGGGCTGGGTGCACGGCTGACGGCCCTATTTGGGCCAGAACATGGGTTGGACACGCGCGCGAAGGCTGGCGATCATGTGGCAAATGCACAAGACCCAATTACGGGCTTGCCCGCCTATTCGCTCTATGGCGAGCACCGGAAACCTACGCCAGCCATGTTAAAAGACGTGGATGTGCTGGTGTTTGATATTCAGGACATTGGGGTGCGCAGCTACACTTATATCTCCACCATGATCCTTGCGATGGAGGCGTGTGGCGAGGCCGGAAAGGCCTTTGTCGTGCTTGACCGGCCAAACCCCCTAGGTGGCCTGCGCATACAAGGGCCGCCATTAACGCCCGGCTTTCAATCCTTTGTCAGTCAGGTGCCCGTGCCTTATCTGCATGGTCTGACCATTGGTGAGTTGGCTAGGATGGCTGTCGCCAAAGGCTGGGTCGGTAAGGCTCCAAAGCTGACTGTTGTGCAAATGGAGGGCTGGGAACGGCGAATGAATTGGGCCGAGACAGGTCTAAACTGGGTGGCGACCAGCCCCAATATCCCAACGTGGGAATCGCCTTTTTACTGCGCCACTACCGGCATTTTGGGCGAGCTTAAGCAAGTGGATATTGGGATCGGTGCGCCTAAGCCGTTCCACTATGCGGCAGGGCCGGGCATTGATGGCCGTGCCTTAGCGCAAGATCTAAAGCGACAAGGCTTTAAAGATATCCGATTTAAGCCTTATGAAAGCCAAGTGAAGCCAGGTTTTGGCGGTGTGGAATTGATCATTGATCCAGAGGGGCAGACGGACCTGATGGCTGTTGCGATGGCCCTGTGCGCTGAAGTGGTGGCCCGTTCGGCCAAAGCACCCTTATCGGGCAGTACAGCTTCCGCGCGAAGCCTGTTCAATAAAGTCTATGGCAGTGAGGCTCTTTGGGCGGCGCTGGAAACAGGGACGCCTTGGCAAAATCTGGTGGCAGACTGGCAGGAGCCGTTGAGGCAATTCAAGGCAAATCGCACGCCGCATCTTCTCTATCGGTGAGGCGATCTGCCGAACTGAAAGCCCGATGGGCCCCAAGCGGACCCATCGGGAAATAAGGGTTTAGGCGGCTTTGCCAGCCTTGGATTCGCCCTCAATCAGCGGGGCGTCATTTGCGCTCGCACTTGCGCTGGCAGAGCCAACTTGTATTGCAATTTTGCGGGGCTTCAAAGCCTCTGGCACTTCGCGCACCAAAGACAGGCTCAACATGCCGTGCTCAAGGTTGGCACCGGTCACGCGGACATGGTCAGCCAACTGATAGCGGCGTTCAAAGCCACGCTCAGCAATGCCGCGATGCAGGAAGTTGCGGCCTTCTTCGCTCGAGGCTTTTTTGCCGGTGACGGTCAGAAGCCCCTCTTTCAACTCAATCGACAAATCATCCGGGCCAAAGCCGGCAACGGCCAATTCAATGCGATAGGCGTCTTCGCCCGTTTGCTCGATATTGTAGGGGGGCCAGCCGGTTGCTGTATCCAAGCGGGCACCGGTTTCAATCAAATGCGCCATCCGGTCAAAGCCAACGATGGTGCGATAGAGAGGGGTTAAGTCAATAGTACGCATTTTGTCCTCCTAGAAGCGACAGGTTCAACACGCGGGACATGGGCCGCGCGCCCATTGGATTTTCACCGTCTCACGCTACTCCCCACATGCTCTCATGAGCCAAGTGGAGTGCCGCGCTTATGAGCCCGATGCCGATCCATGCGGCCCGTTTGTCGGCACCGCACCGTCTAGTTGGGAGCGGGTTTTTGACTGTGCAAGGGGCAGCTGTCCAAATTCTGACAGGAGTTTCATGTCCTTAAGGCTTGAGCCCGCGACGTAAACTGGGATAGGCTAAGCCCTTCGAGTTTCGCTTTGGCTCACTTCAAAGCTTGTTGCCGGTAGTCAAAGGGAGAAAGAGGCGCATGACATTTCGCGCTTGGGCACTCGCCGGAACTGCCAGCATCGTGGCCTTGAGCGGCATTGTGTCTGCCAGCGCGCAAGTTCCTGATTCACAAGCCTCTGAGAGCCAGGCAACAACTGGGCCGACTTCAGTCTTTTTGCCGCCCGCCAATCCGGTTCCGCCTTCAGACGAGCGCTCGCGCGAAGCCTTGCGTCGAGCTCTGGAAAATGACCAGCGCATTGATGCCCAGCGTGACCGGTGGCGCAATCCAGAAGCGACCCTGCAATTCTTTGGCGTCCGCTCTAGCGATACCGTGGTGGAGATTTGGCCGGGGCAGGGGTGGTATACTTCGATACTTGGGCCTTATTTGAAGCAGGGTGAAGGCAAGCTGATCGTTGGTCACTGGGATGCTGCCGTTTCCGACTCCCAAGTCGTTCGGCAGATGGTTGACGCCTATCGCGCACGCTTTGCAGCCGACCCTGCCGTCTATGGCAATGTGAATGTGGTCCCGTTTGGTCCGAGTTCGAGGCCGATGGCTCCGCCCAATAGTGTCGATAAGGTTTTGACCTTCCGCAATATCCACAATTGGATGGCGCAAAGCTGGGCAGAAAAGGCTTTTGCGGACTTCTACACTGTCTTAAAGCCCGGTGGCATTCTGGGGATTGAAGAGCATCGCGGTCGCACCGACGAGCCGCAAGATCCTTTGGCTCGCGATGGCTATGTGCGCGAGGATTATGTGATCCAACTGGCTCGCGAAGCTGGGTTTGAGTTTATCGGCGGAGCGGAGATTAACGCCAACCCAGCTGATACCAAGGACCATCCCTTTGGGGTTTGGACATTGCCGCCGGTTTCGCTGACCTCGCCAATCGGCAAGACCAGCGACCCCGGGTTTGACCGCACGCGCTATGATGAGATTGGCGAAAGCGACCGCATGACTTTGCGCTTCCGTAAGCCGTTGGATGCAACCGGTGTTGGCTTGGCTTCATCGCGACCAACTGCGGACCAAATCCCTGTGACCATCATCCCCGGTCCGCCACCGCCACCGCCAGCGCCACGTCGTGGTCGTCGTGGCGCGCCTCCACCGCCACCCCCTGTGGTGGCAGGGGTCGACGTTAATCCGGACGGCCAGGTTCCCGCTCCCAAGGTTGAGCCCAAGCCAGGCGTTGCTGTCGCGCCGGCGACCGTAATTCGTCCCGCGCCAGAGGAGGTCCAAGCCAAAGGTCCACCACCGCCGGCACTACCACCACCACCCGCCAATGGCCGGCGCGGTTCGACGACGAAAAAGGGCCCTACGCCAGCACCAAGCTCCGCTTCTGGGACGACCCCTGCGTCGCCCGATGCCGCAGGGGCTAAGCCAGTCGATGTGGGTCAGCCACAACCGTCCACGCGTAATACTTTGCCAAAGGCAACCACTGAACCTGCTAGCACATCGACCCCAACGGCATTGCGGACGCGCCAACGCAGCACAGCACCAACCGCGCCTAAGGCCACAGAGCCGACCCCGCCGGTCAGCGCTTCAACCCGGTTGCGCACACGTTCGGGCGGGGCCGCCGCTCCGGTAGAGGAGGAGAAAGCCAAGGCGGCAGAGCCCGCTACAAATGCGCGGCGCTCCCAACGCAAGCCGACGCCTGAACCGACGGTGGCAAAGGCACCGGCTGGCAAGGCAAAATCAAAGGCAAAGGCAGCTGATACTGAACCGAAGAGCCGCACCTCGACCCGGAACAGAAGCCGCCCTGAAGATAAAGTGGACTCCAAGAAGAAAGCTACAAGCAAGGCTGCGCCCAACAATCGGAAAAAAGACGCCCCTAAAGCTAGCCCGACCAAGAAATCCCCACCTCCCGCGAAAGCCAATCCCAACAAGCCTGATTGGGTAGTGCCGCCTAAGCAGAAGAAAACTTAGGTGCCTAGCCTCACAAGTCTGTGAATCGCGTCATGCACCCTCGACTTTTCACGCCGCTTAGGCGACATGCGTCCCTTACGACAATCCCGACTCGTGGTGAGGCGCGTCCCTGTGTTTCTTGTCGGTTGAAGGAGATAGATTATGCGTAGTGCCCGAAATTCCCTGCTTGCGGTCAGCGCGATCGTCCTCGGTGCCTTGTGCGCTACTCCCAGCGCAGCAGGACCTGCAGGGGACAAAGCAAAAGCCGCGGCCCCAGCAACAAGTTTGACCGTGCAAGCTGTTGTCGATGGTTCTTGGCGTACCCCACAAGACCGCGCGCGTGACGGTGCTCGTCACCCTATCGAATCCTTTACCTTCTGGGGCTTGAAGCCAAACATGACTGTGGCTGAGATCCGACCTGGCGCTGGCTACTGGACCGATCTCTTGGCACCTTATTTGGCCGCAGGCGGTGGCAAACTAATCGTGACCTCTGGCGATCCAGACAAGATGACCGATGCACAAAAAGCAGGACGTGACCGTTATCTGAAGCGCTATCAAGATAATCCAGCTCTCTTTGGTACACTTGAAGTCGGCGTGTTTGCTGCGAATTCGGATAAATTGCTTGCCGCGCCAAATAGCGTCGATTTGATCATCAGCTCACGGAACTTCCATGGCTTCGTGTTGCAGAATATCAAGGATTATGCCTTGAAGTCGATGTTTAACGCATTGAAGCCCGGCGGTCTGGTGGCGATTGAACAGCACCGCGGTGACGCTCGTCGGCCGCAGAATGCAGCTTCTGGCTATATCCGTCAGGATTGGGTGATCGCGCAAATGCGTCAGGCTGGCTTTGAATTTGTCGCCGCATCTGAACTCAATGCCAACCCAAAGGATACCAAAGACCACCCGTTCGGCGTGTGGACCCTGCCGCCTACCTTGCAGACGGCCCCAAGTGGCCAACCAGCCAATCCTGATTTCGACAATGCGAAATACAAGGCGATTGGCGAAAGCGATCGGATGACGCTTCTATTCCGTAAGCCCGCCAAATAAGGCAGTTATTCCGGCTATGGGCCTCCGCTGCGCAAGTGGGGGCCTATTGCTCGCAGAAAGGCTTTTACTGCTTTCAATTGATGACTTACCGAAATTTAAGATGACAGATAGCGGCGGCGTACGCAGGCTGTATCGATGACACTCCCAGCCAACGCCTCCCTCCTCGGTTTCTCGCTTGCAGCACTCAGTCTGGTTTTGACCGCCCAGGCACAAACGGCATCAAGTGAGGGTGCTCGCCAAATTCCGGTTAAAAAGCTATTCCCCTATTATGATCTTTATCTTGGGTTGCCACCTCAAGACCGTGATGGGTTCTATCTGGAGTATCTAATCAAGTCCTCAGAAACAAACCTTCGACCACGGATGGTATATGCTTTAGGGGCGGTTCGAACGCCTATTCAATTGGATTCTAAGGGCAAAATCCTGACGATGCCAGACATGACCATGTTGCGGCAGGGCAAGGTGGAAGTCCCTGCATCTTCGCCGCGTGGAGAAATTGTGCTTAACTTGGAGCCAGCTGTGCCCTTAAGCCGAACCATTCCTGCAAGTGCGGTATCCAATTCTGTTACAGACTATACAAAAGCAATTAGCCGGGCAGGCCCATTGGCTCTGGCAATCCCAAAGCTAACTGGCATCGCGTTTAGGGGGGTCTCTTCAGGGCAGGTCGTATTTGCAGATGGTCGGAAGGCTACTTTGCCTGTTGAACGCGGCTTTCCTGTCTTCCGGCCCGGTCAAGCGACGATGCGGGGGGCTGTCAGCCTTGAGTTTCCCAACATGCCAAGCCAAGCCGAGTTTACTCGCTGATCGGTCGATTGAGGTATTCGACCCTATTAATGGCCGAATGCAGCAAAAACTGCACCAGTTCGCTAATGCTGGTAACATCCATTTAACTATCTTGCGACAAATGTTTGCCTAGTTTTTACCGTCGGTGGAAACCCGGAGCCCGATTGCATGCCAGGCTTAAATTCTCTTCATGTGCTGGTAGTCGATGACAATCCTCACATGCGCTCGATTGTCGTTGCGATTTTACGCGGGGTTGACATCGGCATTGTTCAAGAAGCCAGCAATGGCGCTGAGGCCATGGACGTGATGCGCGGGGGAGCACCCGACATCGTGATTGTTGACTTGAACATGTTCCCGATCGACGGGCTGGAGTTCACCAAGTTGATTCGAACCGGGGTCGACAGCCCGTATCCTTTTGTCCCCATTATCATGATGACGGGCCATACAGAGCGCGAGAGAGTTACCGCCGCTCGAGATTCAGGTGTGAACGAATTGGTGGCAAAGCCGATCTCGGCGAAAACCTTACTTGACCGCATCGTAGCTGTCATCGACCGCCCTCGGGCCTTCGTCCAAACTGCGGCCTACACCGGCCCTTGTCGTCGCCGTGGCGGCGGCGGCAAGGAATATGCGGGAAGATTGCGCCGCAAGTCAGACAACAAGCCGAACGCCGACCAATCTAACGAATCGAAAGAAGAAACAGCATGAACACGGAAACCCCTGTTGAGCTTATCGCGCCAAGTTTCCGCTTGCAGCGAAAAATGGGTGGCCCAGCTTCGCGCGTGCTGACCCCTGAGGCCTACCGGAAAGCCAATGCGGCTTTGGAAGAGATTATTCCGCCCATCGATGAAGAGGTGCGTCGTCTATTGCAGGAATTGCAAGAAGCCTTGCAGGATAAAGTGCACGGTGGGCGTGACATCATGTGGAATAATGCCCACGAAATCCGGGGTATGGCTGGCACCGTCGGCAAAATCACTTTGGGACAAGCTGCCAATCTAATCTGCCATTACCTCAATGATACAGCTTCTGACTTTCTGCCAGATCAAGAGGTGATGCAAACGATCGTTGTTGTTGCCATGCAGGCATTGCGCGACGAAGCAGATACGGATCCGATGATTAAAGTAATGGTGCAGGATGGCGCGCGTGCTGTCCTAGCCCAGCGTCATCGCGAGGGCCGTGACTAAGCTATCACTAAGCATTAGCCCAAAGTAGCGTTTAGGGCCGCCTCTACATCTTTAATCAAATCCTCGCCGTCCTCTATGCCGACTGATAGGCGGATCAGCCCACTGGTTACACCCAGTTCTGCCTGAACCTCTGGCGCGAACGAATAATGGGTCGTTGTGGCCGGATGTGTCGCAAGGCTTTTGGAATCGCCCAAATTGTTGGAGATGTCCACAATCTGCAGCGCATCAAGAAACGCAAACGCTGCCGGCTTGCCGCCCTTAAGTTCAAAAGCCAGCAAGGTGCCACCAGATTTCATTTGCTGGCTTGCTAACGCATATTGGGGATGGTCGGACCTGTGGGGATAACGGACATAAGTGATCGCAGGATGGGCAGCAATCACATCGGCCAAACGTGCGGCATTAGCGCTAGCGCGCTCGACCCGCATGGACAATGTCTCTAGGCCTTTAAGGACATTCCACGCCACAAAGGGCGACATTGCAGGGCCCGTATGGCGCAGATAAGGGTCGATATGTTCTTCCATAAAGGCGGTTGAGCCAAGGATTGCGCCACCCAACGTCCGCCCGGCTCCATCCATATGCTTGGTTGTGGAATAGACCACCACATCAGCACCCAGTTCAAACGGGCGCTGCAGGATCGGTGAGGCGAAGATGTTGTCGACAATCAGTCTGGCACCGCAGCCTTTGGCTAAGCTGGCAACAGCGGCAATATCGCTGACGTCTAAGGTCGGGTTGCTCGGACTTTCGAGAAAGAAAGTTTTCGTATTGGGGCGAATGGCCGCGCGCCATGCTGCGACGTCGGTTGAATCGACCAAGGTGAACTCAACGCCATAGCGCGGCATGAAGGTTTCAATCACCCAGCGGCAAGACGAGAATAGCGCTTTGCCCGCAACCACATGATCCCCAGCACGCAAAGGCGCTAACAAGGCTGCAGTGACCGCTGCCATGCCGCTGGCGGTCAATCTGCAGGTCTGTGCACCATCAATAGCTGCCAAGCGATCTTCTAGCATCCGGTTTGTTGGGTTCGCATAACGGCCATACAGATAGCCCGGGGCCTCACCCTTAAAGCGGGCTTCGGCTTCGCTGGCTGAATCGTAAACGAAGCCCGACGTCAGGAAAATGGCTTCGCTAGTCTCTTTATGCTGCGAGCGGGTCAGGCCACCCCGCACCAGTATTGTGTTGGGACTCAGCGGAATTGCTGCGGCAGGATCATGGGTTTCGTCAGTCATTTTACAAAGTCCTGAGCCCTACGAGGGCATGGGCAAACGCATCGGCAGAAAAAGGTTGCAGATCATCGGCTTGTTCGCCCACGCCCACAAATCGGATTGGTAATTTATGTTTCTCGGTCACAGCAACTAAGACACCGCCTTTAGCGGTTCCATCCAGTTTGGTCATGACAAGGCCCGTAATGCCCGCCGCATGCCGGAAGGCTTCAGTCTGGGAAATCGCGTTTTGGCCCACGGTCGCATCCAGCACCAACCAAGTCTCATGCGGGGCGTCGGGATCGACTTTGCCGATCACCCGCACCACTTTGGCAAGCTCATTCATCAGCTCTGTCTTATTCTGAAGCCTGCCTGCTGTATCGATCAACAACACATCGATGCCCTCAGCCTTTGCGCGGGTCAAAGCATCAAAGGCAAGGCCGGCCGCATCGGCACCGGTCTCGCGTGCCACCACGGGCACGCCTGCGCGCTCACCCCAGACTTTGAGTTGCTCTACCGCTGCAGCGCGGAATGTATCGCCGGCGGCCAACATCACCTTGTGACCGGCTTGGCTTAAATTATGGGCGATTTTGCCGATCGTGGTGGTCTTGCCGGATCCATTGACACCTACGAACAAAATCACACGAGGCCCCGTCGCCCCAGCTTTTTGCTCAAACGGCGAGGTATCCGTTTCAAATGGCCGCAAGATTTCCGCAATTTCTTCCGCCAAAGCCTGCTTAATTTCTTCCGGACTAATGTCCTTGCCAAAGCGGTCTTTTGATATGCCGGCGCGAATGCGTGCTGAAGCGCTGGCCCCAAGATCAGCCGTAATCAAAAGTTCTTCCAGCTCATCCAGCGTTTCCTGATCCAGCTTTGCCTTGGTAAAGACCGCTGACACGCCTTCTGCCAAACGAGAGGAGGAGCGTTGTAGCCCATCTACCAATTTGTCGATCACGTCCGCTGGCATTGGCTCTGGTTCAGGTGCCGGAACCGCAATGGCATAGGTCTGGCGGGCCAGACCGTCCGCGCTTAACTCTTCAATCGCGAGGCTTGCCAAACCATCAAGCTTTGCCGCCAGAGGCAAACCGCCAGCGCGCGCCGTTATGAACACCAATTCCCGATCGGCTTTGGGTTCTGCCAATAGCGTCACGCGGACGGCCGTCGCATCATAATCAGTTGTGATGCCGACCACGCCGGTGATGTGGGCTGATGCCGCTTCGACCAAGGGGCCGATTTCGCTGCTGAGTTTGTTGGGGTCAAAAGCCGTGGCGACAAAGCGTGCCGCTGGTATGCCTGAGCTGCTGGCCTGAGGCTCAAGCTTAGGAGCCGTGTCGGCTTCAAGCGCCTGATTTTTCTTCTTACCCCAGCCAAACATGGCGCCAAATCCCTCTGTGGCCTCACAGCGAAAACCCATGCTGCAAGCTTGGCTAAGACTTAGCGGAGGCAAGCGGCAGACGGAAGACGTGAAGTGCTTTTGATCGGCTTCACAGCACGCATCAGACATTCTATGACAGCCTCGCACATGGCTCTCTCGCATCTGGGCCTAGAGCTTCAGCTGCAGGCCAAGAGATGGATTTTCATACATGCTAAGCCGGATCGTCATTGTGGGTGCAGGCCAAGCCGCGACGCAAGCTGCAACCAGTCTACGGGCTGGGGGATATGATGGACAATTAGTTCTGTTGGGCAATGAAGGCCTTTTACCTTACCAAAGGCCCCCTTTGTCCAAGGCTTATCTGTCAGGAGCGATGGGTTTAGACCGTGTCGTTCTAAAGCCGATGGAGGCTTGGGCCGAAGACAAAGTGGAGGTGCATCTCGATGCCGAAGCCACCGAACTGGACCGCCAAGCCAAGTCGGTCACAACACGTAACGGCCAGGTTTTTGCCTATGATGCGTTGATCCTAGCAACCGGCTCGCGTGTGCGAGTGCTACCTTGCCCAGGCGCAGACCTTGTCGGTGTTCATTATTTGCGCAGCATTGCCGATGCAGATGGTCTTGGCCAAGACTTGCAAGCTGGTAAGCGTTTAGTTGTGATTGGCGGCGGCTATATTGGGCTTGAAGTCGCCGCGGTCGCCCGAAAGGCAGGGCTTGAAGTCACGATTCTAGAAGCGGCACCCCGCGTGCTGGCCCGCGTCGCCCCTCCCGTTATCTCAGACTTCTTCCAGAGTTTACACCGTGATGCTGGGGTCACCATTCTGACGGATGTGAAGGTCACGGCGCTGGAAGGCACAAAGCGCGTGTCAGGCGTGGCGCTGGCGGATGGGCGCACCATCGCTGCCGACCTGGTTTTGGTGGGGATTGGTATCATCCCGAACGCCGAATTGGCACGTGAAGCTGGTTTGAAAGCCGAGGATGGCATCGAAACGGACTTGGACGCTCGAACCAGCGATCCGGCCATTTTTGCGATTGGTGATTGTGCCAGCCGTCCTTTGGTCCATTACGGTCAGCGTCGGAGTCGGCTTGAAAGCGTGCATAATGCTTTGGAACAGGCAAAATTGGCGGCCGCGGCGATCTTGGGCCAGCCCCGTCCTGTCGAAGAAGCGCCTTGGTTTTGGTCTGATCAATATGACATCAAGCTTCAGATTGCTGGCCTGTCGACTGGGGCAACCCAATCCGTTGTGCGCGGCGATCCGTCGCAGAAGCGCTTTGCCGTTTTTCATCTAGATGCCGATAATCGGCTACTTGCGGTCGATGCGATCAATGCGCCGCCTGAGTTTATCGTGGGCAAGCAGGTGATTGCACGGCATGGACAGCTTGCGCCCGCGCGTTTGGCTGATATGTCTGTATCGATGAAAGAGATCGGGGCCAGCGCTTAAGCGCCAACTCTGACCAGAAGCTCAAAGGGAACAGAAAGCGTCATGGCGAAAGTCACATATATCGAACATTCAGGCACCGAGCATGTTATTGAAGTGCCAGTCGGCACCACCATCATGGAAGGTGCAGTCAAGAATCGTGTGCCAGGTATCGATGCTGATTGCGGCGGCGCGTGCGCTTGTGCGACCTGCCATGTCTTCGTCGATGCTGCTTGGATCGAAAAGACCGGCAAACCAGGCAGCATGGAAGAAAGCATGTTGGATTTCGCCGAAGGTGTGACCCCCTTGTCACGTCTGTCGTGCCAGATTTCCATGACCTCTGACTTGGATGGCATCGTCGTTCGGTTGCCCGCTGCTCAACACTAAGGTGAAGAGCCTGCGTTTAGCGCGGCAGTCTATGAAATTGCGCATGCCAAAAATGCGCAGACACATGCTGGACGGCAGGGGAATGGCCTCGCCAATCCCCGTCGCATCTTTATAGTTTCCGAAGTTGGCTCAAACCTGCGATCCTGCAGCGCTGTGCCAGATAAGCAGGATAGGGTCTGTATGATCGGCGTTGTAGTGGTCAGTCATGGCTTTTTGGCGCGAGAGCTTATTCTGGCGGCAGAGCATGTGGTTGGGCCTCAGACCAATATGCAGGCTATTTGCATTGGCCCAGATGACGACATGCAGACACGGCGGGATGATATTCTCGATGCGTGTCGCAAAGTCGATGATGGCTCAGGCGTGATTATTCTGACTGACATGTTCGGCGGCACGCCATCCAACCTCGCCATCTCCATCATGAATCGCGGCGAATATGAGGTTATTGCCGGAGCTAACCTCCCTATGCTGATTAAATTAGCTGAAGTTCGTGGGCGCGAAAGCTTGCCGCGAGCTGTTTTTGCTGCACAAGATGCCGCCAGGAAATATATCGCTGTGGCGTCATCCTTGTTGGCGAGTGGCTAAAATGACTGAACGCGTGTCGCGCACCATCGAAATCGTCAACAAACGCGGATTGCATGCGCGCGCCTCGTCGAAATTCGCTCTGCTTGCTGGCGAATTTGCAGATAGCCGGGTGATGGTCGGGCGCGAAGATCAAGAGGTTGATGGCGAAAGCATCATGGATTTGATGATGCTGGCAGCAGGCATAGGCTCCGAAATTACGGTTTCTGCCGAGGGGCCCCGCGCTGAGGCGGCTTTAGACGCCCTGTGTGAATTGGTCGCCAATCGGTTTGGAGAGGGTGAGTAAGGCCTCTTTGGGGTCACTCAGTCTCCCAGCCCTTGCTCTTTGCCCCTGTCTCGGCTATAGCCCCCGCTCTTCCGCGCAATCAAAACGCGCGCTCTGATCCACACGGTCCTGCACGAACTGAGCAATCGGGGGCAAAGCAGATGGGGTGGACAGGGTTTCCCCGTCCGACGTGATCGTCCGGCGGGGCGTTTTGCGTTGCGTGTTTGCTTTTGGAACCACGCATGTTTGACGCGCTAACAGAACGATTGACGGGTGTCTTTGATACGCTCACCGGACGGGGTGCGTTGTCGGACAAGGACGTGGATTCCGCCCTGCGTGAAGTGCGTGTGGCGCTCCTTGAAGCCGATGTGGCGCTGCCCGTTGTCAAAGCCTTTATCGCCAAAGTCAAAGAAGAAGCAGTGGGTGAGCGCGTCATTCGCGCCGTGAAGCCCGGCCAGCAAGTCGTCAAAATCGTCTATGATGCGCTGGTGGAAACACTCGGCGGCACAGGCGGCCCCGTCGATCTTATGCTCAACCAAGGCCCGCCAGCCATCATCATGATGGCCGGTCTTCAGGGCTCTGGTAAGACCACGACGACGGCCAAGCTGGCACTTCGCATGCGCACCCGCTTGCGTAAGAAGGTTTTGGTCGCCTCGCTCGACGTGCGTCGCCCGGCAGCGATGGAACAATTGGCTGTTTTGGCCGGGCAAGCCGAAGTCGACAGCCTGCCCATTATTGCAGGCCAATTGCCTGCCGAAATTGCGCGCCGCGCCATCACTGCTGGGCGCCTAGGCGGCTATGATGTCGTCTTCCTTGATACCGCTGGCCGGACCTCGATCGACGAAGACATGATGAGCGAAGCGGCAGAGATCGCGCGCATCGCTTCCCCGATTGAAACCTTGCTGGTCGCAGATAGCTTGACCGGTCAAGATGCGGTTGAAACCGCCCGTCGTTTCCATGAGCGCCTGCCACTGACCGGTATCGTTCTGACCCGCGCCGATGGCGATGGCCGTGGTGGCGCAGCGCTGTCCATGCGCGCGGTTACGGGTCTACCGATCAAGTTCTTGGGCATTGGCGAAAAGATTGACGGGCTTGATGCCTTTGACGCCCAACGCATCGCCGGTCGCATTCTGGGGCAAGGCGACGTCGTCAGCCTGGTTGAGCGGGCGGTTGAGAACGTTAAGCAGGATGACGCTGAGAAGTTGGCCGCCAAAATGGCCAAGGGTAAGTTCGACCTCGACGATCTCGCCATGCAATTACGCCAAATTCAGGCGATGGGCGGGCTTGGTGGCGTGATGGGAATGCTGCCCGGCGCGCAAGCAGCCAAAAAGGCCATGGAATCCGGCGCGGTATCTGACAAGAGCGTCAAACGCCAGATTGCCGTCATTCAATCCATGACCAAGCAAGAGCGGGCCAAGCCCGACCTGTTGAACGCCAGCCGCCGCAAGCGCATCGCAGCGGGTGCCGGTGTCGATGTCTCTGAAGTCAACAAAGTTATCAAAATGCATCGCTCGATGTCAGACATGGTTAAAGCCATGGGCAAAGGCGGCATGAAGGGCCTGATGGGCAAAATGGGCGGCATGTTTGGCGGCAAAATGCCACCGATGGACCCGGCCGCAATGCAACGTCTCGGCCAACAAGCGGCTTCTTCAGGCGGCGGCTTGCCCGGCCTGTCTGGCCAGTCGCCTCCACAAGGTTTGCCCGGTTTGGGCAATACGCAAAATCCCGGTGGCTTTACGGGCCTACCAGGTCTCCCATTCGGGAAAAAGTAACGCAGAAACGACACATATACTCTGAAAGGTAAGTCTCATGTCCTTAAAAATTCGCTTGGCCCGCGGTGGCTCTAAGAAAAAGCCAGTTTACCGCATCGTGGTTGCCGAAGCCCGCTCACCCCGTGACGGCCGCTTCCTCGAAAAGATCGGCAGCTACAACCCAACTCTGCCAGATGACAATGCTGGCCGTCTGGTCATCGACGCTGAGCGTGCTGCTGAATGGATGAAGAAGGGCGCGCAGCCAACCGACCGCGTTGCACGCTTCTTGGCCGCTCAAGGCGTTGGCACCTATGTCAATGGCAATAACCCAAACAAGGGCAAGCCAGGCCAAAAGGCAACTGAACGCGCCGCCGAGAAGGCTCAAGCCTTGATCGACGCGCAAGAAGCCGCCGAGCGCGCGAAAGCAGAAGCCATTGAAGCCGCTGCACAAGCAAAGGCAGACGCCGCGGCTGCCGCCGCTGCCGCTGCTGAAGCCGCCGCTGCACCTGCTGAAGAAGTGGCCGCCGAAGAAGTTGCTGCTGAGCCTGCAGCAGAATAAGCCAGTATGAAGCGCCTTGCCGAAACGCTAGGTGCTGTGGTCGCCCGCCGGGATGCCCCCGGCGGTGCGGCCATTTTGTTTTCTGGTCAAGAGGTTCTTTGGTCAGGTGCGGCAGGCCTCCGCGACGTTCCTGCCGCCAGTCCACTCTTATTGACCAGCAAAGCCCGGGTTGCTTCGGTCTCGAAGGTCGCCACAGCGCTTACCCTACTCAAGCTGGTGGAAGCTGGTCAGATTGATCTGGACCGCGATATTTCTGATGCCTTGGGTTTTAAGCTTCGCCATCCAAAGTTTCCAGACTCCCCCATAACGCCGCGCATGATCCTGTGCCACACGGCCGGCATTCGCGACGGCGAGACTTATCGGGGGGTCGTTGGTGAGGCGCTCGAAGGCTTTTTTGTGCCCGGCGGCAAAAACTGGAATGATGGGAAACATTGGGCGGATTTAAGCCAACCCTTTGGCTTTTTTACCTATTCCAACCTAGCAATGGGGCTTTTGGCGCAAGCCTGCGAAAATGCAGGCGGCGACCGCTTTGACCGATTGACGCAAAAGCTCGTCTTTACCCCGCTTGGGATCGACTGTGGCTTCAATTGGTCCGGTATCACTGATCAGGCCGCTGGGGACGCCGCAACCCTTTACCGCCGAAAAGCGGTTGGTGATTGGGAGGTTCAAGTTGACGGGTCGCCCGCGACCCTGCCGCGACCCAACATTGCCACAGAGCCGGGCCTAAGCCTTAGCGACTATACTTTGGGGAGCAACGGACTTCTGTTTTCGCCGCAAGGCGGCTTGCGGGCCAGCGTGGCGGACCTTGCCCGAATTGGTATGGCATTGAGTGGTGCTGTCGCGTTGCTAGAGCCAGCAATGCGTACCTTGGTTCTAACCCCGCAGTGGACCTATCGGGCTGACCCTAAAAATGGCGACACTTCCGGGGGGGCATTCCAAGGCTTTGGTCTAGGCGTGCATCGTCTCATCCCCGGCGACCAATGCCCAGTCGCTGGCCTCAAAACAGAAATGGTCGGCCATTATGGCGAAGCCTATGGCTTGTTGGCTGGCCTGTGGGTTGACCCTGTGTCCACGCGCGGCTTTGCGTGGTTCATCACTGGCAGCCTCTATGGGCCGGCTCCGGGCCAACGCTCTGGCGTTTACCGCGTCGAAGAAGAGATGATGCAGGCCGCGGCTGACGATCTGGGCCTTGTTGATTTGTGATTCTGCGATAGGCTACCCCCATATTTAAAGGGGATAGACCATGTCATTGGGCGCAGACTTTCAAGTTATCACCTTCATCCAAACGCGCGATCGGCCCACGGCAGTGGCTTTTTATCGTGATAAGTTGGGTCTTACCTTTGTCGTGGATGACCCATTTGGCAGTGTATTCGACCAAAATGGCACGGGCTTGCGCATCACTCAGATTGAGGGCTTTACGCCCAGTCCACACCCGGCCCTTGGCTGGCAAGTCAGCGATATTCAGGACTGCATCCGCACACTGACCGCACGTGGTGTCACGATGAAAATCTATGAAGGCTTTGGCCAGGACGAGTTAGGTATCTGGCACGCGCCGGGCGGCACAGCCCAGATTGCTTGGTTTGAAGACCCAGATGGTAATTTGTTGAGCCTAACACAAGTTTGAGCGCGGCTTTCCGCGATACCTTTGCGTCCAGTTCCGCTTCACGCTAAACACCACTCATGAATTCAAGTCCGCCCCGCCCAACGACGCTTGCTGACCTTGATGCCCGCGCCCGAGATATTTTACGCGATATTGTCGAGACCTATCTTGAAACAGGGGAGCCGGTCGGATCACGCACCTTATCGAAGCGTGGCATCGCACTATCCCCGGCGTCGATCCGCAATACGATGGCTGATCTGGCGAGCCTTGGTCTCTTGGACGCCCCTCATTTAAGCGCCGGGCGCACCCCCACGCACACAGGCCTGCGCCTGTTCGTCGATGGTCTCTTGGAGATTGGCGACCTTGGCCGTGAGGAAAAGGCCGAGATTGATTCACGATTGGCTGCGGCAGGCTCTGATTTATCGAGCGCTTTATCAGAGGCTTCGCTCCTGTTGTCGGGTCTTGCCGGGGGGGCGGGCCTTGTGACCACGCCGACGCGGGAAAGCCCAGTCAAACATGTGGAGTTTGTGCTCATTGGGCCCGGCCAGATCTTGGTTGTGCTGGTCTTTGACGATGGCCAGGTTGAGAACCGCTTGGTTCAGATGCCTGTCGGTCTCACCCAGTCGCAACTCCAAGAAAGCACGAATTTTTTGAACTTTCGCTTGAAGGGTAGAACTTTGTCGGAGGCAGCTGCTCAAGCCGTGGACGATGCGCGCCACGCAGAGGCGACCCTCGATAAAGCTGCAGCCAACTTGATTGAAGCAGGCTTTGCGGAATGGTCTGGCGATGATCCGATGGCAGGGCGTAAATTGATCGTGCGCGGGCGCGCCAATCTGTTGGCCAATAGCCAAGCGGCGGGCGACCTTGAACGCGTACGCATTTTATTTGATGACCTTGAACGTAAACGCGACCTAATCCATGTCCTGGATGCGGCGCAGGAAGCTTCTGCGGTAAAATTGTTTATTGGTGCAGAAAACCCCTTGTTCTCCATGTCTGGTTCGGCTCTTGTCGCCGCCCCTTATATGGATAGTCAACGCCGCGTACTTGGCGCACTGGGAGTTATTGGGCCAACCCGCTTGAATTATGCCCGCGTCATCCCAATGGTAGACTATACTGCAAAAGTCGTCGGTCGCCTCATTGAGCGCCGCGGTTTAAACTTAACGGAATGAGATCGAAGACATGACCACAGATACGGGTACCCCACAGAACGGCGACGACCTTGAGGCAGAAATTGCCGCGGCCGCTGAGGCCTCTGCAGATGGTGCGGATGCCCAAGCTACTGCGCAAGACCCGCTGGAGCTTGCTCGCGCGCTTCTAGGTGAAGATGCCGCGCCTGAGGATATGGGCGGACTATTGGTGGCGAAACTCCAAGCCGCTTTGGCTGAGATTGAGACTTTGAAGGATGCAGGGCTGCGTGCCTTAGCGGAGTCGGAAAACATCCGTCGTCGAGCAGAGCGGGAAAAGACCGAAGCCCGCATCTATGCCATTGATAAATTTGCGCGTGATCTCTTGCCGGTGGCCGACAATTTGGGTCGCGCCATCAGCACGGCTCCGGAAGGATTTAAGGGCGATCCGGCCTTTGATGGTTTCGTGACTGGCGTCGACATGACCCAGCGCGAACTTCTCAATGCGTTTGAGCGTCATGGTTTGACGCGCGTAGGCGCAAAGGGCGACAAGTTCGATCCCTCAATTCACCAAGCTGTGGCCCAAATTCCTTCGGACATGGCTGCTGGCGATGTCGCTGAAGTCTTTCAGCCGGGCTATGTCTTGGCTGGCCGCACACTGCGTGCAGCAATGGTGGCGGTATCTGCTGGCCAACCTGCGGCAGAGCCAGAAGCCAGCGATCCTGCTGCCTAGCGCCTAGTTCTGGAGGCGGCGGGGGCTGCCAGTCGCCCCCGCAGCGCGGCCTCATCCAATGCGTTCAATTTCCACCCTGATGGATAGCGCCCAAAGTAGAGGATGCAGGCTTTTGTCTGTGGGTCTGGCGCGCAGACACGGCCATCGGCAAGGCGCTTTAGACCCATGCTTGTTGCCGTCCGGCTCGGCAGGACTGTTTCGGGCGTCAGCCCCGCGCGACGCGCGAGATCAGCCAGAATGGCAGGCTCTAGCGCTTGTCTAGACAGCCGCTCCAACAAGGGATTAGCAAGGTCAGCGCCCAGGACCCCTAATATCTGCCCGCCTTCGCCACCCCCCGTGCGCTTGGCAATTTCATTAGCCGCGATGGCTCGAGCAATGCCGGTAACTTGCGCTTGCAGGGCCGGCCGGTCCATCCGCGCCTCTATTCCGGGCAAGTCGCGATCACGCAGCGCCATCACCAAGGCGCGCACATCGGATGAGGCGTCCAGCGGGGCCGGAGCTGTTGCGCAGCTGCTGAGTACCAAGCAAAGACTGATCCAGACTAATTTGTGCATGCTTGCTAATCCTTATGTCGCCAAATCATTTATCAAAAAACCTCTGAACTTCGCCTGAACATACTGGACCTTTTAGCGTGGGCCACCTAGACCAGAGTTATTGAGGGAAACGTGCCGAAATCTGTTTTGATCCTTTTTGCGCATCCTTCTTATGCGCGGTCGCGCGCCAATCGTGCCCTGCGGACCGTCGCCCAAGACCTTGACCATGTAACCGTGCATGACCTTTATGAGACCTATCCAAACTTTCTGATCGATGTAGAGGCCGAGCAGCGCTTGCTGTTAGACCATGACCATATTGTTCTGATGCATCCCTTCTTTTGGTACGCCGCGCCGTCTTTGGTGAAAGAGTGGCTCGATGTCGTTTTAGATTATGGGTGGGCTTACGGGGAGGGTGGGACGGCGCTCGCAGGAAAGAGCTGGACTCAAGCGATTACAACAGGCGGGCCTGCCCAATCCTATTGTTCCGATGGCTTGAACCGCTTTTCAATTGATGAGTTGTTGCGCCCGTTTCAAGCGACCGCAAACCTTTGCCAATGTGTGTGGCAAGACCCATTTGTTCTGCACGCCAGTCGTCAGGCCACCCCAGAAATTTTAGCCGATGCGGCCGCCAAGTTCAGCGCCATGTTGGAAGGTTTGATCGATGGCTGAAGCCAATTTGCTCGAATCCGCCTTTGTCTATCTGACGGCGACCGTCGTTTCAGTCCCCATAGCCAAACGGCTCGGCTTGGGCTCGGTTCTAGGCTATCTGATCGCGGGAGCAATCATCGGCCCTTACGTCCTTAATCTGGTCGGCGATCCTGAAAACATCATGCATACGGCAGAGTTTGGCGTGGTCATCATGCTGTTTCTGATCGGACTTGAACTTCAGCCTAGTCTGCTGTGGCGATTGCGCACAGCCATTCTTGGCATGGGTGGGCTGCAAGTCGTTGGCACAGGTGCCATCGCGACCGGGCTTGGCATGGCGCTTGGCCTCTCGTGGCAGGTGGCTTTAGCCGTGGGCCTAACTCTGTCCTTGTCTTCAACCGCCATTGTGCTGCAGTCCTTGCGCGAGAAAGGTATAGCCGGAACCGAAGCAGGGCGGTCGACATTTGCCGTGCTGTTATTCCAAGACATCGCGATCATTCCGATGTTGGCCTTATTCCCTTTCTTGGCGACGCTCAGTGTTGCTGGGGATGGTGCGGCTGCAAAGGGGGCGTTAGCGGCCTATCCAGGTTGGGCGCAGGGCTTAGCCGTTATGGTGGCAGTCGGTTTGATCGTGCTGGCTGGGCGGGTGCTGCTACGCCCCATGTTCCGTTGGGTCGCAGCCTCTGGTTTGCATGAAATTCTGACTGCCTTTGCGCTTCTTTTGGTTGTTGGCGTTGCGCTTCTCATGCAGTTTGTAGGCATCTCACCCGCTCTGGGGGCGTTCGTCGCTGGCGTCGTCTTGGCGGATAGCGAATTTCGCCATCAGATAGAAAGCGACATTGATCCGTTTAGAGGGTTGTTGCTCGGGCTATTTTTCATCTCTGTCGGGGCCGGGATCAACTTTGCGCTCTTAGTCGCCCAGCCTTGGCTAATTCTTGGTTTGGTTTTGGTGCTGGTCTTGGTGAAAGCCAGTGTGATGTTCGCAATTGCGCGCGCTTTCGGCCGCAAAACGGGGGAGGCTGCTTTGATTGGCCTCGGCCTCGCACAGGGCGGGGAGTTTGCTTTCGTGCTCTTTGCCTTCGCGCAAGGTGCCGGCGTGATTCCCCCAGAGATAACCGCCCTATTGGTTGTTGCTGTGGCTTTGTCGATGGCCATCACGCCGCTCTTGTTGATGGCGGGTGATTGGGCGATGCGGCGCTTTGAAGCTGGATCAGGTGAAGATCGCGCGCCAGAAATTGAAGAAGGCCACCACGATGTCATCGTGGCAGGTTATGGTCGGTTTGGGCAGATCGTCGGACGGATGCTGTCGACTTATGGCTATAAAATCAGCGTTCTCGACCATGATGCCGACCAAGTTGATGTGCTGCGCGGTTTTGGCCGAAAGGTGAATTTTGGCGATGCCACGCGCATTGACCTGTTACGCTTGGCAGGTGCCGCGGAAGCCAAATTGTTGATCGTTGCCATTGATAATGACGAAAAAGCGCTGGAGCTGGTGGAGACCGCGCGCGAGGCCTTCCCAAACCTCAAGATCCTCGCCCGCGCGATCGATCGCCGCCATGCCTATCAATTGATGGCGGCTAAAGTAGATGGGCTGGAGCGTGAGACCTTCGCCGCCGCCGTCCGCCTTGGGGTGAAGTCATTACAAATCATGGGCAAGCCTGCCTTTGCGGCAGAGCGGGCTGGCATGATCTTCTCGCGCTATGATGAACGCGCTTTGACAGCGATGTTTGAAGATTGGCAGCGGGTTGAATTTGCCGATTATCAGCGCATCGTTCGCGACCGCACGGCATTGGAAGAAGAACTATTGAAGCGTGACATGGTCGCTTTGGTTGGCAAAAGCGATGGCGATGAGTGGGGGGAGGAGACGCTAGAGCGCGAGGCGTTTGAGCGTAATCTCGCTCGCAAAGCAAAGGCTGATTGATCCAAGTCCGTGTCCGGCCTAAAGACGCGGGGCTGCTAGGGCTCTGGCGGCTTACATAGGGACCGCTTTACTCATGCACGTTACGTTAGACTCCATCCGTGCGGCCGCCGCGCGCATTGAAGGCCGCATCATTCGTACACCACTTTTGATGTCGAAGACGCTGTCGGATATTACAGGCGCGGAAGTGTGGGTGAAGTTTGAAAACTTCCAATTCACTGCGGCGTTCAAAGAGCGCGGTGCCCTGAATAAGCTGTTGTTGCTGACCGAAGCTGAGCGCCGCAATGGCGTGATCGCGATGTCTGCCGGCAATCACGCCCAAGGCGTGGCCTATCATGCCTCGCGTCTCAATATCCCAGCGACCATCGTGATGCCTTTGGGCACACCGTTCACCAAGGTTGAACATACGCGCAAACATGGCGCGCGCGTGGTGCTGCATGGCGACAATCTGTCAGAAGCCACCACCTTTGCTTATCAGCTCAAAGATCGCGAAGGCCTGACCTTTGTCCATCCTTATGACGATGCGGACGTGATTTCAGGGCAAGGCACCATCGGCATTGAAATGCTGGAAGATGCCCCGCAATTGGAAACGCTGGTTGTGCCCATTGGTGGGGGCGGATTGATCGGGGGCATCGCCGTCGCTGCGCGCGCCATGAAGAACGACATTGAAGTGGTGGGCGTCCAGACGCGCATGTTCCCTTCCATGCATGCAGAACTTGCAGGCAAAGAACCTGGTCCTCTATGCGGGGGCCAGACCATTGCCGAAGGTATCGCTGTAAAGCAGGCAGGTCGTTTGGGCTTTGAGATTGCCAAAGAATTGGTCCGCGATGTTCTTATTGTGGATGAGGATGACTTGGAACAAGCCATCACTTTGTTCTGCAACGTAGAAAAAACGGTGGCCGAAGGGGCGGGGGCTGCTGGTCTCGCTGCCCTATTGGCACACCCGCAGCGCTTTAGCGGTAAAAAAGTCGGCATTGTTCTGTGTGGCGGCAATATCGATTCTAGGCTTTTGGCCTCCGTCCTGACGCGGGCCTTGGTGCGCGAAAAGCGGATTGTCAGCCTTCGGATCATTGGTGATGATCGTCCGGGTCTGTTGGCCGTTGTGTCAAAGGTCATTGGCGATTTGGGCGGCAATATTCTGGAAGTCGCGCACAATCGTTTGGCGCTGGATGTGCCCGCTAAAGGCGCAGAATTTGATATTCTGATGGAAACCCGCGACTCGCGGCACACCCAAGAAATCATCGATGCATTGGTGGCAGCAGGCTATCCACCGCGCACGATCTAAAGTCTAAAACCCAAAAAGGACAGGTCTCATGGCTCTGCCGATCCTCACCATTGGTAATAAGAATTACTCCAGTTGGTCGATGCGGCCTTGGCTCGCCCTGAAATGGGCCGGGATCGCTTTTGAGGAGCGGATCATTCCTTTGGGGCCGCGCGGCATGGGACCGAACCCGGATATTCTGGCTGTCAGCCCGTCCGGCACAGTGCCGGTGTTGGAACTGGCCGATGGGACCAAGATCTGGGACACGTTGTCGATCTGTGAATGGGCGCATGAACAAGCCCCCGATGCAGGACTTTGGCCAAAAGATGCCATCGCGCGCGCGCTCGCCAGGTCCGCAACGTGCGAAATGCATTCAGGCTTCGCAGCCGTGCGTCAGACGTTTCCGATGAACTTAACCCGCGCAAAAACGGGCCATGAATGGTCCGATACTGCACAAGCCCAGATTCAGCGGATCGACGATTTATTGTGCGGCTTGAAAGCCCAGTTTGGCAGCACCGATAGTCCATTTATCATGGGCCACCGCTCTATTGTCGATGCCTTCTACGCCCCGGTCGCTACACGGTTTCGCACCTATCAAGTCCCAGTGTCGGCGGGCTTACAGGCGTGGTGCGAGGCGATCTTTCAAGACACTGATTTCGCTGCGTGGGATCAAGCGGCCCGGCTCGAAACTTGGACAATCCCTGAAACGGATGCGGTCTAACGTGAAGGGGTGCAACCGATTGGCGCGAGGCTGCGTATCACTGCCATGATCCAACGTCGCACCCTTCTCCTTTCCGCCCCGTTTGCCCTGTTGTGCGCTTGCTCAAAGGCAGAAGCTGTCTCCAACTCCAGCGATTTAGGGACGGCATCCTCGTCGGCTATCACTGGACTAGCCCCCAAGACCGACGAAGTCGTTTGGCTTCAGTTGAAGGGAAGTGTTCGGACCAGCCAAGCCTTGGTCGATGTTCGCCAAGCAACCTTAAATCGGGCGCTTGTACGGCGAGAAACAAACGCTGGGGTCAGTGAAACCAAATTCTTTGACCTCTGGCAGATTGCTGGCCAGCCTGCTGTGGCAGGCGCCTCATCGACACGCCAATTGCGTTTGCTGCAAGACGGCTCAAACGGCTTTTGGTTGGAGCGTGAGTTCACCCACCCAGCCTTAGTTAAAGGCGTGGAATCGTCTCGCTTGGCCCGCTCGGGTGCCAGTGTTCTGGCTCTCAACGGAAAACAGATCTGGCTTTTAGCGGGCGGCCTTAGCTCCGCTCCGACCCTGACTGCCGATCAGACTGCTCAATTCAATGTCTGGCTCGCGAGCCTGGGCCTCAAGAAGACATAGAAGCAATCGCGTCGGCAATGGCGACAGTTTGCTCTGCCATGTCTCGGTGCAACAGCTCCGTCATTTTGCCGTCGACCTTCAGCACGCCTTTGCCCGCATTGGCGGGGTCCAAAAAGGCCGCGATCACGGCGCGCGCATGGGCCACTTCGGCCACGTCGGGCGCAAAGACGCGGTTGCAAGTCTCGATCTGACTTGGGTGGATCAAGGTCTTGCCATCAAAGCCAAACTCCAGCCCCTGCCAACAAATGGCTTCAAAGCCCTCAGCATTGGCGATGTCATTGTAGACACCATCGATGACAGCAAGGTTGTAGAGCCGGGCTGCTGTGACGCTGGCTGCGAGGGCGAAATGAAAGGGCGCACGGTCTGCGGTCTGCCGCGCGCGGGTCTCCTTAGCGAGATCATTGGTGCCCATAACAAAGGCGGCCAGGCGCGAATTGGTGCTGGAAGCAGCAATCGAAGCAATCTCAAGGATCGCACGCGGTGTCTCAATCATGGCCCAAAGGCTCATGGATGGCGCGGCCCCTAAGGCGTCCATCGCTTCACTTGCGGCCAACACTTCGTCAGCGGAGGAGATTTTCGGGAACAAGATGCCGTCTGGCCCCGCGTCTACTGCGGCTTCCAAATCTTGCGCACCCCAAGGCGAGGTTAGGCTGTTTACGCGGATAATCACTTCGCGCTTGCCATATCCGCCTGCTTTCACGATCGCGGCCACGGCGGCGCGTGCATCATCCTTCGCATCGGGGGCAACCGCATCCTCCAGATCAAGGATTACTGCATCGGCGTGCAGGCTCTTAGCCTTTTCCAAAGCCTTGGCATTAGCACCGGGCATATAAAGTACACTGCGACGGGGACGGGCCTGGGGAGCGGTCATGATGAGCCTTTCAAATCGGGTTTGACTTCTTCTAGCCACAAGCAGGGCGGTGGCGTAAAGAGCGGGCCATGCCTTTGGTCCTGATTCTTGGTTCACATGTCGCGGGTAGCCGGGTGGGTGGCACCTTGGCCAGCCTTGCTTTGGCCCAATCGCCAATGAAGATCGATCCAGTCCATGTCCCGACAACCCTTCTTGGCCGCCACCCTGGCTGGGGGGCACCGGGCGGCGGGCCGGTCAGTCCAGACCTGTTTGCAGGCATGCTGGAAGGTATCGCGGCCAATGGCTTATTTGCTTTGGTAGACGGCGTTCTCACCGACTATTTTGCGAGCGCGGAGCAAGTCCAAATTGCTGCCCGGGCTATTGATGCCGTCAAAACCGCCAACCCCAAAGCCATGATTCTGGTTGACCCTGTCTTGGGTGATGCGCCAGGCGGGCTTTATGTTGGGCAGGGTGTTGCCGATGCGCTAGGGGAATATTTGGTTCCCCGCGCCGACTTTCTAACGCCTAATTTATGGGAGCTAGGCTATCTAACGCAGACTGCTCCAAAAGACCTCTTGCAAATTCATCACGCCGCCATGGCTTTGGGCCGACCGTCCTTAATTTCATCGGTCGAGAAAGATGGCGAAATTGGCGGCTTGTTGGTCGATGGAACGCGTGCTTGGCTCTCGACCCACCCCAAAACTCTCACGCCACCCAAAGGCACGGGTGACTTGATGGCGACCATGTTTCTTGCCCATGTGATTGATGGCCAGCCAGCCCAGCAGGCTATGGCCTTAGCATTAGCCGGCGTGTCTTACGCGGTGCAACGTGCGCAAGATTGGGGCGCGCAAGAATTGCCAATTGTTGCTGCGGGCTATGAAGCGTGGCGGGCTGAGCCCTTGGCCTTGACCGAGCTTGGTTGAACGGTCCAAATGGCGCCATGACTGATCTGGTTTCGCCTTATGTTGCGCCGGGCTTTGAGCCTGTTTTAGATGCTTTCAACGCCAACTTCGAAGAAGGCCTTGAACTGGGGGCAGGTTTCTGCGCCATTTTGGAAGGCGAGGTTGTTGTCGATCTGGTCGGCGGCCATAGCGACCGCGCCAAAACCCAAAGCTGGACGCGCGAGACCTTGGTGCCGGTGTATTCAACCACTAAGCCAATAGCGGCCATGGTCATTGCCCGTCTACAGGATCAGGGTCTGTTGAATTTTGACGATCCGATCGGGTGGCTGTGGCCCGAATTTACCGAGCACGGCAAGGACGTGACTTTGGCTCAAGCCTTGTCGCATCAGGCAGGTGTCCCCGGTTTCCCAGACCCGATTGATCCCGACCTCTGGCTCAATCCACCCGCTTTAGCTGAGGCCTTGGCCCATGTCGCACCGATGTGGGAGCCAACCACGGCCAGTGGCTATCATCCGTTGACCTATGGCTATATTGCAGGCGAGCTTGCCCAACGTGCGCATGGCACCAGCCTTGGCACGCAATTGCGGGTCGATGTGTGTGAGCACTTGGGCATAGATTTCTGGATCGGCCTGCCCGAAATCCATCATGGTCGTTGCGCTGAAATGAGCCGACCTAAAGCCATGGCCGAGCTGGGCGAGGTCTCCGAGGCCCGCCGCGTTGCCTTTATGACGCCGTGGGCGTCACCCAATCGAGGCGGCGCTGCGTGGCGCGAGGCAGAAATTCCCTCCGCGAACGGTCACGGGACCGCCCGATCTGTCGCCACACTTTATGGCGTTTTCGCCAATGACGGTAAAATCGGCAGCCATCAGATCATTTCGCCAGAAACCATGGTGGATTTCACCAAGCCAAGGATCCGCGGCCTTGATTTGGTTTTGCCTTACGAGATCGAATGGGCCGCAGGCGTCATGCGTAATTCCAATTTGCGCTACGGCACTAATCCTGAAACCTTGGGCCATTCTGGTTGGGGTGGATCTGGTGGATTTGGTGATCCTGCTAAACGCTTATCGGCAGCTTATGTCATGAACAAACAAACCCCAGCCCTATTGGGTGACGAGCGCGCCGGTCGTTTGATCCAAGCGCTTTATGCCTGTGTGGATGCCCGCAGCGCCTGAAGCTTAGCTTCTGCGTCTATCCGGGCTTGTGGGTCACCGATATGCAACCAAGGCCCGTCTAGGACGAGGCCATAAAGACGACCCTTGGGGCTCCATTCGTCAAACCACGTGCGGGCGAGGGAGCGCTTGGTAGCGGATTTGCCTTCAAACCATGCCTTGGTCGTGATCTGCACGCCTGCATAGGCATAGGGCGCGCTTGCAGCTTCCCCCCGCCGGGTCAAGCGACCTTCCTCGTCCATGAAGAAATCGCCCGGTCCGTCAAAACCCAGAGACTCATCAAGGCGCGCCAATAAGAGCAGACCATCCATTCTTTTAGGATCAAACGCCTCAGCCATTCGGTTGATCGCTGTGCCATCAAGCCAAATTGCGTCCGCATTGCAGGTCAGCAGCGGCCCGTCAGGAAAGTGATGTAGCGCGTACACAAGGCCGCCTTCAGTTTCCAAAGGCTCCGGCAAGGCGTCTTCGCGGGAAAAGATTAGGCGAGGGCTGCCTGTGCTCCGCGGCGTTAGATGCGCCACCAATTTGTCGCCAAAATGAAAACTATTGACCACGGCTGTGCCGACGCCTGCTTCTGCGAGGCGGTCGAGCATATGGTCGACCAAACAGCGGCCATCGACATCGACTAAGGCTTTAGGGCGGTCATCTGTCAGGGGCCGCATCCGCGTGCCAAGCCCTGCAGCAAAGACCATGGCATGGCTTGGCATCGTGCTCATCCGGTTTGCGCCTGCGTGAAGGCCTTAAGCGGCACATAGCGCTCTACCCAGCTTTGCAACGCCTTTAAGCGCGGGTGCGTGAGGACTTGGGCCAAGTGCCCCGCTTCACGCGGCATGAACTGGCGATAGCGTTGCTTGCCATCGCGGCCGACCAGTCGCGAGAAGATACCGAGAATCCGCAACGCATTGATCGCGCCCTGAATGGCCAGCTCTTCGTCAAAGGGTGCCCGCTCCGATCCAGTCGCGTCCAAATAAGCATGAATGGTGGCTTCATAGGCCTCGGCGCTTACGTCGCGTCGCGCATCATGGAGCAACATGGCAAAGTCCCAAGCGCGATAGCCATGTACGGCATCTTGGAAGTCGAGCAGGCCAACCCGGGCAATGCCTTTGCGCTCGGGCAGCCAGAGGATGTTTTCAGCGTGATAATCGCGCAGCGTGAAAGCGCGTGGATGGGTTAGAATTTCGCCAATCAAGCTATCGCGAATGTCAGCCCATTCAGCACGGGCGTCGGCGTTAAACCCATCAAGGCCCAAGAAGCGTGGAGTCCAGTCGACAAATAAATTGGCATTCTCGCGCAGGGCTATCGCATCAAAATCAAGGATCGGCCAAGGCCCCATAGGTGAGGGCAGAGTCTTTGGGATCGGGGTTTGGTGCAGGGCAGCCAGTGCCTCGCCGGCCGCATGATAAAGCTCGACCTCGTCCGCCCGATCTTCAGCGATGACTCGGGCGTAGAGATCGTCGCCCAAATCTTCGACCACAGCGACACCAACAGGCGCATTGACTGCCAAAGTGACGGGCGCGGAGAAGCCGTTGCTGCGTAAGTGGTCGCCAACGGCGACAAAAGCCTCCACGCGGGAGGCGGCCAAACGCGACAGCGCGTTCCAGCCTAGGGCTTTGCGTGTCTCCTCGTCAGCGCTCGGTGGGCAAGGCCCATCCTCATTTCCTGGTGGGGCCTTCATCAGGATAGCTGTGCGGTCCCCATCGCGCACACGTTCGTAAGACCGGGTCGAGGCATCTTGATCGAATTTTTGCCGGTCTGCTTGACCAAAGCCCGCCTCGTGCAAAGCTGAAGTGATCGCCGCCTCAAAATGGGCGGCTTCAAGCGTGGAAGAGTTAGAGGTCATTCAGGCGAGATTTCCAGTTCGATGCCAGCGAGGCCGACAGATTGGCACGGCGTTGGTCACCCATAATGATGATTTCGATGTCGAGGCGCCGGGGTGACAGATGTGGCCCAGCTTTATCTGGCCATTCAACCAAGCTGATGACCTCGTCAAGCTCTTCCCAGCCCAATTCCCAGATATCTTCTGGATCTTCTAGGCGATAAAGGTCGAAATGCAGCAGTTCAGGGGCGCTTGGCTGATTGTCTACGTCAGGCTGATAGCGCTGGACCAAGGTGAAAGTCGGGCTTGGAACTTCGGTATCAACGCCGAGGAAAGCGCAGATCAAGCCACGCGCAAGGGTCGTTTTGCCAGCGCCCAAATTGCCCAGCAGGGCCAAGCAATCTCCAGCCTGCAGCACGTGAGCTAAGCGGGCCCCCAAATCGCGGGTTTCGCGATCGGTCGCAAGGTCTAGGGAAAGCAACAAGTCCATCATCAATTTGTCGTTAGAAGAGGTTGGCCGCGCGGTCAAAACTACTCGCTGTTGAAAGCAAGCTAGACTAGGTTTGTTTGCATGTTTTCTTGGCCCAGCCTTATTCTCCTCGCAAGCCCAACTCCGGCTTTACCACCAGATTCCATTGTCAGTGTGCTTGCAAATGAGCCTGAAGCCGCTTCTGAGGTCATCGTCGTAAGGGCAGAGCGGCTGCCTCCAGACCGCTCCATGCCGGCTCAGGTCGTTCTTGACGGGACCGCCCTTGCTTCCAGCATTGGCTTGCGTTTGGACGAGGCCCTGCGTGTTGCACCGGGCGCTGGCCTGTTTAGGCGCACAGCAAGTGGACCCGCCAATGCGACTATTCAGGGCCTATCTTTACGCCCGATAGCGCCGAATGGGGCAGGGCGCGCTTTGGTCAGTCTCGATGGTGTGCCGCAGAATGATCCATTTGGCAGCTGGGTGTTCTGGGTACGACATGATCCGATGTTCTTGGATCGGGTCGATGTGCGTCGCGGGGCAGCTGGTGCGGGCTTTGGCCCACTGGCTTTAACGGGTGCGTTGGATCTGGTTGAGGCACGCGGTGGACCAGCGCGGTTGCGGCTATTGGGCGGTGAGCACGGGGCAATTCAACTTGCTGCGCGGGGGTCTGCGACGTTAGCCAGCGGGACGATCACCGCGATGGCTTCTTATGAGCACAACGATGGCGTGATTCCGGTCAGCCTCTCGCAACGCGGCGCCGTCGATCAACCTGCAGATTTCACAGCCTCTACTCTAACTTTGGTCAGTGAAATTCCGGCCGACAATGGACAATGGTCGTTTCGGGCTTCTGGATTCAAAGAAGAAAAAGGGGCTGGTACACTTGGGGCGAGCAGCGCTGCGCAAGGTGCGGATATAAGCGGTGCACGCAAGTTGGAGGGGGATTGGGGCCAAGCACGGCTCATTCTGTTCGCGCAAACCCGTGACTTTGCCAATCAGACTGTCTCGGTGGCTACAGACCGGGCTAGCGTAACCCCAGCGTTGGATCAGTATAAGACCCCGGCCTCGGCACTTGGCGGGTCCCTCATTTATGCCCCGACCTTTCCGCGTTGGAGCCCCAGATGGACCTTGGATTGGCGTCATAGCGAAGGCGAAACGCGCGAACTTTTCCGCTTTGTCGGCAATGGCTTCACCCGCACGCGCATTGCTGGTGGTCACCAGGATCTGATCGGTCTTGGCCTCGACGTGCCCCGCTTATGGCAATCAGATGACGAACAGACAGGTCTGGACGCAACCCTGCGTCTAGATCGTTGGGCCAATAGTCGTGCAAAACGCTTAGAAGCTGATCGTGCGACTGGGGCTGTTACGCTCTCGGAGACACCTGTGGATCGGGAGGGTCATTTGGCGACCGGACGCGTGTCCTTGTTTGCTTTGGGCGGGCAGGTGCGCCTGAGTTTGTTTCGTACCTTTCGCCCGCCGAGTTTGAACGAGCTTCATCGCCCATTTCGGGTCGGCAATGATGTGACCGAAGCCAACGCGGATTTGGTTCCAGAGGTCTTGGATGGTCTCGACCTAGATCTTAAGAGGCAATGGCAAGGCTTGGGGGGCGCTTGGAAGGGAAACCTTACCCTTTACACCAGCAAACTGCAGAACCCGATTACCAATGTGACAATTGGTGCAGGCCCGGGCGTACTTCCCCGCGTTGGCTTCTTGCCCGCCGGGGGCACGCTGCGGCAACGGTTAAATGCCGGGGAAATACGGGCCAAAGGTTTGGAGGGTAGTTTGACTTGGACACCAGTAGGGACTGGCCCCCGGCCCGAGGTTGCGCTGCGCTTGTCTATGGTCGACGCGAACGTGGACGGCGGGCGACTGCTACCCGCCTTGTCCGGTCTGCGCCCCGCGCAGTCAGCCCCTTGGGCTAGTTATCTCGGCGTGACTTTGCCGTTTGGGGCCGGGCATCAACTGACAGTCGCGCTGCGCGGTGAAGCTGCACGCTTTGAGGATGATCTAAACACGCGGCGGCTAAAGGCTTATCAGGCCTTGGATTTGCGCGCATCTTGGGCGTTTAGGCGCGATTTGGACATATTTGTTGCAGGCGAGAACGTTACGGGCACCGCAATTGCAACGGCCATTTCAGGGGCGGGGATATTGTCAGAGACTTCCGCGCCCCTGTGGCGCATTGGCTTTACGGTCACGCGATGATGGTGGCCTTTACCTCATCTACGATTTTGTTTTCGATCATGCCAAGGCCATCAATCTCACACCGCACTGTATCGCCGGCAAACAAATAAACGGGCGGATTTCGGGCAATACCGACACCTGCTGGCGTGCCCGTGAAGATAATGTCGCCTGGCAAAAGCGTAAAGGCCGTGCTGAGATGGGCGATCATTTGCGGCACTTTGAAAATGAGGTCCGCGACGCAGCCATCCTGCATCAGCTGATCATTAACATAGCAACGTAAGCGCAACTGATCCAAATCTGCGATCTCGTCAGCCGTTACCAATACAGGGCCGAAAGGCGCATGGGTATTAAAGCCCTTCCCCATAATCATGGTTGGAGTGGCCTTTTGCCAGTCACGCACAGAGTAGTCGCATCCAACGCAATAGCCGGCAATCACTTCATGGGCGCGCTCGACGGGTACGTGGCGGGCTTCTGCTCCGATGATGACAACCAGCTCTACCTCGAAGTCGAGCATGTCTGACACACAAGGTTTCTGCACCAAGCCATAGGGCGCATTCACCGCGGTGATCTGCTTCATAAACCAAGTCTGGATCGCAGGCGGCTCGCGGCCCGTTTCAGCAGCATGATCGGCATAATTAAGGCCAATGCCAAAGATGCGGGGTGGCTGCGGGACTGGGGCCAAGAATTCAATCGTGTCGACTGGCACGGCTTCAACAATTATGCGTCCATCTTCTGGCCCACGTAGAGCTGAGACTACGCCCAAACCGCCAGCGGGGGCTGCCAGAATCTGCGCCACCTTGCCTTCAATTTGCGCGATACGTGGAACTCCATTGTGCATAATTGTAGCAAGTTTCATGCGCTTAACATCCTTGTGGTTCGGTGAAGCGCCAAGTTGTGACGATTTGGCAACAGCACGTAATTGTGACTTAGGATTGCAGTATTTCACCCTCGACCCTTACGTCAACCGTGCGTATAGGCGGGGTACGGTCCGTCCATCTGATGCAATGAAAGTGCTACGTCAGGTCGCGGAAACATCAGCCCTGAAACTTCGGGTCGAAAAGTAACATTCTCTAGGAGAGAAATATGAATTTTGAAAGATTGGGCCGTCGTGGCCTTTTGTTGGCCGCGTGCGCAACCTCTGTTTTCGCTGCACCTGCTTTTGCCCAACAGCAAGCAACAACGGCGCAAGATGACCAGCCCGTTGAAGAAATCATTGTTACCGCGACTCGCCGCGAAACTGCGCTGCAAAACGTTGCGGTCGCCGTGACGGCGATCGGCACCCAGGCCATCGAGTCCGCTGGCGTCAAAGACATCCGCGACCTGACTCAATTGGCCCCGTCGCTGCAAGTTCCAGTTTCCGAAAACTCCGGTTCGGTGACCGCCCGTATCCGCGGCGTCGGTACGCAGGGTTCCAACCCCGGTCTTGAATCCTCGGTCGGTGTTGTGATCGACGGCGTTTTCCGCGCCCGCAACAGCGTTGCCTTTGGTGACTTGGGCGAAATCCGCGCCATCGAAGTTCTTCGTGGCCCACAAGGTACCCTGTTTGGCCGCAACACCTCGGCCGGTTTGATCAATGTCACATCCAAGAAGCCAAGCTTTGAGTTCGGCACCTCTGGCGACGCGACTTTCGGCAATTATGGCCTAGGCGGTCTTGGCCTTGGCATCACTGGCCCTCTTATCGAGGATAAGTTGGCTGGCCGCCTCTATGTGACCGCTCGTGCCCGTGATGGCTATATGAACGTGAACAATGGCACCGCTCGCACGGATTCAAACGACTCCAATTATTATGCGATCCGTGGCCAGTTGCTCTATACGCCTAGCGAAACCTTTGATGCGCGCTTGATCGTTGACCAAGCTTCTCGCGCCGAAGCCTGCTGTGCGGCAGCTGTCTGGCTAAGGGATGTTCGCGTTCCTTCGACCACGGACATTTTGAACAAGATCGTGCCAAACGCGCTGCAAACCGGCCGCAATCTCGATAACTACTTGGCCAGCGCCAACCGCACCTATGATCAAGACATTGAAGATGCGGGTATCAGCCTTGAGATGAATTGGGATGTTGGCTTCGGCAAACTGACCTCGATCACAGCGCAACGCAATTGGAAGCGTACTGCGGGGGCTGACTCTGACTATAGCGGCGCAGACGTCGTTTATAGCTTGAAGTCGGAAGGTGCTGGCGCGGAGTTTGATAACTTCACCCAAGAATTCCGTTATGCTGGCTCGTTAGGCAAGTTGGATTGGTTGGTTGGTACCATCTATTCCAAGGAGACCATCAACTCGACCGTTCGCTTCCGTACGGGTACTGATTACCAAGCTTATATCGGTGGTCTCTTGGGTCCAGCCTTGGCCTTGGCCAGCCCCGCTCTTGCTGTGAACCCTCTGAACCCAGCGGTGACCAACACCCAATTGGCTGGTGTGGTTTCGACCTGGCAGTCCATCTTGGGCGTGACGCCAGCCAATATCGGCACTTTGGCTGCTGGTGGTGGTCAGTTTGACGATTACGAGCAAAATGCTGAGTCCGTCGCGCTGTTCACGCACAATATCTATCAATTCAACGACGACTTCAGCGTGACCTTGGGTCTGCGTTACACCTCGGAAGAAAAGAAGTTCAAAGGTAGCTATCGCACGCAGGGCAACACTGCTTGTACCGCGATTGAGAACCGCTTGGGTCTTGATGCGGCACGCAACGCGGGTTCGTTGGCGGCAATTGTAGGTGCCATCTGTGCGCCTTGGATGCGCTCCGGCCTTGATGGCATGGATCACCGCCAAGAAAAGTCCGAGAAAGAATGGTCGGGCATCTTCTCGGCAGCCTACCGGTTCGCACCAAACATCAATTCTTATGCCTCGTACTCGCGTGGCTATAAGGCTGGTGGTTTCAACTTGGACCGTGCCTTCTCTGATCTTCAGAACAATGTGGTCACATCCATCATCGCGCCAGGCGTGGGCAACCGCACCGTGCGTCAGCCAAACACCTCGTTTGCGCCAGAGACTGTGGATGCTTACGAAGTTGGCTTGAAAACCCAGTGGTTCAACCGCGCCTTGACTGCTAACTTCGCGGCCTACCATCAGACCTTTGAGAACTTCCAGCTGAATACCTTCACCGGTATTTCGTTTGTTGTGACCTCGGTTCCTGAAGTTGTGTCGCAAGGGGTTGAGTTTGACTATGTGCTGCGCACCCCCATCGATGGCCTGTCCATCACTGGTGGGGCGGCTTATTCCTTGACCGAATACACCAAGAATTTGGGCTCGGCGGCGCAGGCCAATACCTTCCTTGGCCAAAACCCCAACCTCTATTGGTTGCCAGGCAGCCAGCTGACCAGCTCACCCGTCTGGACCTATGGTTCTGCGTTCAATTATGAGCGTTCGGTTCTGTCTGACACGGCAAAGTTTAAAGCCTATACGGACTTCCGTACCATCACGGACACGATCACGGGCTCGAACTTGGACCCACGTAAAACCCAGCCCGGCTATACGCTGATCAATGGCCGTCTTGCATTGAGCACAGCTGATGATCGCTGGACAGTTGAATTGTGGGGCCGGAACCTGACGGATGAGCGTTATGCCCAGATCACCTTTGACGCGCCACTGCAGGGTGATGCGCCGGCGCTCACCAACCAGCCTGCTTTGGGTGGGTTTGCACCACGGGTCGTCAACAGCCAGATCAATGCGTTCGTGGGTGAACCACGGACCTATGGTTTGACGCTTCGCTGGAACCACTAACTTCTATCGATTTGATAGGACTAGCTGAGGGGCGTGGCGCAAGCTGCGCCCCTTTTTGGTTTCTCAAGGTGCAACCGAACGACAGATTGTTGCGTATAGGTCCACATGACCCAACTTAAGCCCCTCTCCGCCCTCGTCACTTTGTCCTTTTTGGCTCTTGCTGGCTGTGGCACCCAATCCCCAGCTCAAGCGGATGGTTTGGTGTCCAAGGCGGCAACATCCCCTGCAACAAGCCCAACTAATCTTGCCACCACGATTTTTGCCGGCGGCTGCTTTTGGTGCATGGAAAAGCCATTTGATGAGATCCCGGGCGTGGTGGCCACCACCTCCGGCTATACTGGTGGTACGCTGGTCAATCCAACTTATGAGCAAGTCGGCCGGGGTGGCACAGGCCATTTTGAGGCGGTGAAAATCACCTATGACCCCGCCAAGGTTAGCTATCAGAAGCTTCTCGACACCTTTTGGCTGCAAGTCGATCCATTCGATGCGTTTGGCCAATTCTGTGATAAGGGTGAAACCTACCTACCTGCCATCTTCTACGCCAATGATACCGAGAGGAAGGCGGCCGAAGCTGCACGCGAAGTGCTGTATGCGCGCTTCAAAAAGCCGATTGTTGTGCAAATCCTGCCCGCCAAAGTATTTTACGATGCCGAAGGCTATCATCAGGATTATTATCAGAAAAACCCGTTGCGCTATGCCTATTACCGTAATGGCTGTGGGCGCGATGCCCGTTTGCGCGCCGTTTGGGGCCAATAGCGATTTAAAAAGCGGCAATATGTCACAAATACTGCCTACCCCATTTACAAATCGGACCGCTGCGGGCTAACGTAAGGGCAAGTCGGGTCTTTGGCTCGGCTTTGGTGTCCGGAATATTTCATTGTGCTTTTCGTAAGCGCTGAATTGGACCGGCGCTCCCTGAGCATCGCCTTGCGGTGGAGCCAATGGCTCCACCGCTTTTTTTTTGAGGTTTAGGTGGAGCCATTGGCTCCACCGCTTTTTTCTTTTTGATGCCTATGGGCAACCTGCGACTTGATCGAATTCCAGTAGGGTCCTTTTAAAGTTGGTGTTCAGTCACCGCGATGCCTAAAGTCTGAACAAAGTGTAACATTGTTGCCACTGTGTGGGCAGCTTGGCACATTTATCCCCAATGTTCCCGGTGCAGAACCGCCACTGTCATAGAAGTGTCACATAATCGTCGCAGAGGCGTATCCCAAGCGGGCTAGGTGGCCCACTCTACGCGCAGCCTCCCACTTCGATGCGCAAGCAGGATCACTTTCAGGGGACCACTCATGTCAATTTTAAATCGTTTGGCTCGCACCACTGCGTTGACCGCGTTGGGCTTTGCACTGGTTGCACCAGTTGCGGTCTATGCTCAGGAAACCACTGGTACCATCCGGGGTCAGATCGCAGCCTCCGGTGCACCAGTAACCGGCGCTGCAGTCACCATTATCCATACGCCATCTGGTTCGCGCGCCCGTGCAACGACCGATTCAAGTGGCCAGTTTTCGGCATCTGGTCTTCGTGCTGGCGGCCCTTACACAGTCGAAGTAACGGCAGACACCTATGAGCCGACTGTCGTCAATGACTTGTTTTTGACGGTGACTGAGCCATTCAGCCTCGCCCTGAATTTAGTGCCAGCGGATAAAGAAGTTGAGCGTATCATCGTGCGCGCCACCGCTGTCGGCCGTAACCGCGTGGATGGTACCGCGACCGGTCTTCGCCGCGATAAGATTGAAGGCCTTGTGACCCCAGGCCGCGACATTCGCGAATTGGCCCGTCAATCGCCATTGGTTACCCAGAACACGGTTGGCGATGGCGGCATCTCCATCGCTGGTTCTAACCCTCGTACCAATCGCATCACCATCGACGGCGTTGCTGCTCAAGACGACTTTGGCTTGAACACAGGTGGTCTTCCAACCCGTCGCGGTCCAATTTCCTTGGACGCCGTGTCTCAGTTCAACGTCACCCCAGCCCCATTTGACGTCCGCAACGGCGGCTTCTTGGGCGGTGCAATCGACATCGTTCTGCGCTCTGGCGACAATGAGTTGGGTGGTTCGGTTTTCGCCAACTTCCTCGACGACAAATTGACCGGGACTCGGATCAAAAATACGATTGTCTCGAACGTTGTTGAGCAAACCAACTATGGCGCAACCCTGCGCGGTCCCATCATCAAAGACAAATTGTTCTATGCTTTGTCCTACGAAAAGTATGAATCTGTCGATGTGACCAACCGTGGTCCAATCGATGGCGGCTCTTTCGGTAACAGCATTGTCGGTCCGTTGGGCACCCCAATGACTTTGGCTGACATTGCAGCCGTGACCAACGTTTTCGCCAACACGTACAAATCGAACTTCGCCTTCGGTTCGATCCCAACCAATAAGCCGATCCTCGACGAGAAGTATTCGGCTCGTATTGACTGGAACATCACCGACAAGCATCGCGCGTCCTTCACCTATCGCAATGCTGAATCAACGGTTTATAACTTCACCAACCTTGGTGCGACGACGGCTTCACTTGATTCCCAGTGGTACTTCACCGGTGAGTTGGATGAAACCTATTCGTTGCAACTGAACTCGGATTGGAACGACAAGTTCCAAACTGAAGCCCGCATCAGCTATCGCGATTACGTCCGCCTGCAACAGCCACCTAGCGGCCAAGAGTTTGCGGATATTACGGTTTGCTCGACCTTGACCTCGCTCGATGCAACCGGTAGCCAGCCTTTGATCACTTGCGCCGCAGCTACGGGGCAATCGCGCGGCGTTGTCCGTTTTGGTCCAGACCAATTCCGTCATGCTAACTTTTTGGCCACCACCAACACGCAAGGCCAGTTTGAAGCCCGTTATCGCTTGGGCGATCACCAGCTGAAGGCCGGTCTGCAATGGCAAGAGCGCGACATTTTCAACCTGTTCGTGCCAAACTCTGACGGCACCTACTATTTTGACTCGGTCGCTGATTTCCAAGCAGGTCGCGCCAACCGTCTTCAGTACACCAACAATCCGTCGGGCGACCCCAACAAGGCAGCAGCGGAATTCACCTACCAAATTCTGTCAGGATATTTGCAAGACACTTGGTCGGTTACAGATGATTTCCGTTTGACCGGTGGTCTGCGCGTTGAAAGCTACTCAGTTGACGGCGCGCCAGCTGCAAACGCCAACTTCTCCAACCGTTTTGGTTTCACGAACCAAGCGACTTATGATGGCCTGTCCATCGTGATGCCGCGCGTCAGCTTCAACTGGAACGCACCAGCTGACATCCGCGTATCGGGTGGCGTTGGTCTATTCTCAGGCGGTTTGCCTGATGTATTCCTGTCGAATTCCTTCTCCAACACAGGTGTGTTGACAGTCGGCGTTGACATTCAACGTACCGCAACCGGCTTCACCGAAACTGGCGCAGCTCCCGGCTTCACCAATGCGATTGGTTCGCTCGCGCTTGACAATCTTGTTGGCGCAAATTTTGGCCGCGCGATTCCAGCACAAGTGTTGGCATTGTTGGGCGGTGTGACTCCTCCACCGGCTGCTGAAACAAACTCAATCGCCCCCAATTTGGATATCCCATCTGAGTGGAAAGCCAACTTGGCCGTCACCGGCGAAGCTTTTGGCCTGAACCTCGGCTTGGACCTGGTCTATACCAAGGTTCAAACAGGTTATGCGTTCCGCGACTTGCGTGCCACGCCACTGATCATCAATGGCCAGCAAGCGCTGACCCCAGATGGTCGTAAGCGTTATGACGCAATCCCAACACCCGCCCGTGCGGCCGTTCCAGGCGCTGTGATCAATTCGACCGCGCCAGTCGGTGGCTCGAACCGTGACATCCAACTCTACAATCCAGACGGCGATTTGGGTGATGCCTTCATCGCTGCTATCTCGGCGAGCAAGTCTTATGATTTCGGCATCAATTGGTCGATGTCCTACACGCTTCAAAACATCAACGAATTGAATAGCACAGGCCGCTTTAGCTCGACCGCTAGCTCGCTCTATGGTGGTGCCTTGTCGGCACTTGACCCAGCCAACCCAGTAACGGGTCGGGGTCAAGAAGAGATTGAGAATGTGTTCAAATACTCCTTCGGCTGGCGTGCAACGCCATTCAAGGAACTTGAAACCCGCCTTGAGTTGTTCGGCGACGTACGTGCCGGACGTCCATTCAGCTGGTTGATGAACACAGGCTCTGGCCGGTCCATCGTCACCGGCGTCAACAAGGGCGGCCAGTTGGCGTATATCCCTGACCTGTCCGGGACCACCAGCACTTCGACGTCGGGAGCAATCTTGGTGAGCAGTGACAGCAAAGTTGCCTTCGACTCGCAGGCAACCTTTGATGCAGTCAAAAATCTGATCAACAACTTTGGCCTGCCAGCAGGTCAGATCGCCCCGCGTGGCTTCAACACCAATGACCAAATCCATTTGTTGGATATGCGCATCAGCCAAGAGCTGCCCGGTGCCTTTGAAGGCCATAAGGGCTTCTTGACCTTTGACTTCCAGAACGTGTTGAACATGATCAACGAAGACTGGGGTGTTGTTGAGGAGTATGGTGACCAGCAAACCCTCTACACAGCCGCTTGCGCCGATGCGACGGGTGCTGTGAACAATACTGGTACTGTTCTTTGCAACCGTTACCGCATCACCAACCCATCGACCATTCTGACCAACCCAAAGACCCGCAACGTCGATCGTTCGCGTTGGCAGATCCAAGTCGGCGTCCGCTACGAGTTCTAAGCTCAAAGCGCTGTAACGTTTCGTTTATGGGGCGGCCTTTTCGGGGGCCGCCCCATTTGCGTTTAGGGTCCCTTGCACTAGGGTAAGGGTACTCTCATTTCTCAAGCACAAGGTCTTATCCGATGAGCTTCGATCCAAAGCGGCGGTTGTTTTTGAACGCATGGGCAATGGGGGCGGCAGCGGCTTCGGTTAGCAGCCCGTGGCGCGGTTCTGCGATGGCGCAGACCCCGAAATTTATTTCAGACCCTTTCACTTTGGGTGTGGCCTCTGGTGATCCAACCCAAGACGGCTTTGTGCTTTGGACGCGCCTTGCGCCAGAGCCATTGGACCCTGAGTACTCAATTGATGGCTTGGTTGATGTTCAGTGTGAGATCGCTGAAGATGAGGCCTTTACTAAAGTTGTGCGGCGAGAGTTTGCGGTGGCACGGCCCGATCATGCCCATTGTGTGCATGTCGAAGTGGGCGGCCTAAAGCCGAACCGCCCGTATTTCTACCGGTTCCGGGTCGGCCTCGCCGTGTCCCCCACGGGGCGGACGCGCACAACCCCAGAATTTGGGGCACCACTGGCCAAAATGCGCTTTGCTTGGCATTCCTGCGCCCATTATGAGCAAGGCTTGTTCACCGCCTATGGCGACATTGCCAAGCAGAACCCAGACGTCATCCTGTCGCTTGGCGATTACATCTATGAAGTCTCCTATGGCGCTGCAGTGCGTCGTATGCCGGTGGAAGATGCATTTAGCTTGAGCGACTATCGCCTCATTCATGCGGTCCACAAAATGGATCCAGACTTGCAGGCTGCCCATGCTGCGGCACCTTGGCTCTTCATCTGGGATGATCACGAAGTGGCCAATGATTATCAGGCAGACTTTGGTAAAGTCTTGCCCGGTCAAGACCCCGCCAAGGATTTCCCAATCCGCAAATACAATGCGTACAAGGCTTTCTTTGAGAGCCAGCCCTTACGTGCCCGCTCGCGCTTTGACGCGGTCAACCGTATGCGGATTTATGGTCAAAGCGGCTGGGGCGATCTCCTTGACTTTACATTGCTGGACACCCGGCAATATCGCTCAAAAGGAGCGTGCTTGTCGCCGGGCCGGCAAGAGGCGGAGAGCGTGAGCCGCGCCACCTGTGCGGAGCTTCAGGACCCCTCGCGCACCATTTTGGGTGCGCGGCAAGAGCGTTTCGTGTCGGAGAATTTCATGCGCGCGCCGTTCAAATGGTCGGTTCTGGTCCAGCCGACGATTTTCTCAACGCTTTTCCAAAAGAATAGCCAAGGCGATCCAACCGCCTTTACCGATGGCTGGAGTGGTTTTGAGCCTGCACGCCAGAAGATTATCGATCAAATGGCCCGTCGCCGCCGCGATGTTTCGTCCGTTGTCATAGGCGGCGATATGCACGGCTTCTGGGCCAATGATGTAAAGCAAGATTATGCCAAGCCAGAGAGTGACACGGTGGCGGTTGAGTTCGTCGGCGGCTCGATCTCGACCATGTCGTTCAATTATGACCGTTGGAACCGCCTATTCCCGGACAATCCGCATTTGAAATGGCAGGATGACCGGGTGCGCGGTTATGGCCTTGTGGACGTAACCCCACAAACCATGGATGTGCGTTTGATGAGCACCCCAACCACATGGCGGCGCGATCAGGCTTTCAAACCCCTGAAGCGCTATGTGGTTGAGCGCGGTAAAGCTGCCTTGAATGAAGTTTAGAAAGTACATGTGTGCATCTTGCAGACTGAGCCTTACAGGGCCATGTGCCTCCCCCTGATTATGCCGCTTCGAGGATCCTTCTGTTGACTCACCTGACTATCCCGGCCGAATGGGCTCCACATAAGGCGATTTGGACGTGTTGGCCGTCTGCTGCTGACCTGTGGCAAGAAGATTTGGCCCCAGCGCGCGCTGAAGTGGCGGCGATGATCCGCGCGCTTATGGCAACAACGCCTTTGGGCAAAAAGGGTGACCTGGTTCATGTCCTGGCACATGGCGAAGAAGCCCTGATAAGCGCACGTGAATGCCTTCCTCTAGAGGTTCAAGTGCATGCTTGCGGGTTTGGCGATATTTGGCTTCGAGACACCGGTCCAATCTTTGCCAAGCGAGATGGTAAGGCCGTTGCGTTGCGGTTTGGCTTTAATGGCTGGGGTGGCAAATATGACCTGCCGTTCGATGACAGCGTAGGCGACAAGGTCGCAGAAGCTGCGGCAACTCCGGTGCAACGGGCTCGATTCATTCTAGAAGGTGGTGCCGTCGACCATGATGGTGAAGGCACGGTCCTGACGACCCGTCAGTGCTTGCTCAACCCCAATCGCAATGAAGGCTGGACCGAAGCCGTCGCTGAAGCGCATTTGCAGGCGGCATTAGGGGCGAGGAAGGTGTTGTGGCTGGGTGATGGCTTGGCCAATGATCACACCGATGGCCATGTCGACAACATTGCCCGCTTTATCGGCCCAGGTCGCGTCATGTGTATGGCCCCATATGGAGCGGATGACCCTAATTATGCCGTCCTCAATCAGATTGCATCCGACTTGGCGTCCATGACAGACGCATCGGGCCGCGCGCTTGAGGTGGTGCAAATCCCGTCCCCCGGTTTGGTCGAAGATGAGGACGGCGAAGCGATCCCCGCGTCGCACATGAACTTTATTATTGGTAACGCCAGTGTGGTTATGCCCCATTATGGTACCGCTTCAGCCGATGCAGCGTTACGCGGATTAGCGGCCGCTTTTCCACATCACCGGGTTGTCGGCATTCAAAGCACCGCCATTCTGACCGGTGGTGGTAGTTTCCATTGCATCACTCAGCAGGAGCCAGCCTAAAATGCCACGCCTTGTGAACCTCGCTGCTCTCCAGACTCATTATGGCTCTGATCTACAAGACAATATTGATCGCACCATTGCCCTGATCCGCCAAGCCGCATCAGCCGGCGCCCAGATCATTCTGCCCTCAGAATTGTTCCAAGGGCCTTATTTTTGCACCACCCAGGACGAGCGTTGGTTCGCCACCGCTTATCCTGCCCTAGAGCACCCTTGTGTCACCCAGTTGCAGCCAATCGCCGCAGAGTTAGGCGTTGTGATTCCCGTATCGATTTTTGAACGCGAAGGGCCACGCTATTACAATAGTGTGGTTATTCTCGATGCTGACGGTACTGCTTTGGGCACCTACCGGAAAAGCCACATCCCGGATGGTCCTGGCTATCAAGAAAAATACTACTTCCGTCCTGGCGATACAGGGTTCAAGGTTTGGAATACGCGTTATGCCAAAATTGGCGTCGGCATCTGTTGGGATCAATGGTATCCTGAGGCCGCCCGCGCCATGGCGCTTTTGGGGGCAGAGGTTTTATTCTATCCCACCGCGATTGGGTCAGAGCCCCACGATGGGACGTTGGATACACGAGATCCTTGGCGTCGCGCCATGCAGGGGCACGCTGTCTGCAATGTGATTCCAGTGGTCGCCGCCAACCGAATAGGTGTTGAGAAAGGGTTGGGCGATGATCAGCACTTCTATGGGTCGTCCTTTATCGCCGATCATCGCGGTGATTTGATCTCTGATCTCTCTCGCACCGAAGAGGGTGTTGCTTATGGCACCGTTGACCTAACATTTTTGGACCGGCACAGGGCTGCTTGGGGGTTTTTCAGGGACAGGCGACCAGATCTATATGCGGAAAACTGAGTCAAATTTGCCCCGTACGGTTATAAAACCGTAACAAAACCAGCTTCAATTATTAACAACAGCATCTTCTACAGACATTTCCTGCCTCACAGCGGCAATTTAGCGCATAGCCCCCTTCCACAAACGCGAAAGGGCGGCTAGGACTCCGTTCGAGCCCGATCGTTACATAAAGGTTAACGGCGGGACTGATTTTGGAGGATACAGAAAACCATGTTTGCTCTTCTGCAAGCCGCCGGTGCTGCTGACACCGCTGCCACCCCCGCCGCTGACGCAACTGTTGCTGCTGCTGCTGAAACCACGAACGCTGTTGTTGAGTCAGTGAATGCTGTCGCTGCTGCTGCACCTGCTGCACCAAGTGCTGCTGAAGCCGCTGCTGCTGCTGCAGAAGCTGCCAAGAATGCCGGCCAACAAAACATCACCTTGATGGACATGATCGCTGCTTCGCCATTCGTGTCGAAAGTCGTTTTGGTCATCCTGTTGCTTTGCGCCGTATACGCCATCGCCTTGATGTTCGAAAAAATCATCGTCATGCGCGGCAACAAGAAGCGTACTGTCGAATTCGTTGCCGCTTATAAGAAGGCAAAGTCCCCAGAAGAAGCCGCTCAATTGCTGGCTAAGCAACCAGATGGCTTTGCTAAGAAGATGTTTGCTGCTGGCTATGGCGAACTGCAAAAGGCAAAGGACGCTGGCCTCTACAACAACCGCGACGCCCGTGGTGATTTGATTGAGCGTATCCGTTCGGCAATGACTGCAGAGCAGAACAAGGGCATTGAAGAGCTCGGCTCCAACATGACCTTCTTGGCTTCGATCGGTTCGAACGCTCCGTTCATCGGCTTGTTCGGTACAGTTTGGGGCATCATGAACTCGTTCATCGCTATCGCAAACACCCAAACCACCTCGCTTGCCGTTGTGGCACCAGGTATCGCTGAAGCTCTGTTCGCAACCGCTGCAGGCCTCGTGGCTGCTATTCCAGCCGTGTTGATTTACAACTTCTCCGCAAAGCAAACCGGCACAATCGGTGGCTATTTGGAAGACTTTGAAGCCGACTTCATCTCGCTGGTTACCCGCGACATGGACAAGCAGGGCTGATCGGGGCTCTAGAAAAGGAGACCGATCATGGGTGCAAAACTAGCCGGAGGCGGCGGCGGCAAAAGAGGCCAGCTGGATGTCAACGCAGAACCAAATATCGTGCCATTCGTGGACGTTATGTTGGTGCTGTTGATCATCTTCATGGTGGCTTCGCCTGTTGCTTCAGTGGACATTAATGTCACGCTGCCAGACTCCAAGGTATTGCCATCAAAGCGGCCACCAAAGCCTACCTATGTCACGATTCAAGACAAGGGTGGCGTCGTTGGCTTCTTCGTGGGCAATGACGAAGTCGTGGACACCACGGTCCTCGGGAAAAAGGCCTTCGAAGGCGTTGTCAAAGACAACCCAACCTTCGGCGGTGACTTGGCTAAAATCATCGATCAACGGATTTACATCCGCGCCGATGGCGATACGCCATACCGTAACGTGGTTTTCGCAATGAACCGCCTTCAAGATGAAGGCTTCTACAAAGTAGCGCTCGTTGGCGCAGACAAACGCCGCTAGGTAAGGGAGGTACAATCATGTTGAATTTTTATACCGCCCAGGTCTGTTTCTGCGAGATTTTGAACCTGAAGGGAGCAATGCACCATGGGCGCTAAACTCTCCGGAGGGAGCAGAGGTAAAGACCTCCAGCCGAGTTCGGAACCTAATATCGTTCCGTTCATCGACATTCTCTTGGTCTTGCTGATCATCTTCATGGTGGCAGCGCCTATTCCGACGACGGATGTGAAAGTGGACCTTCCACCGCCATCTCCGCCGCCTGATAAGCCACAAGAGAGGCCAAAAACCCCGACTGTTGTCGATATTCGTGACGACGGAACGGGTACGCCGCAGATCTTTGTGGATGCCCAGTTGACCGAAACTGATGCCTTGGCTGCCAAGGTTTTGGAACGGATCACCTTCCATGTGCCAGATTCTCCAAACCGCCTGCTGGAAACAGTTCGGGTGCGTGCGGACCAAACCTTGCCATATGCGTCGGTGATGGGAACCATGGCGATCCTTCAGGAAGCCAACTTCCAAAAAGTCTCGCTGGTTGCTGAAGATGCAATCAGCCCAGATCAGTTGCGATAGGAGGGCAATGAGATATGGCTAAATATCGTATGTTGTTCCTCTTGATCTCGATCCTTATTTGGTCGGGTATCTTGTACGGCGTCTCCAAAGTACGCCCGCATATCGTGACGGACTTCTTGGACAATCTGAACGTCGTGAAGGCGGAGAAGGAAAAGAAACTTCCTCCACCGCCTCCACCTCCGCCGCCGCCTGAAAAGCTGCCACCGCCACCGCCATTGGTGGAGCGTCAAACCAAGATAATCGTGGATATTCCCCCGCCTCCGGTGGAAGAAATCCGCGAGACTGTGGTGCGCGCCCCCCCACCTCCGGCACCAGCGTTGACGGACTATCAGCCGCCAGCTCCGCCACCGCCACCACCGGCACCACCACCACCGCCGCCTCCGCCATCGTGCACCGAGGGGGCAAAGAATCCACGCAAACTGCGTGATTTCAACGTGGAGCGGGCTTATCCACAGCGTGCTGTGGACCGTGGGACTGAAGGTAGTGTTCGGGCAACTTTGCAGATTGACGCAACCGGTTCGGTTGTTGGGGTCATCGTGACCTCGGCTAACCCGCCAGGTGTGTTCGAATCCGCCGTTGAGCGGGAAGCACGTCGTATGCGCTTCGAGCCAGCTCGTCGGAACTGCGAGAACGTGGCTGATGATTACCCACTCGAAGTCAAGTTCGTTTTGGGCGAGTAATCGTAAGAGCTTCGGCTAAAATTAGGGGCCGCTGTACTAGGTACAGCGGCCCTTTTTTATATCTGGACGCCGGCGAATGGGCACAAAAAAGGGGCGGCTATGACCACCCCTTTTCCGACTCTTGGTTTGTGGCCAAAGGCTTATTCGAATAGTTTCGCCCAACGTGGCTTAACCCGGTCCTTCCAATGACCGCGATGGTAAGCATCTGAGGCGATCAGCGGCACCACGGTGGAGGCTTCCGCAAACACCATTTGCTCCAACGCTACAGAAACCTTGCCCCATGAGCAGGCTTCTTTCAGGGTTGAGGAAGAACAAGCGCCATCGCGCACGTCGGCGACGGTGATTTGAACGGCATAGGCGTGCATTTCAGCTTCGACGCCCAAGATTTCAGCGCATACGACAGTGTCCTGCGCAAAGTTCTTTGGTACGCCGCCACCAACCATGAACAGACCGGTGCGACCAGCTGCGATCTTGATGTCGGTCAGTTCGCGGAAATCTGCGATCGCGTCGATCACCAAATATGGCTTTTTGTCTTTCATGCGCTGGACTTGGTGCTTCACCAAGCCAAAGCCAGCCGAGCTGTCCACAAAAGCGGGGCAGAAGATCGGCACGCCGCACTCATAAGCGGTTTGGATCAAGCTGCCCTCTTTCTTGGCATTGCCTTCGCTCAACCATTTACCCATGGCAGAGATGAAAGCGCGCGAGGAATAGGCTTTCGCCTCTAAGCTGTCAGCGATTTCCAGAATGGTATGGTCGCAGGCCTGCAGTTCTTCTTCATCGATGTAGGTGTCATAAATCCGATCGATATAGAGGCTCCGCAGGGTCTCATCGTCGGGCACTTCCAACGCTTGGTAGTGCTTGAAGCCGAGCGCTTCAAAGAAGTCCATGTCGATGATCGACGCGCCGGTGGCGACGATGGCGTCAACCATGCCGTACTTCACCATGTCGCGATAGACATGCATACAACCGCCAGCGCTGGTCGAGCCAGCCAAGGTCAACCATACAGACGCTTCCTTATCGGCGATCATGGTGTTGAAAATCTCAGCGGCACGACCGGTGTCGCGGCTGGTGAAAGACATCTTCTTCATGCTGTCGATGATGGGGCGCGCGTCATAAGACGCGATATCCACATGCTCGACGACATTGGAGAGAAGTTCTGCTTTGCGATTTACATTGATGGATTCAGCCATAGTTTGGGCACTCTTTTAACCTGAGCCATAAGGCCAGCGACCGCGCCGGAACTCCCTATGGGCCAGTGATGGGCGGCATTAGCCGAAATTGAATCAGAAAGAAATCATGGATGTGTGACCTTTGCAGTAGCACTCACCGGGCCAGCCAAGCTTCTAGATGCGCATTGACCGCCTCTGGATTCTCCTGCTGAACCCAATGCCCGACGCCCTTGAGGCGCCGTAGCGTGAAATCCTGCACCAAACCGTCGTATCCGTCAGTCAATTCCACGCCAAGGGCGAGGTCTTCTTCGCCCCAAATCATCAGCGTTGGCACTGTGATGGCGGCAACCTTGTCCCGTCTGTAATTCGAGAAGCCTGTTGTCTGAGCAGCGGCCCGATAATAATTGACCATTGCTGTCAGCGCGCCCGGGATTAGGGCATTGTCACGATAGATTTGAAGTACTTCTGGTCCAAAATTGGTCTGGTCGATGGCTAATGCGCTAAAAGCCCTGCCAATGGCCTGCGCGCCGCGAGCTGCCATCAACCTTTCGGGTAGCCAGGGAATTTGGAAGAAGAAGACATACCAACTCTTCTTTAGTTGTCGCCATGTCCGAAGGCCCTCTGCCAGCCGGGTAGGATGGGGAACATTGAGGATCACCAAGCGCTCCAGCGGGCGCTGCTTTGAGGCGGCAAACGCCCAAGCGATCAGTGCACCCCAATCATGGGCGATTAAGGTCACAGGCCGACCTTCAGCTGCTTGATCGATAAGTTGAGCGACATCCTCCGTCAGATATTCGATGGCATAATCGCGGAGGTGGGCCGGCTTGGAGCTGCGGCCATAGCCGCGCAAATTGGGTGCCCAGACTTCATAGCCCAACTTTACCAAAAGCGGGATTTGAAACCGCCAAGAGTAATGGGACTCTGGAAAGCCGTGCAACAGCATTGCAAGCTTACGCCCACCCTTGCCTGCGATCAGGGTTTCAAAACGCTGGCCATTGGCCTCAATGAAAATTGTGTCGCCAAGGACGTCAGGGGACATGAGTTGTTCCTTTCGCCTCCGTCCTAAACAGATTGCGCGAACTCGCCTAGGCGATGTCGCGCAGGAAGCCACAGACAACGGGCTAGCTGCCTCCTTGTCTTCGGCCTTGGTTGCAGGCATTTTGCACGCATGACTATGCATATCCCGACCCAAGAGACACCTGAAGCCCTGATGTTGATGATGGGCACCCGCGCCCGTGCCGCAGCCAAAGCAGTTCGCGAAGCCAGTGCGGCCACCCGGTCTGCGGCTCTCACGGCAATGGCGCGCCAAATCCGCGCGGCTGCACCTGCCATATTAGCGGCTAATGACACAGATATGGCGCGCAGCGCGGCCGAAGGTCTGTCAGCTTCCATGCTTGATCGTCTCAAACTGGATCCAGCTCGATTGGAAGCCATGGCGGCGGCGGTAGAGGATGTGGCGGGCCAGCCCGATCAATTGGGCGAAGTGATGAAGGACTGGACGCGGCCCAACGGCCTGCATATGCAGCGCGTTCGAATTCCAATTGGTGTGATTGGCATTGTCTATGAGAGCCGCCCAAATGTCACGGCCGATGCTGGGGCCTTATGTCTGCGCTCAGGCAATTGCGTCATCTTGCGCGGCGGTTCAGACGCAATTGGTAGCTCTACCGAGATCACAAAGGCTTTGCGCGCTGGACTGGCCGAAGCTGGCCTGCCCGAAGATGCCATCCAATTAGTCGGCACGACGGATCGCGCGGCCGTAGGGGCGATGTTGACCGGCCTTAATGGCTCTATCGACATGATCATCCCTCGTGGGGGCAAAAGCCTCGTCGCGCGCGTGCAAGCAGAAGCTCGTGTGCCGGTGCTGAGCCATTTGGAAGGCATTTGTCACACTTATATTCATGTTGGCGCTGATCCTGAAAAGGCTGTCGCCTTAACCCTCAATGCCAAAATGCGTCGCACCGGCGTGTGCGGCTCGACAGAGACGCTTTTGATCGATGAAGCAATTGCCGCCGCCCTACTCCCCAAGATTGCGGCGGCGCTGATGGACAAAGGCTGTGAGCTACGCGGCGATGTTGCCGCGCAAGCCATCGTGCCGATGGCGGAAGCAACTGAGGAAGATTGGCGCACCGAATATCTCGCGCCTGTCCTGTCCGTAGCGGTTGTCCCCGGAATTGAAGCGGCGGTGGCCCACATCGCGCGCTATGGCTCTGGCCATACGGATGCAATCGTGACTGAGGATCACGCTGCGGCTGAGCGTTTCTTACATGAAGTTGATAGCGCCATCGTTTTGGTCAATGCTTCTACCCAATTTGCCGATGGTGGCGAGTTTGGCTTTGGTGGCGAGATCGGCATTGGCACGGGCCGCTTGCACGCACGTGGGCCCGTTGGAGCCGAAGGGCTGACGACCTACAAATATGTAGTACGCGGCTCAGGCCAAGCGAGACCTTAGTTCGGGCATCGGTTAAATAAACGACCGGGGCCGGAGCCATCGACGGCTTGGCCGTCACGAACCAACACATAGGGCTGAAGCTCAGGCAGTCGGCCCTCAAAGTGCCACTCCTGCATTTGGTTTGGGCCCGTCTTCTTGTAACGCTCGACGGTCTGATTACAGCCGACCGGCGCACAAACCCGGGTTTCAATTTCAATCAGGCCGTCAGGGCTGGTGCCAACGCGCAACAACTCTAGTTTTTCGCCATCGCCCTTTATCCCAGATCCCACTTCCACTTGTGGTGACGCGGTGAAACTAAAGGTCTGGAAATTTTCCTTCTGATCACAAGATGTCGGACGCCAAATGGATTGACCCAACCAAGCCTGCGCTGGGTTAACCGGAGCCGCACCTGCAGCAGTTCCGCCCCGCAAGCCGGTAGGCTTCTTCGGCTTGCCCTCTGCGGACACAACGAGCAAGGCAGCCACCAGTAAGGCGGTTATGAGCGTTGCAAAAGCGCTCGAAGGTTTAGGCATAGATTGAGATGGCCGCATCAGAAAACTCCAACCCATAGTTTGCCAGAGCCTACCTTGCTAGGGTGTGAACAAAGCTTGGTCGCGATGTGGAAAAAATCTGGCCCTGTGCTCAATCAGGGCCTATCGTTGATCCATGAGCGATCCAGTCTCCCGGCCGTCAGGAACCCCAAGGGGAAATCCGATGCGTGATGTCGCCTCCCTGATTGGGGGGCAGACATTGCTGCAGATTGCCGGCGGCCTATTAAGTGTTTGGCTGCCGCTTCAGATGCAGGCGCTTCAGTTTACCGGCAGTCAGATTGGCTTGGTTGCGTCTGCCTATGGTCTTGGCTTTCTGGCCGGGGCTTGGTTTGCGCCGATTATGTTGCGCGCCATCGGGGCCATTCGCAGCTATGCGGCTGCCGCATCGATCGCCTGTGTGACCACACTTTTGCTTTATGCCAGTGATTCTGCTTGGGCTTGGGCGATCAGCCGCTTGCTGGCCGGGGCCGCGATTGCGGTGATGTTTGCCGCAGCCGAGGGTTGGATGGCGTCTGCGATCCCCAATGCGCGGCGCGGCGATGTTACCGGCTTTTACATGCTATGCACCAAGCTGGGGCTCGTGTCCGGGCCCTTCATCATTGGCTTTACTCATCCAGAGCCGAATGCACCTGGGCCGATCATGGCCGCCGCCGCCTTTTTGGCATTGTCTCTGGTGCCGATCTCCATCGCTGATACCAGTCCACCACCGCCTGCAACGGTGTTGCGCATGTTGCCATCTCGACTGTTTAAGCTTGCACCGGCAGCCTTTGTTGCCGCCGTTGGCTCTGGGTTGGTCAATGGCGCTGTGTTGTCGCTAGCGCCGCTCTATGCCAGCGAGCGGGGTGGGCCGCAGGCTGCAGCGACATTCCAAGCCGCCGCTTGGATCGGCTCGTTGCTCATTCAATGGCACGCAGGCAAATTGTCTGACCGGATAGATCGACGCATTGTCCTAGCTACGCTGATTGGCGTTCCAGGAATCGCAGCTTTTGTTCTGGCCACTTTAGGCGCGGAGCTTTCGCTCACCTTCAATACCATCCTGTTTGGCATCTGGGGGGCGGGGGCCTTGTCCTATTATGGTATTGCAGTCGCGCATTTGGGCGACCGCACACCTAGAGCTGAGCTGGCTGCTGCCAGCTCTGGTCTCCTGTTTGTTTGGGCAGCAGGAACCATTATTGGGCCGGCCATCGGCGGATTGCTGGTTGATGTGACGGGCAGCGCTCTCTCAATCTTTTGGCAAGCGGGGGTGGTATCTGCCATCATGGTGCCGTGGGTTTTGTGGCGCACGGCGCGGCGGCCTGGAGTCCCGCGCGAAGACAAAGTGGGATTTGGCCCGGTGCAAACGAACTCGGTCCTCGGGCAGATTTTGGCGATGGGGCGGAAGTCGTCTGACGACGAGGAACCCGACACCAAGCCATGAGTGCCTCCGCACTGCCAACAGCTTTTCAAGCTTGGTTCACGGGACGTAACTGGGCCCCACGCGCCCATCAGCTTGATCTTTTGGCGGCCGATCAAGCTGGCGAGCATAGTCTCCTGATCGCGCCCACCGGGGCTGGGAAGACTTTGGCCGGCTTTTTGCCCAGTCTGATTGAACTGGCCGAGCCTGTTCAACAGCCGCGCGGTCTCCACACGCTCTATATCTCGCCGCTCAAGGCCTTGGCGGTGGATGTCGAACGCAATCTGATGACCCCCATTGGCGAGATGGGACTGCCGGTTCGGGTGGAAACAAGGACAGGTGATACACCAACAGCGAAACGACAGCGCCAGCGCTATGATCCGCCTGACCTCTTGCTGACCACACCGGAACAAGTTGCCCTTTTTGTCGGCATGCCAGATGCGGCCAATTTGTTTCAAGGGCTCAAGCGGATTATCATTGACGAGGCCCATGCCCTCGCACCCACGAAGCGCGGAGATCTCTTGGCGTTGGGGATGGCTGCCTTGCAGCGCTTTGCCCCGTCAGCCCGCCGTACAGGCCTATCTGCTACCGTCGCTGACGAGTTGGCCTTGGCTAAGTGGATTGCGCCGCAGGGCGGCTCTGAGGCCCACTTTGCCCGCATTGTGCGCGGGCCAAAGGGCGTAGCACCTGATATCTCGATGCTCTTGTCTGAAGAACGGGTTCCTTGGGCCGGGCACACGGGCCGTCATGCTATGCAAGAGGTCTATCAAGCGATCAAACAAACCCAGATGGCTCTGGTATTTGTGAACACGCGTTTTCAGGCCGAACTGGCTTTTCAGGAACTCTGGAAGATCAACGACGCTAATCTTCCAATCGCGCTGCATCATGGCTCACTCGATGTATCGCAGCGCCGGAAGGTGGAAGCGGCGATGGCGCAGAGCCGTTTGCGCGCCATTGTTTGTACGTCAACGCTCGATCTTGGGATTGATTGGGGCAATGTCGATCTCGTGATTCAAATGGGAGCACCCAAAGGCTCCTCTCGCCTAATTCAACGGATCGGTCGGTCCAATCACCGGCTGGATGAAGTCTCCAAGGCAGTTCTGGTGCCAACCAATCGGTTTGAAATGCTAGAGTGCCAAGCCGCCCGCGATGCGGTCTTGGCGCAGCATCTTGATGGTCCTGTTCCCAGGCACGGCGCGATCGATATATTGGCGCAGCATATTATGGGATGTGCCGTTGGAGGCCCGTTTCAACCCGATGACCTCTTTGCAGAGGTCACCTCTGCAGGACCCTATCATCTGTTGCCGCGCGAACAATTTGATCGGGTCTTGGGCTTTGTAACCGATGGTGGTTATGCCCTCAAAACCTATGACCGCTTTGCCCGATTAATCCGCGACGGGCAGGGCCGCCTGTTGTGCCGCAATCGCGAGGCCGCACGGGCTTGGCGCATGAATGTGGGCTCGATTGTGGCGGAGCCTGTTTTGAAGGTTCGCCAAGTTTCTGCAAACCGCTCTCGCCGACCTGGAACGCCAGCGGGGGGCAGCACATTTGTGGGCGGCCGTGTTGTCGGTGAGATTGAGGAGTATTTTGTCGATGGTTTGTCGCCGCGTGATACTTTTTTGTTCGCTGGCGAGGTCTGGCGCTTTGAAGGGGTCTCGGGTACCGATTGTCTGGTCAGCAAAGCGCATGATCAATCGCCAAAAGTGCCGTCTTGGGCAGGTGGTAAATTTCCGCTCTCGACCTATCTAGCGGGCCGTGTGCGCACCATGATCGCCAACAAAAGCTATTGGCCGACCTTGCATCCGCAGTTGCAGGAATGGCTGCAGATGCAAAGTTACCTCTCGATTATTCCCCAGGATAAAGAAATCTTGGTGGAAACATTTCCACGTGGCAACCGCTTCCACCTCGCGTGCTATCCGTTTGAGGGCCGCTTAGCTCATCAGACGCTCGGCATGTTGTTGACTCGCCGCCTTGAACGGCTGGGGCTCGATCCACTGGGCTTTGTTGCCAATGATTACGCGATATCCGTGTGGGGCCTGAAAGATATGGCTAGCGTGAATATGGATCATCTTTTTGATCAGGATATGCTGGGTGATGATCTAGAGGAATGGCTGGAAGAAAGCGTCTTGATGAAACGGACGTTTCGCACCTGCGCAGTCATTGCCGGCCTGATTGAGCAAAACCAAATCGGCAAGACCAAGACCGGCCGGCAAGTTACCTTTTCGTCGGATTTGATTTTTGATGTATTACGCCGCCACCAGCCAAACCATGTTTTATTGGAGGCTGCGCGCCATGAAGCTGGTGAGGGGCTTTTGGACATCAGGCGGCTATCAGAATGTCTGAGACGTATTGCAGGCCAAGTCCGCCATCAAAAGCTCGACCGAATTTCGCCCTTTGCGGTGCCACTGATGCTGGAGATCGGCAAAGTGCCCGTCAATGGGCAGGCGCTGGAGACTATTCTGGAAGAAGTTGCGGGAGATAGCTTATTGCGCGAAGCAATGGGCCCTGATGGTTCAGGCTTGCTCTAACCGCGCTGCCAACGCCTCAAGTCGACCCGCCGCACTGTCCAAGGCTGTAACCGGGGTTGGATCAAGGGCAGCTTGGGCAGCTTGGGCAGCTTGTGCCCGAATGTCACTTAAGCGCGCAATCTCTGCTTCAGCTTTGTCGAGACGCACTTTCAATTCGTTCATCTCGTCCGCGACGATCAAAGCACCCATCAAGAAAAGTCTTTGGTCACCAATTTGCCCAACGGAACTGGCTAGCCGTTTAACATGCTCATCGAAATAGCGAGCCAAGCGCATGACATGATCTTCTTGGCCTTCATCGCAGCCGATCGCATATCTGCGTCCATTTATTTCAATCTGTACTTTGGCCAATACACGGCTCCGTGGGTTCGGTCAGATTTAAAACCGGTTCTGGTCAAAACACCAGTGTTTAACCTGCATTGGAATGGGGTCTTTAAGTGACCCCCGAGCCTATCCTTGCGGTTGGCCGTCCGCTTTAAATGAACATACCGACGACGGTGGAGATACCGCCGGAAATCAAGCCGATGATGGTGATCAAAACCGACGTAATCGTGAAAGCACTACCCATCTTCATGCCGAGACCGGCAACGATCGACAAAGCGCCACAGCCCAGAACCGCTTGCAACCAAGGCACATCAGCGCCCCAAATGAGTGCCATACACGCCACCATGGCCGAGATCAGGACACAACCCCACTGTGTTGCAACCAAAAACGACTGATACATGGCAGACTGCTCTGCAATATCCATTTCGCCGGGGGTGTAGTGATCGTCGTGGCTGGCCATATGAACTCTCCGTTATGCCCCTCTTAGCCGCGCATCGGGGTCTTAGGCAAGATACCGATGCCAGCCAAACTGGATTCCAATGCGGCAATGGTTGCCAATGGCTGGTCTAACAGCAAATGATGCTGTGCTTCTGGAATAGTGACAAAGCCTGTACCTGCAGGGAAAATCGTCTTCATATAGTTAAAGATGCGGTCTTCCATCAAAAATGAGTTACCACCTCGCATGACAATGGTCGGAACCTGAAGGCGGCTGGCGCGCTCCGACATGATCATGGGCGAAAAGCTATTCCATAAGAATGGGTCAAACTGCCAAGTCCAGCCGCCTTCCACCTGCTTCAATGATCCCCGCGCAATATGGTCCAATGCCCAGTGGTTCTCGCAAGTCTGCGGTGGGGCCAGACGAAAGCGGGCTAAGCCTTCGTTGAGTGTAGCATAGACCCGATTTGGTGCAGTGCGCTTTGGTGGACCCTTCCATTCCTCACCGGGCGGCTCGATCGGGCTGTCGAGCAAGATGAGCCCGCCCACACGGTCGGCTGCCTTTAGCGCCGTATAGATTGCGGGCACGCCTCCAAAAGAGTGGGCCACAATTACCGGGGCTCGACCACTTGCTGCGAGCGCCGCCTGATCACAGGCTCCTAAGACCTCGTCTGCAAACAAGTCCATCGTGTAGGTTTCACGCCAGTCTGATCCACCCATACCAGAAAAGGAGAGAGCCGCGACGCGATAACCTGCCTTGGCAAGAAATGGTGCGATAAAGCTCCACCAGCCAGCATGTGCGCCATTCCCATGCAAAAGAAGCACGCCCGGTTGGCCAATGTTGCCCCACATCAGCAGCTCTAACTTTGCCCCTTCGACCTGAAAGTGCTTGATTTCTGGCGCGTGTGAAATCGCGTCCAACGCCCAAGCGGGATAGGTTGGACGTTCACCGCCATACGCTTCCAACGGCCCCCTATCGCGGCTGCCTTCGGCGACTTCTGGCACGGAAGAAAGTTCGGAACGAACAAGATTATTGGGGCTAGCCTCTGTCATGCTCCCGACTTGGCCTAAGGCGGGCACTTGAGCAAGCCGTGACCTTGCGTCAAGGGCCGCTAAGATTTCAGCGCAAGCCAACTCGCTGCAAGGCCTGATCTTGTCGCGCACCGAGGTCGGCCTCGTTAAAGCCTGCGATAGAGTTCTGGAACAATTCATAGAAATTGAGCTTGGCACCCAAATGTAGATAAGCGGCACCTAAACCAATGGCCGCACGATCCATAAAGACGAACTCGCGCGGGATGGTCACTGGACCATGTTCTTTCAACAGATTGCGCACTTCAAAGGCTTCTTTTCGCCCATAGTCACCGGGGGCTACACCGTCGGCAACTGTGCGTACGCGATTATCGAGAAGAGGCGCATAAATGAAGCGGGCCCATAAGTTCAGGACTTCCGCTAATTTGCGCGTCAGTCCCTTAAAACCCCAAATCTCATAGGCGGCCATCGTGCCTTCAAAGTCGTCGCGCTCCAGCGACAGATAGAGCTGCACGACGCCTGCCACAAAACGCGGTGGGAAAATGCGCACACAACCAAAGTCGAGGAGGTTGAGCCGATTTGCACCCGGCGTCAGCGAATAGTTGCCCAAATGCGGGTCGCCATGGATGACACCTGTGGCCATCATAGGTACCCACCATGCCTTGAACAACAAAGTCGCGATGCGGTCGCGTTCTTCTTGCGGGGCGTCCTTAAAAGTCAAAAGCGGCGCGCCGTCGAGCCAAGTCATCGTCAAAAGCCGTCCGGTTGACAGGTCGTCAATGGGCTCTGGGCACGCAATGTCGGCCTGTTCCCCCAAGAGATCGCCGTAAAGCCGCATGTGTTGGCGTTCACGCGTGTAATCAAGCTCTTCGCGCAAACGGTCCGTAACCTCTTCGACCGCTTCGCTGGGGTCGAGGGATTTCTCAAAGGTCCGAAACAGGCTGAGCAAGGATTTCAGTTGCGCCACATCAGACTCAACCGCGCTCGACATATCTGGATATTGCAATTTGCAGGCGACCAAGCGGCCATCATGCAGGGTGGCGCGGTGGACTTGGCCGAGCGAGGCAGCATGTGCTGCTTCACGCTCAAAGCTCGCAAAACGGCTCTCCCAATCCGGGCCCAATTCGGCGCGCATCCGCCGCTTAACAAAAGGCCAGCCCATGGAGGGCGCATTGGATTGAAGCGCGGCTAGCTCTTCAGCATACTCAGGGGGCAAGAAGTCGGGAATGGTCGCCAATATCTGAGCCACCTTCATCAAGGGGCCACGGGTTTTGCCGAGCGCTTGGCGCAGCGCAATGGCTATGGTCTTGTCGGCATCACTGCCGCCGACTAGCCTCTGGGCACCAAACGTAGCTGCAGCCGCACCCATATTAACCCCCACACGGGCAACACGGCTCAGCCGGCCACTTAATCGATTGCGCTCACGATCTTCACTCATGCCCACTATGTAGGGCGATAGCTTGTGCGAAGCGAGGGCTGGGTGTCAGTTTGTGGTCGGCTTGCGTTGCTCAATCAAGCCCTCCATCTCGACGGGCATGCGGGGCCTCTGCTAGGGAAGGGGTCCTTGAAGGAATCGCGCAATGTCATTGCCCCTATCGATCTTTATCATCACCAAGAATGAAGTGGATCGTCTTGGGCCAACGCTTGAATCTGTGAAGGGCTTGTCGAGTGATGTCGTAGTTGTTGATTCCGGCTCGACTGATGGTACCCAAGAGTTAGCGGAGCGCTTGGGTGCCCGTGTAATCTTCAATCCTTGGCCGGGCTATGGCCTACAAAAGCAGTTTGGTGAAGATCAGTGCCGCCATGACTGGCTGCTCAATATTGATGCCGACGAAGTTGTGACTTTGGAGCTGGCAGCTTCCATCGAAGCGGTCCTGGGTAGGCCGGATCTTTCGCCATGCGGGTTTGAAACCGATATTATCGAGATGTTTCCAGGTGAGGTTCGCCCCCATGCTTGGGCCTTTCGGTTAAGCCCAGTTCGCCTCTATCATAAAAAGGTTGGGCGCTATTCGTCCTCCCCTGTGCATGACCGCGTGGACTTGGCAAAAGGAACGCCAGTCCACCGCTTGAATGGTGTGATTGAGCATCGCTCGATCCGCTCGCTGGGTCATGAATTGATCAAGCTAAATGCCTATGCCGACATGCAGGCCGATGATTTGGATAAGAAGGGGCGCAAGATTGGCGCTGCGCGCTTGGTGGCAGAATTCCCGCTGGCCTTTTTGAAAGCCTATATCGCGAGGCGGCATTTCGTGCGTGGGCTCTATGGGTTTATGACGGCCATGAACTACGCATTTTACCGCTATCTGCGGCTCGCCAAGTATTGGGAACGCCGTTTGGGCCGTTAAGCTTAGGGCTTAACGGACCAGCCTCGCCAGAAGCCTTCCACATGGGCAGCCAAGAAGGCGTCGACATCAAACTGTGCCTCTTCAGCTTCGCCAAAAGTTGCCATCATCATCGCGACTGCTGCTACCGGCGCGCAGAATAATCGTGTGAGAGTTGCAGCATCTGTGCCTTGAGTTTCCGTGGCGGCTAGAGAGCGCTCAAATAGGTTTCGGATCGAGGCTTCAACGGGATCGATAAAGCCATGGCGCAAAAAGGCGGCCAAATCTGGGAAGCGGTCTGCTTCGCCCACTGCAATGCGCCAAGGTGCCAAGGCACCGGGGGCGCTTAAAGCAACACGGGCGTCCCGGACCAATTGGTTCAACAAGGGCTTTGTGGGGCCGCGATGTTCGTCGATCAAGCGACACGCGCCTTCGATTTGGTCGGCAAGTACGCGCCGTACTAATGCCTCAAACAATACCTGCTTTGAGTCAAAGTAGCGATAGACAATAGGTTTTGTTACGCCAATTGCCGAGGCAATGTCAGACATTCGAGTGCCTGCGTAGCCATTTTCAGTGAATAATCTCGTCGCTTCTACAAGAATTCGCTCTGCACGATCCTGAGCTGCGACTACCGGTCTGGTATTCAATTTACCTTGTGGCATAGAAATTCCTCCACTTTTAAAATTCGTTTTGTAGCTTTTACATTGCGTCGCGCACATGAAAAGGCCTAATTTGCATTAGTTACCACAGGAGAACCTTGCAATTTAGGTATTTTCCTGTGTTTCATTCGGATTCATTATTTGAGTTAAGTAATCAGCAGATACCATCCTGATTCAATTATCTGGAGAATCGGCTATGTTGCGCTTATTCATTTTTCATTCACAAATGATATAACTTTTGGTAACCTAATTGGGGAAATCGTCAAATGAGTTTGACAAGTCGTTGGAACCCAGGGATTTTACCGTATTGATTATATTGGGATAAAATTGTGACCCATTGCGCAGATTGGGGAAAGTCGGTGCTGGGGAAACATGAGGGGTACGCGTCAGACTTCACCCCAAGCGGGTATTGACGGCTATGGTGACCAGAATCGCAAGCATATTTCGACACGCCTGATGCGTCTTAAATCTGACATCCACGACTTGGTCGTGGGATACTGCAAATTATTGCTGCTGCTGCTCCATTTGGTGCTGCATTTCGAGCGCAACCGATTTTTGAGGCTTGATGGCGGTTATAAATTGGTCCGGTCGTGTCCTGGGAGAACGTACTACTTTCAAGAAGTCACTGTCTAAGGAAAGGCGCTCAGCTTGGCGCACGTGAACGTCCACTTCCAGCAGGCTTTCGGCATCACCCTTTAAGACGCCCCGAGTAGGTGGCACATCGGCATAGTCGCGACCATAGGCCACGACGACATGGCGTTCATTGGCCAACATGTCATTGGTTGGGTCAAATCCAACCCAGCCTTGTTCGGGCAAATAGCATTCAACCCACGCATGAGAAGCATCGGGAACTGATCGGATTTGGGTGTCCCCATCCGTGCGGGCCAGATACCCTGACACGTAGCGCGACGGCACACCCCAGTGGCGAGCGACGGCCAGCATAATGTGGGCAAAGTCTTGGCAGACGCCTTTACGGTGCTCTAGTGCGGCATCAATTGGGCTATCGGCGGCGGTAAAGCCTGGCACATAGTCAAACGCCCCATAAATCTCTTTATTCAGGATGCGCAGGCCAGTCAGCGGATCAGGTGGTAGTTCCAGCAGGTCCCGTTCGCGCATGAAGGTTTGCAGATGGCCAGATCCGTCCACAAAGGTTGATGGACGCATCATGTCATAATAGCGGCTGCATACTTCATCGCTGCGCAGATGGGCCCAAGCTCCTAGATCGACTTTTTTAGGTAAGGGGTCTGTCCGCTCATAGGTCTCAACCATAGCCCGTGAGCGAATTACCAGCTCGGTATGCTTGGCCGGTACGTCAAAGTGATAAACAATGTTCCCAAGCCAATCCCGATAGGTCATCAATTTGGCGCGCGGCTCGGTCACAATATCAAACCCGACTAGGCGCTGCATCGGCAAGGTCAGGGGCTGCAGCCACAATTCCATCACGCTTTCGCGAACGGGCGCCGAATAGGTATAGCGGGTCTCATGGGTGATCTCGAGGCGCATCAACGCACTCCTAAAGTGCTGGTTCCAGGCAATCGGTCGGCCAAAGAATAGCTGATAAAGGCCGCATGAACGGCGTCGGAAATGGCGATACAATCGTCTGCAACTTGGGCGATAAAGGCTTGGCCATTTTTGCCCGTAACTTCCTCCAAAACGGCAAAGTTCAGCCGTGCGGCCAAACGGCCAGACAGGCGCGTACAGGTTTCGCGCGCGCGCTCATCCGCGAGCGCGCCAACCGCATCAATATGCTGGGCAATCGTATTGGCGCAAAAGCGCAAGGACCGAGGGAAGTAAGGGTCTAGTACTAAGAAATCGGCTATCTGGTCGCGTCTAAAGGTCGCCGTCTTCACTCGCAGATAAGGTTCAAGACCGCAGCACATCCGCAACAACTGAACCCAACCGAAATCGCCAATAGCTGTTTGCTTCTCGCCAAAATGCAGGTCGAGCAAGCGTACAATCAATTGCGCGCGTTCGATTGTGCGGCCCATCGACAGGAAGTGGAAGCCCTCGCCATGACTCATGGTACCTGAAACAATGCCTTTGAAAGCATGCAAGTCATTGATCGTTTCTTCAAAGAAGCCAGCCGAAATCTGACCGAAATTTTGCTTTGTTGCGGTCTCTCGCACCCGGAAATAGAGACGGTTTAGACGCTCCCACATTTCGGTTGTGATTTGATCGCGAACTTGGCGGGCGTTTTCCCGCGCGGCGAAGACGGCTGTATGGATGGAAGAGAGATCACCTTTGCCGCCAAACGTCAGAAGACGGGCCTCTTCCAAAGCATCCATCCGCGCGGCCATTGGCGCTGCACCCAGGGCCCGCATTGCGCGTTCAGTCGTCATTTCAGCTTCTTCTGCCCCAGCCTCCAGCCCAGCAGTTAGGGTTATTTGAAGTACCCGGCAGGCATGCTCGGCCCGTTCGGTGTAGCGGCCGATCCAATAAAAACTGTCTGCGACGCGCGATAACATCATGTCCGTGCCCGCCCATCATTTGGACCTGATAGCACCCAAGTATCTTTAGAGCCGCCACCTTGGCTCGAATTCACCACCAGCGAGCCCCTGCGCAGAGCCACACGTGTCAGGGCCCCAGGCGTTAGGGTCATCTTAGCGCCACACAAAATGAACGGTCGCAGATCGACGTGGCGGGTCTCAACGGCGCTATCAATATAGGTCGGTGCCGTTGAGAGCGAGATGGTAGGCTGGGCGATATAATTATCGGGGTCTGCTTTGATTTTGGCAGCAAACTCTTCAATCTGCGCTTTTGTGGCATGGGGTCCAATCAACATGCCATAGCCGCCACTCTCGCCAACCGCTTTGACCACCAATTTGTCAAGATTGGCCAAAACGTGCGACATCTGGCTCTTCTCACGACACAAGAAAGTCTCAACGATATCAATGATCGGGTCTTGATCGAGATAATGTTTGATGATTTGCGGTGTGTAAGCATAGACAGCCTTGTCATCGGCTACCCCGGCACCAGGAGCATTGGCAATCACAACATTGCCCGCGCGATAGGCGTTCATCAAACCGGCGACACCAAGGGTGGAATCGGGTCTAAACGCGAGCGGATCAACAAAGGCATCGTCGACGCGGCGATAAATCACATCCACCCGCTTTAGACCCGACGTCGTGCGCATATAAACAACATTATCATGGATCGCTAAGTCGCGCCCTTCGACCAAGGGCGTTCCCATGAGGCGCGCCAAAAAGGCGTGCTCGAAGTAAGCAGAGTTGAAGACGCCAGGTGTCAGCACGACGACAGTGGGGTCTGGCTGATATTCACTCGCCAAGCTTTTCAGCATGGCCAATAGGTCGTCGGGATAGGTCTCAACTGGGCGCACGCGCGCGGCACGATATAGGTCTGGAAAAGCGCGCTTAACCGCGTCGCGGTTGGACAACATATAGGAGACGCCTGAGGGTACACGAAGATTATCTTCTAGAACCACATAGTCACCATCTTCGCGGCGGATCACGTCGGTGCCGCAGATGTTGACATAGGCACCATGGGGCACCTCCACGCCCAGCATTTCTCGACGATAATTGGATGAACCGAGAATCAGGTCCCTCGGCACATAACCATTGTTGATAATGGCTTGATCGCCGTAAATATCGGCCAGAAATAGGTTTAATGCTTCTAGCCTTTGCTTAAAGCCGCGCTCTAATTTGTCCCACTCCGCCGCCGGAATGATGCGTGGCAGGATATCGGTTGGGATGATCTTTTCAGTCGAATCTTCGTGGCCATAGACGGTGAAAGTCACGCCTTGGGCCATAAAGGTGCGGTCAATATTGGCTTGCAGGTCGCGCAGGCTTTGCGGCGTTGCTTGGCTTAGGCGATTATAAAGACCGGCCCAAGCGGCACGTGGGTCGCCCTTGGCATCAAACATCTCGTCATAAGCAGCCCCCAGCTGATAGCCCGCAAAAGGCCCTTCTTGGCCCGGACGCGGTGGCACCGCCATATCGCTTATTTTGTCAGGCGCGCGCGCCATAGTGTTTCCCCTTATGCGACCGCACTCCACGGGCCAGAGCGCTTTCTGTCAAGCGGACTGAGTGTGTCCTGTGCAGGCCTGCCCAAAAAGCAGGCACATCGAACTTCATACAAGCTCGGCAAACAGCACTTGCTCCAACCACCCCATGCCTGTTAGCCTGTCGACAACGTGACAAAAACAAGATGATCAGGAGTGCTAGGGATGCGGTTTGAGGGCTCAAAGAATTATGTGGCGACGGATGATTTGAAAGTCGCGGTCAATGCGGCCATCAAATTGGAGCGCCCCTTGCTGATCAAGGGCGAACCGGGAACCGGCAAGACGGTTTTGGCAATCGAAGTGGCGAAGGCTTTGGGCATGCCGTTGTTAGAATGGCATATCAAATCGACCACAAAAGCAGTCCAAGGCCTTTACGAATATGATGCGGTGACCCGCCTACGCGACAGCCAATTGGGCGATGAGCGTGTTAAGGACGTCAAGAACTACATCAAAAAGGGCAAAATGTGGGAGGCCTTCGAACATAAGGGCCGTTGCGTTTTGCTGATCGACGAGATTGATAAGGCCGACATCGAGTTTCCAAACGACCTCTTGCAAGAATTGGATCGGATGGAGTTCCACGTCTATGAAACCGGTGAGACCATTAAGGCGATTGAGCGCCCCATCGTGATCATTACGTCGAACAATGAAAAAGAATTGCCTGACGCCTTCCTGCGTCGCTGCTTCTTCCACTATATCAAGTTCCCAGACGAAGACACGATGCAAGCAATCGTGGACGTCCACTTCCCCGGTATCAAAAAGCGCTTGATCGCTAACGCGTTGGCCAGCTTTTATGACATGCGCAAAGTGCCGGGCTTGAAGAAGAAGCCGTCCACTTCTGAATTGCTCGATTGGCTTAAGCTCTTGGTCACCGACGATATTGACCTTGATGCCATCAAGCAAAAAGATCCGTCAAAGCTGATCCCGCCCCTGCACGGTGCTCTTTTGAAGAACGAGCAAGACGTGGCTTTGTTTGAGCGCTTAGCGTTTCTGGCGCGGCGTGAAAGTAGAGGTTAAGGTCTCAAGAAATGGGGCGGGCAGGCTATAGCTTGCCCAGCCCGGTCCATACAATCCAAGCGCCCACGAGTACGACGACCGCTGCATAAACTAAAGCGAGCGCGCGCTTGTGGGTACTTAAGGACTGACTCGCCCATGTGCCGATTGTGCTGCCTAACAGGCCTCCTGCAATCATCAGTCCGGCAACAGGCCAATTAACAAGCCCCGATAGCGCATAACTGGCAGTCGTCGCTGTGCCAAAGGCAGCAACGCCTACGAGGGAAGTGCCCACCGCAATGCTCATGGGCATGCTGGTGGCCCACATTAGGCCGGGCACGATCAGAAAGCCGCCGCCAATCCCAAAGAACCCTGAGGCTAAACCCACGCCTGTACCACTGGCGATTAGGCGTGGCAAAAGGATGGGCGCGCTGGCCACAGAGAGCCTCACATCGGGTGCCTCAATGCGGGTCGGCTTGCGGGCAGCTAAGATGCCGACTGCGATCATCACAAAGCCAAACAGTGTGAGTAGTTTCTGGCCATCTATTGCCTTGCCAATCATACTGCCCACGGTCGCGCCTAGAATGCCCGCTGCCGAAAACATAAAGGCACATCGCCATTTCACATTTTTGGCCCTGCCATGTGCCCAAAGGCCCAAGAGCGCATTAGCTGCAACTGACACAGCCCCAGTTCCTATCGCGGTATGTGGATCTACGACACCCACGACATAGATTAACAAGGGTACCGCAAGGATAGAGCCGCCTCCACCAATCAAGCCCAAAATGGCACCGATAAGTAGACCAGAGCCCAAGGCAGCGAGGATGGTGGCCGGTTCCATGGCCTGACTATGCCTTTACGGGCAAAGGTGTTTGGGGCCGATTCCAAGGTAGAAACGCCAGCATCTTTGCCATCCCGCACCAGCCTGTTGTGCCGGCAAAGGTTAGGCCTGCACCGATAAAGGCTGAGAGGCCGTAGAACCCTGGATGAACAAGGGTACCCAGAATGACGCTTAAGAGCACTAAGCTGCCCGCCAAAATTTGGACCTGCCGCATGATCTCGATCGGTTGGCTGCGATCTGTGACGACAGGCAGGCCTGCGGCTTTCCAAGCCTCAATGCCGCCCTCGAGCGCATAGGCCTCACATGTCGATGCTGAGGCTAAGCGGCCAGCGTTTGCCGATGTTCGATTGCCCGCTTTGCAATGGAAGATAATCGCATTGTCGCCGCCCAGTGGCAGGGTATCACCTAGGCCGGACAAGGGGATATTCTTGGCCAAGCCAATGCGTTCACGTGCGGCCTCATCGGCTTCGCGGACATCAACCAAGCGGGCACCATCGGCGATCATACGCTTTGCTTCTTCTATCGAAACAGTTTTGAGGGTCATTTTTATCTCCTAAGGTTAGAAGTGGATCACGCAGCACTGGGGCTGCAATAGAGACGATGAAGGGTGTCCATCAGTTCCGTTAGCTTGGGTTCCGCGATGGCATAAAAGATTGTTGTGCCCTCGCGGCGGGTCGATAAAAGGCCCTCCTCGCGCATCACGGCGAGATGCTGGCTCATCGCAGATTGGCTGAGACCGATCTTGGTGCCCAAAGTGCCCGCGCTGGCCTCGCCCATGCCAACCAATTGGCACAGCACCAGCAAGCGGCGTTCATTGCCAATCGCCTTCAGCAGTTTTGCAACTTCTCCCGCCCGCGCAGCCATTTCTTCCGCCGCGCGTTCTAGCTCCTGCTGCGATGTTGTTTCTGTCGACATGCATCCTACCCTAAAAATAAGCACTTGCTAATTTAGCATATACTAATATATGGTCAAGTAGGATTTTCACTTCAACGGAGAACACGCCATGTCTGATCCACGCATCACCGCATTTTTTGATGAAGCGACCTTCACCATTACCTATCTGGTTGTTGACCCAAAGACCTCGCGTGCTGTCATCATTGATCCTGTCCTTGATTACGATCATCGTGGCGGTTCGCTCTCGACAAGGTCCGCACAGGCCGTCCTTGATGCCGCAGCGGTGCAGGGTGCCAAGATCGATTATATTCTGGAGACGCATGTCCATGCGGACCACCTAAGCTCAGCCCCGTTCCTGAAGGCGCAGACCGGCGCTCAAATTGTGATCGGCAGTGCCATCGACAAAGTGCAACGCACTTTTGGGCCTGTGTTTCATGCGGATGATCTCAGTTTGAACGGCGCTGAGTTCGACATTCTGGCCACCGATGGCCAAGTCCTACAGTTTGGCACGCAGACGATTGACGTGATCCATATGCCTGGCCACACGCCAGCTTGCGTTGCCTACCATATCGGCACCAATGTCTTTGTCGGCGACACGTTGTTTATGCCAGACTATGGCACGGCGCGGTGTGATTTCCCCGGTGGAGATGCAGCCGCACTATATCATTCGATCCACAAAATCTTTGCCTTGCCACCTGAGACCAAACTCTGGATGTGCCATGACTATAAGGCCGTGGGCAGAGATCATTATGCTTGGGAAAGCGATATCGCCACCCAGCGGGCGCACAATATTCACATCCACGACGGCGTTACCGAAGCTGATTTTGTTGCCATGCGCCAGACACGTGACAAGGGATTGGCTCCACCAGTTCTTCTGTTGCCTTCGGTGCAAGTTAACATGCGCGCAGGCCACTTTCCCCCTGCCGAGGATGACGGCAAGCACTATCTAAAAATCCCGCTTTCAGGGGCCATCCCCACCTAAAGCGCGTTTTGCTCCCTCGGGAGCAAAGTTGCGCGCCAAATCTAGCAGAGGCGCGTTTTGCTCCCTCGGGAGCAAAGTTGCGCGCCAAATCTAGCAGAGGCGTGTTTTGCTCCCTCGGGAGCAAAGTTGAGCGATGTTTCTAAGCGTTCGGCACTCGACAAGTGCGCTGGGTTCTCTAAAGTCTCAGACAAATCACAAATGTCTCAGGTCACACACACATGTTCCAACGCTTCTTCTCAGAACTTCGCGACGCCAAGGTTCCTATCAGTTTGAAGGAATATCTGCTTCTTCTGGAAGCGATGGATAAGGAAGTGATTGAGAGTGACATAACCGAATTCTATTATTTGTCGCGCTCGGCACTGGTGAAGGATGAGCGTAATCTCGATAAGTTTGACCGCGTCTTTGGTCATGTCTTCAAAGGGTTAGAAAAGACCAGCGACGCGCTCGGGGCGGCAATTCCTGAGGATTGGCTTCGCGCCCTGACGGAGAAGTATCTCACCGAGGAAGAGAAGGCGGAGATCGAAAGCCTAGGCGGTTGGGAAAAGCTAATGGAGACGCTGCAAAAGCGCCTCGAAGAGCAAAAAGAGCGGCACGAAGGCGGCAATAAATGGATCGGCACTGGCGGCACCTCACCTTTTGGGGCCAATGGGTATAATCCGGAAGGTGTGCGGATCGGCCAGAAAGAAGGCCGCCACGGTCGCGCGGTGAAGGTTTGGGATAAGCGCGAATATAAGAACCTCGATGATCAGGTTGAGTTGGGCACCCGCAATATCAAGGTGGCGCTGCGCCGCCTTCGTCGATGGGCCCGCGATGGGGCCCCGTCTGAGCTCGACCTCAAAAGCACGATCGATACCACGGCAAAGAATGGCTATCTCGATGTTGTCTTGCGGCCAGAGCGACGCAATACCGTCAAAGTGTTGATCTTCTTTGATATTGGTGGGTCGATGGATGCCCACATCAAAGTGTGTGAGGAACTATTCTCCGCCGCCCGTACCGAATTCAAGCACATGGAATATTTTTACTTCCATAATTGCGTCTATGAGGAAGTATGGAAAGACAATCGTCGCCGCGCGGCAGAGAAACTGCCGACTTGGGACGTGCTGCACAAATTTCCCGCTGACTACAAAGTTGTTTTCGTTGGTGATGCGACCATGAGCCCTTACGAGATCACCTATCCTGGTGGCAGCGTGGAGCATTGGAACGAAGAGCCAGGTGCCGCTTGGCTGAAGCGCGTGTCCGACGTCTACCCGCATCTCATTTGGATCAATCCCGTGCCAGAGCGGCATTGGGATCATACGCCTTCGGTGAGCTTGATCCGCGACGTGATCGGGCGCGAACGCATGTTCCCGATGACAATTCAAGGTCTTGATCGGGCCATGCGGGAATTGGGGCGGTAGGCCTGACTCAAGGTTGATTGCCTTGTGAAGGCGACCAAATCAGGAAAGGTTAGCATGTCTTTTTAAGGAGCATGCTGATGTCCATCGTCCGACTAAAGCCTGTTGTCATTGGCCTTACCTTGTCACTCGTTGGGCTCAGTTCACTTGCCGCTTCGCCAGATGTTTTTGCAAAGCTGGATGCGGACCAAGATGGGCGTCTAATTAAGACCGAACTGCAAGTGCCCTGTGATCGCGAAATTTTTGCTTCGTTGGATCGCAATGGCGATACCATCATTGACCGTCAAGAGTTCCGGACCAATGGCGACATCGCGACTTATGAAGACAAGGGCGGTGTTGACGATAAGGGCGTATCGCTCCGATGGCTAGAGTTTCGTATCGGTCGCTTCGACCTTCAAGACGGGACGTTCACTATCTGCAATGCAACAGAGGGGCACTATCCGCTACAAGTTACCGCGTCTCGCGCCGACATCGAAATGGCTAAACAAACGATTCAAAGTCGGCTGGTCGAAGATGCCGCCAGCAGTGCCAAACGCTAGCCTACCTGCCCGAAGCGCCTCATGAGGGGGTATGCTGGCTGAAGTGCTCCCCCCACAAGAACCGAACTTGGCAGATGCGCAGGCAACGCTTACCCGCGTTTTCGGACATAGCGCGTTTCGGGGCTTGCAAGCCGATGTTGTTGCCCAAATCCTTGCCGGTGGCGACGCCTTGGCCGTGCTGCCAACAGGTGGCGGCAAGAGCGTATGTTATCAAATCCCGGCCCTGCTGCGGCAAGGTGTTGGGATTGTCGTTTCGCCTTTGATTGCTTTGATGACCGACCAGGTCGAAGCTTTGCTTGCAGCAGGGGTTCGCGCGGCGCGCCTGGATTCAAGTATGGCTTGGGAAGACAAGCAGGCGGTGTTTTTAGCACTCGAAGCTGGCCGCCTAGACCTTTTGTATGTGTCGCCAGAAGGTTTGTCGTCTGGGGCCTTAATCGAGCGCTTAAGCCGCTATCCGATTTCACTCATTGCGGTGGATGAAGCCCATTGTGTCAGTCAATGGGGCCATGATTTCCGGCCGGACTATCGCCGCCTCGGTGCCTTGCAAGAGGCTTTTCCCGGTGTGCCGCGCTTGGCCGTGACCGCAACAGCCGATGTGCGCACGCGCGAAGACATTCGCAGGCAACTGCATCTGACGCACGCGCCCGAATTTGTGGCGAGCTTTGATCGCCCCAATCTCATCCTTTCGACCCGGCGCAAGGACAGCCGCGCAGCCGCCCGTATTCTGGAACTGGTTTTGGCGCGGCAAGGCCTGTGCGGCATCATCTATGTGACGGCGCGCAAAGAAACCGAAGAACTGGCGGCCAGTCTGCGAGACAAGGGCGTCCATGCGCTAGCCTATCATGCCCAGATGCCACCTGATCTGAAGGCCGAACATTTGCGCCGCTTTCAAGAAGAGGATGGCGTTGTAATGGTGGCGACTATCGCCTTTGGTATGGGCATTGATAAGCCAGATGTCCGCTATGTCATTCATGCTGACCCACCCAAAAGTATTGAAGCTTATTGGCAGGAGGTCGGGCGTGCCGGTCGCGATGGCTTGCCGGCCGAAGGCATTGCTTTTTACGGCTTCTCCGACCGCCGTTTTATGGGCGAACGGATTGATGGTTCGCCAGCGCCCGATGAGGTGAAGCAGGTTCAGCGCTCCAAGCTCAATCAGCTCTATGGTTTCCTCGATGGGCTTGCCTGTCGGCGGGGCGGCGTCCGGCGTTATTTCGGCGAAACGGATGTCCAAGATTGTGGCCAATGCGATGTCTGCACGAACCCGAACATGGGCCATGATTCTAGCCAATGGGCGAAGATGGCGCTTTCTGCAGTTATCCGGTGTGAGGAGAGTTTTGGGCGCGGTCGAATCATTTCCCATTTGATCGGGTCAGAGCCAGACGGAGCATTAGAGACCCGTTTTGCTGAGCGCACGACCTATGGCATTGGCAAGGGGCTGAATAAAACCGCGTGGCGTCGGGTGTTAGACCAACTCTTGTTTGATGGTATTTTGGCCGAGCAAAATCGTGACGGCTTTCCCATTCTCACCATCGCCTGTCCTGACCTTGCACGATCAGTATTGAAGGGTGAGTCCCCGGTCTTCACCCGTGAGGATCCAGTCCAAGCAGGCGGTAATAAGCGTGCTGTTGCCAAGCTGGCTTTGGATGATGATCTCGACCCAGAGACTTTGGCTCTCTATCGATCGTTACGTACGTGGCGCCTAGAAACCGCGCGTGCCGCTGGTATCCCACCCTATGTGGTTTTCCATGACACCGTCTTGCGACAAGTTGCTCTAGCACGCCCAACGACGTCGTCGGCCTTGATGTTGATCTCCGGAATAGGCGAAGCCAAGGCTAGACGTTATGGCCAATCTATTCTTACACTTTTGTCAGCCGCCTGATTTACAGTCCCGAAACGTAATTCTGAGAACGTAACGCAAACTAATCTGGGCTGGAGGCCCGATATGATGACGCTCCGTGTCTTGTTTTTGGTCTTAGTTGCCGCAAATTCTGTGCTATTGACCGCTTGCGCTGGCGGCGGCGGTGGCGGCAGTGGAGGCATCTTTCAACCTTCCCCACCTCCGCTTCCGCCACCACCACCTCCTCCTCCGCCACCGCCGCCACCACCGCCGCCGCCTCCTCCTCCACCGCCGCCACCCGCATTGGTTGCTGGCGTGGACTATCCGTCGGCACTGTCGCGCGAATATACGCGCAGTTGGGGCCTGGCTGGCATCAAAACGGTTAAGGCTTGGGAATATGGCGCGACTGGCGCAGGGATTCTTGTCGGCGTTGTCGATACAGGCATCGACGTCAATCAGATCGACCTAAAGAACAATATCTCACCCTTATCTCGTGATATGGAAGTCGGTCGCCCCAATCAAACCATCGCTGCCGAAGAACGTCATGGCACCCGCGTGTCTGGTATCATCGCTCACGAGTTTAACGGCTCGGGTACAGTGGGTGTCGCTTTCAAGTCCACCGTCATCAGTTATCGCGCCGACCGCGAAGGCACGTGCGAAGAAGTCGGTACAGATAAGGGCTGTAAGCTGCCGGAGACCAATATCGCGCGCGGCGTGGACTCTGCCATCGCAGACGGGGTGCGCGTTATCAATTTGTCTCTGGGTGGATCATCGTCCACCGGTTCATCTCTAACCGCCGCACTCTTGCGTGCCACCAATGCTGGGATCGTCGTTGTTGCATCGGCTGGCAATGACGCAACGGCCGACCCAGAATTTCCGGCCCAATTATCGATTGACCCGCGGTTTCGCGGCTTAATCATTGCTGCAGGTTCGACCGATACTGCAGAAGCGCTTTCGACCTTTAGTGCAAAGGCTGGTGTTGCCCGCACCAATTACTTGGTCGCACCTGGCACCGACATAGTCGCCGATTGCGATGCAACTTCTTGCTGGCGGTTGTCAGGCACTTCATTCTCCGCCCCCCATATCAGCGGCTCTCTCGCACTCTTATTCCAAGCTTTCCCCAATCTCACGAGCACCCAAGCGGTGGATATCCTTTATCGCACCGCCCGCGATCTCGGAACCACGGGGACGGACGATACATTTGGTCGCGGCATTATCGACCTCGAGAAGGCCTTCTCGCCACTCGGAGCCACAGCGACGAGCAATTCATCTGGTGAAGCTGTCCGCGTCGATTTGTTCGATGGAGTTGCCGGCCAAGCCTTTGGCGATGCTTTTACGAAAGAAGGTCTCAGCACGGCCGTGTTGGATGAATATCAGCGTCCATTCAATGTCTCACTAGGGTATCGGTTACGTCCGCAAGCGAACCTAGGCTTCACAGCCGAAACCTACGCCTCAGAGCCCCAGCAAACGGCGCAAATTGGTGATAGTCTGCTCAGCTTTACCAAACGCAGCCCAGCGAGTGCTGCTTGGGGCGTGCAAGATGACCGTGTCGCAGGACAAACCCCCATGGTCCGGGCCTTGATGCCTGTTTCGGGTGCGCCATGGGGCGGAACGCTCGCCATTTCTTTAGCACAATCTGACGCAGATTCTGCGACGCGACCTTATGGCTTAGCGGGAGACGCCGCCGGGGGCGGCACCCAGTTCGGGCTGATGGGGCTGGGCCAATTTCAATCTTTCCAAGGCCTGGTCTTGACCAAGGATTCGTTCAGCCTGCATGCCTTTAATGCCTCAGGCGAGTCCAGCCGTCTGCGGGCCATGGGCTCGACCCGTCAATCTGCCTCTCTTGTTCAAATGGCCCATCAAAGCCAACGACTGACAACTGTCCTCGAACTCGGCAGCCTTGCTGAGCATGGCAGCTTCTTGGGCTCGCGTTGGAGCGACGGGGCATGGCTCTCTGATCGTCGCCAACCCGATGATACTCAGGCCCAAAGTCGCTTTTTGGGTTTACAATTTGACTTTGTCCTGAATAACCGCGCAAGCCTGACCGCTCGCGTGCAAGGCGCGCGACTGGCCGACATCTCGGGCAACAAGGCCTTCGCTTCTGGGGCGCCGATTTACGCCAGTGCCGCTTCTTTGGTCTATGCCAGAGAAATGACGAATGGCTGGTGGCGCTTAGGTCTGGAGCAGCCTTTACGTGTTGAACAGGGCAGCTTGCGTTACCGCCTTGCGGACCCTTACCTCACTTGGGGTAGCGCTCAGACTTGGTCGGAGCGCAGCATCGAAGTTGCGCCAACTGGGCGCGAGATGCGTTTGACCGCTAGTCGTGACTGGCTGTTGGGGGGCACGTCTGAACCCGCAGCTTGGCTTGGTGTTGAACTAACGCACATCTATCAGCCCAATCATATCGCTGGTGCTGATGGGGAAACCTTAATGCGCCTGCGTGCATCTACCCGGTTCTAGCACGGTTGATTTTTAAGCCCGGTCAGACACCAACTAACAGTCGCCGGGCTTCCAAATTTCGCAAGAGACCGTTATGTCAGACCTTATAGGGCCCTTGAGTGAAGGGGCCCGCGACCCCTTGCCCGGCCGTCGCGCCGGGCGATTTTGTATCTGGAGGCCAGAAATCATGTACGAGATCTTGATGCCCAAAGCCACTGCCGTGTGGTTGATCGACAATACCGGCCTGACATTTGACCAGATCGCAGCCTTCTGTGGCCTGCATCCGCTGGAAGTTAAAGGGATTGCCGATGGCGATGTTGCCACCGGCGTACGCGGGTTGGACCCAATCGCCAATTCGCAATTATCGCGTGAGGAAATTGCGCGCGGTGAGGCAGACCCGACCCACAAGATCAAGCCTTTGGAAGGTCGTAAGCTAGACTTGCCGCCCGTCAAAAAGCGCGGTGGACGGTATACGCCAGTGTCGCGTCGTCAAGATCGGCCTGACGCCATTGCTTGGTTCTTGCGCTATCACCCAGAGATCACCGACGCGCAAATGGGCAAGCTGATCGGCACAACCAAGTCGACCATTGAGAGCGTGCGCAGCCGCACCCATTGGAACAGCGCCCAGATTAAGCCCGTTGATCCCGTCACCATTGGTCTGTGCACACAGATTGAGCTTGACGCTTTGGTCAAGGCGTCCTCGTCACGCCGTGCGAAGGCTGCCGCTGAAGCGGGGATCATTGATCCTGAAGAAGGCCCAAGCCTGCAGCCAGCAACGAAGCCAAGCTTCTATGTGGACGAGAGCGAATATTAATCGTCTACCGCAAGGCCGACATTGATTGAACAAAGGCCCTTCCCCTTGCGTGGGGGAGGGCTTTTTTCTTAAAGTTTCTGGCTTTGATTGGTCACCCTTATATCGCCACCTTGAACCGGCGATGCCCAGGGTGGGCGTGCTTTGACGATGGGATCGCCTTCAGGTCCCAGCTTTCGTAAGACAGCGCGGGTGATCCAGGGTGCCGGGGTGGGGCCAAGCTTCACCTCTAAATCCCATTGCACACATGACCGACCGACACAGCGCAAGCCAAGGGCTTTGGGGATATCAAAGGTGACCTCACCAGCTTGCCCATCGGCCCCGCCGCTCAGCATGCGAACCTGCGCCTCCTTTGGCACCGACAGGATTACCTCATCAGCACCGGGTGCGAGCACGCGCAGCTTTAGAGTGCGGCCTTCAACTGTCTTGGTTTCAGCGAGGATCTCAATGCGGGCGGGCACTGGGGTGCCGCTCGGCACTGGCGCTGGCGCATGGACGCGCTTGCTGTCGCTATTTCTCAGCGAGGCCAGCTTGAACGGGGCTAGGGCCTGCATGCTGGTCGGCGCGGGTTCATCACCTGGGCCGAGCACCCAAGCATGGTCTCCCTCGTCACCATGCCAGTGTTGAACATTCAAAGGCCGCGGGGTTTCGGGTGAATAGGCTGGCGTGACGGCGGCCCACGCAAAGGCTCCACCAATTGCCAACAATGTCAGCAAGCTTGCGCCAGCCAATTTCGCCTCGGGCTGCCAGATTGGTGCAAGCGTGCAAAGCATCAAGAGGGCACCAACTGCCCCAAACGCCCAACCCAGACCAAAGCCCAAGCCGACTTCGGCAAAGTCCAAGGCAGGCAGGATGAAAATCAAAAGGACTAAGGCAGAGGCAAGGCCAAAAATCACTTGAAGCAATCTGCGGTCAGACTTCATTCCCGTCAGCAAGAAGCCCGCCCCAGCAAGCCCAGCCGCCGGCGCTGCAAGAATCATACTGCCCGGGGAGACGAAGGAGAGGCCAAGAAAGAGCGCGGTTACCCAAATCCAAGCTCCAGCAAGGACGCGCATGGGACTGGTTCCGCGACAGAGCCAAAGCGCAAGCAGCGCGCCTAATAGACCGCTACTATAGACCAAGAGCCGTCCCGCCATCGGGGTGGCAAACCACCATTGGTTTTCAACGCGCACTTGGTCAATCAGCCAAAGGGTGCCGAAGCCAACACCGCCCGCAACAAGAAGTGAAGCCAAAGGCGCGATTAGACCGCGCACGGCACCTTTCGGCCCGCTTTTCACATAAGCAAACAATGCTCCCAATAGCCCAAATCCCAACAGGCCATAGCCAGCTGCAACGGGCATAACCAAGATGAAACGACCCAATACATCGGAATAGATCACATCCGCCTCTGGCGCGGTGGCGTTGGGCTTTTCCGCCAAGAACCCTACCAGTGCTATCAGTGCCGCACCACCCATATGTCCAACGCTGGCGGGTTCGAGATGGGCGAGATTGTCTAGGGGCGTGTGATATCGCGCAACCGGGGCAATGAAGGCAAAATTGATGACATCATAGCCTTTGGCCAAAAACTCGGTCGCATCAGTATCGTTCGGCAAGGTGCGATAGATGTCGGCGGCCATTGAATTGGCAATGGTGCGCACGGGCTTATCCGTAAGCGCTGCGATATCGCGACCATTGGGTGCGCTGGTTTGGAACATGATCGCGGGGCCGCCTGTGCCACGCGCTTCCATGTTTATGGCAAAGGCCACATCCTTGGCCCACGGGTCTTTGCGCACAAATGAACTTGCCCCGAGCAGCCCAGCCTCCTCCCCATCGGTGAGCAGGAAGATAACCGGCTTTGTCAGCTTCCTGCCTGCCAAACGCGCGGCAATTTCTAAGGTCGCGGCCACGCCTGCACCATCATCGCTGGCTCCTGGGCCTGCCGGTACTGAATCATAATGGGCTGCAATGAGGGCCGCTCCACCACCAGAAGGGCCCGCCCGGAAGATAATATTGCGAACCCGCGCACAGCTCATGCCGCCAAAACGTTTAGACCCGCGACAAGCAAAGTCATCCCTCACTTCTGGCGTATAACCCAAGGTCTTGATCTCGCTTAAGATGCGCTCGCGAACCAGATCATTGGCCGGGGAATCGACCGGATGGGGTCGCTCGTCGCCGAGGATGCGCGCCAGTCGGCCAATCGCAACTTTGGTATCAAATCCCGTTGTAGATAAGGTCTCTGAGACACTGGGCGGCGCAGTCACCACGCCCTTAAAGCAGAACGCCATAAGCAAGGCCAAGAGGCCTAGGATGAATTGGATCGGCGGGCGAACAAGGCGTTGTGTTTGGGTCATGGACACACTCAATCACGAGAGCGTGACGAAGGTCAAACAACAAACGTGAAATTCGTCAGAGTTTCGAACGCCATGTCGTTAATGAAAAATCCCGCTGCGGACCTTTGCGGGTCTACAACGGGATCGATTCTGGAGACGTAGGCTTGAGGCGGACTTATCGCCCAAAGCGCAGTTACATCTTCAATTTGACTTCAAGACCGAACGTACGTGGCTCGTTGAAGAAGCCCGAAGTTCCTTGAATAGGACTCTTAACACGATAGAAAACATGTTCCTCGTCGAGCAAGTTTCGCGACCAGAGCGAAATTGTCCCAATGGCATCTCCGACCACAATATCTGTCAGCGATATGCGCGCATTCACATTGAAGGATGGATCACCCTTCGGCTGTGGAACAGTAACCGCACGCGTGACGGGATCATAAGCCACGTCCGTATAATTGGCATAATAGCCATTGTCATAATTGGCATCCACATGAGCCACAAGTGTCATTCCCATGAATGGGGCTTCGTAGTCACCAGAGATACTTCCAGAGTGCTCTGGTGTGTAGACCTGATAAATTGGGATCGGGACCGTGATGAACTGGCCGTTTGGTTGGCGGAATGGATTAATTGTGGCTGGAATGTTGACCATATTGTTGGCGTAGCTAGCCGACAATGTCAGGCGATCGGTCGCAACCAAAGTGAGTTCTGCCTCAAACCCACTGATATCGCCTTCACCTGGCGCGTTAATGGTTTCAGATGTCGTCCGAAGGGTTGTCAAAGTTTGACCCGTCACCGGATCAAGTTGGATGTATTGTGCGAAGAAATCCAATTGAATGTCTTCATAAACGCCATTGTAGGCCGCCAAATTCAGACGCGCGCGACGATTCCAAAACTCAGCCTTCATGCCGATTTCATTCATCGACACGCTTTCAGGATTAAAGGCTGCATAGAAGAGCGAGCGTGAATTTGCCCCACCAGACTTGTAACCATTGCTGCGCTTGGCATAGAGCATGATATCATCCGTGAGATCGAATGAAACATTGAACAAGGGGTCGAAACGCTCCCAAGAGGCATCGAGTTTGCGGGCCGCCGCTATCCCGTTCACAACTGGAAGCGCACCATTTACAATAAACAAGGACCCAACTTTTTCATCCTTAGTCCAACGGCCACCCAAAGTTACATGGAGCTTGTCGTTGAGAATGGGTGGGCTGTAAGTGAATTGTCCAAAAACCCCGGTGCTGGTTGTTTTCACTTCGGTTCCACGGTCTACGCGCTGATTATAGTAATCAAGCGCCAAAATTGAGTAGTTTTGGCCAATGGCATCCGTGAAAACAGCTGTATTAAAAGCTCCGGCGCGCTCCTCAGCCTTTTCCTGATAATAAAGTGCCCCAGCCACATATTTGAGGCGCTCTGTTTCACCTATCAGTTGAAGCTCGTGGCTCAATTGATCCTGCTTTACAAATGACAAGCTGTATCGACCGAGCCCGACGTTTGTGAAGACACCACTTTGTGTAGACATGCTTTGGGCAAAATTTGCGTTATCCCATTGGCTCTGGTCCAGTTTCCGCGACGAGCCAATATACTTCAAACGAAGGCTATCGGTGATGCTCCAGTCCGCGCCTAATCGATGACCACTAGTCTCGCCAATGCTTAACTGCTGAGGCAAACCCGTATGCGAAGCCTTTATGCGATTTGGCTGTGCCGGTGCACGGGCTGCTTGGCGGAATGTTCCGACCTCTAAGAGCTGCATAAACAGCGTCGACGTCGCATCATAACCATCGTCATAAGCATAATCCGCGCTGAAGTTATCGATCGGTTGCCACAGAAGTCCGAGCCGGATGCCGCGACGTGTATAGCCACCATAATCCTCCGCACCTTCCAATGGATTGTCGACCCAGCCATTGCGCTCCGTGACAACCGCATCAAGCTTCGCGGATAAATTCGCAAATTCCGGCAAGTCGAGATGTAATTCGGCCTTTCGGCCGTCGAAATTGCTCACCCCAGCGGTTGCTGATAGTTTCAACTTGCCGCTTGGCTTCTTGGTCACAATGTTGACTGCGCCGCCAGATGTGTTTCGACCAAAGAGCGTTCCTTGAGGGCCTTTGAGAACCTCAATGCTAGCAATATCGTAAAGCGCAACGCCTAAACCCTGAGGGCGACCGAGATATACGCCATCCACATAAACACCTACACCCTGATCTCGAGCAGGTTGGTTGCTATCGGATAAGACACCAATCCCGCGAATATTCATGATCAAGGCACCCGGACGCGAGAAGAACGGGGCAACTTTTAGCGAAGGGATCACACCGTTTCCAAGATCTGCGAGTGATTTTACCCCACGATCTTCCAAGGCTTGAGCACCCAAAACCGACACCGCGATCGGGGTGTCTTGAAGGTTTTCAGTCCGCTTTTGGGCAGTTACGACGACAACCTCCAAGGCTGGTTCATCGTTTGCCTCGGCTGCAACGGTCTGGGCGGTTTGGGCATAAGCTGCTTGTGATGCCACGAGCGAAATCGCAATCGCGCTGGACGTTGCTAGTAAACTGGAAAGTTTCATCATGTTCCCCTTTTATTCAAGGGGTGGCTCTAAGCACTGGAGATATCTTCTTCTTAACGGATTCCAGACGATTGCATGAAAGTTAATTGAATGTTTTGTGGCGATGGCGGGCTTTCTTGACCAATTAATTTCAAGATGAGTTACAATTTCGCCAGAAGCCCAGAACAGAAGTCCAGAGTCTGGCTGTTTAAACCCAGCATTTACCGACCCCTTGATGTTGCGTAGGGTGCGGTGCGACAAGTCCTATGCAGCGCTTAGGCGCAAAAATGCTTGGATAGAAGGGAGCAATCTCATGAAACCCTCGAGTGCGTCCGTTTCATCGATCCGCAGGACCCTCCTGATTGCCGGCGTGGCTGGCTTTTTTGCTCCGCCAGCGATGGCGCAGGATCGGGGTGCGATTCTAAACTGGGTCACCCCAGAAACGGGCGTATTGGGTGTGGAACGCGTCATTTATCCAAGCGCCCGTGTTGGGGCCGATGTTGCTTTCCACGTCGTCAAACCACTCAATTATGAAGCGGAAAGCGGCCGCCGGTTTCCGACGCTTTATTGGTTACATGGAACCGGCGGGAACCGCGCCTCTTTGCGTCCCATGGCTGCCTATTTCAGCGCTGCTATGGCACGTGGGGACTTGCCACCGTGCTTAGTGGTGATGCCCAATGGACAAACCGACAGCCTGTGGTGCGACTCTTTGGACGGATCAGCCCCCGTTGAAACAATTCTCATGCAAGAGATCTTGCCGCTGGTGGATACCAAATTCCGGACGCGAGCCGATCGTCGTCATCGTCTCCTAGAAGGATTTAGCATGGGCGGGTTTGGTGCGGGCAGGCTGGGCATGCGGTATCATGACCAATTTGGCGCGATCTCGATGTTGGCTTCTGGGCCGCTACAAACAACCTTAACCCGCGATGATGGACCAGCCCTAAATGCGGATTTGCGGATTTTGTTGCTGCAACGCTTATTTGGCGGTGACCAGGCGCGATTTCTCCGCGAGAGTCCTCGCGGCATGGCCTTGGTCTATGGCGATGCCGTCCGTGCCGGAACCAAGATGCGAATTGCGATTGGTGGTGACGACTTCACGCGTTCGGCAAACGAGGAGTTCTCTCGCTATCTTGTTAGTCTCAATATCCCCCATGAGTTCACAATTGTGCCAAGCGTCGGCCACGACGCCCGCAAGTTGATCGACCAGCTAGGCTTTAACTTCCATAGGGAATTCTTTGGTGCTGCCTGATTGATCCGCAACGCGTGGTCACAAATGTCACAAGCGGCAGTTATGTACCAGACTTAGCTGACCGCAGAATATGGCCATACGCTGAGGGCGTTTAACCTAAGACCTATGCGCCATTTGGGTTGCAAGGGCTTGTCCCCAGCAGCAACATCGTTTTGGATGCTGGTGTCGCATAGTAAACAAGAAAGTTCGGGGCAACGATGGGCCGGTTTCAATCCTATTTAACTCGTGCTCATCCGGCAATCTTCATTGCCTATGGCGGTATCGTTGCCTTTTGCGCCTATTTCTCCATGTATGCCTTCCGCAAACCCTTCTCAGCGGCGACCTATGAAGATGTGGCTGGCTGGACCTTTGTGCTGGATTACAAGATCGCATTGGTGATTGCCCAAGTCCTTGGCTATGCCTTGTCAAAATTTATCGGCATCAAAGTGATTGCTGAGTTGGATGGCTCCAAGCGGGGATGGGCCATCTTGGCTCTGATTGGCTTGTCGTGGCTGGCGCTTGTTTTGTTTGCAATCGTACCAGCTCCTTGGAACGTCGCAGCCTTATTTCTCAACGGCTTACCGCTAGGCCTGATTTGGGGCCTTGTATTTAGCTTTCTGGAGGGAAGGCGAACAACAGAAGCCCTAGGCGCCATCTTATGCGCCAGTTTCATTGTTTCGTCCGGAATTGTGAAATCGGTAGGCAGTCTGTTGATGAGCCAATTGGCCGTCAGCCCGTTCTGGATGCCAGCCGCGGCAGGGGCCCTATTCTTTCCCTTATTGTTTCTGGCGGTTTGGGGGCTATCGCTTCTGCCGCCGCCCTCGGAGGAAGACCAAGCCCAGCGCGTGCGCCGTGCGCCAATGCAGCCCAAAGAGCGCAATGGCTTTATGCTAGCCTATGCGCCTGGCCTTTTCCTCTTGGTTGCGGCTTATGTCTTCTTGACCGCGTTTCGCGATTTCCGGGATAATTTCGCGGCCGAAATTTGGCGCGACCTCGGCCAAGCCAATGGTGCGGCTCTCTTCACCTTATCGGAACTGCCCGTTGCCGCTGTCGCTTTGACCATCCTCGGCTCTTTGATGGTGATCAAGGATAATCGGAATGCGCTTTTGTTCGTGCATGGCATTTTGGCTGCGGGCTTTGCCTTAATTGGTCTGTCGACTTTAGCCTTTCAAGCAGACCTGATTGGCCCCATCACGTGGATGATCATGGTCGGCGCGGGGCTATATGCTGCCTACACGCCGTTTAATACCGTTTTGTTTGAGCGATTGGTGGCCGCCAGCGGGCAAGTCGCAACGGCTGGCTTCCTGATCTATGTGGCTGATGCAGCGGGCTATGTCGGCAGCATTGGGCTATTGCTCGCCAAGAACTTCGCCAACATCCAACTAGCTTGGGTGCCTTTCTTCATCCAATCCGCCTACGCCGTAGGGCTGATTGGATTTATCGGCATCTGCGCCTCAGCAATCTATTTCCGCAAACGCCTCGCGCACTGAGCGGGCGGGCAGCGCCGCTGTTCAAAATTTCACTGTCGGAAAAAATGGAGCGGGCGATGAGATTCGAACTCACGACATCCACCTTGAACAATCTAACTCTTGTCTTTCAGTCGCCGAATTGGGCTTTTCGTGCAATTAGGGCCTTTGGATCGGCTAACATCTGATAGGGCTAGGTGCCAGCAACTTTTGGCTTAAAGCGGATGGTCCGGTTTGCGGGTATGGGGCGCGGAAGCGGCACCTTTGCTGGTATTAGAGAGCACCTCGTACCACGCTGCAACAGCGAACTGTGGGGTGTTTGATGGGACGAACACACACCATAGCGAAGGTGTACACGGTTGGTGCCAACACGCTTTGGGATGACATCTTGGACCTAGGCGTACTTGCGGCGATAGATTTCAAAATAAGGCGGTAATCAGTTCTCTAAGGCACGCATTCAAGCGAACGTGAATTGCATGCACTTCACTAAACTTTGAAACTCACAATCATATGCTAGGGTTCTAAGTGCCTAGTTTATTGGCCTGTCGAAATGGGGGCAAGATCACATGCTCATTTCCGATTGCGCTGTGGTCAATCGGCTTGCAGGTACCCTAGTCTGAAGTTAGGGTAATTGGTTAAAATCGAGCGACGAACTGTGATCCACAAAAGGGCAAATTGAGGTGCAGGTTCACACGCAAAATCTAGCCAAGTTTCTGATGTTGCTATGCTGTTCGTTGTGTTTTGTGGCCATTCCAATTTCGGCACTGGCTCAAAGCAAAGTAGACAGTATAACAATCGTTATTCCGGGTTCTAAAGGCGGAGGATATGACCGCACCGGCATGGCAGTTCGAGAGTATTTGCTGACTGAAAGCTTGGTGAACTCGGTTGACATGGTTTACTCGCCGGGCGCTGGGGGGCTTGTTGGGCTAGCCCAGTTTCGGGAGCTCAGCGGCCAATCGAGCCCGTCAATTATGGTTGGTGGGCGCTCCATGCTCGGGGCAATCGCCCATAATCGATCCAATATTCGATTGACTGATCTCGCACCGATTGCCAAGCTGAATGATATCGTTTTGGTCGTGGCGGTGGGGGGCAATTCGCCGATCCGCTCCATTGACGATCTTAAGCGCGGTTTACGCCAGAATCCCTCCGCTATGTCTTTCATTGGGGGATCAGAAGGGAGTGTGGATGTACAGTTTGTGCTTGAGTTGTTTGACGCGTTAGGGCTTGGACGTCAGCAACTTAGCTACACCGGCGTTCCTGGTGGTGGCGAGAACATTCAGAAACTGCTTGTTTCTGGAAACTATGTTGTCGCAATCAGCAGCTATGAAGAATTGGCCCCCCAGATAAAGGCTGGCAAGCTACGTCCATTGGTTGTGACATCGGCAGAGAGATTGCCTGGCGTTACCGCACCCACCCTTCAAGAAGTTGGAATTGACCTAGTATTCAGTGATTGGAAGGGCGTTTTTGCACCCCGCACGCTAGATCCAACGACTTTAGAGGTGCTCAATAGATTATTTGACGACATCGAGAAATCGGCTAGCTGGCAAACGGATTTGAGTGCAAACGGATGGACGAGCAATCTGGTTTCTGGGCCAAGATTTCTGGAGCTCTTGACGAAGCAACAAGAAGAGGTCTCGGCCAATCTTCTAAAGCCAACAGCAAAACCAAGTTCAATTGACTCTCATCGCGCTTTGATTTTCCCGAACTACTTAAAGATTTTAGGTGTCTTGATCATACTAATCAGCGTTTTGTTGCTGCTTGCCCTTCAGCGTTTCTTTGCCAAATCTAGGGAAAAGCAACGTCTCGGCGAACTAAGTGAAGCCAAAGAACGCTATGATAAACTGAGCGGTGAACTTGAAACAGCTACACGCGAGCAAAATGGCTCAATTGAGTCACAATTTGAAGAGTGGAAACTAAGTCCAGCGGAATCCGAAGTTGCTTGGATGATTCTAAAGGGCCTTTCGTTCAAAGAGATTGGACAAGCGCGGGGAACAAGTGAGCGAACCGTCCGTCAACAAGCCCAGTCCATCTACTCAAAGTCAGGACTTAGTAGCCGGTCTGACTTGTCCGGCTACTTTTTGGAAGAAATGCGATTTGGTTGATTTGTTACTGACTTAGTCGTTCTCATCCGCGAGACGGGGGATTTTGCGTTTTGCCATTATCAGCGGGACAAATACCAACAGAAGGGACAGGAATAACAAGACGAGGGTCATTGGCCGTGTCACAAAGATAGAATAGTCCCCACCTGAGATTGACAAAGCGCGTCTAAACTCTTGTTCGATCATTGGCCCGAGTACAACTCCCAAGAGGACAGGCGCTATTGGGAACTTGAAAAAGCGCAAAGTGAACGCCAACACCCCAAGAATGAACACGATCAGGATATCTGAAACGCTCCCCTTGATTGAATAAGCCCCGATTGCCGCAAAGACTAGAACTGCAGTCGACAGCAGCACTTGCGGAACTTCCAATAACTTTGTCCACAGGCCGATTAATGGCACGTTGAGGATCAACAAAAGAATATTGCCAATATAAAGACTGGCAATCAAACCCCAAACAAGTTCTGGGTTATTCTCAAACAAGAGAGGGCCAGGCTGCAGCCCGTAGATTTGAAACGCCACAAGCATAACAGCTGTTGTCGCCGAACCTGGTATGCCAAGTGACAGAAGAGGGATCATACTAGCGCCAGCCGAAGCATTGTTCGCAGCTTCCGGACCACCCACACCTTCGATCATCCCCTGACCAAATTTCTCGGGTGTTTTTGATATTCGTTTTTCAATTCCATAAGCCATGAAGGACGAAAGCGTTCCGCCAGTTCCAGGTAATGTGCCAAGCGAAAAGCCGACCATGGTTCCGCGAACCCAACTGCCGATTGAGCGTTTCCATTCCTCGGCGGTCATTCCAAGCTTTGTCTTGATTTTCAAGAGTGGGGTAGTGGTGTCGTCACCGCCTGAAGCAACCCACAGGGCTTCCCCAACCGCAAACAAGCCGATCCCCGCTAAGACAACATCAATACCGCTGAATAGTTCTGGAATGCCAAAAGTCATGCGCTCCACGCCAGACTGCATGTCGATTCCGATCATCGCGATCATGATACCCAACGCAACGGAAAAAATGGATTTCGCCATGGAGTTGCCTCCGATCGTCGAAACCATAATCAAGGCAAGCAGCATTAAGCTGAAATATTCCGTTGGGCCAAACAACAGCGATACGTTGGCGATGGCTGGTGCGACTAACATTAGGACAACAACAGCAAAAGTCCCACCCACGAACGATCCCAGCATTGAGGTCAAAAGTGCCGCTCCTGCACGCCCATTTTTTGCCATTGGATGACCGTCAAATGTGGTCACAGCGCTCGAAGAATCCCCTGGCGTGTTTACGAGAATGGAGGTGATTGAACCACCATACATGGAGCCCGAGTAAATGCCCGCGAACATGATTAATGCGGAAAGCGGGTCAAGTCCAAAGGTCAGGGGCAACAAAACCGAAATAGCAACGGCCGGCCCAAGCCCAGGAAGAACACCTATCGCATTGCCTAAAAAGACACCTATGAAGCCAAACAATAAGTTTTCCGGCTTGGCTGCAGCCAGCAGGCCATTTCCCAGATTCTCAAGAACCGATGGCAGTGAGTCGAACATTGTCGTACCTCATAAGAAGGAAAGAAGGGGCTTAGGGTAATTGAACGCCAAGCAAGGATTGAAAGAGATAGAAGACTGCGCCCGTCGTCAGGATTGAGACCACCGCGTCGCGAAGCCAAGCCTTTGACCTCATCAGCCGACAGAATACAAAGAAAAACAACGGGGTCGTAATCAGAAAGCCAAAAAACTTAAGGCCGGCTACATAAGCCAATAGCGTTGCGAGGGCAGTCGCAAATCTCTTGAGATCAGGCTGTAGGCTAACCTCTTCAGAAGCAGCCAGTTTAATTTGGGTGCCAGCGATGGCTGGCTGGGGCCGAGGCAACATGCGCAGAACACGTGGTGTCAGCAATAGAAGGAGCGCCGCCAACATGATCGATCCAGCCAGAGTTGGAAAGAAATAGGCATCAACAGGCATGCCGGCACCACCACCTTGGGCCAGGCCCATGCGCGCGAGTAATCTTTGGGTATTGGTGCTATCTTCAGCAATAAAGCGACTGAATGACTGCCCGGCCAGATAGCTGTCTTGCCAGTTATTCTGTTTGAGAATGTCTTGCCAAGCTTGGGAGCTGCGTGCCTTATCAACGGCATCCAAAAGCGCCTGCCGGTCCGCTGGCTTAAGTCCCGGTGCGGCCAAGAGGCCCCGCCAGTTCTCGAATACAACGTCCACACCCAGCTCGGAAAAGGTAGGCACATCCTTTGAAACAATCCGAGTGGGCGAAGAGACCCCGAGGAACCGTAGCTTACCAGCCTCCGCCAAGGCTTGCCATTCGCCATATCCTGCGACGCCGACTGAAACCTGACCACCTAAAACAGATGCCGAGGCATCGCCGCCGCCGGTAAATGCGACATAATTGACCTTTCGTGGGTCGACGCCAACCTTCTCAGCGAAAAGTCCAATGAAAACATGATCGGCGCTACCAGCCGAGCCGCCAGCCCAACTTATTGATTTTGGGTTAGCTCTTAAAGCTTTGATTAGATCATCCAAAGTCTTTAGAGGCGAATTGGTCGGAACTGCAATGACTTGGAATTCACTGGTAAGGCGGGCGATAGGGGTCGCAGATAGAAGGGAATGGCGGCTATTGTGCATCAATACCGCTCCAGTCATGCCGAAGCCGCACACCATCAGTTTGCTGCCGTCGCCTTTGTCGTTCTCGACTAACTCACTCAGCCCGATTGTTCCGCCGGCACCGCCACGATTCTCAACTGTGATCGGCACCGAGGAAACTTTCGCCTTTTCCATGGCGATTTGCATAAACCGGGCGGTCTGGTCCCATCCGCCACCGGGATTTGCGGGGGCTGTGATTGTAAGAGTGGACGCTGCAGGCCATGTCTGATCAGCTTTTGCGATCGCTGGTGAAAAAACGGGCAAGATGGCCAAACAAAGCAGGGCCAAACCAGATCCAAATCGAGAAGCCATCGCAGCGATTGGGCTATGTTGACGCCCCGTCGCAGCCTGATCAAGCCGATTATGGTACAATGAGTCCAGTTTCATGGGGCCGTTTCCTAAATGATTTCTAGTCCAAGTTTGCTCATATCTCTGCTTGGGACCTGAGTCCTTTGAAAAGACGACGAGTTAACGAGTCCGCGTAGGAAGCACCCTCTACCCGCTCCTCAGAGCTGGCAATCAGACAAATGTCGTATGCTTTAGGCCATGCCGCTGGCAGACTCAGTGGATTTCATTTCATGGCATCCATCATTTGACGGATTGCAAGAACTGGCACGACACAGCACCGTTCCCGCCAGCAATGCAGCGCACAGGCGCTCGAAGGTCTTGGGAGGACACAATGTCACACGAACAGTCTGGAACAACCAGCTTTAGATTTCGCAATTCTGCTAGCAATGCCGTTTCGCTTCTGGCGCTAGGAGCGCTGATAATTGGGTTTACGCCCTTTTCAGCTCATGCGCAGCAAGCACAGTCTCAACAAAGTGCACCTGAGCGTGAAGCAGATGTGATTGTGGTTACCGGATCTCAGATCCGCTCCAATCAGGACTTTAAATCAACCTCGCCCATTCAAACTGTCGACGCAGGTGTTATCCGCAATACAGCCGCTGTACAGCTTCAAGACTTGTTTAAAGGCCTGACAGCTAACTCCGGCTCGCAGACATCCAACGAGCAAAACGCGTTGCAGGGGGTCTCGCAATTCTCTCTTCGGGGGTTAGGCGTTGGTTCTACGTTGACCTTGATTAATGGTCGCCGCGCGGGGTTAGCACCTGTCACGGATGAGACCGGTCAGTTGTTCACTGACTCTAATGCGTTTCCGGTTAACTTCATCGAACGGGTCGAAGTGCTGACAGATGGGGCTTCGGCAACATATGGTTCGGAAGCTGTAGCAGGGGTGGTCAACATCATAACCCGTAAGCGGTTCGAGGGATTTGAAATTACTGCGGACGCACGTACTTCCACCAACGAGTCATACCAACTGGGTGCCGCCTATGGTCGCGCGCTCGACAAAGGTCGCTTCACGATTTTCGCAAATTACCGGACCCAAACCGGCAATTTCCGCAGTGACATCGACGTGATCAGGGAAGCTGACGCAAAGAATACCATTGATAATGTGCCAATCGGCGCAGTGTTTAACTCTGGGACGAGCGCGCCGGGCATTTTTACGCGCGCGTCGCCATCAGCAACTGCACCTGGCGGCTTTGTACGGGTCGGCAATACATTGGCTGACCCTGACTGTGCTGCGGCCGGCGGCATCCTTCGCGGGGCTAGCTGCCGATATCCGTTCATCGATCAACGTCGATTGATTCCGGAAGAAGACAAGTTTCAAATATTTGCGCAAGGCGAGTACAATCCAAACGACAAGCTTAAATTGTACTCGGAACTGAGTTTCTCGCGTAACGAAATTCGCGACGCAATCGGCGGCACCGTTTTGAACCGGACCCAAGTTGCTGGCGGCTTTTTGGTTCCTGCATCGCATCCGTTCAATTACTTCGTCGCAAGCGGCACGGGTATAAGTTACGCAGGTCCTGCCGCTTTTGCGGCGGCCACGGCTGCGGGAACGCCATTGACGGCAGTCCCCCTGATCTTTCGCGGCCGGCCGCTGGGAGCGGCATATGACGGGGATGCGGCAAAGGATATCACCACGATTTTCACGAACCAGCGTCTTGTTCTAGGAGGTGATTATAGCCTCAATGATAATTGGACCTTGTCGGCCAGCTACACCAACTCCAACAACCGCTACACCCGCAGCCAGCCTTACGATTTTGACTCCATCCTCTTTCAAAAGGCCATCACCGACGGTTTGTTCAACCCGTTTGGAACATCGATTTCCAATCCAACACTGATTGGCCGCGATGGCCGTTCGCTAGCGGGCAATACCGAGGATGAGATCAATTTGTTTGCTTTCACAATCAAGGATGAAGGCTCAGTTTCTCAAGTTGTGGCGGAAGTAGTCCTAAGTGGCGAGACAGGCTTTAAGCTGGGTGGCGGTAACGTCGCTGTCGCGGTAGGCGCTCAGCATCGGACATTGGGCTATAAGAATACGCCGGACCTGCGCCGCCAATCGGGACGTAATGGACGTGACGAAATCGAACCTGCGATCCCTTATACAGAGCAAACTGTTTCAGCCTTCTTTGGTGAAGCCTCGCTTCCTGTCAGCGAAAAGCTGCAAGTCCAAGCGGCACTTCGTTATGAAGATTATGGTGATCGCGGCGGTTCGACGCTCGATCCAAAGATTTCAGCCAAGTTCGATGTAAACGACGTATTCGCGCTGCGGGGCTCATGGGGGACATCCTTCCAAGCACCCTCCATTCGCCAGATCGCAGGGTCTGTAGGCAATGATAGCGTTACTGATCCGAGGCTTGGCGCTGCCGGCGGATCTTTCAACGTCACTGTTTTTACTGCGGGCTCTTCTTCACTGGAATCCCAGTCAGCTGAGAACTTGAACCTTGGCTTTATTGTGAATGGCTACCATGGTCTAAGCATTGCAGCAGACTACTTCACATACAAATACGAGGAACTGATCCTGCCCGGTGGCGATCCACAATCCATCGTGGATGCCGTTGAGGCCGGACGTTTGCCCGCAAGCCGCGTTTTCCGGGATGCTGCGGGGCAGTTGCGGTCGGTATTTAGTGAATTCTTGAACCGGGGTAACGCGGAAGCGTCCGGCTTTGATATCAACGCTCGCTGGGCGCCAACGACTTGGCCAATTGGGGATTTAGTATTTGATGCCTCTGCGACCATCATTACAAAGTTCCAATCGTCGGAGTTTGCAGGTCTTGATGGGAAGGGCAACCTAAAAGGAAGCCGTAACTTCGCCAATGCCTTTGGATCGGTACCTGACTTCAAACTCAACCTCGGCGCAACATTGACACTAGATAATCACGCTTTTAACACCTCCGCGCGATTTATCGGCGAGTACACCGACGACCAATCCAGGCTTCCCATTGAATCGCAGCTGACGGTGGACGTGCGCTATACCTATCAATTCGAACATTTGTTTGGCGGCGATGGGTCAACATTCACAATCGGTGCTGTCAATGTATTTGATGTTGACCCGCCAACAATTTCGGCGCGTCCAATTTTTGATACCGAAGTCCACGATCCAAAAGGCCGACAGATCTATATAAGCTTAAGGCACAAGTTCTAACGTCCTTGAGCAGGAACAAGAGAGGATCAATATGGGGGATGGGCTATGAATGGCCATCCCCCCTTTCCGTATTTCATCGCCGGTCGACGAGAGGATATCCCAATGCAAAACTTCCGAGCATTGATTGTCATGTTTTGCTTCTTCGGGCTTTCAGCATGTGTGCACAAAAGCCATGGGCCTAAGCCTGACTTCGCTGGGCAAACGTTGGTTGTGATGAGTTCAGGTGGCTTCACTGCGGCCTATCAAGTGCTGGCACCAAAATTTGAGCAGGAAACAGGTGCAAAGCTTATTTCTGTCTATGGTGCGTCATCGGGAGGGGCAACCGACTCAATACCAGAGAGATTGAAGCGTGGTGAACTAGCTGATGTAGTCATCTTGGAACGAAACAGCCTTGATAACTTGGCAGCCACAGGATTTGTGAACCCGAACTCAACGCAGGATTTGGTGCGTTCCCAAATTGGCATGGCGGTGCGAGAAGGCGCGCTAGTTCCCGATATCTCGACGAAAGACAGCTTTATTGCAACATTGTTTCAAGCAAGTTCAATCGGATACTCAGCCAGTGCCAGCGGACAGCATCTAGCCTCAGAAGTGTTTCCAAAAATTGGGTTAGTTGGCCCTCATGAAATGAAACTCAAGCGCATTGTCAGCGAACGTGTCGGAGCTGTTGTCGCGAGAGGCGAAGTTGAAGTTGGCTTTCAACAGGTAAGCGAGATATTGCCAATCAAAGGCGTCAGATATGTCGGACTGATCCCTAGTGAATTTCAAAGGACTACCGTGTTTTCGGCGGGAATTGCTAACTCAAGTCAAAAGGCGGAACTGGCACAAGTGTTCATTCAGTTCGTTTCTTCTAAAGATGTTGCCGAAGTGATTGATGGAACAGGATTGGATGCGTTGTCAAAATACAACGGCATGCCTCAGGGCAAGTTTTAATCTCGCAGGCTCAATTGCGGTCACCAATTGCACAAAATGTCTTTGCTGCGTACCCGTGTCACAACTTCACACTTAGGCAAAGTAAAGCGGCTTCACACAGCCTCGGCCGAAAGGGGATGGTGTGGTTTTAATGCTCGATCCATGAAATGCAGATGGATTCCGGCGTCACAGTTGTGACCGCAAGCAATAATGTTACTGTCGAAGATCAAGCCAACGGCGGTCTTATTGTATCGCCGCCGGGGCGAAATTATTGAAAGCGGCTCGGACGTTCGAGACCAAAACAATCACAAAGCCGGGCAACATCAAGATAGTCGATCTGCCGAGGTTCAAAGCCATTCCGAAACATCAGGACGAAAGGTGCAGCGATACAGCGAACTTGCAGTCCATCAAGTTCGCCAGCACCACTTAACGAACCAGCAGGATAGGCGGAATTCTCGCTTGGTTCACTCAGAATCCCAACACCGTCGGCGTTTAAGACAAAGCCGTGCAGATCAACCGAACCTTTAGAACGATGGGTGAAAACCGGGTTCCACGCGCGAGCGCCATCGTTTTTGTTTGGATGATAGCCTAGCGAGCCAAGGAGCGTTTCGAAACGCGGTAAGTCCCCAAGATGTATCGCGAGATCCAGGTCGGAATGTGGACGCGTTTGTTTGCCAATGAGCGCATCGACTCCCCACCCGCCATCGACCCAGAAGGGCAGATCAGCAGCTTCAAAGGCACGACAGAGCGCAACGACTTCTTTGAGCAACATCGAGCACAACCCTAGCATCGAAACGCTCGAAAGGCGAATGGCTGCATTCCATCCATTTCTGCCAGACCACCACGGCGTCAGGGCTGTCTGCTCCTGGCCGCTCGTTGGAAAGGCTTGTATGACTGACTCTGGCCGAAAGCGGATGGTCTGCTTAGCGGAGTTCAAACTCCAAAAGCTGCCGCTATTAACCGCTAAGGCGTCTGACTGAGAAATGACTTGATCTGTTCGGCAGCTCTTTCTGGGCCTGCGCCATAGGCGATGAAATCTTTGACCTTTCCATTGGCGTCGATCAGATAGACCAAGGCTGTGTGGTCCATCGTGTAATCATTGTCTGAGAGGGCAACTTTGCGATAACCAACGCGGTATCCCTTGGCCAGTTTAGCGATTTGGTCTGGCGTTCCGGTATAGCCGCGCGCATTGCCCTTAAACCAAGACATATAGGCTTTGAGCGAGTCAGGGGTGTCGCGCTCGGGATCGACACTGACAAATTGGACCTGCAGCTTGGAGGCTTTGGAACCAACGAGTCCGATCGCAGCATCCAACTCGTTCAAGGTGGTTGGGCATATTTCAGGGCACCGAGTGAAGCCAAAGAACAGGGCGCGTGGCTGTCCCTTCAAATCGCCCCAACGAATGACCTTGCCGGTCGACTCGTTCAGGCTGACCTCATCTACGCCTTGACCCAAACTGGCCAAGGCATTGGATGCTGCCGGAACGGGAGCCGGGCTGGTCATTCGGTGAACAAAGGCCCCAGCAATCACAATCAGACCAACGCCTAAGATTACCCAAGACAAGCGCCGCCACCAACCAACGCCCAGCCTCTGATCCCGCTGGGCTCCGACGCTATTGGCGTTCTCGCGCAGGGTCACGCGACTAGTTTTTCGCGCCATGATCTGACACCGGTCCGCTTTGACCGGCTGGCACCGGCACAACCAGTTCCACATCAATTTGACCTGCCCTCTCAAATGTCAGGCTGACTGGAATGGTCTCATTGGCAGCAAAAGGCTTTGGAATGTCCAGGAACATGATGTGGAAGCCACCTGGTTCCAGCTTCACACTGCCATTTGCGGGAACTTCGATCGAAGTTACAGGCCGCATGGTCATCATGTTGCCATCCATCGCCATTTCATGCAGCTCTGTACGAGTTGCGCGCGGACTTGCCGCGCGGATTAAGCGATCCGCTTCGGCTCCGGTATTGGTGATGGTCAAATAGCCCCCAGCAACTGTTGCACCAGACGATGTCGGACGGCTGCGAGGCTCTGACACGGTCAAGGCACCCAGTGTTTTGCCGGGGCCAGATTCTGCCGCAAGGGCACCGACTTGGTTCGTGGTTTGCGCGTTTTGATCCTGTTTGTTGGTGACAGTAGGTTGCGCACCGCAGCTGGCGACCAAAGCTAACAGACTTAAGGGGATGATTTTGCCTAAATGACGCATGATTTTGACTCCGCGTTTCGTGCTTTTAAAAAAGGCGCCAATCCCGCTGGTAAGCCAACGATTGAAGAGCGCCCGGTTCAAGAGGGTCACCCCTTCCAGGTTTTGGCAAATTTGCGGACTTCTGCCTCAAATGGACTGGCCATGGGTGTGATCAACGCTTTAACATGCAGGGGCGCGGTATGGGGCGAACCCGCATTGAAAGGCGGATGGGGATCATATTCGGCCATCAATTGTACGCCTTGCGCATAAGTCGTATCGCGCAGCTCCGCGAGCATTTGTAGGCCAAAATCCAAACCTGCGGTTACCCCAGCCCCGGTAATCCGGTTGCGATCCTTTACGATCCGCGAATCGGTTGGAATGGCACCAAACTCGTTCAAAGCTTCCCGTGCACCCCAATGACACGTTGCCTTATAGCCCTTGAGGAGACCTGCGGCAGCAAGGATGAGAGACCCTGTGCACACCGAAGTCACATAGGTTGCGCGTGATCCACGATCGGCCATGAAGGCGATTGTCTCAGCGTCGCCCATGGCATTTAACGTGCCGGTTGTACCACCCGGCGCAAACAAGACTGTCAGATCTTTGGGACAATCCTTGAAGGTCATGGTTGGAAGAATGGTTAGACCCGTGTCGCTGATAACAGGATCAAGGGTCTTGCCAACCAAGTGGACTTTTGCACCCCAGGCACTGGCAAACATATATTGAGGGCCCACCAAGTCGAGCGCAGTCATTTTGGGATAGACCAGCATCGCGATTTGATTTTCTTGCTGCCAGTTCGCTGGCATGTCGCCCATATCATGGACAACAGGGCCCTCTTTGTTATTTGTCCCGACCGAGGCGGGCGCGGGAGGCTTTTGACTACAAGCCGCAGAGGCTGCAACCGGTGCAAGAGCAGCAAATTTTAGGGCTAGGCGTCGATTTAACTTTGTCATGGGATACTCCTGGCCACCATTTGGGCCATAGGGCTTATCGTGGGCGGGCAGCTGTGCGGACCATCGTCTCAAACGGGGCCAACATAGAGGACATGGCAGCAGCGACGGCGGGTGGGGCGGTTTTCAGCGTCCCGGCATCGAAAGGTGGCTCGGGCGCATATTCGGCCTGCAATTGGATAGCTTTGGCATAATTGACCCCGCGCAGGCGCGCGATGAGTTGGAGGCCAAAGTCGAGCCCTGCCGATACCCCGGCCCCTGTAATTACTTTTCCATCGATGACGACACGTTCATGGGTTGGTATGGCTCCAAATGCATCAAGTGTATTGATCGCCGCCCAATGGGATGTCGCGCGCTTCCCCTTCAGCAAACCCGCCTGCCCAAGAAGCAAAGAACCCGTGCAGACGCTGGTTATGTTCTTGGCCCGCGATCCGCGATCCGCAATGAAGTCCATTACAGCGGCACTCTTCATGGCCTCTAACGTGCCAGCAAGCCCACCTGGGCAAAACAAGATGTCCAAATCCGCGGGGCAATCCTGCATGCGCATGGTAGGTGCGATAGCTAGACCTAAGTCGCTGGGCACAGGTGCTAAGTCAGCCCCGGTTGTGACCAAATGCACCTTGGCCCCCATCATGCTGGCAAACATATAATGCGGGCCAACCAGATCGAGCGCGGTAAAGCCCGGATAAAGGAGCATGCCGATCTGTTCTGACCCCATCATCTTGAGGTCAGGGACTGCAGCCAATTTGTTGTGTGCCGCATTATCGCCGATCCGCTTTTCATGGGCTTGCTGGGCGAGTGCATCGCCCAACACAAGGAACGGGGCAATGGCCCCAGCCAAAGGGCTGAGGCCAATGAGGGAGGCAAATCTGCGTCGGTCCAAGGACGGCTCCATCAGAAGGTCCTCCGTAAAGTCACGGCCAGAGAGCGCGGCCTTGCCGGGATCAGGACGGCTTGGTTCAAATAGGCGTAAGGCTCGAAGTGATCGCTATCGGTAACATTGGTGATCGAGCCAGACAGTGTCGTCGACCCAAACCGCCACGCGGCTTGCAGGTCCAAGGTCGTGAAGGCGTCGGCCTTGAGATTATTGGGCAAGGTGATGAACCGCTCTCCCACATGGGTTAGACCACCACCTAGTTCCAAGCCTCTGAAACGCCCGTCTGCAAAGCGATAGCGCGCCGCCAGTCGGCCTGATTGTTCAGGGACGCGAGCCGGTCTTGATCCAATAGCGAGCGTATTGTCGCGCGTGACTTCGGTGTCATTCCAGCCCCAGCTGAACAGCACGGACAAAGCACGTGATGGCTCATAAATTAGGTCAATTTCAGCGCCCTTTGAACGCTGCTCGCCCGTTTGGATCGAGGCAAACAAGACGGAGGGATTGGAGGTAACCACATTTTGCCGAGTGACTTGATAGGCCGACACCGTACCGCTTAAACCAGGAATGGGCGTGGCAAACTTTACGCCCGCATCATAGGCTTGGCTTTCCTCAGGCTTTGGATCGGTAACCCCAAAAGGCGTGACCAAGCCTTGGAAGCCTTCAGACCAACCGGCAAACAGCGATATCCCGTCAAGGGCACGCCAGGTTGCCCCAAGGCGCGGGGTCACACGTTCTTTTGTTTGGTTCAAGTCGACAAATGGAAATCCACCTGATTCATAGAAAGTGTCGGTTTTAAGCTGCGTCCACCGCAAACCTGCTGTCAGATTCAAACGCTCGCCGATCTTGATTTGATCCTGCACAAAAACAGCGACAGAGGAGAGCTCATCCTCTTGCGTGTCACTCAATGCAGGCAGGGCCCAAGCAGGATTAGTTTGGGCCTTATAGTCCAAGGGGCCAAGGGGGCCAAAGCCCAATTGTGCGCGATAGTCGGTTTTGTCAGCATCCACACCGACTAAAATACGATGTTCAATTGTGCCCGCCTTTACATTCCACAACAGGCTTGCTGTCCCAAAGGTTTGCTTCACATCCGTGGGCAGATACGCACTGACGAAGATGGCCGAAGTGGGGGTTGGTTGCGGGAACGCAAAGAACGGAGTGGTTGAATATTCATCAAACTGGCTGTCATAGTGGCGCACAGACACCGAGCCTGAAAGCGTCTCGGTGAAGCTGTGATCCAAAGTTAGCGTGTAAAGATTGTTCTCAACTTTGGTCTTGGGGGCCGCACGCGAACCGGTAAAGCCATAAGGATCGACCCCTAGACTTGGATTAAAGGCGATCGAGGCCGGAAGGCCTGAATATTCCAATTGCTCAAGGCTTGAGAGTTGCGCACGCAAGGTCAAGCGCGTGGCTTCTGAAATGGCAAATGTAAGTGTTGGATTGAACGTCCAGGAGGAACTTTCAATCGCGTTGATATAGCTATCGGAGCTATCGATATCCCCTGTTATGCGCAACAAAACGCGATCTTCCACGAGCGGCAAATTGATATCAGCTTCAAGGCCATAAGCATTGTCGCTCGCCGCCCGCACCGCGACTTCGATCCGGCGTTGGGGAAGTGGCGACTTTGAGACGACATTGATCAAGCCTGACAAGGGTGCCCCTGTGCCGCCGCCGAACAAAGTGGCTGACGGCCCCTTGGCGACTTCAATGCGTTCCACATTGATCAAAGAAGTAGGCGAAGTCACAGCCGTCAGACCATAAGCTGGCAGACCATCAAAATAGGTCGCCGCGTCAAAGCCCCGAATGATCGTGTCACGCGTGACGGTTTCAAAGATTGTCGCAGGGGTGACGTTCGACACATTGGCCAAAGCGTCGGGTAGGCTTTGCAAGTCTTGGTCTTGGATCAGGCTTGCCGTGAGCGCTTGAATGGACTGCGGGATTTCTTCCACAGGCGTTGGCGTACGGGTGCCGGTTGAGACTTGGTCTGCCTTGTAACCTGTGCCGCGCTTACCAGTGACGATGACGGTTTCAACTGCGCGCCAGCTGCCTGCTTGCTCGCTCTGACCTGCTTCCGGTGCGGCTTGAGCGAGTGCGAGGCACGGCACAAAAGTCAAAAGGGCTGTGGAAAGGAGAAGTTTGTTTTTCATGAGGGTAAGGACTTTCTCTATTGTGGGAAGGGAATTAGGCAATGCGACTAAGCATGCGATTTCGTCTGAGCAGAGCAGCTTCCAAGGCGTCGGCAAAAGCTGCTCGCTCTAACGGGCTTAAGGCGCGGGCAAGCGCGAGGGTTTTCCCGCGAGAGGTAACGGTTAGGGCCTCTAACCCCTCGACTAATTGGCTAGGGGCACGTTCAAGGCGTGCCCAAGCAACACTCAAAGAGTCGCGGAATGGTTCTTGGCCGGGTGCATAACGTTCGACCCGGATGGAATCATCATCGACAATCACCCGCTCGACCGCCCGTAAATCCCGTGTATTCACCAAAAGTGCGACCGCGAGCAACGACAGGTCAAAGGCCATAAAGAGAGCTGCGACCCATTGACCAATCAAGATCAGGCCAAAGTTGATCACAATAGAACCGGCCGCCAAGCACAGAAACAAAATCCGTATACCCTTGGGGCTTAAAGCTCGGTTGGGGCGGACCTCGGCGTCAAACCAAAGGTTTTTAGGGCGTTCCATGGGAGAAAGCCCTAATGTGCGTGACGCTTGGATTGAGGTGTCGGCGCCTCAACCATCGCAACAACATTGACCCGGCCAGCACGCTCGAATGTGAGAGTGATTGGGAAATAATCCCCCTCTTTGAGCGGCTGCTTTGGATCAAAAATCATCAGGTGTAGACCGCCTTGGGCAAAGCGGACTTGCCCTTTTGCAGGCACAACAATGCCGCCTTGGACCTCCCGCATTTGCATCATGCCGTCTGGGCCACGACGATGTTCGTGTAATTCGATCCGACCAGCATCAGGGCTTGTCGCTGAGATCAGACGGTCAGCGTTGGTCCCTGCATTAAGGATTGTCATATAACCCGCATTGACGGGCACGATACCTCTAGTCGGTGTAACGGTGGGGTGATCAATCGTCAGGCTACCCTGTTTGAAATCATGGGCAATTGCTGAAGATAGAAAGAGGGGTCCAAAACCTACTGCCAAGCCTAAAAGAGCTAGAGCAGCGCGGCGCTTTAAGGGCGCCAAAACAAAGTGTGACATGGAGTTTTCCTGATCTAAAACGCAAGAGACTTCCCAAAACCCTGTGGGTCATGGGGTTGAAGGTGCGTTAGATCAGGAGGGGTGAGGCGGTCGCAGGCGGAGGTGGAGCCGCTAAACCCCGACCGGGGGCTTGGTCCATCAAGGCAAGCCTCAGCTGGCTTGGCGCTTGGGTAAATGCGACTGTTTCAAAGTCTGGACTTATGCTCGCAAGTAAAGCCATTCCGTGATGGGCAAAGGTGCAGGGATGATCGCCGGGGCCATCTTCGCTTCCGCCATGACCTTTCTTGTCGCTATCCTTTGAAACAAACTGGCCATCTTGATCCATAAACAGGGTCTGCGAGCCAGAGCCCGTACAAATGACCACGGCAACAAGTTGAGTGGTGGCATTTTGCGCCAGCATGAAACCAGCCGGGATCAGGACTTTGAGCAACATGGCCACAAGCGCGCAACCAAGCAGGACCCGCTTGGAAAGCGAGCTGAAGGCTTGTTTCGCAAATGGTGGATTTCTAACCATGCTCGCTCCCCTGCAAGATCAGCTTGCTCGCGTCAAGGTGGCAATCGGTCGCAAGTGCACAGATTCGAGCGTTTAAGTGGCTTAGCCCCACGGCGGGAATGGATCTACCAAATCGGTCCGGGGCTTGATGATTTTGCCGACTTTGGGATTGGGATCGGTTAAGCAGGCATCAAGGCGCGCGCGCAGCTTGGCTTCATCCAAGCCGATACCAATAAAGACAAGTTCTTGGCGGCGGTCGCCATAGCGGGCGTCCCACTTGGTTAGAATGTGCTGGTGAAATGCTTCGCTTTGGGGCCAACGCTCACGCGGTACTGCCGTCCACCACCGACCAATGCCCTCATGGCGAACAAGTGCACCGGCTTGGCTCATCTCACCAATCCAGTCTGGGCGGGTGGCCAACCAGAAAAAGCCCTTGGCCCGGATAACATTAGGCCATTCTGAATTGCAGAAATCAGCAAACTTTTGTGGCTCGAACGGCTTGCGCGCCCGGTAGACAAAGCTCTCAAACCCATATTCTTCGCTCTCTGACTTATGGGTCTCAAAACCGTAAAGCTCCTTTGCCCAAGCCGGGTGATCTTCCGCTTTGGCAAAATCAAAGCGGCCAGTTTCTAGTACCCGCGCAAGCGGTACTTCTGAAAAATTTGTCTCAACAATATCAGCATCCATATTGAGTGCGCGGACCAGTTTGCGCGCTGTAATCAGGTCGGCCGGTGTGACTTCATCGACTTTGTTGAGGACAATAACATCGGCAAACTCAATCTGGTCGACCAGAAGCTGCACCAAGGGCCTTTTGTCATCTTCGCCCAAGGATTCGCCGCGATCAGCCAAGAAGTCCTGGCTGGAATAATCCTTCAGAAGATTGGCCGCATCTACCACCGTCACCATCGTATCGATGCGCGCGACATCGGAGAGGCTTTGACCTTCCTCATCGCGAAAGTCAAAAGTGGCCGCGACTGGCAAAGGTTCTGAGATGCCGGTGGATTCGATTAACAGACTATCATAGCGGCCTGCTTCGGCGAGCCGGCGGACCTCAACCAGAAGATCATCGCGCAAGGTGCAGCAAATGCAGCCGTTTGACATTTCCACCAGCGTTTCTTGCGTGTGCGAGAGGTCCCCACCGCCGGCCCGAATGAGTTCGGCATCAATATTGACCTCGCTCATGTCATTAACGATCACCGCAACTTTCCGGCCTTCGCGGTTGTTCAAAATATGGTTCAGGAGCGTGGTCTTACCTGCGCCGAGAAAGCCCGAAAGCACTGTAACGGGGAGGCGTTCTGGTGTTGTCACAGCTTTAAGACCTTTCCTAGATATGTTATGTTATCTTATAACACTAATTTGGAAACGTAAGCCCTGATGCTCAGTTCATCCTCAACCGTCGCGCGCCGCTTTGATACGCTTGCCGTCGTGCTTAGCGGTGCCTGTCTGGTGCACTGCCTGCTTTTGCCGACTGCCGCAGCCTTTCTGCCGCTCTTGTCCCATGCTGCTAATGCAGAATGGGTGCATTGGGTGTTTGTGGCTCTAGCAGTGCCAACCTCGTTCTTGGCCTTGCGTCATCATGGCAACGGAAACCTACGCATCAATGTGTTGCGTGTAGTCGCCATGCTCGGCCTCGTGTTTCTGGCTTGCGGGGCCCTTGGTTGGCCAAGCCATGAGGCCGAAACCTTATTGACCGTGATAGGTGGCCTAATTCTCGCGGGGGTACATATGGTCAACTATGTGACGGGGCATCGCGGCGCGGCAAAACGTGGCTGTTGAGTCGTTTCCCTAACGAGATCGGGCAATCAGACTCCAAGTAATTGGATCTGGTGTATCCGTTTCGGGCGGTGTTTTGGCTTAAGCTTCAGGACTTGGCCAAAATCGGTTCATTCACTTGCGTTAGACAATGACCCCGCCCATTAGAATCCAGCCAGTAGTTTGCAGGATCGTCAGAGGCACGCGCGCCCAATGTCCGGCACCATAAATGTCCGCTTTCGGGCAACCGCCAATCCACCCCAAACGGCAACAGCTGGCGCAAAGCAGACATGCCACGCTAGCCAAAAAATCATCATAAAATGACGTGTTCGGATGGCTAAAGCGACGACTTAAAACGACTTACATGACACGACACACTGCAAGTTATGACCCTCTCAACATGACTTGCAAAAACGTCAATTAAAACATGGCGCTGGAGGCCTCGGCAAGTCTCTCTCTTATATCTTGCAATTCTGCCTCAAATCCAACTCACTCTGACGCACTCTGATTTAGCTGACTTACCCGCCAATATATCCAAGGCAATAAGCCATGTTCGGCTAACCAACTGCATCAGACCTCTAGGTTCAGCCAAAGCAGCATGTCTGCTTGGCGCCAAGGTTGGTCGTTTGGGGCGGGTTGGTGGTTGCTCGAAAGCGGACATTCGCCGATGCGATGTGGGAAATGCTCTAGAGATCGCTCACGGCATAATCTCTCTGTCTTTATGAAACACTGCTTCCGTGGCGAAAATTGGGGAAGGTCCTTTGATACTCGGTTACCGCGATAGAACCGACACAACACACACGGCCTCTTCGACGCCCCAAAGCCCCCCGCCATTTTCTGCCACCGCGACTTTTGCACCTTCAACCTGTCGAAGCCCTGCCTCGCCGCGCAATTGGGTAACGAGCTCAAAGATCTGGGCAAGCCCTGTTGCACCGATTGGATGCCCTTTGCTCTCAAGCCCCCCCGAGGGGTTGACCGGCGTTTGACCCCCAAGTGCTGTTTGCCCCTGCAGGGCAGCCACGCCCCCAAGGCCTCTGGGTGCAAGGCCGAGGTTTTCGACTTGAATGACTTCGCCCACTGCCGTGGCATCATGAACTTCAGCCACATGGATATCCTCCGAGCCAAGCCCTGCAGCCTCAAATGCCTTCAATGCCGTAACGCGGCCGATATGGTGATCTAGATCATCGGGATCGCGCTCCACTGAGGTGCCCAGCACACAGGCGCGCAGCTCTATGGCGCGTGCCGTGGCTCCCAGTCGGATTAGGCCTGCTTCTGTACATACGATGGCAGCCGCCGCGCCGTCGCTGACGGGGGCACACATAGGCAAAGTTAGTGGCCAGACAATCGGGCGGTCTGCCAGTATTTCATCGATGGAATAGGGTCGTCTATACTGGGCACGCTCGTTATGGACCGAGTGCGTATGATTCTTTGCGGCGACGGCGGCAAACTGCTCTTGGGTAGACCCATAAAGACGCATGTGTTGGCGGGCAAAGGCTGCGTAGACATCCATGAACACGCTGCGCCTCGGTGCAGATGTAGGCAGCAGCTGTTCGTCCATACCGCCTAGCGCGAGCAAGATTTCCCGGTTCTGTTCAGCCAGTCCCACGTCCCAACCCGCATCGAAGATGGCCAGTGAGCGCGCACGATCAGGGTGGGAGAGCTTTTCAGCACCAACCACAAGAACGATGTCGGCCGCGCCAGATTTCAAGTAATTCGCAGCTTCAAACAGGGCCGTTGAGGCGCTCGCGCAGGCATTTTCAACATTGCTTATTGGGATTCCTGAAAAGCCTAATGGCCGAAGGGCAACTTGCCCACGGATCATATGTTGGCCCTCTAACGAGCCCTGACTGGTGTTGGCAAACCACGCGGCCTCAATCTGAGAGGCAGCACAATGTGCATCCACCAAGGCTTCGGCAACCGCTTGGCGCGTCAGGTCTTTGACCGAACGCGCCAAGTCAATCCCGAAAGTCGTCATTCCGACGCCCGCGACGAAGATTGGCTTCGCACCCATGACCTACAAATATTGGTCTAGCGCATAGAAGGGCGACCAGAGGTCCTCAATTGCGGTGCGGTCATGCACGAGTTTCTGCATATCAAAGCCTGCAAAGACCGGATCATTTGGCTTGCGGCCGCCTCGGTGAGGACGATTATTGTCGCTGCTAGGCACGCCTTCACCCATAACGGCGCCCAAATCCTTCGTGCGGAGAAGTCGGTCCATGTCATTAACGATCGTCCGGCACAAAATGCGCCATTCGCCGGCACGCTTCTCAAAGATATCGAGGTAGCGCCCCTGGTGCCAAAAATCGAGGAAGTCACCGTCCGGCTTTTGTAGCCGATGAACCACCGACCACTGGCTCTCGCAGAAAGCGCGATCACCCTTCAGGTCGATGATGGTGTTGGTGATCGCATGAATACTGGAGTTCACCTGCTGAAGGATGGGGATCACGTAGTCGGCAAATGCTTGGCCATTGCCACCATAGAAACCATGATCGTCATAGCCGTCTTCCCAATAGCAATCCTTGAATGCCTGCTGGTCGCAGCGATCCGCGCCACGGCAATAGCGATGGATCACGTCGCGTATCGCTTCCTTGTCACGCAAGATTGTCAATTCGCGCTCCAGCGCGTCTAGACGGGCAGTGATGTCGTCATTCATTCTTGATCCTCTCTATTTGCTGCAAACACTCTGTTTCGAAGCACGCCAATCCCCTCAACCTCGAGTTCGATAACGTCGCCATTTTCAAGCAGTTTTCCTGCTTCCAGACCGCAGCCGCCGCCAACGGTACCGGAGCCTAAAATTTCTCCAGCATGAAGGGTCTCTGAAGTGCTGATGAAAGCGATGAGGTCCTCGAATTTGACGGTCATCGTGCTGCTGCGCCCGGTTGAGCGGACTTCCCCGTTAACCCGAACTGTCATGGACGCATCGTCTGGATAAAATTCATCGATTGTGACAATCCAAGGCCCAAGCACATTGGCGGAATCAAAGTCCTTGGATTTGGATGGGCCAAGGCCGCTTTCCATCTCCATACCTTGCGTGTCGCGTGCGCTGAAATCGTTGAAGATCGTAAATCCGAAAATATGCGCGCGCGCATCCTCGCGTCTTATATCCCGCCCCGTTTTGCCGAGGATGCAGCCCATTTCGAGTTCATAATCCATCAGCTTGGAATAGGCAGGCCAGTGCACATCTGTGTCATGACCAACTACGGCAAAGCGGTTTGCTTTGTAATAGATCGGTCGCACCTTAAAGGCGTCATACATTTTGCGTGACCGCTCAGACGGTTCGCTTAGACCCTGCAAGCGCATGGCGGCTTGGGAAGAGCCCACGAGATGCTCCTCAAAGCACATACAGTCCCTGATTTGGACCGGGCGCGGCAAAGGTGAAAGCAGCCGAACCTTGTCAATCGGCAGGACATCCCCTTTGTAGGCTTCGACAGCAGAGTGGATGAGGGCCAATCGCTCTGCGCCGCCCTCAATCAAGTCCTGCATGGACGCAGCCAAGCTCGCATCCAGTCCGTGGGCGGATAAGGCTCCTGCCAAGTCGAGCATGGCACGATCATTTTGTATGACCACGCCTACCCGAGCTTTAGGATCGTCTTCAGTCAGGTAAGTCGCCAGCTTCATATCGTAGACCCTTAGAAGTCCGAGGAGACCCGCAGACCAAACGTTCGCGGTTCGGCCCAAATACCGCGTTGCGCGGTCCCGGTGCTGTTAAGAACCTGACGCCGATAGCGCTCGTCAGACAGATTGCGCGCCCAGAGACCCACAGTCCAGTTCTTGTTCTTTAGGTTTACGGAAGCGTCCAGCAATCCAAGGCTGTCCTCACTCGACTCCGGGTCAACCGTGTTATTGTCCGCCTCAAAGAAGATTTTGCTGCGATAGGAATAACCTAAACGACTGGTGAGTTCACCGAGGCTGGTTTTGGTCTCGAAATTGAGGCCAAGCGACAAGGTATTCTTGGGCGCGCGTTGCAAACGGTTGCCGCTGAAGTCCAAGGTCGAGTTGAACACATAGTTTTTGTACTTGGCATCGAGATAGCCATAGCTAAAGTCGAGCGACCACTTGCTGTCGAAAATCGCGCGACCTTCTAGTTCAAGGCCTGGAATGCGGCTGCTTGCAGCATTGGCGATCAGGACTTGATTGACACCGCCACCGATCGGAACCAGTCGCAATTGCTGCAGGTCGCGATAGTCCATGCTAAAGATGGACGCATTTAGCCGCAGGCGACGATCAAATAAGGTGGTGCGCATCCCGGCCTCATAAGAGTCAACCGATTCCGGATTGGCAACTTGCTGGGCTGTGGCAGGCGCGATCGCGATGAATTGGAAAGCGCCGGATTTAAAGCCCGAAGTATAGGAGACATAGCCCATTACGTCTTCGCTAAACTTGTAGCTGAGCGAAGCCGATGGATCGAATGAGTCCCACTTGCGCGAGATGGGGGTTTTGAAATTCGAGATGACAAACCCTGGCACCGTCGTGCGCGTATCAAAGACAACGTCTTTTTGGTCCTCGCTGTATCGGCCACCCAATGTCAGTGACAGCTTTTCATTAGGCTCCCACTGGATCTGCCCAAACAAAGCCGATGATTTGGATTCGAGATTTAAGCCAAAATCCCACCGCAATGGAGCTGGGCTCACAAAGAAGGCAAGCAGAGACGCTGGGCCAAAATTGATGGTCTCGGTACGATTTACGTCCTCAGAGGAATAGAATGCCCCGATGAGCACCTTGAGCTTTTCTGTCTCGTAATTCAGCCGAACTTCTTGGGAAAATTGGCTGCCATCTTCGTTAGCCAGATAAACTTGGAAGGGAAGTGTCGTACCATCAAGATCGTCGACTTCCTCGATTTTTAGCTTGCGGGCAGCCGTAATCGACGTCAATTCAAACGCACCGAAGGGAATATTGAGTTGTGCGGAACCGCCATAGGTTTTCTTATTGATGCCCTGTCCCAGAGCATCCGATGAAAGCCGATATGGGTCGGCCGGCTCTGGCGGGGTCACGAAGCCCGGAGTCACGGGACCCGGACTGTCAGCTGGTCCGCCCAATTGATTTGGAACAAGAACAAGCGGCGGGCCATCAATATCTGAATAGTCGGCCGACAAGCGAAGTGTCGCTTCGCCTAAATCAAACATCAGTTTGCCGCGACTGGACCAGCCATCTTCGCTCCCACCGCGAATGTTTGCAATGCTGACAGGCTGGTAGCCCTCGCGGTAGCGCCGGGTCAGGGAGAGGGATCCCCGAACCGCGTCACTGGCAATTGGACCACTCAGCGAAGCACCTACCGAATAGAGAGAGTCACCGCTGATTGCACTGGTCCCGAGCTCGCCAGAGAGGTGGCCCTTGAAGACCGAGGATGGATCGCGTGACACGACAGAAATGGCACCGCCAATAGTATTGCGACCATAAAGGGAACCTTGAGGACCTCTTAGTAGTTCGACGCGCGCGACATCCATGAGGTCCATATCGAGTGCGCCAAAGCGGCCGAGGTAAACACCATCCACGAATACGCCGACCGAAGGATCGCTGCCTGCATCATAGCTGCGCGTCCCGATGCCGCGGATGTAAATCAGTGGCTTTGAACGATCTGCTGCTTCAAAATAGACATTGCTGCTGAGGCGCGAGATATCGTTGAGTTCGGTATAGCCTGCATCTTCCAAGTCTTTTCCAGAGACTGCGGAGATCGACATCGGCACGTCTTGCAGCGATTCAGACTGTTTGCGAGCTGTAACAACGATAACTTCGATGCCAGCTTGATCTGGCTCAGCAGCTGGAGTGGATGCAGCCGTTTGTGCCCAAGCGGGCTGGGCTACGAACAATGCTGTTACTGCACATGACATCAACAAGCCGGACAAACGACGCGAATTTGCGGTTTCAGACCTCAACATCTTATCCTCCCATATTCCGCGACTTGAACGTCATTTTTAGATGCGGTACGATAATAGGTACATTAGTACCGATATGAGGTCAAGCGATGCCCAATGACGTGATTCCAAGTCCTGAAATGAACGCCTACAATGCCGAAGTAAGACAGACGCGACGCGCCTTGCTGAATAGCGACTATAACCCAATTGAAATGCGCCAAATGCTGGCCTCTTTCGAAGCCTTAGGACCCGAGGGCACGCCTAGAAAGTTGGGGCATAGCGAGCTCGAGAGGCGACGCGCGGAAGGGGCCGCACTCTTAGTTTATGTTCCAGGCGGGGGCTTTTGCTTTCCCGGCGGAGACGTGCATCGAGCGCTACTGGATCGCATTTCCACTAAAGCGGGCACGCGCGGCGCATTGCTTCAGCATCGTCTTGCGCCTGAAAACGCCTTCCCAGCAGCCCATGAGGATGTCTTTAAAGCCCTCCGCACGATCCTAGCCGAAGAGGCCGGTCCAGTATTTGTCCTATGTGACTCGTCTGCGGGCGCGCTGGTGTTGTGCGCTTGCGCCAAGCTAAAGCGCGAAGGTCACCGCCTGCCAGATAAGTTGGTGGGCCTGTCTGTTTTGACTGACCTTGCGATGACGGGCCATTCCTACGTCGCCAATGCAGAGGCCGATCCGATGTTTGGACCTCAGGCCGTGATCCACAAAGTCTTCCATTATTTGCAAGGTGCAAACCCGGCCCAACCCGCAGCATCGCCCTACTGGGACGAGCCGATGGAGCTCCCGGACACTCTGTTTATTGTTGGTAGCACCGAAGTCATGCGGGATGACACGTTGCGTTTCGCGGACAAAGCGGAAAGCGCTGGCACGAAGGTGACAATAAAAGTCTATGAAGAGGCACCCCATGTCTTCGCTTTGCTTGTGGGCATTCCAGAAGCTGAAGAGGTGGTCGATCAGATCGCCGCCTTCCTGACAGAGGTTTAAGGGTAGCGGCTACGCTTCTGGTTCCAGAAACAGTCCAGTGGTTAGGATCTTATATAATTCGTCGAACGCTTGGCTAAACCCCACCCCGGTTCTTTCAAGCGTTGAAGGTTCATTGATCCGGTTGACTGCCGCAAGAAAGAGCTCGGCAACGAGCGCTGAATGGAACGGCTTAAAGCGGCCCCGGCGAATACCATCCTCAACGATTTCCATCAGCACTTTCGTCCGTTGGGCTTGGTGCGCTTCAAGTAGGGCAAGTGCGGGGCGATAGCTCTGTAAGTCAGCAAGAAACTGCCGGCTTGCAGGTCTCGATTCAATCACACCGGGCTCAAGATAGGCCATGACACGTTTTTTGGGGTCGTCGTGCTGAAGCACGCCTTGCCACCCCAAATGGCGAATGCGCTCAAGCCAGGATTCAATCACCAGAATGAAGAGTTCCTGCTTACTGGGTGCGATCTCATAGAGCGTGCGTTTTGAACACTTCAAACGTGCCGCAATGTCATCAACTGTAATGGTCCTAAAGCCATTGGCGAAGAAGAGCGTCTCCAACTCAGCGAGTAGCTCCTTCTGGCGGTCAGAGCCTAGCGTGAGACGTTGCGTGCTTTTCGGAACCATTGCGGAATTTGCCACCAGAGGAATGTCGCCCCGAGATAACAGTTTGACTGCTTGCTGCCAACCGCCACAGTCAAACTTTACAGGTACGCTCGTACCTAATATAGTACCGTCTTTGAAGGCGAAGAGTGAGACCATGGGCGACATCGTGAAGGTACCCACATCAGCCCAGTTGCTACTTGCAGCGCTAAAGTGCCATGCAGGTCGGGTCGCCATTACGTTCGGCGAGACGAGTTGGACTTATAGCCAAATTGACGACCTATCCGACAAGCTTGCATCCTTTCTTGTCGCTCACGGTGTTGGGCCCGGTGTCGCTGTCGCTGTGCACCTGCCCAATGGTCATGAATATGTTGTCGCCGAGTTTGCTATTCTAAAACTCGCTGCAGTCCGCGTGCCTTTGAATGAACTCATGGGCGTACCCGAGCTAGGCTATTGCTTGGATCATAGCGAAGCAAAAGTGCTCATCACGCATGCAGAACTTCCACGCGCCAATGGATTGAAAAAACCGCCTCTGATGATCCTTGTGGGCGCGACATCTGGACAGCTGCCTGAAGCAAGCCAATTCCATTGGGATAAGGCCCTCGCAGAGTCCATTGAGTTCAGGCCACTAATTGCCACGCCAGAGGACACAGCAATCATCGCCTACACCGGGGGGACGACCGGGCTCCCTAAAGGGGTCCGACACAACTATGGGCGCATGGCATGGAATTTATTCTCGCATGTAACGTGCCTCGAAATACGCACGGAAGAGGTGATGTTGTTAACGACACCACTGCCGCACTCCTCGGGCTACCATATGGCCGCCGGCTTCCTTCAGGGCGCTCATGTCATCATTGAAAGTCGCTTTGATCCCGTGCGCTTTTTTGAACTTTGCCGCGATGCTGGGGTGACGTGGACCATGATGGTGCCAACGATGCTCTACCGCCTCCTCGACCATCCAAAAGCAGGCAGTGGAGATCACCGCTCATTGGCTACCATCGTCTATGGCGCGGCCCCGATGAATCGGGAGAGACTGGAAGAAGGCCTTTTGAAGTTTGGCAAGGTTTTCCTCCAGATTTATGGCCAAACTGAATGCCCAAATCTGATCACAACCCTCAGCAAGGATGATCATATGAACCCGCGCTTGCTGACTTCTTGCGGCCGCGCTGTGCCTTTGGTTGAGCTCCGTCTCCGCCCCGATGAATCCGGCGCTGGTGAGGTCGAGGTCAGCTCACCCTATCTGCTGACCGAGTATTATCGCGACCCTGTAGCCACCCAGCAGGCCCTGCAGGAGGGCTGGCTTCGTACCGGAGATCTAGCTCGGATCGAGGATGGCTATTTGTTCCTAGTCGACCGTGCCAAAGATATGATCATTAGCGGCGGGATGAATGTCTATTCGACAGAGGTTGAGGGCGTTCTGCTTCAGCATCCGTGCGTCAAAGAGGCAGCGGTCGTGGGCATTCCTCATTCCGATTGGGGCGAAGCGGTTACCGCTGTGGTGATTGCGCGATCAAGTTGTGAGAGCGAAGAAATCCGCCAATTCGCTAAGGCCCGTCTTTCGGCCTATAAAGTGCCCAAAAGCGTCCACTTCATCGAGGAAATGCCGCTTACCCAATATGGCAAAATCGACAAGAAGCGCGTTCGCGCAATGATGGTTGAACGGCGGCCCTTTTTGTAGCCATTAGATCTTGGGCCGGCACGATAGGTCTGCTTTGCGCCAAGGGTTGCCATTTGGGGCGAGTTAGTCATTGCCCGGAAGCGGACATGCGATGCATTTGGGGGCGAGCTGGAGGCACGGAACACTACAAAGATTTCATGCTAGGCCGTCAAGCAGATGCTTGAAGCCAAGTTATCCTTTGGGTAATGACGCCGCATGACATTCAAACTCGACCCATCAAATTCGGAGCAATTGAGTTGGCCAAAATTCTTGGCCTTTTCAATAATTTGCATTGCTGCAGTCATCACACTTCTAAATCCAAGCTCGACCCAAGAACTATCTATTGCGCAGCGGGCCGTATTTTGGCTGATCCAGGTAAGCGCACTTTTGATGCTGATGCAGACGATGCAATTGGGCCTCCAAAAGTTTAGCCCGGTCTTTAAGTGGCCACTTATCGCACAATTGGCACTTTCAGGCTTCCTCGGAGCCGCGCTATTTGTTCCAATTGGAATATGGCTTGATAGACTTTTGGGACTAGATGAAACCACGGTCAATCTTCCACGAAGCTGGTACCTAGTGTTCTTGGAAGAACTTGCCTTTGTTGCGCCGCCGGCGCTGTCAGCTTGGTTGGGTCTCAATGCCATTCGCTTCCGTGGCGCTATTGGCCTGTTCCAGGCGCATGGCAAGCCCGTAGCCAAGACCAATGAATCTGACACCCAAGATACAAGCTCACCGGACAATCAAACCGAAGGCCATGAGATTAAACCGGGATCCGTGAGGCTGCCGTTCGTTGCGTCACTGCCGCCGCCCCTCGGCACCGATCTTGTCGCTTTATCTGCCGAGCTTCATTATACGCGAGTGTACACGAAAGTCGGCCAAGCATTGATATTTTACCCCTTTGGCCGCGCTATTGAGGAACTGAAAGAGGCTGGCTACCCAGGCGTTCAAGTGCATCGATCTCATTGGGTTGCACAAAATCATATATTGCAGAAGAAACGCCTCAATTCTCGTGGATTTTTACAAATGGACACCGGCCTTAAAATACCGGTTAGCCGGCGTCGGAAGAATGACCTAACTCAGGTTTTATGAGAGTAATTGTAATAAACCCTTCTAATCATTTGATATGCTAGACCCTCAATTTTATTGCGTACCCAGGGGTTGATCACGTCTGTCTAAACAGGCTTGTCGCACTTTCCTAAGAGCCTGTGTCTTACTTCCTATCACGATGGGGCGCCGCTTTGACTGCGGGAGCGCTCAGACCCATCTAGCGCGCAGCGTAAACATGAGGTCGGCCAATCAGGAATATTTTTAGCTGACTGCAGATAATCTGTCCGTTCGTGCAGGATAGGCTACCGCTCGTGCAACAGCGCTTTTTCTTCAAGCCACATCAGGTAGTTACCCGACAGGTCGAGTAATCAGCCCGACCTCAATCTCCCTACGAAACACTTAGAAGGAAAAGAAAATGTTCTACCGCACGTTGGCTGTTATCGCAGCGCTCTTTGCATTTGGAAATTCAGCGATCGCTCAAACAGCCGATAAGGAGGGTGGTCTCTATGCCAAGGTTTATGGCGGCAGCTCCACCTTGAGTAATACGGACCTACAGATTGGAGGAACCCGCACCAAAGGAAAGTTCGGCGGGGGCGCGCTGGTTGGTGGGGCCATTGGATACGACTATGCTGGGCCTTGGCGGAGCGAGCTTGAGTACACCTATCGATCCAGCTCACTGAATTCCCTCGGAGGGGTTGCTGCAAGCAACAGCGATTACGCCTCAACTTCGATCATGGTGAACGGTCTATACACCTTTAACGAAGCCGGCGGTTTCAAGCCCTATGTTGGCTTGGGCATTGGTTTGACCCGTGAAGTTGATTTCGATTTGAATGCTGGCCCCACTGCCAACCGTGGCCAATACTCCAGAGCAAGTATGTTTGCGGTTCAGGGTATAGCTGGCGTTGAATATGAATTTGCAAGTGAGTGGAGGGGCTTCGGAGAACTGCGGACGTTCTCGGTCAATAGCCCAAGTCTCAAGGGCGGTGGCCGCACACTTAAAGCTGACTATCGAACAACTGACATCGTAATTGGAATCGCCAAGAAATTCTAACAATACGCGCCGCGCGATAGCGTGCATTGCGATAGGAGTGCTCTGCTTCGTCTGCGCCGACCATGTTCGGTGTTTACTTCCCCGAGACAGCCTTTGCCGCAGGCCATGCCTTGGCAAAGGCTGTGTTCGATTGCGCTAGAATGATTGCCGATCACGATCAAAGTGAGCAAAGCGACGGTCTGAACCATTCTAGGCCACTTGGCTCAATAGCTATACAAGCTGTTTCAAGGTTTTCGTTGCATACGCTGCATTCGTTGTGGAACGCACCGTGTACTGACTATACTTAATCATACACATCTATTCGGTCCAGCCATTAATCAAGCCATTGGCTTTTACCTGCTTCGCATTTCACATACTCTTGGTTGATACATTCGATATCACAATTTCGTGATGAAGATATTGACTTGATGAGTGTCAATTATAGGTGGTCCTTCAGAACATTAAAATTTTTTAATATACTGCTCTTGAAGAGGCTGGCGCATGACTGGGATACTTGATTTAACCGCTCTCGCGACCAAGTCGTCAACCAGTCGGGTACTCAATCTGTATATGGTTGCGAAGCGCCACGCTGGCGATCCAATGCACAAAAATGCTCCCCTTTTTCGGAGTGATTTTTTGAACCGGTCGATCATTGTCAAGCACAGGCTGCGGCGGGATGAGGCTTATCTGATTAAAAACACCACAGCCGTAGCGACGAAAATTATTTTCCCACTAGACTTTGACGATCTGGATTTGGGCGGGCGCTCAGTTTTTGTGAACCAAAAAGGATTCAAGCGAGCTGTTTGCGACTTTGTTGGTTTAGATGAAATGGAGATGGAGAAAGATTTTTCAGTCTTGGACATGTTGAACGAACTGCCTTCTCTCGATCCTTTTTTGGTTCGCGAGCAATTGCGTCGTAACAACCACGAGCCTGCGGAATGCTATTTCCCGATATCGCCTGCCGACGCTCAGCGCATGCAAAGCTTCACCAACTCAGAGATGGCCCCCCTGATCCGAATGGCTTTCGGAACCAAAAGTGGCAGCAGTGAAGCTATGGTTACCAAACTGGCCAATGCGCTTTTGGTTGCAGATGATGTTGGGGCACTCAACCCCCTGCGAGAGACATTGGGCTTAGAAGGCATTCAGTTCACCCAAGGCATCTTCAGCTGGAAGGGTTTCATCTACTACAAATGGCAATTCTCGGAAATTATGCAGGGCCTGATCCGCGTAACAAAGGAGATGGACAAGATTACGCCATCGGGCCCCAATGATGTCGCAACGCCTGAAGAATTCAGTGCGCTTAAAGCATCCATCCGGGCACGGATCCGGGACACCGCTCGTAGCTGTAGCCAAGCTCTGACGCTCTATGATGATGCGTTCTCCGACCTTGTAGATCGAGGCAATACTGCAGCTTTCCGTAGGTTCCTGGTGAAAGCGCCACTGCTCTTCCTGGATATTGGCCATTCGATCGGCATGATCTCACATATCGCGTCATTCTGGAATTACCGCTTCCATAGCGGCTCGGTCGAATTGCTCAAATGGAAAGAATTCTATGATATTCTTCTAGAGTTTCAGGCTGGGCTTGCTCCCCGCCCTTCTCCAGCTTAGCCTTTGTAAAGCAAACGCCAAAGCCAGAGCTGCGAGCCATAACAAAAGTCTTGAACGAGGCACTTTTCGTGATCACCCAAAATTGGGCTTCACGAGAAGAGACATTGGGAACAGGTCAGTCTGTCAACGTGACATCTTGGCTAATTTTACCGCCATCCAAGCATAGGCACATGCTGCCAGTGATGCGATCGCGATGGCCCGTGGTGTCGATGCGGGCCCAGTGCCAGAGGAGCGCTAGATTGTTCTCGAAACTGAGTTCGCGTTCAAAGATGATATGGGACTGCGGAAAGGCCAAAAACTGCGCAAGCCACCAATTTTTGAGCTCAGTCACCCCACCTTCCAAACTTGGACCACTCCAATGGGCGCTGCCGTCATAGAGATCACTAAGGGTCGAGACAGACCTACCATTCCAAATCCTATGTAGGCTTTGGGCTGTTACGCTGAATCCTACAAGATCAGCGGGCCCAACTTGACCCTTACCAGAATCCAGCTCGCCAAGTGGCTGGTGATGGCACCGCATTGGCTCTTGGTTAGGTGCGCGCGTGATCACTGTGTCTGCAGATATTCGGCCATTTTCCAGTTTGGTCCAATAATGCCTGCGTACGCTTACGTTATCGGGCGATAGCCACTCAACGTCCGCAAAGCCCTCCGTGCTTGCATTGATTTGAAATCGCCAACCTGAAAACTGGGCGAGGTCAGCAAGTACAAGTTGGCGAATGGCGTCTCGCCCGAAAATGAGTTCGCCGCGACACCGACGGATCGCGCGATGCAAGTAAAGGCGTTCAAAAGCGCCGACATTTTCGTGGACATAGAGTTCGGTCAACATCTCGGCCAGAGTCATAGCGCTCATGCTCCACCGCTGATTTGATGCCATAGGGCGATCTCGTCAAAGATTGTGGTTTCCTCAACGATAACCCCTCCCAATGTACGCCAATGGCTGATCGCCAGAATATAAAGAGGCGCACCACTTGGGGGGCCATAGAGGCCTGTGCTGTCATGGGTTCCAGCGAAACTCCAACGTACTGCAATGTCAGTAAATGGACCTTCGGTGACCGAGCCAACATGGTCAACGCGAATGCGCGCCCCCTTTGACATCGACACTAATGCGCCGATCCATCCTGCTACTTCCCCGTGGCCAAACAGTAAACGGGCATCCGGCCCTGCCCAGTGGGCATGGGGCGCATAGACTTCCCTAACCCGCGACAATCGACGCAAGTTCCAAATTTGTTGGAACACCAAATGGGCAAATTCTTCAGGATCCTTAGCCGGATCTGGAAAGGATGGCGTAGAAAATTCGATTGCCGCCTCACAAAGCACTTCGTCTATGGCCTTTGCGCGCCAGTCCGCAATGCCTGAGTGGGCAGCCGACAAGACCTTAGCTTGGGCGTGCCCCAAGGCCTTTGCGCTCGTCCCCAAGTCACGGGCGATCTTTGCATTGTCGCGCACGAGCCATTCTTCGATAATTCGGTTCTCGAGGCACAAACAATCAGCAATCGTGGTGAAACAAACGTTGCGACCGGTAGCCGGGCCAAATTCCCCGTCACCTTGATGGGTGGCATGGCTCGTGATGCGATGGGAAGAATGATAGCCGTCCCGCTCATTGCCGGACCAGATCACAGCTTCGCCCACTAAGGTTCGGTCCGGAAAGCTGTTCAATGTCTTGAGTGTTCCCGCAATCACGCCCTCAACACCCGAGACATCGCCACTCATCAAGTGAATCGGACAATCAGCACCATAATGGGTGGTGATCAGACCAATATCCTTTTCTTCCCAAATCCGGTGCGTGCACCGAATGATATAGTCGATGATATCAACATAAATGTCGTCAAAGCCGTTCATGGGCTGCCGGCGGGCACCCTGTGGCGCAAGGAGCTCAGCGATATCTCGACCATAGAGGCCCAAGGCGGTCATCGTGTCAGGAAACCTTTTTGACGACGTGGATGACGCTGTCTTGGTTGGCAATTATCGTGGGTTCCTGTTGGTGAGGCACAGACAATGTATCGCCAATCTGCAAGAGCAAGGGGCCGTTTTCACACGTCAGCGTCAATGCGCCATTATGAACGAAGATCACAGCACCAGCTACTTCTTCAAGCCTCTGGCCTTCGTTCAATGAAACTTGTGACAGGCTGAAACCATGCTCGCCGCGCAAAACTCCGTTTCTGTCGATGATCGGAAATGTGCCCGGTCTTGCCTTTGCCACAAAGGATGCTGCCTCGGCTTGCGTCGCGACATGGAGGGCCGCTACTTGCTGAGCGGTTGTTTCGGGCATGATGGCGGCATCGGCTGGGACCGTTTGCCCTGCTACCGTGTCAATCAATTGACCTGTCTCAAGCAAAACAAGGCCATGCTTTCGTGCCAGTTTAAAGACATCTGGTGCCCAGAGAACGCGGCCCGGATCATCTTCCCCCAAAACCGCCCAAAGAAAGCCAATGTCCGGACCAATATTGGTGAAGCCACGAAACATACCTGTCGGGATCGAAATGACATCCCCTGGACCCATTTCGACTTGGGCATCTTGACCCTTTTCGCCTAGATCAAAGCGCCAGTGTCCGGTATGAACCAGAAATACTTCCGCGGTATCGTGGCTGTGTTGGGAGTTGACACATGCTGGCGGTTGTCGAGCACCGCCAATATTGAACCCATGTGGTTCTGCAATATGGACATATTGATCAGGATTTTCGGAGACACCGGGGCCAATAATGGTGAAATTCTCTTTCGCTTCCGAACCCGGCGAGCGACAATCGATGAAAGCATTGTAGCACGGACGTAGGTCTATGTAGCGCACCAAGCGCGCTTCCCAGTCCTTAGCGCTCAAGGGGCGCAGACCATCATGGGATATAGAGACAAAATCCTGAGCCACCCAAACCATCCAATCATCCGAGCCTGTCTAACGCAGGCCCTTTCAACACCGTAAAAGCCACCTGCTTCACAATAAGGGTTTACGACCGTTGCATTCGAAGTCAATATGCTTTGGATGAACGATTCAAAAAACCTCAAGCGTAACTACTGGCGAATGATCGATGCGACGCGCGATTTTAGCTTAAGCGCGTCTAGCCTCTTGAACCAACTTTACGCCCCAAATTGTGTCATGTCGGTCTGTGCTCCTTTTGACCGCGCCAATGGTGATGCGTTGATTGGTCGGGATGCCATTTATGAGGGCTTCTTCGCGCCCTTATTGGCGTCTTTCTCCAACCTTGAGCGCCGGACTGACATCTTGATGCAGGGCGAGTTCAAAGCTGGCGCTTGGATCGCGAGTTACGGCTGGCTCATTGGCAAGTTTGAAAGCGATTTTTTTGGTATCAAGCCAACTCACCGCCATCACTGGCTAAGATTCGGCTGGTTTGAGCGTATCGAAGATGGGCGCGTTGTTGAAAGCATTGTCATCCTTGATGTGCCAAGATTGATGATTGAGTGTGGCGTGTGGCCAGTTCGAGCGCAATTGGGTGAGGATTGGTCGCCTGCCCCGGCTGCGCAGGACGGACTTCAACTCACTTCTTCTGACCCTCAAGATAGCGAAAAAAGTCTGAAGCTGGTTGAAGCGATGATTGCCGGCCTCATGAGTTATGACGGCAAGTCATTGAAAAGCATGGGCATGATCCGCTTCTGGACGCCCCAATTTCATTGGTATGGTCCGGGAGGCATTGGTAGTGCACGCGGACATCAAGACTATGAGCAGACACACCAGCAACCCTTTTTGACGGCCTTCCCGGATCGCATTGGCGGCAATCATCGATGCCGCATTGGCGACGGGGCTTTTGTGGCATCCTCAGGCTGGCCCAGCATCAATGCGACGCATTTGGGCGACGGCTGGTTGGGAATCGCTGCCACCAACAAGCGCATTACCATGCGCGTTATGGACTTCTGGCGTCGCGAGGGCGACTTCCTCAGTGAAAACTGGGTCTTTATTGACATGATCGATCTGCTCCAGCAGTTCGGCATCGATGTGTTTGCGGGCCTTGAAGCAGACGCAAAAGCGTGGGGAAAGTCATGAAGTTTGAAACACTTGATTGGACCATCGTCATCGCTTTCTTGGTCGGCAATCTGGTGCTTGGCTATTTTTTAGGTCGAAAGGTCACCACTGCCAAAGAGTTTAATGTGGGTAGTGGCAATACACCTTGGTGGGCGATCGGCTTATCGGTGATAGCCACCTATATCAGCGCCCTTTCCTTTTTGGGCGCGCCCGCTTGGGCCTATAAGGATGGGCTAGCCGCCTTAGCGATTCATCTGAACTATCCGATTGTCATCATTCTCGTCACGGGGTTTTTCTTGCCGTTCTTCTACATGAGCGGCGTTGCCTCGATTTATGAGTATCAAGAGCGTCGGTTTGGACAATTAAGTCGGGCCGTCATGTCCATTATCTTTTTGGTCACCCAAGGACTCTCAACCGGTGCAATCCTCTTTGCGACTGCCCTGGTTTTGAAATTCATAACTGGGATGTCCATTCCCATGGCTGTGGTCATCGTGACGATTATGGCTTTGATCTATACCACGATGGGGGGCATGCTGGCTGTTATCTGGACAGATGTATTCCAAGCAGCGGTATTGTTTGGCGGCGCGATCGTTATTCTTATTGCGCTGTTCGTTTCCATGCCAACACCTGTCGGGGAGGTCTTATCGAACCTCAAAGAATTGGGGCGGTTGAGTGCCATTGACTTTACGCCCGACCCCACTGTTGCGACGACCATATATTCTGGCCTATTCGGCATGACCCTGTTTCACATTACCGTTTACGGCGCGAACCAGATGATGGTTCAGCGCACTTTGGGGGCCAAGAATATCGGAGACGCGAAGAAGTCCTATCTCTTGATGGGTTATGCCGCTTTCCCGATCTACTTTCTGTTTTTCTTCATCGGCGTGCTCGCCTATGGCTATTATGACGGCAAGCCATTCGACCAGCCCAACGAAATCATTCTGCAGTTTGCTGCCGAATCTGGCGTGCCTGGTCTATTAGGTATATTGGCGGCTGCAGTTTTGGCGGCTTCCATGTCGACATTAAGCTCGGCCTTTAACTCAATGGCGACCGCAAGCGTCGTCGACTTCTACCAGCGCTATTACAAAAAAGATGGGGATGATGCGCACTATCTGCGAGCAACCCGTATTGCGACCGTAATCTGGGCTGTGATCATCATTGGCCCTGCGATCCTTTACGATCAATCTAACGGATCTATTCTCGAAGTTCTAAGTAAGATCGGCAGCTATTTTGTCGGGGCGAAGCTTGGCATGTATGGCTTGGGTTTCTTCTCAAAACATACAACCGAACGCGGGCTGATGGCCGGCGTTGTCGCAGGCTTTGCCATCATTGGGTACGTGGCAAATTACACAGATATTGCTTGGCCTTGGTTTTGTTTGATTGGCGGGGCTGCAACCGTGATTGTTGGATGGACCACAAGCCGCATTCTGGATGGCAAGCAAGCGGAATGGTCGCCCTATTCGGTGCCCGGTCAGCAAGCGCGCTTTGCCGCCGAAGGTCGGCCACTCAAAGACGGCAATTGGAATACAATGCCTGGGGCTATTGATAAGCAAAGCCTGTGGTTGGTCCTATATCTCTTTGCCACGCTGATCGGCTTGGCTCTGTTTGAATATCTTGTCTAACCTCGACCCAGTCTTGCATGCGCATGCGAGTAAGACTGGGTCCTGCAAGCCTCATCGAGCTTGGTGGCAGATCATATTGTGGGCATTTCTGCCACACTTGTTGATTTCTCGTTCAAGCAGCCCCCAAATCGTGCCTTGAAGCGATATTGACCTGTTAAATTCCGCTTGCATTCGAAGTCATAATACAATCATATTATCTTTCGAAAAATCGAGGGAGTCCTTGCGATGCTGAATAATTTCGTCACTCACGCGTCAAAATCAACGCTTTTAGCAACCATTTCCGGGTTGGCCTTTATGGTCGCTACGCCGAGTTTTGCTCAGCAAAGCACGACTGAAGCAACAGCCGAGCCTGAGCGCGGCATCGAAACCGTTGTTGTGACCGCGCAACGGCGTGAAGAAAATCTGCAAAATGTTCCCCTCTCTGTATCCGCTTTCAGCGCCGCACAAATCCAAGCGCGCGGCCTCACGGATATGTCGCGCCTCGAAAACTCTGTTCCAGGCCTAACATTTGGTCGCTCCGGTGTTGATGCTCGCCCTGCCATTCGCGGTGTCCGGACTGAAAACGTCGGCGTCAATGGGGATACCACGATCGGCTTCTTTATCGATGGCGTGTATCAATCGCGTGCAGCGCAGGCCACTTTAGGCTTTGTCGACCTCGATCGCGTGGAAGTTTTACGCGGGCCACAAGGCACGCTTTATGGCCGCAACACATTTGGCGGCAATATTTCTATTGCAACTGCCCAGCCTCGCCTTGGACAATTCAAAAGCGGAATAGATGTTACGGTCGGTGAGAACAATAAGGTTCGCAGTGAGTCGTTTATAAACATCCCGATTTCCGAAATGGCCGCTTTGCGCATTAGCGGTGCGTCTGAAGACGATGATGGCTATGTAAAGAACGTCAATCCGAGCGGGAACAATCTGTTTGACGAGAAGACACGCTATATTCGGGCAGCCCTTCTGCTCAAACCAACCGACAAATTGACAGCGACCATCAAGATTGACAGTGGAACCCGCGGTGGCGCAGGCGGCTCAGCGTTCGGCTACAAGCTTGCCGGTACCTTCTTTGACGTCCCGTCAAATCAGCAATTGTTCAATGCGACTGCCATTCGCAATTTGAACACACGTGGCGGTAACCGCGACGGGGTTGTCGATGCCCCCCTCACCATTGATGCAGGCATTCCCTTGTTTGCCGCTGGCGACCCATACACCATCGATACCGATCAAAAGACAATTCTAGACCTGACCTCATCAGGCGCTAGCGCGAATATTGCCTATGAGTTTGGCTCCTTCACGCTTAAGTCCATCACGGGCTTTGCAGACTTCGAGGCCATCCGCACTTCTGACACTGACTTTTCGGCCAGCACCATCGGCACGGACTATCAGCTCACCTCGGCTAAGACTTTCAGCCAGGAATTCCAAATTCTGTCCCGTGGCGAAGGCCCACTCAGCTATGTTGTGGGTGCCTATTATTTTGACGACGAATTGCGTGGCGTCTTCATCAACGAGCAAGTCCCAAGGACCATTCGCGGGGTAGGAGCACCAGTCTCCCTGCCGGTTGCTGGGGGAGGCTTCTATGATGAGCAACGTGCCGATACGACGTCCATCGCTGCCTATGCGCAGGGAAGTTATGCGGTCACCGAAGCTTTGAAGCTAACGGCAGGCCTCAGATTCACCCGCGACACCAAGGACTTTAAGTTTGCCAATGCGGCAGCTGTCTTACCGCTAGCTGGAACGCCACCAACCCCTGTTGGAACGGCAATTACGTTGGCTACTGGCGGCATTCCGGCGAGCGCTTTTGGCTCTAAGGGTGCTCCTACCAATTGTGTGTTTCCCGCAACCGCCATTCAGCCACGCCCAGGCTTTGCCTGTTTAGCGGCTAACACGGCCGTGTTGACCGGTGCGACTTACGACACGGCTGAGTTTGAGAAGCTGACTTGGCGCTTGGCCGCTGATTACCAGCTGACCGAGAACAACTTGTTTTACGGGTCTATCTCAACGGGCTTCCGGTCCGGGGGCTTCAATTCCGGCCAGAACCAAGCTGCTCTGACCCCAACTTTCAAGCCTGAAGAGGTCACAGCTTTTGAAGTCGGCAGCAAGAACCGCTTCTTGGACAACACGTTGCAGCTGAACGTCGCCGCCTTCTTCAATCAGTATGACAGCCTTCAAGAGCAGCGGCAGATCCCAGCTGGCAATACGACCCTGTCGATCATCGAGAACAGCGGTAAAGCCGAAGCTACGGGTGCAGAGATCGAGGCCATTTGGCGTCCGATCGATGATTTGACCCTCAACCTCTCGCTCTCTGTTTTGGATGCAACATACACCGACTATACCAATGTGCCCTTGCCATTTGGGACCTCGATTGTCGTGGCTGACGCGACGCAGCTGACCCCGACGGTTGTCAACGGCATCACGATTGCGAATGCTGGGCAACGCCGCATTTTCGCACCCGGTTACAATTGCGGCCCAGTTCCTGGCACTGGAACTGGGGCTGTTGGGGCACCAGCATTGGCATTTGGCTGTGATCTGACGGGCAAGAAATTGCCATACGCATCTGACTATTCCGGCAGCTTCTCGGCTCAATATGTCTTTGACCTTGGCGGCCTTGGGCAGGTCACCCCGCTCGCCGTTCTGACATTCAGCAGCGGCTTCTATGGCCAGCCAGCTAACTCGATTTTGGACAAGCAAGACGCCTATACAAAAATCGACCTGCGCGTCACGTGGGACATTAATGATAATTTGTCCGTTGCGGGCTTTGTGAACAATGTGACCGATGAAGCGACGGCAACCCGCTTTGTTTGGGGCGGCGGCGGGGCGATGCAAGCCAGCTATGCGCCGCCTAAGCTCTGGGGGATCAAGGCCAGCTTGCGCTTTTGATCTCTAGCTTATGAGGGAAAGAAGGGCTGCCGTTGAGAAACGGCAGCCCTTTTTTTGCCTATTGCGCCGTCCAACCGCCATCAACGAGGAGGCTTGTCCCAGTGACCATGCCGGAAGCGGGGCTCGCAAGGAATAGAACAGCGGCAGCAACATCTTCGGGCTGCCCGATCTTGCCCATGGGGATCATGTTTTTGACAAAGCCCATGAAGGCAGGATCATCCAGCATTGGCTTCGTCATGGCGGTTTCAATGAAAGTTGGCGCAACTGAGTTTACGCGTATGCCCTTAGGTGCAAGCTCTACCGCCATGGCTTTGGTCAGGCCTTCAAGCGCGTGCTTCGTCATGCAATAGACGGTGCGCCTTGGTGACCCGACGTGGCCCATCTGACTTGTGATATTGATGATTGAGCCGCCGCGTCTATGCGCCAACATCGACTTTGCGGCAGCTTGGGCCACCAAGTATGCTGCTCGGACATTGAGTCCCAGCATCCTATCGAGCGTTTCAAGATCGACATCCTCGATCAACAGCGGACGATTCATGCCAGCATTATTGACCAGAATGTCGATCTCCATTTTGCCCAAATCCTCGATAAATCGGGGATCGGTCACATCACCGACCATGGGCAGAATATTGGTGTGGTGATCCGCCATTTCCTGCAAATCTGCACCACTTCGTGCCACTGCATGCACTTTTGCGCCTGCCTCTGCGAGGCAAAGGGCGATAGCAGAACCCAGCCCTCGGCTAGCCCCTGTTACGACGGCGATGCGCCCTGAAAGCCCCTGTGCCCAGGTCGGAAGCATTGTCCTATCGCCCATAACTGTATCCCATTCTTGTTTACGCAATTTGGTCTTTGCATTCGCAGTCATTTCCGGTAGCGTAGCGCGCAACACAGGTAAGTTTCAAGCGTTGGGAGGCTGATTTGGCCAAGTATCTTAAAACCGGAATCAGTGAGACTGCGGCTGAAGAAGCAGATGCTGATGTTCGGGCAACGGTTGAGGCTATCATTCAAGACATCAAAACCAGAGGCGATGATGCTGTGCGCGATTGGTCGTCAAAGTTCGATAACTGGGCACCAGACGACTTCAGGCTAGGTCAAGACGCGATTGATGCCGCCTACCGCGCGCTTAGCCCGCAGACGATCGAAGATATCCGCTTCGCGCAAGCCCAGGTGCGCAACTTTGCCCAGATCCAACGAGACGCGCTCAAAGATGTCGAGGTGGAGACACTGCCCGGCGTTGTTCTGGGACATAAGAATCTGCCGGTGAACAGCGTGGGTTGCTATGTGCCGGGCGGCAAATATCCTTTGGTTGCTTCAGCGCATATGAGTGTGGTGACCGCAAAAGTTGCCGGGGTGAAGCGAATTGTATCCGTGGCCCCGCCTTATCAAGGGGTACCCAATCCTGCGATTGTTGTTGCCATGCATATGGCTGGAGCAGATGAAATATACTGCATTGGAGGCGTCCAAGCCGTTGCGGCCATGGCGCTTGGAACATCGACGATTGCCCCGGTGGACATGATCGTAGGCCCGGGCAACGCTTATGTTGCGGAAGCCAAACGTCAGCTCTTTGGCCGAATCGGGATCGACCTATTGGCCGGCCCCACCGAGACGCTTGTCATCGCTGATGATAGCGTCGATGGCGAGCTCTGCGCCGCTGACCTATTGGGGCAAGCCGAGCACGGTCCCAACTCACCTGCCGTTCTGTTGACCAATAGTGAAAAGCTGGCCCATGACACGATGGCCGAGATTGAACGGCAGCTGACTATTCTGCCAACAGCGGCGATCGCCGGAAAGGCATGGGCCGATTATGGTCAAGTCATCGTAGCGGACAGCTACGAGGAGATGGTCACGATAGCCGATAAAATCGCCTCCGAGCATGTCCAAGTGATGACCCGTGACCCTGATTACTTCCTGAATAATATGACCAATTATGGCGCGCTCTTTTTGGGCGCACGGACCAATGTCAGCTATGGCGACAAAGTAATCGGAACTAATCACACATTACCGACGCGCGGCAATGCACGCTTCACAGGCGGGCTTTGGGTTGGAAAGTTCATCAAGACCTGCACCTATCAGCGCGTCTTGACCGATGAGGCCAGTGTGATGATAGGTGAGTATTGCTCGCGCCTTTGCGCTATTGAAGGCTTTGCAGGCCATAAAGAGCAGGCAGATATTCGGGTACGACGTTATGGCAAAAAAGAAGCTGCTTGATCAAACCACACCGGAAAAAACTGGGGTAACATCTTATGATGTTGCGCGCCGAGCTGGTGTGTCCCAGTCTGCGGTCAGCCGGGCTTTTAGAAAAGGAGCTTCTGTTGCACCGGCAACGCGGGCGCGGATTGTCGAGGCCGCGCAAGCTCTTGGCTATGAACCTAATGCCATTGCGCAGGGTCTGATAACCAAACGCTCAAACCTCGTCGCCATCATTATTTCCAATCTAACAAACCTCTACTATCCGGAGGTCTTGGCGGAACTTACCCAACGCCTGTCACAGCATGGTGTACGGGTGCTTCTGTTTAGCTTGGCTGCAGAATCCGATGTTGAGGAAGTCTTGGGCCAAGTTTGGCGCTACCGCGTCGATGGCGCGATTGTAGCTGCCCGTCTGTCTACGGATCAATTGGTAGCATTCTCCAATCGCGGCGTCCCTTTGGTTCTCTATAATCGGGTTGGTGAAGGCGTTCCCGTCGCAAGTGTCTGTTGTGACTCTGATTTGGGTGAGCGCGCTTTGGTTGATGGCCTGGTGCAGGCGGGCCATCGGTGCTTTGGGATTATCGGCGGCCCAGCCGATTCCTACGTCGGCGAAGAACGCGCCAGTGCAGCGATCAATCGTCTTGCCCATCATGGCATCAAGGCAGAATTTGTCCGCGGACAGTTTGATTATGAGAGTGGTGGCGCAGGTCTAAAGGCGCTGATGGAGCTCACCCAAGGCAAATTGGATGCTCTGATTTGCGTCAATGATTTGATGGCAATTGGTGCGATGGACACAGCGCGAAACATCATCGGCAAGAAGGTACCCAGCGAATTGTCCATTACGGGCTTTGACGGCGTTAGTCCCGCAACTTGGGAGGCCTATCAACTCACGACGGTACGCCAGCCCGTGCGACGCATGACCCAAGCCGCGGTTGCGATGTTGTTGGAGCGTATTGAGAGCCCAGACATTTCTCCAGAGCAGCGGTTGTTTGCCGGTGAATTGCTTTCTGGGCGGTCGGCACGTTTGTTGTGACTTCGCCCCCAACCCTTGTTTGGATAGCAGGCCATATGTGCGACCACAGGCTTTGGCAGGATGTGGGCCCCATCAACACTTATCCAAATGTGTTTGCTGCCATTACCCGGTCCGATAACGTCGAAGCTTTGGCACATGATGTCCTGAAGAATGTTGAAGGTCCCATTATCCCGATTGGCTTTTCAATGGGGGCTATCGTGAGCCTTATGATGGCCAAACTGGCACCAGAGCGCTTAGTCGGGATGGTTCTTTCCAGCACCAATTGCAACGCAGATTTACCTGAAAGATCGGCCGCACGCGTATCCCAGCAAGCCCAAGTCCGGGACGGCCGATTAAGCGCTATCGTTCGCGATGAACTGAAGCCGCACTATCTGAGTCCTGCCACCCAAGGCAACAAGCGCGCGCAAATCCTCGACTTAACCTTGGAAATGGGCCTAGACCTTGGTCGGGAGGTATTCTTGCGCCAAAGCGAGGCCCTGCGAACCCGCCCAGCCTTATGCAACGTGATCAACAACTTTGCTGGACCAATCCTTGTGCTTGCCGGAGCCGACGACAGCTTATGTCCGCCCGCTTGGCACACCGCCATGGCAGCGCGCACCAGCCGCGCCAACTTTGTCGAAATTGAAGGCGCAGGCCATTTGGTGCCGCTAGAGCAGCCAGCCGCATTCAAGCAGGCCATTTCAACTTGGCTCACCAACCTACAAGCAACGCTGAAACAGGAGATGAACGCATGAGCGAGCGCATTTTAACCACCCATGTCGGATCCTTGCCGCGCTCAAAGGCCGTTACCGACCTGATCTTTGCCGCCGAGCGCGGTGATCCTATTGACCAAGCCCAGTTTGATGACGTGATTGGCCGGGCCGTTGATGAGACTGTCGCCAATCAAGTGCGGGTTGGGATCGATCTGGTTTCTGATGGCGAAATGTCGAAAATTTCTTATGCGACCTATATCAAGGACCGCATTACTGGCTTTGATGGCGATAGCCCGCGGACCCCGCCCTCCGACCTCGAAGCTTTCCCTAGTTTTCTGAATCGCCAAGCCAGTGGTGGTGGTACACCGACCTATCGGCGCCCAAAATGTATTGGGCCGGTCGCGGTGAAGTCTATGGAACCTCTCAGAGCCGACCTTGGCTTTATGGCTGCTGCGCTTGCGAACCATAAACCCCTTGCAGGCTTCATGAATGCGGCCTCACCCGGCGTTATCGCGCTGTTCCAGCCCAATGAGCATTATAAAACGCAGGATGACTATCTCGAAGCGCTCGCTGAAGCCATGCGCCCTGAATATGAAGCGATCGTCGCCGCTGGCCTGATCTTGCAACTCGACAGCCCAGACCTAGGGCTTGGGCGGCATATGATGTATAAGGACCGGAGCGACGCAGACTATCTCAATCTCATCGGCACGCATGTGGATGTGCTAAACCACGCGCTTCGCAATGTGCCTGCAGACCGTGTTCGGATGCACGTATGTTGGGGCAATTATGAGGGACCCCACCATCATGACGTTGAGATGGGGGTGATCTTGCCGACACTGATGAAAGCAAAGCCGGCTGGTTTACTATTTGAAACCTCAAATCCACGTCACCAACATGACTGGAACTATTTTGTTGAGATGCTGGCCATTATTCCCGATGACAAAATCCTGATTCCGGGCGTGATTGATTCAACCACGAATTTCATTGAACATCCCCGTGTGGTCGCCGAACGCATTGAACGCTTTGCTGGAATCATCGGTCGAGAGCGCGTGATTGCAGGCACCGATTGTGGCTTTTCAACATTTGCAGGCTTTGGCGCGGTGGATCCAGAGATTGTTTGGGCCAAGCTGAAGACATTGGCAGAAGGCGCGGCACTGGCCAGCGCGAGACTCTGGAGCAAAGCAGCGTGAGCGCGTTTCGAGACAAATTGCTTTCCGGTGAGGTCATTGCAGCCACATGGGTCAAAACACCAAGCCCAATCATTGTGGAAGTCCTAAGTCTCAGTTCTTTGGACTGCTTGGTGCTTGATGCAGAGCATGCCCCTTTTGACCGGACCACCTTGGACCTGTGCATCTTGGCTGCGCGGGCCTATGGGAAGCCTGTCCTTGTAAGGCCTGCTTCCAGTAGCCATGAGCAAATCCTCAATGCGCTTGATTGTGGTGCAGATGGCGTTGTCCTCCCCCATATCAGAAGTGCCGAGGAAGCAGCTGAAGCCGTGAAGGCGTGCCACTATGGCCGGGGCGGGCGTGGATTTGCAGGCTCTAGCCGTTCGGCGGGCTACACGACCAAGGGCATGACGAAACATCGCGAAACTGCAAAAGATGTAATCGTCATTGCACAGATTGAAGATGTCGAAGCTGTGGAAGACATTGACGCGATTGCCCGAGTGGAAGGCATCGACGCGCTGTTTATCGGCCGCGCTGACCTAACCGTCGCCTATAATGCAGCAACGCCTGATGATGAAATTGTCGTGGCGGCCGTGGACCGCATTGTAGCCGCCGGAAAGGCTGCAGGGCGTGTCACTGGGATGTTCCTTGGCCGCCCCAGCGATGTTGCCTTTTGGCGCGGGAAGGGGGCCAGCCTCTTTGTGCTGGGCTCTGATCATGACTTCGTACTTCAAGGCGCTGCAGCCCTTGGGGAAACAATTAGAGGGTGATGGTAAAAGGCTAATAAAATGCAAGTTTCACTGCGTGAGCCACTTGTTAGATTTTTTCCATCGCGCGCGCTGCAGCGCTAATGGTTGCCTCCACATCATCGTCAGTCAAAGCGAATGATATAAACCAGCGGCTACCTAGACCCTGGATAACGCCTTGCTCGCGTAAGCCTTGTCGGAAGCGCATTGCCTTGCCGGCATCGGCGTTTGCAGCAATTTCCGCGCTTGTCCACATCGGTTCCTTGGCAGTGAAATGAGTGCAGAAGTTTCCCGGTAGACCCAAGGTCACCAAGTCATGGCCTGTTGTTCGGGCTGCTTGCCGCAGTCCGGCTTCCAGTTTTGCCTGCATTTGGTTGCGGCGGCCGTAAAGCTCCGCTCCTCCGTTTTCCAGCATCCGGATTGTCGCGAGGCCAGCTGCAATTGACACCGGGAAAGCATTAAAGGTTCCCGCTCCGATAACTTTGTTCTGTTTGAACAAATTGAAGATATCCTTTCGGCCGGCGATGGCAGCAAGTGGCATCCCACCTGCGATTGCCTTGCCGAAGATCGTAAGGTCCGGCGTCACGTCAACGATCGACTGCGCGCCGCCGATCGCCGTTCGGAAGCCAGTTATGATCTCGTCGAAACAAAGTAACACGCCGTATTGTCGGCAAAGGTTTTGAACGGCCTCAAGATATCCCGGCTTTGGTGACGCACCGCCACCGTTGCTATTGAACACCTCCATGATTAGCACGGCGATCTTGTCGCCGTGATTTTCAAGTAAAGTCTTCAGGGCACCGATATCGTTCCAGGGTATGAGAAAAGACTCCTCAAGCGCATGCTCTGCGCGTCCCTCGGTATAAAAAGGATCATTGTCGCTGATGGCTGCGTAGGGCAGGTCATTGGCTGCGGGATCGACCACGCCTCCGATAACGTTGTCCAACCAGCCATGGTAATGGCCACCAAATCTGACAAACTTCGGCTTTCCGGTAAAGGCCCGCGCCAAGCGCAATGCCATTTGAACCGCCTCTGAGCCCGACAGGTGAAACCGGACGTGTTCAGCACTGGGAACGTGCCCAACAATTTTTTCTGCTAACTCGACTTCGAGCCGACTCTGGCAAGCACCGGATTGGACGTATAGCAGTTTGTCGAGCTGGGCATGGATTACATCAAGGTACTCTCGGCAACCATGCCCCCAAATGCCTGGGCCCATGGCAATGGCGAAATCGAGCCATTCCTTGCCATCAACATCCCACACCCGCTGGCCTTGGCCAGACTCAACAAAAATCGACGGCTCGGCTAGCGCTCGAACGTTACTCTGTCGACTAGACATCACGTGGGACGCACGCTCGATCAGGCGTGCGGTCTCCGAACTGGGTTCGAGACCACCCTTAGCAATGGTGTCTGTTGATTCCTGCATTGTCCGCCCCGATTGTTGCGCAGTGTTTAAAAACTGTAGAACAGTCTTGGTGGAATTGGCAAGCGGAATGTCCAGCAGATTCGGTCGGTATAGACTTGGTTCGATCAAATATCGACCAAAGAAATCCTGTATTTGGCCTATTTGCTAAGTTGCTAGCGTCCGCGCTTGCCGAGGCCATCGTTGATGAATTCCGGCATTAAATAATATTGTTGCACAATTTTCATTAGTTTGTTACCCACCTCGTAGGCCCCGCGGCAGCTCAGTCGGAAGCTTCGAGGTATTCCAAGGGAGGGATTCTATGAAAGTTGGGACGTTCATGCTGCACGCCAGTGCAGCGACGATGGCCTTTTGCGCCATCGGGATTTCGGTGCCAGCCGATGCTCAACCAGCCAGCGACCAAGTGGAAGTAATCATTGTCACTTCCCAAAAGCGCGAGCAGATGTTGAAGGATGTGCCGGTTGCCGTGACTGCTATGACTGGCGCGGCAATTCGCGAGAACAACATCACAGATCCTCGTGACCTCTTCCATGGCATCCCAAACGTTGCGGTAAAGTCGACGGCTGCGGCTGGACAAGTCCAATTGTCATTTCGCGGCGTCAGCTATTCGACCTTCTCACCAGTCGGCGTGCAGCCCGTTATGGTGTACCAAGACGAAGTCGCTCAAAGCTCGCCACAGACAGCCGGTCTATTTATTTTCGACAATGAGCGCATCGAAGTGGTGCGCGGGCCGCAAAATACTCTCTATGGCCGCAATAGCACTGGTGGGGCAGTCAATTATATTTCTAAGCGGCCCCGGATAGGCGCCGGGACGAATGGCTACGCGGACCTTACCCTCGGCGATGCAGGCACTGCAAACTTTGAAGGGGCCGTTGGGTTCGACCTCGGCGATACTGCTGCTTTTCGATTGTCTGTGCAGTCGCTGAACAACGCTGGATATTGGAAAAACCTTAATTTCCCCGGTGATAGAGTAGGTGAAACCAGCCAGCATATGTTTCGGGCGCAAGTCGCGCTGGAGCCGCGTGACAATACAAAACTGCTCTTTAATTTGCATGGGGGTCAAAGGCGAGGCGAGCAGCGTCCCTACAAGTCTCACGGTCTGATTGATCCTGTAACCGGTGGCACCTGTACAGATATTGATCTCGACAACTTCAAGACAAAATGCGTCGATGCCGGCGGGAACGCAACCAATCCAAATACATCCGAAGTCTATGTTGGCATGCGCAACAATCGGAACAACATTGATGCTTTTGGTGGTTCGGCGCGCTTTGATCTCACCACTGACGTGTTCGACTTTCTGTCGATCACGGCGCATGAGCACAACCAGGGTGATGTCTGGGAAGACGACGATGGCATCCAGTTCGATTCCACAAACTTTTTTGTCAAATTCCGACAGAAGGCGCGGACCGATCAGTGGTCCCAAGAGTTTCGGCTGACATCGAATACCAAGCAACGGTTCCGCTGGATTACGGGTGCCTATGGATTTGTGGAGAAGGTAGATTACCAGACCGCTATCCCCATCTTAATGTTGTTCTCTGATGCAGGGAAAGCGCGACAGAACACGCGCATGATTAGCATTTTCGGGGACGCAAAGTACGACTTAACTGAAAAGTTGACGATCAATGCGGGCGCGCGCTTTCTAAATGAAAAACAGTACGGCAGGGTCAATGCGACTCACGCGGACTTCACGCTTGCACCGGGCGGTGGCTTAGATCCTGAGCAACCGGACTTGTTCCTGTACGACAACCTTGTGCGATACAAAGCACCGCCGGTCGGTGTATCCCCAACACGTCTAGGCAACGACGTAGTCAATGCGCCTTATGAAAAGTCTTGGAATATGTGGGGCGGCAAGTTCGCCGTCGAGTACAAAACGGATTTCGGTGCACTATTATATGCCTCTGTAACGCGTGGGCAAAAGGGAGGACAGTTCACCGATTCCCCCGATGCTGTGCTGCAAGGAGTGTTCTTTACCCCTGTGAATCCGGAAACCATCGTCTCCTATGAGGCTGGTTTCAAGCATGAGTGGTTCAGTCGAAGGCTGCAGACGAACCTAGCGCTGTTTCATATGGACTATAAGGACCAACAGGACCAAATCAGCATCCCCACAGCGGCCGGTGGTGTCTCGGCGACGGTGGTCAATGTAGGTGATTCCAAAATCAATGGTGCTGAGTTGGAGGCACGAATAGTGCCGGGCGGGGGATGGGATATCAACCTTGGTTTGGGTTGGCTCGATACCAGAGTTACGCGCGATGCTGTTGCTGCCCGCACCGGCGGGGTAGCTTCAATCGAAGTTGGGCGTAACCTTGCAAATGCTCCGAAATTTACGGGGAATTTGGGAATTACAAAGGAATTCGATCTTGGCGGTGAGACTCGGCTCAAGGCAAACATCAATGGCAGCTATGCTTCTGCTGTCGAGCTTCGTCTGACTGACACTGCCGCAACTCGGGTATATGGCACAAATCCACCCGACCTGCTGCTAAACGCATTCTTAGCCCTAAATTTCGGACCGGATGGGGAATACCGGCTGTCGGTTTGGGGCAAAAACCTGACAGATGAGTTGGTTATCAACTACACGCAGGAATTTGGCGTTGGCTCGATTATGGGGATCCCTGCGGACCCAAGAAGGTATGGCGTTACCTTTGGAATAGACTTCTAATGGCCCGAGCCCTGTGACGCCGCAGTCTGGTGAGATTTATAATATTCGAAGGAACGTAGGCATGATGCATCTCCATCAACGTCTTAAGGCTGTCGTTGTTGGCATGATAGTCTTATCGGTCACCTTGGGAACGGCAAATGCGGCCGCGCCTGCGCCAGCCACTTTGCCGCACGAAACCAGCGTCTCCACGTCGATCCTCGATGGAATGAATATCCAGTACAGTTATATCGACGGCACACCAACTTCGTACAAAGTTAGCTTCGAGAATGGTTTGCTCGATTGGGAAGAGCGCACCTTTGATTTCTCGGATGGTGACCGTCGGGTGTACGGCCCGGTATCCGGTGTCAAGGGTTCACCCTACAAAGCCCATCAGATCAGTGAAGACGAGTACATGGTTTCTTTCATTGAAAACTCGCCGCAGGGTGATCTGGAATGGGCCAGCCTTCACATCAATCTGAAGACGCGCCGCATCTACGCCGCTTCGCTCTTCAACTACGGCCCTAACCGCGCCGGGCCGCACATTATTCATTGGGCCCCCGGCTTCATCTATTCGGTATCTGAGCGCAAATGATCAGGCAAATGATCGCACCGATCCAATGGGTCGGGTCTTAACTTTTATCGCAGGAGAGAGGCGATGAGCACCGGAACAATCCTGAATATTGCTGCAGCTTTTAGCTTTGCTTTTATGGCAAGCGCCGCGCAAGCAGCACCGCCCGAGGTACGTGGTGAGGGGGCTAGGACTGACATTTCGGTGCCCACCGCATTAATGGATGGCACCAAAATAATGTACACGTTGGTTGACGGTCAAAGCTTTGAGGTCAACTTTGAGAAGGGTGTTGTTAATTGGCGAGGCCTCGCAGGTTCTGCAAAGGGCAAATTTGGACGAAATGTTAGCTATGCCGCGCATAAGCTTGATAATGGCGTGTACCGTGTCCGCTGGAACGACGCACGCATGGACGACGATTTTGATTTCATCACGCTGCTGATCGATCTCAACAAGCAAACCGTGTTTGATTGTTCGTTGTTGAACTACGGTGACAAGAGCCCCGCCAAGCCGGAGGTGCGCTTCATTCCAGGAGTCATACACAGCGTTTCACGGTCCTGACGAAGAATTGCCCACTTCCATGATATAAAGTGTCCCATTGTCTATATTGTATTAGGTTTTGCGTAATGGCATTGATTAAGCCATAAGTTAGGTAAGTAAGAGCGCATTAATCGATCATGCGTTTCCACTATGCATTCCCTCCGCGCTCCAGAGGGGCAAGACCTGAAGCCAATCCGGTCTGATCTCCTCAGCCGCAATCTTGCCGGCCATGTGCTGTAACATACCCAGAGTGGCATTTTGATTGCAAATGCATCGGCAGCAGTGCGGTCATACCTGCCGCCGATCTTTGCTGACCGATTGCGTGGTGAAAGAGGATGGAATGAGCGGAATCGGCCGACACATACATCGGCCGTGCCAATAACAAGTCATGTATGACCTTCGAGTGGGCGTACTTCACCCACCCATCAATTCAATCGTGAAACCGTGACTGTCGCGGATATAAGTTGCGCGCAAGCCTTGGTTAGGGCCCGCTTTGACGCGCGGTAAATGCGGGGCTGCCGCCTCGAAACCGTATGCAGCTGCCCGATGCACCACATCAGCAACATCATGTACCTTTAGCGCTAGGTGCGAAGCTCCTATATCGCAAGGCCGCCCGCCAGCCGCAGTCGCGGACTGGGGTGACGTATACTGAAGGAGTTCCATCGTTAGTCCGGGGGCATAAACATAGACCAATTCAACATCTGCCCCCAATACGCCTGTAACCTCTTCGATCGAAGCTGCAGGCGGACGGCGCGGTTCGGTTACTTCAAACCCTAGGCAAGCGTGCATAAATGCAGCCATTGATCTGACGTCCGCGACTGTGAAACCGATATGAAGCGGCTCTACTCCCATTTCTGTCAGCCTGCCATTGTTAGCATCGCAGCAGCCACGATCTTCTCGGGATCAGGCAGCAGTGCGCGTTCAAGTGCCGGCGCATATGGAATCGGGATGTTCGGCGCAGTCACTCGCTTGATCGGAGCTCTTAAGGACGAGAAAGCTTCGTCCCCTACAACCGCTGCAATGTGGCTCGCAGCGCTGCATCGGTCCCGTGCTTCATCTACCACCACCAGTCGCCCGGTCTTTCGCACCGAGGCGACGATCGTGTCTGTATCAAGCGGAACCAAGGTACGTGGATCGATCAGTTCGACCGAGACACCATCTTCTTTCAATGCTTTGGCGGCCCTGAGGGCGTGATTCACGCACGACCCGATTGCCACGATCGTGATGTCGGTGCCTTCCTGTAAGACCGAGGCCTTGCCATATGGCACTAAAAAATCCGGATCTTCGGAGACTTCGCCTGCTGTTGCTCCACGCACGCGTGGGAGCAGGAAGATCGTTGGATTAAAGCCGCGTAAAGCGGACTTCATCAATCCTTTCGCATCGGCCGGTGTGGCCGGCACGGCAATATTGATGCCCCCAAGGTTCATAAACATCGGATAGGGCGTGTCGGAGTGCTGCGCGCCCGTGGAAGTTCCCGCGCCAATTGCCGCTACGAAGGTTACCGGCAGGCGCGCTTGCCCGCCTGTCATGAGCCGAAGCTTTGCGGCCTGATTCGCTATTCCATCGAAACCAGTTAGCGCGAAATTGGAAAACATTAGGTGACATATTGTTGGTGTACCCGCCATCGCCGCCCCGACTGCCATGCCGGTCATGGCGGACTCTGAGATTGGTGTGTTGCGCACCCGCTCGCTGCCAAACCTAGCATGCAAGCCACGTGTGTCACCAAACATGCTGACTTCCACGTCTTCGCCGAACAAGACAATCCGTTCGTTTCGTTCCATTTCTTCGAAATAGGCCGCGTTTATGGCCTGAGTCAGTCTCATCTTAACCATGGGTTCCTCACGGACGCTGATCAACAAATACGGATGAAAGGACACGTTCCATTCCGGGGGGCTCGCTCTCATGAGCGAACTGGAGAGCATCCTGCACCACCGCCGCGACATTGGCTTCCAGAGCTTCGATGTCGGTAGCCGTTAAGGCTGAAAGCTCAACAAGTCGTTGCGCTAGGCGCGGGATTGGATCACGGGTCCGCCACTGGTCGATTTCGTCTTCACTGCGATAGGGTGCCTGAAGGAACCCGTCCTCTGCTTCCAAATGCCCCCTCAAGCGATAGGTCTTGGCCTCAATGAAACTGGGTCCTTCGCCTTTTCTTGCGCGGTCGATCGCGACCGCTGCGACGGCCCAGACGGCTTCTAGGTCATTGCCGTCAATAACTTCAGTGGGCATGCCAAAAGCTCGTGCGCGGTCGGCTATCACACCCGCATTCACCGTGGCGGATGCTGAAAACTCCGAATAACCATTATACTCACATATTAGGAGTAGCGGGAGCTTCCACAGGACCGCGATGTTCATGACTTCGGACAGAATCCCTTGGCTTGAGGCACCGTCGCCAAAAAAGGCGACAGCGACCTGACCTTGCCCCGCGACCTGTGCGGAAAGCGCAGCACCCGCTGCTAGGCCGATCCCACCACCGACAATGCCGTTCGCGCCGATCATGCCCTTGGATAGATCGGTGACGTGCATGGAGCCGCCCAATCCGCCGCATGCTCCTGAAGATTTCCCATGAACCTCAGCGATTAAGGACCTTGCTGAACCACCCTTGGCGAGAAAATGCCCGTGGCCACGATGGGTGCTGCCAACATAGTCATCATCGGATAGATGGTCGCAAACTGCCACGGCAATGGCTTCTTGACCCGCGCACAAATGGACATTGCCGGGCAACTCACCAGAGCGGGAGTCTGCCCCCAGTTGTTCTTCGGTGCGACGGATAAGCAGCATGCGTTCGAGCATGGCTTTGAGGCGCTCTGGCCCTGGCGTAAAATTGTGATGGAGATCTGGCTGGCTCATAGTCTTTCCGGGGTTCTGCCACACTTGCAGGCACACTGACCGGAATTCTATTTTTGTGCAACAATTATTACCTGTTATTTTCTAAAAATGCAGAAAAAGCCGGACTCAAGTTGCGCCTCTCGCTGCATTATTCGATATTTTGTTGCACATATCATTCGTCGTTGCCATTCAAATCAAGCCAAATTTCGCGACATTCTTTGCGAACGGATTCGACGTGCAGCCGCATGAGAAGTTCGCTGCGTGTTTTGTCGCCAATGGCTAGAGCCTCAAACAGTTGTTCGTGTTGCTCAACCGAGCCAGCATTTTCTGTTGCTCTGCCATGCTTGAGGTAGAGGCTTTGTGTAAAGTTTTCGACCCGCGACGCAATCTCGAGCAATATTGGACTACCACCAGCTTGATGAATCAACCGATGGAATTGGATGTTAAGTTCGAGGAACCGTTGGTCATCATCCGGATGTGTTGAGATAAGTTGCTTTTGAAGGTCGAGGATCGATTTCAACTCCGAGAGTTTTTCAGGAGTTATCCGTAAAGCGGCAAGCCCTGCGAGATAGCTTTCCAGAAAGGCAAGGAAGTCGAAGATCTCCTCAGCGTGGATTTCGTCAACATCTGCAACATAACTGCGCTTGTTGGCACCGATTGTAACAAACCCTTCATCTGCTAGTCTGCGAATGGCCTGTCTTACCGGCGTACGGCTGGTCTCGCAAAGTTCACTTAGTTCTTCTTCCCGCAAGTGAGAGCCGGGCGGGAAAGTGCCGCTTAAAATGGCTTTCCGGATCGTTTGATATGTACGCAGCTTGGCGGTTGGCAAAACAGTCATCCCTGAAGTGTGATCTCACCTACCATCCACTAAGTCATTTGCAAAATTGGTCAACATCTTCAGAGGCGGACAACGATACTCTTCGTCTGTGTCAGTTCCTCGATACCCTGCCGTCCAGCTTCCCGGCCCCAACCCGATTGTCGATAGCCCCCGGTAGGCATCGCCTCGTCAAGCATGGCGTAGCAATTTATCCAAACTGAGCCAGCGCGAATTTCTGCTGCAGCACGATGGGCTATCGATAGGCTGGAAGTGAACACCCCAGATGCAAGCCCGTATGGCGTGTCATTAGCAAGTGCGATCGCTTCTTCAAGCGTATCAAATGGCATTATGCACAGAACGGGCCCAAAGATCTCTTCTCGCACAATGGATGCGCGGCAAGACTGAGGTACGATCACAGTGGGTTCGACAAAATACCCACCGCGAGCCAGCCGATTGCCGCCGGTAACAATCCGGTCCCCGCTTGCTCGAGCAGCTTCGATGTGCCCCATGACGCTGCCAAGCTGGCGTGCTGAAACAAGTGGCCCAAGCTCCGTTTCAGACTCTAGTCCATGACCAAGTTTCATAGAAGCCGCAATTCGAGCAACACCCTCGACGACGTCTTCAAATATGCCGCGCTGGACATAGACTCGAGTCCCGGCGAAGCAAATCTGGCCCGAATTCATGAAAACGGCTTCTGCAAGTGCTGGAATGGTAGCTTCAAGATCGGCATCGTCGAAGACGAGTATCGGCGATTTCCCGCCAAGTTCGAGACCAACGCGCTTGAGATTTCCGAGTGCCAGGCGTGCGACTTCCTTTCCGGTCGCGGTCGATCCTGTGAATGAGATCATGTCGACATCCTGGTGGGCGGCCAGATGGGCACCAGCGACTGCGCCCGTGCCTGGTACAATGTTTACAACTCCATCTGGGAAGTCAGCCTCGGCCATGAGCTCCCCCAAACGAAGAGCAGACACTGGCGTGAGTTCTGATGGTTTGAGTACTACAGTATTGCCAGCTGCTAAGGCTGGACCGATCTTCGCGAGCGCCATCAAAGTAGGCACATTCCAAGGCGAGATGGCGCCGATTACCCCTAATGGCTCGCGCAGCATATAGGCATGGTGCGCTGGGCCAAACGCTCCTGGCGGCCGGGTGTCCGGCATTGAGATCGCTGTCGTTGAGCCTTCAATCTTGGTGCACCAGCCCGCGTAATATCGAAGCGCCTCTGCGGGTCCGATGCCGCTTAGGAATTCCGCCAAGCCTAACGGCATTCCCTGATTCAAGGTGTCTAGATAGGCGAGCTCTCCCGCATTTTCTTCGACTAAGTCCGCTAGCCGCCAAAGGCGCTTGGCGCGATCTGCAGGAGGCATGCGCCGCCAGTTTGGGGAATCAAAGGCGCTCCTGGCTGCAGCAACCGCTAGGTCGACATCTGCTTCCGCGGCTAGAGCGGCCGAACCAATGACTTGCTCAGTTGCCGGATCGATCAGTTCTTGCGTACCGCCGTTACCTTCGCGCCATTGTCCGCCAATAAGGAGAGGGCGAGACTTTTCAAGGTAGATTCGTGCCTTGTTTTCGGGCGACATGTTGTAACTCAATGCATAAACTTAGCATTTTATGTGGACCATTTTATCTCGTCCGTCAACCATGCTCGAAGCAGAGGATTGGTGCAGTTTCCTTTTAAATAAGTACTATCTGGATATAGAAGACCGTGTGGTGTTGAATAAGTATCACTTAACTTCCTTCAATTTTGTTGTACAAAAATAAGGGTGCTTGCTTGACCAATCCCGATGCCTCGCTTAGCCAAACTGGAGGGCCGATAAAGATGGAAGCCAAAGGAGTGAGCGGATAATGGACCGACTAAAAGCCGAATTTAATCCGTCTTCACCCCGCGCCGTAGCCGCTGGTGTCTACATGGGCGTGATGGGAGCCGAAGTTTTCATCGTGCAGCCGGGCTTCGTACAGGGTCTGGTAGAGCATATGAGGTTCTCGGAAGCGGAGGCAGGACTTATCGCTTCGATAGAAATGGCGGGCTTTGCCGCAATGACAATTCTGCTCATTTATCTTACGCGACAGCTTAACTGGCGGCACATGCTTTCCGCTTGCATTGCCCTGACAATAGTCGGCCAGTTTGGGTCCATGCTAACAGGCGAGCTAACCTCATTTGCGGCTATGCGTTTCATTGCCGGCCTTGGTTGCGGCGGCATCGTTTCTATCGGCTTCGCGGCAATTGGTCTTACTGATAAGCCGGATAGGAACTTCGGCATTCTGGTCGCATTCTCAGGTGTCTATGGGGCCATCGTACTTGGGTTTATGCCTACCCTTTATGGTTATGCGGGGATGCAAGGCCTTCTATTCTTCTTCGCAGCATTCGCTGCGCTTGGCTTTCCTTTGGTAGGATGGCTTCCGACTTCAGGCGGTGTCGTGCGGGCCGACATTCATGCAAGATCTCCGCTTCCTTTAGGGCTAACCTTTTCTGCACTTGGTGCCATGTTTGCGTACTTTTTGGCGCAAGGGGTAATCTGGACATACCTTTTCCGGATTGCGATTGATGGCGGGCTTACCGAGCCGCAGGCAGCATTTGGTCTAACGATCGCGCAATTCGCGGGCATTTTGGGTGCCTTGATCCCGACCATCGTCGGGGCGCGCTTCGGGCGGACGGTCATGCTGGCAATAGCCATTTCGGCTGGCGTTGTTCCGCTACTTTACTTCCTCTTCGGCACGATCACCGCGCTCAGCTACGCGATTGCGGTGTGTGTCTACAATTTTGGTTTCAATAAGACGCATCCTTATCTCCTCGCAACAATGGCCTCTTTTGACGCATCGGGACGGGTTGTAACTTATGCTGTTGCTTTGCAGACACTTGGCCTTGCAGTTGGTCCGGCAGTCGGGGCTTGGCTTCTTGGCGGGAGCACCTTCACCAGCGTTCATTGGTTTGGAATCGCGGCCTTTGCGGCTTCCTTTGTTCTGATCCTGTTTCCGGCGCGTCATCAGTCGGCGCAGACGCGAGCGGCGGCCAGCTAAAGCATCATTGTGTCAGATAAGGCGATGATCTGTCATTTTTGTTGCACATATTTGGTGGGATGCGCCCATGGGATACCTTGAGCGCTCGACAGTTTTGGATGCCTTTGTGCCAATTTTGAGCAATAAATGTGATTTATATCACAGATCTGTGTCCAAAAGTCTCTCGCCCCATGCTGCCCTATGAGCCAAGGTTCATTTTTTTGTTGCACAATTTGTGATGTTACGATAATCGTGACGAAACCCGACAAACGGGTATTGGGGAGAAAAATATGTCATCTGCGTTTGGTCGATCCTTACTGGCCGCAGCGTCGCTTGCAGCTTTCGTGACACCGGCTTCAGCCCAGGAAGTTCCGCCTGCGGTGGATGACAACTCCGGGGGAGTCGAGGTCGTTATTGTTACCGCTCAAAAGCGCTCTCAAAACCTTCAGGATGTGCCAGTCGCCATTACCGCGTTTAATGCAAATACGATCAATCGACTTGGGCTCAGTTCGTCTGAAGATCTCGCAGCCTTTACGCCCAGCCTAAACTATCAACCCGCTGGAGGCATTGGTTCAAGTATCGGTATTCGTGGCATCCAGGATCAGAACTTCACCTTTAACCAGGTAGGCTCCGTGGCGGTGGTAGTCGACGAGGTGGCGCTGAACTCCCCTAACCTTAATACGTTTGCATTGTTCGACATTTCGCGGATCGAGGTTCTTCGTGGGCCACAAGTAACGCTATTTGGTCGCAGTACTACCGGCGGCGCACTTAACATCACCACACGGCAAGCTCGCGTAGGCGAGGACAGAAACGGCGAAGCGTCGGTAAGTTACGGGCAGTTCAACTCGATTGATGTTCAAGGTGCTGTCGGTGCGCCAATCGGCAACAAGTTTGCGTTTCGTCTCGCGGGCCAGTCCCAAACCCGCGACGGAATCCAGAAAAATGTGACGCGCGGTGGGCGGACGGGCGAACGCGACAGATATGCAGTTCGGGGCTCTTTGGCGTTTAATCCATCTGAAAAATTCCGCGCAACCTATTCCAGCCTCTATGGCCAAGACAATGGTCAGCAGCCCAATTACTTGCCAATTGGATTTCTTCAGCCAGGCGGAGGAGCGACACCATGCTCTAATCCAAGCCGCCAGCCTGGTAACGGCTGTGCAGACCCCTATGGCTTTGTTTCACCCGGTAAGTTCAAAGAAAGCTATTCCAACTTCCCAAGCTTCGCCCATTCTGAAGTTTTCGGAAACACAGTAACTTTGGCTCTAGACGTCGGACCGGTGACCCTGTCATCGATTAGTTCCGTCATTGATCACTCCATTAGCCGCCAAGAGGATGTCGACTCTGGTCCTAACGGGCGGGTTGAGGTGCACAACGATGTCGACACTACTCAGAAGTCACAGGAATTCCGAGTGGCTACCAATGGAAAAGACAAGCCGTTCAACTTTGTTGGTGGTTTGTTCTTGTTTGAAGAAGAGAATTCCGGGCATGTTGCGCGCAGCATTCTGACGGCCGGTATTGGGACTGCTCCTATCGGTCTCAATTCACTTATCTTCAATCAAAAAACGGAGATTACCTCGGCTTACGGCCAGTTTGATTTCAAGCTTTCTGAGCGATTCAGCTTAGTTGCCGGTGCCCGTTACTCGGATGAATCAAAGAGTGGCAGTGCTCGCTCTTACAGGCGCACGGGGGCCGGCGCTGCTGCATGGACCAATTTCGCGCCTGCAATTGGAGCCCATCTTGAAGCGTCTTCGCTTATAGCTTTGTCGAACCCCGCGCAGAATTCAACTGATGTGCCTTTCGGCAAATCTTGGACCAATTGGGGCGGCAAGGTTGGCATCAACTTCAAGCCGAGCTCAGATGCGCTGCTTTATGCGAGCGTTTCTAAGGGGTTCAAAGGCGGGACCTTTAACCTAATTCCAGCCTATAATCTTCAGGTCGCACAACCTATAGCCAACCTTCAAAGAGGCGTGGATCCAGAGGAGATCACATCATATGAGGCCGGCACAAAGCTTCAATTGTTTGATCGAAAACTCCAATTGAACATCGCAGGCTTCTTGAGCGATTACGAAAATCAGCAGGTCTTCACTTTCGTTGGAGGTGCTGCTGCACTACTGAATGCTGGCAAGGCTAGCATCAATGGCATCGAAGCAGAACTGACGTGGGCTCCGGATGGTGGATGGCTTGTTCAGGGTGGACTAGGACTACTTGATGCCAAGTACGACAGCTTCTTCCTTCCCGAAGAATCGGGCGGACCTGACTTCTCGGGGAAACGAACTCCCCATACGCCAAAGGCTACCTTTACGGGGCTTGTGCAGAAGTCCTTTGATATTGGCGACAATGAATTAAGTGCCCAGATCAGCTTCAAGCAAACCAGCAGCCAATTTGCTAGCTTCAAGAATGGCGCGGATGACTTCCTGCCAAGTCGAACGACTTTTGATGTTCGAATTCGGTACTTGTTTGGTGAGGATCAGCAGCTGGAACTTGCCGCCTTTGGCAAGAACATTTTCGACGAGCGCTTCTGTCAAACAATCCAGCCAGGTTCATTCACCAACCAATGCATTGTCAATGAACCGGGCACTTATGGTGTTAAACTCGGCATGAAATTCTAAGTGATCATCACTATAGCTCTGTGCTGTATGTGGTCATCGTGAGACGGCCACATACAGTCCCGGAGAACACCAGCGGGAACTTTTTATCGTGAAAATCAAGCTAAAGCTGCCTAGATTCGGAATGAATATGGAGGAAGCCACAATTGTAAAGTGGCACAAAAAAGTCGGCGAGAGTTTTGTCGAGGGCGACCCAATATACGAGGTTGAGACCGATAAGGTGACCCAAGTCGTCGACGCCTCGGGCAATGGCACAATGCTTGAAATCCTCGTTCCCGAAGGCGAAGAGGCACAAGTTGGCGATGCAATATGTGTAGTGGAGGCAGGCTGAACCTGTCCTGCTTTGGTATCAGACTATGGGATAAGCTAGCATGCGAAAAGCAGGAGTTCACATCGGTTTTGCCTTGATTGCCGGTGCCTTCGTCAGTCTCGGGCTATCGCATTCTAGTTTCGCTAAAGGCTCAGTTAGCTCAGAGCCTGCTGAACAGGCGGTGATGCAAGCACCGGTTCTTCTTGTTGAACCTGTAGTTATGGCGAATCCAAATCCGGCAGTGCCGCTTGCAGCTGTCCTTACCTTACAGGCCCGCAGCGCATCTTCTGTTGAAGTCTCTATTCATGAGCGCTTGGCAGGTCGACCTGACAAAATCTGGCGGCTTTCAGCTCCCATCGCTTCTGATGGCTCAGCCAAGGTCCCAATAGTTGGCTTTCGGCCCAGTTCTGAGCTTACCTTCACGGTTTCCCTACGCGGCTCGAAAGGGGCATTGACACGTGTACCGAACGAGCTTGCTTTTCGGGCACCTAACTTGCCAGATGTTGGTTTGAACTGGCCCAAAATCGATACGCTGGAACTTGATCGTGCCAAGGTTGAGCCTGGTATTACGTTTCTGTCCGTTCGTCGCAATTTCCTTGGACGTGGCTCTTTAATGACAACACGTCAGCGGGATTTCCAACGCAGGTTCGGTCTCATCATCGCCTTAAACGAAGATGGCGAGGTTGTCTGGTACTACAAGTCGCCTCAACGGATTGCTGGTGTCCAGTCAATGCCTGATGGACGAATCCTCATGACCTTGGCAGACCAGCGAACCCGGATTATCGATGTGCTGGGTAATGTCGAGCGAGAATACGTGGCAGCGCTTAGGCCCGACCGCGATCCTTCCAGTAGCGCGACCCCCATCGAAGGCATACAGACCATTCATCACGAGCCTTACCTGACAAAGGAAGGGACTTTCATTGCGATGTCTGCAAACGCCCGGCGGATTGATAACTACTATACGAGTGTAACCGACCCCAATGCACCGCGTAAGCCGCAGATGGTTATGGGCGACTCGATTATCGAGTATGACGCTAATGGTAAGGTCCTGTGGAAGTGGGACAGCTTCGACCACCTAGATCCAATGCGGATTCACTTTCATCTGTTTCAGCCATATTGGATGACAAGAGGATTCCCGGGCCACTTGGATTGGACGCACGGCAATGGTGTTTCATATGACGAAAAGAACAGTACTATAATTCTATCCCTGAAGCAGATGGACGCCATCATTGGTATCAGTCGCAAGACCGGTGAAATAAAATGGATATACGGAGATCCGACTGGTTGGAACGGCGCTTTAGCTGAGAAAGTCCTTAAACCAAAAGGTCGGTTCGTCCGTTATCCGTTCAGCCCTCATCACCCGCATGTGGATGGGCCTGGGCTGATGACTTATTACGACAACGGCATGTTCCAAGCCTTTCCTTTCACTGGAAAGGCCCCGCTGCCACAGCACCTGAACTTCAGCCGAGCGGCGCGGATCCAGGTAGATGAGAAGGCCATGACCTTTGAGGAAGTCTGGACCTCGGAAACTGAAAGAACAGAGGGTTCTTGCTACAATTGGGCGATGGGTGAAGCTGAGACGCTGCCGATGACGGGTAATACCTTGTTGGTTCGAGCGAATTGTACACCGCAGGACCCGGCCGTAAGCGACTTCAACGAGTTTGATCTCTCGAAACGATTCGTCGATGAGCTATATGGTGATGCCTTTGTAGATCAGTACACGAAGGACAATCCCAGCAAACGTGTCGCTCGCTATCGGTTTTCTAACCCAGACCAGATTATGAGTTGGACGCTTTACGGCGGATTCCACCGTTCTTCGGTAGCGGGTGGACAATAGTCGGGTTTGCCACGTTTGGGTCTGTCCTTTGAGATTGGACGACTTCGGGCGTGGATCAAACCGCGAGCGACTTGGTTACAATTCGTCAACTTGGGTGCGCATGAAGTTTAACTTCTCCATGATTGGAGCATCGGAGAAACGGAACAAGTCAAACATCGTCTCAGCCTCCAGCGACCAAGGGATCCAAGAGGGGATGACAAACATGTCTCCCTTTTCCAAAGAGTGGGTTTCTCCGTTCATCACGACCGCTCCTTTACCCTCAAAAACCTGAAACACCGTCGAGCCGACGTCCCGTCGTGTAGCGGTCTGGCTACCGGCGCGCAGGCGATGGAACTCAAGTCGAATGGTCGGCATGACGTCGCCACCGCTCGTGGGGTTTATGTAACGGATCGCGGCATGGCCAGGTCCAATTGTTGCTGGGTAACCTTCTTCTTCCAACTGCAACTGTTGGCTTAGTGCTGCATCTGTATGCTTCCATCGATAAGCGCCAATAGGTGAACTAACCGTCTCTTTCAGTCCAGCCAACGGACGCAAGCCAGGGTGGCACCACAGCCGTTCGCCGCGGCTGTAGTCCGGTGTTTCAAGGCAAGAAAGCTTGTCAGGTCCGAACTCAAAGAATCCGACGTCCATCTGGTGGCTGAAAGGAATATCGAGCCCGTCAATCCAGGCCATTGGCTTATCGGTTACGTTCTGATGGCCATGGAAATTTCCACCAGGCGTTAGCAGCAAGTCACCGCGGCTCATACGCACTGGGTCACCGTTGACCACTGTCCAAACCCCATCTCCTTCTACCACAAAACGAAAGGCGTTCTGACTGTGCCGGTGTTCTGGGGCGACCTCATGAGGGCCGAGGTACTGGATCGCTGCCCAAAGGGTGGGGCTGATATAGGCATGTGGCGCAAGTCCAGGATTGCCAAGGCCAAGCGCTCGGCGCTCGCCCCCCCGCCCAACAGGCACCAAAGCTCCCGAACGCTCCGCGAGGGGGAGCAACTTGGACCATTTCCAAACATGTGGAACTGCTTTGGACTTGGGGTGGATCGGCATCAAGTCGCCTAACTGAGTCCAAAGTGGCAATAAGCTTTGCTCTGAAAAGCCGCGATACAACTCACGCAATTCAGGTGTGTCATCGGGTTGCATCGTATGGGCGACCGAAGTGTGATCGAGCGCATTGCTCATGGTCCGTCTCCTTTGGGCTGGGTTATTCCGAATCTGGCTGGTTAGGCGGCGCTGCCTCGCGAAAAGCAGCAATTGCGTCCAACTCGCCGAAAATCCGCGCAATGGTTGGCCAACTCTCGGGCTCAATTGAGAATCGGCGGTTGTTCCAGACTTGTGCGTAAAGGCAGATGTCTGCGAGCGTGGGAGTATCGCCGTAAGAGAAGCGACCTGTTTGTGGACTGTCGGCAAGGGTGGCTTCAATTGCGTCGAAAGTCACAGCCACCCAGTGTCTAAACCACTCTGCGAGATCTTCGTCTCCGGCTCTAAACTGGGCACCCAATCTATTCAGGACACGGAGATTGTTAAGCGGATGAATCTCGCACGCAATCATGTAAGCCAAAGAGCGCACCCGCGCCTTGCCTAATGCATCAGCCGGCAACAAGCGGGGTGTCGGATGTGTTTCGTCAAGCCATTCGATGATTGCCAGCGACTGGGTCAGTACCGTCCCATCCTCTAACTCGAGCGAAGGAACCAGTCCGGCCGGATTCATCGCCAGATAGGCCGCCGATCGATTCTCGCCTTTGCGCAGGGCATAAGCCACATACTCGTAGTCCATGCCCTTGAGATTGAGCGCTGCGCGTAGCCGGGTCGAAGTAGAAGACCGGAAGAAATTATGCAGCCGCAGCGTCATGCCCGCGGGCCAATTTTTGTGGCTAGGCTACCGAGCCCTTCAATTGACACCACGCAAATATCACCAGGTACAAGTGCGCCAACGCCGGCAGGCGTTCCAGTCATAATTAGGTCGCCTGGCTTGATTTCAATCGAGTGTGACAAGATCGAAATGATTTCAGGTACCTTCCAGATCAGATCAGCAATATCAGCGTCCTGCTTCACGGTCCCATTGACTGTGAGCCGGATCGATCCTGTCTCAAGACGCCCTACCATAGCCACCGGATGGATGGGACCAATAACGGCCGAGAGATCAAAGGCTTTGCCCCAATCCCAAGGTCGCCCCTTTTCACGAGCCTGAATCTGCAAATCGCGCCGCGTGAGATCATTTCCCACGGCGTAACCCCAGATACAGGGTAGGCAATCTTTAACAGATAGGTTTCGTCCGCCTCCTCCGATTGCGACAACTAGCTCTGCCTCATAATGGAAATTCTCGGTGAGCGGTGGGTATGGAATTGTGGCGTTGTCGTGAACAATTGCATCCGCTGGCTTGGTGAAGAAGAAGGGTGGTTCACGGTCAGGATCGAAACCCATCTCGCGGGCGTGTTCGGCATAATTGCGGCCTACGCAAAAAATTCGGCGTACAGGAAAGCGCTGAACTGATCCAGCTATTGGAACCGAGCTTTGGGGTTGCGGCGGAAAGGCGTATTCTGTCATCGTTTCCTCTTTCAATTCTGGCCTGATAAATGGGGAACAGGCCAGTCACGACGCTGTAATCCCGATGTGTTGAGTGGCACGTTAGGCTATCCCGGTACCGCGACTAGGGGCGTGGTAAGTGGATCATAGTTGTAAAGCCAAAGGGCGCGGTCCTTGCTCGGATCCTTGCGCGCGAATGCTTCGCGGAACTCATCGTGGGTCTGAAAATGGAATAAACGAGCGTGCTCTGTGCTCTCATCGACGATCCGCGCAGTGCGATCAATTCTGGCCATCTCGTAGGCCTTTAAAGCTGTCGCACGATCGTCAATCTCCTCGAAAGCCCGCATCAGTACTGCAGCGTCCTCAATCGCCATGACAGCCCCTTGGGCCATGTAAGGCAAGGTTGGATGTGCGCTGTCTCCAAGCAGGGTCACCCGCTCCGTACTCCAGAAACGCAATCGTGGCCGATTATTGAGGGCCCAGCAGAAGCAGTTCTCGCGGTCTGCAGCGTCGATCATCGTCTGCACATCGGGATGGAAGCCGACAAAGTCGGCCTTGAGGTCTTCCCAAGGAGCCTTGATCGCCCAGCCTTCCTGTTTCCATTCTGGCTTTTCGACACAGCCCACAAAGTTAAGCAGTTTGCCTCCGTTCACCCAGTAAACGACCATATGCTTATCTGGGCCCATCCAGTTGACGAAGATTGGCGGTTGGAAATTCGGCGGCAGCTTTTCGACAGGCACCATAACACGCCAAGCGACATTGCCGGTGTAGTTCGCTGGTTCCTTTCCATGCATCTGGGCGCGGACTACCGACTTAATCCCATCTGAACCGATCAGCACATCGCCGCTCGTCGTGGTACCGTCTTTGAAGTGCAGTGTGACGCCTTGATCGTGTTCCTCAAACCTTTCCATTGGCTGGTTAAGGTGGATTGCCGCAGTGGACTGCTCCAGTACCCGCTCCGCTAGTATTCGCAGAAGATCGGGTCGATAAACTTGCAAGTAAGGAGCCCCAAACCGGCTTTCGTGGTCGTCTCCTAGTGCAATTTCGCTGACGACTTCGGCAGTGTCATGAAGTCTGAACTCGGTCCGAAGTGGGCGAACCGAAATCGCCTGCAACGCATCAAGGACGCCAAGATGGCGCATAACACGGGTCGCATTGGCGCTAAGCTGGATGCCTGCACCAACCTCGCCAAGTTCAGGGGCTTGCTCAAAGACTTGCACCTCATGCCCTGCTTGCAGCAGCAATCCGGCTGCGGTCAATCCGCCGATACCGCCGCCGGCAATCAGTATCTTCATTCTTTTCCTCATCCTAGATCTCCGCAGCCTTGACTATCGATATTTGCTATTCGCGGCCGATCTTTTGCTGGCCCTCTCGGCTGCTTTCGGGCGGTCGCCAGTTAAAATGAGTAAGGACATTGCTCCAGTCCGATGGAAAAAAGGGAATAGGGACTACCCCTTGCTCCTTGGCCCACTCATTCCATCGTGTAATTAGAGCTTGTGCGACTTCTGGGTGGCTTTGAGAAAGATCGTTCTGCTCAGCTGGATCTTTGGCGATGTTATAGAGTGCCCACCGCTCCTTTGGGCCCCAAGGTGGATTTTGCCAAACAATCTTCCAATCTCCTTGGCGACCAGCTCGCCGCGCCCAAAGTTCCCAGCCGAAGAACGCGTCAGCTGCGTGTAGCGTCGGCAATGAGGGATTTGCAAAGAGAGGCTTGAGACTTGTCCCTTCCAAGCGCTCGATGGGACGGCCGTCAAACTGGCCCTTCGGGATTGGGACGCCTGCATAGTCCAGCACGGTGGGCATAACATCCAGAACCTTTGTAAAGGCTCCGTTCACTGCATTCCCATTCTTGATCCCAGGACCCGCGACGATGAATGGCACACGCGTGCCGCCTTCAGTGGCGAAGCCCTTCCCGAGGCGAAATGGCGTGTTGCTAACGTGGGCCCATTGCGGGCCGTACCAGACATAAGAGTTAGGTCGCCCCATCTGGCTGAGCCGAAGGTCGCGCTCTTTCTCTGCCCATCGGTACCATTCAGCTCCGCCAAAATCGAGCGGATTGCCGCCGTCAGCGCCGTTGTCCGACATGAAAATGATGATTGTATTGTCAAGCTGCTTGTTTACTCTGAGCGCAGAAACAATCCTTCCGACTTGTCGATCGAGGTCGCTGACCATTGCGGCATAGATCTCCATTCGGCGTTCTTCGAGCTGTCGAAGATCTGGCGGCAAAGCCTTCCAAGATGGCCAGTTCTGATCGAAAGGCGCTGCAATTTGCGACGTATCGATCAGGCCCATTTGTCGTTGCTTGGCGAGGCGCGCTGCGTGAATGGCCTCATAGCCCTTTGCATATCGACCGCGCTGTCGAGCTATGTCCTGGTCAGGTGCCTGCAATGGCCAATGGGGTGCCGTAAAATTGACCATAGCGAAAAAGGGCTCGCTGCGGTTTTCCTGATTTAGGAACCCGATCATCTTGTCTGCAAATGTGCGCGAACTGAAGAAGTCGGCGGGTGGCGTAACGTCCTTCCCGTTCTCGACGTAGTTCACCGTTGGAATGTCAGGGAAAACACCTTTATTGTCAAAATGTGAACCTGCACCTTGGATAAGGGCAAAGTGCTGCTGGAACCCTCTGGCAGCAGGGCGATAATCGGGGTCGCGTACTCCGCCCATGTCCCATTTGCCCGAAAGCATGGTTCGATATCCGGAACGGCTGAGTATCTCTGCGACAGTGGCGACCCGTTTAGTCAAGATCGCTTCATAGCCGCGCTTGCCCTCAGTCTGCGGCGTCCAGTCGCCCGCCATTGTTCCATATCCGGCGTTGTGCGGCGATGCACCAGTCATCAAAGCTGCGCGAGTAGGCGAACAGGCTGCATAGGTGTGAAAGTTCGTTAGCCGCACACCGGATCGGGCAAGGCGGTCAAGATTCGGTGTCCGGATTTCTGATCCGAATGATCCAATATCCGAGTAGCCGAGGTCATCAGCTACGATGATCAGGAAGTTGGGTCGCTGCGGCTTTGAGGTGCTAGAATGCGCGTTGGTTTGGCTACTAAAAATAGCGAGCAGGGCAACGCCAGCAATCACTATTTTTCCAAGCCTGCCTACCTTGAACTTATTCTGCATCAGTTGCCTCCATCAAAAGAACTGCTTTGATGACGTCGCCGGTGCGGGTGTGCTCCATTGCTTGATTGATATCGCTAAACGAGAATGTGGAAATAAGCCGATCGACTGGAAACTCGCCAGCTTGCCACCATTCCAGCATCTTGGGGTACAGGTCATGCGGTACCGAGTTGCCAAACGATAGGGCTTCAAACCTCGCGGCCTTTTCGAATAGCGGCATGGGCTTCAAGGTGTATTCCTCCATCGGACTGGGGAGGATAGCATATGCCATATGGCCACCTGTTCGTAGGCTCGCGATCGCATCTTCAAAGGCAGCCGCATTCCCTGACGTCTCCAACAGCTTGCCTACTCCACGGCTGGTCTGCGCCATCACCCATTCATGCATCGCACCCATCCGGGGGTTGAACGTAGCTGTCGCACCAAGTTCGCGAGCCATTTCAAGGCGACCGTCGCGAACATCAGCCACCAAGATAGCGCCAGCCCCTGCTTTGCGCGCGGTCATAATCGCACCCAAACCGACTGCCCCTGCGCCAACAATTAAAACCGTCTCGCCAGCTTTTACATCGAGCACGTTCAGGATTGCCCCAGCGCCGGTCATGACGCCGCAGGTTATGCTGGCACCTACTTCCGCAGGCACGTCGGCCGGCATTGCAACTAAGCAATGATCGGGAACGATCGCATGGGTCGCAAAGGATGATTGTTGAAAGAAGGCTGCGTGTAACGGCGAGTCCGAGTTGTCCCATATTGTAGGGCTGCCATCCAGTCGCCTACCTCCAAAGGTTACTTCCCAGCTTTTGTCGCAATAGAATGGATGCCCCTGCATGCACGAAGGGCATCGATTGCAGGAACCGTAGCCAAGTATTACGCGGTCGCCGACATTTACGCTTGCCTTGGCACCTATTGCCTCGACGATACCTACGCCTTCGTGGCCAAAAACGGCGGGCAGAGAGCAAAGTGAGGGCCCGTCGATATCCATATGACAGATGCCGCAGGCTTCTATCCGGACTAGAGCTTCATGCTCTTGCGGAGCATCGAGAGTGACGCGTTCGATTACATGAGGCTTGCCGGATTGCCTAAGGACTGCAGCCTCAATCGACTTGCCCATCGTTACGCCCTTTGCTTCGTAGTCCAAGCCATATGCTTGGATTCCAGAAACTCGTTCATTGCATCAACGCCGTGAAGTCTGCCCACACCACTTTCTTTGTATCCGCCAGTCTCGACTTCGGGATGAAGCGCGCCGTGCATGTTGATCCAGACTGTACCCGCCTCAATCCGCCGAGCCAATCTTTGGGCGCGAGCGAGGTCGGCACTCCAAACACTGGCAGCAAGTCCAAACCTGCTCGCATTTGCGCGTTCAAGGGCTTCATCGTCTGTACTAAATGATTGAAGGGTCAGTATTGGACCGAAAATCTCTTCGGTTATGAGTGGCGATTGCGGATCACGCACATGCACCAAACTCGGCGTTACAAATGCACCGTCAGCATGTGCTCCACCTAAGGCTGCGCCTCGAACCAATATTTCATCTGGCTTCTGAACGGCATTCAACAAACCCAGAATGCGATCGCGCGCTACAAAATCAATCATCGGCCCCATTTGTGTGGCCGGGTCAATTCCCGACCCAACAACGACATCCATGAGTGATTTTGCAAAAAGGGCTTTCGCCTCTTCAAGCTGCTTATGTGAAACCAAAAGGCGGCTTGCAGCAACGCATTGTTGGCCAGTAATGAAAGTTGCTGCCCGCACGATTTGGGGGACAGCGCTTGGAAGATCGGCATCATCGAGAATGATTACTGGTGCGCTGCCGCCCAGTTCGAGATTAACCCGCTTCATGGTGTTGGTTGCTGCTATGGCGATCTGCTTGCCAACATGAGTGCTGCCTGTGTAGCTGATGACACGCACTTCTGGTGCATCGACCAGAATCTTGGCACCTTCATGGCCGGTCTCACTAAAGGAATTGACCACCCCTGTTGGCAGATCGGTGATCTTTGCGAGCAGATGCAATACTGCAGCACTGGTCAATGCGGTTTGAGGTGCAGCTTTGATAACGCAGGTGCAGCCGGCTGCAAGCGCTGGCGCTAACGAGCGTATCATCAATATGATTGGGGCATTCCATGGGACGATAATCGCCGTGACCCCGGCCGGCTCTTTACCAATCATGGAATACAGACTGGACTCAAGCTCAATCACCCTACCGAAAATGTTTCGGGCTAGGCCTGCATAGTAGCGCAGTTCCGAAACACTGAGGTCAACCTCGACTAAGGACTGACCAATCGGCTTGCCATGTTCGGCCGTCAACAATGCAGCAATCTGTTCCCTGCTGCCGTGAAGCAACTCAGCGAACTGAAGCAGTACGGAAGCGCGCAGCCGAGGGGTCGAACGCCACTCACAATGATAAAAAGCCGCTGAAGCAGCGGCTATTGCCGCACGAACCGAAGCCTCGTCGGCATCGTCGAATACCCCAACAATTGTGCCCGTCGCAGGGTTTATGCTCGCAGCGGCCTTCGATGCTCGCCATTCGCCCGCAATCCAGGAAAAGCCGTCCAATGCCCAACATCTCCATCATCGAGCGCTCAAGGCACCAAAGCCCTGCTTGCTCATACTCCAGACTGAGACATAGCCGCATCTATATTGTTGTGCAAGCATCAAACCATTCAAACTACCGGACCCTGTAGCTTCAATCGGTAATTTCCGGCCAAATAATCTGTTTTTTATGGGTTTTATATTGATGTTTCTTCGGCTATTCTGCGGGGATTCTTGATCTGAAATTTGTTAAACTGTGCAACAATATAGTGACAGCCTTGAGGCGTTCTTTGGTAGAAGCAGGCTTGGTATTGAGAAAGTCCTTTCGTGCTTTGATTGGGGCGTCGAAACTGCGCTCTGTGCCATCATCAAGATTGAGGTGCACCGACGATCTGATCTATTGTAAGTTCAAGTTAGATCGCAACGGTCTTCATGGTCCCATGGAGTGTCCTTTTGGTCCGACCCTAAGCACAAGTTCGTTGGCACCGCTCGAAGCTTCCGCCATGTTTTGAAATATTTGTTCCCTTTTGAACGGCAGCTTTCCGCTGGTAGCTGCCCCAAACCAGACCTTCCGCAATCGGCCAAGAAAAGTGGCTATTGAGCGGGCGGCTCTGCGATAAATTCTGTACGTTCAAACTAACCAGAACGCCATTTGCCAATGCCTCGTGGAGCAATCTCCGGCGAGCTGATTTGGCAAACGGCGGTCAATCGCTAATACAATCCGCAAATTGTTTGCAGGCTCTAGACGCTTTTGTGGACTGAGCGGGCTGTTGGCGCACTCCAACGACGCTCAACTGCAAAAAATCACCCAAAATACAGCCAAAAAAAGTGGTAGCTGGGTGGTAGCTGGCCCAATTTTAGGGCCAAAATGGCTTGCTTGGCTTGGCCAGCTACCAAGCCATTTTTCGTCTAAAATTTTGAATTTATTGAGAAAAAATGGAGCGGGCGATGAGATTCGAACTCACGACATCCACCTTGGCAAGGTGGCGCTCTACCCCTGAGCTACGCCCGCGTCCTTGGGTACCGAAGGCACAAGTCCTCCGTAAGGACGGCGCATATGCCTCAGAGATGACTTAAGTGCAAGGGGGGTGTGCCGTGCTTGATGCAGCTAGGTGCAATGGGTTACAGCAAGGGCATGACTGCTGCTGCCTCTGACCCTGCCACCCGCGCCGATCTTTTCGCTCTTTTCGAGCAGCTAGACATCGTCCACCACACGCTGGATCATCGCCCTGTTTTCACAGTTGAAGAAGGGGCAGACATTAAGGCTGCGCTTCCCGGTGGGCACACAAAGAATCTGTTTTTGAAGGATAAGGATGGGGCTTTCTTTCTCGTCTGCGCTTTGGGTCAGACTCAGGTGCGCCTCAATCAGCTCCACAAGACGCTGGACTGCGCGCGCTTGAGCTTTGGTAGCGAAGCACACCTGTTAGAGTGTTTGGGCGTTACGCCCGGCTCTGTGACGCTTTTTGCGCTGATTAACGATCCTAGTCAGAAGGTCACCTTGGTGCTCGATGAGGCACTGTTGGCGGAAGAGCCAATCAATTTTCACCCGTTGAAAAATGATGCGACCACCGCAGTCTCTCAAGCGGATCTGGCGGTGTTTATCCGCCATTGGGGTGGACGGGTCTATCAGTGTGATTTCTCGGGCGAGGCACCCCAAGCTAAACCTTGGAGATAAAGCCCACGAAACACAGGCCAGCGCTTGCAACCTGATAGGGCTAAGCCCATTTCTAATCGAGAAGCGACTTCATTTAGAACGCAGTGTGAGAGGAGCGTGCGGACCGCACGGATAATCCATGGCCCTTATTGGCTTAGGCACGTCAAAACCAAAATCTGGCCCATCCGCTGACCCAACGGGCCTTATCAAGGACGGCAGTGATCAAGCCTTCAAGGCTGATGTCATCGATGTTTCGATGGAAACACCGGTGCTGGTCGACTTTTGGGCACCCTGGTGCGGCCCTTGCCGCACGCTTACCCCAATTTTGGAAAAGGTGGTGCGTGCGGCCAATGGCAAAATACGCCTTGTGAAAATCAATATTGATGAGCATCCAGCCATTGCGGGACAATTGCGGGTGCAATCCATTCCGGCCGTCTTTGCTTTCGACAAAGGCCGTCCGGTGGATGGCTTTATGGGAGCCCAGCCGGAAAGCCAGATTAAAGCCTTGGTTGATCGCTTGGTTGGTAATCAGCCTGCCGGTGTGGACGAGCTTTTGGCCGCCGCAAAGGAGAGCCTTGATTTGGGTGATCTAGGCGGTGCGGGGCAGTCCTATGCTCAAGCAGCCAGCCTCGACCCCGAGAACCCAAAAGCGCTTGCCGGTCTTGCGCGCGTCTATGTGATGGGTGGCGAATTAGAAAAGGCACAAGAGATTTTAGCCTCTATTCCCAAAGCCAAGGCCAAGGACAGTGATGTCATCAGCGTTCAGGCCCAGATTGATCTGATCTTAGACGTCGCAGAAGCCGGGGATCCGGCGGTATTGAGCGAAACGCTGGCCGAAGCGCCTGAAGATCTTTCCGCCCGATTTGAGCTGGCGAAAGCCCATATCGCGACGGGAGATTTTGAGGGCGCGGTAGAACATTTATTGTTCATCATCAAGCAGGACCGCGCGTGGCAGGACGATGCAGCCCGTAAGCAATTGCTTAAAGTCTTTGATGCGGCCGGACCGATGGCAGAAGTCACGCGGCAAGGGCGGCGGAAGCTATCCGCCATTTTGTTTTCCTGATCCAAAAGCAGCGCTTAAATGAGGGCAAATTCATGGTGGCAGGTTATGTCTATCGCAAACCATCAGACCTTCCAGCAACTATCCCGGTATTCCCACTGACGGGAGCATTGTTGTTTCCGCGTGGTCAAATGCCGCTGAATATTTTTGAGCCGCGTTACCTCAATATGATTGATGATGCTTTGGCTGGAAATCGACTGATTGGAATGATCCAGCCAGATGGGACCGGTGATCCCGAGAAGCCCGGTCTGTCGCGGGTTGGATGTGTGGGTAAACTGACGTCATTTTCAGAAACCGACGATGGCCGGTACTTGATCACTTTGACAGGGATTTGCCGATTTGCCGTCGCCCGCGAGTATCAGGCATCGAAACCCTATCGTCAGGTCACAGCCGATTGGCAAAGCTTTGCCGACGATTTGAAGACGCCGGGCTCCATGGTGGGCTTTGACCGCAAAGACTTGCTAGAGGCCTTGCGCGCTTATCTTGAGCGCAACAATCTGAAGGCTGATTGGGGTTCGATTGATCAAGCCCAAGCAGAGCCTTTGGTGAACGCGCTTTCGGCGCTGTGTCCTTTTGTGCCGATCGAGAAGCAGGCCTTGCTAGAGGCACCGACTATTGAGGATCGACGCGATGTTCTGATTGCCTTACTAGACATGGATCAAGGTGACCATGACGATGACGCCGAAGATGAGGAGAGGCCCCTGCAATGACCGATGCCCCTAAAAGCACTGCCGGTGAAGGGCGCGAGATTGATCCACGGCTTTTGGAAATCCTTGTTTGCCCGGTGACCCGCACGCGTTTGACCTATGATCGCGACAAGGGCGAATTGGTGTCGAAGGCCGCTCGCTTGGCTTATCCAATTCGTGATGGCGTACCGATTATGTTGGCGGGTGAAGCGCGTGAGTTAAATGATGCCTGACGCGGCAATTGCTGCCCCGGATCGGCCTTGGCCGGTCGAATTGACCTTCCAAGCTGACGCCAAGAGTCTCAAGGCCCACTTTGACGATGGGGTAAGTTTTATCATCCCGTATGAGCTGTTGCGCATCGAAAGCCCATCAGCGGAGGTGCAGGGTCATTCTGCTGCTGGTAAGAAGTGGGTGGCAGGGAAGCAACAAGTAAGTATTGTGCGGGCAGAGCCTGTCGGTCGTTATGCCTTGCGGCTTGTCTTCGACGATGGCCATGATACCGGCATTTATACATGGGACTGGCTCTACCGGCTTGGCCGCGATCAGGACCGCCTGATGGAAGCTTACCGCCTGGCGATGACGGTTTAAGCAACCACCGACAGGATTTGCGCGGCTTCTTCGGCGTCACGGCCAATCTGGGCCATCAGCTCCGGCAAGCCCGAAAACTTGATTTCTGGGCGCAGGAAAGCGTGCAAACCAACTTCCAAACGGCTGCCATAAAGATCACCGTCAAAGTCAAAAATATTGACCTCAAACAAGGGCTGTCTAAGGCCCGTTGTTGGTGTGCGGCCGAAATTCGCAACCCCACTATACCAAGCTTCATCGCCTAAGCGATTGACGCGAACGGCATAGACACCAAAACGTGGCGCGAGCTGGTCTTCTAAGTGGAAGTTTGCCGTCGGGAAACCAATGGTGCGGCCGCGCTTCTCTCCATGCTGCACAATGCCTTCCACGCGCCAAGGCCGCCCCAATAAAGCGGTGACCATGGCTAGATGGCCCGCTCTTAAGGCTTCACGAACCCGGGTGGAAGAATAGCGCACGCCGCTGTGGTCTAGCACGGGCTCGACAATGTTAACGCCAAAACCCAACCGATCACCCATGGCTCTCAACATCGCTCCGTCACCGCGCCTGTCGCAGCCAAAGCGGAAGTCATGACCAACGGTGACATGTCGAGGTTTGAGTTTGGCAACCAGAATGTCGGCAATGAAATCCTCTGCCGCCATGCTGGCCATGGTGGCATCGAACGGAATTTCAAACATGAACGCTGCGCCAACATCAGCCGCTCTCTCCGCCCGAAGGCGAGGTGTGTTCAGGCGGAAGGATGGGGTATCTGGTCCAGCAAAAAAGCATTTCGGCGGCGGTTCAAAAGCCGCCACCGCCAGTGGGCTGGTTGGGCACGCCTCCTGAGCCGCGCGTAGAACCGCTACATGGCCTAAATGAAGTCCATCAAAAGCTCCCAGCGCAAGGCTCGTGCCTTGAGCTTCTGATGGAATGAGAGACCGCGTATCGAAACTAAGCATTAGCCCTCGCGCTTTGCGACCATCACAACCGCTTCACCACTGAGTACTGCTTTGCCAGCGATCAGGCAGGTTGTCGACAGGGTGACAAAGCCTTTCGCAGGGTCAAGCTGGGTGATCTCAACGCGGCTGGTGACCGTCGCGCCGATCTTCACAGGCCGCTTGAACTGCAAACTTTGGCTAACATAGACCGAGCCCGGGCCCGGCAACCGCATGCCAATCAGGGCAGAGACATGGCTGGCGGTTAACATGCCATGGGCGATCCGCTCTTCAAATCGGGTGGTCGCGGCGAACTCGGAGTCGAAATGAACTGGGTTCATATCGCCTGAGGCCGCACCAAACATCAAGATGTCGGCTTCGGTAACGGTGCGAGCCGATTCAGCCGTCTGACCGATGCTCAATTCTTCAAAATAATAGCCTGCAGCAGGATTTGGCATGGGATGTCCTTTCTCGTGCGTGATTCACGCTTCTTTAGCGCTCAACTGGTAGAGGTTTGTCAACCGTGGGGTGAGAGTGGCCGAAGCCACCAAAGGAGAAGTCGTATGGCAGTGGATATGAATGCGCCAATCTTGGTCGTCGACGATTATCAGACAATGGTTCGTATCATTCGCAATCTTTTGAAGCAGCTGGGCTTTGAAAATGTCGATGAAGCCGCTGACGGGCGCGAAGCTCTCGGGAAAATGAGGACGAGAAAATATGGCCTCGTGATCTCGGACTGGAACATGGAACCCATGACCGGTTTTGAGCTGTTGCGCGAAGTGCGCGCCGATGAAATCTTGAGACCAACGCCATTTATTATGGTGACCGCTGAATCCAAGACAGAAAACGTGATCGCAGCCAAAAAGGCTGGTGTGAACAATTATATCGTCAAGCCATTCAACGCCCAAACCCTGAAAGCCAAGGTCGCTTCTGTTCTGGGCGATTTTTAAGCATTACTTGTAAAAAGGGGGGCTGACGATGCCGGCACCAGAAGTTGCTATCAAAGTCCGTGACGCGATCACCGCGCTGAAAGGCGCAGACTTTAGGGACCCTCGCCTAGGAGAGGTTCTGAACTTGGCTTCGCAAATGAGTGAAGCCATGCAAATGTTCTTTGGTTCAATCGACCGCAGTTTGTTCGACGAGATGCGTTATATCTCGTCTTATATCCAGCGCACGCGCCTTGAAATTTCCAACTTACGTCCAAATGATCTAAGTGAAGATCGTATCCCTGGCGCTGGGGCGGAACTTCAGGCGGTTGTTCAGCACACGGCCGAAGCTACCAATCTGATCATGGCCGTTGCAGAAGATGTGATGGCTGCCGATACCAGCGATCCTGCCGCTTATCAGGCGTTTGTGTCTGGTAAGATGATGGAAATCTTTGAAGCCTGCACGTTCCAAGACATTACCGGCCAGCGCATTAGTAAAGTCGTCGATACCCTGACTCATATTGAGCAGCGCCTTGAACGGTTTGCCAGTGTGATGGGCGTCGAAGATGCGGCACTTGAAGAGACCATAGAAGACAAGCGCAAGCGTGAGAATCTGTTGAACGGGCCTGCGCTTAATGGGCCTGAAGTTGCCCAAGATGACATTGATGCCATGTTTAGTACTGAAGGTGCTTCCATGGATCAAAACGACCTGGACGCCCTGTTCGACTAAACCTAAATTTATCCTGCGGTTAACAAGCCTGCGTTCATAGAAGTCTGGAACGCATGGCTTGGCTCAGCATATCGATCAGAGTGACTGCAACCACGATGATGATCCCAATCGCCGCTGTCTGCTCATACTGAAAGCTGTTCATGCTTTCCATCAACTTCATCCCAATACCGCCGGCACCAATCAGACCCAAAACGGTGGCTGAGCGCGAGTTGGATTCAAATCGGTACAGCGCATAAGATGTCCATAAGGGCGCGACTTGCGGCAAGACGCCCCACATAATCTCATGCAATTTCGCAGCACCGGTGGCGCGTACGCCTTCGACCGGGCGGCTATCGATGGACTCTACGGCCTCCGAGAACAATTTGGCCAACACCCCGGCGGTATGCAGCGCAATGGCCAAGACCCCAGCCAGTGGACCAAGACCCACGGCCACAATGAAGATCAGGCCAAGCACCAGTTCATTCACCGACCGCAAAAAGTCCATCAAGCGCCGCATCGGCCAGACTAGCCAAGCCGGTGCCACATTGGTTGCGCACATAAAACCAAAGGGAATGGCTAAGATCACCGCTAGACAGGTGCCCCAGATGGCGACTTGAACCGTTAGCCACATCTCCCGCACATAGACCCGCCATTCCGTAAAGTCGGGATTAATCAGCCGTGTCGTGAAGGTCTGCATATTCTCCGAGTTGGTGAATAGCCTGGTAACCTTGGAGATTTCGGCGGGACCGAAGCTGATAACCAGCAACAGGAAAATCCCGCCCCAGACCAATAGGTCATAGAGTTTGTCGGCCGCTGTCCGTGTAGGCGGGGCGGGCACATGCCCCAGCGAAACAGTGCCGCTCGCTTTCATTGGGGTCGTACTCATTTCTTGACCGCCTTTCCTTCAACAGCATAGCCTTCAGTTGGCGTCGTCGGTAGTAAGGGCAAGACGCGGCCTTTCGCAGCTTCTGCCTCAGCTTGGATGGCATCAAAAGCTTCTTTAGCCTTCGAAATCTTACCGACATCGCCTGATTGCTGGGCTTGCATCAAATCTTCCGTTGCTTGCATCTGCCGGACGGGCAGCAAGTGATCATTATTGGCGGGCTGGAACAGGCCAAAGCTGAGCGAGGCCAGAATGGCACGCTCGCGATCCTGCTGCGCTTTATCGCCTTGCCGACCGTAATTCAGGAAGAAGTCTTTGATTTTCTTCTTCTTCACGGGGTCGAGGTCTTTGCGCCACATAATGGGATCCTCCGGCAAAGTCGGCGAAGTCCAAATGACTTTCACCTTGCCGATGAGGCGTGGATCCTGCGCGCCCAGAATTTGTAGCGAGGTGGAGTTATTGGTCGCTGCATCCAGAAGGCCTGCTGCAACCGACTGCACATTGGCTTCATGATTGGCCGAACGAACGGTCTTGAAACAATTGGATGGATTGATGTTGCGCGGCGCAAATAAATAAGTCATCGGCGCTAAAGTGCCCGAGGTTGAGCTCGCATCGCCCATGCCAAAGTCTTTGGTGCGATCGCAGGTCAAAAGCTCATCAATGGTCAGGGTAGAGTTCTTATTGACAATCACGACAGAATTATAGCCGTCCACACCCGAAGGGTCTGAAGAACGCAGGAACACTTCGGCCTTACCGGTACTGGCAACTTCCCAGCCTGGCTTGTTCGAGAACCAGCCAACTTGGGTCTGACCAAACTGCATGGCAGTAACGAGCGGTGCATAGCCTGTTTGGAAATAAGGCTTAATTTTCAGCCCGGTCTGCTTTTCCATATCGGCCAAAAACGGCTTCCAGCGGGCACCCAGATTTTGGCTGTTCTCGGTGGCTAGGATAGAGAAATTGATGTCGGCCTCAACCGTGGGCTTGGCTTGTTGCCATAAGGCGTAAGAGCCACCGATAACCATGGCCAAAGCCAAGCTCCACTGCACCGCTTTTTCTAAGATATTCTGATGGCCTGGCTTGGTGATTTCTGGGACGGGCTCTTCCTTGGGAGCGGCGTCTCCTGTTTCTTCGTCAAACTCGGCACCGTAGATTTCAATGAGACGGTCGCGGGTCAGGCCGTCTTTTGGGCCGTCATAGACAATTTGACCAGCTTTCAGAGCGACAATCCGGTCACAGAATTTCGTTGCATAATCAATCTGGTGGAGGGTGACGATTACCGTCACGCCATCGCGCTGATTGAGGTCGCGCAACAACTCCATGACTTTGCGGGCAGAGACGGGGTCCAGTGAAGCAACCGGCTCATCTAGAAAAATTGCCTCTGCGCCTTGTACCAGAGCGCGCGCTATTGCGCCGCGTTGCTGTTGGCCGCCTGACAAAGTGTTGGCGCGTTGGGCCGCATAATCAGCGACGCCGACACGGGCCAAGGCTTGCATCGCGCGCTCTTGATCAGCTTGCGGCCATTGACCCAGAAAGCCTTTTGCGAACGGAAGACGGCCCAAAGTGCCCAGCATGACGTTTTGGAATAAGCTGAGGCGGCCCACCAAATTGAACTGCTGAAACACAAAGCCAACGCGGGCGCGCGCTTGGCGGACTGAGTCAGACAATTTGCCATTCTTTTGCACCGAAATGCCCAGCAAATTAACTTCACCAGTTCCCTCGTCGGTCGTAATCAAGCCGGTGGCATTGCGAAGGAGCGTGGACTTGCCAGAACCTGAAGGCCCAATCAGCGCCACCATTTCCCCCGGCTGGACCGTAATGGATACGTTATTCAGTGCCTTACGGGCACCATAGGTTCGAAACAGGCCTTTGGCCTCTAGAACTGGAGTTGTCATACTTCCCCACAAGCGATCATGCCCCGCTTGTTTAGCGGGTTTGCCGCCAGAGTCACGAGGTCACTGTATGACGGTTCTGTGACGGCAGTGGAGCGGCCTGCTTTAAGCCCGGCCTTTTCCGTGCTATGGCGACGCCATGACACTCACCCTTGACCTTTCGCACCGCCCAAGCGCGGCAACAGACCTTGTTGCGCCGCCTATTTTGGCGCGGACCTCGCTTGTCGGTCTCACGCTGTCAGAAATGCGTGAGGCCGTGATTGCTTTGGGGGTGGAGCCCAAGAAAGCGAAAATGCGCGCCCAACAAATCTGGCGTTGGGTCTATTTCTTTGGCGCGCGCGATTTTGATGTCATGACCGATATCGGCAAGGACTTGCGCGCCTTATTGGAAGCCAATCACAGCCTAGATCGACCCGAAGTCATTGAACGACTGGTTTCGGCTGATGGCACGCGCAAATGGCTAATCCGCTCGGCCCCTGGGGTTGAGTTTGAGACCGTCTTCATTCCCGATGTCGCGCGCTCTGGTGCCCTATGTGTCTCTAGCCAAGTCGGCTGCACGCTCACTTGCACCTTCTGTCATACGGGCACGCAAAAGCTCGTGCGCAATTTGACGGCGGCTGAAATTGTCGCCCAAGTCATGATTGCACGCGACGATCTGGATGAATGGCCGTCCACGACAGATGGCCGGGCTTTGACCAATATTGTCTTCATGGGCATGGGAGAGCCGCTCTATAATCTGGATGAAGTCGCCAAAGCGATTGATCTGATCAGCGACGGCGAAGGCATTTCTATTGGTCGTCGCCGCATTACCGTGTCGACGTCGGGTGTCGTGCCAAAGCTAGAAGAGCTTGGCACCAAGACAGGCGCGATGTTAGCCATCAGCCTTCATGCGACCAATGATGAATTGCGCGACATATTGGTTCCGCTCAACAAGAAGTATCCCCTTGAAGAGTTGATGGCGGGTATCCGTGCCTATCCGGGCTTAAACAATGCCAAGCGCGTCACGTTTGAATATGTGATGCTGAAAGGCGTCAATGACAGCCCGGCTGAGGCCCGCGCCTTGGTAAAGTTGCTCTCGGGTGTGCCTGCCAAGGTCAATTTGATCCCGTTTAATCCTTGGCCCGGCACTGCGTATGAATGCTCGGATTGGAAAACGATCCATGCTTTCGCCGATATCGTGAACCGGGCCGGCTATTCAGCACCGATCCGTACGCCTCGCGGGCGCGATATCTTGGCGGCCTGTGGGCAATTGCGCAGCGAAAGCGTCAAAACGCGCGCGAGTGTCGCCTTGAACGAACGATTGGCAGCGGCGAGCGAAGCTTCTTAAGCCTGACCGCGCCCGATCGCCGTCAGCCCGCCGTCAATGATTACCGCTTCGCCGACCATATAATCGCCTGCGCGCGAGGCGAGATAGATCGCTGTGCCGGCCATATCTTCGGTCGTACCAACCCGTTTGGCGGGGATGGCTGCAGCCACCATGTCGCCATGGTCACGTGCGATCGTGTTGAGGTCGGACGCAAAGGCACCAGGTGCCAGAGCCGAGACAACAATATTGTGCTTGATCAAATCGGCGGCGAGCCGCTTGGTTAGATGGGCGAATGCCGCTTTGCTGGCTTGATAGGCAAAGGTATCGACCGAGTTGACTGTGATGCCATCAATCGACGTGATGTTGATGACCTTGGCTGGTTGGCCCGGCTTGGCCCCTGCTTTCAAATGACCCAGTAAGGCCTGCACGAGAAAGAACGGGCTTTTGACATTGAGGTCCATCACCTTGTCCCAACCCTTTTCCGGGTAGGATTCAATGGGAGCCATCCAGATCGTGCCAGCATTATTGACCAAAATGTCGAGGTGATCCTCCATCTGCATGATGGTGTCGGCCAAAGCCTTCACACCTTCCAAGGTCGAGATATCACCCGGAATAGCGGTACAGCTACGTCCACCTTTGGACATTTCTTCTGCGGCGGCTATGCATTGGTCGGCCTTGCGGGCGGTGATGTAAACCTTGGCCCCTTGAGCCAAAAAGCCCTCGGCAATCATCCGGCCAATGCCTTTAGAGCCGCCCGTGACTAAGGCGACACGGCCTTCAAGGGAAAACAATTTCTCAAACATGGCCGTGCTCCTAGGGTTATTGCTTAGTGTGTGATTTGGGTCTTTGTGGACTTATGGCTTCAGTGCGACGCCTTCGCGACGGGGATCAGCCCCGCCAACCAGTCCTTCTGGGGTCAGGCGAACCGCATGCAGGCCAGAGCCTTCGGCCCCGCCGCCGTCGCGGAAGGTTTGGCCCAGTGCCTCTAAGCTCTTGATCAATTCTGGACTCGCACGTGTCCGGTCAAGCGCAACCGGGCTAGAGCGCGCCACGATGTTGGGCAGCGCGACCGCGTCTTGTGGCGACAGGTTCCAGTCCAACATCCCCACCATAGCTTTGGCAACATAAGCAATGATGGCGTTACCACCAGGAGAGCCGACTGCCAGTTCAAAATGGCCGTCTTTGTCGAACACAATCGTTGGTGCCATGCTGGAGCGCGGCTTTTTCCCACCTGCCGGAGCATTGGCGATTGGCTCGCCTTTCGCATCGACATTGCGGAAGGAGAAGTCGGTCAGCTGGTTATTCAAGAAGAAGCCACGTACCATGCGTTGCGAGCCAAACAGGCTTTCCACGGTCGTTGTCATGGATACGACATTGCCGCGTTGATCGACGATGACAAAATGCGTGGTGCCAAACACATTACCCGTTGCATCGCGACCGCGCTTTACCGATCCCGGTGGCTCGCCTGGCTCCACCGTCTTCATGGCAGATGTATCAGAGATCAGCGCCGCGCGGCTCTTCAAATAAGTCGGATCGAGGAGACCTGCGATGGGGACCGCCACATAGCGATCGTCGGCCACATAGGTGTCGCGGTCCACATAGGCCAGACGCTGAGCCTCGATGAAGCGATGCCAGCCGAGTGCATCATTTGGGCCTGTGGACCCCATGTCGAAGTTTTCTAAAATGCCTAGGGTGGCCATAACCCCAATCCCGCCAGACGAGGGTGGGCCCATGCCGCACATTTTACGTTCGCGATACGCGCGGCAAATGGGTTGGAGCTTGTTGGGTTTATAGGCTTTCAAGTCTTCTAGCGACAAGGTCCCGGGCATAGGGGCTTGGCCCGAGCGGGCGACGATGTCGGCGGCGATTGGGCCTTCATAGAAAGCTTTGGGGCCTTGGTTTGCAATCTGCGTCAACGTGTCTGCATAGGCAGCATTCTTCAAGAGCGTGCCAGCGGGAAGCGCCGTTCCAGTTTCATCCATCAAATAGGACACCACGTCTGCGCCGGGCTCGGTGATGCGCTTGAGCTGGGACGCGACTGTGTTGAGACGTGGAGAAATCTTGAACCCATCGCTCGCCAATTTGATTGCCGGCTGGAAGCTGCGGTTCCACGGCAATTTGCCATGCTCGCTCCATGCCAGATGTAGCATGGCAATGGCCCCCGGCACGCCTTGAGACCGGCCCGATTTTACCGCTGTCCAGAACGGCAAGGGGTTCCCTGCCTCATCTAAGAATAAGCGGTCGGTCGCTGCGGCTGGGGCAACTTCACGACCGTCATAGGCCACCACATCGCCTGTCTCGGCATCATAGTGCAACATGAAGGAACCGCCGCCAATGCCGCTCGATTGGGGTTCAACCAGACCTAAAGCAGTCTGCACAGCAATTGCAGCATCTACAGCAGAACCACCGGCGCGCAGAATTTCAAGGCCAGCTTCCACGGCAAGTGGGTTCGCCGCGGCAATCATGCCACCATGCTTCCAATCACCCGCAGGCTTGGCTTCGGGCAGGTCGGCGGCAGGCTTTAAGGCGACTGGGGGCGTTGCCGCAGGGCCTGAGGCACAGGCCGCAAGGCAAAGCGCCAAACCGGAAACTAGAATTTGGCGCATTTTATCCCCTCCACTCCAAAAGTTCGATCCCAGCTTAGTCCTTTGCACGCTCAACGTAAGAGCCATCCTCAGTGAGGACGACAATTCGCGTGCCCGTTGCAATGTACGGAGGCACCATGGTGCGGACGCCATTGGAAAGCATGGCTGGCTTGTAGGATGATGAGGCAGTTTGGCCTTTCATGCTTGGCTCAGTATCAACGATTTCCAACGTCACGCGGGTTGGCAGCACGGCAGCCAATGGGGTTTCGTTGAAGATGGTCAGATAAACCTCCATGTTTTCCTGCAGATAGGCTGCATCGTCGCCCAACACGGCATGGGGTACCAGAACCTGTTCAAAATTGTCTGGGTTCATGAAGACATGAGCGGTGCCATCGTCATAGAGGTAGTTGAACTTGCTTTCTTCTACGAAGGCCTTTTCCACTTGGTCAGTAGTTTTGAAACGTTCGGTCATTTTGATGCCATCGGTGATGCGACGCATTTCAACCTGGGTCACCGGCGTGCCCTTGCCGGGGTGGATGTTCTGGGTTGTCAAAATGACATAGAGCTTGCTGTCTGTATGTTCGACAACATTGCCTTTGCGAAGGCTGGAGGCGATGACCTTGACCATAATCTGTCTTTCAGTGCTGAGCTTTGAGCCGACTTCGGTTCAAAGCGTGGAAATCTTGTGATGTGGGCGCCTTCTAACCTTTCTCGCGCAATCCGCCAAATGGGTGACGCATGACACGGTCAGACGTCTCTCAGAGCCCGTGGTGGGAGCGTGGCCGCCATGCTGATCGGCGGCCATTTCTTCTGGCTCGTAACCGGATCAAAAAGGCCGTGCGTGCTTGGTTTGAGGCGGAGGGGTTTTGCGAGATTGAGGCCGGGCAATTGCAAGTCTCTCCCGGCAACGAGACCCATTTGCATGGTCTTGCAACGACCAAGCTTGCCCCCGATGGGTCGCCAACGCCCCTTTATCTGCACACCAGCCCAGAGTTTGCCTGCAAGAAACTTTTGGCGGCGGGAGAGGAAAAGATCTTCGATTTCGCCCGCGTGTTTCGAAATCGCGAGGCTGGTCCCTTGCACGCGACTGAATTCACCATGCTGGAATGGTACCGGGCGGAGGCAGACTGGCAGGTGGTGATTGACGACTGCCTTGCGCTTCTGCGCGTGGCGGCGGCGGCGGTCCCAACCGATCATTTTGCATGGCGTGGGCATCAAGTGCCCGTTGACGCAAAGACTTTACGATTGAGCTTAGCCGAAGCGTTTGATCGCTATGCTGGCATGGATCTATTGGCCAGCATCAGCCCGGATGGGCAAAATGATTTAGCCCTCATGCGCAAACAGGCGATGGATGCAGGGGTTACAACGGATCAATCAGACAGCTGGTCGGACGTGTTTTCAAAGGTGCTGGTTGAAAAAATTGAACCCAAACTTGGGTTTGACGCCCCTTGTGTCCTCCACTCCTATCCAATTAGCGAGGCGGCGTTGGCCCGCAAACACCCATCTGATCCGCGGGTGGCGGAACGATTTGAGCTCTATGTCTGCGGGGTAGAGCTCGCCAATGGCTTTGGCGAACTGACTGATGCAGAAGAACAGCGCACCCGTTTCGAGGCCGATATGGACCTGAAGCAGGCTCTTTATGGCGAGCGCTATCCCTTGGATGAAGATTTCTTGGCAGCGCTTACAAAAATGCCCAAGGCCAGCGGTGTGGCCTTGGGCTTTGATCGTTTGGCGGTTCTGGCCAGTGGGGCCCGCCGCATTGACGATGTCTTATGGACAGGCGCGATTTAGGGCGCTTTGGCTGTTGGGGTCGGTAGAACCTTGATCAAGCGGGCTTTGGACGGGTCGAGATAGCGCTTGGCCAAAGTCTTCACGTCTTCCAAGGTCGTGGACTCGTATTGATCCTTACCTTCCCGAATACGCACGAGGCGCTGCCGATCAAAACTGGATTGGCTTAGCGCGCCGAGCCACCACGGATTATTAGCTGTGGTTTCATCAAAGTCGGCAATCAAGGGGCGGCGTGCCCGCTGGAACAAATCATCATCGATTTTCCCTGCAGCAAGGTCGGCTGCAATGGCTTCCATTGCGGCGATAACCTTATCGCTATCCTCAGGTTTGACTTCGGCAAGCGCGCCGATCCGGCCATAGCCTGGGAAGACACGTGATGGAGCCCAGTCGATACCGGGCGAATAAGTGTCGCCCAATTCTTCGCGGATTACCTCGGTGAGGCGGTTTTGCAAGATGGCTGTCAGGATGCGGATGCCACGAGCTTCGCGCCCGTCACCATAATCGCGCATAGGCCAATAGACCATTGCAAGAGACTGATCTGGCCGACCCTTATGGTTCAAGATGGTGGTGCCCCGCCCGGCTGGGAATTGAACTTTGCGTGCTTCGGCTAAGGCACGCGGGCTAGCGGCGCGCGCAGGCAATGCGCCGAATGTAGCCGCCACGGCATCTTGCGCAGCTTCCACAGTGGTGTCGCCCACGATCAAGATTTCAATCGCAGAGTCCTTCCGCGCTGCATCAACGACCGACTTGGCCTTGTCCAAGGTCAGTTGGTCAAATTGTTCTGCCGTCGGGAATGCAAAGCGCGGGTTGTTGGCGAACAGGACGTAATCGCCTTGGGTACCCCAAACGCTGCCGGGCGTGGTATCGATCTGGCGGTAAATCGCGTCCTTCGACGCTTTCAGACGCGCCATGCCATCGGGCCGCCAAGCTGGATCGGTCAAGTAGGCGGCAAAGACCTGTAACTGTAGGCCCAGATCCGCTGCGGTGGTTGAGCTGCCAAAGCTGAAAGCATCTTCGCCAGTGAAGAAGCCCTGCCCAACGCTGCGCCCTGCCAACGCACGTTCCAAGGCATCTGCGTCCAGCTTGCCAAGCCCGCCCGCAATATAGGATGCGTCAATCGCATAGAGGAGGCCGGGCTGATCAGACGGCAGCGCCAATTGGCCTTCGCCAAAACTGACCTGAACACGGACACGGCCTTCCTCAAACTTCGTTGGCTTGACGGTCAGACGCACCTGATTGGCAAAGCGCATCTGCGTCACCCCCAAATCCGCCAAGAGCACCGACTCTATAGCAGTGCCTTTCGGGCCGAAATTCACATAGTTCCATTGCGCTTTGGCTTCGGCCTTAGGTGCCGTGACCGGCTTGGCGCGCATGCCTTGATAGGCAGTCTGGACAGCCGCCTCGCCACCTTCAATAGCTTCGCCAGTGGAGATAAACAGCTCAGGTACATCCTCGCCCCACACCTTCTTAAGCTCTGCCAAAGCAGCTTGTGTGGTTAGGGTCCCGGCCACTTTCTCAAACCAAACCAAATCGTCGGCTGGCGTGGTCAAAACCGCGTCATCGCCAAAGCTTCCGAGAATGCTATTGACCAGATCTGCAGACCGGGCCGCCCCGGCTTGTGCGGCCGCACGGCTATAGCCTTCGCGTGTGTCGGCAACGGCGACGGCAAACTCATCATCTGTAAAGCCAAAACGAAGGGCACGACGCAATTCGCCGTCAGCAATGTCGAGTGCTTCGCGCCATTTGGCTGGGCTGGTTGCCGTCGTCTCGATTGAGGCAATGCGTGCGGCCCTAAACCAAGAGCCTGAGCTAATCGAGGCGCTGGTGATAGGCGAGCCTTCGCGTCGGGCAAGCCGCTCTAACCGCGTATTCACGACACGATATGCCAGTGCCAATAGCAAATCTTCACGCCGGTTGGCGCTGGTGTCAGGCTCGGCCTCATAGGGCTGCACATTGAACAAACTGACCGAGGTCGCAAGTTGGGGCTCTAGGAAGACTTTAACAGAGCCCGGCTCACGCTTCGGCACGCCAAGATCGGGGTCCTTACCGGCGTCTTTGGGCTGTTCCCAATCGGCGAATTGCGCCTTGATCAGAGCTTCAGCGGCCTTAGGATCGATGTCGCCCACCACAACTAAAAGCGCCCGCTGAGGGGTGTAGAAGCGCTTATACAGATCGACGAAACGCTCACGCGGGGCCTCGCGAATTACTTTCATGTCGCCAATTGGAAAACGACTTGGAATGCGGGTTCCATCAAGGGCTTGAGCGGCAAAGGCGCGGAATTGACGGAAGGCAGGATTTTCACGCGAACGCTCTTCTGACTGGATAATCCCGCGTTCGCGATCAATTGCCTCTGTGTTAAGGGTCAAGCGACCAGCCGTTTCCCGCATCATGGAAAGGCCCAATTCCAACTTTTCAGCTTTGGGCATGTCCAACTGATAGACGGTCTCATCCCAGCTTGTATAGGCGTTGGTATCGGGGCCAAAGGCCAAGCCCTCGCGCGCGAGGATTTTATCAAACTCGCTCTCTGGGACATTTTCAGAACCGTTGAAGGCCATATGTTCGAGAAAATGGGCAAGCCCAGACTGATTGTCTTCTTCGTTGAGTGCGCCAACCGCAATCCGCAAACGAATAGCGACTTCCCCCTTTGGGGTCGGCCATTTTTTGATCGCATAGCGCATACCATTGGGCAGTGTCCCATAGGTTACGGCGGGGTCTGCCTTGAAATCCTGATAGCGGTCCTGCGGAAACCCGGGTAGGGGGGCGATCTGCGCCAGTGCCGGTTGTGCCGTTAAGGCGATGAGAGAAACCAAAACTGCCTTTGTCAATCGACGCATCAAAACACTCCACTCAAAAAAAGCCAGACGCCTTCGCGCGGCGGGTTAAAAACGAGCTCGTACTCACAGGTTTGCCAGTGTTGGGGTCAACTAACATTTCAGCAAGGTTGAGCAGGCCGTCATGCGATAAAGGGGACTTGCGATTCAAAAGCCTGCGCTAATGTATTCCGGCCGGCAATAAAGACCTCATCCTCATGCGCTTTGATATGGGCAAGGATCCGGTCCAAAGCGCCAATTCGGCCAGGGCGGCCAACAATTCGCAGGTGCAGGCCGATATTGAGAACCCGCGCTTGCCCGCGTCGTGCTTCCGCCAACAAAGCGTCAAAGCTTTGGATGGCATATTCTGCCCAATCCCACGGTTGCATGGCCGGAGCGACCCACATTTTCATGTCATTGGTGTCGATGGCATAAGGCGTGATCAGCATTGGCTTGATCCCTTGTGCAGTCTCAACGCTGTCCCAGAAGGGCATGTCCCCGGAATAATCGTCCATATGGTAGGTGAAGCCTTCTTCGGCCAAAATCCGCCGCGTTTGGTCAGTCAGTAGATAGCGCGATAGCCATCCCTGCGGCCTCTGACCCGTCGTTTTCAGGAGCGAGTCGCGCGCTTTGGTGATGAAGGCGCGTTCCTTCTCTTCGTCCATCCAAAACTGATGGCTCCAGCGATAGCCGTGAGCAGCCACCTCCCAGTTTCGGGCGACAATATCGGCAGCGATTTCCGGTGCACGCTCAAGCGCTAAGGCCGCCGCCGTGATGGTGGGTGCGAAACGATAGGTGTCAAATAGATCGCGGATACGCGGCCAGCCAGCTTTGACGCCATATTGATAATTGCTCTCGTTGCCATAGACTCGCATGGGCCGATTAGGCACGGCACCCAATTCATCCACGGGCTCAGGACCCTTGTCGCCGTCACGAATATTTTGCTCTGCGCCTTCTTCCACATTGATCACAAGGGATATGGCCAGTTTGGTGCCATTGGGCCAACGGAAGTGAGAAGGAATGACGGTCATGAGCAGAACCTCTAGTCCGCGAAAGCAGGGTCAGAGACCTGCCGTTCGCTTCGTGCCTTGTCAAGGATGGTCGAGGATGGGCCGCATGACGGGGCGCTTTCGACCACCAGTTTAATCGGCGGGCTCAATGAGGTCCCAGCCATTGCCATAGCAATCTTCGAACACCACGACTTTCCCGTAGGGTTCGCTGCGCGGTTTTTCACGGAAAACAACGCCAGCCTCAACCATTCTGGTGTAAGCCTCATCAAACGCCGTTGTCTGAAGGAAGAAGCCGACCCGACCGCCCATTTGCCGTCCGATCAAAGCAGTTTGTTCGGCCCCGGAAGCTTTAGCCAGAATGATACGTGTCTGCGCGTCACGGCTAGGTGAGACGACTACCCAACGCTTTCCCCCGCCCATCGGGGTGTCGACGATCAATTCAAAGCCCAACTTCTCGCCATACCAAGCAATCGCTTCATCATAATCGGAAACCAGGATCGAAATCGCAGATAGAAACGCCATCGTGCCCCCTCAGAGCTTCAGCTTAGTGGGGCTCTTCTCCGCCCGACACGTTCATACTTTCGCCTGTGATATAGACAGCGTCGGCGCTACAAAGAAAGGCGACCGCCGCAGCCGTGTCTTCGGGCAAGCCCGGCCGCCCCAAGGGGATGCGCGCAGCCATGGCTTTCAGATAGTCCTCCACTGAAGCCGCACCCACAACTTTGGAGAAATACTCATTCTGCCAAGCCCCCAGCCCCGTGGTCACATGGTTCGGGCAGACATTATTGACCGTGATCTGATGGGCTCCCAGCTCAACAGCGGCCGAGCGTGCCAACCCAACCAGTCCATGCTTCGATGACGTATAGGCTTGGGCATGGGGAAAGCCGGACTTCGCTGCTTGGCTCGCGATGTTAATGATGCGCCCACCTTTGCCCGCTGCAATCATGCGCTTGGCAGCGGCTTGAACACCAAAGAAACACCCCTTCAAATTGACGTCGATGACGGCATCCCAATCGCCTTCAGTTACCTCTAAAAGTGGCTTCATGATGTAACCAATGCCAGCATTATTGACCCAGATGTCGAGGCTGCCGAATGTGTCGACCGCATGCTGGGCCAGCGCATCTACCTCCGATGGGATACGCACGTCGCAGGCCTTAGTCGTGACACCGACGCCCATCGCAGCAATGTCTTGCGCAATGGCTGCCATCTCATCTTCTTGACCAACATGTTCGGCGGCGGTGGCCGCATCACGGGCTCGACCAATGTCTGACAGAACGATGTTGGCACCTTCCGCGGCAAGTCGACGCACAATTGCTTCGCCCAGCCCTTTGCGCCGCCCTGATCCTGTGACAACCGCTGTTTTGCCTAAGAAACGCTTGTCTGCCATAATGCTCTCCGAAAAAAATGTTGTGCGACAGGTTGCCACGCTCTTTTCATCTGGCAATAGGTATATCATTTAGAAGTGAAATGGCCACAGGGTGTGGCTCGGGAGATGTGAGCATGTCCAGTCTCGTAAGTGATAAGCCCAAAGCAGAGCCAGTGCGCGCCTATGATGGGCCACCCGATTACCGGGTCGTCGGTCAACATGGCATGTATCCCCAGCTAAGCCATGACGAGATTTCGCGCTTCAATTTCTTGGCCCATATGAACCGACATCTGTCGACCCAGATCATGCCGGGCGTGAAAGAGGCCTTTGACGCCCGCGTAGAACCCAAATTCGTTGCGGCCAATGGGCGCGGTTTCAAAGACCGGCACGAAGTGCGCAAGGCGCTCTTGAAGGACACCCTGTTCCAATGGTGGAGCGCGTTGCGCCGCGCCACAATGGAAACCCGTCAACAAGCTGGCCGCTGGGTTACGCTTCGCCAAGCAGACCACCTCAACGCAAAGGCCAAGGCTCTGACGGAGCATGATCAGCGTCTGAAGCTTAATCCAGATTTGCCCTTGCCACGCTATGTCGAGGCGATAGACCATCATTGCATGCCCGGCAGTTACCATACTGAATTGACCGATGGCGATGTAACAGGTCCATGCAATTATGACATTGGCATCTTTGCCACCACCGGCGGTATGTTGGGGCGTTACAATGATGGCGGCGGTCAAGCTATCGCCGCTTGGGTGAAAGAGACGCTTCCAAATCTAAGGCCCAAACGCATTCTCGATATTGGCGCAGGGCTTGGCCACAATGTGTTGCCCATCGCGCAAGCGTTCCCCGATGCCGAAGTGGTAGCGATTGACGTTGGCGCACCCATGCTGCGCTATGGTTTGGCCCGGGCCAAAACCATGGGCGTAGACAATATTAGTTTTGTTCAGGGCGATGTCAGCGACCTATCCGATCTAGCTGATGAGAGCTTTGACATGATCCATTCGTGCATGTTCCTGCATGAGACTTCTTATGCTTCCATGCCGAAAATCTTCGCTGAGACGCACCGCCTGTTGAAGCCCGGCGGGATCGTATTCCATGTAGAGCAACCGCAATACACCCCTGAAATGCCCTTGTTTGAGCAAGCCATGCGCGATTGGGATGCCTTCTACAACAATGAGCCGTTCTGGACCAAAATGCATGAAGTTGACCTCGACAGCTGGATGGTGTCGGCGGGATTTGCACGCGACAAGTTGTTGCATAGCGGTGTCGCAGCCGTCGTAGACCCGGACGTGTTCCCACAGGCCGCTAAAGATACCAAGCAAGAAGATTATGGCCGCAAGGCCGCTTGGCATGTGGTGGGGGCAGTGAAATGAGCAAGATTGATCCGCTCGCCCTCGCTGGTGCCAAATCAAAAGGTAAGCGACCTTATTTCTTGGACACCGATGTTGAGCGCTTGACCAATATCGTTCTGGTGCTGGCCCAAGAATTGGCCGTGGTGCGCGAGCGTACGGATACGCTGGAGCGTTTGCTCGAACAATCAGGCGTGCTGACGCGTCAGGAAATTGAAACCTTCACGCCGAGCAAGCAACAGGCTGACGAACGTGGCGCATGGACGCAGGAATATCTGGCGCGCGTCTTCCGTGTTCTGCAGCAAGAGCGGGAAGCGCTGCACACGCAAGAGGCCTCTAGCGAAGAAGTTGCCGACGAACTCGCTAAGGTTTGACGACGGTTTATCCCCTTACTCTGGCCCAATTTCGACTAGGGTCGAGCCAGATGTTCGGGGCTTTCGAATTCAACATCAATCACTTAAGGCATTAAGGGCGATGCGATTGCCTTCACTGTCCTCAATCTCGGCGACATAGCCAGCCTCACCAATCGATTTCTTCGGATAAAGGATTTTAGCCCCTTTGGCTTTTGCCTTCTCCAAGACCGGGTCGATATCTGGCACATCGAAGTAGATAATCGCGCCGGTTTTGGACGGTACATAGACATCGCCTTTTGCCAGCGCCCCACTGGCACCGGGCCTGCCGTCGGCACGTGGGAAGAAGGCCATTTCATAGCCATCGACTTGTTGGCGGGTCAGTTCATAGCCCAGCACGTCCTGATAAAAGCGGATCGCGCGCTCCATGTCTGTAACGGGGATTTCAAAGTGATAGACAGGGTTTTGCATAGAGGTCGTGTCCGATGCGGGCTTTGGGCTTGACGCCTGGGCGCAGGCCGTGAGGCAGACAAACAACACAAGGGAAGGTGCCTTTAGCCTGATTGCCCGTACAAGATGGTTCATCCCTTTGCACTAGCAGGAACCCGCCCCCGCTCAAGGGGGGTGCCGTCAAGTTCAGATATCTGGCGATCACAAGGCGGTGACCGGGCCCTTTTGTTGCTAATGCTAATATGAAAAGAGCGGCCCGTTTCGGACCGCTCTTGTTATTGTCATGGAACGACTGTTTTAGTTGCGAGTACCGCGGAGTGAGCGTGAGACGCGTTTATCGCGTGTATCGTTCCAGTTATTGGGGTTGGTGCGTGCGGCGGCACCGGCTGCGGTGGCGTCGGAGCGTGGGACGAAGGCACCTGTGTTGCCGATGGGGCCCATGGGGTCGCCTTTGGGTCCGAAGGCACCCTGGCAG